>Ga0116155_10000040_pt1 | contig 197420 bp, 160 predicted proteins | sample AD_UKC032_MetaG_FD_89890 | JGI IMG/M metagenome (GOLD analysis project Ga0116155, IMG submission 89890) | Active sludge microbial communities of municipal wastewater-treating anaerobic digesters from USA - AD_UKC032_MetaG | ecosystem: Engineered > Bioreactor > Anaerobic > Digestate | place...
ATGCGGCCTATGGCCGGGGGCGGGAATGGAGGGGGGGGCTGGTGGCGGGGGACAAACGCCTGGTGGGTTTTCATGACCGGGGGGTCGGGGGGGGGGGGGAGAGCTTCGAGGTTTCGGTGGATATCGTCGTGTCGGTGGACTTGCCGGAGACGGGGCACGCGGAAATCGCCGAGGCGGTTCGATTGCGCATGGCTCGCGAGATCGCAGGTATCGGGCGCGCGGTCGTTGTAGTCGAGGCGGCTTACAGCGGAAGCGCCACAGAGCGCAGGTGAAAAGACGAAAAACAGGCCTTTTTCGGTCAAAAAAAAATTGAAAAAAGCCTATTGACACATCCGTAGAGTCCCGATATCTTTGTACCAGAATTTCGGGTTGTTTTTTAGTAGTTGCTCTTTAATGAGCCCTGAGTCGCCTTGACCCGAGGCTGAGAAATGGGAAGGCGACAGAGGGGTAGTTTGTCGTCTGGATCTTTGACAACCGAATATGACTTACGCCACTTCGAATCAGAAGTGGCGCGATGTGTCGGAAGCCTGTAATCAATTCCACAATCTCGCGGAAGCGGGGTTGTTGATTTGGGATCATTAAACCGTCCGAAGCCGGAAACGGTGAGGATGGGCTCAACGTTTTTTAACGGAGAGTTTGATCCTGGCTCAGAACGAACGCTGGCGGCGTGGATTAGGCATGCAAGTCGAACGAGATCCGGAGCTATAGCAATATAATTCCGGTGACAGTGGCGAAAGGGTGAGTAACACGCGGGCAACCTGCCCTTCAGTTGGGGATAGCTCTGCGAAAGCGGAATTAATACCGAATGTGGTCGCCCCGGGCATCCGGGGCTGTCCAAAGCCGGGGATCCGAAAGGACCTGGCGCTGAAGGATGGGCCCACGTACTATCAGCTAGTTGGTGAGGTAACGGCCCACCAAGGCTATGACGGTTAGCTGGTCTGAGAGGATGGTCAGCCACACTGGGACTGAGACACTGCCCAGACTCCTACGGGAGGCTGCAGTCGAGAATCATTCGCAATGGGCGAAAGCCTGACGGTGCGACGCCGCGTGCAGGATGAAGGTCTTCGGATTGTAAACTGCTGTCGTGAGGGAGCAACGGCCACCGTGCTAACACCACGGAGGCGTGATAGTACCTCAGGAGGAAGCCACGGCTAACTCTGTGCCAGCAGCCGCGGTAATACAGAGGCGGCGAGCGTTGTTCGGATTTACTGGGCGTAAAGGGTGCGTAGGCGGTTCCGTATGTCGGATGTGAAATCTCACGGCTCAACTGTGGAATGGCATCCGAAACTGCGGGGCTGGAGTACCGGAGAGGAAGGCGGAATTCTAGGTGTAGCGGTGAAATGCGTAGATATCTAGAGGTACACCGGTGGCGAAGGCGGCCTTCTGGACGGATACTGACGCTGAGGCACGAAAGCTGGGGGAGCAAACAGGATTAGATACCCTGGTAGTCCCAGCCCTAAACGGTGCGCACTTGGTGTGAGCGGCATTGTCCCCGTTCGCGCCGGAGCTAACGCGTTAAGTGCGCCGCCTGGGGAGTACGGTCGCAAGATTAAAACTCAAAGGAATTGACGGGGGCCCGCACAAGCGGTGGAGCATGTGGCTTAATTCGATGCAACGCGAAGAACCTTACCTGGACTTGACATGCGGCTGCAAGCCCCCGGAAACGGGGGCCCCCTTCGAGGGTGCCGCACAGGTGCTGCATGGCTGTCGTCAGCTCGTGCCGTGAGGTGTTAGGTTAAGTCCTGCAACGAGCGCAACCCCTGTGGTTAGTTGCTCTTTGGGCGCAAGCCCGAAGCACTCTAATCAGACCGCCTGTGAAAAGCAGGAGGAAGGTGGGGATGACGTCAAGTCAGTATGGTCCTTATGTCCAGGGCTGCACACGTGCTACAATGAACAGTACAGAAGGACGCAAAACCGCGAGGTGGAGCTAATCCCCAAAACTGTTCACAGTTCAGATTGAAGTCTGCAACTCGACTTCATGAAGCCGGAATCGCTAGTAATGGCGCATCAGCTACGGCGCCGTGAATACGTTCCCGGGCCTTGTACACACCGCCCGTCACATCATGGAAGTCGACTGCACCCGAAGTCACCGGTACGACCCGCAAGGGAGGATGGTGCCGAAGGTGTGGTTGATGACTGGGATGAAGTCGTAACAAGGTAGCCGTAGGGGAACCTGCGGCTGGATCACCTCCTTTCTAAGGAGTATCCGCGTCCCGAAGGCGCAAGCCGACGGGACAAGGAGAGGACAATCGTCCCGCCCGCGCAAGCGGACGGAGACGGCCTTCCGATGGGGCAACCCATGGGAAGTTTCATCTCAGGCCAAGACACGTCGCGCCGCTTCTGGTCCGAAGACCGCGTAAGTCAGATGGATGGTTATCGCGGCCCTCTTTTTTCGAGGGGGCATAGCTCAGTTGGAAGAGCACGAGCTTTGCAAGCTCGGGGTCAGGGGTTCGAACCCCCTTGCCTCCACCACCTGCGCCACGCGCAGGAAATTCGATGCACGAGATTCGAAACTCGAAACAGTCGTTTCGGATTTCGATATTCGAAATTCGGATTTCTCATTCGGGCGTGTAGCTCAGTTGGTTAGAGCGCGTCCCTGATAAGGACGAGGTCACTGGTTCGACTCCAGTCACGCCCATGCCCCGCGCAGCGGGGCATTCCGGACGCCATCCGTCCCATTCGGTCATGAACAATTTCCCCGCACCGCGGGGTGGTTCTTTGACAATCGCATAGAGAGAGGGGTAGTACAATTCTTCACCGAAGAATTAGTCCTCCGACGGCCCGGCGCGCGAGCGGCGGGACGGGGGAGGATAGACCAAGATTTTGGTCAAGCTCAAAAGGGCGCATGGTGGATGCCTTGGCATCAGCAGGCGATGAAGGACGTAGCAAGCTGCGATAAGCTCCGGGGAGCGGCAAACACGCTTTGATCCGGAGATGTCCGAATGGGGAAACCCATCCCGAGTCATGTCGGGATACTGGAGCTCGAATAAAATAGGGCTCCAGGGCAATACCGGGGGAAGTGAAACATCTCAGTACCCCGAGGAAAAGAAAGCGCAAGCGATTCCCTGAGTAGTGGCGAGCGAAAGGGGAACAGCCCAAACCCCGCGGTTTACCGCGGGGGGTTGCGGGACTCCGATGTGGGATCGTGACGGATAGCGGAAGGTTCTGGAAAGAACCGCCAGAGAGGGTGACAGGCCCGTACGCGAAATCCGAATCGGCCCTAGGAGTATCCCAAGTAGAGCGGGACACGTGAAACCCTGCTTGAATCCGGAAGGTCCACCTTCCAAGGCTAAATACTTGCTGATGACCGATAGTGAACCAGTACCGTGAGGGAAAGGTGAAAAGAACCCTTTTTAAGGGAGTGAAATAGTACCTGAAACCATGTGCTTACAAGCTGTGGCAGCCTTCCCCGCCGCAAGGCGGGTGTGGGGTGGCCGCTTGCCTTTTGCATAATGAGTCCGCGAGTTACGTTGTCCGGCGAGGTTAAGTCGCGCAAGCGACAAAGCCGTAGCGAAAGCGAGTGCGAAATGCGCGTTTAGTCGGATGCCGTAGACCCGAAGCCGTGTGAGCTACCCATGGCCAGGATGAAACGAGGGTAACACCTCGTGGAGGTCCGAACTAGTGGATGTTGAAAAATCCTTGGATGAGCTGTGGGTTGGAGCGAAAGACTTACCAAACTCGGTGATAGCTGGTTCTCCTCGAAATAACTTTAGGGTTAGCCTGCGCGATTGCTCGTGCCGGAGGTAGAGCACTGAATGGACTAGGGTCCTTACCGGGATTCCGACGCCAATCAAACTCCGAATACCGGCGCAGACACGCGTGGAGGTAGACAGCGGGGGATAAGCTCCGTTGTCAAGAGGGAAAAAGCCCAGACCGCCGGCTAAGGCCCCCGAAGCAGGTTAAGTGCGTAAGGATGTGAGATTGCTAAGACAGCTAGGATGTTGGCTTAGAGGCAGCCATCATTTAAACAGTGCGTAACAGCTGACTAGTCGAGTGATCTCGCGCCGAAAATGATCGGGACTAAAACCTGCTGCCGATGCCGCGGATTGACGGCGCTCTTCGGAGCGCCGCCAGTGGTAGAGGAGCGTTGTGTGCGGATTGAAGTCCGAGGGTAACCGGAGATGGACTGCACACAAGTGATTATGCGGACATGAGTAACGACAAGTCCGATGAGAATTCGGACCGCCGAAATCCCAAGATTTCCTGGGGAAGGTTCGTCCACCCAGGGTTAGTCGGTCCCTAACCCGAGGCCGAAAGGCGTAGGGGATGGGTAACAGGTTTAATATTCCTGTACTACCGGCTTGGCGTTCGAGCGACGGAGGGACGCAGAAAGTTAGGTGGGCCAGCGATTGGAAGTGCTGGTCCAAGCCCGTAGGAGGTTCCGGTTGGCAAATCCGCCGGGGCAACTCTGAAAGGTGACGGGACGTTCCCGCGACAGCGGGAGCGGATCCACCGATACTAGGCTGCCAGGAAAGACCTTCTAGCGAGCCAGGCAGGTAACCGTATCGCAAACCGACACAGGTGGGAGGGTAGAAGATACCCAGGCGCGCGAGAGAAACCTCGTTAAGGAACTCGGCAATCTAGCCCCGTAACTTCGGAAGAAGGGGTCCTCCAGCCAGTCAGTGTAACAACGAAGCCGGTTGGAGGCGCAGTGAAAGAGCTCAGGCGACTGTTTATCAAAAACACAGCACTCTGCTAACTCGCAAGAGGATGTATAGGGTGTGACACGTGACCAATGCCGTAAGGTTAAGGTGAGAGGTTAGCCGCAAGGCGACGCTTTGAACTGAAGCCCCGGTGAATGTCGGCCGTAACTATAACGGTCCTAAGGTAGCGAAATTCCTTGTCGGGTAAGTTCCGACCTGCACGAATCGTGTAACGATCTGAGCGCTGTCTCAACGAGGATCTCGGTGAAATTGTAATTCCGGTGCAAATGCCGGATACCCGCAGTAGGACGGCAAGACCCTGTGAACCTTTACTGTAATCTGATATTGGGTTTTGGTTGATGATGTGTAGCATAGCTGGGAGGCTGCGAAGCTTGGGCGTCAGCTCAGGTGGAGCCAACAGTGAAATACCAGTCTTTATTAACCGGAATTCTAACCGTGTCCCGTGAAACCGGGCGGGGGACAGTGTCAGAGGGTCAGTTTGACTGGGGCGGTTTCCTCCAAAAGAATAACGGAGGAGCGCGAAGGTTCCCTCAGCACGGTCGGCAATCGTGCGTAGAGCGTATAAGTATAAGGGAGCTTAACTGCGAGACTAACAAGTCGAGCAGGTGCGAAAGCAGGCTTAAGTGATCCGGTGGTTGCAAGTGGTAGCGCCATCGCTCAACGGACAAAAGGTACTCCGGGGATAACAGGCTGATCGCCGCCAAGAGTCCATATCGACGCGGCGGTTTGGCACCTCGATGTCGGCTCATCGCATCCTGGGGCTGAAGAAGGTCCCAAGGGTTTGGCTGTTCGCCAATTAAAGCGGTACGCGAGCTGGGTTCAGAACGTCGTGAGACAGTTCGGTCCTTATCCACTGTGGGCGCATGACATTTGAGGAGAACATTCCTTAGTACGAGAGGACCGGGAATGACGCACCGCTGGTGTTCCGGTTGTCCCGCCAGGGGCATCGCCGGGTAGCTATGTGCGGAATGGATAAGCGCTGAAAGCATCTAAGCGCCAAGCCGTCTCCAAGATAAGATGTCAATTTCCGGGGGCGCAAGTCTCCGGGATATAGGCCGGTTGAAGACCACGACCTTGATAGGCTGGGTGTGTACGCTCCGCGAGGAGTTGAGCTAACCAGTCCTAATCCGCCTATTGGCTTGACCTTTATTTTACGTACTTCGGGTGGCCCTCCCATGCAGGGGGGCCGCCACCCTCTCTCTGTGCATTGCCTTTTTTAAAAAGTTTTTCCCGGCGACCATGGCGAGGAGGAAACACCCGTTCCCATTCCGAACACGATCGTTAAGCTCCTCAGCGGCGATGGTACTGTGGTAATCGGCCATGGGAGAGTAGCACGTCGCCGGGTTTATTTGACGGGGCTGTCCGGTGTAAGCCGGACAGCCCCTTTTTTTAACATTTGACCGCGGATGGCGCGGATCATGTTTTTTGTTTCCCCGCGGAATGAAGGGGCGGTCCCGCGGGGCAGGAAAGACAACGCCCGGAACCCTAACCGTTAGCGTCATGGAAAAAAACAAAGCGAAGCAGAAGTCGGACGTGGACCTCCAGAAACTGGAGGGCGATGAGCAGGCGGCCGCGTCCAAGATGTACGAGGATACCCTCAAGGAGTTCAACGAGGGTTCGATCGTCAACGGCAAGGTGCTCGAAGTCCGCCCGATGGAAGTCCTGGTGGACATCGGCTACAAGTCCGAGGGATGCATCCCCCTTCACGAATTCGGCACGGCCGAGGACGTGAAGGCGGGAGACCAGGTCGAAGTGCTCCTCGAAAAACTCGAGGACGACGACGGCATGGTCGTGTTGAGCCGCAAGCGCGCGGAGCAGCAGAAGAGCTGGAACCGCGTCGTGGATACCTGCGAGGAAGGCTCCATCCTGGAAGGCACCGTCAAGGGCCGCGTCAAGGGCGGCCTGATCGTGGATATCGGCGTGGATGCGTTCCTGCCCGGTTCCCAGGTGGATGTCCTGCCCGTCCGCAACCCGGACGAGCTGCTCGGCAAGAAGCTGGAATTCAAGATTCTCAAGATCAACAAGGAGCGCCGCAACGTCGTGCTGTCCCGCCGCGAGCTCCTGGAAGAGCGCCGCCGCGAGCAGAAGAAGAAGCTGCTCACCGAGATCCAGCCCGGCCAGGTGCGCAAGGGCGTGGTCAAGAACATCACCGACTTCGGCGCGTTCATCGATCTCAACGGCATGGACGGCCTGCTGCATATCACCGACATGAGCTGGGGCCGCCTGAACCACCCGTCGGAGATGGTGGCCGTCGGCCAGGAGCTGGAAGTGACCGTGCTCGACGTCAACCTGGAGAAGGAGCGCATCTCGCTCGGCCTGAAGCAGCGCCTGCCCAACCCGTGGGACGACATCGAGGCCAAGTACCCGATTGGCACCCGCATCCGCGGCAAGGTGGTCAAGCTGGTCCCGTACGGCGCGTTCGTCCAGGTCGAGGAGGGCGTCGAGGGCCTGGTGCACGTCTCCGAGATGTCCTGGACCAAGCGCGTCGTGCGCGCGTCCGACGTGCTGAACGTCGACGACATGGTCGAGGCCGTCGTCCTGAACATCAACAAGGACGAGCAGAAGATCTCGCTCGGCATCCGGCAGACCGAGGCCAACCCGTGGGATCTGGTGGCGCAGCACTATGCCATCGGCGCCCGCGTCAAGGGCACGGTCCGCAACTTCACCAACTACGGCGCGTTCGTCCAACTGGAGGAGGGCGTGGACGGCATGATCCACGTGTCCGACATGTCCTGGACCCGCAAGATCAACCACCCCTCGGAAGTCCTCAAGAAGGGCGACGAGGTCGAGGCCGTCGTGCTCGAGGTGGACGCGGTCAACCAGCGCATCAGCCTGGGCCTCAAGCAGGCGCAGGAGGATCCGTGGACCGGCATCTCCTCGCGCTACCAGGTCGGCCAGAAGGTCAAGGGCAAGGTCACCAAGCTCGCGTCCTTCGGCGCCTTCGTGGAGATCGAGGAGAACGTCGAGGGCCTGGTGCACATCAGCCAGGTCAGCGACCAGCACATCCAGAAGGTGCGCGACGTGCTCCAGCCCGGCCAGGAGGTCGAGGCGCGCGTGATCAAGGTGGACCCGGTCGAGCGCCGGATCGGCCTCTCGATCAAGGCCGCCCAGCTCGCCGATGACGAGTTCAAGGTGGACGATTCGATGCTGGAAGGCCTGCGTCCGGGCGAGGATCTCGTGGACCTGGCCGGGGCGTTCGACGCCGCGCTGGGCGTGGCGGGCCAGTCGCCCGAGGAATGGCATCCGGGCGAGAAGAAGGAACAGCCGCCCGAAGCCGGCTCCTGATTCCGCAACCTGCCGGGCCATGGCGATCCCATGGCCCGGCCCGTTTGATGAGCATGTCGTTTCCGGCCTTCACCGAAGCGCCGGGCCCCGGCCCGGCTCGGCGCGAGCTCAAGTACGTGATGGCCGCCTCCTACGCGGACGCGGCGCGGGCCTGGCTCGATCACCACGCGGCGCCCGACCCGCGCTTCGAGCACAACGTGATCCGCAGCCTGTACTTCGATACGCGCGGCCTGGAGGCCTGGGAACGCAAGATGGCCAGCGATTTCCTGAAGTGGAAGGTCCGGCTGCGCTGGTATACGGACGAGGCCGGGACGCAGTTCTCGGACCAGGCGTTCCTCGAGCTCAAGTGCAAGGAGGGAAGCGTCAGCCGGAAGACCCGCGCAGCGCTCGACCTCGACGTGGCGGCGCTCGATCGCGATCCGTTTGCGGCGGCGAAGTCCCTGTGCCTGCCGGCCTTCCTTCCGCTGCCCGCCCCGGGCCCCCTGGCGCCCGTGGCCGTGATCAGCTACCGCCGGCGCCGCTACATCGAAATGGGGTCGGGTTCGAGGCTGGCGCTGGACCAGCGGATCGAAGCCGTCGCCGAGGCCGGCGGGCCGTTCCGGCGCCGCGCCTGCCGGCTGGATGCGGCGGTGCTGGAGGTCAAGGGGCCGCAGGCCGGCGGACTGCCGCCGGCCCTCTACACGCTGCAGGAGCTGACCGGCGCGAGAAAACAGTCCTTTTCAAAGTACGGCGAGTGTGTCAGGAAACTCCTGGGATGAGGAGGCGACGGAATGAATGAGTATCTTCAGCAGATGGCCGGCGCGGGCAGCGTGACCCTGGGGCTCAAGAGCTTTGTGATCTGCCTCGCGGCCTCGTTCGTTTTCGCGCTGGCCGCCGAGTTCATGTACCTGCTGTTCTATGAAAACCGCGCCACCGGCTCGCAGGTGCACCGCTCGTTCCTGCTGATCGGCCCCTCGATCACGCTGCTGTTCATCTGCATCCAGCTCTCCCTGCCGCTCTCGCTCGGCCTGCTCGGCGCGCTCTCGATCGTGCGCTTCCGCACGCCGATCAAGGAGCCGGAGGAGATCGGCTTCCTCATGCTGCTGATCACCGCGTCGATCGCCGTGGCGACGTTCAACTTCCTGTTCGCCATCCTCCTGTTCGGCGCGGTGTTCATAGCCCTCGCGCTGCGGCGGCTCGGGCACCTGAAGTGGCGGTGGACCAACCGCCGCAAGGGCGTGGTGCTGATCAACATGCCCAGCGAGGTCTACGAGGGGCGCCGCGAGGCCCTGGACCGGCGCCTGGCCGGCTTCTGCAAGCGGTTGCGGCTGGAGAGCGTTTCCACGGCGGAGAACACGACCAGCCTTCAGTACGTATTCGACGGGACAGCCTCGGACTCGTGGGACCAGTTGCAGCGGGAACTCCGGGAAGAGGTTCCGTACACCAAGCTCAACGTCTTCTTCTCCTGAAGGGACGGGGCGGCGGGTGAGCGCAGCGCGCCGAGAGACGGGCCGGGTGGCGCGGCGGGCGCTCGGGCTGCTGATGGCCTTCGCGGCGCTCGCCGGCCTGTGCTTCCTCGCGGACCGCCTCCCTGAGCCGGGCTTCCGATCCCGGCCCGGGAAGAACCGGTTCCAGGCCCTTCCCCGGCGGCCCTTCACGCTGGGCGACGTGCTGAAGGCCAACCTGCTGCCCGTCATCTCGCCGGTGATCATCAACGAGGTCGGCCTCGCGGCCGCCGCGGGCCCGCTGGACGATGCCGGGAACCCGGACGACTGGGTCGAACTCTACAACCGCTCGGATCGCCCCGTCCCGCTCGCGGGCTGCACCCTGACCGATACGCTCGGCCGAAAGCGGAAATGGCCGCTCCCGGACATCGAGATCGCGCCGGGCGGCTACCTGCTGCTCTGGGCGGACGGCGAGTCGCGGATGCACTCGTCGGTGGAGGCGATCGTGAAGGAAAACGGGGCCTGGATCAGCGCCCGCGACGACTTCAGGACCAAGACCGGCTACACTTGGTACGGGTCCAACAGCGTGTCGTCGGCGGAGCAGGATTTCCTGGCGAGGCGGCTCCGCGCCGATTTCGACGTCACGGAGCCCGGCCCGTACTGCCTCTGGCTGCGGATCCGAAACGACGGGGAGATCCCCGCCGCGTTGCGTTGCGCGGTGGATGGAGGAGAACGGTTTCCCGTGTCCGTCGAGCCCGGGCGGGACTACCAGATCGTCCGCATCCGCCATCCCCGCGCCGAGGACGGGTACTGGCCTTTCGACTACCGGGAGCACACCATTTCGATCTCCCTGGAGCAGGGCGAGGTATCCCTCGCGCGCATCTTCGCCACGCACGCCGACCGGCCCTTCGAGATGGAAGATCCTTCGATCCATGCGGGATTCCGCTTGAGCAACGGGGGGGAGATGGTCGCGCTCTATTCCGCGCGGGGCGTGCCGCTCGACTACGTCGCGTTTCCGGCCCTGCCGGACGGGAAGAGCTTCGCCCGCGTTCCGGCGGGCTCCCATCACTGGCAGCTGGCGGATCCAACCCCCATGGGGCGGCCCCTGGTCCGGGCTCCGAAGCTGACGCGGCCGACCGGTTACCTGGACGGTCCCGCGACCCTGAACGCGGAACCGGCCGAACCCGGCGACACCGTGCGCTACACGCTGGACGGGTCCCATCCCACGGACCAGAGTCCGGTCTTCCCGGATAGCCTCGCGATCACGCAGAAGTGCCTTGTCCGCGCGCGCTCGTTCCGGCCGGGCGCGATCTCCAGCTCCGTTGCGACGCGGATGTTCTGGCTGGGGCCGAAGCCCGACATGCCCGTGATGTGGCTGGCCACAGACCCGGCCAACCTGTGGGACCGTCAGCATGGGATCATGCTCAACGTGATGGCCCGGGGCGTCAGCAGCGAGCGGCCGTGCTACGCGGCGCTGTTCGAGCCGAACGGCCGGGTGACGGCCGCGGACACCGGCCTGCGCAACCAGGGCCGCACGGCGCGCACGCGCACGCTGGTCCGCTCCTTCCGGATCAGCTGCCGGGCGCGGTACGGGCAGGATCGCTGGCCGGGCGCGGTGTTCGAGGGCGACGGCCCCGATCGCCCCCGGTCGTTCATCCTGCGGGGCAAGGTGGCCGTGCACCACCCGCTGGGCCTGGAGCTCATGCGGGCCGCCGGGTTCCTGGCCCCGCGCACCAAGCACTGCCTGGTCACCATGAACCACGAGCCATACGGCATCTACTTCCTGCTCGAGGACCCCGAGCAGCCGGAGTACATCCAGCATCACTACGGCCACCTTGACGTGGACATGATCAAACGCCGCAGCATGGCCCATCCGGTGATCTTCGGGACGGCGGACGAGTTCGACCGGGCCTGGGCCGGGGTGACCCGGGGCGGGGCGGGGTATGGAAAGCCGGAGGCCGTAGACCGCTTGATGGACCGCGGATACCTGGCGCGCTGGATCGCCTCGACCGTGTTCCTGGACTCGGGGGACAACGACCAGAACTACTTCGTCTTCGACAAGCGGCGGCCGGCGCCGGCCTGGAGCATCGTCAACTGGGACCTCGACGGCGTCTTCTACTATACTTTGCTGGGCCAGACCAACACGGTGCGCAACGCCGCCAACGTCATGGGGTTCATCCGCCAGGTCTTCGGCACGCTCATGAAGGACCCGGCCTTCGACCGGTATTACCTGGTCGAGTTCCAGCGTCTGCTCAACCATCCCTTCCAGCCGGCGCGCTGGCTGCGGCGGATCGACGAGCTGGAAGACCATTTCATGCATCACGTGGACGAGGAATACCAGGGCGACCTCAACCAGAACCGGTGGGGGCCGCGTTGGCCCGGCGTAAGGAGGTTGAGGCTGGCCGATGTCCGCGAGGAGCTGGAGGAGGAGTTTGCCTCGGCGCGAAGATTCTTCGCGGACCGCGGCGACGCGGTGCGCAGCCGGCTCCAGGAGGAGTACGGCCTGCCGGCGCCCGTCCCCGTGGAGGTGCGCGGTGAGGGCGTGATCGAACTGATGGTCGACGGCTGGCGCGAGACCCTGCCGTACAGGGGCTGGTATTTCCAAGGGACCGAGCTGTCGCTCGGCGCCATATCGAACCAGCCTCTTTCCTTCACCGTGAATGGAAACCTGGTGACGGGCGGCACATGGCGGGCGGCGGTGACCGGGGCGATGACGCTGCAGGCGAGTCAGATCAGGCCCGCTGAATAAGCCGCGACCAGCGCGGCGCTGCACGCGCTCCAGGCCAGAAGGAGTGTGCTCGTGGCCCGCCGCCCGGCGCCCCAGGCGAGCGCCGGGATGAGCAGGAAGACCGCGTTACTGAAAACGCGCAGGAAATCGATGTAATAGGCGATCAGGTGCATCTTCGACAGGGTAAAAAAGCCGAGGTAGGCGAGCGCGCACGGCAGGATGAAGCGCGATCGCCGTTCCTGGAGGAAGGCGATCACGAGCAGGCCGAACGTGACGGCAAGGAGAAGAAAAGTTGCGCTGTCGAAGAGCCCCTTGGCGCTGAAAGGGCCTCGTGCGATGGTGAGGACCTTTTGCGCGATTCCCGCGCCTGGCCAGGAGAAACTCGCGACCAGGCCGGTGGTGCTCCCGGCCGGCGGCAGCTTCCATAGAATGAACAGGTTCCACAACACAGCCGGCAACGAACCCAGTGCGAGTATTCCTGCCGCCCTCCATTTCCGTTGCCCGGCGAGGGGGAAGGCCAGTGTCCCGATCACGATCAGCATTGTTTCGTGGGTGAGCCCGGCAAGTCCGAAGAAGACAGCCGTCCATCCGTGCCGCTCGCGGCCGTAGCAGAAGAGCGCCAGGGCAAACAGCAGGCCGGCGAGCAGTTCGGAGGTGGTCAGGAGCAGGGCGCACCAGAAACCCGGGATACCCAGCGCGAAGAGCGCGGCCCGGGCCGGTTGTCCGAGTGATTCCAGCAGGCGCGCCGTCACCATGGTGACGGACACAAAACAAACGCCGTTGATCAACACCAGCATCCACGGGATAAGGGCGCGTTGCCCCAGGGAAAGGGCATAGCCCAGCACGGGGAACAGAATGCGGCGGTATCGATACCGGGGATTGTCCAGGGCGGCGCGGGTTCCGGGGTTGGCCAGCAAAGGATCCAGGGCTACCGTCAGGAACATCTGCCCGTCATAGCCGACCTCGCCCTTGGCCAGGACGGAGTCCGGGGGGGTGATATAGGGAGAAGGCGGCTGTTTCGACCCGAGCCGGAAGAAGCCCAGTATGTGGCCGCCGAATGCGGTCGCAAAGGTCCAAGCCATGATCGCCGCGACAACCGCCGCGGGAATTGCGGTGAAGCCGACACGAGCCGCGCGCGTCGGACTGGGGCAACGGTCGAAGTCCGTCATGGAACGGAACTATAGCCGCAGACGGATGGCTTTGTCCACGCCCGGCCTTTTTGTCTTCGTTTTCACTTCTCAATCCGCTATCATTTAAAAGAATACGGACCATGAATACATCTGCCCATGCCGAGTTTGACGTCCTGGCCTCCCGTTCCGTGGATCTCCATTCGGCGGACGAATTGCGGGCCCGCCTGGAGTCCGCCAAGAAGGAGAACCGCCCGCTGCGGGTGAAGTACGGGGCGGACCCGTCCGCGCCGGACATCCACCTCGGCCACGTGGTCGGCCTGAACAAGCTCCGGGAGTTCCAGGACCTCGGGCATACCGTCGTGTTCATCATCGGCGATTTCACGGGTATGATCGGCGACCCGTCCGGCAAGTCGCAGACCCGCAAGGCCCTGTCGCGCGAGCAGGTGCAAGCCAACGCGAAGACCTACCAGGAGCAGGTCTTCAAGATTCTCGACCCGGCGCGCACGGAGACGCGGTTCAACTCCGAGTGGCTGTCCCCGATGAGCTTCGAGGACGTCATCCGCCTCTCCGCGCACGTGACCGTCGCCCAGATGCTGGCCCGGGACGATTTCGGCAAGCGGTACGCCGCGCAGCAGCCGATCTCGCTGGTGGAGTTCCTGTACCCGCTCGTCCAGGCCTACGACTCCGTGATGGTCCGGGCCGACGTCGAACTGGGCGGAACGGACCAGTTGTTCAACCTGCTGCTCGGCCGGGAGCTGCAGAAGGTTTTCGGCCAGCCGCCCCAGATCGCCATGACCCTGCCGCTGCTCGAGGGGCTGGACGGGGTGAACAAGATGAGCAAGAGCCTGGGCAACTACATCGGCGTGAACGAGCCGCCGAAGGAAATATTCGGCAAGGTCATGTCCGTCAGCGACGAGTTGATGTGGCGCTACTTCTCGCTGGTGCTCTGCCGGCCGGACCCGGAGATCGCGGCCATGCGCCGCCGGGTGCAGGACGGGAGCCTGCATCCGCGGGCCGTCAAGGACGAGCTGGCCCGGGCCGTGGTGGCCCGGTTTCACGGGGCGGAGGCCGGCCGCGCGGCCTCGGAGGAGTTCGCGCGGGTCTTCTCGCAGGACCAGGTCCCGGCGGATATCCCGACGGTCCGGCTGGAAGCCGCCGATCGGCCGGACGGCCGGATGAACATCGTGGCGCTGCTGGTCAAGGCGGGGCTGGCGTCCAGCAACAGCGAGGCGCGGCGCCTGGTCCAGCAGGGCGCGGTGCGGGTGGGGGACGCGAAGATCTCCGATCCGAAGGCGGCCGTGGACGTGCCCGCGGGCGCCGTGATCCGCTGCGGCAAGCGCGGTTTTGCGCGCGTTGGGTAAGCCTTAGCCCTCGGCCGGCCCTTCGCCGGGTTTGGCCTTGGTCCAGCCGCCCTTGTGATTCTGCCGCGCGCGGCTTTCCAGCCTCTTGAGGTGCTGGCGCTTCTGGTCTCCCAGGCTGCTGTCGATGGGCATGCCGTAGATGCGGGCCAGGCCTTCCGCGACCAGCAGTTCATCCAGGTCTCCGTTCGGCGTCGTGATGAAGGCGTAGTACCTCGGCAGGGCGCTCTGGCCCCGGGCGTCTTCCCACTGGGTGGCGACGGTCAGCGCGTTGCCGCCCAGCGCCTGGGCGGTGAAGCGGGCGGCCTTGTGCCCGATGCCCAGCGCCTCCTCGGTGTTGAGGTCGAAGTAGCGGCCCTGGTCCTCGACGCGCTGGGGGAAGTTCAGGCTCGTCTCGGGCGCGTCCACGTAATAGAGGCGGAAGATGTATTCCTTGCCCTGGTGGCTGATGTGGACCGAGTCGCCGTCGTTGGAATCGTTGTGCAGGAGATGGCAGTTCTCGAGGATGGTCCAGCTGTTCTGTTTCCCGATCCGCGGGCCGAGCGACGCCGCGGACGTGGAGCCGCCCTCGGACGGGGTGGGGGCACGCCGCACCAGCCTGGGTTTCGCGGCGCCGCTCAATTCCCGCGCCAGGATCTGGTCCTCGCGCTGGAGCCGGGTGATCGGGATGCGCAGGAGTTCGTCCCGCGGGGTGCGCAGGATGACCATGTCCGTCACGATATCCACGAATTCCGCCTCGATCTGCGCGGCGGAGGCGCTCGTCCAGGTGCGGAACGAGCCCTGGATGCGGCGGGGTTCCGGGGCCGCCGGGGCGGCGACGGCGGCGGGGGGCGCGGGCGCGGGCACCCATTCCTCCACCTCCGGCGCGAAGTCGAACTCGGCGCCGGCCGCGATCAGGAGATCGAATACGTCCTGCCGGTTCTGGAGGTGCGCGACCAGGACGGGCGTCAGCCCTTCCGTGTCCGTGGCGTTGACGTTGGCGCTGGCGGAGATCAGCAATCGTTCGATGCCGGCGTGCCCGGCGGCGGCCGCCGCGTGCATGGGGGAGCGGCCGTGCGCATCCTGCGCGTTGACGTCGGCGCCCCAGGAGATCAGGAGGTCCGCCGCGGCCACCCGGCCCAGTTCCGCCGCGATGTGCAGCGGGGTGCGTCCGCCGCCGTCCCGCGCGTTGATATCCGCGCCGACGGCGCGGTTGAGCGCCAGTTCGTCGCGGTTGTCCAGCCGCACGGCCTCGTGGAGGGAGATGGTCGGGCGGGCCATCCGGACGACCCGGGGCGGCCGGCGCACCTCGCACGCGGAGAGCAGGGCGAGCCCCAGCAGCAACGCCGCGAGCCCGCCGATCCTGTTGCCCGGGTTCATGGATGCGCTCCGAAGTTCACGGTCGCCAGTATAGGCCAACGGCCGGGCATGGCAATCCGGGAGCGTGTATTCCGCTGCGTCCGGCCTGCCCGCGGGGCGCCGCCCGCGCGACGGGCCCCCTTCCGCGGCGAGAAACTCCTTGGCTCGGGCGGGCCGGCTGTGCTAGCGTGCGCCCGATTCAGGTGCAGCCAAGAATGCGTCGCAGAATACAGAGCCGGTGGATGGGCGTCCTCGCGGCGGGATGGCTGGCCGCGGCCGGGGCGGCCGCCGCCGAAAAGCAAACGGCGACGGTGGGCGGCGTGGAAATCCATGCCGACCAGCTCGAATACGAGTCCGGCAAGCGGCTGCTCACTGGCCGGGGGCATGTCGTGATCGTGCGTCTCTCCGACGTGCTGCGGGCGGATCTGGTGACGTACCGGACCGACACGCAGGACGCGGTCGCGCAGGGCAACGTGATCCTCGAGCGGGCCGGCAGCCTGTGGCGCGGCGAGAAGCTCAAGTACAACTTCGGCACCCGCCTCGGCGATTTCGGGCAATTCGAGTACTACACCGATCCGTACTACATCCGCGCGCAGGAGTCCCGGCAGGTCTCCTCGAACGAGTTCGTGATGAAGAAGGCCGTGTTCACCACCTGCGAGGGGGAGCGGCCGCTGGTCTTCATGAAGATGCGGGAGGCGCGGATCATCGACGACATCAAGCTGCGCGCCAAGGGCGTCTGGATCTTCCTGGGGCCGCTGCCGCTCCTGTACACGCCGTTCCTCTCCAAGCGCCTCGACAGCATGGGGTGGGAGTTCATCCCCGGCCGGAGCGGGCGGTCCGGCTACTTCCTCCTCTCGGCGTACACGTTCCCGATCACCACCAACCTGCTCTCCTCGACGCACATCGACTACCGGTCCGAGCGGGGATGGGCCGGCGGGCAGGATTTCATCTGGGGGAAGGCCGGATCCTCGCCCCGTGGCCTCGTGACGGCCTACTACGCCGACGACCAGAAACCGTTCAAGAACGACGAGGAAGAGGAGGAGTGGAGCGAGTGGGTGGACAGCGACCGGTACCGCCTGCGCCTGTCCGACATCCGGAGCGTCACCGATCGGGACTACCTGGTGACCGAGCTGAACTACTTGAGCGACCCGCGGGTGATCGAGGAGTTCTTCAACGAGGAATTCCGCATGCGCTCCCAACCGGAGAACCGGATCTCGCTGATCCACCGCGGCGACCGGTTCACCGCCTCCCTCGCGGTCAACAAGCGACTCAACGACTTCTTCGGGAACATCAACCGGCTGCCCGAGGCGCGGCTGGACGTCCCGCGCCTGCAGCTCGGCGACACGCCGTTCTACTACGAGACGTACAACGGCGCAGCCTGGCTCGAGCGGGAGTATCCCGAGGGGCAGGAGACCAACAACTACGATTCGATCCGGCTGGATTCGAGCCACATGGTCTACTGGCCGACGCGCCACTTCGGATTCCTCAACATCACGCCGCGGGGCGGGTACCGCGCCACCTACTACTCGACCGCCTACGATGTTTCCTACCTCACGAACCAGACCACCGTGGTGGAGAGCAACGTGGTGATCGGGATCACCAACAGCGTGGAGCGGCAGGTCGAGGAGCGGGCCGTGCTGCGCAGCCTGTACGAGACCGGCGTGGAGGTGTCCTTCAAGGCGTTCAAGGTGCTGAACGAGGCCACCCTCGGGCGCGATTACCAGGGCCTGCGCCACGTGGTCGAGCCGTACGCCAAGCACACCTACGTGCCCGAGCCGAACATACGGCCCGACGAACTGCCCCAGTTCGACGGCGTGGACGAACTGGACCGGCGGCACGACGTCTACTTCGGGGTCCGCAACAAGCTGCAAACCAAGCGGCTCGCGGGCGGAATCCTGCCGCTGCAGCCGGCCGAGACGGGCGGGGCCGCCAGCCTCGCGGCGCCGTCGATCAGCGGGCAGCGGGTGCACGATCTCGTGGACGTGGGCGTTTTCACCACGTACCGGATCGAGCGGTTCGACGAGGTGCACGATTTCAGCGACATCTACTTCGACGCGCGGCTGCGGCTCGTCGACTGGCTGCCGATCGACACGTGGGTGTCGTACGACCCTTACGAGAGCGAAGTCACCGAGGCCCGCGTGGAGGCCTCCTGGCTGAACCTGGAGGACGCCAGCCGGCTGTCCCTCCAGTACCTCTATCGCCTGGACAAGCGCAACCAGGTGGCGGCCGAGCTGCACCTGTTCCCGTACGATCCCTGGTCGTTCCGCGTCTACACGCGGTACAACATCGACATCAGCGAACTGGAGGAGCAGGGCTACTTTGTGGAGCACAAGACCTCGTGCCTGGGCATCGGGACGGGCTACAAGAGGGTGGAGGAGGATGACGACGACCAGATCTGGTTCCAGGTCTGGCTCACGGCCTTCCCGAAGAGCTACATCAAGATGGGCCTTTAATCCGGAAAGCATGACGAAGACATGAACGCGGAGTATCTGGTGACGGGCGGCGGGGGGTTCATCGGCTCGAACGTGGTCCGGACCCTGGTGGCGCAGGGCCGGAGGGTCCGGGTCCTGGACAACCTCTCCACCGGGCGCCGGGAAAACATCGGGGACATCGAGGACCGCATCGATTTCGTCCTGGGAGATATCCGGGATGTGGAGACCGTGCGGCGGGCCGTCCAGGGCGTCCGATACGTGCTGCATGCCGCCGCCCTGCCGTCCGTCGCCCGGTCCGTCCGCGAACCCCTGGCGAGCAACGATGTCAATATCACCGGCACGCTCAACCTGCTCGTGGCGGCGCGGGATGCCCGCGTCGAGCGCCTGGTGTACTCCTCTTCCTCCTCCGTGTACGGCAACACGCCGGTCCTCCCGAAGCGGGAGGACATGCCGCCGCAGCCCCGCTCGCCCTATGCCCTGACCAAGCTCGCGGGCGAGCTGTACGCGAGGCTTTTTACCGATCTGTACGGCCTGCCGACGTTCTCGCTGCGTTATTTCAACGTGTTCGGCCCGAGGCAGGATCCGTCGTCTCAATATTCCGCCGTGATCCCGCGCTTCATCGACACGCTGCATCACGGGCAGCCGCTGGTGATCTACGGGGACGGCCGGCAGACGCGGGACTTCACCTTCGTCGACGACGTGGTCTCGGCGAACCTCTGCTGCTGCACGGCTCCCCTGGACGCGGCCGGGGTGCCGTACAACGTGGCCTGGGGCAATCGCATCTCGCTCCAGGAGTTGGTCGCCGTGCTGGGCCGGCTCATGGGCAAACAGGTCGAGCCCGTGTTCGAGCCCGCCCGCGCGGGTGACGTCCGGGACTCCCAGGCGGATTCGTCCCAGGCGATGGCTCGCCTCGGCTGGAAGCCGCAGGTATCCTTCGAGGAAGGCCTGCGGAAGACCGTCGAGTGGTTCCTCTCCCATCCGTAGGCGGCGCCGTGACGCCTCCCGCTTCCGACCTGCTCCTGCAAACGGCCGTGGATGCCGCGCGCGCCGCGGGACGGCACGCCCTGCAGAACCGGCAACGGCGCCGGGAATACGTGGAGCGCTCGGCCCACGACGTGAAACTGGCCCTGGACCTGGAGTGCCAACGCGTCGCCGAGTCGGTCATCGCCCGCGCCTGGCCGGATCCCCGCATTCTCGGCGAGGAAGGCGGAGCCGGCGCCGGGATGGATGAGCTCGTGTGGGTCATCGACCCGATCGACGGGACGGTCAATTTCTCGCATGGCATGCCGCTGTGGTGCTGCTCCGTGGCGGTCATGCAGGGCGGCGACACGCTGGCCGGCGCCGTCTTCGTGCCGGAGCTGGATGAACTGTACACGGCGGCGCGGGACGGCGTATCCGAGCGCAACGGCGCGCGCATCGCCGTTTCCGACGCGTCATCCCTGGCGGAGGCCATGATCCTCACGGGCGTGTCCAAGCACATGGATTCCAACCCGGAGGCGCTGCGGTTCATGGCGACCATCGCCTCGCGGGCGCAGAAGGTGCGGGTCATGGGCGCCGCCGCCGTGGACATCTGCCACGTGGCCTGCGGAAGGGCGGACGGGTACTTCGAGTCGAGCATCTACCTCTGGGACGTGGCGGCGGCCGGGCTGGTCGCGCGCCGCGCCGGCGGCTGCGCGGAAATCCTGGAATCCTTGAGTCCCGTGCACCTGCGTTACCTTTGCACGAACGGGCGCATCCACGAAGAGCTGAAGGCCTTGGTGACGTCTGCTCCCTGACCGTGGTCAGGCCCTCAACGGGCTTCGCGAGTCTCCCGTGATGACCCGCCCGGGGCAAGACAGGGGCTAGAATGAATAGCTCGCCGTGACGCCGCCGAAGAAAATGTCCGTATCGGGATAGACCCCGCCTTCGTCAATGGCGTCGCGCACGTCGCTGTCGAGGATGGAGCTGAACGTGCCCTTGAGCCCCACGGACGCCTTTTCGTTCAGTGCGTACCTCAGCGTGGCATCCACCTGCGCGTGGGTCAGCGCCGACCCCGTATCGGCCCCGTAGTTGCTTTCGACGTAATACGTGCCCGCCCAGCCGAGGACTGTCCCCAGGTCGAGCGACAGCGCATCCGACAGCTCGAAGCCATGGCCGGCCGTGAACAGGATGATCCAGTCGTCCGTGTTGTCCAGCTCGTGGCAGAACTTGACGGCCGGCGTCAGCGGCACGTTCGAGGCCTCGATACGGGCGAAGACCTGGTAGGACCCATCGGCGGGGCTTTTGGAGACCGAGGCCACCGTGCCGTCCTCGTTCAGTTCGACGGTGCTGCTGTTCTGCGGATAGATGTAGTAGATCGTGCCCGCGGACAGGCCGACAGGCCCTTCCCATGGGGCGGCCCAGCTCAGGCCCAGGTCGATCTCGTTCCACTCCCCGGCCGTGTTGGGCGCGATGGAAGCCGGATTATCCGTCAGGTCCATGTTGGCCCACAGACTGCAGCCGAGGCCCAGCGGCCCGCTCACGTCCAGGCCGGGCTGGAAGACGGCCTCGTCATTATACACCAAGCCGTTGTACACGTAGGCGGACAGGATATCTACGTATGCCGAACCGTCCGCCGCCAGCGCGGACACCGGGGCCGCCAGCGCCGCCGCCAGAATCGTCAAGGTCGTCATTTTTTTCATGGCTATGTTCCCCCTGGGTAAATGGATCATGTCCACCGCGCGCCATTTCCATCTTTTCCCGCCCACTTGTCAATGCCGCAGCTCATCCTTTAATCCGCCTGGCGTCCATGGCGAGATCCCGCCCGGCTGTTTGGCTTGAGTTTGTTCCTTGATCGTGCAGTATCCTTCCATTTGTGAATTTGAACGAAACCAGTTCGGTTTCAGGGCGATGCGAGGTCCGGCGGGTCGTCGCCCGCGACGAGGGCGAGGCCGTCTCGGCCTTTTTGCTCCAGCCCGGCCTTTTCGGCACCCCCCTAACGCCCGGCGAGCGCGACGAGTTCAGTACCCAGCCCGTCGCTTCTGTCGGATGCCCGGATGATGCCTATTGGTTCGCACGGGACGGCGACATGGCGCCCTGTGCCGTGATCGGTGTGCGCATGAACGCGGAACGGACCGGGATCTACGAAGTCAGCGCCCTGGCGATCCATCCCGCCCACCGGCGCCGGGGTCTCGGACGCCGGCTGCTGAAACTGGCCCTGCGCTTCGTGGCCGATTCCGGCGGCCGCGGCCTGCTGTTCGAAACCTCCTCGGATCTCTCCTATGCTCCCATGCACAGGATCCTGGCCGAGCTGGGCTTCAAGCAGGTCGGCTGTTTCCCTGATTTCTACTATCCCGGGGAGGACACGCTTTGGTACTATCGGCCCGTGGACCGCTGACCAATCTTGAGCAACGCATGGCTCGATCGCGTCCCATTCTGCCTGTCCTCATCGCCTTGACGTGCGTGTTCGGGGGGCTGCTGATTGCCCAGCGCGACCGCCTCTCCGAATCCTTCTCCCTTTCCAACACGGTCCCCTTCGAGCAGCTTTCCAAGGCCGCGCGCAGCGCCGAGGGCACCCTGGCCGTTGTGCTGGACTCCAACAAGCGCATTGCCGGCGTGGCGCCCGACGGAACCCTGGCCTGGCTCATCGCGGCCATCAACGATCCCCAGAAGGGCTTCTTCTTTGCCAACGAACTCACGTTCGACCCCGCCGGGAACCTGTACGTGGCCAGCACGTACATCGATACCGCCACCCTGACGGTCAACCGTGAGGCCATCGTGCGCTTCTCCCCCGAAGGCCGTCTCGGGGCCGTCCTTTACTCGATCGAACACTCCCCCGAGCAGTACACCGACAACATCGGCCTGATTCGATCCCTCCAGTGGACCCCGGACGGCCTGCGCTTCTGTCTCGCCCGCGAGGACGGCATCCACAGCCTGTTGGTCGATGCCGCCGGCGCCGTCCCGGCCCAGGAAACCGTCACCGCCTACCCCGGCGACGTCCCCAGCGTGATCTACGCCACGATCTCCGCCGACGGCCGCGAGTTGGCCTACTCCACCGCGGCAACTGAAATCTATACCGCTGCGCCGGGCCAGGCGTTCACCAAGTGCTACGATGGCCGCGACATGCCCGACAATGTGGTGTCGATCCCCTCCGACCTGCATTACCTGGGCGGCCAATTGTACTTCTCTGACTTGGGCCGCGACGCCGTCATGCGCCTGACGGGCCGCGACAGCGCTGAACCCGTCTTCGACCGGAACGTCGCCGCGGCCCTCGGCTATGAAGATGATTTCTACGAGTGCAAGAGCTTTCAGATCACCGACGACGGCCTCCTGCTGCCGAACAACGGCAAGGTGGTCCGTTTCCACACCCGCGCGCCCGCGGGCATCCAAACCATGGACCATGCGCAGGGCAACGCCGCGCTCTGGATCAAGCGGGCTGTAATCTGGCTGCAGTTGGCGTTCTTCGCCCTCTGCGCGGGCGCGCTCGTGTCCCTGGCCGTCCGCCATGCCTCGGCCGACAGCCGCCGCATGGCCAAGCAGGTCGCCCTGGTGGCCCTGATGCTCGGCACCGCCGTCGGCATCACCACCTACATGATCTTCAACAACATGAGCCGGCGCCTCGAGGAGGAGGCCCGCAACAACCTGCGCGGGTACCTGGAGGTCGGCCGCCTGGTGGTGGATGCCGATGCCGTCGACCGCATCCAGCACGTGAAGCACTACATGAATGCCGACTACCAGGCCGTGCTGAAGGAGCTTTGCCAGACCATCACCCGCGAAGGCGTCATCGATCCCGGCACCTATTCCGGCGTCTACAAGGTCTTCGGCGACAAGCTCTCGGCCCTGGCCTACCACGATGGCCTGCGCGGCATCTTCTACCCCTACAACTACCAGTACAGCAAATCCATCTACGCCGAGGTGGTCCGGACCGGCAAGCCCTACGTCGGCGAGGTTGTTGATATCTACGGGGTGTGGCTCAACGGCGTGGTGCCGCTCGTGAATTCCAACGGGGTCACCGTCGGCCTGCTCGAGGTCGGCGCGGACCAGTCCGCCCAGCGCGAGGCCAACCGGACCCTCTTCAAGAGCACGCTGATGGACCTGGCCATGGTCCTCTTCGTGCTGCTGTTTGTCTTCTTCGAAATCGGCTTCTTCAGCTCCCACGTGCTGGACCGCCACGACGACACCGCCGGCCAGCGCTACGACGAAGGCGCCGTGCGGTTCGTGTCGTTCATGGCCATTGTCGGCGTGTTTCTCTCCGCTTCCTTCCTGCCGCTCTACAGCAAGTCGCTGGCCCCCGCCATCGGCCGCATCCCGTTCGACGTCGTTATCGGCCTGCCCATGGTGATCGAAACCCTCTGCGGCGCCGTGATCGCCCTGCTCTATGGCCATGTCCGGCTCCGCGCGGGCATCAAGACGGATGTCGTGCTGGCCGGCCTCGTCATCACCGGCGGCATGGTCGTTACCGCCCTCTCGAACACGTTCGTCCGCCTGATCGCCGGCCGCGTTCTCGTCGGCATGGGCATGGGCCTCCTGATGATTGCCTTCCGCACCTACTTCCTGATTGAAAAGGACGAGGGCCGGAAGGAATCCGGCATCATTGCGTTGACCGCCGGGGTCATCGCCGGCATCAACGTCGGCTCGGTCTCCGGGGGCATGCTGGCCGCGCGCGTGGGCATGCGGCCGGTATTCGCCATCCAGGCCGTGCTGATGGTGCTGGCGGCCGTCGCCGCCCTGGCCCTGATCCGGAACCGCCGCCGCGAGCCGGCCGGCGACCGGGCCACGGGCGCGCCTTCGCCGTGGGCCTTTTTCATCGACCGCGCCGTATGGAGCTTCTTCCTCTTCATCTTCCTGCCCGTGACGGCCTGCGGGCTGTTTCTCGGGTTCCTGTTCCCGCTCTTTGCCGAATCCCAAGGCTGCTCGATCAACGAGATCAGCCTGGCCTTCATGCTGTTCGGCGCGGCCAGCGTGTATCTCGGCCCGGCCATCACGCGGCTGGCCACGAATCTTTTCGGCGCGCGCCGCGCCATGCCCATCGGGGCGCTGGTCATGACCGCCGCCCTGCTGCTGTTTGCCGCGCTCCGGTCCCTCGCCGCCGCCTATGCCGCCATCATCCTCTTCGGCCTGACCGAAAGCCTGCTCTTCAACCAGGGCCTTTCCTATTACTCCTCGCTACCGCGCGTCCGCCGCTTCGGCGCGGACAAGGCCATGGGCATCTACAACCTCTTTGAGTCCGGCGGCGAGGCCCTGGGACCGATGGCCTTCGGCCTGGCCGCCAGCTTCAGTCTCGGCATCGGCATCTCCGCCATCGCCGCCGTCCTCGGCTCCTGCGCCCTGCTTTTCTGGGCCGTCAGCCCGCGCGGCGGGGGAGGCCGGATGTGAAACTGGTGGCGTGGTACCGCCGGCAACCCATCCGGCGCAAAATCTTCATCCCCTTCTTCGGCATCACCCTGTTCTCGTCCACCATCTTCACCATCTACGGCTTCAAGCAGAACGTGAAAGCCATCCAGGACGGGATCGACAAGCGCCTGCTCATCGCCGCGTCCACGATGCCCCAGCTTCTGCCCGCGGACTACTTCGAGCGCGTCCAGCATCCCGGCAGCATCACCGGGGATGAGCACTGGAACAACACGCGGCGGCTGGACATCTTCCTGCGCAACATCGGCGGCACCTACCTCTACGCCCTGCTCCAGGAGAGCAATCGCTACTACTTCGTCGCCTCCGCCGACACCGGCACGCCGTACTGGGTGCAGTACACGAATCCGGCCCCCAACATCTACGAGGTCCAGAAGGACTGGAAGGTCAACATCTCCACGACCCCCGACCCGGATTATGGCCTGCTGCGCTCGGTCGTCATGGGCTTCAAGGATTCGTCCGGCCGCCGCTTCATCGTAGGCGCCGACATCCATGCTTACGAAGTGGAGGCGCTCAAGCGCCGCGCCTTTCTGAACTTCTTCCTGATGGGCGCCGCCAGCTTCATCCTGGCCGTCATCTTCAGCTACGCCGCGAGCTATTCCATTACCCGGCCCCTGAACCGCCTGTCGAACTTCACCTGCCGCCTCGCGGAAGGCGAGTTCTCCAAAGACATCCGCCTGGATCCCGCCCTCTTCCCCGACGGCAACCGGACCAAGGCGGAAACCGCCATCCTTGCCTACGACTTTGACCGCATGCAATCGAACCTGGCCGAGCACATCGAACAGCTCAAGCTGACCCAGTCGGCCCGGGAACGCGCCGAAAGCGAACTGCGCATCGCGGGCCAGATCCAGGCGACCTTCCTGCCCGGCCCGTTCGACCCCGCGGAGTTAGGCGGGCGCGTTCAGCTCCAGGCGGTCATGAAGACCGCCAAGCAGGCCGGCGGCGACCTGTTCGACTACTTTCCGCTCGACGCCGACCACCTGTTCTTCGCCGTCGGCGATGTCTCGGGCAAGGGCATGCCCGCCGCCATGTTCATGTCGGCCGTGGTCGTCCTGCTGCGCTCCGCCGCCAAGCAGTGGCGCGATCCCGCCGAAATCCTGCGGCGCGTCAACGACGACCTCGCCATCCGCAACGAAAGCTGCACCTTCGTGACGCTCTTCGTCGGCATCCTCGATGTCCGCACCGGGGAGGTGGTCTTTGCCAACGGCGGCCACAACCCGCCGCGACGCCGGGCCGCCGACGGGCCTGTCGCCGTTGTGCGAACCCGGAGCAACATCGTCGTCGGGGCCATGGACGGCCGGACCTTTGCCCGCGAAATCCTGACCCTGCAGCCGGGCGAGACCCTCATCCTCTACACCGACGGGATCACCGAGGCGTTCAACGAGGCTGATCAGCTCTACGGTGAGGCGCGCATGGACCGCCGGCTGGCCTCGCTCCCGGCGACGGCATCCGTCGCGGATGTCCTGCAGGGCGTCGTGGATGACGTTGTCGCCTTCAGCGGCGCGCGTGAACAGTCCGACGACATCACGGTGCTGATCATGCGCTACCATCCCGGCCCGTAAACCGGTCCCCGAAGCCCGGGGCGCTCGGGAGGTGGGAGGGTGTCAGGGCTGACGAAACGCGCTGGCCAGGGCGATCTCGTCCGACAGGACCTGGAGCACTTTCCAGCGCATCGGCTCCTTGCCGGTTTCCACCTGCTCGGCCTGCAGTTGCCAGCCGGCGGGCCAGGCTTCCGGCAGGTCCTCCAGCGGAGCCCCCAGGTACTCGCCCGCGGCGGCGGCGCGGAGCAGGAGCGTCGCCTCGAAAAGGCGCTCGGCCGTACGGTCGGCTCGAAAAACGCTGGCCAGCGAGCTGGCGCTGACCGTAACGAGAAGGGCCGCCACGGCGAGGGCGATGATCGCCTCCAGGAAGGTGAAGCCCGCCCGTCGGCGCCGTGGCCCGCGCCTCATTGGAGGTCCGAACTGGTCAGGTCCCCGGCCTCGCCGCCGCCGCCGGGCTCGCCGTCGCTCCCGTAGCTGAGGATCTCGAACGACTCGTTCCTCCGGCCGGGCGCCAGGTAGATGTAATCGTGGCTCCACGGATCCAGCGGCACCTTGCGGGAGTCCAGGTAGCCGCCCTCCGGGTAATTCTGCGGGATGGGCTCGCGCGTGGTCTTGGACACCAGCGCTTCCAGCCCCTGTTCCTGGGTGGGCACGGCGCCCTGCTCGGCGCGGTAGAGCTGGACCGCGGTTTTCAGCTGCTGGAGCTGCATGCGCGCGGCCGATACCCGGGCCTCGCCGGGCTTGTGGAGGATGTTCACCCCGACGATCCCGGCCAGGATCGTGATGATCAGCACGACGACCAGGATTTCGATCAGCGTGAAGCCCGCCGTTCGCCGCTCGGATTGGTATTTCATGGTCTGCATCCCCGCGGCACAAGATCGGTCTTTTCCCGGGGTTCGTCAAGCGCGGCGGTCGGCGAAGCGAGGGTTGCATCCGGTCCGGCGCCGTCCTATGCTTCGGCGCGAAGGAAGGGAGCTGCCATGTCCAGCACGTTCGGCACGGTGTTCAGGGTCACGACGTTCGGCGAGTCGCACGGCCGCGGGGTCGGGGCGGTGGTGGACGGCTGCCCGCCGCGGCTGGCGCTGGCCGAGACGGACATCCAGCCGCAACTCGACCGTCGCCGGCCGGGGCAGAGCGGGCTATCCACCCCCCGCGAGGAAAGCGACAAGGTCAGCATCCTCTCCGGTGTGGAGAATGGGCTCACGCTGGGCACGCCCATCGGCCTGTTTGTCCCGAACCGCGACCAGCAGCCCGGCGACTATGCCGCGATGTCCCGCATCCCCCGGCCCTCGCATGCCGACTGGACATACCAGGTCAAGTACGGCATCCGCGCGTCCAGCGGCGGGGGGCGGTCCAGCGCGCGCGAGACGATCGGCCGCGTCGCCGCCGGGGCGATCGCGGAGAAACTGCTGAAGCAGCACTTCGGCGTGGAGATCGTCGCGTGGGTCAGCGCGGTGGGCGCGGTAGAGGCCCCGGACCTGGCGGGCAGGGAGATCACCCGGCCGGACGTTGATGCGCACGCGGTCCGGTGCCCGGACGCGGAGGCGGCGCAGCGCATGGAGGCCGCCATCCGCCAGGCCCGCGAAGCCCGCGATTCGACGGGCGGTGTGATCACGGCGATATGCCGCGGCGTCCCGGCGGGCTGGGGCGAGCCCGTGTTCGACAAGCTGGAGGCTCGCCTGGCGCAGGCCATGTTGTCCATCCCGGCGACCAAGGGATTCGAGATCGGCTCGGGGTTCGCGGGCAGCCGGATGCTCGGCTCCGAGCACAACGATCCGTTCGTCATGCGGAAAGGCCGGCTCGGGACCGCCACCAACCGCAGCGGCGGCGTGCAGGGCGGGATCTCCAACGGCGAGCCCATCGTCTTCCGCGTGGCCTTCAAGCCGCCCGCGACGATCGGGAAGGCGCAGGCCACCGTGGATTTCGAGGGGCATGCCGTCGAGTTGGAAGCCACGGGCCGGCACGATCCCTGCGTGGTCCCGCGCGCGGTGCCGATCGTCGAGGCCATGGCGGCCCTCGTGCTCGCGGATGCCGCTTTAGCTCAGTGCGCGCGTTCCTGATTCCGCCGCCCGGAAAAACAAAGGCAGGGGCGGGAAACGATTAACGGGCCGACGTTCGGCGGGCCGGTCCATTGCTGCGGAGCGGCGCGTGGTTGTCGCCATCAGCAAGTCAGCGGCTCAACCAGGGGATCAGATGTCCAGTCCTTTTATTCCTCGGCCGCACCGTCAGCCAGGAATGGATGACGTAAGCGATTCCAAGGAATCCCGCAATAAGGCCGTACTGTGGCTCGGGGACGGCGGAATTGACCAAGGCGCTCCAGGAATTGGTGACGGAACTGCTGGGTGAAAAACCGCCGGCGACGTCTTCGTCCGGATTATTGTGATCGTTACCATGATATCGACTGCCGAACTGAATCTTCTAGTTCTGCCCCGGCGCTAGAGTGCTGTTGCTTTCCAGGTAGCTCCATTCAACCGCCCAATCGATGAACGATGTTGCGCCGAAGTTGACGGTTGACTGATTATCATCCGACCGCACAAAACCGTCGCCGTTTGTGCTGATATCGGGGGGAACAACTTTTGGAGCCTGGAGTTGCGTCAATATCATTCATCGCTTCTATGTTCCAGCTGTTACCGTTGGCAGACCAGGTCTGAAACTCCAATCCATGCGATTTCTGTGTGTCCCACGCGAGCGCGTAGTCGGGCTGTCCGTCGGCATTGCCGCCGTAGTTATAACCAAGCCGATCGATATAAATCCAAATGTTGTCGGCATAGGTGCCGCTGGTGATCGTTCCCTCATCCACGCGCATTCGGAAGAAAAGATACCCATTTTCATTGGCCATGTACGCGCCCGGATTGCTGTTGTCGCCTACGAAATCGAGACACTCGGTTTTAGCATTATCTCCGTCATTGAGGCTCAAGATGGGGGTCCATACGGAGGGCCACTGATTGAATACGCCACCCATGTTGCCGGTGGCGCCATATTGATTGATGACATCGCCTTGCGAGACAAGACTGGTGAGGGCCAATAGAAAAAGACAACAACCGACATCCCTCATTTTATGCTGATAAAAATACATCTAGATTTCTCCAATAATGAAGCGAAAATCTACCCATAAGTCCATTTCGCGTCAAAGTAGTGACAAGTATTTTGAATTGCCGACAACCATTTCCTCCCCGACTGACGCCGGCTTGATTCAGATGCCGCTCTTGATATTAACGGGGCGTTATTTGCTCTCAAGCCGTTCTGTCGTCGAGTGGTTTATCAGGTTGGAACTTGATCGCTAAGTAACGCCCGTCTGCGTTTCGAAGGCTTAACGTATATCGAGTGCTGTGATTCCTGCAGCCATCACGTGGCCGACAGGATCTGACGTTCCCAGGCCAGTTGCGCCTGCAGGCCTTCCCGCACGGGCGTCGAGGGCTGGTAGCTGAGGACGGACGCGATGCGGGTGATGTCCGCCGCCGTGTGTTTCTGGTCGCCGGGCCGCGCGGGCTTCCTCCGGATATCCAGCCGGCGGCCGGTGAGTTCCTCCAGCAGGGCGATCACCTCGTTGAGCGAGACCACCTGGCCGCCGCCCACGTTGAAAGTTCCGCCCAGCGCCCGCTCCCGCTGCGCCATGGCGAGCAGGGTGGCCTGCACGCAGTCGGCCGCGTAGGTGTTGCTGCGGGTCTGGTCCCCCGCGCCGTACAGGGTGAATGGCTCGTTCCGCAACAGGCAGCGGATGAGGATGTGATACGCCATGTCCGGGCGCTGCCGCGGCCCGTACACCGAGAAATAGCGCAGGATGGTCACCGGCACGCCGAAGTGCCCGGCGTAGGTGCGGCACAGGTGCTCGGCCCCGAGCTTGGTGATGCCGTACGGCGAGCAGGGCTGCAGCGCGGAATCCTCGGGGCCCGTGGCTTCCCGCCCGTACACGCTGGACGTGGAGACGTGGATCACGTGCGCCACGCGAGCCTGGCGCGCGGCCTCGAGCAGCCGCTGGGTGCCGACCAGGTTGCACGACGCGTAGAGATCCAGGTCGCTCCAGCTCCTCATGAGCCCGGGCATCGCCGCTTCGTGGAAGACCACCTCGCAACCGGACACGGCGCCGGCCAGGTCGGCCGTGCGCAGGTCCAACTCGTGAAAGGTGAAACGCGGATGCCGGCGCGCGCCGGCCAGGTTGGCCTCCTTGACGGCGCGGGGATAGTAGGGGATGAAGGCGTCCAGGCCGACCACGTCGTGGCCCTGATCGAGCAGGGCGTCGCACAGGTGCGATCCGATGAATCCCGCGGCGCCGGTTACCAGGCATCGACTCATGGCCAATTCGGTGTTTCCTTCCGGCGCCATGAAACAACAACGCGGACGGCAAAACCAGCCGAAAAAGCCGGCCCTTGAGAAAGCCGTCCCGCGGGCCTATAGTACGCCCCATGTCCTTGATCCGGACAGGTCCGCTGACCGGGTTGTACGCGCCGGAATACCGCGGCAACAGCATCGTGAACCTGCTGGCCAGCCTGCTGCGGGCGCGCGGCGGCCGATCGCCTTCCCCGGGGTTGCGCGGGTTTCCCGCCCGCGCGTTCCGCGAGGCGAGGCGCGCGGTCTACCTGGTGCTCGACGGGCTGGGGGAACATCAATTGCGCTGGTACCTCGGCCGCGCCCGGCAGAGCCCCTTTTTCGGGCGGCAGCCCCGGTCGGTCCTCACGACGGTTTTCCCGGCCACCACGGCGGCCGCGGTGACGACGTTCGCGACCGGGGCCCCGCCGCGCGAGCACGGCGTGCTGGGCTGGCACCTGCATCTCGGCGACCTGGGCATGGTCAGCACCATCCTCATCGGGGTCACGCGCACGGGCATGCCGATGATGGGGCCCGATTTCCCGCTGAAGGAATACATGCGTCTGCCCTCCCACCTGGAAACCGTGCCCGGCCGGCGCACGCTGATTTCCTACGGCGACATTCCGGACAGCCGCTACTCCCGCGCCGGCCTGCGCTGGCACGAGACCGTGGCCTGCACGACGCTGGGAGGCCTTGTCCGGCACGTGGCCGCCTTTGCCCGACGGCCGGGTCGGGGCCTCGCCTACGCCTACTGGCCCGGCCTCGATTCCCTTTGCCATGAGTGGGGGTGCTTCCACGCGAAGTCGTACGCGCACATGGCCGCTCTCGACCGGGCGATGGCCGGCCTGGTTCGGCGGCTGCGCGGCACGGACACCGCCCTGGCCATCACCGCGGATCATGGCCTGGTGGACACCCCGCCGGGCACGTGCATCGAACTGCGCGAGGTGCCGGGTTTCTACGACTGCCTGGCCATGCTGCCGTCGGGCGACGCCCGCGAGGTGTCCTGTTTTGTCCGGCCGGCGAAACTTCAGGCCTTTTTGAAACTGGTCCGGACCCGCCTGCGCGCGGCGTGCGTGTGCGTGGAGGGCGACTACCTGGTGCGGAACGGATATTTCGGACTCGGCCGGGAGCATCCGGCGCTGGCCCAGCGTGTGGGCGACTACGTGTTGATCGCGCGGGCCGGCTATGCCTTCAACACCACGCCGCCGGGGATGCCCTCGAAGTTCAAGCGGGGCAACCACGGCGGCATGTCCGCCGAAGAAATGCGCGTGCCCCTGTTCACCGTCATCGCATAATCCAAAGGACTCGTCATGAAATACCCCGTCGTATTGGTTGCCGTGGCCCTCGCTGTGAGCCGGGACGCCGGTGCGGCCGGCTTCCGACGCATGTCCGGCGAGGTTCCGATCCAGCCGCCCCGCATCGTTCGGTACGACGCCGGGGCCACGGGCGCCGTGGGCGACCACGTGCGGCTCGCCAGTTACAACATCGAGAATTTCACGGACGGCGTGGACGACAAGGAGCCCCGGATCCCGGCGCACGCGGAGATCCAGGCGAAGGCCGCCGCCGCCCTCGTGGCCGAGATCGATCCCGATATCCTGGTCATCGAGGAGATCGAGAACGAGACCTCGCTTGAACTGCTCAACCGCGCGCTGCCGGCGCCGTACCCGGTGGCCGCCGTCACGCGCATCAAGAGCGCCCCGGACTGGCCCGAGAAGCTGAACCTGGCGGTCCTCTCGCGCCTGCCGATCCGGGGCTTGCGCGAGCTGGATTTCGGCTATCTGGACGGCATCCACAGTCCCCCGCGCGGCCTGTTGAGCTTTTACATCGAGTTGGAACAGGGCCGGAACCTGCTGGTGTATGCGGTGCACTTGAAGTCCAACTTCAGCGGCGATCGCTCAGTCAACTACGCCCAGCGGGTCAACGCGCTGCGCCTGCTGCGGGAGGATGCCGAGAGCTTCCGCCGGACCTACAACGATCGCGAGTGGGACGTGCTGATGCTGGGGGACACCAATACCGACCCGGACATGCCGGAGTTTGCGCGGGATCCGACGCTCCGGCCCCTGGGCGACTGGGTGGATCTCTGGCGCGGGCATCCCATGAGCGAGCGGGAAACGATTCCCACCCGGTATGGCGACCCGGCGAAAATATTCCCTCCGGCCGCTTTTGACCGCTTCGTCGTCACGCCGGGCCTGACCGAACCGCCCTGGGTGGCGGGCGAACCGCACGTGCTGCAGAAGGGCGTGAACACGGCGGATATCACCGCCCTGCCCGGCGTGGACCCCCACCACGCGTCGGACCATTACCCGGTCTATCTCGACATCCGCCGGTAAGCCGGGTCAATACGACTTGTGGAACCGCGGCTCCTGGCCGGCCGGGCCGCCTTCCACCTTTGATCCCGGCGCCGCGGCGGGTTCAGCCGATTCGGCGGGCGCAGCGGCCGGCGCCGCATTCCGGGTTTCCACGAAGGTCAACTTGAGGGACATGAGCGTGTCCTTCAGCAGGCGCTCCTCGTCCCGGTCGAGGTTGCCCTTGGTCTTGGCCTCGATCATGTCCAGCAGGTCGATGGTGGCCTCGGCGGCCTCCACGTTCACCTCGGTTTTTTTCGTGGCCGGGTTAACGAGCTTGCCCATCGCCTGGCTGGCCGAGGTGGCCAGCATCATGACAAGCTGGACGAACAGGGACTTGTGCATCTCGGCGTCGCGCGCTTCTTCTTTCATTTCTTCTCTCCGTGGGTTTTGGAGGTTTCGGGCAGCACGATCGAAACGGCCTGCCGGTCGGGCTTCAACAGCGAGGCGGCGGCATCGCGCACCTGCTCCACGGTCAGGGCGCGCCAGCGTTCCTCCGCCGTGAAGGCATACCGGTATCCGAGGCCGTATAGCTCATGCAGCGCGCACAGCTGGGCCAGCCCGTCGTTATCCTGCAGGCTCATCTGGTGGCCGGCGACCAGCTGCTCGACCGCGCGCTGCAGTTCCTCGGGCCTCGGGCCTTCCCGTCCCAGCCGTTCGACCTGCGCGGCCATCAGTTCCTCGACTTGCTGGACGGTGTCTTCCTTGGCCCCGGCGTACAGCGCGAACAGCCCGGGCTGCAGCCCTTCGCGCGAGAAGGCGCCGACGAAATAGGCCAGGCCGCGCCGGTCCCGCACTTCCACGCCGAGGTCGGATGAGAGCCCGCTCAAGGTGTCGCGGACCACGGCCAGGGCGTCGCACCGCGGATCGCGGACATCCACGCCCGGGTAGCCCACCAGCAGGATGGCCTGCTCCCGGGGTTCACGCGATTCCGAGCGCGATGGCAGCGTCGGAGCAGAGGCGACGCGCGGCGGTTCGGGAGCTTGGCCTCGGGGAACGCCCGCAAACGCCTTCTCCACGAGCCGCCGGGCCTCCTCTGGGTCGATATCGCCGAACACGGAGAGGGCCAGGTTGCCGGAGACGGCCAGCTTCTGAAGGTGGGCAACGAGATCCTCGCGCCGGATGCGGTCCACGCTTTCCTCCGTGCCCAGCTCGGGGAGCCGGTAGGGGTGGCCCGGAAACAGCGCTTCCTGCAGGGCCACCTGCGCCCGGTACATGGGTTGCTCGCGCTGACGCCGGATGGCGGCCTTCTGCAGGTCGCGCTGCTTGTCGATTTCAGCCGGATCGAAGGAGGGCTGGAGCAGGCACTCCGCCGCGAGGTCCAGGAACACGGCGGCATCCTGGCTCAAGCCGCGCGCCTGCAGGCCGAAGCTGTTCCAGCCCGAGAAGGCCGAGAGCGAGCCGCCCAGCTGTTCCACCTGCTGCGCGATTTCCTCGGACGATCTCGACGCGGTGCCCCGGGTCAGCAGTTCCGCCATGAGCGGCGTGATGCCGTTGCGATCCGCATCCTCGCTCAACAGCCCGCCGCGAAGCACGATGGCGACGTTCACGAACGGCAGGCGGTGGTCCTCCCGAACGATCAGCGGGATACCGCCGGGCAACTCGATTTTAACGACGTCGGATCCGGGCCGCGGCGGCTCGACGGCCTGGACCGTGGCGCCGGTGCCGGCCGGGGCCAGGATGACCAGGGTTCTCTTCTCGGGCGACAGGTAGCGCCGGGCCACGTCACGCAAGGAGGCCGCGTCCACTCGCTCTACGCCCTGGAGATACCGTTCGCTGAAGCGCGGATCGGCGGCGTAGAACTCACCCGAGGCGAAGCTGGCCGCCTGCCCGGCCATGTCCTCCAGCGACGACAGTTCGCCGACGAGGACCTGCCGCCGGGCCTTGGCCAGATCTTCGGGCGGAACGGTCATGGCGGCCCAGCCGGCCACGTCTTCCTCGACGGCGTTCAGCAGGTCGGTCTCGCGGGCCGGATCGCAGGTGCCACCGATCCCGAACAGGCCGATATCGAGCGGCGTGTATGACCAGGCCGACAGGTCGAAAGCCAGCTTGCGCTTTTCCACGAGTTCGGACGTCAGGCGCGAACTGCGTCCCTGTCCCATCAGGGCGGCCAGGACGTCGAGCGCGGCGGCATCCGGATGATTCATCGGGACGGTGGGCCAGGCCATGCGCACCCGGGTCACCTCGTACGGTCCCGTTCTTCGTTCGAAGCGCGGGGAAATCTGGACCGGCTCCGCGGGCAGAAGCAGAGGGGCCCGGGCCCGGCGGGCGAAGCCGGCAAACGTTTCTTTTACGCGCTGCTCCACTTCGTCGGCCGGCACGTCGCCGACGATGGAGACGATCATGTTGTCCGGCGTGTAGTTCCGGCGGAAATAGGCCGCGAGGTCATCCCGGGTCGTCGCGGTGAACACGTCCTCGTAGCCGATCACCGGGATGCGGTACGGATGTGCCCGGAAGGCATTGGCCCAGAGCATCTGGCCGACCTCGCGGTCGGGATTGTCGCGGTGCATCGCGAACTCCCGCAGGATCACCTCCCGCTCCCGGGCCCATTCCTCCTCCGGGAACGAGGCGTTCATCACGGCGTCCGCGAGCACATCGAGGCCGACGGTCCAGTTCCTCGCGGGCAGCGTCACGTGGAAGACCGTCCGGTCGAAGCCGGTGTACGCGTTGATGTCCCCGCCCGCGTCGCTGATCTGCCGGCTGATCTCGCCCGGCGAGCGGGTGGGGGTCCCCTTGAAGATCATGTGTTCGACGAAGTGGGACAGTCCCGCGCCCAGCCATTCCTGCTCGTGGATGGACCCGCTGCCGACCCAGACCTGGATCGCCACGACCGGCGCGCTGTGGTCCTCCTTGACCAGCAGCGCCATCCCGTTGTTCAGCACCGTGCGCCGGAGCCCCTCGTGCGCCCTGCGCAACGTCTCGACGGGATTCCCACCCGGCTCCGCCGCCCTCGCCGCCGGCCGCGCGGCCAGGAGCGCCAGCAGAAAGGTAATCAGCCATCGCGTGGCCATATTTCAGTTATCCCTTCCGGGCGGGGCGGGCAGGTCCGCCTTGCCGCCGGCCAGGAACGGCTCCCGGAAGGCCTGCTTGAAGTCATAGCCGCCCGAAAAATCTTCCTTCTTGTCCCGCTCGGTCTTGCCGAGGATGCCCTTCTCGACCAGATTGAACACCATTTCTCCGATATCCTCGCAGCGCCGGACGCCCCAGCGGTTCAGCACGGTCAGCGCCATCGGCCCGAATTCTTGGAGCGCGTACTGGCGGATGCCTTCGAGCAACTCCCCTCCGGTGACGTGCCGCGCCGGGCCTTCCGTGGGCTTGGAGAGCAGCTTGATGGTGAAATCCAGCGCCTCGCGCAGGAACTCGTAGGCCTCCACGTCGTACCGCGGATCCTCGCGCGCGACCTGCTGCAGGCTTTCCTCGTAGCTTGGTTTCTTCATGCCGTCTGCTTCAATCCCTGCCGGATCTTCTCGGCCATGCCGTTGGACTCGTCCGCCCCGGCGTACTTCCCGGCCTTCCAGTTCCAGTGGTAGCCGTCGTCCTTGAACCGCGGCACAACGTGCACGTGCAGGTGGGGGACCACCTGGCCCGCCACCCGGCCGTTGGCCTGGTGGATATTGACGCCGTCGGCGCCCAGCCCGTTCAACTGCGCCCGCGCGATCTTCTGCGCCGTGACCATCACCTGCGCGGCGGCCTCCGGATCGGCGTCGCGGAGCGAGTCGAAGTGCTGCTTCGGGATGACCAGCGTATGCCCCTTGACCAGCGGCCCGATGTCCAGGAAGGCCAGCGTGTGCTCGTCCTCGTACACGCGCGTGGACGGGATCTCGCCGCGGATGATTTTACAGAAGATGCAGGATTCGTTCATGGGGCCGTCCTTTCCAGTCCGGCCGGTGTGAACGGCTCGGGCTTTTCCGATTTCAGGTAGAGGTAGCGCGCGACCAGCCCAATGACGAAGATCAGCAGGATGCCGCCGATGAACTTCCGCTCCTCCGGCGTCAGCGCGAACCACGCTCGAGCCCAGCTCGTGCTGATCCACTCCTTCGTCTTCTGCCAGCGCATGGTCCCACTGTACCCCGACTCCGGCCCGCGGGCAATGGGGGGATTGGACCCTGCGTCAGCGGGCGCCCATGACGTGTTCGAATACCAGGCGAATCCCGGCCGCCGCCCGCCACCAGCTGTAGTCGTTGCCGTCCAGCGTGCTGGAAAAGGATTCCCCATCCACGGCGGCCAGCAGTTCCAGCCAAGGCCGGAGCCGGCACGTGGTCCACACGCCGGCGCGAAGCGGCGTGTCCCGCCATTCGGTGCCGTCCACCTCGACGTCGTACACCCGCGTTCCCGTTTCCGCCCAGGCCCCCAGGGTCCATCGGGCCGAGGCCTGATACTGGCCGCCCGCGGCCGCTCCGAAACCCGAGTATTCCGCCTCGGGCGCGTCGGACGTGTTCCACTCGGCATACCCCTCCGCCCACAGCGTGAGCCGCGTGGAAAAGTGCCAGCGCAGACCGGGCCGCACCTCCAGTTGCAGGTCGGTCCGGTCGGTGGCCGACGTGTAAACCGACGTGTCGTAGAAGGTTTGCCGAATCGTTCCCCCCAGCGTCCATTCCGCAGGCCGACGCGCCAGCGTCCGGCTCGCATACGGCCGCGCGTACCAGTACGCGCAGTCGTCGTCGGGCAGGGCGCGGTCCCGGTACTGGCCGCCCCCGGCCGTCAGGCCGGCCTCGTAGGGGCCGTCGAAATAGCGCCAGCGGCCATAGCCCGAGGGCTCCTCCCGGTATTCGAATCCCTCCTCGAAGTAACTGGTCACGCGGTACTCGGCGCCCAGTGCGGCCTCCGTCTTCTGGCCGAACCGGAGCCATTCCACTCCCGGCGCAGCCAGCCAGAACGCAGAGCCCTGGCCGCTGCCGGATTCAGTCCAGCGATTCTGTTCGAAGCCTGCCTGGGCCTCGATGCTCGGGGTCAGGTACGTCTCGGCGGCGCGGAGTTTCCCGGCGGCGAGCAAAACCGCCAGGCCGGCTGTTGCGAGCCTCATGGTGGGGAAGATTTTCACCGGTGCAGAGGGACCGTTCAGTTCTTGGACGAGTCGCCGCCCGTCCCGCTGTTGCCCTGATTGTCCGATCCGCCCTGGCCGCTGCCGGATCCGCCCTGGCCGCTGCCGGATCCGCCCTGGTTACTGCCGGATCCGCCCTGGTTACTGCCGGATCCGCCGGTGCCCGGGCTCCCGCTGCCGGCATCCGAGGATGTATTACCCGGTGTGGAGGAAGAGGGGCCGGATGAGGAAGGTGATGTGCCGGGCGACGAATAGGAACTGCCGGGTCCCGGCCCGCTGCCCGGGCTGCCGCTGCTCGTGGTCGGCCCGCCGCCGCTTCCCGCGCTGCCGGGAGATCCTGCCGCCGGGGAACCGTACACCCCGCCGGCGCGGCTGGAGCCGCCGCCCCGGCTCGAATACCCGCCCCCACCTCCGCCGGGTCCGGCCCCGTTGCCTGATCCGTCTCCCGCGCCTCCTTCGGACCATCGGCCGCCGCTCCCGGCGCCGTTCCACAGTTGCTGGCGGATACGGGAGCCCTCCATTCGCGCGTTGTGCTGCTGCACCGCGAAACGGGTCGCCCGCATGATTTCCGAGCGGCGCATGTTGCGCTGGGTGAAGTCCGTCATCATCAGTCCGACCGTCGGTTCATCCATCCCGTCGAGAACCATCGTCTCGCCCGCCTCCACGATGCTGCGCAGGCGTTCGCTCTGGCCGCCCGAGCCCTGGGCCAGAACGCCTCGCAGCGTGGGCGCGGACAGCCCGCTTTCCATCGCCAGGGTCACGGACATCATCAACTCGTCGTGCCGCGGCGAGCGCTGACCGTAGCCGGCTTCGCGCAACAAGCTGCCCGCGGTCTTCAGGTGCTGGAGGCGCTGCTCGGCGGCCTTCGCCAGGGCCTCGGCTCCCGCACGTTTCGTGGCGCCTTCCTCAAGCCGGCCCATGACGGCCTCCGCGGGGAGGCCATCCCGCGCCGCCTCTCTCGCGGGGCCGAGACACGTCTCTGCCGACGCGGGGGGCAGGCCGTCGGCCTTGAACTGGTCAAGCAGCCGCTGCCATCGGTGCGGGTCCAGCCCGGCTGGACACTCCTGCGCCAGGCCGTCCCACGTCGGCTCGCCGGCGGCGGGCGTCTGGCCGAAGGCACCGGCTGCGGCCCGCAGCGCGAGCAGCACGGCCAGGCCCCGGGGCCATAGCAGGTTGCGCTTCATCGCCTAACTCCTTTCCTCGTAGACCACGCGGACGGCATTCTCCCGGCCGAAACCGTCCGGCCGTCGGATCTCCGCGCCCGGGTCCGTCACCCAGGTGGTGCCGTTGACGAGAAACTGGTACTCGTAGCGCCCCTCGGGCAATTCGACGTCCGTCGTCCAGTGCCCCGAGGCGTCCGGGCCCTGGAGTTGGATCGTGCCGGCCGTCCAGTTATTGAAATCCCCGACGAGTTCCACGCGCTCCGCCCCTGGCGCGTGGATCTGGAAGTGCACCAGCATCCGCGGCGGTCCGGACAGCGCGCTTCGCTGCCGCAGCACCGGCAGGAGAGCGAGCATGAGCACGGCGCCGGCCAGCGCGGGAATCGCCCACTGCCGCCGCGTCGGGACCAGCGTCCAAAGCCATTCCAGGAAAGTCGGGCGCGGGGCCGGCGTGATGGCCTCCATGACGCGCGCGGCGAGGTCGGCGGGCGCGCGGACCCGTCGGTTTTCGAGCCGGCCGAGCTCCGCGCGATACGCCGTCAGCCGGGCTTCCTCTTCCGCGTCCGTCGCGTCCGGGGGGATGGTCTCGCCGTCCAGCCGCTCGTGAAACCGCTTGTGGTAATCCTGTTTCATGACTCGCGCTCCCGCTCGGTTGTGAGCAAATGGACCAGTTCGTCGCGCCCGCGGGCCACGCGCATCTTGGCCGCGCTCAACCCAATGCCCAGTGTGCGCGCGATTTCCTCGTAGGACTGGCCCTCGACGTGTTTGAGCAGCAGCGCCGTGCGCAGCGTCTCGGGCATCTGGCCCAAGGCGGCCTCCAGGCCCTCGTCGGGCAATCCCGGCGCCGGCGCGACATCGGCATCCTGCATGCGGGTCAGCGTCTCCTGCATCCGCCGCCGCCGGCTGAAGCTCCGGAACCGGTTGCGCGTGAGATTGGCGCCGATGCTCATGACCCAGTTCCGAAAAGAAAACTCGGGCTTGTACGAATGCAGTTTCCGGAAGGCCCGGATGAAGGTCTCCTGCGCGATATCGGCCGCCTCATGCCAGTTGCCGGTCATGCTCCACACCAGGTTGAATACGGAGTCCTGATTTCGCCGCACCAGTTCCGCGAAGGCGTTCGTGTCGCCTTCCCGGCACTGGGCGACGATCTCGGCATCGCTTGCATTCATTATCTCCTGCAACTTGTACACCGGAGGACTCTGTTTTGTCACGTGGCGCCTCTGAAAAACCGTAATGTGACCTTTCCAGGAGCTTCGGTGTATCCCCAGTAGAACATCCGGCGGTTCGGATGGGACGAAATAGGGCAACAGCCCGGAAGGAGCCTTGAATGAAGACGGCCGTAGCGGTTCTGGCGATGGCGACGGGGATTTTGCTGGCGTTCGACACGGCGCAGGCGGCGGGCGGAAACGCCCGGCAGCGCAAGGGCAACGGGTATGGGACCGCCACCCGCACGGGCAGCGCTTCCGGGACGGCGCTCCAGACGCGCGCGCAGGATCGGCTGCGCGACGGCTCCTGCCTGACCTCCGCCACCGCCGCGACCCAGGATCGCCTGCAGAGCCGTTTGCGCGATGGTTCGTGCCTGAACAAGTAACACAAGGAAAGGAGCGGAGACCATGAAGAAGTGGATGATCGTTCTGCTGCTGGTGCTCGGGGCGGTTTCGGTGTTCGCCGGCGGGGATAAAAACCGCGGCGACAAGGGCAAGGGCGCCGTTCACCAGGTCGTGGGACCATAAATCGCGCCGCCCGCGGGGGGGCACAGTTAATTAATTGTGCCCCCTCCGGGGGAACGGGGCTAGGCCTTCAAGGACTTACCGCAGATCCCGCGTGCGGATGTTGCTCCGGACGAAGTCCATCTTGAGCGTGATCTTGTCCTTGGGCTTGAGCTCGACCCGGAACTCGAGCGTCTCGTGGTCCTTCAACTCGTAGTCGAGGCTGGCCTCCCGCATCGTCCACTCGCCCGGGATGTACTGGGTCAGCACCAGCACCGCGGGCTGGTCCTTGAAGTTCTCCACCTCAGTCTCGATAAGCTCCTCGTTGTCGTAGAGGATGATGTCGTTCGACGAGTTGCGCTTGATGTTGATCTGGCGGTTGACCTTCTGGCGCTGGGTGACGACCACGTCGCGGCCTTCGCCGACCCGGATCTCCAGGTCCTCGCCGACCGGCACGAAGCCGGGATTGTCCTCGCCGACGAAGATCGTCGAGCCGTGCCCGTCCTTCTGGAAGACGCGCACCTTTCCGTCCCAGAGGGCGTTCTCCCCGAGGCCCTTCGCCTCCGTGTTGGCGATCGCGTAGTAGACCGGGATGCCCACGTTCTCGTCGAGGCGCGACGGGTCCCACGGCTTCTCGCGGGCGTCCCACTTGAACGTCTTCACGATCGGCAGGCCGGTCTTGCTCAAGAACAGCCGCTGCCGCGTCTCCTCGTGCTTCGCGCTCATCGAGAACGGCTCGCCGTAGTCCAGGCGAACCTGGGCGTCGATGAAGTCCTCGCCCGAGAAGTTGCGCAGCACCAGGAACGACTCCAGGTCCAGCTTGCTCTCGTCCTTCTCGGCCGTGCCGGTGTACGTCACCAGCCGGTCGATCCCGGAGAGCAGGTAGCTGATGCGCACCTTCGCGTTGCAGGCCTCCGCGCAGGAGAGCTGCCACACCAGCGCGCCCTCGCCGGGCGGGTAGCTGACGTTCAGCAGTTGTACCTTGTCCGCGGGGGAGAGCACCGCCAGGCGGATGGAGTCCTGGTCGATCGTGACGCCCTTCCACGAGAAGTCCACCTGGTTCAGGCCCTTCTGGAGCGTCAGCACGCGCTCCTCCTCGACCACCGTGGCGGCCGGATTGTCCAGGCGGATCATCGTCGTGTCGCGGTCGGGCAGGGCGACGAGCTTGATGCGGGCGCCGGCGGGCAGGGCCGCCAGCAGGCCCAGGAAAATGACGGCGAGCTTTTTCATCGGCGTTCCCTCCTGTCTCCTTCGTGATAGACAACCCGATAGGTGATTTCGCGCTCCGTGTTCGGCGACAGCTCGACCACGAATTTCACCCGCTGGGCGTCCTGCTTCTCGAACGAGGCCAGTTCGCCCTTAGGCTTGATCTCGTCCACGTACGGGTGCCGTAGCCGGCGGAAGACTTCCACGCGGACGGGGATGTCGCGGTAGTTGTTCAGTTCCAGCGTCCAGTCCTCGGCCTGGTCGTAGCCGCTGATGTTGCCGTTCGTGCCGTTGAACAGGTACTGGTCGGTCTGGATCTTCATCAGCTTCGGCTCGACCTTCACGCCGCGCGCCGCGCCGAGGTTCAGTTCCGCCTCCTGCTCCACGGGGATGTACTTGATCGGTGTCGCGCCCTCGTAGGAGAGGTGGTCCTGCTGGTCCGCCGTCCGGTAGACCTTGAAGAACCCGTCCGGCAGCGGCGTCTCGCCCAGGTGGTGCTTCTCGTCGTTCTTGAAGAACAGCAGGCGCATCGTGGTCGAGCCGTAGCGCTCCTCGTCGTACCGGAACAGGTTCACCACCGGCACGCGCACGGGCTTGAAGGACGGCAGGCGCTTGGACCACTGGTTCGGGATCGTCTCCGTCCCGGGGATCGTGTAGAGGAAATACTCCGACAGGCCTTCCTTCACGATCTCCTTCGGGCTGGCCTCTTCGGCGTAGTCCATTGCGCCCGCCAAGGCCATCGCGTTCGGCGCCCGGGACATCCTCAAGGCCATGGGAGCCGCCATCACAACCTCCGGGTATGGCCGGCCGTACGGTTCCTTGCGCCGCGCCAGGTCCGCGATCTCGTCGATCAGGTTGACCACGCCGACGATCATGCGGGTCTGGGCGTTGGCGTAGTCCTCGCCGGAGTTGTTGGTCACGCGGACGTAGCCTTCGAGGAGCATGTCCTTCTCGTCCTGCGAGAGCGTGGCCATGTAGAACGCGCGCCAGGAGATGCCGGAGGTGAAGAACGTGATCTCGACGAGCACCTCGCCCTCGACCTCGGACTGGACGTTCCAGACCGCCTGCGAGTTGATCCGCGGCGGGTAGGCGACGTCGAGCAGTTTCACCGCGTCGGGCTTGTCCACGGCGCGCAGGCGCAGGGAGGTGGGATCGATCAGCGTGTTGGCCCAGCCGAAGGAGAGCTTGTTGAGCCCCTTCCGCAGGGTCAGCTTGCGCACCTCGCGGACGAGCGTGAGGTCCGCGGAGTTGTAGATGGTGAGCTGCACGCTGTCGCGCTCCGGCAGCGTGACAAGGTCAATGCCGGCGAGAGCGGGCAGAACGAATCCGCATGCCGCGAGCGCCAGCGCCGTCCATTTCTTCATAGGCACGTTCCTCCTGTTGATGGCGGTATCATACCAGCCGCCGGGGCCTTGTCGATGATCCCTCGGCTCTTGACTACTACGGCGCGGGCGCGCCGCCGGATGACAGCGGGGCGCGGGCTTTCTGGAAGCACTCCCGGGCCTCGTCCTCCCGCCCTTCCCGCTGCAGGATGTCGCCGAGGAGGCCCCAGGCGTCGCGCCGGTGCGGCGCGAGGGCGGGGGTGCGGAGTTCCAGCGCCTGCTCCAGGATCAGCCGCGCATTCGGCGGCTGGTTCAGCTTGAGGAAGTGCAGGGCGAGCGAAAAGGGCTTGAGCCGGGCCTCGTTCCGGCCCAGCGCCATGTCCCGGAAAGGATCGGCCAGCCAGCCGCCGGCCGGATCGGCCACGTCGCTGCGGACCCATTGAGCATAGGCGTTGTCGGGGAGACGGCACCGGTAATGCGCCGCGAGGTAGGCGGCCAGTTCGGGCGAATAGCCGAAGGCGTTGTCCATCATCACCTGCTCCGGGCGATATTGCTTGATTTGCTGCAGCGTGTTCTCGGAACTCATCCGCCCGCTTAACATCCTCTTCAGTGACGTGCTGTAGAGATCGGGGATCACGTTCACGCCCGCGGCAAAGGGATAGATCTGGCATTCGATAGCCGCCATCCAGCGGGTGCGCGGGGCATATTCCCGCACCGCGGCGAGCGTGCCGGGATACACCTGCCAGTTCGGGGCTCGCAAAATGAAACGGTTGCCCGGGATCGCGGCCAGCGCGACGGTCCCGGCCAACGCCAGCCAGCGGCCCGATGCCGCGCGCGCCAGGGTGGCCCCCGCCAGCCAACACAGGGGGACGATCACGTGGATTTCATAATGATCAGCCACCGGCTTGTAAAAGTTGAGGAGCACGGCGTTGAGGAAAAGCCAGAGCAACGGCGGCCCGAACGAGTACTCGCGAAGGCGCAGCCCATACACGAATGACGGAGCGGCCAGGAGCATCGGGATCCAGTTGGCGAACACGAATACCGGCAGCATCCGCGTCCCGCTCCGCAAGGAAAGGATGGGCGTTTCCATCGGATTAAGATGTGCCTGGACCAGTTCGCGGAAGTCGGCGCCCATCAGCCAGCCGATCGCCGCGAAAGACACGCCGGCGATCAGGCCCCAGGCCGCGATCGACAGGAGCCGCGACGACGGCCGCGCGGCCGGTTGCCGGGGCCGGCAGAAGAGGTCGAACGCGATCAGCGGGACGAACGGCGCCGCGGACAGCTTGACGAGCAGCGCGCAGCCCATGGCGACCGCTGATAATGCCAGCAGCAGGCCCGGCCGCTTGTGCCCGGTACGGACCGTGGCCAGCCAGAGCGCCAGGCCTGCGAAGGTATAGGCCGGCAGCTCCTGGATCATCGTCACGCTCATCATGGCGTACACGGGACGGGTGAGCAGGAAGACCAGCGCCAGCCAGGCCGCGGCCGGAGTGGAGCGCCGGCGGATGGTGTCGAAGAAAAGGCCCGAGAAGAGGACGGATAACAGGAAAACCAGCGCGCGCCCCTTGAGCAGGGATGCCCCGAACCAGTGAAACCACGCAAAAAGAAGGGTGAAAAAGAGGGGGGGCTGGTCAATCCATAAGTCGTCGTGCAGCCGGAAGCCCAGTGCCCGCGAGGTCATCAGGCATCCGGTGTAACCCTCGTCATAGCGCTGGTACGTCAGCGTCTCGGTCCACGGCACTTGCAGCGCGAGCAGGGCGGCCGCCGCGAGGAGGGGCCACAGCCAGGCCGTTTTCTTCAGTAGCTCTTTCACGGCAGGACCTCGTGCTGGCGGTCGAGAGCGGCCGCGACGCTCCTGGACAGGCTCTCCGCCCAGGCCGCCTGGAAGTGGCGGGGGTGTATGCCGTTCAGCAGGTTGATGTCCCGGGCGTCGACTTTCGGCGCGATGTCGGCGACGCAGGAGGGCGCAACAAAGCCGGACTCCTCCGCCTGTTTCGCGGCCCGGGCGTACCAATCCGCCGCCGGGTGGCCCACGTGCAGACTCAAGAAGACGGGCGGAGGCAGATTTCGCGCCCGGCAGAACTCACGGATATCCCGCAATGCGCCGGCGAACTCCGGCCACGCCGGCGAATCCGGACCGTACCTGTGCGCGAGGAACTCCTCGTACGAAGGCGCCGCGCCCGTCGCTTCCGCCAGGCGCGCCGCCGTCCGGCGCCACAGGCGGGCGGTCTGCGGCATCCGGAGCGCGGTCAGGGCCCTGGGCGCGGCCAGGCCGATCGCCGGGTGCCGCCTCGCGAACGCGACGTGCTCGGGCCGGTTCTCGTTCGAGTCCAGCCGCAGGGCGCCGCCGCCGAACGCCACGACCACGAGGTCCGGCTCCACCGGGGCCTCGCACCAGAACAGCAGCGCGTCGCGCAGGACCGGCAGCGTGGCCTCGGGAAGCCCGGCATTCAGCACCTCGATACGACGGTCCGGATCCTGCTGGCGCAACCGCGATTCGGCCAGGGCCGTGAATCGCTCGTCCTCGGCCAGGCCCGGGCCCCACGTGGACTCATCGCCGAGGACCAGCACGCGGAAAACGCCGGCGGGCTTGGGCACGGCGATCTCGCGTTCGCGCAGACCCTGGAGGTTGGGGCGCACGGGATGGCCCCATGTATAGATCTGGTCATCGAAGCGGCCATTCCACTCGCCGCGGCGCTCCGGGGACACCAGCGTCAGCGACATCTCCAGCAGGGCCGCCGCGAGGCAAAGGAGGATCAGCGATTGGTAGAGAATTTTTGGCCGCATCGGGTTTCCAATCATTGGAAAATTCCGGGCGGTATTTTTCCAATGATTGGAAGGAATGGCACGCACTATTTCCAATGATTGGAAAACTAATCCAGACGGGTCCGCCGCAGGCGCAGGGCGTTGAGGACGACGGAGACAGAGCTGAAGCTCATGGCCGCGCCGGCCAGGACGGGGCTCAACAGGAGGCCGAAGAAGGGATACAGCGCCCCGGCGGCGAGCGGGATGCCCAGGGAGTTGTACAGGAACGCGAAGAAGAGATTCTGCCGGATGTTCCGCATCGCGGCCCGGCCGAGGACCACGGCGCGCGCAATGCCCCGCAGGTCGCCGTGCAGCAGGGTGACGTCCGCGCTCTGCACGGCGATGTCCGTTCCGGTGCCCATCGCGATCCCGACGTCGGCGGCGGCGAGCGCCGGCGCGTCGTTGATCCCGTCGCCGGCCATCGCGACGGGCCGGTCCCGCGGCGGAAGCTGCTCCAGAAAGGCATGCTTGCCCTCCGGCCGGACGCCGGCATGCACCTCCTCGATTCCCAGCCGGCGGGCGACGGCTCGCGCCGTACGCTCCTGGTCGCCGGTGACGATGACCAGCCGCAGGCCGCGCGCGCGAAGGGCGTCCAAGGCGGCAGGGGTGGAGTCCTTGATCGGATCCGATACGCCCAGCAGCCCGGCCAGTTGGCCGTCCGCGGCGACGAGCATGGTCGTCTGCCCATCGTTTTGCAGGCGCTCGGCCAGGGCCCGGAAAGTATCCAGGCCGGTGACGTCGCGTTCCTCCAGGAAGGCGGAATGACCGACGAGGACCGGCTGGCCGCCGACCCGTCCCGCCGCGCCTTTTCCCGGAACGGCCTGGAAGTCCGAAGGTTCGGGGAGGTCGAGACCCTGTTCCCGGGCGGCGGCCACCAGGGCTTCGCCCAGCGGGTGCTCGCTGTGGCGCTCCACGGCGGCCGCGCGCCGGAGCAGCTCGTTCTCCGTCAGCGGAGGGACCGGGACACAAGCGGTCAGGCGGGGCCGGCCCTCGGTCAGTGTGCCGGTCTTGTCCACGACCAGCGTGCGGAGCCGGCCCAGCATTTCGATGGCCCGGGCGTTGCGGATCAACACGCCGGCGCGCGCGCCGCGCCCGACGGCGACGGTCATGCTCATGGGCGTCGCGAGGCCGAGCGCGCAGGGGCAGGCGATGATCAGCACGGCCACGGCATTGACCAGGGCGTGCTCCAGGCGGGGCTCCGGCCCGAGCCGCCACCACAGGAGGAACGTCAGCGCCGAGATGGCGATGACGGCGGGGACGAACCAGGCCGCCACGCGGTCGGCGAGCCGCTGGATCGGCGCGCGGCTGCGCTGGGCCTCCGACACGAGTTGCACGATGCGCGCCAGGAGCGTCTCCGCGCCGACCTTTTCCGCGCGCATCAGGAACGATCCGCTCCCGTTCAGCGTGCCGCCCGATACCTTGCCGCCGGTTTCCTTCTCCACCGGCAGCGGTTCTCCCGTCAGCATGGATTCGTCCACGTGGCTCCGGCCCTCGATCACTTCGCCGTCCACCGGGACCCGGTCGCCCGGCTTCACGCGCAGGATGTCCCCGGGCCGAACCCGGTCCAGGGCGACGACCTGTTCCTCTCCGTCGCGCATCCGCCGCGCCGTTTCGGGCGCGAGGGCCATCCATTCGCGAAGGGCGCTTCCGGTGCGATGCCGCGCCCGCAGTTCCAGGACCTGGCCGAGCAGGACCAGGACCGTGATCATGGCCGCGGACTCGAAATAGACCGGGACATGGCCGTCGTGGAGAAGGGAATCCGGGAAGAGCCCGGGCGTGAGCAGGGCGGCCAGGCTGAAGAGATAAGCCGCCATCACGCCGAGCAGGATCAGGGAGAACATGTTGAGCCGAAGCGTTCGGAACGACAGCCATCCCCGTGCGATCAGCGGCGCCCCGCACCAGAAGATCACCGGCGTGCCGAGCAGGAGTTGAATCCAGGCGGAGACGCGGTGGGGGATGCGGGCCGCCAGGCCGTCCGGGAGCAGGTGCGTCATGCCGAGGAGAAAGACCGGGAGCCCGAGGGCCAGCCCGATCGCCAGCCGCCGCTGCATCAACCGGAATTCGCCGCCGTCCGCCTGCGCTGTCGGCGACGCTTCAAGGGCCATGCCGCAGGTCGGGCACGTCCCGGGCCGGTCGCTTTCCACGCCCGGGCACATGGGGCAGAAGAAAGGTGAATGGTGAATGGCGGATGGTGAATGGTGGCCGAGGTGCTTCAAGCGGCAGTGATTTGAGCAAAAGTAGCTGACCGTGCCGTCCACTTCCGTCCGGAGCGCGGTGCGTTCGTCCACGGTCATGCCGCATATGGGATCCAAGGCCATGATGCAGTATACATCATTTCTTCATCCCGCTCCTACTCCTTCTCCCTCTTCATCCGCTCGCGCTCAATAGCCAAACGGGCAGGTCGCGATGTGGAGAAGGAGAAAGAGTGGGAGGAGTAGGTGTTGGACGGGAGGGGCGTGAATTTGGTAGACCATGCGTGGCGGGAGGGGAGTGACAAGGTACCTGGTGGGCCTCGCGGACTTCAAATCCGTTGTGGGGCTTTAACCGGCCCCGGTTGGGTTCGATTCCCACTCACTCCCGCCATTGCCCCGGCTCCCCGGGCGACTTGGGGATTGAACGAGAACGGCCGCCGGGCATAATCGAGTTCATGTTTCACCCGGGCAAGGCGGCGTCGTGGATCGTCGGCGGGAGCCTGCTGCTGGCGGGCGTCGCGCCGGCGGCTCGGGCGGGCGAGCCCGTGGATATCCTGGTCCTGGAATCCTTCGGCCGCGACGTCTCGCCCTGGGATTCCACCACGGCCGCCTTCAAGAAGGAACTGGTCCGGCTGTCGCCGGCCCCCGTCAACTTCCACGAGGTCACCGTCGGCGTCGGCGGGCTGGTCAATCCGTTTGGCGATGCCGCCCTCGTGGACTACCTCGGCGACCTCTACTCGCGGCGCAAGCCGGCGCTGGCGGTCCTGATGGCCGCGCCGGCGGCCGCCTTCTGGGGGCGGCAGGGCGAGAAAATGTTCCCCGCCACGCCGGCGGTCATCGGCGGAATCGAGCATCGCCAGTTGCCGAGGATCAAGGTCGGATCCAACACCGTGGCGGTCGTCGTCGATTTCGACATCGCGGGGCGACTGGCCGCGGTTTCCGAGGTGCTGCCGGAGGCCACGAACATCGTGGTGGTGGTGGGCGACTCGCTGCTGGAGCGGTTCTGGCAGGCGGAATGCCGGCGGGCGTGGGCGCCCTATACCAATCGCTTCCAATTCACGTGGTTGAGCGGACTGCCGTTCCCGGAAATCTGCCGCCGCGTGGCCGCGCTGCCGCCGCGGACGGTCATCGGCTACGGGATCCTCTGCGTGGACGCCGCCGGCGTGTCGCACGAAAAGCTGGACGCGCTGGATGAAATCGTCAGGGTGGCCAACGCGCCCGTGCTGGGCATGTTCGAGGAGCAACTCGGCCGGGGCATCCTGGGCGGGCGGTTGTTTTCCGGGGAGGAACTCGGCCTCGAGACCGCCCGGGTGGCCGCCCGCGTGCTGGCGGGAGACAAGCCGGGTAGCCTTTCGCCGCCGATGATCCGGAGCGGGCCGCCCATGTTCGATTCCCGTCAGCTCCGCCGCTGGAAGGTGGACGAGCGCCTCCTGCCGCCGGACAGCGTCGTGCGGTTCCGACAGCCGACGCTGTGGGCGCAGTACCGGTGGATCATCGCGGGCACGCTGACGATCCTGCTGCTGCAGACGGCCACCATCGCGGGACTCCTCGTGCAGCGGGTGTGGCGACGCCGCGCGGAAAAGGCCGCGCGCGAGGTCAGCGGCCGGCTCATCACGGCCCAGGAGGAGGAACGGCGCCGTATCGCCCGAGATCTCCACGACGACTTGAGCCAGCGGCTGGCCTTGTTGTCGGTCGAGTTGGAAATGGCCGGGCAATCCTCGGGCCCCGATCCGGCGGCGCCCGGCGATGCGCTGGGAGAAATGGCCGCCCAGGTTCAGGAGATCTCCGCCGACGTCCATAAGCTCTCCTACCAGCTCCACCCGGCGAAGCTGGACCAGCTGGGGCTGGTGACCACCGCGCGCACGCTCTGCCACGAGCTGTCGGTCCAGTCGGGCCTGGGCATTGGGTTCAGCCATCAGAACGTGCCGCGGGACCTGCCGGCGGAGGTCGCCCTGTGCGTCTACCGCGTGCTGCAAGAGTCGCTCGGAAACGCCATCCGCCACAGCGGCGCGACCGGGGTCTCCGCCGCCTTGCGGATGGAGGAGGGGTTCATCCGGCTCGAGGTTTCCGACAACGGCAAGGGGTTCGACAGCGGGCGGGCGCGGCGCGAGGGGGGGCTGGGACTGTTGAGCATGGAGGAGCGGGCCCGGCTGGTGCGCGGCCGGCTCGACATCCATTCGCGCCCGGGGCACGGCGCCCGGGTGGAACTGTCGGTGCCGGTCGCGGCGGAGGAGGAGGGGGGGGCATGAGCCGGCCCCGGGTGCTGCTGGCGGACGACCACGGGCTGTTGCTGGAGGCCCTCCGCAAGTTGCTGGAGCCGGCGTGCGACGTCGTCGGCACGGTTACGGACGGCCGGGCGCTGGTCGAGACCGCGTTGGAGCTGAAGCCGGACGTCATCGTCGCGGATATCGGCATGCCGCGGCTCAACGGCCTGGACGCGGGGGCGCAATTGCAGGCCAGGCTGCCCGCCGCGAAAATGATCTTCCTGACGGTGAACGAGGATCCGGACATCGCGGCGGAGGCCGTGCGCCGCGGCGCGCGCGGCTACCTGCTGAAGAAATCCGCGGCGACCGAACTGTTCGCGGCCATCCAGCAGGTCCACGCCGGCCGCTCGTACATCACCCCGCTGATCACGCGCGAGCCGCCGGAGGTCTTCGTGGCCCGCGCGCAGCTCGGGCGGAGCGCGCCGGGCTTGAGCTTGAGGCAGCGGGAAGTGCTGCAGCTCCTGGCCGAAGGCTGCTCGATGAAGGAAGCGGCCGGCATCCTGAAGGTCACCACCCGGACGATCGCGTTCCACAAGTACGCCATGATGAAGCAGCACGGGTTCCGGACCGGCGCCGAGCTGGTCCAATACGCCGTGCGGCTCGGCCTGGTCGCCGACCGCGGCGGCCTGCCGCCCTCCTGTCAGTTCTGACAGTAGCTCCGCGCCGCCCGGATTTTCTATGGTGCCTGCCCAAGAGGCATCGTGGAGAACGCCCAAAAACCGGCGCGGCTGCTGATCGTGGATGACCATCCGCCCCTGGCCCGCCAGGTGGAGCAGCTGCTCCGGGGTGAATTCGACGTCGTGGGCACCCTGACCAGCGGGGCCGCCCTGGACACCGCGGTCGCCGAACTGCATCCCGAGCTGATCGTCATGGATATCACCCTGCCCGGCGCGAGCGGCATCGAGCTGGCGCGCCGGCTGACGGCGAGGGGCTGCCCGGCGCGCATTGTCTTTCTGACCGTTCACGCGGACGCCGACTATGCCCGGGAAAGCATGACCGCGGGCGGGCTGGGCTACGTCATCAAGCCGCGGCTCGGTTCGGACCTGGCGCCCGCGCTGCGCGCGGCGCGGGAGGGGCGGAGCTTCGTTTCCCCTTGTCCCGAACTGGTCGGGCTGCAGGGCCCAGGATCCAGCACATGAACATGAAGAAGGAATGGAAACACAGGCCACAAGGAGAAAGAGCCATGAGCAATAGAGATGTTGCCAAGCAATGCGCGGCCGGCCTCGGCCGCGTGGGAACCTGGGCCATGGTCGGCTCGGTGCTCTCCGCGGGATCGCTGGTATCGCCCGCATCGGCGCAGTCGACGGAATCCGCCCCGGCCGGGAAGGACGGGGGCCATCCCAACATCCTCGTCATCTTCGGCGACGATATCGGGCAGGCCAACATCAGCGTCTTCACCAAGGGGCTCATGGGCTACCAGACCCCGAACATCGACCGGATCGCGAAGGAGGGCATGCTGTTCACCGACTATTACGCGGAGCAGAGCTGCACCGCCGGCCGGTCCTCCTTCATCACCGGCCAGTGCGTCTTCCGTACCGGCTTGAGCCGGGTGGGCGTGCCGGCCTCCCCGATCGGGATCCGCGCCGAGGACCCGACCATCGCCGAGCTGATCAAGCCTCTCGGCTACGCCACCGGCCAGTTCGGGAAGAACCATCTCGGCGACCGGAACGAGCACCTGCCGACGGTCCACGGGTTCGACGAGTTCTACGGCAACCTGTACCACCTCAACGCCGAGGAGGAGCCGGAGAACTACAACTACCCGCAGGATCCGAAGTTCCGCATGATGTTCGGCCCGCGCGGCGTGCTCCGGTGCAAGGCGACGGACGTGGACGACCCGACGGTGGACCCGCGCTTCGGCAAGATCGGCAAGCAGACCGTCGAGGACACCGGCCCGCTCACCCGCAAGCGGATGGAAACGATAGACGACGAGACCTCGGAGGCGGCCATCGATTTCATGCAGCGCCAGGTCAAGGCCGGCCAGCCGTTCTTCTGCTGGTACAACAGCACGCGGATGCACTTCCGGACGCACGTGCGGCCCGAGCACCGCAGCCCGAGAGGCGCGAAGGCGCGGACGGAGTACGCCGATGGAATGGTCGAGCACGATGGCACGGTCGGCTCGCTGCTGAAGGCGCTGGACGACCTCGGCATCGCGGACAACACGATCGTCATCTACACGACCGACAACGGCCCGCACGCCAACAGTTGGCCGGACGGCGCGACGACTCCGTTCCGCAGCGAGAAGAACACCGGCTGGGAGGGCGGGTTCCGCGTGCCGTGCTTCATCCGCTGGCCCGGCCGCATCGAGGCGGATCGGATTTCCAACGAGATCGTCAGCGGCCTGGACTGGCTGCCCACCCTCCTGGCGGCCGCGGGCAACCCGAACATCAAGGAACAGCTGCTCGCGGGCTACTCGGCGGGCGACAGACAGTTCCGCGTCCACCTCGACGGCTACAACCTGTTGCCGTACCTCACCGGCCAGGCAGCGGAAAGCCCGCGCCGCGAGTTCTTCTACTTCAGTGACGACGGGGACCTGTTGAACCTGCGGTATGAGAACTGGAAGATCGTCTTTGCCGAGCAGCGCTGCACGGGCACGATGGCCGTCTGGGCCGAGCCCTTCACGCCACTCCGCCTGCCCAAGTTCTTCGACCTGCGGGCCGATCCGTACGAGCGGGCGGACGTGACCTCCAACACGTACTACGACTGGTACCTCGACCACATGTACTTCACGATCCCGGCCGCGCAGTACGCCTTGAAGTTCATCGCCACGTTCAAGGAGTTTCCGCCGCGCCAGAAGCCCCCCGGGTCCGAGATCGAAAAGGCCGTGGATCGGCTGCTGCAGGCCGCCGCAGGGCGATAGGAGAGGACAGCAGATGAACAAGCGGGTTTTTCTCGGTCTCATGGGAATCCTGGCCGCCGCGGCGTGGGCCGCGGCGGCCGACCCGCTGCCGTCGTGGAACGACGGCGCGGCGAAGGAAGCCATCCTTCAGTTCGTGGCCGGAACAACCACGGAGGGGTCGCCGGACTTCGTGCCGCCGGCCGAGCGCATCGCGGTGTTCGACAACGACGGGACCCTCTGGGCCGAGCAGCCGATGTACTTCCAGGGGCTCTTCATGCTCGACCGGGTCAAGCGCATGGCGTCGCAACACCCGGAATGGAAGGAGCAGGAGCCGTTCGCCTCGCTCCTGAAGGGCGACCTGAAAACGGCCTTCGCCGGCGGCGAGGCTGCGGTCGGCCGGCTGCTGATGACAACGCACGCCGGCATGACCAGCGAGGAGTTCGAGAAGATGGCCGCCGACTGGATCGCCGGGGCGCGGCACCCGAAGACGGGCCGGCTGCTCACCGAGATGGTCTACCAGCCCATGCTGGAGCTGCTCGCCTTCCTGCGCGCGAACGGGTTCAAGACCTTCATTGTCTCCGGCGGCGGCATGGAATTCATGCGGCCGTGGGCGGAGCGGGTTTACGGCATCCCGCCCGAGCAGGTCATCGGCAGCAGCATCAAGACGAAGTTCGAGCTGCGCGACGGCGTCCCGGTGCTCGTCCGGATGCCGGAGAGCGATTTCGTGGACGACGGGCCGGGCAAGCCCGTGGGCATCCAGATGCACATCGGGCGGCGGCCGGTCGCCGCGTTCGGGAACTCCGACGGCGACCTGGCGATGCTCCAGTGGACCGCGGCCGGGCCAGGCGCGAGGCTGTGCCTGATCGTCCACCACACCGATGCGGACCGCGAGTGGGCATACGACCGCGAATCCCACGCGGGGCGCCTGGACAAGGGCCTCGACGAGGCGGCGGCGCGGGGTTGGACGGTGGTGGACATGAAGAACGATTGGAAACGCGTGTTTGTCTTCGAGGCAGAGCAACTGGTCCGGCCCGATAGCGGACCCCAATAAGAGGTGAGACCCATGATGCGAGAGAACCATGGAATCCGGCAGGCCGGCCGGTGGGCGGCGGTAGGCTCGGTGCTGGCCACGGGGGCGCTGTTCGGCGCCCGCGCGACGGGACAGGAAGTGCTGCCGACGCCGCCGATGCCGTTCAAGGGGCAGATCGGGTTGAGCGCGGCGGATTCGACGCCCGACTTCCCGAAACCGGTGAAGGCGCCGCCGGGCGCCCCGAACGTCGTGCTGGTGCTCCTGGACGACGTCGGGTTCGGCGCGTCGAGCACGTTCGGCGGGCCGTGCCAGACGCCCACGTTCGACCGGCTGGCGAAGAGCGGCCTGCGTTTCACGCAGTTCCATACCACGGCCTTGAGCTCGCCCACGCGCGCCGCGCTGCTGACCGGGCGCAACCATCACTCGGTGCACACGGGCGTGATCATGGAGCAGGGCACGGGCTACCCGGGTTATGACTCCCTGATGGGCGGGGACACCGCGACGATCGCCGAGATCCTGAAGCAGAAGGGCTGGAACACCTCCTGGTTCGGAAAGAACCACAACGTGCCCGACTGGCAGAGCAGCCAGGCCGGCCCGTTCGACCTGTGGCCCATCGGCCTCGGGTTCGAACACTTCTACGGTTTCGTCTGCGCCGAGACCAGCCAGTGGCGGCCCGCGGTCACCGAGGGGACCACGCCCATCGAGCCGTACCTCGGCAACCCGGACTACCACTTCGACTACGACATCGCCGACCGGGCCATCGAGTGGGTCCGCAACCAGAAGGCCGTGGCGCCGGATCGCCCGTTCTTCCTCTATTACGCGCCGGGGGCGACCCACTCGCCGCACCACGCGAAGCCGGAATGGATCGCCAAATACAAGGGGCGCTTCGACCGCGGCTGGGACGCGGTGCGCGAGGAGACGCTCGCAAAGCAGAAGGAACTGGGCCTGGTCCCGGCCGACACGCAGCTGACCCCGCGCCCGGAGCGCATCCCGGCCTGGGACACGCTCAACGCCCAGCAGAAGGACCTCTACGCCTACATGATGGAGGTCTACGCCGGGTTCCTCGAGCAGACGGACTACAACGTCGGCCGCGTGCTCGAAGGGATCGGGAAGATGGGCCAACTCGACAACACGCTGGTCATCTACATCTGCGGCGACAACGGGGCCAGCGCGGAGGGCATGGATAATGGCGAGCTCAACGAACTCGCGGGCCTGAACGGCGTCGACGAGGACTACGCCGAGGTGCTGAAGCACAAGGACGACCTGGGCACCTGGAAGACGCACAACCACTACCCGGCCGGCTGGGCGCACGCCATGTGCTCGCCGTTCCAGTGGGCCAAGCAGATCGCCTCGCACTACGGCGGAACCCGCAACGGGATGGTCATCTCCTGGCCGGCCCGGATCAAGGACGCGGGGGGGATCCGGCCGCAGTGGCACCACGTGATCGACGTCGTGCCGACGGTCCTCGAGGCCTGCGGCCTGCAGGCCCCGTCCATCGTCAACGGCGTGGCGCAGAAGCCGATCGAGGGCGTGAGCATGGCCTACACCTTCGACAACGCGCAGGCGCCGACGGCGCGCCGGACGCAGTACTTCGAGATGTTCGGCAACCGCGCGATCTATCACGATGGCTGGGTCGCGTGCACGACCCCGCGCGCGGCGCCGTGGCAGGATACCTCCCGGCTGCCTCCGGTGGACATCATCAGCGGATATCGGTGGGAACTATATCATGTCGCCGAGGACTTCAGCGAGGCGGTCAACCTGGCCGACCAGAACCCGGACAAGCTGCGCGAGCTGCAATTGCTGTTTTACGCCGAGGCGGCGAAGTACAACGTCCTGCCGCTGGACGACAGCAAGATCGAGCGCCTGAACCCGGCCATCCGGCCCAGCCTGACGCGCGGCCGGACGGAATTCACGTACTACGGCCCGGTGCGGCGCATTCCCGAAGGAGCCGCGCCCGACGTGAAAAACAAGTCGTGGAGCGTCGCCGCGGACGTGGTCCTCGCGACCGGCGCGGAGCAGGGCGTGCTCGTGACGCAGGGCGGCCTGTTCGGCGGTTACGCCCTGATGCTGCGCGACGGCAAGCCGGTGTTCCATTACAACATGCTGAATGTGGCCCACTTCAACATCGCCGCGACGACGGCGCTCGCTCCCGGCAAGCACACCATCGCGTTCGAGTACCAGCACGACAGCGGGGTGGGGCTGGGCCGGGGCGGCAACGGGATCTTGAGCGTGGACGGCCAGCCGGTGGCCCAGGGCCGCATCGAGCGCACGATCCCGCTCCGGTTCACCCTGGACGAGACCTTCGACATCGGCGAGGACACCGGCACCCCCGTGAACATGGACTACGACGTTCCGTTCAAGTTCACGGGCACGATCGAGAAGCTGGTGGTCAAACTGGTCCTCCCCCAGATGTCGCCGGCCGACCAGATGAAGATGCAGCAGGCGGCGATGAAGGCGAAGCTCGCCGAATGATGGGGCGGCGGCGCAACGATGTGAAAGGCCCGGAAGCGGCGCGAGCCGAGCGGGCCGGATAGCGAAAAACAAAGAAAGGGAACATAGCATGACAAGGCAAACCATAGTGGCATGCCTGGCCGGGGCGCTGGTCCTGGGCGGGCTGTCCGCGGCGATGGCCAAGGACAAGGAGCCCGCGCACAAGGTGACGGCGCAGGAAGTGGCGGAGATGCTGGCGGATCCCTCGGCCACGATCACGTACCTGAACGCGGCCTACCGCGGGTACCAGAATGTCGGGCCCGAAAATGACATGAACCAGGAGCTCCGGCTGAACGGCGCCGGGTTCCTGAAGCTCCCGGATAATTCCTCGATCTTCTACCGCGCCTACCTCCCGCTGTACGCGACGGAGGTCGTGCCCCCGTACGAACTGCCCACCCGGCCGGGCGGCAGCGGCGCGGTCGTGGATCGGCTGGAGAACCCGTTCCGGTTCGACAACGAGGGGTGCGGCGACACCCTGCTCTCCGCGTACTGGGTGCCCACGGCCGGCACGCTGATCCTCGGTTACGGCGCGGCGATGATGGTGCCGACGGCGTCCGAGAAATACTACGGCACGGAAAAATGGTCGGCGGGGCCCACGCTCGTCGCGGCCAAGAAGGTGCCGGGCAAGTACACGGTCGGCGGCCTGCTGACGCACGTCTGGTCCTTCGCGGGCAAGGACAGCCGCGACGGCATCAACATGACGACCATCCAGCCGGCCGGGACGCTCTTCCTCAACAAGAAGGGCACCTCGCTGACCGTCGGGTCGGAGACCACGTTCAACTGGGACGCGGAGGACGACGCGTGGCAGGTGCCGGTGACGGTGGGGCTCGGGCAGATCCTCCCGCCGATCGGCAAGCAGTTCATCGGCGTCGCCGTGGCGGGCAGCTACTACATCGAGAAGCCCGGGATGGTTCAGGACTGGGACGTCCGCGCCGTGGTCTCGGTCGTCTTCCCGTAAGGTCGGTCGAGCGGAAAACTGAAGAGCGGCGAGGCCGGCGACCCCGGTCTCGCCGTTCGGTATGAAAGAAAGGAATGTCATGAAGACCGCGCGGTGGGCAAGCTGGTTCGTTGTCGCCGGGGTGCTGGTCCTGGCCGTCGCCGCCCGCGCGGGCGGCGAGGAGTGGTCGTTTGAAATCACCCCCTACGCGTGGCTCGTCAACGTTGACGGCCGCGTGAGTTTCGGGGACCGCGAGGCGGATTTCAGCGCCGATTTCCAGGACCTCTTTGAATACGTGGATTTCGCGGGCTCGTTGCTGGGCACCGCGTCGCGCGGCCGCTGGGTCGGCTTTGCCCAGGCGGATTTCTTCACGCTCCATCGCGACTTCAAACGGGAACCGGGCGGCACGTTCGAGTCGGACCTGCTGTTCCTGAATACCATGGCGGGGTACCGGTTCGACGGATTCAAGAGTGGTTCGACGGTGGAAGTCCTGGCCGGGCTCCGTTACATGCGGCTGGACGGGCGCATCGAGATCACGGGCGCGGGGGCCGCCGACCGGTCGCCCGACGCGCTGGACGGCAGCGTCATGCTGCACGGCAGTTTCCCCCTGCGGTTCATCTCGGAAAAGCTGCGCCTCAACACGGCGCTGTCGGTCGGCGCGGGCGACTCGGATCTGGTCTGGAGCCTGCAGCCCGACCTGCAATATCACTTCAACGAACGGTTTTCAGCGCGGGCGGGCTACCGGCGGCTGCAGTACGAGTTCAGCAAGGAAGGGGCGGACGTCGATATGGGATTCCAGGGGTTCCTGGCCGGAGTGAGCGTGGCTTTGTAAGCCCGGCGTCGTAGTTACAAGGGAGGCGAGTCCATGAAGCATCATTACTCGCGGCGACTCTTCGTCGTGTGGGGCCTGCTATCGGCCCTTTACGCGGCCGGGCCGGCGCACGGCCAGTGGATTTCCGAGACCTTTTATCTTACGAACGGCTGGAACGCCGTCTACCTGCGCGGCACGCCGTGGCCCGACACGCTGGACGCGCAGTTCGCGGGCCTGCCCATCCGCGCCGTCCACCGCAACTATCTCCAGTACGACACGACCCAGTTCGCGGAGAGCGCCGCTGACCTGCCGACGCGCGGCACGGAGTGGCTCATCTGGTATCCCTCCAACTCGCCGCACCGCGTGCTGACGACCCTGTGGAAGCTGAACGGGAACACGCCCTACCTGATCGAATGCACGACGAACTGCGCGTGGACGCCCACGGGCGTCCCGGTCATCCCGGCGCGCCTGTGGCTGCCGAACACCTGGAACTTCGTCGGGCTGCCCGTGAACCCGGGCAGCGGGGTGACGTTCGCGGAATTCTTTGAGAATGCGCACAACATCGACGTGTCGCCGACCCCGGCCGGCGGGAAGGTGTTCCGCACGAAGACGGACGGCACGCAGCAGGACATCACGTCGCAGACGGCCATCCTGGCGATCAACCCGAAGGAGGCCTGCTGGATCCTGACGGAGGGGCTCTCGGCGTTCATCGGCAAGATCTTCGCGCACGCCACGCTGGGCTCGCTGCGCTACCCGCCGGGCGTCAGCATCAATTCCTTTTCGGTCTGGAACACCTGTGGCAGCAACCAGCAGGTGTCGGTGGAACTGGTGGCCAGCGAGGCGCCGCCGGCCGGCGCGCCGGAGCGGATGGGGGACGTGCCGCTGCTGCACTTCGCGTACGACTACGACGACGGCCGGTACGAGTGGACGCCGCTGGCGCAGGGCGCGCCGCTGACGAAGGAGCTGTCCAGCAACGAGGAGTGGGTGGTCACGCTGGCCGTGGACCGCTCGTCCCTTTCCGCGCCGCCGTCCACCAACTCGACCTGGCAGAGCGTGCTGGCGGTGACGGACGGGGGCGGCACGCTGATCCGCGTGCCCGTGGTCGCGGAGTACGGCGCGGAAAGCCCGTACGACGCGCTGTGGCCGTACGGGTTGTGGGTCGGCGAGGTCACGCTGGACAAGGTCACGCAGCTGGCCGACGGCGCCGAGACCGACCCGGTCATGGCGGCCGGCGAGCTGGAGATGCGCCTGATCGTGCACATTGGCACGAACGGGCAGGCGCGGCTCCTGCAGCAGGTCGTCCTCGAGTTGGCGCACAGCGTGAGCGGCGGCGTGACGAACAACTTCTACCGCCTCCGCGCCAGCGACCGCGGGCTGGCCGCGACCGGCGAGGCGTCGCGCGTCAGCAGCGTGGCGTTCCCGTACGGGCTCAACGTCGCGTTCGACGGCGATCCGCAGGTCGAGCTGACGACGTCGTACATCCTCGACTTTAACAGCGCGGTCAACCCGTTCAAGCATCTGTACAACCCAAACCACGACAACGTGAGCGCGGCGGGGCTGGCCCTGGCCGAGGGCGGGGAAAGCTACACGATTTCCAACGACGTCAGCCTGGTCTTCGACCCGGTCCCGCCGTACTCGCCGTCGTCGAGCCTGTGGAATCCCGAGGAGGAACTGACCGGGCAGTATGTCCAGACGATGCATGGCCTGCGGAACGAGGCCGTCGAGGTGGAAGGCCGGTTCACGCTGCGGCGCGTGAGCCGGACGGGGGTAATGGAATGACGCGCGCCGGCCGGCACCGGCCGGGGAGGGAAGCGAACACATGATCCATCGCAAACAACGAATCCGGGCGGCCGGGCTGGTCGTCGCGCTCGGCGCCTGGGCCGGCGCCGCGGGCGCCATCGGCGTCCCGGCGTTCATGAACTACCAGGGCGTCCTGGCCAATCCGCAGGGGACCGCGTTCACCAACCAGACCGTCTCGGTCAACTTCCGGATCTACGACGCCGTGCGCGGCGGGACGATGATCTGGGGGACGCGCCAGGTGGTGACCACGGATTCGAACGGGATCTTCAACGTCGAGCTGGGCGACGCGGGCGAGAACGTGCCCGGCGCGACCAACCGGGTGGCGTCCATCCTCGAGGTGTTCACCGGCACGAACGCGGCCAACCGCTGGCTCGAGATCGAGGTGGAATACAACAAGTCGTCCGCCATGTCGCCGCGCCAGCCGTTCTTGACCGCGCCCTACGCCTACCAGGCCGGCAGCGCCGCCGGCAGCGCGGGCGATTTCACGGTGGGCGACGTGCTCACGGTGGAGTCGAACGCCGTCTTCCAGCGGGCCGTGATCCTCCAGGACACGGGCGAAAACGCCCTGGCGTTCCACGGGGCCGTGTCGGACCACGGCAGCCTGACGGTGAGCCAGAAGGTGTCGGCGGCCTCGCACCTGCAGGTCAAGGGCGGGCTGACCGTCCACGGCAACGCCGCCTTTTCCAACACCGTGGACTTCACCGAGAACGTGGAGTTCGACGGCCCGGTGGTGTTCAGCAACGGGGTGAGTTTCCGCGGCCACACGGCGATGTTCGGCGCGGGCCGCGTCCTGGCCGCCCACGCGGCCGGCTCCTCCTCCTCGACCAACGGGGTCGTTCCGACCAACGGTTTCGTGTCGGTGAACATGCTCGTCACCGACAACGACAACGGCACGCTCACCTTCAGCCTGGGGAGCACCCAGTGGCTGTTCCGGTCGCACTGGGACACCGGGCTCACGGACGACATGGACCTGAAGACGCTCACGCTGTTCCCGGTCAAGGGCGGCACGACCTGGTCCCTCAACGCGGCCGGCGACAAGATCGGTTTCAACCTGTACTACTGGCCCATTCCCTAGCGAGCGAGGTGCGACCATGAACATAAGACGAAAAGGCGGCGGCGGGATCCTGGCGGCGTGGCTGGCCTGCGGCGCGGCGCTCGCCCAGGTGCCGAACCAGCTCTACATGCAGGGCGTCTTCCTCCAGGCGGACGGGGCCACCCCCGCGCCGGGCGCGCACTCCGTGTCCGTGACGATCCGCAGCAACGCGGCCGTGGCCCTGACGCGGACGACCAACGTGACGGCCAACAACCATGGCCTGGCGGACTTCGTCATCGCGGACGCGGCGCTGCCGGCGCTCTTCCGCGGCACCACCAATGCGTCGTTTGTGATGACCGGCGGGGCCACGCAGGCCTTCGTCACCGCCCCGTACGCCTTCCAGGCCGGCAACCTGCCCTCGGCGTCGGGCAACTTCACCGTCCAGGGCAACCTGAACGTCGCCAGCAACGCCACGCTCACCGCGCTGACCGCGGAAAACGGCGGCACGCTGGCGGTCCCGATCACCGTCGCCCGCTATGCGACGTTCACCAACCTCAACGGCGTGGAGTTCGGGGCGGCCCTCGACGTGGCCGGGGGCGTGACCGTCGCCGGCCCGGCCGAGGCGAACTACGACACGCGCTTCACGAACACGGCGGCCACGACGGTCTTCCTGGGCGCCACCAACGAGGTGGTGTTGAGCAACGCGACGGTCCGCTCCTCCTTCACGCTGCTCTCGACCAACTACACGACCACGGGGACGAGCGGCACGGCGCCGGCCGACGGGTTCCTGATGGTCTGGGTCAAAACCGATAACCACAAGACATCCGGGGTCAACGTGAAGATCGACACGCTGACCTTCAAGCTGCAGTGGTACTGCGACGTGGAACTCTCGAGCCAGAACTTGAACCTCTACAAGGGCTCCGCCTTCCCGGTGGCCAAGGATGTGACGTGGTCGGTCATGCTGGTCAACGCCTCCGACTCCGACAAGATCACCATCACGTGTTACTGGGTTCCGCTGAACGGGGAGGGATGAATCCCATGAAAACCATCATCATGACCGGCGTCGTCCTCCTGCTCGGCCTGGCGGCCGGGGCGCAGCACGTGCCCGACCGCCTGAACTACCAGGCGGTCCTCACCGACGAGCACGGCAACCCGAGGGCGAGCGTCACCAACGGCGTCCGCTTCCGCATCTACGACGAGGCCGAGGGCGGCAACCTGATCTGGGGCGAGAAGCATTCGGTGACCACCACGCCCCTCGGGCTCTTCAATGTCGTGCTCGGCAACGGCATCGCGCTCGGCGAGACCATGGAGGCAGCCACCCTCCGCGAGGCCTTTGCCTCCGGCACCCTCGTGGAGCAGCGCTACCTGGAACTGCAGTCGCTGAACGACGACGGCTCCGCCCAGTCGCCGATCCTGCCGCGGCAGCGGTTCCTGACGGTGCCCTACGTCTTCCAGGCCAACGACGCCCAGGAGGCGGCGGGCGATTTCCAGGTGAGCGGCGCGCTGTACAGCACCCGCGTGGGCATGGAGGTCGGGCGGCTCGTCGCGACGAATCCCGCGGGCTCCATTACGGTCGCCGGGGACCTCCGGGTGGACGGGTACGGCCACTCCGACGTGACGGCGACGTTCAGCAGCAACTCGTCGGTGAAATCCACCGCGCCCGACGCCCTGATCGCGAGGAGCAACCTGACGGTCAACGCGGCCTGGACCGTGGCCGGGACCGCCACCTTCTACCGCGGCGTCTCCGCGCGCGACCCGATACTGAAGAAGGGCGCCCGCGTCCGGGGCGGCGTCCGCGCTCTCGGGAGCTACCAGTCCCTCGGCACGACCCTGACGAACCTCTCCTCGCGCACGGCCGCGGGCGACGGGTTTGCCCTGGTCTACTTCAAGACGGACGGCTGGGGGGACAACGCCGACCTCGTGGTCACCGTGAAGACCAACCAGTACCGGCTGCAGCACAATCCCTCGTCGGGTGCCGCCCACACGTACGACCTGCATTACCTGGATACCGCCTGCATCCCCATTCCCAGCGGGTCCGTCTGGTCCGTGAACTTCCAGGATGGAAATGCCTCGCACTCCAAGTTCGACGCGTACTGGATACCCTTCGGCTACTGATCGGAGCCCCGCATGAAAACACGAATCCCGCGGTTTACGCTACGATCCCGGATCGGCCTGTGGGGATGCGGCCTCGCCCTCGGCCTGGCCTGCGCCGCGTCCGCGCGCGCGCAGACCGTGTCCGGGAACGACGCCATCCGTTTCCCCGCCGCCCTGCCGTTTGTCAACGGCCGGCCGGACCTTTCCTCCGTGCCCGTCCAGGCCGGGGGCCACGTGGGCGGCGTGTGGGCCACGAACAACCTCGGGGCGACCAACCTCGTGCTCAAGTCTTCCATCTTCGGCCACAACGTCGAGCACCTGAAGCCCGACGCTTACCTCGGCCAGGCGCTGAATCCGCCGGCGGCCATCTCCAACGTCGCGGTGGCCTGGTCGGCCATGACGAATGCCTCGCTGATCACGCCCTCCGGGAACGCCTTCTTCGAGCCCTCGGTCCGGACCATCTACGCGGCCGCGGGCGGGGAAGTGGTGATCCGCTGGAAGTACGAGGACGGGACGGAGGTGGACACCACCTACATCGTCGAAGCCGCGCCCGCCGGACGGCCGTACCGCGTGTACTGGACGGACCGCGGCGCGCCGAAGGTCAACCTGAACGGCAAGTTTGTCCGGTTCCACTACAACGACCAGGTCACCGCCCCGCAATGGGTCGTCACGACCAACGAAAACGACGTGGTCGTGAGCAACGTGCTCGCCGGGCTGTACATCGACGATTCCGGCGGCGTGAACGCGGTCGGCGGGCAGCAGGGCATGATCGTCATGCAGTACTTCAAGACCGGCATGTACAACGACCAGATCAATACCGGCAGCGTGATCGTGATCGAGGTCATGCCGCCGGACAACCAGACGCTGGACGCCCGGCTCGGCGAGCGCATTCTCCCGCAGGGCGGCTGGGCCGCCGTAGGCGAGCTGACGCCGGAAATCACGGCCGGGCTGATGGGCGAGAATCCATACCTCTACCAGCACACATCGTCCGACGGCTCGCCCGTTCCCAAGCAGGACTGGCTCTTCCCGATCCGGCGGTCCGTGGACGATCCGTGGAACATCGAGATCTACTGGAAGGTCGCCGACCTGGTGGGGACGCGGTGGTTCTACGAGGTGGATGACTACGCCGCGGAATGGCCGGAGTGCCGCAAGTTCGTGCGGGGCGACGGCCCCGACTACGGCGCGGCGCTCTACTTCCCGTCGAACCTGACGCCGTCGATCATGGCGTACCAGGAGCCCGAGGACGGCTGCGCGACGATGTCGGATCCGACCACGCTGATCACGACCACCAACGAGGGCCGCTGCCTGGTGCAGCTGCTGGGCGATGATGACAACGTCTGGTTCCTTCCGCTGGAGCTGATCACGCGGGATTACCCGGCCTTCGACCTGAATCCGACCGAGTGGATGATCAGCAGCGAGATCCAGCCCTTCGCCACGACCCGCTCGATCCTGTTCCCGGAAGGGGAGGGCGCGCAGGCGGTCCTGGCGCCGTCGGGCATGCCGCTGGCCACGAACTTCACGCTGGAATGCTGGGTCATGCCCGGGAACCTCGAGGACCAGACCAACACCGAGATGGCCATCTTCGACAAGAACACGCCCGGTGGCCCGGCGTGGAGCAACCAGGTCCGCCTGGTCATCCAGTCCGGCGCCTCCGCCTCGGCCGGCACGCTGACGGCGAGCCTGGGCTCCGGCCGGACCAACTCGCCGTGGCTCGCGACGATGACGTCGACCAACCGCGTGCAGTCCTTCCGGTGGTCCCACCTGGCGTTTACGCTGCGGGGCCGGACGCTGTCCCTGTACGTGGATGGCTCCCTGGGTTGCCGCACGACCCTGGGCACGAACGGGGTGCTCCAGACCAACAGTTCGCCGATCTACCTCGGCAATCTCACCGGCACGAACAGCGCGCCGTTCGACGGCTTCATCGACAACATCCGCGTGTGGGACATCGGGCTCAGCTCGACGCAGGTGCAGACCGCCATCGAGGGCAATCACCACGGATACACCATGGCCACCCTGACGAACCAGGGCCTGAAGGCCTACTTCCCGATCAATGCGCTGGACTCGCTGGCCCACCTGCACGACCTGACGGGGCGCTACAACGGCACGGCGACCAACCGGTGCTACCTTCCCGACGTCGGCGCGATTGGCATGCGCGATTCCGCGGCCTACTCGGAGACGCACGGCTACATCTACGAGCCGTTCGGGACGTCCTACAACACCTCGCTGTACCACTATGCCAGCGTCTCCGACCCGACGGCCCAGACCGCGATCTACGGCGTGAACACGAACAGCGACATCGAGGTCTGGTGGAGCGAGAAGATCCAGTACCCGGGCATGCCGACGCCCTTTTACATCCCCAACTGGGTGCAGCGCTATCAAAACGTCTGGCCCGCGACCAACGAGAGCCCGCACATCGTGCTGGCCAGCGGGCAGGGCAGCAAACTGGGCGGCTTGTATGAGCAGGGCGCCTGCGTGGTGTTCACCAACGACGGCCCCGCGGGCAGCGTGATCCTGCGTCACGACACGTACTTCGAGGGCGATTTCACCGTGGGCGCGTGGATCTACCTGCGGTCCCTGCCGGCCGCCGGGCAGATCGCCCCGATCGTCTCCTTTGGCAACGGCCCGTCGGACAGCGTGGACCGTGTGCACCTCGCGATCTCCTCGACCGGCACCCTCTACCTGGGCACGGCGAACGGCGCCACGCACGGGCTTGCCAGCGCGGCCGTCGTCCCGTCCCCGACCGGCCGCTGGGTGTACGTCCTGGCCTCGCTGGACGGGTCCACGGCCACGCTCTACGCCGACAACCAGCTGCTGGCGACCTGGCCCGGCCTGCCGGTCCCGGACGGCGTCCTGCGGACGAACTGCTACATCGGGTCTGACACCCTCGAGGAACGTTTCCACGGGAAGATCGACGAGGTCCGCGTCTGGTCCGCCGTGCTCGACGAGGACCAACGGCACGACGCGATGTACCACGTCGTGTCGGGGCTGGACGCCGAGGACCTGACGCTGTACTTCCCGTTCGACGCCTACAAGGGCAACCTGATCGTGGAGCAGGTTTCCGGCCGCAAGGCCCTGGTTTATAACGCGGTGCTCGAGGAGCCGGGCGCCCCGGCGGAGGGCTCGCGGATCTACAGCGTGGACGAGCAGGCGGCCCTCTACTACCAGAACGACGCCTCCTTGCCGGGCTTCAATCCGAACGAGGAGCATGCGATCCTGTACCGCGAGGATGGCGGCGACGTCGTGTATGCGTTCCGCGATGATTTGAATGCCGCGTTCAACGAGTCCGAGCCGTTCGTCCTGGTGAACTACATCGATCCCGAGACGGGGCGGCCGGCGATGGACGCCCTACGCGTCGTGCGGACCAGCGAGGTGTACACGGCGTTTGCGGAGGCCACCTTCGCGGGGCAGGCGCTGGAGGGGCCGGCCCCGCTGGACCGGGTGCCGGGCCACTGGACGGGCCGCGATATCCGCGAATCCGGGAATGCTTGGAAGGCGCGGGACAACATGTGGTTTGCACTGGCCGGCGGAGTGCATCCCACCGACACCGCGGCCGTGATCATGCATAATTATTATCCCATGCAGCCCGGCTTCTGGTTCCCCGGGATCCCGACCAACCGGATGCCCGCGGAAGGCGTGGCGATCCCCTGGCTGCCCGAACTCACCGCCCCGGATTACCAGCGGAGCAGCTACCCGACCAGCGGCATGCCGATCGCCGTGGACTGGACGATTTCCTGGCCGGAGGCCATCCCCGTGCTCGACGCCGGCGACACCCTGATCGAGGCCCGGGACGACCTGCCGGATATCTGGAACCAGTTGAGCGTGGACGTGGTCTACCAGCAGTCCTCCGCCAACGGCGGCGGCCGCAGCGTGTTCCTCTTCGACCCCATCTGCGCGCGCGGGGTGACGCTGACCAACTCGCTCGAATCGTTAGGGTTCGAGACGGGCGGGGAGGAGCCGAGCATCTACATGCGCAACGGCTACTACTACTTCCACGGCCTGCCGCCCGACTTGAGCGAGCGGTTTTACTACAATCCCAACTTGAGCCAGAGCAACCTCGTGCTGATCGGCGAGTACGTCACGCCGCTGACCGGGAGCGGCTACCTGCTGGTGAACGAACTCGACGACGCCGAGCGCGAAATCCTGACCGACCTCGTGGACACCGGCAACGCGCACCACGCCGACTGGGTCCGGGCCATTGGCCTGCTGGCCCCGGACGCGGTGGAAGTCGAGGCCAACGAGCCGTTCGCCGGCCTCGCCCTGCACGCGCCGGGCGACGGGGCCGGGTACGTGACCCTGGCCTTCAACAACGCCAGCAACCCGGCGATGGGCGTCAGCCAGGGCACGCCCATCAGCCTGTCGCTGATCCGGGTCTCGACCAACCTCGCCACGGGCCGGGTCATCCCGATCGAGGACGGGTACAACCTGCTCTCCGAGCAGATGAGCCTGCTCATGAGCCTCGACTTCGCGGGCGAACCGGGGAACTACATGTTCGAGTGGCGCTGGACGGAGCCGAACGCCGACGGCACCACGCCCACCGACCCGCTGGCCTGCGAGATCTATACGAACGGGGCGGGCCTCAACAGCCTCATCCTCAACGGCCAGGCGCCGGAGGACCTGATCAACCGCTTCTTCGCCGTCCGCTACCGCGCGCAGTCGAACACGGTCACGCACGTCGTCGGCACGAACTGGAGCGAGTTCACGGAATTCAGCCTGGCCGAGGGCTGGGTGCAGCGGATCCTGAACGCACTGACGCCGTTTGAGCAGCGCATGCGCGACCTGTACAACAACCCGGTCGAGACGCAGGTCAGCATGATCAGCCAGGCCGGACCGCCGTACGAGGGCGACGTGGCGCTGAACCAGGAGAACCTCGAGAACGTCGGGCTGATCCAGCTCTACCAGACCGTGCTCAACCGCGCGGAGCGGGTGCTGGACATGGCCGGGCTGCACGACGCGGCCGCCAACCAGCAGCTCCTCCTGGCCGCGTCGCGCCTGAACGACCTCTACATGCTGCTCGGCAACGAGGCCTACGCCGACGCGCTGGACCCGACCATCGGCTTCGGCTCGACGATGACGCTCAACAACGCCGCCGTCCTGCCGGTGGACTACGGGTCGTGGGCGTCCTCGCTCTTCTGCTTCGACAACCAGACCGCCTCGCTGATCGAGGAGGAACTGGCCCTGCTGCGCGGGCGCGCCAACCCCTCGCTCTCGCCGGGCATGGGCGTGTCGCCGGTGTACAACCGCCTGTTCTGGAACTTCACCAAGGGCATCACGGCCGGCGAGGTCGCGTACGCCGTGAACTACGACATCACCGGCCACACCAACGCAATCATTGACGCCGTGACGGCGAAGCAGCGCTTCCCGCAGGGCCATGGCGACGCGTGGGGCTACTACCTCGACGCGCTGACGGTCTACTACAAGCTCCTGCGGCACCCGACGTTCGACTGGGGCGTGCCGTCCATCACGCCGATGCTGATGAACGACGTGACCATCGACGCGGACTACTTCGACGAGAAGAAATTCGCCGAGGCCGCCGCCGCGCTGGCACGTGCGGGCGTGGACATCCTCCAGCGTACGTACCGGCAGAGCTACGACGAGTCGCAGGACGGCCTGTTCCCGGGCTACGCGGACAGCAACACGAACCGCGCCTGGGGCGTCGGGCAGTGGGGGACCCGCATCGGCGTCGGCGCGCTCTGCAACTGGGCGGTCGGCAACTCCCTGCTGCCGGCGTCGGCGGATTGGCAGACCAACGTGGCCTCGCTCGTCCTGGCCGGGGCGGGCCACGCGCAGCTGCCGACCAACGCGTATTTCAACGGCGACTTCACTGTGGAGTTCTGGATCAAGACGGCGGACACCGGCGGCTCGGCCGAGATGGACCTGGCCCGGTTCTCGAACCTGGCGGGCGACAACGTGGAAATCAAGCTCATGTCCGGCGTGGAGCCGGCCCTCCTCGTGGCGGTCACGAACACGTGGTCCACGGCGTACAGCGGCGCCACGATCGAGACGGGCGTGTGGACGCATGTCGCGGGCGTGCTGGACGGGCACGTCGGCCGCATCTACGTCAACGGGTTGCTCGTGAAGGAACAGGGCGGAATGGAGTCGCCGACGGCCATCCAGCGCCCGAGCTGCACCATGGGGCTGGGAGACGGCAGCGAACTCGAGAACTTCCACGGCCGGTTCTGCGAGCTCCGGGTCTGGAGCGAAGCCCGCACCGCCGGGGAGATTACGGGCGCCATGCGCCAGCGCCTGACGGGCGCCGAGGCCGGCCTCGTGGCGTACTGGCCCGTCAACGAGGGCGAGGGGACGCTCCTGCTGGACCATGCCCCCGGCGGCCGCCACGCCCACGCCGTGGATACGACGTCCTGGACCAACGACGTCGTCACCCTGGCCGCTATGAACGAGTACGACGATCCCGGGATCCTGCGGATCGACCGCTCCACGGTCAGTGCCCTGGCCGAGATCACGGCCAACCTGCGCTCGGCGCAGGCCGCGGTGGACAATGCCGACCGGGGCCTGAACCCGCTCGGCCTGGCGCGCACGTCCATCCCATTCGACATCGATCCGCTCGACATCGACGCGGGCGGCTCGCACTTCGAGCAGATCCTCGCCCGCGCCAAGACCGCGTTGAACAACGCAAAGACCGTCTTCGACGGCGTCCAGGAGGCCACCCGCCTGCTCCGGCAGCAGCAGCAGAGCGCCAACAACTTCCAGGCGGCCGCCATCAGCCAGGAGGCGGATTACACGCGTCGGATCATCGAAATCTACGGCTACCCGTACTCCGACGACATCGGCACGGGGAAGACCTATCCCCAGGGGTACGACGGCCCGGACCTCTACCACTACATGTACGTGGACATGAGCGCGCTCGGCTGGAGCACGGAGGAGGTCGAGCCCATCGCCGCGCGGACGTACGAGTTCATCGGCGACGGCGCGGACTCCATTCTCAACGTGTACGGCTTCGCAACGAACGAGCCGCCCGGCGAGGAGGAAGAGGGCGTGACGAACATGATCACGTTCCACTACGCCAATAACGGGTTGCCGTGCAAGCCGACCGAGTGGACGGGGAACCGCCGCGCCGAGGGCCGGCTGCAGATCGCCTACGCGGAATTCCTGAAGCAGTGGCTCGCGTATCTCCAGGCGCTGGAGGTGTACGAGGCGAAGACCGAGTACCTGGTCGAGGTGTTCGACTGGTACACGCAAACCTTCGCGCCGTACAAGGACACCGACTACGACAACAGCGTGGCCGTGAAGACCCTGGAGGAGGCCCACAACACGCTCGCGGCCATCGCGAAGATCAAGAAGCTCGTCCACGAGTGGAAGGAAGAGGTTCACAAGGGCAATGTCCAGGTCTCGGTGAGCGCGCAAATCGCGAATCAGATCATGGGCGTGGCCAGCGGGGGAGACATCTTCTCCCTGCTGCGGTCCGTCATCGTGGGCACGGGCAAGGCGATCGAGGCGGCCATGTCGGTTAAGACGTACATTCTCGAGATGATCGTCAGCGCCGATAAATGGCTCTGGAAGACGACCGAGTACGGGGCCGAGCTGGCCAAGCTCACGCACGAGTGGAAGCTGGAAACCATCGAGCAGGAAACCGAGCTGGGCGAGCTGGTCCGGGCGCAGTCGCAGCAGCTCGCGGCCACCAAGGTTGCTTTCCAGGGCATGGTCCAGGCCTGCCAGAACGCGCTGGCCATCGAGCAGGAAGGGCAGCGCCTGCTGGCGAGCCGCCAGCGGGACCGGCTGGAAGTCGCCAACCGCGTGGCCTCGATGCGCTACAGCGACATGGCCTTCCGCCTCTTCCGCAACGACGCCTTGAGCCGGTACAGTTCGGCCTTCGACCTGGCGGCGATGTACACGTACCTGGCCGCGAAGGCCTACGACTACGAGACGGGCCTTCTGCCCGCGGAGACGGCCACCGATCCCGGCAGCGAGTTCCTGGGCGACGTCGTGCGCGCGCGGACGCTCGGCCGCATCGTGACCGGGGAGCCGCAGGTCGGCGGGCCGGTCGGCGAGCCGGGCCTGGCGGACATCCTGGCGCGCATGAGCGCCAACTGGACGGTGCTGGACGGGCGGCTGGGCTTCAACAACCCGAGCTGGCGCCGGACGTGGTTCTCCCTGCGCACGGAATTGCTCCGGATCCTGCCCGGGACCTCGGGCGACGCGGCGTGGCGCACGGCGCTCAACTCGTACAAGGTGGACGACCTCTTTGCCGTGCCGGAATTCCGCCGGTACTGCATCCCGTTCGCGGCCGAGGGCGGGCTGCGGGCGAAGGAGCCTGCCCTGGTCATCCCGTTCAGCACGACCGTGGATTTCGGCCACAACTTCTTCGGCCGGGTGCTCGCCGGCGGCGACCACGCGTTCAGCTCCACCGAGTTCGCGACTAAGATCCGCAGCGTCGGCATCTGGTTCAGCAACTATGCCGCGAACGTGTCGTACCCGGTGGGTCTGGCGAACACGCCGGAGGCCTACCTGATCCCCGTCGGCGTGGACGTCATGCGCTCGCCGTCGGACCTGACCGGCAACACGCTGCGCTCGTGGCAGGTGCTGGACCAGGCCATCCCGGTGCCGTACACGATCGGCAGCGCGGAGATCAACGAGGCCGACTGGATCCCGCTCTACGACTCCCTGCCCGATCCGCTGGCGGAGATCCGACGCTACAGCGCCCTCGGCGCGTTCGACGACACCGGCGTCTGGGGCGACTCGCGCATCAACTACAGCAGCCGGCTGATCGGCCGCTCCGTCTGGAACTCCCAGTGGTACCTCATCATCCCCGCCGGCTCGCTGAACGGCGACCGCGCGCTGGCGCTCGAGATGTTCATCAACGGCCGGACCGGCGACGGCGAAGGGGTCAAGGACATCAAGCTGCTGTTTGAAACCTATTCGTATTCAGGAAATTAGAGAGGCGACCATGAAAAGACGCACGCTTGCTTTGCTGCTGCTGGCCGTCGCGCTTGCGGGCCTGATCCCGGAGTCCAGCGCCATCCCGCCGCTGCCGTCCTTTCGGTACTACGGGCTGCTCACGGACGAGTACGGCCGCCCGGTTACGTTCGACCAGGACACGGAAATTGCGCTCGACATCGACACCAACGAATGCGCGCGGTTCACCGTCAACGAGCAGCTCGGCGACGGGATCAACTACATCCTGGAAGTGCCGGTGGACTACGCGAAGAGCATGCGGTACGCGTCGTACGCCGCGCGCACCGGCGACACGGTCGCCATCAGCGTCTACCGCGGCGGCGATTTCCAGCCGCTGATGAACACGTCCTCCGTGCCGGTGGTCGGGGCCGCGGGCGATGCCGTGCGCCTCAACCTGGGCATGGGGACGGACGAAGACCACGACGGCATGTCCGACCTGTGGGAGACGCAGTTGATCATCTGGAACTCGGGCGGCCAGTATTCAGACGTCAGCGAGGTGTTGCCCGGCGACGACTTCGACGGGGACGGCGTGCCCAATATCGATGAGTTCAACGCTGGGACCGCACCGGAACTCGCGGGAGACGTCTTCCAGGTCTACAAGTGGATGCTGACGGCGGACAACCTGCTCGCCGTGCGGTTCCTGACCGTCCAGGGCACGACCTACGAAATCCAGTCCGCGCCCGCGCAGGTCCAGGGGCAGGGGATGCAGTGGACCTCCACGCCGTTCCGCGTCGTCAGCGCCGGCGGCGACAGCAACCGTTATGTGGCCACGACTTCGGGCTTTAAATACTTCTATATTGAGCCGCGGGAGGACATGAAACTGATCCGCCTGGAGGTCGTGAAATGAAGCGGGCGGCGCGATGGGGGATCGGCCTGGCGGTCCTGGTGGCGGCGGGCCGGGTCGGCGCGGACACCTGGACCAACGCGGCCGGAGACACCCTCGAAGCCGAGGCGGTCGAATGCGACGGCCGGACCGTGCTATTCCGGCGCCCGGGCGGGCAGGAGGTTCGGCTGCCGCTTTTCAGTCTCTCGGGGAACGAGCAGCGGCGCGTCCAGGAACGGCTCAACGGGCCGCTGCTCCCGGCCGACGTGCGCCCAGCCTTTGACCAGGCCGCGCTCCAGTTGGAGCGAGCGCGACTCCTTCTTTCGGAGCAGCAGTTGGATAATCAAGAATACGCCGCGCGGCACGACCAGGTCATCCGCACGTTCGTGAAGGCCTGCGCCGCGTTGTCCCATGCCGAGAACAGCGACGAGGTCCGGCAGTGGGTGGAACGGCTCGAGGCGCGGTGAACGAGGATCATCAAACAGGAGAACCAACCTTGAAAACGCGCATATATATCTTCATGGCCGCGCTGCTCCTCGGGGCGGCGGCCCGGGCCGGGGCGCAGGTGCCCCCGCTGCTGAACTACCAGGGCCGGGTCGCCGTGGGCGGAACGAACCACGACGGCACGGGCCAGTTCCGGTTCGCGCTGGTGAACGGGGCCGGGTCCGTCACATTCTGGAGCAACGGTGTCAACGCCGTGACCACCACCGTGACCAAGGGCCTGTACGCGATGCTGCTGGGCGACACGAACCAGGTCAACATGGCCGCGCTGCCGTCCAGCGTGTTCACCAACACCGACGTGCGGCTGCGCGTGTGGTTCGCGCCCCAGGGCTCGGCATTGCAGCAGCTCTCGCCGGACCAACGCGTCGCCGCGGCCGGATACTCGCTAATGGCGGCCAACGCCGACGAAGTGGACGGCCTCCACGCCGTGGCCTTTGCCCAGTTGAGTTCCAGCCCGATGTTCACGGGCACGGTTCATGCCGCTGCCTTCGCAGGAAACGGGGCCTCACTGACGAACATCAACGCGGACCAGGTGGATGGACTGCATGCGGCGTCCTTCGCCCAGTTGAGTTCCAGCCCGACGTTCACGGGGACCGTTCATGCGGCCGCCTTCGCAGGGAACGGCGCTTCATTGACGAATGTGAACGCCGACCAGGTGGACGGAGTACATGCCGCGTCCTTCGCCCAGTTGAGTTCCAGCCCGACGTTCACGGGCACGGTTCATGCCGCCGCGTTCGCGGGCAGCGGCGCTTCGCTGACGGGCGTGAACGCTGACCAGGTGGACGGATTGCATGCGGCGGCCTTTGCCCAGTTGAGCTCCAGCCCGACGTTTACGGGCACGGTTCATGCGGCCGGCTTTGCGGGGAGCGGCGCCTCCCTGACGGGGGTCAACGCGGACCAGGTGGACGGGCTGCACGCCGTGTCCTTCGCGCAGTTGAGTTCCAGTCCAACGTTCACGGGCACGGTCCATGCCGCCGCGTTTGCCGGCAGTGGCGCATCACTCACGGGTGTCAGCGCGGACCAACTGGACGGACAGCACGGCTGGTACTACCTGAACTTCGCCAACATGACGGGCGCGGTGACCGACGCGCTGCTGTCCACCAACATCCCGCGCCTCAACGCGTCGCAGAACTTCAGCGGGGCCAACCATTTCCTATCCAATATGGGCATCGGCGCGACGAACCCGCAGAAGCGGCTGGAGGTCCGGGTGCAGGCGGCCGCCGACGGCATCCGGGTGGACGGCGCTGGCAGCGGGGTCGCCCCGGCGATTTCCTTCAGCACCAACGACACCGTGCATGGGGAACTCGGCCAGGCGGCCGCGGGCGGCCAGTACAGTGCCGACGCCGCGGGCGGCGACTTCGTGATCCGCAACAACAACGGCAAGGTGCTCATCCAGAACGGCGGCGGCGCCTCGGCCCTGGCCGTGTGGACCAACAACTACGTGGGCATCCACAAGGCCAACCCGTCCACGGCCCTCGATGTGAACGGAACGGTGACCGCCACCGCATTTGATGGCGACGGCTCCGCGCTCGACCACTTGTATCTGAACAACGCTACCGGCACGTTGCTGACCGTGGGCCAGAATTGGGGCGACGGGCCGTTTCAGGTCTACGGCTCCCCCTGGGCGATGGATCAGACGAATGTCAATTTCGGCTACTATTTTCATGAATGGGGGATGTGGCAATCCTTCACCGCTGGAGCGACTGGCGAATTGGTTGCCGTTCAGGCCTGGGTGTACTCGGAAGCGGGCGGGCCTTGGACGGCCACGTTCAATATTTACAGCGGCGAGGGAACGGGGGGGGCGTTGCTCTACTCTCATTCCGTGGCAGGCGATGGCGTCGTGCGCGCCCGCACGTTCACACTGGAAACCCCGGTTTTGCTGGCCCGCAGCAATCAGTATACCTTCGCCGTGGAGGGTCCGTCCCAAAGGCTTACGGTGCGGGGCTCCGTCGATACGTATCTCCACGGGCACAGCAACTACGCGACCAATTACGATTATCACTTCACCACTTACTTCCTGACCACCAACGAGCCGGTCCCGGCCCTGGTCGTCGATCCGTACACGCACAACGTCGGCATCGGCACCTCGACTCCGACCAACAAGCTGCACGTCGTCGGCACGGTCCAGGCCACGGCGTACATCACATCGAGCGACAGCGAGATGAAAGAGAATTTCCAGCCCGTGGACGCGGAGGCCATCCTGGACGGCGTCTCGGCGCTGCCCGTGGCGACGTGGAATTTCAAGGATGACACGTCCGGCACGCACCTGGGCCCGATGGCCCAGGATTTCCACGCCGCGTTCGGACTCGGCAACACGGAGCGGGGCATCTTCACCGTGGACGCCGACGGCGTCGCCCTGGCCGCCATCCAGGGCTTAAACCGGAAACTGGAGACCGCTTTGCAGACGAAGGAGCGGGAGATCGCGGAACTCCAGCAGCGCGTGGAACAGTTGGAGAAGCGATTGCCTCCGCCCAATCCATGATCACGAGACGACAGGGCATAGCCGTCTTGGTGGGACTGTTCGCGCTCGCCACCGCGGCGGACGCGGCGCGCACGGGCGGCGTCTACGCGGTCACGGCCGACACGCTGGACGGCGGCGGGCGGCGCGCGGCGGGCGCGGCGTATGTCAACGACGCCAGCCTGGGCGCCATCGGGGCGATTTCCGGCAGCGATCCCGTCCTGAAGAGCGGCTACGCGGGACAGCTCATGGACCTGGCCGGCCTGAACATGAGCGTCGCGCCCATCCCGATGGACGAAGGCACCACCGGCCAGGTGGCCGCCGTGGCGCGCTGGGATGACGATACCGTTTCGCCGCTGGGCGCCAACGATATCCAGTGGGCAACGCCCGCCTATCCGTTCGCCGCCGTTGCGGCCGACGGCCGGCTGGTGGCCTCCATCGTGTATGCCGACGCCCAAGCGGCCGTCACGGGGCTCTACTTCGGCCTGGCGGGTTGCGCGACGCAGACGGTCATGGATATCGATTCGGACAACTTCGGCATATACGCCGGGGACGACATCAAGGATTCCTGGCAGGTCGAGTTCTTCGGCGTGGATAACCCGGATGGCGAGGCCGACGCCGACCCGGACGGCGACCGGCGGGACAACCGGAACGAATACGTCACCGGCACGGGACCCGACGACGAGTTCTCCTTCTTCAACCTGTGGAACGAACGGATCGAGCACGTAGCGACGCAGGGCGACGTGTTCTACCATCCGCGGCTTGATTCCCGGACCTACGAGGTCCTGCGGGCCACGGCCCTGCTGACCCCCGACTGGAGCGATTCGTTCGCCTATTCCGAGTCCCTCGCCGGCGCCACCTGCACCGTGCGGGATCTGAACATCGCCGCCGACGCGACCTACTACCGCGTCCGGGTTGAAATCATCCCCACCAACTGCGGCGAGTTCGCCCTGGCCTACCTGTCGACGCTGTGGGACCAGCATGGCTATGCCCTGGCGCTGGCGGATTTCAATGAGGACGGAACGCTGGACATGTGCGTGGGTTACAACGGGCCTGCGCAGATCCTGCTCGCGGCCACCAACGAGGGTTTCACGCCTGTCGTGACCGACAGCGGTCAGCGGCTTGGCACCGGCACGGTGAACGGCGCGGCCGCGGCCGACCTCAACGGCGACGCGCACGTGGACGTGCTCACGGCGGGCCCGGACGGCGCGCGCATCTGGTACAACAGCGGAAGCGCCGTGTTCACCGGCGGCCTGTATGCGGCGACGAATACCTATTGCACCGCCGTGGCGATCGGGGACCTGAACGGCGACACGAACAATGATCTGTTCATCTGCCGGGGCAGCGCGGCGTTCGGTTTCAAGAACCTTGTGCTGACCAATAACCGCTCCGGCGTGTTCGTGCCCGTGGACCAGTCGGCGTTCATTCTCGACCGCAGCTACGCCGTGGCGCTGGGCGATCTCGACAACGACGGCGACCTGGACGCCTACGTCGCGAACAGCGTCGCGAACCGGTGCTACCGGAACGACGGCCGCGCCCGCTTCACTTTGTGGGGGACGGACAGCCGCGTGGACGACAGCCGCGGCGTGGCGATCGCCGACTTGAACGGCGACGGGTACCGGGACGTCGTCGTCGCGAACGCCTGGCCCGGCCCGGGCATCGTGTACCTCAACCGGACCAACGGCGTGCTGGAGGCGTTCCCGCTGGGCGCGGCATCGTCCGACGGCACGGGCGTGGCCGTGGCGGACCTGGACAGCGACCTTCGGCTGGATATCGCCATGTCCGGCTGGGAGGACAACACCGTCTGGTTCGGCCTCGACGGCACCAACTTCGCCCGGAGCCGCCAGTCGCTGGGCTACGACCGGGGCCAGGCCGTCGCGGTGGGGGACATCAATCGCACGACCGCCGACGACCTCGTCTTCGTACACTACGATTCCACGAACACGCTCTGGCTCAACCAGTGCGAGCCGTAGCCATTTTCCCCGGGTATCCGCCGGGCGAACGGCCTATACTCGGAACGCATGAGCGAAGCCCCGGGCAGTATTCGCGTGGGGGTGGCCGGCTGGTCCTACCCGGATTGGGAGGGATTCGTTTACTCCCGCCGGGAAAAGGACAAGCTGCGGTTCGTCGCGGGCTATCTCGACCTGATCGAGATCAACAGCACCTTCTACCGCCCGCCCGCCGCAAAGACGGCCGGCGCCTGGGTCCGGCAGACAGCGGACCTCCCGGAGTTCTTCTTCAGCGCCAAGCTTCACCGCGACTTCACTCATGAAGGGCGTTTCTCGGAAGCCGCGGCCCGCGCCTTTCTCGACGGATTGAAGCCCATCCTGGACGCGGGCCGGCTGCGGCACATCCTCGCCCAGTTCCCGTTCACTTTCGCGGAATCCCCGGAGGCGCGCTCACTGCTGCGAGCCATCACCGAATCGCTGCGCGGCACGGCGGCCCTGGTGCTGGAACTGCGCCACCGGTCCTGGCAGGCTTCCGCGGCCCTCGAGTTCCTGGTGGGACTAGGCGTAACCGTGGCCAACCTCGACTACCCCGTTGGAAAGGACTCCTTCGACCTGCGCGAATGCCGAATCGGCGAGCATGGGTATCTGCGCCTGCACGGGCGGAACCGGGTGGCGTGGTTCGACCGGAAAGCGGGAAGGAACGAAACCTACAATTACCTGTACTCGAAGCCGGAAGTGGACGACATCCGCGCCCGGGCCGTTTCCCTGGCAAAGACGTTCCGCTCCCTCACGATCGTCGCCAACAACCACTACCAGGGCAAGGAAGTCGCCAACGCATTGCAGCTCAAGGCGATGCTCTCCGGCCAGAAAGTTCGCGTGCCGCCGGATCTTCTGCGACAATACCCAGAGCTGGCGGAAGTCGCCCGCGAAAGGAATCCCCATGAAGACGGGGCGCTGTTTTGAGCATCCGCTGCGCGACGCGCTCGTCGTGATCGTGCCCGTGCTGGGCGACAATTTCAGCTATCTCCTTGTCGCGGGCGACCGGGCCGCGGCCGTGGACCCGGCGGACGCCGCCCCGCTGCTCGAACAGCTGGATGCCCGGGGCCTGAAGCTGGAATGGATCCTCAACACGCATCACCACTTCGACCATGTCGCCGGCAACGAGGAACTGAAAGCCCGAACGGGCTGCCGGGTCGCGGGCCCCGGCTGCGCGCATATCCCCGGGCTCGACCAGGCCGTGGCGGATGGCGACCGCCTCTCGGTGGGGCGGCAGACCATCGAGGTGATCGGCACGCCCGGCCATACGCGAAGTCATCTCTGCTACTACCTTCCGTCGGGCGCCGCGCTGTGGACGGGCGATACGCTCTTCACCGGCGGCTGCGGACGGCTGATCGAGGGCGGCTCGGCGACGATGTGGGGTTCGCTGCATACGCTCGCCATGCTGCCCGACGAGACGCTGGTCTTCTGCGGGCACGACTATGCCGAGGAGAACCTTCAATTTGCCGCGCTGCTGCAGCCGGACCATCCGGCGATTCATCAGCGGCTGGTGCGCATCCAGGCGCTGATCCGGGAAGGGAAGGCCACGGTGCCGTCCACGCTGGCCGAAGAAAAAGCCACGAACCCGTTTCTGCGCGCCGATACGCCGGAACTAATGCAACGGCTGGGACTGGCCGGGAAATCGGCGGCGGACGTGTTCGCGGAACTGCGGCACAGGAAGGACCTGTTTGCGTAAGCGGATTTTTTCGCTGCTAACCGCGGCCGGGCCGGGCATAATCCAACCGATTTCGGGAGAAGCCTCATGAGCAAACAGAAAATACTGGCGATGGTGCTGTTGATCCTGGCGGCGATCGTGTTCATCATCAACCGCGAGCGGACCAGCGTAGACCTCCTGGTGACCACGGTGAAAAGCATCCAGTCCTTCGTCTTCCTCGGCTTCACGGCGCTCGGCGTCGTGATCGGCGTGCTGCTGAAGTAACCGCGGTCCCGATGAAAGGGGCGGACGCCATCCGCGAAACCGTTGAGCGGGTCGGCCGGGCGCGCCGGATCGCGGCGCTGACCGGCGCCGGCATCTCGACGCCGTCCGGCATCCCCGATTTCCGGTCCGCGGACGGGCTCTACGCCGACGAGCGAAACGCCAACGTGTTCGACATCGGGGAGTTCCACCGCCGCCCGGAGCATTTCTACCGCTTCGCCCGCGAATTCTATCCCATGCTCCAGCGGGCGCAACCCAACGCGGCCCACCGGGCCCTGGCCGCCTGGGAGCGCGAAGGCAAGGAAGTCCACATCGCCACGCAGAACATTGACGACCTGCATCAGCGCGCGGGATCGACCCGCGTGTATCCCGTCCACGGCACGGTCGAGACCAGCGCCTGCCAGGACTGCGGCGTCGCACGGCGCACGTCGGAACTGGTCCCCGAGGTCATGACCGGACGCGTCCCCCGCTGCGGTTGCGGCGGGGTGTTCAAGCCGGACATCACGTTCTTCGGCGAGATGCTCCCGGAAGAGGCCTGGAACCGGTCGGTGGAGGCCATGCATCTCGCGGACCTGGTCCTGGTGATCGGCACGAGCTTGGCCGTATACCCGGCCGCCTCGCTGCCGGACCAGCGCCGGCCGGCCGCCGCCCTGATCGTGGTTAACCGGGACCCGACGCCCCTGGACGGCGCGGCGGACGTCGTGCTGCGCGGCGACCTGGCGGAGGTGTTCGGGCGGCTGGAGGTTTCGCCGCCGTGATTCTGCTTGAGATGCCGGTCCTGCCGCCTCTAGAATGCGCCCACTTTTGGAGAAGCCTATGGAATCCAGCCCAGCGGTAAAAGCCCTCTTGCAACGCGGCGTCGTGATGCCCTGTCCGGCCGCGGTCGAGGTCGGCGACGATGTCCACCCGGAGCGGATTGCTCCGGGTGTTGTGCTTCATGCGGGCAGCGCGGTGCGTGGCGCCGAGACGGCGATCGGCGCCGGCTCGGTGATCGGCGGCGAGGCGCCGGCCACGGTGGAGGATTGCCAGCTGGGAAAGAAGGTGGCGCTCAAAGGCGGCTATTTCTCCGGCGCGACGTTCCTCGACGGCGCGAACATGGGCAGCGCGGCGCACGTCCGGCCGGGCACGCTGCTGGAGGAGGAGGCCGGCGGCGCCCACGCGGTCGGCCTCAAGCAGACGATCTTCCTCCCGTACGTCACCGCCGGCAGCCTGATCAATTTCTGCGACGCGCTGATGGCGGGCGGGACCAGCCGGAAGAACCACAGCGAGATCGGCTCGTCGTACATCCATTTCAACTTCACGCCGCACCAGGACAAGGCCACGCCGTCGCTGATCGGCGACGTGCCGCGCGGCGTCATGCTCGACCGGCCGGCGATCTTCCTGGGCGGGCAGGGGGGGCTGGTCGGCCCGGTGCGGATCGCCTTCGGCACGGTGATCCCGGCGGGCCAGATATGCCGGCGGGACATTCTCGAGGAAAACCGGCTCTACGCGGGCGCGCCCGCCGCCGGCGACGGCGGCCTGCGGCCGTACAGCGCGCAGCTGTATCGCAGCGTCGCCCGCGTGGTGAGGAACAACCTGGTCTACATCGGGAACATCTGGGCGCTGCGGCGCTGGTACGAGCAGGTCCGGAAGCCCTGGATGACCGGCGACCCGATCGCGCAGGCCTGCTACGAGGGCGCCGTGGCGCGCCTGGACGAGGTGCTGGAGGAGCGCGTCAAGCGCCTGGGCGACCTGGCGGGACGGATGGCGAAATCGCTGGAACTGGCGAAGAAGGAATCGCTGCCCGAGCCCGTGCTCGCGCGCCAGCGCGAGCTGATGGAACGCTGGCCGGAGATGGAGGCCGTCCTGAAGCGGGGGCCGGGGGAAGGGACCGGCGCCGCGGATCGGGATGGTTTCCTGCAGGCATGGAGCGCCGCGGATCGGGGCGCGGGCTATCTCAAGGCGATTGCCGCGCTGCCGGAGAACGCGCGCCGCGCCGGCTCGGCCTGGCTGCAGGCGCTGGTGGACGAACTCTCGGCTTTGTGGAAGGACTAGACCCAACCAGGAGAACAACCATGGCAAGGCTATTCGGGACGGACGGCGTGCGCGGGGTGGCGAATGTCTACCCCATGACGGCGGAAATGGCGCTGGAACTCGGACGCGCCGCGGCCTACGTGTGCAAGCGGCACAAGAAGATCGGCCCGCACCGCATCGTGATCGGCAAGGATACCCGGGTCAGCGGCTACATGCTGGAGACCGCCCTGACCGCCGGCATTACCTCGATGGGCGTGGACGTCCTGCTGGTCGGGCCCATGCCGACGCCGGGCATCGCGTTCATCACGCAGAGCATGCGCGCGGACGCCGGGATGGTGATCTCCGCCTCGCACAATCCCTTCCAGGACAACGGCATCAAGATCTTCTCCCGGGACGGCTTCAAGCTGCCCGACGCCGAGGAGGACGAGATCGAGCGGCTGATCACCTCGGGCGAGATCAAGGACATCCGCTCCACGGCCCACGACATCGGCAAGGCCCATCGCATCGACGACGCCGTGGGGCGGTACATTGTCTTCTGCAAGAACACCGTGCCCGAGGATGTGAGCCTGGACGGGCTGAAGGTTGTGCTGGACTGCGCCAACGGGGCCACGTACCGCGTCGCGCCGATCATCTTCTGGGAACTGGGCGCGGAGGTTACGGCCATCCATTGCGAGCCCGACGGCACGAATATCAATGCGAACTGCGGCTCGCAGCACACCCAGGATCTTTCGGCGAAGGTCCGCGAGCTGAAGGCCGACGTCGGCCTGGCGTTCGACGGCGACGGCGACCGGCTGATCGCCGTGGACGAGAACGGCCAGGAGATCACCGGCGACCACATCCTGACGATCTGCGCCAAGATGCTCAAGGAGAGCGGCCGGCTGACGAACAACCTCGTGATCTCGACGGTCATGAGCAATTTCGGATTCGGCCTGGCCCTCAAGGAACTCGGCATCCAGCACGGGGCGGCCAAGGTGGGGGACCGGTACGTGCTGGAGATGATGCAGCAGAAGGGCGCCGTGCTCGGCGGCGAGGCGTCCGGCCACATCATCCTCCTCGAGCACCACACCACGGGCGACGGCATCCTGTCCGCGCTGCAACTTCTCGTAGCCATGCGGCACCAGAACCGGAAGCTCTCCGAACTGGCGACGCTGATGCAGATGTTCCCCCAGAAGACCATCAACGTGGACGTGGCGAAGAAACCGCCGCTGGAAGGGCTGGCCGACCTGCAGGCCGCGATCAAGGCCGCGGAGGCGGAACTCGGCGAGAAGGGCCGCGTGCTGATCCGCTATTCCGGCACCCAGTCCATGTGCCGCGTGATGGTGGAAGGCCCCAACGACGAAATCGTGAACCGCCTGGCGAAGGGCCTGGCGGACCAGGTCAAGAAGAGCATCGGCTGATTCGAAGAAGGAGAAAGCGCATGCCCTGCAAGGTCATCATCACGCGGGATTTCGATCATGTCAGCGAAGTGGCCGCCCGGTACGTGGCCACGGACATTCGGAATGTGCTGGAAAAGAGGCCGGAATACAACATCGGACTGGCCACGGGCATGTCGCCTTCCGGGCTCTACAAGGACCTGGCCAAGACGGCCAACAACGGAGGATGCGACAGTTCGCGCATCCGCAGTTTCAACCTGGACGAGTACATCGGCCTGCCGGGCGAGAATCCGCAGCAGCGCGCCCTGCACCCCGAGAGCTACAGCTTCTTCATGATCCAGGAGCTGTTCGGCCTGTTGCAGAAGAAGTTCCGGGAGACCAACGTGCCATGGGGCTGCCTGATCGACCAGGAGAAGTTCATCGCCGAACTGAAGGCGAATCCCGGTGACTGGGAGGAGCACGGCAAGGACAAGGGTCGATCGATCGTCATCAAGGCGGCTGCGAAGTCCGAGTACCTGCGCTGGGTCCGCCGCGGGATCCAGGAGGCCTACGAGGCCAAGATCAAGCGGATGGGCGGGATCGACCTGCACATCGTCGGGGTCGGCGGCCGCGGGCACGTGGGCTTCCACGAGGCGGGCATCCCGTTCGCGGGCAGCCGGGTGCTGATCGTGAAGCTGGACGACAACACGATCCAGAACGCCGTCACCGACGGGCATTTCCGGAGCATCGAGGAAAGCCCCCGGTACGCGGTCTCGATGGGCGCGGAGCTGATCTACGAGGCCCGCAAGGTGCTCCTCGTGGCGATGGGCAAACGGAAGGCCGAGCCGATCGTCGCCTCGCTGGCCGAGGATCCGACCGACGCCGTGCCGATCTCGTACGGGCAGATCTTCTCGCAGCGCGGCGGCGAGATGATCTACGTCATCGACCGGGAGGCGGCAGCCGGCGTGTACGAACGGATGGACGCGATCAAGGCGCGCGGGGTGCAGATCGAGGACGTGAGCAGCGGCTCGGCCTCGCGCCGCGTCCAGGACCTGATCTTCTTCCGCAATCCGGAAACCGGGTTGATGGGGTAGAGGATCAGTTGAAACGTGGCCGCGCCGGTAACGGCGCGGCCACGTTATACTCGGCTTTCCCGTGCCGCCCGCTCACGCTGGCGGCTACGCTTTTTCGCAAACCGCTCTAGCCCGCTTATTGCATGAGCGTAGAGACGCTCACGCAATAAGCGCTTCTGGGCACGCGAATTGCATAGGCAATTCGCGTGCCAGAAGACGTGACGTTTTGTCGAATCAAGGATTCGACAAAACGAACGTGGCAAACCCCGTTTGTGCCCGCAACGCGGGCACATCACGGCCCTTTGGGCGGATAATGCGCGCCGCGCATTATCCGGGCTAGTAAATTTCCTCGCCCTCTTCCTGGGTGAAGAAAAGGTGGTTGTACAGCTCCGCGCTGAAGCGCTCCTCGGGGGCCAGGAGGGCCTGTTCGGCTTCCTCGCGCTCCTTGACGGCCGCGGCTTCCAGGTGGAGGAGGCGCTGGGGGACCTGGCGCTCGTGCAGCAGGCCCTTGACCTGCTGGAACAGCGCGCGGCTGCCGTACAGCAGGCGGCTCTCGTCCATGATCTTGCAGGCGACCATGGACTCGAACGTGTCGAAGTCCGTCTGCTCCCGGACGCGGCGGAAATCCTTGATGAGATAGTCCACCTCCTCGCGGTAGTCGGGGTGGACGAGCAGGTAATGCTTTTTCTTGTAGATGAGGGCGTCCAGGGCCTGGATCGCGTCCGCGGGCAGGTCGTCCGCCGCCACGACCACGATATCGAGGTCGGACCCGCGGACCATCTCGCCGGTGCTCTTCTCGGGGCGCGGCACGCGGTGGGCCATGTTGTAGATCACGTCGCCGGCGATCAGGAAGCAGAACCGCTCCTCCAGCGCGCGGTCGTTCAACTCGGCCATGGCGGAGACGGCGATTTCCCGGGCGAGGTTGATTTTATCCTGGCTGATCGCCGCCGCGGCGCGGCGCAGGTCCTCCGCTTTCTTCGCCGCCAGCGTGGACTGTTCCTTGAGCCCCAGGACCGTGTACGTCAGGAACTCGCGCCGGATGGAAGGGGACAAGCGGGCGTAGCCCTCGACGGCGCGATCAAGACGAAGATAACGCCGCCCGAAGAGGATCCGGCGCAGCGCCGGGATCCGCCGGCACTCGCGCCAGAGGGGCAGCACGTCGGCCCGCGCGCGGTCCAGCAACTCCGCCCCGGTGAGCGGACCGGTGACCCAGAAAATGTCCCGCAGAAAGCGTTCCATCATGCAGCCCTGGCTTTGGTTGGCCGGCTTTCCGTCATGGGATCGGAATGGCGCATCGTTTTCTGGACAGCCTGTGCGATCTGAATCTACTCGGACAGCGGCAGGATGGCGCGGACCCTGTAGTCGCGCGACGGTTGCGTCACGTCGCCGACCGTCATCTCGGTGGGCGAGGAGGGGGGCGGGCCGATCAGTCCGCCGCCGACATCCGGCCACCCGGTCGAACCCTTTGCCAGCGTGTTGGTCGCCTCCACGCGGTACAGGCGCGTCGGCCGGGAGGTCCATAGCACCGTGTTCGACGGGTTACGCGCCGCGAATCCGACGATCTCGAACAAACTGCCGTCGTAAAACGGATCGGTGTCCGCCCCGTATTCGTTTGAATCCGTTGCCCCGTCCCCGTCGGCGTCGTGGCTTCCGCCGTCCAGCACGGTGAGGTCGTTGGTGTGCCGGTATTCCCACGGGTCCGGGACCCCGTCCCCGTCGGTGTCCGGCCCCGGGTCGAGCCGGGTGGTCCGCACGAACGCCTGCACGTTCGACAGGCTGATCCAGCCCACGTTCGCGCCCCAGGCGTAGCCGGAGAAATTGCCCGTGCGCAGGTCCACGCGCGGTTGGCCGTGGGTCTGCTCGAACGTGAGCCAGCCGACGTTGGCGCCGTAGGCCTGGCCAGTCAGCCGGCCCTCGCCGTCGTGGTTCACGCCCCAGTCGGCGGCGTCGGCGTTGCCGTACCGCCAGCCGTTCGCCGGGCCGTTGCCCAGCCCGATCCACCCGCCGTTAGCGCTCCAGACGTAGCCCGTGCAGTAGTACTGCCCGATCACCGCGCCGTGGGCCGTGTCGCCCAGCGCGTTGATCCAGCCGATGTTGGCGCCATAGGCGTAAGGATGGAGAGAGTCAATCGTGGAAGCGCCGCAGGCCGTGAGCCCGCAGAGGGCCAGGATCGCGCCGCACAGGATGAAACGCGGATTCATGGTTCGTCCGTCAGGGGCTGTATTCCATGTTGGGCACCGGGTTCGTGGAGGCCGAAGCGGGTGTGGTGAACTGCGAGACGCCATTCGCAGCAACCACATTCCAGTGTCCATGATGATTCGCCGAGGCCACGTTCTGGTACAAGGCTATCAGATTGGTTCCGCCATCCACGCCGTAGCCGCCGTTCTCCGCCACGTAATTGCCCGCGACCAGGGTCCCGCCGCCCGTGAGCAGAATGCCGCTGGCGCCGTATGATCCGTTCAAGAAGACCCGGTTGTTCCGGATGACGCACCACTCCGCCGCGGTGATACCGGTTCCGATGCTTTGCGACACGGCGCAATTCTCCACCGTGCTGTGTGCCCCGACGACGATACCCGACGAAACATTATCCACGATGCAGTCCGTTACCAGGGCGCGCTCGCCAGCGACAAGGGCGTTTCCGTGATCCTCGAAGTAAGCTGTTCGGATCCGACACGATTTCACAAAGCTGTCATTGCCGACGAAGATACCTTCGCCCACGCCGCTTTTTATCTCGCAATCTTCCACGAGACTCTTCTCCCCGGTCCAGATACAGCGTCCATAACAGCTTTCCAGTTGGATATTCCGTACCGTTGCGTTGTATTCGGCCCTGATTCCGTTAAACGCGTTGTCAATCCGGACATCCTCGATCAGGGCATATTGACCGGCTTGGATGGCGGCCTGGTCCGTGCTGGACCAGCTGTCCAACCTGCCATTTCGAACGGTGAGCCCCTTACCGCTGGCATCCTGATAAATACCGCAGCCGCCCGCTCCGGGCCCGTATAGCATGTGCCCGCCCAGGTCAATAGTCACCCGTTCGCCCTCCACGGTGATCCCGTTGCCGCCTGTCGAGGTGGTGATGTCACAGGTGATTTGAACGAAGCAGTCACGGCCAACGGTGAGCGGCAATTCGCTAACCAGCAGCCGGATATCGTTAGTGAAGTTGGGGTCATAGGAGATGGAGTAGTTATCCACGTTCTTCTCCACGACGTTGTCCAGGATCCAGTGCGGGCTTTCGTAGATGTCCAGGCCGCGGTAGTTGCCGATGGCTTCGTTGTTCTCGATCCGGTTGCGCGCGCCAGCGGTCTGGATCCCGGCGCCGTTCCCGCCGGTGTGCCCGTTGCCGACACAGCGGTTGCGCCGGACCTGGCAGTCGTAGCTGCAGGTGATTCCGTGGAGGGCATTGGATGTAGCCTCACAATCCTCCACGGCGACAAACGTGCCCGCGTCAATGCCGTTGTACATGTTCCGGCGCGCAAAGCAGTCGCGGACGGTGGAGTGGGGGCCGGCCGCCGTAATGCCGCTGCTGTTGAGGTCCGCCGCGCAGTTCCGGGCCCGGCTTTCAGGCCCGATGGAAATGCCCATATTATTGTTGCTCACGCTAGTGATGCCCTCAACCAGGCAGCCCGATGCGTTGGCTAGATCAACCCCGCTGCCGCCCCAACCCGAGACGATGCCGTTTCGGATGATTGCGTTTCGCTGGGCATTGGGCGCGTAGATGCCGTAGCCCGTGCCGCCCTGGAGTGTGAAGCCCATCAGGTCCAGCGTGACGTTGTCGGCCTGGATGACGACACCGTGGTCATCGCCGACCGTGAGGGATGCGGCCAGGTAATACGACCCGCTATTGGTGATGAAGTAGGGGAGGCTGTTGATCGGGATGCGGGGCTCGATCTGATCCAGTGTCTTCATCGTCGGCGCCGGCGCCCCCGACGGCGTCAGCGATCCTTGGGCGGATGCCCGGTTCAACGGAAAAATGATGCACACCGATATCGTCACCACGAAGGCAGTGAACTTCACGGAATCCCCCTTGTTAGTCGCCGGCCAGCATTGTCAGCAATCGTACCCCGTTCCCCCGCACCTGTTTAAAGCAGGCGCCCTGGCTGATCAGGCGCAACACGGCATTCGGGTCTGTGACGCGCGAGCCGCAGATGGCGTCGATCCCGTGATGAAACAGGGCCGGCGCCAATGGGGAGGTTGGGCCGGTCAGCACCACGTACGCCTTCTCGCAGAGCGGCAGCAGTCGTTCGATGGTGTGGTTGATGAAACTGGTCGCCGTCAGGCATACGACGTCACAAGAGGGCAGGACGTCCGGCGCCGCCGTGTCCGGCAGGTCGCCGGGCCGGGGCCGCTGCTCGATCACGTAGAGCTTCTTCGCCGCCGCGCGCAGCTTCGGCACGAACCCGAAGTGCCCGACCACGCCGATCGTCCGCCCCCGGCCCTTCTCGACCAGCAGGTCCACCGCGCCGCGCTCGACGCATTTCGACTCGTCCACCTCGATCATCGAGTTGACTGCGGCCATGCCGATCGAGGCCGCGACGGAATCCTCGAGGAGCGCGAAGTCGGCCAGCTCGCCTGCCGTTTTCTCCAGGAGTCGCCCCGCATCGGGCACGGTGATGTCGGCATGGTCGCTGTGCTGCCGTTCCTCGCCCCGGAGCGTGGAGGACAGGCCGGAGTATTTCGTGGTGACCAGCGTCCAGAACGCGCAAGACCATACCGCCCGGACGGGATGATCGCGGTGGGGCAGGGAGGCCAGCAAGTCCTCCAGGATTCGCGTGTCCCCCGGCTTCTTCACTCTATCCCGATCCGGTAGGCACGCCGGGGCCCGTCCATGTTGACGACCACATTGCTGGACGTGTTGAAATTGGTGACCGTAAGGAACTCCGCTCCGCCGGGCAGAAGGTTGGAGGAAGCCTGCAGAGAGAGAACCCGCCCGGCCACCGGTTCGCAGGAAACAGCCAGCGCGCCGCTTCCGGCCGGGCGCAGGGTCATGGCCTCCACCGGGCTGCCGTTCCAGATCCGCACGGTGGCTTGGGTGCCGGATTCGCTCAACAGACGGACATTCCACCCATAGACGGGGGCGAGGGCCCCGGGATTGCCCGTGCCGCCGGCGGCCGTCCCGTCGACCACGAGATTCGTGGCGTACTGTTGGAACACGTTCGTGCCCAGGGTGACGCGGTCCTGGACGATGTGCCAGAAGTTGGAATTGCCGGGATACCCGGCCGCCTTCACGCCGTATGGGCTGGCGCAGGGGATCACGGTGCTGCTGTCCCATTGGACCGTGAACCATCGGCTGGTATCGCCCGCCATGGCGGCCTTCTCCAGCCCGGGATAGTAGCCGAGGGCGTCGCTGAACAGTGAAACCGCGGCCCGGCCCGCAAACCCGGTGGCGACTTGGATGAACGGCGGCTCTATCCAAAAAGCGGGCGTGTCGGAGAGGGAGAACGGGGCGTCTCGCATCAGGCCGCGGCCCGAGATGTTGGCCTGCTCGCCGGTGTAGCCTTGTGCCAGCCACCAGGGATCGTGATACGGGGCGGGATGGGCGTCGACCACGAGCATATTGCCCTTCGGGCCGAACGACGGGCCCTCGGTCAGGTAATCGGCGATCTCGTTGTCGGCGTACCTTGTGTTGTGATACCAGACGAGCAGCCCGGAACCGACGGGGCCGAAGCGCCAATTGGTGCTGCCCAGACCACTGTCATAGCCGCCGGAACCCGAGGTGTTTCTCCATTGCAGGTAATAATCGTGGGGCGTGCTTTTCGTGTTCCCGGTGCGCGTCCAGGGGGCCGTGTACTGCCAGTAGCCGGAATCGCTCTCGGCGTTGTCATACAGGAGAGTGGACACGCCCGACACCACGCGGACCTCGTCCAGGAAGACCCCGCTGCCCAGGACGGAAGAGTCCGTCCAATACTGGAAGGCCAGGTTGATGCTGCGGTTGGCGTAGGCCGCGAGGTTGTTGGTCAGCGTCCGGTAGGCGGGGTAGCCCGCGCTGGTCCCGTCGTAGGCGGCGATCTCCGTCCACGATACGCGGCCGTTGGTGGAGACGTAGATGCGGAAGAAGTCATAGCCCGCCTCGGTATCGTACGCGGTGTCATAGACCAGGGAGGCCCCGCCGGCCGGGATGGCCAAGGGGGCGGACTGGATCATGAGACTGCTGGCGTCGTACTCGTCGCCGCCCCACCACTGGAATTGCCCGATCGGCGCCACCGGCAGCGGCTCGACCATGTCGGGCAACTCGATCTTGACCGCGCGGTAGACTTCCGCGCCGCCCGGGAAGTCGCTGGGTTGCCCAAGTGTAACCGTGTACTCCTGCGAGGGATCGTTGATCACCAGCGGGTTCAGCCAGCCCCACTGGTCGAGGTGGAGGGGGTCCATGGCCGGCGGTTGGAAGCCGAGCGGAAACCCGACCCAGTCGTCCGCCATCAACGTCCAGAAACCCGCCGATGTGTCGCCGTCGCCGTAGGTGTACAGGTCGATGGCCCCCAGGTTGTGCGCGTATTCATGGGCCAGAACGCCGATCCCGCTGTTTTCCGGCATCATGATGTAACTGTAGGCGGAGACGCCGGGCACAATTTCGTAGGGCGCGGAGAGCGACCACGAATGGGACCAGAGGGCGCCCTCGCCGTAGGAGGTCCGGTTGAGCAGGATCTGGCTGTCCTCTTCGCCGTGGCCGGCGTGGATGATCCACAACCGGTTTATCACGCCGTCACTATCAGTGTCGAACTTGGCCCAATCGAAGGCCGGGTACGCGGCCTTGACGGCTTCCAGCGCATCTATGACCAACTGCCGGGCATTGCCCGTGCCGGGTACGCCGCCGTTGCTGGCCGCGCTATTGGCGCCGGACCGTCGGCCCGGCACGGCGTCCGCCCCATACCACCACGTGGAATTGGTGACCTGGACCCAGCCGACGACCTCGCCGACGATCTCGTAGGCGCCGCCGGAGAAGTCGAGGTAGTAATCCCGGACGGATTTTCCCGTGAAATCCGCGTTCACCGGGGAACCGTCGTCCCGCAGGTAGGAGAAGTTCCAGCCCGCTCCGAAGATGATATTGCTGAAGAAGGCGGGCGAGAAATCCTCGGTCCAGATGCCTTCGCCCGATTCGTCGTCGGCGGAGCGCGGCCGCGGGATCTCGTTGTGGAGGGGCCCGACGTAGGTGAAATTGCTGACGCCGCTGTAGCCGTACTTGGCGGCGAAGAAGGCGGATGCATTCGTGTTGCCGAAGTTGACGCCGTCGTACTCCGTTCGCTCGCAGCGGCCGAGCGGATCCCACGTGGACGTGCCCGCGGTCCAAGAGAAGGTGTTGGACCCTGCGAACTCGACCAGGATCACCAGGACTCGATCATCCTCCGCCAACCTCAACCGGTCGATATCCGCCTGCAGTTCCGCCTCGCGGGCGGTCGACCGCCGGCGCGCCGGCTGCTCTTGCCTCTGCCGAAGCTCCTGCTGCAGCCGGATACGCTCGCGTATACGCCGAACTTCGGCCGGGTTGGGGTGGTCGCGATCCTCGGGGGCGACCTTGCCGCTCCCGCCGTCGTCATCCCGCGGCATGACCGCGGGTGCTTGCAGGCTCGAAAGGGCAAGACTTATCCCCGCGGCGGCGACGACAGCGAGTCTCTTCATCGTGGGCTCCTTGAGATTCCAAGTGGAACAGGAACAGGTAGCGTTGACCGGCGGCATTCATTCTCAACCGCCGGCATTATCCTTCCCGGCGGGAAAAGCGTCCAGAGTAATAGTCCGCACGGCCTCCCGAAGTTCAGCCGGGAGAGCGCGACGGCGGAAGCTCACTTCGCGATCGCGCCCGGATCCAGGACGCGCACGGCGGCCTGCTGGCGGGCGTAACCGATGTAATCGTACTTCACGCCGTGCTTTGCCACGTAGTCCTGCCAGGCCTTGAACCCGTGATTCTCCCAGTTGGGATAGTTGAAATAGTCGTCGAACAACACGACCGTCCCCGCCTGCATGCGGGGGGCGAGGCCGTCGAGAATCTCCACCGTGGAGGAGAACAGGTCGCAGTCGATGTGCAGGAAGGCGATTTTGCCGCTGTTCTCCTTCAGCCAGGCCGGGATGGTGTCCTTGAACCAGCCCTTGTGCAGGACGACGTTGGGGGGAACCTTCGGCAGCTTGCCCTTGAGGTTGAAAGTGTCCTTGCCGAGGTCGAACCCGCTCCACGCCTCGGGTAGCCCCTCGAAGCTGTCGAAGCCGTGGATGAGCTGCCCCGCGGGCAGTTGCTTGGCGATATGCCGGATCGTGCCGCCGGTGAACACGCCGAACTCCAGGTAGAACCCGGGGACCCTGACCTCGCGCAGGCTGTAGTCGATGAGATCCCGCTGCGTGTCGAGCCCGACGGCGTCGAGGGCGTGTTTCTCGATGTAGTCGGTGGTCCGCTGGAGGGCGCGCAGCTTGAGCTCGCGCACCGGGTGGATCTGGCCGACCTCGATCAGCCGGTAGAAGGCCTGGACGGCCCGGTACAGGTACAGTTTGACGCGGAATCCGGTAACCAGCATGGTGAAGCTCCCGTATGTGTGGGAGTCTTCTAGCCACGCCCTCCCGGGGAGTCAAACACTATCCGATCTCCCCCGCCGCCGTGAGGGCGTGGCGCCGTCATTCCGCGCACGGGGGGTTTACCACGTCACCATCAGGCCGGCGTTCAGGCCGGGGCCGTTGAGGTCCTCGTCCCCGGCGTCGAGGAAGATGTACCGGGCCTCGACGAAGAGGGCGACGTCCTTGTACGGCGAATATTCCAGGCTGCCCCCGATGTACCCGCCGATCTCGTCGTCGGCGTCGCCGTCGTCCACGAAGTTGTAGCTCGGGCCGCCGCCGACCGTGAATTTCAGCTGGTCCGAGACGGGAATGTTCATGGCCAGGCCGAACTCGAGCGGCGTGACGGAGAGGTCCGTGTCGCCGTCGCCCACGTCGTTGAAGTAGGCGAGGTGGAAGTCGAACTGCAGCGCCGGCACCAGTTCGAACGTCAGCTTGAAGCCCGGCCCGAAGGCGTCGCCGCCCTCCCACCAGGCGCCGTACAGGCCCCAGCCGTTGTTCGCCATCGCGCCCCCCGCCGACAGGGCCAGAACCAGAACCGCCATCCCGATGATCTTCTTCATTTCCACAACCTCCGTTATAGGATCGCCACTGCATCCGCGCACCCATTGGACGCCCGTCGCGGGCGTTTATTCAAGACAAACCTGCTGTCCCGGCCGAAGGCCCGGCCTGAATTTTGTTTTGATGCCGGGGGGCGGTTCCGATACCCTCGCCGCGCACGAACATAAGGTATTGAACCATGAGAATCCTGTCCGGCATACAACCCTCGGGCAAACTGCACCTGGGAAATTACTTCGGGATGATGAAGCCCATCCTGGATCTGCAGAAAGAGGGCGAGGTCTTCCTCTTCATCGCCGACTACCACGCCCTGACGTCGGTCACGGACCCGCGCGCCATGCGGCAGGGGTCGATCGACGTGGCCCTGGACTTCCTGGCCTGCGGGCTGGACACCGAGAAGACCCTGTTCTACCGCCAGAGCGACATCCCCGAGGTCACGGAGCTGACCTGGCTGCTGTCCACGGTGACCCCCATGGGCCTCCTCGAGCGCTGCCACTCCTACAAGGACAAGGTCGCCAAGGGCCTGCCGGCGACGCACGGGCTGTTCGCCTATCCGGTGCTGATGGCCGCGGACATCCTGATCATGCAGTCCCAGGTGGTCCCCGTCGGCCGCGACCAGAAGCAGCACGTCGAGGTCACCCGGGACATCGCCATCAAGTTCAACAATCTCTACGGCGAGGTCTTCACCCTCCCGGCCCCCTCCATCCGCGACGAGGTGGCGGTGGTGCCGGGCGTGGATGGGCAGAAGATGTCGAAGTCCTACAACAACACCGTGGAGATCTTCGGCGACCCGAAGGAATCCCGGGCGCAGATCATGCGGATCGTCACCGACAGCAAGACCGTGGCCGACCCGAAGGATCCCGACCAATGCAACGTCTTTGCCCTCTACAAGCTCTTCGCCTCCAACGCCCAGCGCGACGAGATGGCGGCGCGCTACCGGGCGGGCGGCTTGGGATACGGCGAGGTGAAGAAACGGCTCTTCGAGATGTTCGACGCGCACTTCGCCCCGCTGCGGCAACGGCGGGCGGAGCTGCAGAAGAACATGGACCACGTCGAGGCCGTCCTGCGGAGCGGCGCGGAGCGCGCCGCCGCCGTGGCGCGGGACACGCTGCGCCGCGCCCGCCAGGCCGTGGGGCTGGCCTAGCCGCCCGGAGGGACGCGCATGCCTCCGCAGGAAGAATACAAGGTCCGGCTGGATGTCTTCGAGGGGCCTCTCGATCTCCTGCTCTACCTCATTAAGAAGGAAGAGCTGGACATCTACGATATTCCCATCGAGCGCATCACGACCCAGTACATGCAGTACCTGGACCTGATGCGCATGCTGGACCTGAACATCGCCGGCGACTTCATCGTCATGGCCGCCACGCTCATGATGATCAAGAGCCGCATGCTCCTGCCCGTCGAGGAGCGGACCGCGATGGAGGAGGAAGAGGAGGACGATCCCCGCTGGGACCTGGTCCGCCAGCTCGTGGAATACAAGAAGTTCAAGGACGCCGCCCTGCACCTGGAAGCCCTGGAGGAGCAGCGGCTGGATGTCTTCGCGCGCGAGGGCGAACACGTCCAGCTCGGGCCGGCCCCCGAGATCGCCCTGCACGACGTCAGCCTGTTCGACCTCATCACGGCGTTCGGCGACGTGCTGAAACGGGTGAAGACGGAGGAGCTGAAGGAGATCTTCTCCGAGCGATTCACCGTGGCGGAGAAGATGGAGCAGATCGTCCGGCGGCTGCAGGCCGAGGAAAAGATCGCGTTCGGGAGCCTGTTCGCGCAGATGGCCTCCCGGCACGAGATCGTCTGCACCTTCCTGGCGCTGCTGGAGCTGATCCGGCTCAAGCAGCTGGTGGCCCGGCAGGAGTCGTCGTTCGGAGAAATCGTTGTGTTGCGGGCCGAGGGCTTGTGATAAAGGTCGAGGCGCCATGAGCGATGTGGAAATACTTCCCGAGCTGAAGGAAATCATCGGGGCGATGCTCTTCGTGGCGCGCCAGCCGCTGACGCTGGCCGACCTGAAGCGCGTCATGGGGCAGGTCGCCGAGACGCAGGGCGGGATCACGAAGGACTACGCCAGGGCGTCCGAGGCCGACCTGGCCGCGGCGCTCCAGCAGCTGAAGACGGATCTGGTGGAGAAGAAGGTGGGCCTCGAGATCAACGAGGTGGCCAACGGGTTCCGGATGGAGAACAACGCGCTTTGCGGGCCGTGGCTGCGGCACCTGCTGGAAAAGGGACGGCCCTCGCGCCTGTCCCGCCCGGCGCTGGAGACGCTGGCGATCATCGCCTACCGCCAGCCCTGCACGCGGGCCGACATCGAGAAGGTCCGCGGCGTCGCGGTGGACCAGATCATCCGGAACCTCCTGGAAATGCAGTTGATCCGGATCACCGGGCGCAGCGAGTTGCCGGGCCGGCCGTGGCTGTTCGGCACGACGCAGCGTTTCCTCGAGCACTTCGGCCTGCGCGACGTGGACGACCTGCCGAGCGTCCAGGAACTGCGCCGGCTGGAAACCGAGCAAATCCGGAAAAACGCCCCGGCGGGAGCCGGGGCGCCGCCGGAGGAAGCGGGCGGCGGGTCGGAAGCGAATGCCGCGGGTAGCGAGGCCCCCGAGGGGCCGGCGGACGCCGGAGAACCGCCCGCGGCGGAAGAAGAGCTGGAAGAGGACGAGGAAGAGGAATACGACGAGGACGAAGGCGAGGACGAAGAGGATGGCGAGGGGGATGAAGAGGATGCGCCATGAGCCTGGAAGAACTCCGGAAAAAGATTGACGGGCTGGACGCCGAACTGGTCCGCCTGCTGAACGAGCGGACGCGCCTGGCCCTGGAAGTCGGCCGTGCCAAGGAAGCGGCGTCGCAGGACGTGTATGTCCCGGCCCGCGAGAAGGCCGTCCTCGACCGGGTGGACGCCCTGAACCAGGGCCCGCTCCCGGCGGATGCCATGCGGGCCATCTACCGCGAGATCATGTCCGCCTCGCTGGCCTTGGAGCGCAAGGTCGTGATTGCCTACCTGGGTCCGCCGGCGACGTTCACGCACCAGGCCGCGCGCAGCCGCTTCGGCGGCAGCGTTCAGTACGCCCCCTGCGAGACCATCGGCGAGGTCTTCGCCGCCGTGGAGAAAAAGGCGGCCGACTACGGGGTCGTGCCGATCGAGAATTCGACCGACGGGGCGGTGACGCATACGCTGGACCAGTTCACGGACACGCCGCTGAAGATCTGCGCCGAGATCTACCTGCCCATCTCGCACAACCTGCTGGCGAAGTGCCCGAAGGGCGAAATCAAGCGGTTGTACAGCAAGATCGAGGTGTTCGGGCAGTGCCGCCGCTGGCTGCACGAGAATATGCCCGGCGTCGAGCTGATCTCCTCGTCCAGCACCGCGCGCGCGGCGGAGACCGCGGCCCGCGAGGAGGGGAGCGGCGCCCTCGCCAGCGCCCTGACGGCGGACCTGTACGGGCTGGACCTCCTGGAGCAGGACATCCAGGACCTCGGCGGCAACACGACGCGCTTCCTGGTCATCGGCCCGCGCTACGGAGAGGCGACGGGCGAAGACAAGACCTCGCTGCTTTTCGCCGTCAAGCACCGCGTGGGCGCGCTCTACGACGCCCTGTCGGCGTTCAAGCGGTACAGCATCAACCTGACCAAGATCGAGAGCCGCCCGAGCAAGACGAAGGCGTGGGAGTACTATTTCTTCGTGGACGTCGAGGGGCACGCGGACGACCCGCCGCTGCAGAAGGCGCTGGCCGACCTCGGCGAGCACTGCACGCTGATGACGGTGCTCGGCGCGTACCCGCGGGCGTCCGGCATGGATTCGTAGGAGCACGACTGCCATGAAACACATCGCCAACCCCTGGGTGCACAGCCTCGGCACGTACGAGCCCGGCCGCCCGATCGAGGAGGTCGCGCGGGAGCTCGGCTTCGAGAACATCGAGGAGGTCGTCAAGATCGCCTCCAACGAGAACTCGCTGGGCCCGTCGCCGAAGGCCGTGGAGGCCATGATCCGCTCCGCGCCCCGGATGCACCTTTATCCCGACGGCGGCGCCTTCTACCTCCGCCGCGCCCTGGCCGAGCGGCTCCGCGTGCACATGGACGAGATCCTCGTCGGCAACGGGAGCAACGAGATCATCGAGCTGATGGGACATGTCTTCCTGCAGCCCGGAAGCAACATCGTCATGGCCGACCGGGCCTTCGTGGTCTACAAGCTCATCACCGCGGCGATGCAGGCGCAAACGATCAGCGTGCCCATGACGAACTACACGCACGACCTGGACGCCATGCTGGAGGCCATCACGCCGGAGACCCGGATCGTCTTCGTCGCCAATCCCAACAACCCGACGGGGACGATGGTGAACGGCGCCGAACTGGACCGGTTCATGGCGCGGGTTCCGGACCACGTGGTCGTCGCCTTGGACGAGGCCTACATCGAGCTGCTGCCCCCGTCGCAGCAGCCGGACACGCTGAAATACGTCCGGCAGGGCCGCCACGTGTACGTGCTGCGGACCTTTTCGAAGACGTACGGCCTGGCCGGCCTGCGCGTCGGATACGCGGTCGCGTCGAGGCACGGCATCGAGCTGCTGCATCGAGTCCGCCAGCCCTTCAACGTCAATGCCATGGCCCTGGAGGCCGCGCGCGCGGCGCTGGAGGACGAGGCGTATGTCGAGCGCACGCGGAAAATGGTCCGGGAGGGCCTGGAGCAGCTCGCGGGCGCCTTCGACGAGATGAAGCTGGAATACGTGCCGTCCGTCGCCAATTTCATCCTGGTCAAGGTCGGCCGCGGGCGCGAGGTGTTCGAGGCGCTGCAGCGCCGCAAGGTGATCGTCCGGCCGATGGACGGCTACGGGCTGCCCGACCACGTGCGGGTGACGGTGGGCTTGAAGCAGGAGAACGAGCGGTTCCTCCAGGGCCTGCGGGCGATCCTGGCCGAAAGGGGCGGGGCATGATCATCGTTCTCCGGCGCGACGCCACGGAAGAGCAGGTCGGCCACCTCGTGGCGACGATCCGGGGCTGGGGCCTGACGACGCACGTCAGTCGCGGGACGGAGCGGACCATCATCGGCGTGATCGGCGACGAGCGCGCCATCCGCTCCAAGCCGCTGGAGGCGATCCCGGGCGTCGAGTCCGTGATGGCCGTGCTCAAGCCGTACAAGCTGGCCAGCCTCGAGTTCCAGCCCGAGCGCACGCGCATCCGGATCCCCGCGGTCAAGCCGGGCGGCGCGCCGGTGGAGATCGGCGGCCCGTCGGTCGTCGTGGTCGCCGGTCCCTGCTCGGTGGAGAACCGCGACATGCTCTTCGACATGGCCCGGGTGATCCGCGGCGCGGGGGCGAAGCTGCTCCGCGCCGGCGCGTTCAAGCCCCGCACCTCGCCCTATGCCTTCCAGGGGCTCGGCGTCGAGGGCCTTCGCTACCTGGCCGAGGTCCGGGCGGAGGTCGGCATCCCCATCATCACCGAGGTCATGGACACGCGCGACGTCGAGATGATCGCCGAGGTCGCGGACATCCTCCAGATCGGGGCGCGGAACATGCAGAACTTCAACCTGCTCAAGGCCGTCGGCCGCTGCCGCAAGCCCGTGCTGCTGAAGCGCGCGCTGGCCGGGACAATCGAGGAGCTGCTGATGAGCGCGGAGTACATCTTGAGCGAGGGCAACCGCGAGGTGATCGTGTGCGAGCGCGGCATCCGGACCTTCGAGAAGGCGACGCGGAACACGCTGGACATCAGCGCCGTCCCGGTGATCCGCCGCGAGAGCCACCTGCCGGTCTTCGTGGACCCGAGTCACGGCACGGGCGTATGGCCGCTGGTGGCGCCGATGGCGCTGGCCGCCGTCGCCGCCGGGGCGGACGGGATCATGGTCGAGGTGCACCCGAACCCCGAGCAGGCGCTGTCCGACGGGCCGCAGGCCCTCCTCCCCAAGACCTTCGAGAAGATGATGAAGGACCTGCAGGCCGTCGCGCAGGCCGTGGGCCGCACCCTGTGAAGACGGTGGCGATCATAGGGCTGGGGCTGATGGGCGGCTCGCTGGGCCTTGCGTTGAAGGCCTCCGGGTTCGGGGGCCGGGTGCGCGGTTACGGGCGCCGCGAGGAAACCCGCGCGGAAGCGCAGCGCCGGGGCGCCGTCGATGAAGCCTTCGGCGACGCCGGCGTGGCGGTGGAAGGGGCGGAACTGGCGGTGTTCTGCGCGCCGATCCTGGCGATCCCGCCGCTGGTCAGCAATGCCCGGGCGCACCTGTCGCCCGGCTGCCTGCTGACGGATGTCGGCAGCACGAAGGCCTACCTGGCCGGCCAGATCGGCTCCCGGCTGCGGGGCACGACCTCCGTTTTCATCGGCAGCCACCCCATCGCCGGGTCGGAGCAGCAGGGAATCCAGGCCGCCCGCGCGGACCTCTACCGCGGCGCCATGATCGTGGTGACGCCGACGCGCGATACCCCTGCGCCGGCCCTCGAGACCCTTCGGGCCTTCTGGGAGCGCGTGGGCGGCATCGTCCGCGCCATGGATCCCGAATCGCACGACCAGGCCCTGGCCCGGACAAGCCACCTGCCGCATCTGGCCGCCGCGCTGCTGGCGTCGACCGTGGGACGCGACGATGACCCGGCCTCCTGGGCGGAACTATGCGGCGCGGGATTCCGCGACGCGACCCGCATTGCCGAAGGTTCGCCGGAGGTCTGGCACGACATCATCCGCACCAATGCCGGCGCCGTGGCCCGGGAACTGCGGGCCTTCGCCGGCGAGGTGGACCAACTTTCGCGCTTGATTGAAGGGGAGCAGTTCGACAGCATGAAAAGGTTCCTGGAAAAAGCGCGCGGGCGGCGGAGGACCCTGGCCCGCGGGCGGGCCGGCGAAGATGCGCAAGGCTGACATATGATTCCAAAATCGCAGTCCGTCCTGGTTCACCCGGCGGCCCGGCTTGGCGGAACGCTGTCCATGTCCGGCGACAAGAGCATCTCCCACCGCGTCGCCATGCTGGCCGCGCTCGCCAAGGGGACGTCGAAGGTGCGGAATTTCCTCCAGAGCGAGGACTGCCTGAACACCCTGCACGCGATGGAGCGGCTCGGCGCGCGGTCCTTTTTCACCGACGACGGCGAACTGACCATCCAGGGAACCGGCGGCAAGTTCCTGGAACCGGTGGACCCGCTGGACCTGGGCAATTCCGGCACCGGGATGCGGCTGCTCGCCGGGTTGCTCGCCGGCCTGCCGATCACGGCCGAGTTGACGGGCGACGAGTCCCTCCGTTCGCGTCCCATGAACCGCATCAAGGAGCCCCTGGAAAAAATGGGGGCCGTCGTAGAGCTGCTCGGCGAAAAGGGCCGCCCGCCGATCCGTATACGCGGCGGCAATCTGAAGGGCATGGACTATGCCATCCCCGTCGCCAGCGCGCAGGTGAAGTCATGCATCCTGCTGGCGACGCTCTTCGCGGAGGGGACGACGACCGTCACGGAAGTCCTGCCCACGCGGGATCACACCGAGCGGCTCTTCCTCAACGCGGGGATCCAACTGGAAGTGGACGGCCTTCGCGTGCGGATGAAGGGCTATGGCGCCAAGGGCCCCAAGCTCAAGGCGCGCCCCTGGGAGGTGCCCGGCGACTTCTCGTCGGCCGCGTATGCCCTGGCCGCCGTCGCGGCCCGGCCGGATTCCTCGGTCACCGTGAGCGGGGTCGGGTTGAATCCCCGCCGCACCGCGCTGCTGGACGTGCTCCGGCGCATGAATGCCCGCGTCGAGGTGGCCACGCGCAGCGGGACCGACGAGGCCGAGCCGTTCGGCGACGTAACCGTTTCCGGCGCCCGGCTCACAGGCACGACCGTCGGCGGGGGGGAGATCCCCGCGCTCATCGACGAGTTGCCGCTCGTCGCCATCCTCGGGGCCCTGGCCGAGGGCGAGACGGTCATCCGCGACGCCCGCGAACTCCGAGTCAAGGAATCCGACCGCATCACCTGCATGGCCAACAACCTGAAGCTGCTCGGCGTGGACGTCGAGGAGCGCGAGGACGGCATGCTCATCCGCGGCCCGGCCCGCCTGCAGCCCGTGGCCGGCATCCAGAGCTACGGCGATCATCGCATCGCCATGTCGCTGGCCGTGCTCGGACTCTACGGCGAGGGGCCGGTGTGCATTCACAACATCGCTTGCGTGTTAACATCCTATCCCGCCTTTTGGGATCATCTCATTGCATTGGGGGCACATGTCGAATAACCATTCCGTCAGCGTCGTGGCCATCGATGGGCCGTCCGCGTCCGGCAAGTCCACCGTGTCCAAGCGGGTCGCCCAGGAATTGAAATTCACCTACGTGGATTCCGGCTCGCTCTACCGGGGCATGACCTGGAAGGCCCTGCGCGAGAGCGTCAACATCGGCCAGCCCGAGCAGGTGCTCGACCTGATGAACCGGATGAAGCTCGAATTCTACGCCGAGAACCGGGTCGTGCTGTTCACCATCGACGGGGAGGATCCCGGCCTGCAACTCCGGTCCGAGCCGGTCCGGGAAAACGTGGCCGACATTGCCGCCATCCCCGGGGTGCGCGCATTCCTGGTGGCCCGGCTGCAGGAGATGGTCCGGTTCGGCGACATCGTCATGGAAGGCCGCGACATCGGCACCGTGGTGTTCCCGGAATCGCCGTTCAAGTACTACCTCGATGCCGACCCCGAGGAGCGGGCCCGCCGCCGGAGCCTCGAACTCAAGAACATGGAGGGCGTGGGGGACGTCAGCAAGGTGCTCGATTCGCTGACCCGCCGGGACAAGAAGGACAGCACCCGTAAGACCGCTCCCCTGCAGATCGCGCTCGGGGCCAAGGTGATCAACTCCACCTCCATGACGATCGAGGAGGTCGTCGCGCAGATCGTCGCCGAGGTTCGGGCCGCCCTGGGAACATGAAAGACCGTTGCCTGTTGTACCGGTTTGTCCGCGGGAGCACGGCGATCTGGCTCAAGGTCTGGCTCAAGCTGGAATCCCATGGCGCGGAAAACGTGCCCGCCGCCGGCGGATGCGTGCTGGCCTCTAACCACGCGAGCTATCTCGATCCCCCGATCGTCGCCTGCGGTTTGAAGCACCGGATCGTGCGCTTCATGGCCCGCGACACGCTGTTCGCCGGGACGTTCCGAAACTGGTTCTTCCACGGGATCCGGTGCGTGCCGTTGGACCGGACTCGCGGCGATGTGGCGGCCTTGCGCAAGGGGATCCAGATCTTGAAGGAGGGAGAAGTGCTGGGCCTGTTTCCCGAAGGCACGAGGTCGCCGGACGGCCAATTGAAACCCGCCAAGGGCGGGATCGGCTTCCTTGTCGCCAAGGCGGGCGTGCCGGTGGTGCCGGTTTACGTTGGAGGCAGCTTCGAGGCGTTCCCGAAGGGCGCACAGCGCATCCGTCGCGGCAAGGTCTTTATTTACTACGGCCAGCCGATAGCCTTTGAGGAAATTGCGCGGCTGGGACAGGACAGGGATTCCTACCAGGCCATCGGCGATCTGATCATGTCCAAAATCGCGCATCTTCGAGAACAGGCTCTCGTTTCCCCGCGCTGAACGGGACATTCTGTCTCCTCGCAACCTGATGCGGCGCGGAAACTGATAAAATCGAGTTGCATATTTGCTTTATAATGAAGATGATATAAAATCACCGCAAGGCGTGATAGGGGGAAATACGTAGGAGTGTAAGAAAACAGCATCCATAAACCGTTGAAATCAAAAGGATTCTTGACATCACACAGCATGTCGGTAAACATTTCCACGAATTAGCCGCGCGTCTCTGGCGTGGCAGGGTTGTTCTGAACATCGAATCGGGAATGGACCGATGATCTACACGTGTTGGGGTGTTGTATTGGCCTGCGGGAAGGATGAGCAATTCACCCCTGAAATTTCCACTCCTTTCATCAACCTTTCAGGAAAACCGATCCTCGTTCATGCGCTGACCGCATTCGAGCAATGCGTGGACATTTCATACGTCCTTGTCGTAGCCGAGAAAACGCGCATCGACAGTGTTCTGGGCATGGCCCAGATGTACGGTTTGTCAAAAGTGAAAAAGGTGATCGCGGGTTTTGGCTCGCGCCAGGCGTCCGTGCAGGCCGCGCTCAAGAATCTGGACGAGGAGGCGAACCTGATTGTCGTGCACGAGGGTTCACGCCCGTTCGTCAAACCCGAGTTGATCAGCGAGGTCATCAAGAGCACGAAGCGCTATGGCTCCGGCGTGGCGGCCGTGCCGCTGGCCGATGCCGTCAAGGAAACCCGCAAGGGGCTGACCGTGGCCACCTCCGTGACGGGCGGCGCGTACTGGCTCGCGCAGACGCCGGCGGCGTTCCGGCGCGACCTGCTGGAAAAGGGCTTGAAGGCCGCGGCGAAGAAGAAGGTGGAGTTGGACGACGAGGCATCCGCCCTCGACCTGGTCAAGGAGGAGGTGCGCCTGGTGGAAGGCCCCTCCATGAACATGCGGATCCGCACGGCTTCCGATTTCGCCCTGGCGATGGCCCTCTTGAAAGGGTGACGCGGGCTCCTCTCCGCGGCGCCCAGGCACAGGAGCATTCCATGAAACGAATCGGCGGGGCCATGTGTATCCTGGCGGCGGCCTTCCTGGCGGGGTGCACCATGGCGCGCATGGCCGTGCCGCCCGACCTGCCGGCCTCGGCGTCCGCCATGCCCGTGGAAGGACGCAAGACCTTCAGCTTCGACGAATCGTTTCATTTCGGCGGCTACCGGGTGGAATCGGTGCGGAGGGGTTGGACCCATTCCACGGCCTGGCGGTTCCTCGGCTTCGAGAGCGGGAAGGCCAAGCAGAAGTACGAGTTCGCGCTGAAGGCGGCCGGCGGGACTTCCTGGAAGGCGCATTGCGCCACGGGCGTCCGGTGGAAGGAGATGGAGTTCGAGAACTTCCTGGACAGCAAGGGCACCCTGACGTGGCCCCTGCATTCGGATACGGGGTTCGCCTGCACCTTCGAGGGCGGCGAGGGCGCGCCGTCCTGGAAGCTGGCGATGGAGCAGGGCGCCGATGACCTGGTCCTGAACGGCGTTCTCACGGACGGAACGGCCGTCATCCGGGTCGAGGGCATCCGGAAACTCAAGGGCACTCCGATCCCGCTGGGCGAGCCTTCCGGCTTTCTCTTCCTCGGTCCCGACGGCCTGGTGGGCGCGGTGGAAGTGATCAACAACGGCACCGTCTGGATCGCCGGCGACGTCTCGCCGGAGTTGCAGTCGGCGGTGGCCTGCACGTCGGCCTCCCTGCTGCTCTACCGCGCCCTGAAGTAATGCCGCCCGGGCCGCTGATCCGGCCTACGGGTTGGCCAGGCCGCGCTGGATCATCCGGCGCACCTTGCCCGGAGGCTGGATGGTCTCCAGCGGCACGGCCGAGCGGATCAGCCACTCGCCGTTCTCCTTGACCCACGTGAGGCGGATCTCCGTGATGTCGCGGCTCTGTTCGCCCCGGTAGAGATAGACGCCTTCCGCCGCCAGGTCCGTGGTGGCGGATTGCCGGTCGTCGGACACCGTGATCAGCTTGTCGCGGATGGTGACCTCGATTTCCTCCAGGAGCAGGCGGGCGCGATGCACGGCCACGACCAGTTCCTGCCGGCTGAACAGGTCGGGCAGGTACGGCCCCAGGCGGATCTCGGGCGAAGCGGTGAAGGCGCCGGCCATTTCGTGGGCGCGGCGCAGCGCGGTCAGGGGCGACTCGCCGGCCTCCTTGTTGAACAGCTTCCGCAGGCGATCCAGGCGCCGGCTGATGCGGCTGACGTCGCGATGGTGCCAGGCCAGCGCGCCGTACAGCGCCACGGCCGCGGCCAGGACGGCCAGCCCCAGGCGCGATGAGAGGCGCGAAGGCATCAACGGAAGACCCCGCCGGCGATCTTCTTCCGCTTGACGACGCCCAAAGTATGGGTTTCCAGCGGGGCGGTCCGGTTGTCGCCGGCCACGAAATACTCGTCGGCCGCCAGCGTGACCTGGGGCAGCGTCCACTTGCCGCGGTCGCCCAGGTAAGGCTCCGTCTCCTCGCGGCCGTTTACGATCATCTGGCCGTTGAAGAAGTGGATCGTTTCCCCCGGCAGCCCGAGCACCCGCTTGAGATAGAGGGTGCGGCGGCCGCCGACCATCGAGATCACCACCACCTCGCCTCGCCGGGGCCCCCGGGTCGCGAATTGAAGCAGGTTGGCCACGTGCCAGGAGCCGTCGTGGAACGTGGGCTCCATGCTGATGCCCCGCACGCGCACGGGCAACAGGACGTAGTTGAAGAGCAGGAGGCAGAACAGCGCGAGCAGGATCGCCCGGCGCACGGTGGTTTTGACGTTCTCGCCGACGGTGAACTTCTTCAGCAAAGACGCCGGCTGACTCTCATCGTTCATGGTGTGCCTTCTTTCTTCGCCCATTCGCGCCATGATCGGGCCGCCTGCCGGAAGGCCCGGGCCAAATCCTTCAGCCCGGCCGGCCGGGAGGTCTTCGTCCAGACCCGCGCATACCGTCGGAAAAAAGACTCCAGCGCGCGGATAAATACAACAATCCGCCGCCGGTTTAAAGCCGGTTTTTGGCCCGGCCGGGCGCGGCCGGGGCCCAGGGCCAGCCGCTGCGCGGTCAGCTCCATGGCTTCGGCCGCGACCGCGAGTTCCTCGACGTCGTTCGAGAGCAGCGTGCCGTTCGGGCGGAGGCCGGCGAATCGGCGGGTCCGCCGGCGGCAGGCCGCGGCCTGCCGGGCCGCGAGCCGGGCGGCTTCCGGCGGCGGCGGGTCCGCGTCCGGGCCCTGCAGGAGAAGCGGCCAACGGGCCCAGCCGGCGGAGCCCGCCTGCGCGAAGAGGGCCGCGGCCTTCCCGGCGGGATCGCCGAGGGCCTGGATGGACCATGCGCGGTCGAACACGGCACCCTCGCTGCTGTCCGGGTTCCAGCCCATGGCCGCGCCGAGGGCCAGGCCGTGCAGCGAGGCGGCGGGCAGGTTGAAATGGCCCATGTCGCCCCAGTCGGTCACCAGGAGGCCCGATGCGCCGAGCCGCCGGCCCGTCCTCGCGTACCCGGCAATATTGGCGCGGGCTTCCTCCACCTCGTTGAACACGACCTTGTACCCGCGCGTCGAGGGGCACACCCAGGTCTCGATCCCCGCCCGGATGAACCGGCCGGCCTTTTCGAAATCCGTGTGCCGCTCGTAGCCCCAGTCCAGCGCGATGCAATCCCGGGGGACGCGGCGGATGGATTCCGGGTGCTGCTGCATCACGTCGCCCCAGAACATCAGCTGCTTGCCGTGCTCCCGGGCGACGCCCCGGACGAATTCCAGGTGCTCGAGATACAGCGCCGCGACGCCGCGCCGGCGGACCCAGCCGGCGTTCACGCCGCGCCCCAGGTCGTAGGTTTCGTCCCCGCACATGTTGAAGCGGGCGGAGGAGAAGAGGGGCAGGAACTCATCCAGCATGCGCCGGATCAGCCGGCGGCTTTCCGGCCGGCGGGGATTCAGCGTCGCGCCCCGCAGCCGCTGACGCCAGGTCGCGCTCTCCCAGTCGCGCGCCGGCCATTCGACCTCTGCGAGGCCCCGGTAGCGCGGCAGGCTCAAGGCCTTGCCCATGTGCCCGAAGCAGGCCAGGCAGGGGATCAGTTCGACGTGGCGGGCGCGGCAGTGCCGGTCCAGTTCCCGGATATCCCGCGCGGTCAGCGGATCGGAGCCCGCCCCGATGTCCGGGTCGAACCCGAAATCGAACACGTGCTCGATGTACAACTGCAGTCGGTTCACCTTCAGGGCGGACAGCTTCCCGACGAGCGTCTTCAGCGAAGCCAGTGTCGGGACCCGGCCGCGGCTGATGTCCAGCGAGTAGCCCCGGTTCGGGAAGGCGGGCGCGTCCTCGATCCGGAGCCGGGGCAGCCTCGCCCCGTACTGGTGGCGGAGTTGACGGAGCGTGCGCTGCCCGTGGAGCAGGCCGACCTCGTCGGCGGCCGCGATCCGGACGTCGCGGTCGACGGTCAGCGAGTAGCTCTCGGGCGAGCCGGCGCCGGATTCCAGCCGCGGCGCGGCGCTCCCGGCGAGCCATCCGCCGAGGAGGCGCAGGCGACGGGGCGCGGGAAGTAATTGCGGTGTCATCGCGTCGGGTCTAGTATAAACGGGTAACACGGCTTATGAAAGAGCAAGTCCAAGGGGAGGGGACGGCTCGCCGGCGGGTGAGCGTGCGCTACGAGGGGCGGGTCCAGGGGGTCGGCTTCCGTTTCACGGTCGTGCAGGTCAGCGAGGGATTCGACGTCACGGGCTTTGTCCGCAACGAGTATGACGGCTCGGTGGGCCTGGTGGCCGAGGGGCCGGAAGCCGGCCTGCGCGATTTCCTGCAGGCCATACATCTTTCGCCGGTGGGCCGGCACATCCGCGGCGAGCAGGCGGTATGGTCGGCCGCCGAGGGCGGGTTCCATGGATTCGGGGTGAAGTTCTGACGAAGGCGGCTTTACATTGGGCGAAGACCCGCTATGCTTGCGTGAATTCGCGGTGAAAGCCGCGGTCGGACCATGAAATACGCGATCCTCGGAGACATTCATGCCAACCTCGAGGCGCTGACCGCCGTCCTGGCCGATGCCAAGGAGCAGGGGGTCACGCACTACGCCTGCGTGGGCGACGTGGTCGGCTATAACGCCAACCCCGTCGAATGCGTCAACCTGATCCGCGAGTTGAGCCCGACCGTCGTCCGGGGCAATCATGATCATTACTGCTCCCACGACGACAACCTGAGCGGGTTCCATCCGCTGGCAGCCGACGCGGTCGATTGGACCCGCAAGCAACTGCCCGAGGAGATGCGGCTGTACCTGCGGAAGCTCAAGCTGGTGGCCATGATCGAGTCGTTCACCCTGGTCCACAGCACCCTGGACATGCCGGAGATGTGGGGCTACGTCTTCGACAAGCTGGAGGCCGAGGCGCATTTCCACTACCAGACCACGGCCATCTGCTTCTTCGGGCACACCCACGTGCCCCTCGCGTTCGAGAAGGCCGACGGCGTGCGCTGCGGGCTCTACACCCGCATCCAGGTCACGCGCGGGAAGAAATATTTCATCAACGTCGGCAGCGTGGGCCAGCCCCGCGACGGGGACCCGCGAGCTTCCTACGCGATCTACGACATGATTCGGAACCAGGTCGAACTTCGCCGCGTGGCGTACGATTTCCGGATCACGCAGAAGAAAATCCTCGATGCCGGATTGCCCGGACGCGTGGCGGCCCGCCTGGCCGTGGGCCGCTGAAACGGCGACGACCCGGAATCCGTGGGCCGGGGGAGACTACAGCATGAAGCAAAGCGGGTGGCTTGCGGGATGGATCGGCCTGTCGCTGGCCTGCGCGGCATCCGGCCAGGTGGAGGTGGGATGCCGCCTCGAGGCCTCGCGCGCGCTGCTGTTCGAGCCCGTCCGGGTCACCGTGCGCGTGACGAACAACAGCGGCCACCCCCTCCATTTCGGCGGCTCAAGCCCGGACGCGCGATTGGGATTCAGCATTGAACAGGCTCCGGGCGAGCCTGTGTTGACGACGGGACAGCCCCTCCTGGCGGCGCCCCTCGACCTGGCCCCGGGGGCGTCCCGGGAAGTGACGATCAACCTGCTGCCATCGTACCGGATTCACGCCACGGGACCCTATACCATCCAGGCCCGCGTCGACCTGGGCGATGAGGCCTACGTCTCGCAGAAGGCCTACCTGGATGTGCTGCCCGGCTTCGAGGTCGGGCGCCTGGCCGTGGGACTGGCCGGCGCCTCCAAGGACACGCGCATCTACACGATCAAGACGCTGACCCGCGACCGGATGGAGCTTCTCTTCCTCCGGGTGGACGACGATAAGAGCGGGCGCTGCCTGGGCGTGTTCGACCTGGGCCGGATCGTGCGCCAGTTCCAGCCGCAGATGGCCGGCGACAGCCGCGGCCACGTGCACGTGCTGCACCAGTCCAGCCCCTGGAAGTTCACGCACACGGAGATCAATCCCGACGGCATACCGGTCGCCGCCAGGGATTTCTCGGCCTACAGCACCGAGGTCCGCCTGGAGAAAGAGCCCGATGGCTCGGTCATTGTCCGCGGCGTGCGGCCCGCGCCGGATCCTTCGCTGTTCCAGCCCCCGGCGACGCTGACCCCCGAGCCGGCCGGCGGGAAAAAAAGGCGATGACGCCACGCTCGGTGTGTGGTATATATTTCCTCGTAGCCAAACGCCCGGTGCACCCGTGGTGAAATTGGCATACACGCAAGATTCAGGTTCTTGTGCCAGCGATGGCGTGGAGGTTCGACTCCTCTCGGGTGCACCATCTTCTCTTCCCTGATCGGTCGCCCGCGCACGGGCGCGCCGCCCGCCGCGGGCGGCAGCGCGGGGGCCATCGCGGGGCGGGGCGCGGGCATCGCCGCCGCCAGGAACTGGCGGCGGAACGACTCCTGCTGCTCGGGCGTCATCCTCTTCCAGTTGTAATCGAGGATCGACCATAGGATGCTTCCCGCGCACGCCAGTTGCTTCTGCTCCGCCGGAAGCATGGGAAAGCGCTGCGCCAGGTCCGTGGTGAACGCGCGCTGGAGTTCCGGCGCCGTCACCGGCCCGTTCAGATTCGATGTCCGGCCCGACTCCTCGGCCAGAATCCAGGGCGCCTCGGCGGCGCGGGCGTGGAGGCCTGAAGGCAGGACGGCCGCCACGGCCGCGATGCATAGCCGGAAAACATGCTGGTTCATTCAGCCTCCCCGGTTGCTGTCGGTCAAGGATACCCGCTTTCCCGCCTGGAGAACAGGGCTCCGGGCGGGCGGCATCCGGCCCTCATGCCGCTCGGACATGGCGGGTTGCCAGGAACGCCGCCGCGAACGCCGCCGCGTTGACGAGCACGATCGCGGCCCCCGCGGGCGCGTCCAGCGCGAGCGAGAGCAGCAGTCCGGCCAGCACCGAGGTTGTGCCGAGGACCGCCGCGAGGACCAGCGTTGCCCGGAACCCGCGGCGGAATTGAAGGGCCGTGACGGCGGGAAAGATCAGCAGGCTGGAGACCAGCATCGTGCCCACCACCCGGATGCCGAGCACCACCATCAACGCCGTCAGCAGCGCCAGCAGGCGGTTGATGCGCGAGGCGCGGATGCCCACGACCCGCGCCCCGGCCTCGTCGAACGTGACGGCGAACAGCTCGTGATAGAACAGGGCGATGAGGGTGACGACGCCGAGGGCCAGTCCGACGGCCAGGCGCGTTTCCGCCCGGCTGACGGACAGGATGTCGCCGAACAGGAAGCTGAACAGGTCCACGTTGAAACCGCCGCCCAGGCTGGAAAGCAGGACGCCGGCGGCCACGCCGACCGCCGACACCATGCCGATGGCGGCATCGCCGTACATCGCCGCGCGCTCGGGCAGGTAGAGGATGACCAGCGACGCCAGCGCCACGAGCGGGAGGGCGACGTACAGCGGCGTCCATCCCAGCAGGAGCGCGAGGCCCACCGTCCCGAACGCGAAGTGGGAAAGGCCCTCCCCGATCATCGCGTAGCGCCGGAGGACGAGGAACACGCCGAGCAGGCCGCAGCCCAGGGCGATGAACAGGCCAGCGAGCAGCGCGCGCTGCACGAAGGCGTACTGGAGGCTTTCCAGGATACCGCTCAAGGCGCGCCTCCCGCCCGGTCGTGCTGGTGGCAGATCGTGTGCTGGGCGAAGGCCCCGAACCGGGATGTCATTTCCGGCGAACTGCAGAAATCGGAGAACGAACCGGAAAAGACGACCTTCCGGTCGAGATAGAGCAGGTGGCTGGCGTAGTTGCCGGCCGTGGCGCTGTCGTGCGTGACGAGGACAATGGTCACGCCATCCCGGCGATTCATCTCCGCCAGCAGTTCGTAAAAGGCGTTGCGGCTGTCGGGGTCGAGCGCCAGGGTCGGCTCGTCCAGCAGGAGCAAGGGCGGGCGGTTCACGAGCGCGCGGGCGAGGAGCACCCGCTGGCGCTGTCCCCCGGAAAGCTCGCCGATGCGACGGGCGGCGAGGTCCGCGATGCCCAGGCGGGCCAGGCTGTCCGTCACGGCCGTGGCGTCCGCAGGGCCCAGCCAGCGGGGAAACCGCTTGGCGGCCAGCCGCTCCATGCCGACGACCTCGCGCACGGTGGCGGGAAAGCGGGGGGACGCGATGCCGCTGAACTGGGGCAGGTAACCGATCCGATGCCAGTCGCCGAAACGGCCGGTGGGCGTCCCGAACAGGGCGATCTCGCCGGCCGCCGCCGGGAGCAGCCCCAGCAGCGTCTTCAGCAGGGTCGTCTTGCCCGAGCCGTTGGGTCCGACGACCGCCCAGAACTCGCCGCTTCCCGCCCGCCAGGACACGTGGTCCAGCGCCGTGCCGGCGCCGTAGGACGCGGAAAGGTCGTTGACCTCGATCGGGTTCACTCGCATCCCAGGGCCTTCCGCAGCTTGGCGAGATTTTCCCGCATCAGCGAGAGGTACGTCACGTCGCCGCGCGTGCGCTCCTCGCGGGTCAGGTTATGGGCCCCGTGCAGCACCTCCAGCCGGGTGCCCGTTTCCTCCGCGAGGGTCCGGCCGACCTTCGGATCCAGCAGTTCCTCGACAAACAGCGTGGTCTGGCCCGAGGCCCGGATGGCCTTGACCAACTCCGCCATCTGCGCCGGGGTTGGCGCCGCGTTCGGCGAGAAGCCGGCGTACGGCGAGAGATGCGTCAGCCCGTACCGCCGGGCGAAGTAGCCGAACGCGAAATGCCCGCCGTACAGTATCTGCCGGTGCCGGCAGTTCGCGAGGCCGGCCCGGATGTCCTCGTCCAGAGCCGCGAGTTGGGCGTTGTACCGACCGGCGCGCGCGGCGTACTCCGCCGCCCCGGCCGGATCGGCCTGCGCCAGGCCCGCGGCGATCGTGGACACCACGGTCTGCGCCAGCACGGGGTCGAGCCAGATGTGCGGGTCCGAAGCCTCGTGATGGTGTTCGCCATCCTCTTCGTCGTCCTCGTCGTGTCCATGCTCGCGGGGCACCTCCCGGCCGGCCTCGATCACGGCAACGCGGGGGTTCTCAATCCCGCGGACCAGATCGGCGGCCCACGGCTCGAGATCGGCGCCGAGGTAGAGGAAGACATCCGCCCGGTTCAGCGCGAAGACGTCCGAGGGCCTCGGCGCGTAGGAGTGCGCCTCCACGCCCGGCGGGAGCAGTTGCGCTACGTCGACCCGCTCCCCGCCGACCGCGCGGGCCCAGTCATAAAGGGGAAAAATGGTGGTCACAACGCGGACCGGTTCGGCCCGCGCCGCGATCGCTGCAGCGCAGGCGAGGGCCATCCATGCCGTCCATTGGGCCAGGTTCCTCATGTGTCCGTCCATGTTATTCAAAATGCGCCGAAAATGAAGCCGGAATCGATTCGACTAACCCACGGATTTGCGGATCAGCCGCGCGCGGTATACGGCCTTAATCCCCGGGGCGTGTCCTTGCGCCCCGGCTCCCGGTAGTCGTTCAAGAGGCTCGTCGCGGTCCGCTCTCGGGACAGCCCGCGCGCTTCCGTCAGGAACTCGAACAGCGCGTCGGCCAACTCCGTCAGCGGCAGCCTGTAGTCGCGGCCGAACCGCGCGAACAGCCATCGGCTGAATTCCGCGAAGGCCCTGTACGGGCTGGCGGCCCCGGCCCAGAGGAGCGGCGCCGTCCGGGGAAAATGCCCGCGGTTGACCACCCGCTCCCAGAAGCGGGCGAAGCGTTTGATTTCAATCAGTTCCGCTTCCTTCATGGCGGACGTGGAGAGGATCTCGTACGGCGGGCGCGGATTGTACCGCATCGCCCCGGGCCCGTCGTGCCGCGCGAGGGGCGCGCCGGGCAGCCGCTTCAGGATGCCGATCTGGATCTTGTGCGGATCGAGCCGCGCCAGCCGGTCGAATCCCGCGGCGAAACTCTCCGCCGTCTCGCCCGGCAGCCCGGCGATGAGGTCGGTGTGGAGGATGGCGTTCGTGCGCTTCCGCAGGAAGGCCAGGTTTTCTTCCACGAGTTCGGGCCGCAGCGGGCGGCGGATGCGCGCGGCCACCTCCGGGTTGAAAGTCTGGACGCCGATTTCAAGCTGGAGCGAGCCCGTGGGGAAGCGCGCCAGGAGGCCGCGCAATTCATCCGGAAACCGGTCGGGCACCATCTCGAAATGGACGAAGAGGCCCGGTCGCATCCGCTCGAGAAAGAACGCCAGCAACGCGCAGCACCGTTCCAGGTCGAGGTTGAACGTGCGGTCCACGAACTTGAGCGTTCGCGCGCCGCGATCGAGCAGCCGGTCCAGGGCGTCCAGCAGCGGCGGCAGGGGAAAGTAGCGGACGGGAGCGTCCCCGGCCGAAAGGCAGTAGTCGCAGTGATAGGGGCAGCCCCGGGACGACTCGACGTAGGTGATGCGGTGCTTCAGGTCGGCGTCGGTGTAGAGCTCATAGGGCAGGGCGAGCCTTGACAGGTCGACTGGCGCGGCCCGGAGGAACCGGCCGGCGGGTCGCCGGCCCTCCAGCAAGTCCACGCACAACCGGCGAAAAACCTCTTCTCCCTCGCCGACAACGATGTAATCGGCCGGACGAGTCAGGTCCGTCTCTTCCGACGTCAGTTCCGGCCCGCCGAGCACGAGGACCAGGTCAGGCCGGGCGGCCTTCAATCGCGCGGCGATGTCGGCGAGGCGCGTCGCATTCCAGACGTGCGCGCCGAGGCCTACGATCCGGGGCGCCTCGGCCAGGATGGCCTCCGCGACGGTTGAAGGCTCCGTTTTGATATCCGATTCCAGCAGGCGGGCCCGGGATTGGAGGGGGCCCAGGTTGGCCAGCAGGCAGCGCAACCCGAACGCCGGGTGAATGTACCTGGCATTCGAAGTGCACAGAAGAACATCGCAGGAAGCCTGAAGCATGGGGGCACTATAGCTGAACGAAGCCGGCCGGACCATCCTGCCGCCCCGCGGCCCGTCGCGCTGCAGGGAGCCTGCGCCGCTCCGGATCGCCCCGCCGCCGTTGCGGATTGGCTTGCCGCGGAGTCCCGGCCATGCACAATAACCACCTTGGCATGAGCGCGTTTCAACGAGTGGCCCTGGTCAACGTACGGCTGGAATCGCGCCAGCGGATCCCGGTGAATCTGCTGGTGCTGGCCGCCTGCATCAAGGATCGGACCCGCGTCACGGTGTTCGATCCTGACCCGGACCAGGGCGACTTGCGCGGCCTCGTGGAGTTCCAACCCGACCTGGTCGGCATCAGCTTCATGACCCAGACGGCTTTGCGGGCAAAGGAATTGTATGACATCCTGCGCGCCGCCCTGCCGTCCGCGCATTTCGTTCTCGGCGGCGTCGGCCCGACCGTGGAGAAGGAGGCCGTTTTCGAGCGCTTCCGCCCGGACGCCGTAGTGGTCGGGGAAGGAGAGAAGACCCTGCGCCGGATCGTGGACGGCGAACCGCTGGATCAGGTCCCGGGCGTCTACCGGACGGGCCGGCCGTTCACGCCGGGTGAGGTGATCTGGAACCTCGACGAGATCCCGCTGCCCGCCTACGAGTGCATGCCGGATTTCGAGAAGTACCTCTGCCCGCCGGGCGGCATCCGCGGCAAGTGGTTCGACGCGGGCACGCCGATGATCATGACCGGCCGCGGCTGCCCGTACCAGTGCACCTTCTGCTCCTCGCACCTGATGTTCACGCGCAAGGTGCGGCGCCGGTCGGTGGATAACGTCCTGCAGGAAATCCGGCGCCTGCGGAACGAGTACGGCATCGAGGCCGTCCATTTCCTGGACGACACCTTCAACGCCCCGCCGTCCTGGGCCCGGAATTTCTGCGAGGCGCTGCTCCGGGAGCCCTACCGTCTCACGTGGGGCTGCCAGGTCCGCGTGAACCTGTTCGACCCGGACCTGGCCCGCCTGATGAGGAAGGCCGGCTGCGTCCAGGTGGACATCGGGGTGGAGTCCGGCTCGCCGAAGGTGCTCAAGGCCCTGAAAAAGGGCGAGACCCCGGAGCAGACGGCCGCCGCTTTCCGCGCCGCCCACGAGGCCGGCATCGCGCCGATGGCCACGTTCCTCGTAGGCTGCCCGGAGGAGACGATGGAGGACATCGAACTCACCCGGCAACTGGTCAAAAGGATCAAGCCGTCGTTTTCCGAATTCTACTTTCTCATCCCGTTCCCCGGCTCGGAGCTGTTCGAGCAGGCCACGGCGAACGGCTGGCTGAAAGACCGGTCCTACGAGGGGCGCGGCATGGTCGACCGGCCGGTCATGGAGATCAACTTCACGATGGAGCAGCAGGTCGAGATCCGGCGGGCCTACTTCCAGTTGGTGGGATGGCGCAACCTGGCGGGGTTCGTGTCGCTCAACGTGCTGTGGGCCATGATGAAATCCCTGCGGCCCTCGATGGTCGCGGCGGCCCTGAAGGAGTTCTGGAAGACCCGCAACCTGCGCGACGCCATGCAGGCCTATGTGCATGCGCTGCGGGCGGCTTATGGGCGGCGGGCGGCGCAGCAGCGGAGCCAGCGCGCCGCGCCGTAAACCGGTCAGCCTATTCTGCCCGACCGTCCAGGGCAACAAACGATCGAGGAGCTTTAATAAGTTGAAGAACATCCGGCCGTTCCTTAAGAATAGCACCGCATGAAAACAGCGACCGTGTCCCGAGGCCAGCCGGAAGTCGTCGGGCGCCCCCGTTGGCTGGCATTCCTGATCTGCGGCGCGCTGGCCCTGGCGGCGCTCCTGGCCCTCGGGGCCGTCACCCAGATGGCCGGCTCGTATTCGGCGGCTAACCGGCTGGCCGCGGAAGGGTGGGGCGACGGCGCCCAGATCATCGTGCGCACCCGGATCGCCGCGCTGTGGCATGGCGCGTTTATCGCGCTTTGCGCGGGGGCCTTTTTCCTGCTCCTGTCCGGACGCCGGGCCGGCTGGTCTTTCCTTCAGGTCGCGATGGCGCGGTGGGGGTTGGTCCTGGTCATGGCGGCGGATGCGATCCTGCTGGCGCGCCACTACGTGCACTCCATGCCGCGGACCGCCGTGCAGGAAAACGAGGTGGTCCGGCTGCTCAAGACGGGCATCCCGGACAAGCGGGTGGCCATGCTCACCCAGGAAGGCTTCTATAACAACTGGCTGACCTACCTCTTTCCCTACCACGGCATCAAGTCGGTCAACATCACCCAGATGCCGCGCATGCCGGCGGAATACGAGCGGTTCCTGCAGGCGGTCGGGCGCCATCCCCTGCGTTTCTGGCAGCTGTCCGCGGTCGGCTACGTCATGGCCCCCGTCGGCGCTTGGAATCAGATCCAGGCCGATCCGAACATGAAGGACGCCTTCGCGCCGGCCCTGGAGTACAACGTGGGCTTGCGCGACGGCGATCTTGTCGTGGTCCCGGCGACCGCGTACTCGCCCGGCCAGCATGTCGTCCTGGCTTTTCGGAAACCCGCGCCGTACGCGGCCCTTTTTGCGGGGTGGGCCGCCGCGAATGACGACGAGGCGCTGCGCCGCCTGGCCGATCCGGCAGTGGAACCTTTTCAGGTGTTGCAGGTGGCTCCTGAAACCGCGGACGACCTGCCGGCATCGCAAGCGCAGGGACTGACCGGGCAGGCGCGCGTCCTCGCCTACCGGTCGGGCCGCATGAGGATCGGGATTTCGGCGGACCGGCCGGCCATCCTGCGCGTGGCCGAGAAGTTCGATCCGGGCTGGCAGGCTCGCGTGGATGGGCGGCCCGCGCCGGTGCGGCGGGTGGATTTCCTGTTCATGGGCGTGGCCGTGGCGCCCGGCGATCATGAAGTCGAGCTGTGCTATCGCTCCGGCGCGGGCAGCTTGTACGTCCTGGGCCTGGGGGTGCTCCTGTGCGGCGGCGCCGCGTTGAGCCTGCTGGTTCGTCGTCCGGCCGGGGAGGCCGCCCATGGATAGGCCGTCCTGCGGTCCGGGCCGCGCCCTGCTCAAACGGCTCCTGCTCGCCGTGGTCATGACGGCGCTGGTGCTGGCGGCCCTCGAGGGAGCCTTGCGCCTGGCCGGGTTTCGCCATGAACCCCGGCAGAAGGTGCTCTGGAAACCCACGGTGGCCGGCTTCATCGGCACGGAAGAGTTCTATATCCAGACCGATTTCGCTCCGCCCGGCTATATCTGGGTGTCGCAGCCGAATACCCCGTACACGGACCGCTACGGCTTCCGCCGCCCCGAGGTCCCCGTCGAGAAGCAACCCGGGCAATTCCGCGTGGCGTTCCTGGGGGGCTCCACCACGCAGGGCGGGTACCGGCCGTATCCCGAGCGGGTGATCCGGCTGCTGAACGCGGCCACGGGCGGAACCCGCTATGAAATGCTGAACGTCGGCTGCTCGTCGTATTCGACGCACCAGAGCCTGATCGCGCTGGAACGCTGGGTGTGGCCCCGCCACCCGGACCTGGTCATCGTGTACCACGGGTGGAACGACCAGATTGTCCAGGCGGATGGATTCAGCGACCACGAAAAAGACGCCTTGCTGTCCCTGGCCCCCGGCAGCCGCCCCTCGTGGGCCGTGCGGGTGCAGAATATGCGGCTGGCCCAGGGCGTCGGCCGGCTGCTGCAAGCGGTCGATCGCTCCTGGCCGCGCCCGCGGGTGCCCGTGGACCGGTTCCGGAGCAATCTCGACGAATTCGCGGAACGCTGCCGGAAGCGCGGGACGCGCCTGATGATCTTTGTCCGCCCGGAATCCCGCCGCTACCCGCTGCCGGCGTATGAAGCCGGCGCGCTGGAGCACTTCAGCCGCGCCTACAAGACCACCAACACGCTGGAGCTGTACAAGGCCATCCACGCGGATTACTCCGCCGCGCAGCGCGAGCCGCGGGAGGGCGCCGAAGTGTTCGATGCCTGGGCCGTGGTCAACCGGCTGTACGAGCGGCAGCAGGCCGGCGAGTTCGGGCCCGGGGTGGAGATATGGCAGAACGACAGCATTCATCTCCGCCCGCTGGGCGAGGAACTGCTGGCCCAGGAACTCGCGCCCGCCATTGCGCCGGAGGCGGCGGAGGCCGTGAAAACTTTTGTGCAAAGCGGTCGCTATTGGTCCTTCCTGGCCGGGGAGTTCCTGAACGAACGGCTGCCCCACGAGGCCGTCTATTGCGCACGCCGGGCCAAAGAAGCCGATCCGGCGCTGACCGCGGCGATGGACGAGTTGACCCGCCGCGCCGAAAAGGATTTCGAGTTCGTGGCGTTGTTCGAGGAGGGCCGGTGGGGCGGCACGGACCCGGCGTTCGAATCGAAGCTCCGGAAACTCTCGAAATGCCTCGGGATGCGGCCCGCGGACCATGGCGTCCTGGTGCAGATTTTCAGGACCTGCCTGTATTCGAACCGGCCGGAGATGGCGGCGGACGCCCTGGCGGGATACCGGCCGGCCTCCGCCCCGCACCGATACGAATGGCTGAACATGCGGCTTCAGTCGCTGCTCGCGGGGAACCGGCTCCAGGAAGCGGAAGGTGTGGCCGTCGAGATGTTGAACATGAATCCGCGCGAGGCGCAGGTGCGAGGCGTGCTGGACCAGATTCGCGCACGGAGGACGCCATGAACGGGCCGTTGACGGACCGGCAAACCGACCGCATGGATCGCTTCCTGTTCGTCGCCATTCTCCTCCTCGTCGCCGTTGCCATTTTCCGCTCGATCCTTCTGCCGGGGCGGTTTCTTTTCACCACCGACGACAACATCGGCGACCTGGCGCTGCGGAAGGCGCTGCTCCCCGGCGGCTATTCGGGCGGCTGGTACGACGGCATGCTGCTGGGTTTCAACATGGTGATCCCTCCCGGCTGGACCCATTTGCTGCTCTGGTTGTCGCCGCTGATTCCCTTTGTCAACTGGATGCACGGGCTGGACCTTGTGCTGGCCTCGCTCGCGCTGGCGGCGTTCCTCCGGCGCAAGGACGTGAGCTGGCCCGCCTGCGCCGTCGCGGCGCTCGCCGCCTTCTGGGTCGGCAGCAATTTCACGCTGACCTACGCCGGCCACATCATGAAGTTCGGCGTGCTGATGTGGGCGGCGGCCTACCTCTGGTGGGTGGATCGCGCCGTGGAGACCGGCCGGCCCGCCCTCGCGGTCCTGGCGGGGGGGGCGCTGGGCGCGATGTTCCTGGAGCAGGCGGACGTGGCGCTGTTCTTCGCGCTCGCGCTGGGACCGTATGCCCTTTTCCGGCTCGGGCAGACGGCCGGGGCCCAGGGCAGGAAGTGGGCGGTTGTCCTGGTTCCCCTGCTGCTGTCCGCCTTGATAATTGCCTTCCACCCGTTGTGGGAAGGCTATCGCGCCAATGTGCAGGGCGTGACGTCGATGGAACAGGAAAACCCCGGGGAGAAGTGGGCGTTCATCACGCAGTGGAGCTGGCCGCCCGAGGAGAGCATTGATTTCGTCGCGCCCGGCTACATGGGCTGGCGCAGCGGGGAGCCGGCGGGCCCGTACTGGGGGCGCATGGGCCGGTCCGAGGGATGGGAGCAAACCCGGCGCGGCTTCCAGAATTTCAAGCTGGAGAACCAGTACCTGGGCGCCATCCCGCTCCTCCTGGCCCTGGCCGCCCTGGCCGGCGCGCGGCAGAAGCCCGAGATCATTTTCTGGGGCGTCGCCGCGCTGGTGACGCTGCTGCTGTCGTTCGGGAAGTACTTTCCCCTGTACGCCGTCTTCTACAAGCTGCCGGTCATTAACAATATCCGCAATCCGAACAAGTTCCTGCAAGTGTTCCAGCTGGTGCTGGCCATCCTGTCCGCCTATGGATTCGACCTTGTTCTGAAGGCCGGCCGGAAGCCGGATCCGATTGGAGCGCCGCCGCGCGCGTGAGCGCGAACAGGCCGCTACCGGTTCGCTTCCAACTGCGCCCGCAGGGTGTCCACGTCGATCTCGTGGACAAAGAAGCTCTCGTCGCCGCACAAGACCCGCCGGTCCAGCGGGAACGGGCCGATCACCCGGACGCCCGGGGCCTGCAGGGGCATCAGGGTGATCAGCAACACCTGGTCGTAGGTCCCGGAATCCGCTTTCCGGATCAGCCTTTGGATGGCCTCCACGGGCGGCACTTTCTTGTCGTTCTCGTACCACTGGGCGTCGCAGATCAGGCCCTGGTAGAAACGCTCCTGCTCGATGCAATAGAACGGCGGGAACTCGGGCCGCATGTAGGGTTGAATGGACTGGGTGGCGTAGGACAGCACGGTGCCCACGAGCACGTTGGTGCTCTTGAGGTGGGCGTTCAGGAACTGCGCCGTCTCGCGTCCGCCCGAAAAGGGGTGTTGAAAATCCATGCGGAATGCCGTGACTGTTCCGATGGCTTGCAGGGCCAGGAACGCGGAAAAGATCGCGGCCCGAAGGAGGGGATACCGCTTCATCCATCTGGAGTCCGCCCACCGGCCGGGTGCCGGGTAATAGCGGCCGATCCACTGGGTGAAGACCAGCAGCAGCCAGAGCATGCCGATGAAGCGCATGTTGCTGCCCCGGAAGACCAGCAGGTAGGCGATGATCCCGCCGGTGACCAGAAAGTAACCCAGGGGGACAGGCTTGGCGTGGACCAGGTAGAGAAGGCCGGCCAGGCCAAGCAGGGCCAGCAGGGTGGAGTGCTGATCGCTTACCGTGTTGGCGGGCCAGAAGTAGAACTGCGGCTTCACGACCGGCGCCGCCAGGCGAAGCAGGACGCCCCGCGCCGTTTGGAAGTAGTCGATCTCTCCGCCGCCGGACAGCACCGCGCGCACTTCCGCAAACGGGATCAACTGGTAGAGCGACACCAGGAAAACAAGCCCGAGCGCGAACAGGGGCGCCAGGAAGGGGGTGTATTCACGCCATCGCGTTCGATGGGCCGCCGCCAATTCGATCACGTACAGCAGCGCCAGCGTCCCGGCGAACAGGCCGCCGTACATGTGGGTCTGGGCCATCAGGGCCAGCGGGAGCATGTACAGCCAGGGGCGCCGGAAGCGCTGCGCGTAGAGCGTCGCCGCCAGGCACAGGAAAAGCAGGATGGGCACGTAGTTGCGCGCCACGATGTTGTACTCGTAGAAGACCAGGAACCCGAAGGGGTACAGGATTTTTTCCAGACGCGTGAACGGGCCGAAACGGATGAACAGGAAAACGCCCGCGATCGCCATCAGCGAATGGAAAACCTGCATGGCGAGGGGCGAGGGGAAGACCTTGAGGAGGAAATACAAGGCGGTATGCCAGCCGCCGGGATCCGTCTGGTAGCCGAGGTCATGCAGCACGGCGGCCAGCGAAGGGCCCCATCGCGTATACAGCCAGTCGGCCGCCTCATCGCGCCACAGTTCGTGGCGGGGGATGAGGACGAAGGTCATCACGATGTACGCCGCCAGGGCGAGATAGGGCAGGGCGTCGAGCGCGCGACGGGACGGGCTGGACACGGGTTCGTTCACCGGTGTGTTCTCACGCGTCAGACTCTACCAGCGCCATGATCGGCCTGCAAGCGGGCGCCCGGCGATGGACAAGGACCCGGCCCCGAGGTAGTATGCGGCGGGCCAGGGGCCCGGGCTGATCATATGGCGGGGAACAACAATTCCGTGGATGAAGGCCGCCCGGCCGCGTCCGGCCGCACGGGGCTGATGCTCGGCCTGGCCGTCCTGCTGGCGCTGTCGATCGGCATCCGTTTCTACAAGCTGGGCGTGACGGACACGCGCTCGGACGAGGTGGAGCTGGTTGAACAGCTCCAGGGCGGCGTTAAACCGGTCGAGTACTTCAAGTGGTTCATCGAGGTGTTCCAGGCCGGCCGCCAGATGCCTCTGTCGCGCGTGGCGACCTGCATCTATATGCGGACGTTCGAATTGCCGGTGACCCTTTTCCACGTCCGGACCCCGTTCGCCATGTTGAGCGCGCTGACGCCGCTGTTCCTGGTGTTCCTCGGGCGGTGGTGGGCCGGCCCGCGCCTGGGCTGGATCCTCGGCGTCCTGGGGCTGGTCAATCCGTTCGCCCTGTTCTGGGGGCGCATCGGGCTGGCCTATGGCTTCGTGCTCCCGTTCGTCGTCCTGACCGCGGCCTTCTTTGTGCCGTTGCTGAACAACGCCGCCGGGGGGCGGCCGTTGCCGCGCGGCCTGCTCGCCGGTGTCACGGCGGCCGCGGTCCTCGGCTCGTATTCCCACCTGTCCGCGTGGCCCTTCACGGGGCTGCTCTGGCTGGCGCTCTTCTTCCTGGTGCTGAAAAAAGCGGCGTGGAATTTCCGCGCGGTGCCCGCGCGCTGCTGGATCGCGTTCGCGGTCTGGGCGCTCTCCATCGCCCCGTGGGCCTATTCCTTCCTCACGGCCGTCAACACCAAGTGGGATATCCTCGACAAGATTTCCAACGATCCCGTGTACACGTTTGCCGCGATGCGCCGGCTGCCCTTCGTGATGGGATGGGGCCGGGGCGTTCCGGGCGTGTTCCTGACCCTGGGCCTTCCGCTGCTGGGCCTCGTCCTGGCCTGGAAGAACCGCGGCCTGCGACCGGGCCTGGCGCTGACGCTGCTGATCGGCGTGGTCCTCTTTGCCATGCTGGCGCTCATGATGACCTTGAGCGGCGGCATCTACACGCTTCGCTACTTTACGCCGCTGTGGATCATTCCGATCCTGCTGGCCGGGCTGGCGATCCACGAGGCGGCGGCATGGGTGGGCCGGCGCTGGCCGCGTCCCGGGGCGGCGACCCTGTCCGCGGCGTTGTTCCTGGCGGGCGTGGCGGCGCATGCCGCCGCGCCGCTCTGGTGGACCGTCAACCTGACGGGCCATCCCACCCCCTACAGCCACGTCAGCCGGTGGCTGGACGCCCACCTTCCGAAGGGCGCCCCGGCGATCGTGGACCGATGGTTCGAGCCCAGCCACGAGATGCGGTTCCACGCGCCCACGAACACGTATGTGACCTTCACCGTCCCGAACGAACCGCTGAAGAATTTTCTGGAACTCAAGTGGCGCGACACGGTGAAGCAGTTTGCCCTGCGCTACCCGGACGCGGCCTATGTCGAACTGATCAAGTGCTACTTCTACGTGCCCACGGTCGGCGGCTGGGAATGGCCGCGCCAGTATTTTGCGCGCCACGCGGTCATCACCAACGAGCCGGCGCTCAAGCTCCGGCAGCGTTGGCTGGGCATGACCGAGGACTACTACGCCGACAACACCAACCGCATTGTCTGCGAAATCTTTTACAACACCACCGAGGACATGCTCGAAAAAGCGCGCGCGGCCGGCCAGCCGTTCTTCCTCCAGTACGGAGAGGGATGGCGCTACGCGAAAACCCAGGATTTCCGGGATTGGCGCATGCTGGAGGGCGCGGCGGAAGTCGAACTCTTCAATCTGACCGGCGCGCCGCAGGAGGCCCGCCTGACGGTCCGGGGCGCCGCCGTGGAGGGAACCAAGCAGGTGCGGAGTTCCACGGGAGCGCAGGAGACCTTCCCGGCCAACCAGAGGCATGAGTGGGCCGTGGTCCTGACGTCGCTTCCGCCCGGCCGGACCGTCGTTCGGTTGACCGACAGCCTGGGGCCGGCCGCCCACGCCGTCCTGCTGGTGGAAGACCTCCGGCTGGCCGCGGATCAAGGCGCTTCGATCACGCGGTAGTATCGGTGCCCGGTGTCCCGGGTGACGTCCATCACGTACATGTAGGCCCCGGTGCCGGCCACCGGGCTTCCGATGTTCTCCCACACCGGGTTGAGCAGGCTCATGGCGCCCTGCACCTGGTAGGTTTCCCCGACGTATCCGAACCACACGACGTCCACGGCGGAAACCCGGATCGAGATGTCGCGGTCCACGCCGTACTCGAAGGCCCCCATGTCCACCAGGCCGTTCACGATGCGGGGGTTGTGCGCCAAGTCGGTGGCGTCCGGCATCCAGGCCATGTTCTCGCCGACGTCCACGCAGGGCGAAAGATTCTGGAGGCGGTACGAGCCGTCCGCTTCAAAGAGCGGGTTGATGTTCGTATTGCCCGCCAGCCAGTTCACCGGTCCGACGCCGTGCGTGACAATCCCGGCCTCTCCGCCCTGCACGTCCGAGTAGGAAAGGGTGATCTCGATGTCGTACCATTCCGGGTTGAAGGCAATCTGCTCGGTCGTGTTGTCCCAGAGAATGCAATTATGCAGAGACGGACTGCTGTCGTAGGAAACCATGACTCCTCCGCCGTATCCCGACGGCGCGGAATTGGCGGCTATCGTCACGCTGTCCAGCTCCGCGTCCGATCCGTCAAAGTAAAGGCCGCCGCCCTGGGTGATGGACGAATTCCCTGCAATCAGGAGGTTACGGGCCGTGCCGGACGCGTGGTAGTAGTGGATGGCGCCGCCCCCGCCGTCGGATTCGTTGTGGGTCAGCACGAGGTTCCGCAGCGTGGGGAGGCCGGCCTGAAGGCGCATGCCTCCGCCGCCGTCGGCGCTGTTGCCGTCGATCACGCAGTCGCATACGCAGACATTGGCGTTGTAAAGGCTGATCCCGCCGCCCTGTCCGTTCAACGCGAAATTGCCGCTGACAATGCAGTTGGAAACCAGCCCGTCCGACGCCCCGTTAAAGAAAAGGCCGCCCCCCCAGGTATCCTTGTCCGAGCCCGTCGCCCTGGCGGTGCCATTGGTCAGCGTAAAGCCGATGATCGCCGCATTGCCCGAGGCATAAACGCAGCGAACAGGCGTGCCTCGGTCGCCCGCGATCACCGTATTGGTGGGGCCGTTGAGGCTTTGGAGGATGACGTTGTTGGTAATCACCACGCGGTTCGGCAGGATCGCGCCGGGTGTGACGCGGCTCCCCGTAGAATACACCCCATTGCTTACGAGGATCGTGTCGCCGTCCTGCGAAGCGTCCAGCGCCGTCTGGATCGTGGCGGCCGCCATGGCCCAATTGGTGTACGGAGGGATGGAGGCCCCGGAGAGCGCGACGTAGCGGGTGATGGCCCGGGCGCAGGGGGCGATGGCCAGACCGATCCAAAGCGCATGAAGAGAGAAAAGCCGAACGCGGCGCTGCATGACTCGCCTCCTTGGTTGATTAGAGGAACCAGTCCTCTAACCCCATATTCGGCGGCGTTCGCCTCATGTCAATTCAAAAGCGATTTTCTCGAAATCCACTTCGGCCGTCGCCAGGACCTTGTACGGTTTCCTGAACGCGCCCGTGTAATCCAGGAAGGCCCGGAAATCGTGGGTTGGAACCGCGAAGTCGTCGAAGAGCAGGATGGTGCCCGTCTTGAGCAGACCGTTCAACGTGCACAGCCAATACAACGTCGAGGTATAGAGGTCCGCATCGCAGTGAACGATCAGGCGCTTCTGCGGCTTGTACTCGGCCAGGAATCCGGGGAGCGTGTCCTGAAACAGCCCCTTGATAAACGTGACCCGCGCATCGTCCACGCGGGGCACCTGCCCGTCGTTGCTGAAGGACCCCGGCTCGAACTTTTTCAACCCGGTCTGCCAGGCCTCCGGCAGGCCCGTGAAGGTGTCGAACCCGTAGAACCGGGTTTCCGGGTGCGCCGAGAGTTGGCTCCACTCGCGGATCGAATCGCCGAACATGACCCCGGCCTCGAGGTAGTCGAACGGCTCGCCGCCCATGAGACCCGCGACATGCTCGAAGAGTTGGAGGCGGCGCTCAAAATGCCGCGGCGCGGGATGCGCTCGCATCCACCGGCCGAGGGCCAGCAGCGAGTTGAAGAAGTCAAGGGAGGACGATGGCGGAATCCCGCACCGGATGATGCTTCTCTTGATCTTTCGGCCCCATTCCATTTTTACCCTCCTTGTTGCGAAAGCATGATCACTGTCCATCGTCGAGCGGCAGAACATGAACTTGTTTTTTGTCCTCGCCGGAGCGAGGCGCTTCGTGCCTTCACGCCTCTTCGCCCTTCAGCCACTTCAGCAGGGCGGGCATGTCGGGATGGAAGCCCTCCTCGATCCGGACGTCCCGTTGCTTTTCCGCCGCCACGAAGACCTGCGCGCCCCAGCGCGGGACGCGCCGGGCCACCCAGACGCCCAGCCGGGAGTTCTCAAAGGGGAAGATATAGCTCCCTTCGCGCCGGCGCACCGCGAAGCCGTGCTTCTCCAGGATTCGCTGGAGCAGGCGCGCGCTGAAATCGCGATAGTGCGGACAGCGGTAGCGGGCCGAAAACATCGGGGTGAGGTCGAGGATGAACTGCATGACGAACGAGATGGGCTGGTTGACGTTCGGGATGCCCGCGAACAGGACGCCGCCCGGCCGGAGCACGCGGTTGATCTCGTTCATCAGGTGGTCGGTGTGGACCACGTGCTCGATGACGTCCGTCGCCATGACCAGGTCGAACTGCCCGTCGGGGAAGGGCAGGGGCGATTCGTCCACGTTCACGAGGAACGTTTCCACGCCTTTGGCCTTCGCCATGTCCAACAGCCTCTCGGAGACGTCGATGCCGGCCTTGTAGACGCCGGCCGGGAGCCGGTTCAGGATCGCGCCGTTGCCGCACCCGATGTCCAGGACGGCGCCTGGCGAGGCGAGACGCTTCCACGTTTCGTCAAGGAACTCGCGAATGCGCAGGATGCGCCGGTCCACCTTCTCGGAGAGATAGGCGTCCGCCTGGTCGAAAAACCGCGCCTGGTCGTTTTGCATGGATGATTCCTGTCAGAGAGCCAATCACGAAAGATACGGAAAGTGAATCCCTTTCAGCTCCTCTTTCGTGTGTTCTGCCTATTCCGTGGTTCCTCTCTTTTCCCGACGTGAGCATACATCCTGCGCAGGCCTTCCTCCAGCGATACGCGGGGTGTCCAGCCGCCCAGCAGCCTGCGCGCGAGCGAGCAATCCGCCGCCTGGCCCCACAACGCAGTCGGCACGGCGGGATCGAAGGTCAGCGGGATGTCCTTGCCGGACACCTGGACGACCCGTTCCGCGATCTCCGCTATGGTGGCCCGTCCCTCGTTCGCCAGGTTGAAGGGCCCGACCACCTGGAGCCGCTCCTGCGCCTCCACGCTCAACAGCAGCGCGTCGAGCACGTCGTCCACGAAAATGTATGAACGCGTCTCGCGTCCCGTCCCGCGGATGCGGAACGGCGCGCCTTCCGGCCACCGCGCCGCCCGCCGGCAGAAGACGGGGATCGCCGAGCCCGTCGCGGGATCGGTGTCCTGGTGGTAGCCGTAGGCGCCCATGATCCGCGCCAGCGAGACGCGGAACCAGGGATGCTCCCGGGCCAGCGCCTCCAGGGTGATCTCGCCGAGCAGCTTGCCCCACCCGTAGGTCAGCGCCGGCCGGGCCGGATAGGCCTCCTCCTCGCGGAGGGGGGCGGCATCCGGGGCCTGCTGGCGGGCTTCCGGGTAGACGTGCGCGCTGCCGGCATACACGAACGACGCCGCGCGCGCCTCGACCGCGGCCTGGAAGACGTTCTGGTCGATGAGCACGTTGTTCAGCAGGACCGAGCCCGGGCGGTCCAGGTAGACCTGGATGCCGCCGACGCGCGCGGCGAAATGAAACACAACCTGCATGCCCTCCGCGGCGCGTCGCGCGGCCGCCGGATCGCGCAGGTCGAGCTCGATGAATTCGATGCGGTCGCGGATCTCCGCGAGGTGCTCCAGGCGGCCCCGCTCCAGGTTGTCCACGGCCCGCACCCGGGCGCCTTCCGCGGCCAGCCGCCGGGCCATGTTGGCCCCCAGGAATCCCGCGCCGCCGGTGATCAACACCGGCCTCTCCCGCCATTTCGTATTCATGTCGCCGTCTTCTCCTCGCCCGCGAAATGCCGCAACGCGCGGACCCACAGGTCCGTGATCCGGCGCGGGTCCAGCCGTTCCCGGGCGACCCGCTCCGCGCCCTCGCGCAGCCGTCCGCGCAGCGCCGGGTCCGCGATCAGGCGCTCCAACTGCCGGCTGAACTCCTCGCCGGACTCGGGGTCGAACATCAGGGCGCTCACGCCTTCCTCGGCGTTCTCGGCGATGCCGTCGAGGCGGACGGCGAGGATGGCGCACCCGCAGGCCAGGCTGTGCAACAGGTTGGCCGTCACCTGGAAATGGTCGGAGAAGCCCCCGTGGCGCATGATCAGGGAAATGTCCGCGGCGTTCAGCAACGAGTTGAGCCTGGTCACGTCCGGAAGCCAGCCGAGAAAGCGGACGCGGTCCGCCATGCCCAGTTCCGAGGCCCGCCGTTCGAGGTAGCCGCGGAGCGGCCCGTCGCCGGCGATCCAGAGCCGGAGCCCGGGATGTTTTGAAAAGGCCGGGCGCAGGTACTCAAAGGCGTGATCCAGGTTCTTGTTGGGATGCAGAATGCCGTGGTGGACGATGACCAGGTCGTCCTCCTGCAGGTCCCACTCCCGCCGCGCCGCCACGCGGTCCATGGGATGGAAAAAACTCGTTTCGCACGCTTCCGGGACCACGAATGCCTTCTCCGCCTCGACGCCTTGCGAGGCCATGTAGCGCCTCATGGCCTCGGTGCGGGTGATGATTCCCCGCAGCCGACGCCAGGTGAAGCGGTCAACGGCCAGCAGGAACTTCCGGGCGAGCCCCGAGAAAAACCCGTGCCCGAGATAGACATCCCAGAATATGTCGGCCCCGCTGACCACGACCGGGCATCCCGACACGAGGCGGAGGAGGAGGGGCAGGAAGGTGATGTATTCCTCGATATAGATGAAGCCGGCCTTCAGGCGCCGCGCCTGCCAGGCCACGCGCAGGGAGAGGGGGAACCAGAGCAGGGTCTTGAGCCACTTGTCCGCGTTATGCCCGCGCCGGACGCCGATCGGGAATTCGTGGAAGAAGATGCCCGGGTGGCCGTGCAGGGCGTGAGGCTTCTCCGACCGGTAGGAGAAATGGTGCACATCCGAGGTCGTGGCCAGCTCCTTCAGCATGGCCGGGAAGATGTTGTTCATCGCCTCGTGATCGGCGATGGGATAGCGGAACATGGAGACGATGACGGGGCGCGGCGCGGCTGGCTCGTTCACGGGCATGCGCTGGTCCATGTTTGGACGCCGTCGGGACAAAATCCGAACGTGGCGAAGCGGCCGCCCAGCTGCTCCAGCTTCTCGCGGATCGCCTGCTTGTTGTCGATGGGCGCGAAGAGCATGAGATAGCCTCCGCCGCCCGCGCCCAGGATTTTCCCGCCGAAGGCGCCGAGCCGGCGCGCCTCCTCGTAGAGCGAGTCGATGAACTCGTCGGTGACAAGCGGGTTCATCGTTTTCTTGGCGAGATGGGCCTCGTGGAGGAGGTGCCCGAACTCGCTGATCTTGCCGCGCAGCAGGAGGTTCTTCGCCTCGTAGGCCAGCGCCTTGAGCTTCTCCGTCCCGGCGCGGCTGGAACTGCCGGCCTCGTGAAACGCCGCGACCTGCTTGTCGATCAGGTTGGCCGAGAGCCGCGTGCGGCCGGTGAAGCACAGCATGCAGTGGCTTTCGACGTCGTTGAGGATGTCGGGACGCAGGCGCAGCGGGGTGACCTCGACGTTGTCCGGGTGGAACTCGATGAGGTTGAACCCGCCGAAGCTGCACGCGTACTGGTCCTGCTTCCCGCCGCTGATCTTCATCTTCACGCGCTCGACGTCGTAGGCTTTTTCCGCCAGTTCGTAGGGGTCCATGTGCCGGCCGGTCAGGACCTGGAGCCCGGCGAGGAGCGCGGTGATCATCGAGGACGAACTGCCGAGCCCGCTGCCCGGCGGCGCCTCGGTCTGCAGCGAGATATCCAAGCCGCGCCGGATGCCCGTTTCCTCCACGCAGGCCTTGGCGAGGTCCAGCACCCCGTCGTACGGGGGTTCGCCCCGGGCGGCGTAGTCGACCTCGACGTTGAAGTCGAGCGAGCGGATGCGGATCCGGTCGTCCTCGTGCGGGCGGATCGAGACGTAGCTGTACTTGTTGATCGTCGCCACGAGCACCGCGCCGCCGATCTCCTTGTAGACCGCCTCGATGTCGCTCCCGCCGCCCGCGAAGCTCAAGCGCAGCGGGGACTTCGCCCGCAGGTAGGGATTCATTTCCGCGCCTCGTCCTGGTGGTGCCGGTACCAGTCCACGGTCAGTTCCAGGCCGCGGCGCAGGCCGGTCTCCGCCCGCCAGCCCAGCCGTTCGAGCGCCCGGCTCGAGTCCATGAGCCGGCGCGGCTGGCCCTCGGGCTTGCTGCGGTCCAACTCCACGCGCCCCTTGAACCCGGTGATCTCCGTCAGCAGGTCCACGACCTCGCCGACGGATGTGTCGCGGCCGGCGCCGAGATTGATGACGTCGAAGCCCTCGATCCGCTCCGCCGCGCGGAGCATGCCGTCGGCCACATCGCCGGCGTAGACAAAATCGCGCGTGGCGAGCCCGCTGCCCCAGACGCTCACGGAGTCCGCGCGCCGGTCCGCGGCCTCGACGAACTTGCGCACGAGCGCGGGGATGACGTGCGCGTCGTGGAGGTTGAAGTTGTCGTGGGGCCCGTAGATGTTGCCCGGGATGCAGACGGCGGCGTTGAAGCCGTACTGCCGGTGATAGGCCTCGCCCTGGATGGTCAGCATGCGCTTCGCCAGCGAGTAGGGCGCGCTTTCGGGCTGCGGGATGCCCGTCCAGAGGTCGTCTTCCCGGAGCGGCATGGGGGCGTTGAGCGGATACCCGCACCCCGCGCCGGCGGCGACGAACTTCTTCGCGCCGCTCTTCCAGGCGTAGTGCATGACCAGCGTGCCCATCATCAGGTTCCGGTAGAGGTACTCCGCCGGGCGTTGCTGGTTGGGCAGGATGCCGCCGACCAGCCCGGCGAGGTGGATGACCACGTCTGCCGGATGCTTCGCGAACAACCGCTCGACATCCGCCTCGCGCGTCAGGTCGAATTCCGCGTGGCGGACGGCCCGTATATGGCGCGCGCCGGCCAGCGTCAGCCGCTCCATCATGTGCGACCCGAGGAAGCCCGTGCCGCCCGTCACCAGGACCCGCTTGTCGCTCCAGAAAGACATGATACCGTAGACCCTCCGTCCGGCTCACACGTTCGAGTAACTGCTCCGCCGTATTACCTGGTAACCCTTGATCAGTTCCGCGATGCCCTGCTGCAGGGACACGCGCGGCTGGTATCCCGTGCGCTCGATCTTTTCGTTGCTCACGATGTAATTGCGCTTGTCCGGGTCTTCCCCAACCGGCGACTCCATGATCGTGAAATCCGGCGCCTGTTTCTTGATCTCCAGGCACAGTTCCATCTTGGACAGGTTCGCCTCGCTCAACCCCACGTTGTAGGCCTGGCCTTTCATGGCGTCGAAATGGTCCATGGCGTGCAGGAACGCCCGGGCGACGTCGCGCACGTGGATGTAGTTGCGCTTGAAGTGCGCCTCGAACAGCACCACGAACCGGTCGGTCACCGCGCGATAGGTGAAATCGTTCACCAGCAGGTCCAGCCGCATCCGCGGGCTGATGCCGAAGACCGTGGCCAGCCGAAGGGATACCGCCCGGCCGGAGGCCAGCAGGGCTTCCTCGAGTTCGACCTTCAGTTTCCCGTAGAGCGAGACCGGCCGCAGAGGCGTTTCCTCCGTGCAGAACACGCCCTCCTGGCCGATCCCGTAGCCGCTATTGGTGGTCGGAGAGAGGATCCGCTGGCCGGCGCCGGTGTGCTTCAAGAGCATCAGGATCGCGTCGAGGTTGATCGAGCGGGCCTCGATGGGTTTCCGGGCGCAGAGCGGGGCGCCGACCAGGCAGGCGAGGGGGATGATCACGTCCGCCTGCGCCGCCAGCGGCTGGATCAGCCGCGCGTCGCGCGCGTCGCCGCGGAGGATGGTCAGTCTCTCATCGAAACAGCAATCCAGAAGGGACGTTTGTCCATAAAGGAAGTTGTCGACGACGGTTACGGAGCAGCCGCGGGCCAGCAGCCCGGGGACCAGGATGGAGCCCAGATAACCTGCGCCCCCGGTGACCAGCACATGAGTCGTTGCTTTAGTCATGCGATTTACCCTACCGTTGGCCTACGGGGGTGTCAACTTCCGCGCGGGGAGGGTTTGCTCATTGTCCGCAGGAAATGCCGGAGAAGCTATGTATCACAGTTTATAAACTGTGATACATTGGGCGGAGCGCATCATGGGCTGTGTGTCGGTTTGTCGGCTTGCCGTCGGCGTGGGTGACCCTTATATTCCGCCCGTTTGCATCCAATGGATGGGATCGGAGCATGACGGACACTTTTCGAGATGACGCCTCGCGACTGGACGTGCGCTACGTCGCGCACCTCGCCCGCCTTCATCTTTCCGACGAGGAAGCGGCCGTTTTCCAGCCGCAGCTCGAGCAGGTGCTCGGCTACGTCCGCGAACTCGGCGCCCTTGATGTCGAGGGGGTGGAGCCGACCGCGCATGCCTTCCCGGTCCAGAACGTGTTCCGCGACGACGAGGTCCGGCCGGGCCTGGATCATGAAGCCGCCATGAAGAACGCCCCCCAGGAAAGGCAGGGGCAGTTCATCGTGCCGAAGATCATCGAGTGAGATCGCCGACATGGCCGGGCTTTCCAATCTGACCCTGCACGAAACAGCGGACCGGCTGGCCCGCGGAGAATGCACGTCCGAGGACCTGGTCCGCGACCTGGTCGCCGCCATCGAGCAGCGCGACGGCAAGGTCGGCGCGTACGTATGGGTGAACGTCGAGGACGCGCTGGCCCGCGCCCGCGAGGCCGACGCCGCGCGGCTCGGCGGCGACCGGCGTCCGCTGCTGGGCATCCCGCTGGCGGTCAAGGACGTGCTCAACGTCAAGGACCAGCCCTGCGCCTGCGGCTCGCGCATCCTGAAGGGCTACGTCTCGCCCTACGACGCGACAGCGATCGCCCGGCTGCGCGAACAGGGCGCCGTCTTCCTGGGCCGGACCAACATGGACGAGTTCGCCATGGGGTCCACCACGGAGAATTCCGCGCTCGGCGTCACGCGCAATCCCTGGGACCTGGCCCGCGTGCCCGGCGGTTCCAGCGGCGGCTCGGCCGCCGCCGTCGCCGCGGGCGAAGCCCTGGCCGCGCTGGGCACGGACACCGGCGGCTCTGTCCGGCAGCCCGCGTCGTTCTGCGGCTGCGTCGGGCTCAAGCCTTCCTACGGCCGCGTCTCGCGCTTCGGGCTGACGGCCTACGCCTCGTCATTGGACCAGATCGGCCCGATGACCAGGGACGTCCGGGACGCCGCGATGCTCCTCCAGGCGATGGCGGGGCGCGACCCGCGGGATTCCAGCAGCGTCGAGATCCCCGTGCCTGACTACTCCGCGTCGCTCCGGAACGATCTCAACGGCATGAAGCTCGGCCTGCCCCGCGAGTACTTCATTGCCGGGACGGATCCCGAGGTCGAGCGCGCCGTGCGGGCCGCCGTGGAGCAATGCCGGGCGCTGGGCGCGGAGTTCGTCGAGATCAGCCTGCCGCATACGCCGTACGCCATTGCGACATACTATGTCGTCGCCACGGCCGAGGCGTCGGCCAACCTCGCGCGGTTCGACGGCGTGCGCTACGGCGCCCGGGTCGAGGGCGAGGACCCGATCGACATGTACGGCAAGACCCGCGCCGCGGGATTCGGGCGCGAGGTGAAGCGGCGGATCATCCTCGGCACGTACGTGTTGAGCAGCGGCTACTACGACGCGTATTACCTGCGCGCGCAGAAAGTCCGAACGCTGATCCGCGGCGATTTCGAGAAGGCCTTCGCGGGGTGCGACGCCATCCTGACGCCCGTCGTCCCGACGCCGGCCTACCGGATCGGGGAGAAGGCGGACGACCCGCTCCAGATGTACCTGGGCGACATCTTTACCGTCACCGCGAACCTGGCCGGCATCTGCGGGTTGTCCGTCCCGTGCGGATTCGCGGGCGCCGGCCTGCCCGTCGGCCTCCAGATCCTGGGCCCGGCGTTCAAGGAAGAGAACATCCTCCGCGTCGGGTACGCGTACGAGCAATCCACGGAGTGGCATCTCCGAAAGCCGAACCTCGAGTCATGAAGTATCTTCCGACCATAGGCCTGGAAATCCATGTCCAGCTGAAGACGCGATCGAAGATCTTCTGCGGCTGCCCGAACGAGCCGGGCGGGGAGCCGAACACGCACGTCTGCCCGGTCTGCCTCGGGTATCCCGGCACGCTGCCGAACGTCAACGGCGAGGCCATTCGTCTGACCGTGCTGACCGGGCTGATGATCGGCTGCCGGATCAATCCGTACAGCAAGTTCGACCGGAAGAACTACTTCTACCCGGACATGCCGAAGAACTACCAGATCTCGCAGTACGACAAGCCGCTGTGCCTGGGCGGCTCGGTGGAGATCGAGGTCGAGGGCCGGAAGAAAGCCGTCGGCATCACGCGCATCCATCTGGAAGAGGACGTCGGCAAGAGCATGCACTTCGGCTCGTCCAGCGGCGTGGACTTCAACCGCGCCGGCGCGCCGCTGATGGAGATTGTGACGGAGCCCGACATCGAAACCCCCGAGGAGGCCCAGGCCTTTCTTCTCGCCCTGCGGCAGATCCTGCTCTACGGCGGCGTGAGCGACTGCAACCTGGAGCAGGGGAACCTGCGGTGCGACGTCAACTGCAGCGTGCGGCCGGAGGGGCAGTCCGAGCTGGGCACGAAGATTGAGATCAAGAACATGAACACGTTCAAGGGCGTGTTCCACGCGCTGAAGCACGAGCTGCCCCGGCAGGAAGAGGTGCTGCGGTCCGGCGGCGCGATCCGGCAGGAGACCCGCCGGTGGGACGACGAAAAGGGCGTCACCGAGGCCATGCGGTCCAAGGAATACGCGCACGACTACCGCTATTTCCCCGAGCCCGACCTCATGCCCGTTGTCCTGCCGCCGGAAACCGTCGAGCAGTGGCGCGCGACGCTGCCCGAGCTGCCGGCGAAGCGGCGCGATCGGTTGGTGACGGAGTACGGCTTGCCGGACTACGATGCCGGCGTGCTGGTGGCGGACAAGGCCGTCGCGGATTTCTTCGAAGAGACCGCGCGCGCGTCCGGCAATCCCAAGGCGGCGTCGAACTGGGTCATGACCGACGTCCTGCGATGCCTGGGGGAAAAGCAGACCGAACTGAAGGATGCGAAGCTGACGTCGGTTTCGCTGGCCGGGCTGATCCGGCTGGTGGACCAGAAGGTGATCAACGTTCCCACGGCGCGCGAGCTGTTCAGCGAGTTGTTCGAGAAGGGCGGGGACCCGACGGAACTGGTCAAGACGAAGGGCCTGGCGCAGGTCAGCGATACCGGCGCGCTGGAAGCTTATGCGGACGAGGCCATCGCCGAGAATCCCGGCCCGGTCGCGGACTACAGGGCCGGCAAGAAGCCCGCGCTGCAATTCCTGGTCGGCCAGATCATGAAGAAGAGCCGCGGCAAGGCCAATCCCCGGATGGTCCAGGAACTCCTCCAGCGCAAGCTGGGCGGGGCCTGACGTCGATCAACCGCCGGGGCGTCGCCGCGACAGGCGCGCGCCCCAGCGCAGCCGATTCCGGGCGAACACGCGGTAGAGGCGGTCGAAGAGCGGGCGGACCAGCGGCGCGCCGGTCCACGCCATCCTTCCGCCGATGCCGGCGGCGCGGTAGGCCGCCCGGACGGCGTCCATGGCGCGAGATACGCGGCCCTCCCCGTCGAAGAAGTGAAGTTGCGCGTCCGCCTCCTCGCGGGTCAGTCCGTAGGCGGCCGGATTGAAAACCGGGTCGCTGATATCCACGAACCGTACGCGGCTGGAGGCGTCAGCCTTCTTCAAGATGGCTGCTTCGCGCGAGCAAAACGGACAAGCGCCGTCGTAAAGCATGACGCCGCGTATTTCTGACTGGAGCGGCCTGTCTTCGTTCATTGCATTAACTTGCTTCATCATGGATCTAACTGCAAGGGATCCGGTTTCAGAAATGGCAATTCATAACCGATTATTGAACACTGAATTATACAACAGCCGCCAATGATGAAGAATCGGTTTACTATTCTATAGTAAAACGTTTAACAAAAAACGGGCATAGGAGTAATTTAACTCACACAATGTCTGTCGCGGGGATGCTGCAGCCTTGGAGATCCTTTCTTTCTGAACGATGTGAGGGACCGATGACGCACGCGGGAAAATGGAAATCGTGGCTGTGGGCCGGAATCGGGGCGTCGGTTCTCGCGTTGCCGGCGCAGGCCGAGGTGATGGTCCAGTGGTTCAACACGACCTGGCGGGAAATGATCGAGAAAATCCCGCTGATGGCGGAAATCGGCTACGGCTCTATCTATGTCCCCGTGCCCAACAAGGGCGGCAGCCAGTGGTCCGTCGGCTACGATCTCCACGACCGCTTTGACCTCGGCGACGAGGACCAGAACGGCACCATCGCGACGAAGTACGGCACGAAGCATGAACTGGTCCGGCTGGTCGAGATGGCCCACCGGTTCGGCATCCGGGTCTATTTCGACAACGTGATGAACCATAATTCGTTCGGCGTGCCGGGCTACGACGAGAGCACGCCGATTACGCTCTACCCGGACATGCTGCCGGAGGATTTCCACCTGATCCAGACGGGCACCCACTTCTGGCGGAAGTCCGGCTCCATCCAGCAGGTTCATTACGACACCGGCGACCACGGGGCCATCCAGCATTACACGTTGAGCGATCTCACGGACATCTCGAACGAGTCCGGCAACTGGGACATCCCGGGGGCGGACCTGTCGTTCGTCCGCCAGCCGGCGGAGCCGGACAAGTACCCGGACCTGACCGATCCGAACAACTATATCCAGGACGCGGACGGCAACCGGGTCTACAAGTACTGCGACACCAACCGGCCGTCCGGCGACCCGGCCAGCGAGGACGTCAACGCCTACCTGATCCGCGCCGCGCGCTGGACGATGCACGAGACGAAGTGCGACGGGTTCCGGTTCGACGCCGCCAAGCACGTGATCCCGGATTTCTTCGGCGAGTGGAAGGGCGTCGGGAACTGGGGCAGCTACCTCGGCTACTGCGGGGCGATCCAGGCGGAGTACGACATCCTGCACGGCTTCAACGACGGCGACACGCGCAATTCGCTGTTCGACGAGGACGCGCCGCGGGACGACGCGCTGCTCTTCGGCGAGGCCGTGCCGCACAAGAACCTGGACCTCTACGACTACGTCCGCCGCGGGATGCGGCTGCTCGACTTCGATTACGAGGGGACCGCGTCGTACACGCTGGACGGTTGGGGCGACCAGAAGTACGCGGGCAACCTCCAGAACATGGGCCGGCTCGGGCCTGACTACGGCGTGATGCAGCCGATGAACCACGACCATCCGCAGTTCGCGGACATGGACATGTTGAGCACCTGGATGATCCTGCGCGACGGCATCGCGCTGGTCTACACGGACGGCAACAACCACTCGCTGCCGGACCAGTGGGGCCGCGTGTTCCCCGAGAAGGGCCAGGGCAATTTCCTCGGCCAGTACCAGAACGCGAACGTGATCGACCGGCTGCCGATGCTGATGGACACCCCGGGCCCCGAGAGCGAAATCTCCCGCACCGTCTGGATTCACCAGCAATTCGTGCGCGGCTGGGACGACAACAAGTGGTCCAGCGACGACGTGGTCGTGAACCAGAAGGTCTACTCGCAGGACTACAAGGGCACGAGCTACAACAACAACGAGGGCGCGGTCCTGCTGGTCGCGATCAACGACGACAAGTACAGCGGACAGACGCACTATGTGAATCCCTTCACGCACTTCCGGCCGGGCACGCTGCTCTTCAACTACGCGACGCGGCACAACGGCTGGGATCAGGACGAGTGGGTCCGCGTCGGGACGGACTGGAAGGTAAACCTGCGCGTGCCGCCGGGGCACTATGCCGCGTACAGCATCATGGTGCCGGGCCGGACGGCCGTGGAGCCGTCGTCGCCGATCCTGATCGAGCAGCCCGCGGGCTCGCTGGTGGGCCTGATCCCGGTGATCCGGGTGGACGGGCTGCACGGCGACGAGGACTGGGACGACGACGGGATCCCGAACGACGAGGACCCGGTCTACATCCAGCGCGTCGCCGGCAGCGACCCGATCCGTTTCGTCTCGCGCTCGGACGGGCTGACCGTGTCCGCGATGATCCGGTTGGACGAGGGGGTGGACGTCAACGGCGACGGACTGGACAACCCTCCGGGCCAGGCGACGGACGTGTTCCTGGGCTACGAGCCGATGACGTTCCGCTTCCGGCGGCTGGGCGAGACGTATTTCGGCATCTGGGACGCCCTGGTCAGCGACATGGATTCCACCGACGGGAACGAGGCAGACTTCTTCAACCGGCACAACTACGAGTCGGAATACGAGGTCACCAACATCTCCGCCACGGCGTTCGGCGAGGGCTACCACATGGTCCGCACGCGGCTGTTCCGCAAGCGGCTGGGCGGGCCGAACGACGGGTGCGACCTGTACAACACCTTCACCAAGACCTTTTACATGGACCGCCTCGCGCCGACGGGCGTGTTCGGCTACCCGCGGACGGGCGAGACGTTCTGGAGCCGCGAGTACGGCATGGCGTTCCGCACCGACGACACGGTGACGAAGGTGCTGGTCCACATCGACGATAACGACCCGGCCAACGACGACTCGGTCACCGGCCTGCCCAACGGCAACGGCACCAGCACCAACGGCGTGGACCCGGCCTGGGAGCCGGCGTCGGCGTCCGTGCCGAATCCCGGCGACGCGCACCTCTCGCAGTACGCGACGAACTACCCGAAGGAGTGGCGCTTCACGTGCCGGGACATCCCGTCCAGCGGCAACGCGACGATCCAGGCGAAGCTCTACGAGGATTCGTCCGCCGCCGATGCCAGCCGGATCACCACGCTCACGTCGGCCCACGCCTGCCGCGCCCCCGACGCGCGGCTGCACATCGCGTGGCCGCCGCACGGGAGCACCATCACGTTCACCGACTACGAGATCGTCGTGCAGTTCACCGATTGCCGCGACGGCGGCGCGGTGTGCCTCTCGACCAATCCGGCGAACTTCTCGGTTTTAATTGACAATTCGTTCCAGCCGCGCGCGGGCTACGTCCTGCGCGACAACCAGGGCGGAGACGGGTTCGGCGAACTGCGGCTGGCCTGGAGCAACTTCAGCGCGGGCACGCACACGATCCTGGCCCTCTACGAGGATGACGACTACGAACTGCAGGCCAGCGCGGAGGTGCAGACGACCGTGGAGCGCAGCATGGCCCGGTTCATCCAGCCGCCGCCGCTGGATCTCAACGGCAATCCCTACACGCTGGTCGCCCCGTATCCGCCCCCGCCGTTCGACACGACGCTCATCGCGGAGACCAGCCCCGACGTCCGCAGCCTGCGGATGGAGATCGACGGCGGGACGTGGGGCGGCGCGGCGACGCTGGTCTCCAGCAATGCGACGGCCAAGAGCTGGAGCTTCGCGTGGACCGGCCTGGGTGTCGCGGACGAGGGGGCGCACGCGCTCGCGCTCTACGGCGATACGGACGGCAACCCGGCCAGCGAAGAGATCGAAGCGAGCCAGACCACGCACCTCGACTTCCGGCAGACCGTGGAGGAGGACGGCGCGGACGACGACGATGACGACGACGGGCTGACCGACTGGGAGGAGACCGTTGCCTACGACCTCTTCACCGACAAGCCGCTCGCAACCGAATGGAACAACGGCGACGTGCACCGGTACTACTTCGCGGGCCGCACGGACGCGATTTCGCCCGACACCGACGACGACGGGCTGCCCGACGGGCTCGAACTGGGCCTGGCGAGCCCGCTGAATCCGGCGGCGACCGACCTGGCCGCGGACACCGACGGCGACGGGTTCAAGAACTTCCTGGCCGATCTCGATCCGCCGCTGTTCAACACGGACGACAACAGCGGGCACCCGAACCACGTCGCGGGCGGCGACCGGCTCATGCGCATCGCCGGGAGCACCACCGACCCCCTCGAGGCGGACTCGGACGGGGATGGCCTGCCGGACGGCATCGAGGACGCGAACCGCAACGGCCGGCTGGACGCGGGCGAGACCGATCCCAACAACTCCGACACCGACGGCGACGGCAAGCTGGACGGCACGGAGGACATCAGTCACGACGGGCTCGTGGATGGCGACTCCAACACCAACCGGCTCTACGACGCGGGCGAGGCGTGGCTGGAGACCGATCCGCTGAACGCGGACACCGACGGCGACGGGCTGCCGGACGGCTGGGAGAACCGGTCGTGCCTCTCCGCGCTGGACAACGGCACGAACAGCCTCGCCACCGCGGCGGCCGGCGACGGAACCGCGGACTTCGGGCCCGCGGGCAACCCGGACCTCGACGCGTTGAGCAATTTGCAGGAATACACCGGCGGCACTGATCCGTGCTACGCGGACAACGGCCAGGCGGAGCCGGGCGACCAGATCACGATCGGCGCGGGCAAGTCGCTCGGCACGCTGGCGGGGGTGGACGTGTCCGAGCAGTTCATGGACTGGACGGCCGACGACTGCCACACGCTGGACGAGGTCCACGGCGCGGGCAACCTGCGCGAGCGCGGCGACGTATATTTCTGGGACGACGACTACGACACCAGCCGCGACCTGGTGGCGTTCTATTCCCGCGACGGGCGCGACCTCAACGAGTTTTACTTCCGGCTGGATTTCTACGACCTGCAGTACCAGGCCGAGGAAGGCCACATGGATTTCTACGTCGTCATCGACACCGGCAACACGTCCACGGGCGAGAAGGCCCTGCCGGACAGCGTCAACTGCGCCAGCGACATGGGCTGGGAGCTGGTGGTGGCCGTGTACGAGACCGGGATCGCCAACGTGCTCATCGACCAGGACCCGCTGCTGAACACCGTGAACAGCTGGGACGATCTCTCCGCGCACGGCGTCGTGTCGCGGCCGGACTTCATACGCGGCGTCAGTTTCCGCGCGGACTACGACGCGGTGGAGGTGGCCATCGACCGGGCCGCGCTGATCCAGGCCGGCTGGAACGGGATCAGCGAACTGCACTACCAGGTTTACACCACGCGGGACGGCACGCAGGACAGCCCGCGCGGGCCGGGCGACGTCGGCGGCACGAGCGACCTCGCGGACGCGATCCTCGACGACGAGCGCGGCAGCGACGACGCCGTGCTGAACGGCTGGATTTCGCAGGGCTGGAAAGCCAACCGGGCCAAGCTGGCGGTGCTGCTGCACGGCAACCAGCCCGCGGTGCCGGCCTCCGAAATCCAGAAGCAGATCCGCAGCGGTGCGGGCGATTCGGCAACGGGCTACTTCAGGGCGCTGGACGCGAACGAGTTCTTCGGCCTGCCGCTGAACCTGCGCATCTCCGGGCAGCTGGCCTCGACGATCGAGTGGGCGGCCAGCGACACCGACCCGCAGAAGGACGGGCCCTCGTTCAACGCGCGCATCCGGCGGATGGTCCGCGAAGGTCAGGCCGCGCTGCTCGCCGGCCCGTACGCGGAGCAGGCGCTGCCGTTCTTCAGCTCGACGCTGAACCAGGCGTCGCTGGAGATGGGCCAGCTGGCGCTGAACACGATCTACGGGACGGCGTTCCCGAACTGGTGGGACGTCTATTTCTACCCCGAGCGCATGATGGACGGGCCGACGCTCACGCAACTGGCCGGGCTAGGCGCGTATTTCGGCGTCGTGGACCAGTACACGCACCTCTACAACTGGTTCGGCCGCGAGGCAGCCCTCAAGGAGGAGGGGTTCAAGCTCAACGAGGTCAACGGGGTCAAGCTCTTCGCGATCAACCAGCAGGCGGCCGACGACATCTTCGTGCGGCACGACGGCGGTTTGAGCCTGGGGCTGCGCGGCCTGCTCTCGAAGAAGGCCAACGAGTGGTGGGCGCGGGACCAGGCGGTGGTGATGTTCAGCCTCTGGGAGAACTTCGGCAACACGACCAACGCGGCGGCCTACGACCGCAACCTGGACTGGATCGCCAACCACCCGTGGATCCAGGTCGTCACCCTGGAGCAGATCGCGAAGGGCGAGGTGGACATCACGGGCGACGGGGCGGGGGATTACTGGTCCACGGTCGCGCGCGGCAGCGGGCTGGCCTTGAGCCCGCAGGCCAACGACTACGTGCATTTCTCCAGCGGCTCGGACTTCGGCAACTGGTACGACGGCAGCGCCAACGAGGAATCATTGCGCGACCGGAAGTTCACCTACGAGGGCGCCACGCAGACGGTCAAAACGTTCGGCGACGCGGGCACGGCGGGGACGATCCTGGGCGATGCGTGGGCCGCGGTGGCCGGCGCCGGGACCAGCCGCGAGGGGCTGCTCGGGCGGATGGTGCTCGGCCAGGGCCTGTGGGAGACCGCGTTCCACAACGAGGACGAAACCGACCGCAGCCGGTGGAGCTACGGGGCGTACAAGCACCCGGATTCCAACTACGACACGCTTGCCGGCTTCGCGCTGACCGCGCAGGCGCAGGCGCGGCTGGGCGCCCTGTACGGTCGGGTGGCGCAGTGGGCGACGGCGCTGCCGGCCGGCGCGACCAACACGGCCGAGGACGTCGATCTCGACGGCGAGAGCGAATACGTGCTCTGCAACCAGCGCGTCTTTGCCGTGTTCGAGGACAACGGCGGGCGGATGATCGCCGCGTTCGTCCGCGATCCGGCCAGCGGGCGCGTATTCCAGGGCATCGGCAACACCCTCGCCTATGCCGAGGGCGAGAGCGAAGACGAGGGCGTGAGCAACCTCGACGGATCCGGGAACCCGCTGGCGAAGCGCACCTCCGCGCTGAAGGACTGGTGGGCCGCCGGGCCGAACACGAACGGCTACGTCAACAGCCTCTATGCCGCGGCCGCCGTGGCCGGCGGGTGGCGGCTGACCTCGGCCGACGGGAAGATCCAGAAGACCGTCACGCTGGCCTCCGCCACCGCCACGACGTTCGAGGTGCAGTACCAGGTCCAGCCCTCGATCACGGCGCTCTACGTGCGGCACGGCCTGGCGCCGAACCTGTACAGCCTGGCGTTGAACGGGCAGAAGTACCTCTCCGGCCCGACTGACGCCGGCGGGCGCGTGAACCTGGCGCAGGACGACCGCGTGGACACGGTGGCCGTATCGGTGGGCTACGCGGACGCGGGGCACGGCGCGGCGTACAACCCGGCGGCGGTGGATCACGGCGGCGCGTTCGCCGCGCGCAACCTGCGCAACCAGGCCCAGGTCCAGCAGGTCGAATTCTCCGGCAGCGGCACGTTCAGCTTCGACATCCGGCTCTCGGCCGGGCGGACCGACACCGATGGCGACGGCACGCCAAACGAATCCGACACGGATGACGACAACGATGGCTACTCCGACACGATCGAGCAGACGGTGGACCCGCTCACCGGCGAGGCGCAGTCCGACCCGTGGAACGCGGGCTCCGTGCCGCCGGATATCGACGGCGATGGGATCACGGACGCGCTGGATGCCGACCGCGACGGGGATGGCGTCAGCGACGACGATGAATTCCTGGCGGGCACCGATCCCCGGGACGGCAACTCCGCGCTGGTGCTGCAAGCGATCGTCAAGCCGGCGGGCGGGCGGGCGCGGATCGAGTGGCCGACCGTCGGCGGCCGGCGCTACACGGTGGGGTATGCGCGCAACGTGGCGGGGCAGGGGCTGGTCTGGACCGACATCCCCGAGTCGGCGTTCCAGGTCTGGGAGACGGATGTGGCCGAGGGCGAGGCGGATACCGAGTCCTTCACGGACGACGGCACGCTGACCGGCAGCCCTGCGCCCGTGGCCTACCGTGTCCACGCGCATGCCCCGTGAGGGCGGAGGCATTCGTTTTGACAGCCTGCGACGCGCCGTGATAGTGTGTCCTCTGAACAAAGTCGTTGCGGTGCTCTATACTTCGGGCCGGGGACGATCCGCTTGACGGCGAACGACGAATATATTCTGGAGATCCTCGAGAGCGTCGGCCTGATCAACCGTGAGCAGGGGCGCGCCGCGCGGGAGGCCGCCCAGGCCGAGGACAAGAACGTCATCGAGACCCTCTCCGCCTCCGGCGCCGTCTCGAAGATGGACATCCTGAAGGCGCTGGCCAACCAGTTCGGGATGGAGACCATCACCCTGACCGGCCTGGAGATCCCGCAGGACGTGCTGGACATGGTGCCCGGCGAGGTGGCCCGCCGCTACAAGATCGTCCCCGTCTTCAAGAACGACAACATGCTGACGGTGGCCTTGAGCGACCCGCTGGACGTCGAGACGCTGGACAGCCTGCGCTACGTGCTGAAGTGCAACGTCGAGGGCGTGGTCGCGCCCGCCGAGGAAATCGAGACGGCCCTCAACCATTACTACGCGCACAGCGGCACCACGGTGGAATCCATGCTGGAGGAGATCACCGAGGGCACGGTGGCCATGCCCACCGGCGGCCAGATCCTGGCCGGCGAGGGAGAGGTGACCGAGGCCGACGCGCCGATCATCAAGCTGGTCAGCCTGATCATCATGGAGGCGTTCCGCAACCGCGCGTCGGACATCCACCTCGAGCCGCTGGCCAAGAAATTCCGCGTCCGGTACCGCATCGACGGCGTGCTCCACGAGGTGGACAGCCCGCCGAAGCGCCTGCAGTCCGCGGTGATCAGCCGCCTGAAGATCATGGGGAACATGAGCATCGCGGAGAAGCGGCTGCCCCAGGACGGCCGCATCCAGATCAACGTGATGGGCCGCGATCTCGACCTGCGCGTGTCGTCCATCCCGGCCAGCCACGGCGAGAGCATCGTCATGCGTATCCTGGACAAGCAGAGCCTGGCGCTGGGCCTGCCGCAGCTCGGGTTCTTCTCGGACGACCAGCAGACCTTCGAGCGCCTGATCGGCCTTTCCGACGGCATCCTGCTCGTCACCGGGCCCACCGGGTCGGGCAAGACGACGACGCTCTACGCCTGCCTGAACTACATCAACCGGCCCGACCGCAAGATCATCACGGTGGAGGACCCGGTCGAGTACCAGATGTCGGGCATCAACCAGGTGCACGTCCGCACGGACATCGGGCTGACGTTCGCGGCGGCGCTGCGGTCCATCCTGCGCCAGGCGCCGAACATCATCATGATCGGTGAAATCCGCGACATGGAGACAGCGGAGATCGCCGTCAACGCGTCGCTGACGGGCCACCTGGTGTTCAGCACGCTGCACACCAACGACGCCCCGAGCGCGATCATCCGCATGATCGACATCGGCGTGAAGCCCTTCCTCGTCGCCTCCTCCACGCGCGCGATCATGGCCCAGCGCCTGGTGCGCAAGACCTGCGAGAAGTGCAAGGAGCCGTACAAGGCCACGGACGCGGAGCTCCGGCTGCTGGGGCCCGCCGCCCACCAGCTGGCCCAGGCCCAGCTGTTCCGGGGCAAGGGCTGCTCGGACTGCAACTTCACCGGGTACCGGGGCCGCCTGGGCATCTTCGAGATCTTCATCATCAACGACGAGGTGCGGCACATGATCTTCGAGCGGGTCTCGGCGACCGAGCTGCGCTCGAAGGCGCGCGGGCTCGGGATGCGCACGCTGCGCGAGGACGGCCTGCGCAAGGTCGTCGCGGGCGTCACCACGCTGCCCGAGGTCCTGCGCGTGACGATGGGGGATGAGGGCTGATGAGCACGAGCGCCTCCCAGATCGGCATGAGCGACCTGTTGAGCCTGGTCGTCAGCGAGGGGGCGTCCGACCTGCACCTCGCCGTGGGCGTCCCGCCGGTCCTCCGCCTCCACGGCTCGCTGCACCCGCTCGACGCGGATGTCCTCAAGCCGGAGGACACCGAGCGGCTGATGAAGAGCATCACCTCCGACGAGCACCAGCAGCGGGTGAAGGAGCAGGGCGGCACGGACTTCGGCTTCGGGTTCGGCGACCTGGCCCGGTTCCGCGTCAGCGTGTTCAAGCAGAAGGGGCACATCGGCCTGGTGCTGCGCCTGATCCCGTCCAAGCTCATGTCGCTGGAGGAGATCGGCCTGCCGGCCCAGGTCAAGGACCTGCTCTTCCGGCCGCGGGGCCTGATCCTGGTGACCGGGCCGACGGGCTCGGGCAAGACGACGACCCTCGCCAGCATGATCAACATCATCAACGAGGAGCGCGACTGCCACATCATCACAATCGAGGACCCGGTCGAGTACTACCACTCGCACAAGAAGAGCGTGATCACCCAGCGCGAGATCGGCGTGGATGTCCCGGCGTTCAAGGAGGCCCTGCGGCGCGGCCTGCGCCAGGACCCGGACGTCATCCTCGTCGGCGAAATGCGCGACCTCGAGACCATGGAGGCGGCGATTACCGCGGCGGAGACGGGCCACCTGGTCTTCGCGACCCTGCACACGACCGGCGCGGCCCGTACGGTGGACCGCATCGTGGACGCCTTCCCGACGAACCAGCAGGAGCAGATCCGCACGCAGCTCGCGTCCAGCATCGTCGCCGTGATCTCCCAGTTGCTGCTCGTGCGCAAGGACAAGCCCGGCCGCATCGCGGCGTTCGAGATCATGATCGCCACGCCGTCCATCCGGTCGCTGATCCGGGACAACAAGACCTTCCGGATCACGTCGGATATCCAGACCGGCGCGCGCTGGGGCATGATGACGCTGGACGCGCACCTGATGGCCCTCTACGAGAGGAACCTGATCGGCTACGAGGACTTGATCACGAAACCGCAGGATCCCGAGGCGGTGTACCAGAAGCTGGAGGCGTCGGGCCTCCGGCCGAGGAAGTAACGGCCATGGCGAAAGCGGACTACAGCGACGCGCTGCTGCAGGCGTTGAGCGAGGAGCAGATCATCACGTCGCAGCAGGCGGAGGAAGTCCTCGACGAGCACGAGCGCACGGGCAAGCCGGTGCGCGAGGTGCTCATGGACATGGACATGGTTTCCGAGGAGCGCCTGCTGGACGTCATCGCGGCGCAACTCGGCACGGGCATCGTCAACCTGCACGACCTGGAGATCTCGCAGGATGTCGTGCGCACCGTGCCGGGCAGCATCGCGCGGATGTACAACGTGGTGCCCGTGGAACTCGGCCCGAACTCCGTGACCTTGGCCACCTACGAGTTGCTGAGCCCGGAGGTCGTGGACGAACTGCAGTTCGTGCTCACCCGGGACGTCTCGTTCGTGGTCGCCCGCGAAGAGGACATCAAGAGCTACGTCGGCCGTTACTACGGCGACGAGAGCGAGTCGGTCAGCGACATGCTTTCCGCGCTGGAATCCGAGTTGCAGGATGCGGGGGACATTCTGAAGACGGGCGCCCGGGGCGATGACATCGCCAATATCGAGGCGGCCGCCAGTTCCACGCCCGTGGTGCGGTTCGTGAACCTCGTGCTCTACCAGGCCGTGCAGGACCGCGCCTCGGACATCCACTTCGAGCCGTTCGAGAACGAGTTCAAGATCCGCTACCGCGTGGACGGCGCGCTGTACGAAATGGCCCCGCCGCCGAAGCACCTGGCCCTGCCCGTGACCTCGCGCCTGAAGGTCGTGGCCGGGCTGAACATCGCCGAGCGCCGCATCCCGCAGGACGGGCGCATCCAGCTGACCGTCGCGGGCCGGCCCATCGACTTCCGCGTGTCCACCCTGCCGACGCAGTTCGGCGAAAGCGTGGTGCTCCGCGTGCTCGACCGCAGCACGGTGTCGCTCGACCTCGAGAACCTGGGCATGCCGGACGACGTGTTCCAGGCCTTCCTGGAGGACATCGACAAGCCCAACGGCATCATCATCGTCACGGGTCCGACCGGGTCCGGCAAAACGACAACGCTGTACTCCGCCCTGCGCCGGATCAATACCATCGAGTCCAAGCTGCTGACGGCCGAGGAGCCGGTGGAATACGACATCGAGGGGCTGATCCAGAACCCGATCAACGACGCCATCGGATTGACGTTTGCCCGGATGCTGCGCGCCTTCCTGCGCCAGGACCCGGACATCATCATGGTCGGCGAGGTGCGCGACATCGAGACGGCGGAGATCTCCATCCAGGCCTCGCTGACGGGCCATCTCGTGTTCACTACACTGCACACGAACGACGCGGCCGGCGCGATCACGCGGTTGATCGACATGGGGGTGGAGCCGTTCCTGATCGCCTCGACGCTGGAGGCCGTGCTGGGCCAGCGGCTCGTGCGCACCATCTGCCAGAACTGCAAGACGCCTTACCAGCCCGAGAAGGACATTCTGGACCAGCTGGGGCTGAGCCTCGAATCCGTCGGAGGCCGGCCGTTTTATTACGGGGCCGGCTGCACCTACTGCAACCAGACGGGCTACAAGGGCCGGTGCGGCATCTACGAGTACCTGCGCGTGCGCGATCCAGTCCGCGCGCTGATCAACGAGCGCAAGCCGACGCTGATCATCCGTGACAAGGCGATCGAGCTGGGCATGCGGACGCTGCGCGAGGACGGGATCCGGGCGATTTTCGACGGGCAGACCACCGTCGAGGAAGTACTGAAGTACACCTAGCCGGGGGAGAGAGGCAACCCGATCGCGGGGGGAGAGAGGACCATGGCGAAATTTTCATACACGGCGCTGGACGCCAAGGGACGCGAGACCCAGGGCGAGATCGAGGCCGACAACCAGACCTCCGCCTTGAGCAAGATCCGCGAGAAGGGCCTGTTCCCGACCCAGGTCGCGGACGCCGCGGCCAAGCCCGCCAAGAAGAAGGCCACGAAGGGCGCCGGGGGTATGATGAAGATGGAGCTGCGGATGCCCGCGTTCCTCTCCCGCGTGAAGACCAAGCAGCTCATGGTCTGGACCCGCCAGTTGGCCACGCTGGTCAACGCCGGGCTGCCCCTGCTGCGCGGCCTCCGCGTGCTGACCAAGCAGGAGAAGAATCCCCTGCTCAAGCGCACGGTGTCCGAGATGGCCGAGTCCATCGAGTCGGGCAGCACCTTCGCCGAGGCTCTGGCGCAGCACCCGCGCATCTTCAACAAGCTGTTCGTCAACATGGTCAAGGCCGGCGAGGTCGGCGGCGTGCTGGACGTCGTGCTCCTGCGGCTGGCCGAATTCATGGAGAAGGCGCAGAAGATCAAGAGCAAGGTTGTCAGCGCCATGGTCTACCCGGTGGTCGTGCTCATCATGGCCGGCAGTATCCTGACGTTCCTCATGATCTTCATCGTCCCCAAGTTCCAGGACATCTTCGCCGACCTGTTGGAGGGCGAGCAACTCCCCGGCCTGACGCGCATGGTCCTCTCCGTCAGCAAGACCATGACCAGCCGCCTGCCCATCGTCGTCGGGATCGTCGTGATCCTCGTGGTCCTGGCCAAGATCCTCGCGAAAGCGCGTTTCGGGCGGCTGGTCATGGACAACCTCAAGCTGAAGATGCCCATTTTCGGCACGCTGGTCCGAAAGACCGCCATCGCCCGGTTCACCCGCACGCTGGGCACGCTCATGACCTCCGGCGTGCCGGTCCTGCAGGCCCTGAACATCGTCCGCGACACCGTCCAGAACGAGGTCATCAGCAAGGCCGTCGGCCTGATCCACGACAGCGTGAAGGAAGGCGAAAACATGACGCGGCCCATCGAGGCGTGCGGCGTGTTCCCTCCGATGGTGGTCAGCATGGTGGAGGTCGGCGAGGAGACCGGCGGCTTGCCCGAAATGCTGATGAAGATCGCGGACAGCTACGACGACGACGTGGATAACACCGTGGTCGGCCTGACGTCTATCATCGAGCCGATCCTGATCATATTCCTGGCCATCATCGTCGGCACCATCGTCATTGCGCTGTTCCTGCCCCTGATCTCGATCATCGGCAAGATGAGCTGACGGGCGGCGGGCCGGCAGGGCCGTGACCATGACCGGGCGAAGAATAAGGCCGTCGACAGCCATCGCCGCGGGCATCGCGCTGTTGTTGGTTTCATGGATTGTTCCGGGTTTCTGGCATGCGCGAAGGCAACGTGCCCAGGCCTACGCCCGGGCGGGCGCGCGGGCGCTCCAGCAGGCCGCGCAGCATTTCTACTCCGATTACGGGGTATGGCCCGTGGATCAGCGAGTGTCCGTCCGGGATATCCATTTCGGAGACGCGCGGCCGAATGCCGAGGTCCTGAACGCTCTCCGCGGTGTCGCGGGTCCGGGCAACGAAGACCATGCCGTGAATCCGCATCGCACGGTGTACTTCGATCCGCTGGCCGCGGGCCCGGGTCGTCCCGGATTGGACCCGGGGGGGGGATTCGTGGATCCGTGGGGCAGTCCCTATCATCTTGTGTTCGATGCCGACTTGAGTGGGTTGTGCGAAGTCGAGGACACGATATACGGGGGACAGATCGGGATCGGCATCCTTGTGTGGTCCTGCGGGCCCGACCGGCGCTCGGACACGCCGGACGACATCTTGACCTGGACGCCGTCCAAGTCGGAGCCGCTGGAACCCCTCTAGTGCTTCGCGTAAACGGCAGTCGTCCCATCTCGCGACATGCCGCAGGTCTTCATTGATGGAAAGAGCTCGACCTGGACAGCTGCGGCCCTAATAGGGGAAGACGCCTATCTCCAGGCAAACGCGGAATATCACAGTTTATAAACTGTGATACATGCCTTTTGAGGGCAAAATTCATCATAACCATTAGGAAATACGCACATCGTGAAATACTAGATATCACAGTTTATAAACTGTGATACACGGGCTTCCCGGTGCATTTCCTGAGCGGCGACGATCTCGTACCGCGATGGATTGCTTGTAATATGGAGACGAATTGTTGTTGCTTCGACGTCGCTTGGCCACCAGAGAGTGCGCGGCCCTAACTGAGTCCAGCGGCCAGGGCGCGGCGCAGTTCATCGGGCAGGGGGCGTTTTTGCCACGTGCGGGCGTCCACGGCCACCTGCACCGTCGTCACCGCGCCGGTCTCCAGGCCGGCGGCACTCACGAATCGGGTGCGCAGCGCGAAGGACGTGCGGCCCACCCGCGCCAGGGCCACTTCCACGGAAAGCAGATCGCCCAGGTGCACGGGCGCGCGGTAGTCGGACTCCGCGTGCACGATCGGGATCCGATAATCCCGCGCCCCCATGATCACACCCAGCCCGAGTCCGACCCCGTCCAGAAAGGCTTCGAACGTCTCGTGCGCGATGCGCAGCTGGCTGGTGAAAAAGAGAATGCCGGCGGCATCCGTGTCGTGCATGCGGATGCGATAGGGTTGTTTGTACATGGCGGGCCTTCAGGTCAGGGGATGCCCGACAGGATGCCGGCAAAGAGGCCGAAATAGAAGCAGACGAAGAACACCGTGCCCAGGATGCCCAGGAAGAGGGCCCAGGTCATGGCCCGGGCATAGCGCGCCAACTGGTCCATGAACGGCGCCCACGCGGGATCGGCAGAGGATATGGATCCCAGCGCCGTCCGGGCGCCCAGCATGGCGCTCCCGGCAATGATCATCAGCACGCCGGTGGCCGCGCCGAAGAGCGTGAGGCAGCCGCCTATGCCGCTGAAGATCGACAGCACCCCGGCCAGCGTCATCCAACGACGAAGGGCAGGGGACAGGGCCGGGGAGGCGCTCCCGTCCGACTGGAATTCCGGCACGTCTCCCGCCCGGATCCATTCCCGCAGGCCATCGCGCCAGACCAGGTCATCGGGCGAGAGACGGCCATCGGTCAGCAGGGCCCGCAGCACCCGCGTGGGCACCGGCCCGCAACGCTCCGTGGCGCCGCGGCGGGCGTAGTACCATGCAAGAGTGTTCATCGTTCGTCGTGTTTCACTATAAGCCATGCGCAGGCCCATGCCACATCTTTTCAATACGCCGGGGCATGACCGGTCGGAGTCACTTTGCCCTGTTCAAGCGGTTCGCGGCGCGGGTATGTTCAGTTCCCGTTGCGACATGAGCGATTGCCGATCCATAGGGCGGCCCCTGGCGACATCGGTCATCCTTGCGCTCTGGGCGGCCATGATGCTCTGGCTGGCCCGGGCCAAGGCGTTCCCCGATCGCTTCGGCCCGGCCCCCGCCGGCTACCCCGATCTCCTCGCCGAAGCGCCCGCCGCCGAGGACTCATGGATGCGGCTGATCTTTCGCGGCAGGACGGCAGGCTATGCCCGGCGACGGATCGAAACACAGGAGCACGATCCGGCAGCCCACGTGGTGATCAGCTACCAGCTGGTTGCGCGGATGACGGTCTGGGGCGTCGCGCAGGATATCCGGGCCTCGGCCGAGGCGAGCCTGGACGCGTGGCATCAGTTGCAGGGATTCAGTCTCGTCCTGCGAGCCGGAACGACCGTATTCCGTGCGGAGGGCCGGCGAGCCGGCGCCTCGACGTTTGACGTGGAACTGAGCGGGGCCGCGGGCACGTCGCGCTTGACGCTCGAAATCCCGGACGAGGCCATCCTCTATTCCCCCCTGCAGCAGTTGCTGGTCAAGCGGCTGTCGCCCGGCCAGCGGCTGAACTTGAAAGCCATGGATCCCTTCTCGTTCAAGCCGTCGGACTGGACGGTGGAAGCCGAGTCCTGGGAGAACATCGAAATCGCGGGCCGACCCGCCCGGGCGCTGGCGCTCCGGCTCGCCTCGGGCCCGCTTTCCCTCCGCGCCTGGATGGACGAGAACGGGCGCATCCTGCGCGAGGAGTCCGCGCTGGGCTGGACACTCGAGGCCTGCGAGGCGGCACAGGCCCTGTCCTGGGCCGGTGAAGGAGCGCCCGGCACGGAGACCGAACAGGACTGGGGCGGGTATTTTGACTGGCTGCGGCCCGGGGACACGGGCCCGAAGGAGTAGGCGATGGAATCGATGATTCACGTGGGCGGAATTTCGAAGTCGTTCGGCCCGGTGCGCGCGGTGCAGAATCTGTCCCTTGATATCCCGCGGGGCCAGTTGTTCTGCTTCCTCGGGCCTAACGGCGCCGGCAAAACGACCACGATCAAGATGCTGTGCGGCCTGCTGTATCCCGACGCAGGCGACATCCGCATCGGCGGCCGCGACCTCCGCGCGGACCCGCTCTCCGTGCGGCGGATCACCGGGTACATCCCCGATTTCCCCTTCCTGTACGAGCGGCTGACCGCGGCCGAGTTCTTTGATTTTTCCGGAGAGCTCTACGGCCTGCCCGCTGTCGAGATCCGCGGGCGCCGGGAGGAGTCGTTCGTTGAGTTCGGCATTTCGGATTATGCTCATACGCTGATCAAGGATCTGTCCCACGGCTACCGGCAGCGCCTGATCTACGCCGTCACGCTGCTGCACCGGCCCGAGGTCCTGTTTGTCGACGAGCCGTTCATCGGGCTGGATCCATTCACCATCCGGCTGATCAAAAACCTGCTCCGCGAGCAGGCGGGGGCGGGCATGACGATCTTCCTGACCACGCACATCCTGGCGCTGATCGAGGACCTGGCCGACCGCATCGGGATCATCGTCGGCGGGCGTCTCGTGGCGGCCGGTACCCGTTCCGAACTGGAGCGGGCGAGCCCGGCAGCGGGCGGCAGCCTGGAGGAGATCTTTTTCAGCCTGGCGGGGCCCGAGCGCCCGGCCGGCGGGACGGGTATCCATGCGTGAGCTGGCCCTGCTGCTCGGCAAGGACTGGCGGGTGGCGCGCCACCGCCGGCGCCTGTGGTCGGAGCAGTCCCGCTTCAAGATCGTCTTCGTCATCCTGTTCGCGGTCGGGCTGCTCGGAGGCCTCTGGGCGTTGTTCCTGCACGGGTTCCGGTTCCTGGAGTCGCTCGGCGGGATCGGCCTCATGCTGGTCTACCGGCTGTTCTACCTGTTTTTTTTCGGGCTGGGCCTGATGCTGCTGCTCTCCTCGGTCGTGACCACGTACACCACGTTCTTCCGGTCGGAGGAGACCGGCTATCTCCTTCTCAAGCCCGTGCCGCCGGGGACGCTGACCCTGTACAAGGCCATCCAGTCCGCCTTCTACACCTCGTGGGCGTTCTTCTTCATGATCGTGCCCTTCATCGGCGCCTTCGCCATGCACGAACGGCTGCCGCTCCGGTTCCTCGCCTGGCTCGTGCTGTACTCCATCCCGTTCGTGCTGCTCTACTCCCTGCTGGGGACGCTGGCCTGCCTGCTGGCGCTGCCCGTGTTCCGGCGTTTCCGCGCGGCGCGCTGGGCGGTCCCCGTCGCGGCGGCGCTGGCCGCCGGCGCGTGGCTGCTGAAGACGTGGCCGCTGCCGGGGGACAGCAGCCTGTCCCCGACGCTGACGCGGCTCGTGCCCGCCATGCAATGGGCTTCGCATCCGCTGTGGCCGAGCTGGTGGATGGCCGAGGGGGGACTGGCCCTGGCCCGCGGGAAGTGGACCGACGTGGCGATGCTCTGGGGCGTGCTGGCGTCGAACGTGCTGCTGGCCGGGCTGCTCGTCGAGGCCGCCGGCCGTCGGTTCCTGCTGCCCGACTGGCAGGGCGCGCATTTCGCCGCCGGCCACCGCCGCCGCCGCGGGGTCCTGCTGCCGTCGCTGGACCGGTGGCTGGGCTTCCTGCCGCGCGATATCCGGACCCTGATGATCAAGGATGCCCGCCTCTTCCTGCGCGATCCGGCCCAATGGTCCCAGGCGCTGCTTTTTTTCGGCCTGCTGGCGCTGTACTTCCTGAACCTGCGCACGCTGCACTACCACGTGCTGCCCGCCGCCTGGCGCAACCTGATCGCCTTCCTCAATATCTTCAGCGTGTGTTCCATCATGGCCTCGCTGGGCTCCCGGTTCGTCTACCCGCAGTTGAGCCTCGAGGGACACAGCTTCTGGATCCTCGGCCTGGCCCCGACCACGATGGGCCGCGTGCTCGCCGCCAAGTTCATGGCGTCCGTCTTCGGCCTCGGCGCCGTAAGCCTCCTGCTGATGACGCTCTCCACATGGATGCTGTCCGTCCCGGCCGCGGTGCGGGTCATCGCGCTGCTGGTCGCGCTGGCCATGACCCTCGTGGTGTCCGCGCTCTCCACCGGGCTCGGCGCGGTCTTCATCGATCTGAAGCAGCGGAACCCGTCCGCCATCGTCTCCGGGTTCGGGGGCACCCTGAACCTGGTGCTGAACCTCGGCTTCATGCTGGCCGGCATCCTGCCGCTCGGCCTCGTCTTCCACCTGCGGGCCCAGCCGGGCACGGATCCGGGGGGCTGGACGGCGGCGCTGGCCGCCGCGCTGGCCTGGCTGCTCCTCCTTGCCGGCCTGCTGGCGGCGGGCGCCCTGTACGCCGGCTGGAACAGCCTGCGCCGCCGGGAATTCGGCTGACCGGTCAATTTTGCTTCACAAGCTTTCCGCGCAGGGATACGATTGACACTGGAGGCAGCGGACATGGAAGACATTAACATCGATTGCCCCTTTTGCGGTCAGAACCTGGACGCCGACGAGGACCTGGTCGGAACCAACGTGCCGTGTCCTGCCTGCGGAAAAATCTTCCGCGTCGTTCAGCCCGTACGGTCCCAGGTGAACGCCCAGCGAATCGCGCCGCCGCCTCCGCCGCCGGCCCCGCCCCCGAACCGCGAGGACATGATTGCCACGACGCGGATCGAACTGCCCCCCGAGTACCTCTCTCCCGAGCGGAAGAGCCGGATCATCACCATCAAGCGGCCCGGCCACTGATCCCGCAGCCGTCCCTTTCGGGCTTGGCGCGGCGGCGCGCTTTTGAGAAATTCTGCCCGCCGGGAATCGAAGGCATTCATGAAGGCCCTGACTAAAGTCGGAGCGTTTGCCATCGCCAAGGTCCGCTCGGCGGTCACCCTGTCGGCCGCCGTCTGGGGCGTGTTGCGGGTCGCCCTCCGGCGCTCCACCTGGCCCCGCACCTCCCGCAACGTGCTGGCCCGGCAGATCCTTTTCACCGGGTTCGAGGCCACCCGATTCGTATCCCTGCTTGCCGTGGCCGTCGGCCTCTCGATCGTGGTCCAGACCCAGATGTGGCTCGCGCGGGTGGGGCAGACCGAGTTTCTGGGGCCGGTCCTGGTCATGGTCGTGATCCGCGAGGCGGGGCCGCTGCTGGTCAACTTCGTCATCATCGGCCGCAGCGGCACGGCCATCGCGACGGAACTCGGGAACATGAAGATCGCCGGGGAGGTCTACCTGCTGGATGCCCAGGGGCTCGACCCCTTCACCTACCTCGTCGTGCCGCGCGCCGTGGGCGCGGCGATTTCGATCTTCTGCCTGACCGTCGTCTTCATCCTGGTCTCCTTCGTCAGCGGCTATGTCAGCGGCTGGGTGCTGCAGGCCAATCCCGGCCCGATCGATCTCTTCGTCAACAGCGTCTTCCGGGCCGTGCAGCCCGCGGACGCCGGCAACCTGTTCATCAAGACCATCATTCCCGGCCTGACCACGGGCGCCATCTGCTGCCTCGAGGGGTTGAGCGTGCATACGGCCGTCACCGAGGTGCCCCAGGCGGCCACGCGGGCCGTGGTGCGCTCCACCATCGCCCTGTTCATCGTGTCGGCCGTGGTCTCCGCGGTGACCTACCTGTGAGCGTCATGGACGAAGAGAAACCCATCCTGGAACTCGAGAGCGTCGGCGCCGCGTCCGGCGCGGAGCACGATCAGGGCCTGGCCTCGCTCTCGCTGGCCCTCCGGCGCGGCGAGAGGCTGCTGATCCTGCTGGATCCCTTCGAACGCCCGGGCCTTTTTGGCGACCTGGCCTCGGGCCTGGTCGAGCCCGACGCCGGCCGGGTTGTCTTCGACGGTCACGACTGGGCCCGCCTGGGCCCGGCGCGGGCGGCCGCCGCCCGCGCGCGCATCGGCCGCGTGTACGAGCGGCCCCTCTGGGTCAGCAACCTGGACGTGGACGAGAACATCACGCTGGTCCAGCGCCATTTCACCACCCGGCCGGAGCCCGAGATCGACGCCGAGGCGGTGGCCCTGGCCCGCTCGTTCGGCCTCGAGGATCTGCCCCGGCTGCGGCCGGCCCGGGTGCCGCCGCGCGACCTGCGCGTGGCGGATTGGACCCGGGCGTTCCTGGGCCGGCGGGACCTGCTGATCCTGGAGCGCCCCCTGCGCGATGCGCCGCCGGACAAGGCCGCCGGCCTCGTCCGGGCCGCTCGGGCGGCCAGCGACCGGGGCGCGGCGGTAATCTGGTTGCAGGACGCCGGGGACCGGAATATCGTCAAGGAGTTCGAGCCGGCGCGCGTGTTCGAATGGGCCGGCGCGCAATGGGCGCCGGTGGAAAGGAACTAAGCATGGCCAAGCCCTTCAAGTTCCGCTACGTGAACGAGATCACGGGCGGGTTCGTCCTCCTGACCCTCGTTCTCGTGATCGTCGGCATCATCCTGGCCGGGAACGCCCAGCGCTGGTTCGAGCCCGTCCACCAGCTCACCCTGACCTTTCCGCCCGAAGGCTCGTTCGACCTCCAGAAGGGGGCCGAGGTCCGGATCCTCGGGGCGCTGGTCGGCACCGTGGAATCCATCGCCGTGGACGAGGCGGGCGGCATGACCGGCGAAATCACCATCCGCGGCAATTTCATCCGGTTCGTGCGCGTCGACTCGAAGGCGATCGCGAAGAAGAAGTTCGGGGTGGCCGGCGACGCGTTCGTGGAGATCACCAAGGGCGTCGGGGCGCAGCTCGAGGAGGGCGCCGTGCTGGCCTGCGAGAAGGACACCGAACTGATGGCCATGGTCCAGGACGTGGTGCAGCAGATCCGCACGAACACTGTCCCGGCGATCCAGCAGGTGCAGAAGGCCGTGGAGGAATACACCAAGGTCGCCGAGGAACTGCACCGCCCGGAAGGCAACCTGCAGCAGTTGCTCTCGCACCTGAACGGCCTGGCCGCCGGCCTGGAGAAGGGCGAGGGCACGGCCGGCCAGCTGCTCCGGGACCCGTCCCTGGCCAACGAGCTGCGCGAGATCACCGCGAAGGTGAACGCCTCGTTGCAGCAGGTCAGCCACATCCTGGCCAACGTGGAGCAGATCACCGCCGCCCTCCGCGACGAGACGGGCGACATGCCGGGGCTGGTCCTCCAGGGCCGCGAGACGCTGCGCGAATCCGAGAAGCTGATCGAGGGGCTCCAGAAACACTGGCTTCTGCGCAAGTACGTGGAGGCCGATGAGCCTACCGCGCGCGTCCCGGCCTCGGCCGTGATCGGCCTGGAGGTGTCGCCATGAGGCGGGCGTGGTTCTGTCTCGCGGCGGGCCTGCTCGCGGCGGGGTGCTCCTCGCCGCCGAAGCCCGCGCGCCCCTCCGACCCGGACCTCGATCGGTACGCGAGTTCGGCCCAGATTTCCTTCAAGCATGGCGACTACGCGCAGGCCGAGAAATTGTACCGCCGCGCTTTGGACCGCGCGAGGGCGGCCGACGATGCCCTGGAAATCGGCAACAACGCCTACAACCTGGCGGTGTGCCTGGTCGCCCTGGGCCGGAACACGGAGGCCCGCCCATTGCTCCACGAGGCGCGCGGGGCGCTGGAGGAACTCCGGAAGAACACGGCGGAGGTGCTCCTCCTGGATGCCTCGGCGGCCCGGAACCTCGGGATACTGGATGCCGCCTCGGCCCTTCTGCTCGAGGCTCGCGCCCAGATGAGCCGCGACAAGGACCGGGCGCTGTGGATCCAGTCGGCCCTGGTCGAAGCCCAGGTGGCCTGTGACCGGAACGACGCGCCCGGGGCGCTTCGCCTCCTCGATGCCGTGTCGCAGGACCTCAAGCAGCTCGACGACCCGCTGCTCAAGGGCCGGAACGCCGGCCTGCTGGCCCGCGTCGCATGGATGACCGGTCAGCCGGCCACGGCCGCGGCATGGCTGGACAAGGAAGCGGGCTGGTACCGGAAGGCCGGTCGGCCGCCTCAGGAGATATCCGCCGTGCTTCGCCGCGCGGGCGAGGCGTGGGGACAGGCCGGCCAGAACCGGGAGTCGGCGGATCGCTACTACCGGGCGGCGCGCAGCCTGTTCGGACAGGGAAGGGCCAACGAGGCGCTGAAGTGCATCGGCCCGGCCCTAACGGCGGCGGAAAAAGCCGCCGATCGCGGGCTGATGGCCCGAATTGCCGCCCTTTTTGATGAAATCAGGCGGGAAATGACCGCCGAGGCGGCGGACGGCGCCCGAGCCGGTAAATAAACGGGGCGCCCGGCCGTCTAATGGATGGAAGCGGAAAGGAATCCGGACATGAGAATACGAAGCATGGCATGGATCGCGGGGCTGCTGGCCCTTGGCCAGGCGGCTTGGGCCGCGACCGAGATGAGCGTTCAGATCAAGTCGGGGCAAATTCGCTCCACCCCGTCCTACCTGGGCCAGGTCCTGGCCACGGTGGAATACGGCGCGCGCGTCGAGGTGCTGCAGCAGCGCGGCGACTGGATGGAGGTTCAGGCGGCAGGCGCCCCGAAAGGGTGGATGCACTCGTCGGCGCTCACGAAGAAGAAGGTGGTGCTGGCTTCCGGTTCCGAGGATGTCCGGACCGGGACCTCGGGCGAAGAACTGGCCCTGGCCGGAAAGGGATTCAACAAGGAAGTGGAGGCGGAGTTCAAGCAGCAGAACCCGAGCGTGGATTTCAAGTGGGTGGACTGGATGGAGAAAACCCGCTTCACCATTGACGATCTCACGGCCTTCCTCAAGGCGGGCGGCGTGAAGAGCGCCGAAGGAGGCGCCCAGTGAAGAAGATGCTTTTCCCTGTGGCGGTCGCGCTGCTCGCGGCGGCATGGTGGACCGGGTGCGGCGAAACCGTGAAGGTGGCCGGCCAGTTGGGCGCCGCGGTCGGCGTGGCGACCGGCAGCATGACGACCAACCAGGCCGCCTCGCTCATCCGCTCGACCGAGGCGGTGGCCAAGACCTTCGAGGACATCACGCCCGAGCAGGAGTACTACATCGGCCGCGCGGTGGCCGCGACCATCCTCAACAAGTACAAGCCCTATTCGAACGAGGAGGCGCACCGCTACCTCAACCTGCTCGGCCAGAGCCTGGCGCTGGCCTCGACCAAGCCCGAAACCTTCGGCGGGTATCATTTCCTGATCCTCGACAGCAACGAGATCAACGCCTTCGCGGCGCCGGGCGGGCTGATCCTGGTCACGCGGGGCATGCTCCGCTGCTGCCGCTCCGAGGACGCGCTGGCCTCCGTGCTGGCCCACGAGATCGGCCATGTCCAGAACCAGCACGGCCTGAAGGCGATCAAGCAGGGCCGGCTGACCTCCGCCCTCACCATCCTCGCCGTCGAGAGCGCCAAGAGTTTCGGCAGCGAGGACCTGGCGGAATTGACCTCGGCCTTCGAGGGCAGCATCACCGACATCACCGGCACGCTGATGAACAGCGGCTATGCCCGCGGCCAGGAACGCGACGCGGACAAGGGCGCCGTGAAGATCCTGGAGCAGGTCGGTTACGGCCCGCAGGCGCTGGTGGACATGCTCGAGCAGATGGAGCAGAAGCTGAAGCCCGGCGGGCTCGATTTCGCCAAGACGCACCCGGACCCGGAGGACCGGATCCGGGACATCCGCGGGTGGATCGGTTCGGCGCCGGAGCGGGCCGAGCCGGCCGCGCGCCAGGCCCGGTTTGAGAAGGCGATGCAGGGCATCTAGGCGCGCCGGTCATGGGGAAGAAGCTTCTCTACGGGATTCTCGTCGGCCTGGCCGCGGCGCTGGCGGCGCTCGGACTGTGGCGCTGGGGTAAGCTCGAACCCGTGGAGAACATCGCCTGGCGGTGGCGCGTCCGCTGGCTTGCCCAACCGAGCCCGGAGACGCCGCGGATCAAGATCATCCTGCTCGACCAGGCCAGCCTCGACTGGGGCAAGAAGGAGATGGGGTTGTCGTGGCCTTGGCCGCGCGAGATGTATTCCGCGATCCTGGATTTCTGCGGCCGGGCCGGCGCCCGTTCCGTGGCCTTCGACGTGCTCTTCACCGAGCCGTCGTTCTACGGCGTGAGCGACGACGAGACCTTCGGGGCCGCCATCGGGCGGACGCGCGCGTTCGTCGCCGCTCTGTACATCGGCGGCGAGACGGCGGGCGACGCCGCCGCATGGCCGGAAGGCGCGCCGCCGCCCTGGCCGGAATTCCAGGGCCTGGAGGACTGGCGGTCCGGCCGGCACGCCTTCACGGGCCGGGTCGTCCGCGCCGCCTTCCCGGTCCCGGAATTGGTCCAGCCGGGCATGGCCTGGGGCAATGTCTCCGACCAGCCTGACATGGATGGCGTGTTCCGGCGCGCGGCGCTCTTCCGGGTGTTCGACGGGCGGGCCGTCCCGTCGCTGGGCCTCGCCGCGTGGCTGGCCGACCAGAAGGCAACCGGCGCCGACGTGGCGGTGCGCCTGGAGCCCAGTTGGCTGGACGTGGGCGGGCGGCGGCTCCCGATAGACCGGCGCGGACGCGCCACGCTGCGCTACGTCGGACGGTCCGGCACGCATCCTTCGTTCAGCGCGGCCTCGATCATCCAGTCGGAACTCCGCCTGCGCGAGGGCGGGGAGCCCGTCGTGAAGCCGGAGGAATTCCGCGACGCCTACGTCTTCTTCGGATTCAGCGCCCCGGCCCTGCTCGACCTGCGGCCCACGCCGATCAGCCGCGTCTATCCCGGCGTGGAGATCCATACCACGATGCTGGACAACCTGCTGGCCGCCCAGTTCGTGCGCGATGCCCGTCCCTGGATGGTCTGGCTGGCCACGCTCCTGCTGGCCCTGTTGAGCGGCGTCGCCGTGACCCTCGGGCGGAAGGCTTGGCAGAACGTCGCGGCCTTCGTGGTCTTCCTGCCGATCCCGCCGCTGGCCGGGCTGGCGGCGTACCGGGCGGGCGTCTGGTGGCCGGTCGCGGTGGGCGAGGTCGCCGTGCTGCTGGCCATGGTCGGCGCCGTGGTGGTCAACTATGCCACGGAGGGCCGGCAGAAGGCGTTCATCAAGTCGGCCTTCAAGTTCTACCTGGGCGAAACCGTGATCGACCAGCTCCTTGCCGACCCGTCGCGGCTGTCGCTCGGCGGCGAGAAGCGCGAGCTGACGATCTTCTTCTCCGACATCGAGAAATTCTCATCGTTCTCCGAGCGGCTCGACCCGACCCAGCTCATCGGCCTGCTCAACGAATACCTCTCCGAGATGGGCGAGATCATCAAGGAGGAGGGCGGGTACCTCGACAAGTTCATCGGCGACGCGATCGTCGCGTTCTGGAACGCGCCGGTGGCGCAGCCCGACCATGCGGCGCGCGCCTGCCGGGCCGCGCTCCGCTGCCAGCGGCGGCTGGCGGAACGCCGCGCCGACTGGCAGGAGAAATACGGCGCCGTGGTGAAGATGCGCATCGGCATCAACACCGGCGACGTGACGGTCGGCAACATGGGCTCCCGCGACCGGTTCAACTATACCGTCCTGGGCGACGCCGCCAACCTGGCCTCGCGCCTCGAGGGGGCCAACAAGGCCTTCGGCACCTACTTCATGGTCTCCGAGTCCACGTGGACCGGGACCGGCGGCGCGTTCGCGGGACGCCAGCTCGGACGGCTGACCGTGGTGGGCCGAAAGCAGCCCGTGGCCGTGTACGAGCCCGCGGGCCTGCCCGGCGAGACCGCCCCGGCCTGGCACGCGGATTTCGAGCGGGCGCTGAAGCTCTTCTTCGAGGGGCGGTTCGGGGACGCCCTGGCGGTCTTCGAGCAACTGACCGACGACCCGGCGTCGCGCGCCTACGCCGAGCGCTGCCGGCTGTACCGGGCGAACCCGCCGGCGGACTGGGCGGGCGTGTGGAATCTGCTGGAAAAGGGATGAACCTATGAAGATCACGCTCGGCGGGGTCCGGGGCACGAGCTCGATGGCGCGGTCCGAGTTCATGCGGTACGGTGGAGAAACGACCTCCGTGCTGGTGCAGGGCCGGGCCGGGGAGACCGTCATCCTGGACGCCGGGACCGGCATCCGGGCGCTCGGCGAGTCATGGGGCGCAGAGCCGCCTCGCGAAGTGCTGCTGCTCCTGACGCATTACCACCTCGATCATATCGTCGGCTGGCCTTCGTTCAGCCTGCTGTACCGCAAGGGGGTCGCCATTCGCGTGGCCTCGTCGCTCACTGACGGGCCGGCCGTGGAATCCATCCTTTCCCAGTTGATGAAGCAGCCGTTCTGGCCGGTGCAGATGGACAGCGTGCAGGCGGCCGTGACCTTTGAAAAGACTCCGGCCACGTTCGGCCGCCTCCGGATTTCTTCCTGCCCCGTTCACCATCCCGGGGGCTGCGTCGCCTACCGGCTGGATGAGCCGGCCACGGGCGCATCCGTGGTCTTTGCGACGGACATCGAATGGTCCGTGTCGTCGCCGGAAGAGCAGGAACGGTTCCTGGCCTTCTGCCGGCAGCCGGCGCCGTGCCGGCTGCTGCTGTTCGACGGGCATTACAGCCGCGCGACGTACCCGGCCTTCAAGGGGTGGGGGCACAGCACGTGGGAGGAGGCGGTCGAGGTGGCGCGGAAAGCGGGCGCCGGGCAGTTGCTGGTGATCCACCACGCCCCCGACAGCCGGGACGAGTACCTGGAGCGCCTCGACCGACGGCTCCTGGCCGCGTACCCGGGTTCGAGCCTGGCCCGCGATGGCATGGAGGTGGAGCTGTGAACCAAGCGCTGCTGCCCGTCATCCTGGAAGGGCTCGTGCTGCTGGCGATTTACGCGGCCGCCGTGGGGCTGACCCGCCTCTTCTGCCGGAGCCGGTCGGAGGAAGCGATCGGCTCCCGGGCGTTCGTGGACTTGCCGGCCCGACCCCTGCTGATCCTGGTGATGACCTACGGCGTGCTGGCCTTGCTGCGGCTCCACGGCGGGGCGGCCTCCTGGCTGGACGCGCATCCCAAGCACGCCTCCGCGTGGCTGACGTTCTGGGTGGTGGTGCTGGCGCTGGGGCTGATCGAGGCGGTCGTTCGGAACCTGGGCCGCGTGGGCGGTCAGCCGATCCGCATCCCCCAACTCATGCGCAACATCATCCGGGGCCTGACCCTGCTGCTGGCGGCCTTCGTGATCCTCAAGTACCAGTTGGGCATCAACATCTCGCCGCTCCTCGCGTCCACCGCCCTCGTCACGGCTGTCGTGGGGTTCGCCCTGCAGGGCGTGCTGGGCAACCTGCTCGGCGGCATGTCGCTGCACGTGGTCGGGTCCGTCCTGCCCGGCGACTGGCTGGCCATCGGCGACACGGAGGGGGAGGTCATCGAGACCAACTGGCGCGAGACCCGGCTCCGGACCATCGCGGGCCACATCCTCGTCATCCCCAACGGCACGGTGGCGTCCTCTGTCATCCACAACATGACGCGGCCCACGCCGTTGCGGCGGCACACCATCAACGTGGGCGCAAGCTACTCGGACGCGCCCGGCGAGGTGATCGAGGCCCTCCTGGAATCCGCCCGGGCGGTGCCGGACGTCCTGCGCGAGCCGGCGCCCTCGGCCGTGCTGGTGGAATACAAGGATTTTGGCATCAACTACCGGCTCCGTTTCTGGACGAACCGGTACTATGACCGCACCGTGCTCGAGGGCGACGTGATGCGGATGATCTGGTACCGGTTCAAGCGCCGCGGCATCGAGATCCCGTTCCCGATGAGCGACAAGCTCCTCAACGACTTCATGGCCGTCGTCTACCGCCAGCGCCGGATGCCGCCGGAAAGCGAGGAGACGCGCGACACGGCCCGGGACCTGCTCCGCAGCGATTTCGTCCGCAAGCTGCTGGTGGACGAGAAGGGCCAAGCGCTGTTGTCGGAGGCGGACCTGGCCGGGCTGGCTCCCGCCATCCGCCGCGTGCAGTTCACGGCCGGGGAGACGATCTTCCTGCAGGGCGAGGCGGGCGAATCGTGCTACGTGCTCGTGCGCGGGACCGTCCGCGGCCGCGTGGAATACAGCGACCTGCGGCAGGCCCACGAGTTCGACCTGGGCCCGGGCTCGCTGTTCGGCGAAATGAGCCTCGTCACGGGGCTGCCGCGCACGGCGACGCTGGTCTCGCCCGGCGAGACCGAGATGCTGATGATTTCCCGCGAGGCCTTCACGCGGCTGCTGGCCCTGCGCAAGGAAATCCCGGAGGCGCTGGCGCGCATCGTCGCGCGCCGCGCCGAGGCCAACCTCGCGGCGCTGGAGCAGTTGAAGTCGCTGGGTCCCGCGAACGTGGCGGAGACCCTGAAGAAGGAGAACATCCTGCGCCGGTTCCTCCGCCTGCTCGGCGTGGGCGCCGGGTGACCGGCCGCCGCTACCGCGCCGCCATGATCAGGATGGCCGTCACGGCGAGGAACACCCCGAGATACCCGTAGAGGGAAAGCACCTCGCCGAGAAACAGCCAGCCCAGCGCGTTGCTGATCACGATGGACACCGCCCCGAGCAGCGCCATGCTCTTGCCGAGCGGCACGTGAACGAAGAGGTAGAGCTGGCCGACCATGGCCACCTGCCGGATGACCAGGTAGACCAGGAACCAGAGGCTCCAAAAGGCCGCGGGCCGGAAGCCGTGCCGCGACATGTACGCGCGCCCCATGAAATCGCTGATGGAGTAGAGCAGCTGGGTGCCGAGCAGAATGGCCAGGATTCGGTTCACGGTTGCGCGCAACCCGCCTTCGACGGTCCGCTCCGGGGGTAACAAATCACTTCACGGGTGTGAAGAGTATTGTTACCGACGCGGGCCGCGGCGTCAGGTTTCCTCGTTACCCCGCTTGATGTGCAACTCGGCGTGCTTGCTGGTCACGAAGCTCTTGGGCGGGACGCTCTCCATCAGGAACACGTTGGCCCCGATCGTCGAGCCCCGGCCGATGACCGTGTCGCCGCCGAGGATCGTCGCGTGCGCGTAGATCACCACGTCGTCCTCCACCGTCGGGTGCCGCTTGACGTGCTTGACCGGCTGGCCCTGCGCGTCGAGCGAGAAGCTGCGCGCCCCCAGCGTGACGCCCTGGTACAGCTTCACGCGGTGGCCGATGTGCGTCGTTTCACCGATAACCACGCCCGTGGCGTGGTCGATGAAGAACCCGTGGCCGATCTCCGCGCCGGGGTGGATGTCCACGCCGGTCTGCGAGTGAGTCCATTCGCTCATCACGCGAGGGACGATGGGAACCTTGAGCTTGTAGAACTCGTGCGCCAGCCGGTGTGAGGCGATCGCCAGGAGGCCGGGGTAGGCCAACTGGACCTCGGCATAGGTCAGCGCCGCCGGGTCACCCTCGTACGCGGCCCGGATGTCCTCGACCAGCAACTTGCGGATATCGCCCAGCCTCCCCACGAAGGCCTGCATGATGCGGACCGATTCCCCGCGCGGGTCCACGGGTTTCGGCGCGCCCTCCATGCGGGCGGCCTGGCCGATCCAGCGGAAGGGGACGGCCCGTTCGACCTCGGGCCGCAGCAGCCGCCACGCCTCGCCCAGGCGCCGGACCAGGAACAGGCCCAGTTCCTCCGCCTGGATTTCCGCCTGGGACATGCGCCCGGGGAGCATGACGTCGATGAGGATGCGCAGGCCCGCCTCGATGTTCGTCGTGTTGGGATAGGAGCCCAGCAGGCTGTCCGCGCGGTCCTCGGGGCCGCCCGAGTACAGCGAGAGCAGGCCGGTGGCCGCCCGGCACAGGCAGTATTCCGCCCCCGTCCCCGTGCATTCGTGCGTCGCTGGATGCTTCATGCCCGTTTCTCCCTTTGCTCGTCGCGGGCAACCTACCCGACCCCCTCCCGCGAATCAAGAACGGTTCCGCCGGGGACGGAAAAGCGGTTTGACCGGCCCCGGGCCGCGTGCTAGCGTCTCGGCTTGCTTGGACAGCCGCGCCGTTTCATGACCCCGGTGTCGGGGCGTAGCGCAGCCTGGTAGCGCGTTTGCTTGGGGTGCAAAAGGTCACGAGTTCAAATCTCGTCGCCCCGACACCGGGGCCGGATTCCGGCCTATATGCGTTTCCATTGCCAGCGCCGGGACTCGAACCACGCGACCATCATGATCCCCTGGGCGACGAAGGCCGCGGCGATGGCCCACCAGATGCCCTCCGTGGCCGGCGCCAGGACGCGGGAGAGATACAGGGCCAGCGGCACCTGCAGGCCCCACAAGGCGAGGACCGTGATGATCATGGGGCCGAGCGTGTCGCCCGCGCCGTTCAAGCCGCGGCCGAGCACGATGCCGAATCCCGCGAAGACGTAGAACGGCGACACCACGTGCAGGTAGCGCGCGCCGGTGGCGATGACTTCTTCCTGGCCGTTGAACGCGCCGATGAGCGGCCTCGCGAACAGCATCAGCGCCGCCCCCGCCAGCAGCATGAACAGCGCGTCGAGCCCCGAGGCGACCCAGACCGAACGCCGGGCCCGGTCCGGTTTCCCCGCGCCGAGGTTCTGTCCCATCATCGTCGCCGCCGCCCCGCCCAGCGCGAAGGCCGGCATCAGGATGATAAAGTGAAAGCGCATGCCGATGCCATACGCGGCCACGGCCGTCGTTCCGCAGGTGGCCACGATCCACATCAGGATCACGTTCATCAGGCTCCGGGAGAGCATCTGGCCCGAGCCTGGAATGCCGATCTTCAGAATGCGCCATGCCAGCGGGAGGTCGGGTTTCCAGTAGCGCCAGTGGGCGTGCAGCCGCGCGTTGCCCCCCAGCAGCACCCAGAGCGCCAGGGCGGCCGCGACGGCCTGCGCCAGCACCGTGGCCCACGCCGCCCCGGCCACGCCCAGCCGGGGGAAGGGGCCGAGCCCGAAGATGAGAAGCGGGTCGAGAACGATGTTCAGCGCGTTCGACGCCGCCATCACGTACATCGGCGTGTGCGCGTCCCCCGCGCCCTGCAACGCCGCGTTGCCGATGAAGAGCAGGTACACCGTGAAGCTCCCGACCAGGCAGATGCGCAGGTAGGTCGCGCCGCAGGCCGTGACGTCCGCGTCCGCCCCCATGACGTGCAGCAGCGGCTCCGCGACCAGCCAGCCGACGGCCGCCGAAAGGCCGCCGAGGATCACCGACAGGAACAGCGACTGGCCGGCGGCGGAGCCCGCGTCGTCCGTCCGGCCTGCCCCGACGGCGCGCGCCACCAGGGCCAGCGTACCGGTGGAGAGGCCCATCAGCATCGGGTAGAGCAGCATCAGGATAGTGCCGGCCATGGCCACCGAGGCGACGGCCACGGAACCGAGCCGGCCGACCCAGAAGAGGTCGATGAGACTCTGCGCGTTCTGGAGCAGGGCGCCCACCAGCATGGGCATGGACAGGCCCAGGATGGCCGGCAGGATGCGGCCCCCCGTGATCTGGTCCGGATCAATTCGTTTCAAGAAAGCCATGCGCCAGGCCGCCTCGTTAAATGGGGGTACCATACTGCACGAGCGGGACGTAATGTCAAAGGGAACCGCCGATCACGCCTGGAACCGGCGGAGACGGGCGAACTCGCCGTCGCGGGCCATCAGTTCGTCGGGTGTGCCGAGTTCGACCAACCGGCCGCGTTTCAGCACGGCGATCCGGTGGGCGTGGCGGATCGTCGAAAGCCGGTGCGCCACGATGAAGGTCGTCCGGTCACGGATCAGGCGCTGGAGCGCCTCCTGGACCAGGCTCTCGGAGGCCGCGTCCAGGGAGGAGGTGGCCTCGTCGAGCACGATGACCCGGGGTTGGCGAATCATGGCCCGCGCGATCGAGACCCGCTGGCGCTCGCCGCCCGAGAGCCGCGCGCCGCGTTCGCCGACAAGCGTGTCGAGGCCGGCCGAGAGACGGTTCACGAGTTCCCGCAGGTTCGCCGCGTCGATCACGCGCTGAACCTGTTCCTCGGGGACATCGGGCAAACCGTACGTTATGTTATCGCGGATCGAACCCGAGAAGAGGATCGTCTGCTGGGGGACCACGGCCAGGAACCGTCGGAAACTTCGCAGGTCCAGCTCTTCCATATTCCTGCCGTCCAGCAGGATGCGGCCGACCGTGGGGCGATGGAATCCGATCACGAGGGCCATGAGGGTGCTTTTGCCCGCGCCGGATTCGCCCACGACCGCGAGCGTTTCCCCGGCCCGCACCTCCAGCCGGATATCTTCCAATGCATGGAATTCCCCGCTCGGGTAGGCGAAACTCACGCCGTCGAACGCAAAGGCGCCCCGGACATCGTCCACGGCAACCTTGCCCTCGTTGCGTTCGATGTCGGGCGAATCGAGCACCTCCCGGATGGAGCGGACTGACTCCAGGCCGCGGGCGATCATGGGATAGCTGTTCAGGATCATGTTGACCGAGCCGAGGATCATCATGAAATACGACGAATACATCGTGACCTCGCCCGGCGTGATCCGGCCGTGGAACGCCAGGTACCCGGCGACCATCAGGCTCAAGAGCACGGGCACTTGGAACGAAACCCAGGCCACGGCGCCGAACAGCGCGTTGAGGACGTCCAGGCGCAGGCCGCTTTCGCGAACGGCGGTCAAGTGGGTCTCGATGGTGGAAATCTCGTGCTGCTCGGCGCCGTGGGCGCGGGTGATGGGAATCATGGCGATCATCTCCGCCACGCGCGCGGACATGGCTTCGATGCGCGTCCGGAATCCCTTGTTCATGTCGTGGATACGCCGGTGAAAGAAGCGGATCAGGGCTACGGAGACCGGGATCGTGATGAAATAGAACAGGGCCATGGCCGGGGCGCGGTTATAAAAAGTAACGCCCAGGGCGAAGGCGATGCTGGTGAATCCGTTGAGCAGCATGACGAAGCAGAATCGGCACAGGCCTTCCACTGCCTCGACGTCCCGCAGCATCTTGGACTGCATGGCTCCCGTGTGGGAGCGGTCATGGAACGCGATGGAGAGCTGTTGCAGCCGCTGGGTCAGGGCGCCTCGCAGTTCCTTTTCGATGCGGCGGATCACCTTGCTCAACTGGGTGACGTGGACCAGTTCAAAGGGGATGTTCTGGACCAGCAGCGCCAGCATGATCGCACCGTCCACCCACAAGCGCCGCAGATCATGCCTGGCCGGGAGGGCGACCACGTCGATGACATCCGCCACGATGATCGGGAGAATCCATACCGGGGAATGCTTGACGACGAAACAAGCGGCCGACAGGGCCAAACGCCATGCATCAGGCCGGAAAAGGGCCCACAAGCTTCCAAAGGCACACTCTCTCCGCTGGCTGGGTTCCGAAGGCTGCATTGGCAGTGATTCGACCGGAAACCGGCGAGGATGGCAAGCTGCAACCGGTCCGTGGTGGCCTATCATCAAGAAATCACCTTAAGTCAAATATCCAACGAATGTCAATAAATATTTTCTGATACGATTAATAATCCAAAGTCATTATATATTAATATTACGTATAATATGATATATATATTGACAATCGTGAATCACATTACGAATTTCATACTGATCTTGTCATATATCGTAATATATTGATATATATGTAATTATGATTATCTTTAATGGCTCAAACCATCTCATCTAAACTCATTACTCAAATTAAAATTCTGGCAAAAGTGTCAGGTGATTACAATCTGTTTAATAATAACAAGATACTAATCGCAATATAGTCACTGGCTAACTTGACATGCCACTTGGTCTCTTGTAGTGTGGTTGCAGTAAAACGTTCTACTAGTCTGCTGGTTATGAGACGGCTAGCGAAAGGATGTTTTACTGAAAAGTCAATGGAAAGGAGACAAAATGAAAAAACTGGCGACATTAACGCTGATTGCGTCTATTGGCTTGTTTGCGGGAAGCAACAAGGCAGATGCAGAGCAGATCTGGTTCAAGGGCTTCGGCGCCCGTTATGACTACGTCAAGTACGGGACCTGGCTGGCGACCCAGATTCGCGGTGACATCGGTGTCTGGCCCGTGGCCTCAGGTCATTCGGCCGGAGCGGTTTACACCGATAATGGTTGGAAGAACGTGTACTGGACCGATGCCAAGTGGCAGGCCAATGTTCAGAACCCTTACGGGGGGCTGGACGAGGCATGGAACGTCTGGCTGTCCGCCAGCGGTCCGAACGGCCGCTACATGGGGATGCCGTTCACGCCGTTTACCATCGAAACAGCGGTATACGTAAAAAACGCATCCGGGCAGTGGTTCTGGGATAATAACGTCGGATACAACTACCGTTACCATGTCCTTCGGTAGGCTTGGGGCGGTTTAATAAAAACACAAAAAAGCGGCTCCCGGGGATTCCCGGGGGCCGCTTTTCCTTTCGTGCCCAAGACAGGCCGTCAGTCGCAGTCCGTGCATACCTCGAAATACAGGTCCTCGGCGCCGCCGTTGTAGTACAGCCGCAGCGTATCGTCTTCCCGTTCGAAGCGCGTCACCCGGGTCAGAGCCCCGATGTACCGGGCTTCCTGGTCCATCAGCGCCGCATCCAGACAGGCCATTTCCGTCATGGCGGTCTGCCCGATCGTGATGTCGCCCGCATCGGTGGCCGAGAACTGCCCGCTGTAGGAATTGCAGCCGGAGTTACCGGAAAACGTGTCGTCACAGGCAAACCGCAGTTCAACGCGGCTATTGGCGATGATCGGGGTCTCGGCGCCGACCGGGCCCAGGCTTTTGAGTATCCATTCGGTGCGGCAGATATGCATGGCCTCGGGCACTTCGTCTTCGCAGCCTGCTGCCAGGAGAGCCAGGCCAAGCATCCACGCCACCGGATTAATCGTGTGCCGTTTCATGCGCGATCCTTTTATTGCGGGAAAGGTACACTTGCAGACGGGACGAAGCCAAGGATCATTGTGTCGCAGGCCGATTCGGAAGGGTCAGCCCGTGCTGTGCCCATATGCGTGCGTCGGAATTACCGGAACTGTAAGCGACACTTGCCGAGGAGGCCTAATGAAAGCATGTCAGGCCGCTGGCTGGCGGGCAGTCGGGCCGCCGCGGTTGGACTCGGCGTTACGCTGGCGAGCGTGGGTGGAGCGGAACACGCGGTAGTGAACGGCCGGAATACGGAAACCTGCATCACCCTGAATGGCCTCGGCGCGGTGGCGCGCGGATTCACCTGTACGGGAGGCGGCGGCCCCTCCGGGAGCGGGGTGGTCGCGCGCTGCTCACGGGATATCGTACGCAAGGAAATCGCAGTCGATGTCGCCATTGGGCAGCGACATTTTCATGACCGGCCGCAGGGGAAGGGCGCGCTCGTACTCCGGGGAGCCGGCCAGCAGGCAGGCCCGCCAGCCGTGCATCCGGGTGAGCGCCGCCGCGACACCGCGGACCAGGTCCGGCTCGGCCGCCAGTCGCACGCCGTAGGGCGGATTGGTCACGATCACGCCTTTCTCCCCGCCGGATTGCAAGTCCTGAATGGAGCTGTGCCGGAACGACAAGCGCACGCCGGCGCGGCGGGCGTTGGCTTTCGCGACGTCCAGGACCGCGGCGTCGGCGTCGCCGGCGATGATGCGCGGGCGGGATGGACGGACCTCCTCGCGGAGCCGGCCGCGCAGTTCGCGCAGAGCGGCGGCCTCGGACTCGCCGAAGCTGGCCCAGCGCTCGAACCCGAAGCGTTCGCAGCCCAGGCCCGGCGCCATGTTGGACGCCCACTGGGCCGCCTCGATGGCGATGGTACCGGAGCCGCACATCGGGTCCACCAGGGGCGTTGCCCGGTCCCAGCCGGACAGGCGGAGGATCGCCGCGGCGAGAGTCTCGCGGAGCGGCGCCTCGCCGGTCTCCAGGCGGTAGCCGCGGCGGTGCAGGGATTCGCCGGACAGGTCGGCGTACAGCGCGGCCTTGTCGTTCGCCAGGTACAACTGCACGCGCACGTCGGGGTCGTCCCGCGACACCGCGGGGCGGGCGCCGGTTTCGTCCCGGAGCCGGTCGCAGATCGCGTCCTTGACCTTGAGGGCGGCGAAATTGGCGTTTTGCAGGGCGCTGCCCCGGCAGACTGCGGACACGGCAAACGTCGTCCGCGGCGACAGCAGCCGGTTCCAGTCCGTGTCGTGCGCGCCGGCGTACAGCGCGGATTCGTCCGCGGCGGGGAAGCGGCGGAGAAGGACGAGGATCCGCTGGGCGATCCGGCTCTGGAGGCAGGCCCGCCAGCCGTCGCGCCACTCTCCGCGTAAGGGGATCCCGCCGCGATTGAGCCGCACGCTGGCGAAGCCCAACTCGCGCAATTCGTCGCACAGCACCTCCTCGGCGCCGGGGATGCAGGTGGCGTGGAACTCCTGCATGTTACACGCCGCTCTTGATCCGGAGCTTGTGCACGAAAAGCGCCATTTCGCCGCCCCGGCCGCGCGTGGCGCGGCGGCGCAGGAAGTCCTCCAGGTAATCCCAGTCTTCGGGCAGGGGCGGGCTGTCGTAGTCCCAGCGCTCCTCGTCGGATCGCTTGAACTGCCACTTGATGTGCTGCCGGGCCACCGACACCCGCACGAGGCGCTTGACCCCGTCGGGCAGGCGCGTCGTCCATTCGATCTGCTTCTTCATGTCAGGCGGGCGGCGGCGTGTGGTTCAGGTCATCGACCGGGGCGAACCGCTTCCGGAAAGCCGCCGCGACGGAATCTGCGATGCTAACCATGGCGGGCACCAGGATCAGCGTAAGCAGGGTGGCCAGGGACAGGCCGAAGATCACGGCGACGGCCATGGGCGCCCACCACGCGCTGGATTCCGCGCCGGCTATGAGTTTCGGCGGCCACGAGTGGAATTCCAGGCTCCAACCGACCGCCATCGGGATCAGGCCCAGCACCGTCGTGGACGCGGTCAGGAGGACGGGCCGCAAGCGAAGCCGTCCGGCCGTCACGATGGACTCGGCCATGCTCTCGCCCTCGGCTCGCCGCTGCTCGATGCAGTCGATGAGCACGATGGCGTTGTTGACGACGATGCCGGCCAGGCTGATGACGCCGACGCCGGTCATGATCACGCCGAACTTCATGCCGCAGATCAGCAGGCCCCACATGACGCCGATCATGGAGAGGATCACGGAGAAGAAGATGATCAGCGGCAGGAGGACGGAGTTGAACTGGATCACGAGGATGACCAGGATGAGGCCGGAGGCAATGCCGAAGGCGCGCATCAGGAAGGCGCCGGACTCGCGCATCTCCTCCGTGTCGCCGGTGTACTCCACGCGGTAGCCGCGGGGCAGGTTCAGGTCGGCGACGCGCGTCTGGATGTCGGGCAGGATCTTGTCCACGCCGCGCCCCGCGTTGTTGCCGGTGATGGTGACCACGCGTTTCTGGTTCTTGCGCTGGATGGCGCCGCGACCGCCGGTGTACTCGAGTTGGCCCAGCGAGGAGAGGGGCACGTTCTGCCCGTTCTCGGCGGGGATGAAGACTTGCTCGAGCAGGTTCATGGTGTTTCGCTGGCCCTCGGGCAGGCGCAGGGTGATGTCGTACTCGTCCTCGTCCGCCCGGAACCGGCTGCTCTCGAGCCCGTAGATGGCCATGCGCAGGAAGGTGCCGATGGTCCCCGTGTCGAGCCCGAGCAGGGCGGCCCGGGCCCGGTCCACGTGGAACTGGATCTCGGGCAGCGCCTTCTCCAGGTCGCTTTGCAGGTCCACGAGGCCCGGGACCGACTCGATCGCGCGCATGATCTCGCCTGCGTAGGATTCCAGCGTGTCGAAATCGTCGCCCGACAGCTCGATGGAGACCGGCGCGCCGGTGGGGGGGCCTTCCTCCTCGCGTTCCACCTTTAGTTCCGCCCCCGCGATGATCCCGATGTCGCTCCGGATCGCATCCAACAACGCCAGCGAGTTGGTTTGCCTCTCCCCCGCCTTCAGGAATTCCACGTGGATCGTGCCGCGGTGGGACTCCTCCGCGCCGCCGCCGAACATGTCGCCGCTGCTCCCGACGGTGGTCAGGAAGAACTTGACGTCCGGGTACTTCGCCAGCTTCCGTTCGGCGTCGCGCAGGACGGCGTCAGTCCGCTCGATGCTGGTGCCCTGTGGGAACTTCAGGTTCACGGTGCAGTTGCGCGGCTCGACGTCGGGGAACAGCTCGACGCCCAGCTCGCGCCAGGCATAGACCTGCACGGACAGGATCAGGAAGGCGAAGCCCAGCAGCAGGACGGGGACGCGGTGCCGCAGGGCGGCGCGGAGCAGTCGCTCGTACCCGCGCACGAAGGGGTGCGGCTTCTCGTGCTGGTCGCGGGGCCGCGCGCTGATGAAGGCCGAACAGATCGCGGGATTGATGACCATGGCCACGAAGAGCGAGGCGGAGAGGGTCACGATCAGGGTCTTCGGCAGGAAGCTCATGAACTGGCCCATGACATCGGGCCAGGCGAGGAGCGGCCAGAAGGCGACCAGCGTGGTCAGGGTCGACGTGATGACCGGCCAGGCGACCTCGGAGGCCCCGTGGCGGGCGGCGACGATGCGCGACTCGCCCAGGGTCCGGTGTCGGTAGGTGTTCTCCACGATGACGATGGCGTTGTCCACGAGCATGCCGACGGCCAGCACGAGGCTGAAGAGCACGATCATGTTCAGCGTCGCGCCCTGGGCGGCCATGAGCACGAAGGCCATGAGCATGGAGAAGGGGATCGCCAGGCCCACGAACAGGGCGTTGCGCACCCCCATGAAGACCAGGAGGACCAGGACCACGAGCAGGAAGCCGGAGGCCACGTTGTTCTCCAGTTCCTTGATCATGGAGTCGATGTACTCCGACATGTCCATGACCTCGGTCAGGACGACGTCGGGCGGGAGCTGGGTCTGCCCGATGATCTGCTTGACCTGCTTGAGCAGGGCCACCGCGTTCTCACCGCTGCGCTTCTTGAGGCTCAAGGAAACGCAGGGCTTGCCGTTGAGCCGCGAGATGGAGGCGACGTCCTTGAACGTGTCGGACACCGCCGCGATGTCGGTGAGGTACACGGGCCGCCCGTCCCGCTCGGTCAGCAGGATGCGGCGGATCTCCGGCACCAGCTTGAACTCGCCCGGGATCCGCACCTGGAACTTGTCGCCGGCCATCTCGATGTTGCCGGCCGAGATGGTCAGGTTCTCCTGGGCGATGCGCTGCATGACCAGCCCGAGCGGGATGCGGTAGGCGATCATCCGGGGCAGGTCGATCTCGACCCGGATCTCGCGCTCGCGCGTGCCGCTCAAGACGGCCTGCTTGATCCCCGAGAGCTGCTCGATCTGGTCCTGCAGGTCCTCGGCCAGGTTTTTCAGGCGGTCCAGGTCGTCCGGGCCCGACAGGGTGAAGATATAGACGGGAAAATCCGAGCTGAAGTTGAACGCGTCCACGACGGGCTCGTCGAGGTCGTCGGGCAGATCGGGCTTCGCGAGGTCCACCTTGTCCTTGACGCGCTGCTTGGCCAGGTCGATGTTGCCGCCGGCGAGGAACTCGATCGAGATGCTGCAGTAGTTCTCGCCCGAGGTGGAGCGCATCTCCTTGATGTTCTCCACGTCGTTGAGCTGCTTCTCCAGCGGGATGGTGACCAGCTTCTCCATTTCCTCCGGCGCCGTGCCCTCGTAGTAGGCGCTGATGAAGACATAGGGGATAGTAATGTCCGGCGTGCCCTCGCGGGGCAGCCGCAGGTAGCTCACCGAGCCGGCGATGACCAGCACGATGGCGAACACGAAGACCGCCGTGCGGAACTTGATGGCGTAGTTGGAGAGGATCATGGCGGAAATGGGGTTCAGGGTCCGGGGTTCAGGGGGGGCGCCGGAGTGTCCGCCCCGACGATCTCGACCAGCCGCCCGTCTTGGAGGCCGCGGTGGCCCTCGACCACGAGGGCTTCGCCCGCCGAGAGACCGGCGGAGAGCGCCGCGTCATGCCCGGCCAGCGCGTCGATCTGCACGCGCCGGCGCACCGCGCGGTCGCCCTCCACGACGAAGACCACGTGCTCGCCCTTGCGCGGCACGATGGCCGCCAGCGGGACCACGATGGCGTCCGGCCGCACGCGCCGGACCAGCGTGACCTGCGCGATCATGCCCGGCTTGAGTTCGCCGCCGTCGTTGGCCGTTTCCAGTTCCACGCGGAAAGAATTGCTTTCCCGGGCGGCCCGGCCGGACACGTAGGTGACCGCGCCGGTGAACGCGCGGCCCGGAAGGGCCGCCAGCGTGAAGGCCAGCGCGTCGCCCTTCTTCGCGGCGGGGATATCCTGCTCGGGCACGTCGAACCCGATCTTGACCCGGTCGGTCTGGATCAGCCGCAGCACGGCCTGGCCCTCGCCGGCGTAATCGCCGACCTCGACCAGGCGGTCGTTCAGGACGCCCGGGAACGGCGCGCGCACCTCGCATTGGGAGAGGAAGACCTTCGCCTCGTCGCGGGTGATGTTTGCCATGTCCCGCCGCCGCTCGATGGCCTCGTAGTCGCTGGGGGAAACCGCGCCGGTTTTCTCCAACTCGCGGTACCGCTTCAGGTCGCGCTCGGCGTCGCGGCTTTCCACTTCCGCCCGGCGCACCTGGGCATCCCACACCCGGCCGTCCAGCCGGAGCAGGACCTGGCCTTCCTCCACGGCGGCGCCCTTTTCCGCCTCCAGCGCGAGGATGCGGCCCGCGCGCTCGGCGGCCAGTACCGCTTCCTTGAACGGCTCGACCACGCCTGGAAGCTGGATCTCGTCGGACACGGTCCGGGGCCGCACGGGTTCCACGCGGACAGCGTAGGCCTTCTCCGGCGGCGATGGCTTTTCCTCCGGCTTCTTGCCGAGCGCCCCGAACAGCACGATCAGCGCGACGACGGCCAGCAGGGCGCCCCAAACGAGCCAGGAACCTTTGCGAGAGCGGGGAGCGGGAGGAGTGTTCATCGGGCGTCATCCTTTGCAAGGTCGGGGCCCAGGCCGCTGGCGCATTCCAGGCGGGCGAGGGCGTTCATGTGGTCGCGCAGCGCCGTCAGCCAGGTCAGGCGCGCCGTGCTCACGGAAAGCTGGGCCGCGGCGTATTCCAGGTAGGTGGACAACCCGGTCTCGTACCGCGCCAGGGCAATGGCGAGGCTCTTCTCGGCCAGCGCGACGGTCTCGCGGCTCGCGGCGACCGTCTCGTCCGCCGTGGCCAGTTCGAGGTGCTGCTGCTGGATCTCCAGCTCGACGTTGCGCTGCAGGATGTCCAGGTCGGCCCGGGACTTGGCCAATTCCAGGTTCTTTTCGAGGATCACGGCCCGGCGCAGGCCGCCGTCGAAGAGGTCCCAGTCCAGCGTCACGCCGGCATTCCAACCCCAGTCCCACGCGTCCTCCGCCGTGCCGCTCTCCGGATTCAGCCCCTGGTACGCGGCGTGGGCGCGCACCTGCGGTTGCAGCGTGCCCTGCTCGGCCCGGATACCGAGCCGCGCGAGGTCTATCGCCCGCTGCTGGTAGAGGAGCTCGGGGCGGTCCCGCCGGCCCGCCGCCTGCCAGTCGGCGAGGGCCTTTTTCTCGGGCCGGTACTCGAGTTCGCCGGCCACCTCGAATGGCCCGTCTTCCAGTTGGATCAGGTTGCGGAAGGCGGCCTTGGCGAGCTCGAGGTCCTTGCGCGCCCGGATCAACACGGGCATCTCGTTGGCGAGCCGCACGCGCGCGCTCAAGAGGTCGAATTCCGGGGCGGTGCCCTTCTTCACCCGCGCCTCCGCCTGCCGGACCAGATCCTCGATCTGGGCGACGGACTCCTCCTGGACCTTCACGGCGGCCTGGGCCAGCAGGATGTCGGTGAACCCGGTCCGGATGTCGCGCGCCAGGTCGTGGGCCACCTGCTCGAGGCGGAATCGCGCCATGTCCCGGTAAACCCGCGCCGCCTTCAGCCCCGCCTGAACCGAGCCGCCGGAGTAGAGCAGTTGGCTGATTTCCGCGTCGGCCGAGTAGTTGTCCAGCCGCCCCATCTCGACCCGTTCGCCGTCGAAATCGAAGGCGGACACCTCGCCCAGCCGCGTGTACCCGGCCCCGGCGGAAAGGTGCGGCAGGACGGCGGACCGCACCTGCGTGATGCGGGTCTCGGCGATCCTCACGTCTTCGTGCGCCTTCAGGATCGCCGACGACTGCTTTAGGCCGATCCGCAGGCCATCCTCGAGGGTGTAGCGGGGAAGCGCTGGCTCCGCGGCGAGGCTTTCGGCGAAGGTTCCGACAAGGCACGCCGCGGCCCAGCAGCCTTTTCGGATCATCCTCTGCATATTCATGGGGTGGCTCGTACCTCCAACAAGCGCAGCACCATCTCGCGTTCGGTCTCCGGCGTCAAGCCGTCGTCTCCTCGATCGGCAGGACGAAGGCCTTGATGCCTTCGCGGCCGAACCGGTCCCGCAGCGAGCGGACGCAGGCCAACAGGGGCCGCACATCCTCCTCGGGAGCGGCCACGTACAGCAGGTGGTTTCGGCCGGGCCAAATATCCGTGCCCAGGTGGGTTCCGGAGGAGCCGCCGCGCCCGAGGACGCCCGTCAGCTTGGTGAAGTTCTTCAGGCGGCAGGTCTCGAGGGACTCCATGACCTCCATGTCGATGGCCTCGTTGTACGTGATCATGATCATCTTCATGCTGCACCTTCAGCCGGGGCGGCGGCTTTCCCGTTCTTGCGGTTCTGGCGGCGGAGCGACTCGATCAGGGCGTAGAACGTGGGCACGAACACGAGGGTCAGCAGGGTCGACACGGTCAGCCCGCCGATCATGGTGATGCCGAGGGGTTTCCAGGTTTCGGCGCCAGCCCCGTGCGACAGGGCCAACGGGAGCCAGCCGGCCAGCGTGGTGATCGTGGTCATCAGCACGGGCCGCAGCCGGTGCCGCCCGCCCTGGGACACGGCGTCCAGCACGGAGAGGCCGCGCGCCCGCAGGATGTTGATGTAGCTGATCAGCACGATGGCGTTGTTGACCACGATGCCCATAAGCATCACGACGCCGAGGAAGGTGATGACGCTCAAGGTCGTCCCGGTGGCGATGAACGCCAGGATCACGCCGGTGAACGTGAAGGGGACGGCAAACATGACGATGAAGGGGTAGAGGAGGGACTCGAACTGGGCGGCCATGACCATGTACACGAGCGCGATGCCCAACAGCAGCAGCAGCGTGAGATCGCCGAACGCCTTGGCCTGCTCCTCCGCCTCGCCGCCCCAGTTGATGAGCACGTCGGGCGGCAGCGTCATGCCGGCCACGGCCCGGCGCGCGTCGGCGACCACGTCGCCCAGGGAGCGTTCGTGCGTGTTGCATTCGACCCGCACCACGCGCTCGCGGTTCTGCCGCTCGATTTCCAGCGGCCCCCGGGTCTCGATGACCCGGGCGATGTTCGCCAGGCGCACCAGGCGGCGGGTATAGGGCGACAGGACGGTCAGGCTCTCCAGATCCTCCGGCTTGGAGCGCCAGGCCTCCTCGAGCCGCACGAAGATGTCGTAGGTCTCTCCGCGCTCGCGGTACCGCGTGGCCGTGGAGCCCTCGATGGCGGTGGTGACCGTCTCGGCGACGGTTTGCATGTCCAGGCCCAGCGCCGCCGCCTTCTCCCGGTCCACGGCGATGCGCAGTTCAGGCCGCTTCATTTCACGCGAGACGCTGATGTCCACCGCGCCCTCCACCTGCTCGAGCGCGGCCCGGATCCGGTCGGCCACGGCGTCCGTCTCCTCGAATGAATGCCCGATGACCTCGATCTGGACCTTCTTGCCGCCGGTGCCTGTGATCAGCCGGCCCATCGGGTTGCCCGCATAGATGTCGGTCCTCAAGACGCCAGCGAGGCGGCGCACCCGCTGGCGCACGGCCTGGGCGATCTCGCGGGAGGACCGCGTCCGCTCCTCCTTGGGGACCAGCCTGGCGCCGCTGGATATGGAATGGGAGCCCGACGCCCCCCCGAACGCCGCGCCCATTCCGCCGCCCTGGCCGCTTTGCATGTACATGAAACGCATCTCGGGCACCTCCGCCCCGAAGATCGCCTCGACCTTGCGGCCGACGGCGTCCGACTCCTCGAGGCGCGTGCCCACCGGGAGTTGCAGGCTCACCCGGAGATCGCCGCTATCCTCCTCCGGGATGAATTCCGTGCCGACCCGCGGAGCGAGCAGCAGGCTTCCCGCGAAGGCCGCCGTAAATCCGAACAGGACCAGAACCCGGTGCCAGGCCCGGCGCACGCTCCAGTGCAGGACGCGGGCGTAGGCCCGCTCCCAGGCCGTAAACCAGCGCTCGAAGCGTTCGTACACCCTTGAGCCCAGCCGGCCCCGCGCGGCCTCGCCGTCTCGCGCCGCGGGCTTGAGCCACTTGGAGCACAGCATCGGGCTGAACGTCGCCGCGGTGAACAGCGACGCCAGGAGGGTCACCGTGATGATCACCGCCAGTTCCCCGAACATGATGCCCACGACCCCGCTGACGAAGAGGAGGGGGAGGAATACCACGACCGTCGTGCCCGTGGAGGCGGCGATGGCCAGGTACATTTCGGAGGTGCCGAAAATCGAGGCCTCCGCAGACCGTTCGCCCTGGTCCAGGCGCCGGATCACGTTGTCCACCACCACGACGGCGTTGTCCACCACCATGCCGATGGCGATGGTCAGCGACGAGAGGCTGATGATGTTGATCGTCCGCCCGCTCAAGAAGAGGTAGATGAAGGCGATCAGCAGCGAGAAGGGGATCGTCAGGGCAATGATCAGGCTGGGCCGCACCCGGCGCAGGAAAAACCAGGTCACGAGGATGACCAGGGCCCCGCCGATCCAGACCGTCTCGCGCAGGGAGGACAGCGCGTCCAGGATGTCCTGGGAGGAGTCCATCATGATGTGGAACCGGATGTTGAGAGGGAGGGAAGGCTCGATCTCCGCCAGTTTTTTCTTCACCCGGTCGGCGACCTCGACGGTATTGACGCCGGTCTGCTTCATCACGGCCATCATCAGTCCCGACTTGCCGTTGATGCGGACGACGCTGGAGACCTCCGCGTGGGAATCCTCCACCCGCGCCACGTCCTTGAGGTAGATGAGGCGGCCCTGGTCCTGGCCGAGGATGACCGAGTTGATCTCGTCCGGGCTGGCAAACTCGCCGGGCAGGCGGACCAGGTAGTCCGTCAGGCCGGACTTGATGTTGCCCACCGGCTGCGTCACGTTCGCCGCGGCGAGCGCCGCTTTCACGTCCAGGATGGAAAAACCGTAGCCTTCCAGGCGGCCGCGATCGATCCACACGTTGATCTGCCGGTCCAGCCCGCCGCGGAGTTGGACGGTACCCACGCCGGGCAACTGGCGGAGCTGGTCCGCCACGCGCCGGTCGACGAGGTCGTTCAGCTCCGGCGTATTCTGGTCCGCCGTGACGCCCAGGATCAGGAACGGCATCAAGGCGGTGTTGAACTTGAAGATGAACGGATTGTCCATCTCGTCCGGGATGTCCGGCAAGGCCCGCTTGGCGCGTTCGATGCGGTCGCGGATGTCGTTGGAAGCCTCGTCGAGGTTGACGCCCCACGTGAACTTGAGCTGGATGGCGGAAACGCCCTCGGCCGAGCGCGAGGTGATTTTCTCCAGGTGCGGCGTGCTGGCGAGCTGGTTCTCCAGCGGCTCCGTGACCTTGACTTCCACGTCCTCCGGGCTGGCGCCCGGATACAGGGAGACGACCGAGATCGCGGGCGGCTCGATCTCCGGCATCATGTCCACCCCGAGCCGCGAGAGGCTGAAGAGGGAAAGGATGATGATCCCGAGGAAGATCATCAGGTTGGTGACGGGCCGTCTGACTCCGAATTCGGGAAGGTTCATGGATGGAGCGCTCCGTGCCTACGGGGCCGCCGCCTCTTCGACGGCCACGGGCAGGCCGTCGCGCAGCCGCTGCTGGCCCACGATCACCACCGCCTCGCCGGCGGTCAGGCCCTCCAGCACTTCGATCTCGTGCGCCTCGCGCAGGCCGAGCCGCACCGGTCGCTGCCGGGCCGTGTCGTCCTCGACAACGTAGACGTACTGGTCGGGCGCCATCCCCAGGACCGCCTCCTTCATCACGACGAGAATGCCCTTGCGCTCCTCCATGAGCAGGCGCGCCCGGGCAAACATGCCCGGCTTGAGTTCGTGCGCCCGGTTCGGCGCGAGGATCTCCACCGGGGCCGTCCGGGTGGCCAGGTCCACGACCGGGCTGATCTTGGAGACCCGGCCGGTGAAAATCCCGTCGTAGGCGTCCACGGTGATCAGCGCGACCTGGCCCGGCGCGAGGCGGGGCAAATACCTCTCCGGGATGTCGAGGTTGATCTTGGCCTGGTCCATGTTCACCACCAGCGCCACCGGCGTCTGGGGCGTGACGTTGGCGCCGAGATCCACGTACACGCGCCCCACGATCCCGCCGAGCGGGCTCTTCACCGGCGCTTTCTCGAACTTGAAACCGACCTCGTCGCGGTCCACGAGGGCGAGGGCTTCATCCTTCCGAACCCGCGCGCCGTCCTCCTTGAGCTTTTCCGCGATCTTGCCGGTGACCGTCGGATACACCACGGCTTCGTCGCGGGCCTTGATGTCCCCGACGTATTCCAGCGCCTGCTGCAGGTCGCGCGGCTCCACGCGCATGACCCTGACGGGAATCGGTTCCCCGGCCGCCTCCCGTCCGCCGCCCGGGGGAGGCTGGGCTCCCGCCGTCGAGGCCAGCAGGACCGCCAGCCACGGCCCGCCCCACTGTGACTTCAGATTCATTCCGTCCTCCCGCGCGCGGAGCGGTCCGGTTCGCTCCGGGTATCCGCCACGTAACGCTCGCCCAGCGACCCCACCTGCCGGAGCAAGTGAAGGATCGCCGCCTGGTGGTCGTACGTCAGGTTGGCCACGCTCGTGCGCGCCCGCGAGAGCTGGGTGAAGGCGTCCACCTGGTCCAGGCTCGTCGCCTTGCCGGCGCGATAGCGCTGGGACACCACGTCATAATTCTCGCGGGCCAGTTCAAGCTCCTTCTGGGTGGCGTCCAGCAACACCCGGGCTGTCCGGGTGCGCAGCCAGGCTTCCGTCACCTGGAGGCGAACGGTCTTCACGAGCTGGCTGACCACGAGATCCGCCTCCTCCAGGGCGTACCGCGCCTCCCGGGCGTCCAACTGCCGCGCGCCGCCCTCGAAGAGCGGAAGGCTGGCGCGGAACGTGGCGGTCCAGAAATCGTCCGGCTGGGACAGGCTGCCCGGGTCGGCCCACGTCTGCTCCACGTCAAAACTGACCGTCGGCCACCAGCCCCGCCGGGCCTTGACCAGCGACCAACGCGCCGCCTCCCGCTCGTAGGCCGCCCGTCGCAGGTCGTCGCGTTGTTCCAGCGCCGCCGCGATCAAGGTCTCCAGCGAGTCCGCGTGTTCCAGTCGGTCGGCCAGCCCCTCCGGGGGCGCCTGCACGGAGACCGGGCCGTCGCCTGCGCCGATCAGCGTGGCGAGCTGCGCGCCCGCGAGTTGCCACTGGTTCCGCGACACGTCCAGTTCGCGCCGCGCCCGGCTGACTTCCACTTCCGCGCGCAGGACGTCCGTCTTCGGCACCTCGCCCGCCTCGTACCGCGCCTCGGCCGTCCGCCGCTGTTCCTCGGCCAGAGTCAACGTCTCCCGGTTGATGCCCACCACGTGCTCCAGCTTGAGGCAGTCGATGAAGGTGGCGGCCACCCGGAAGAGCAGGTCGCGGAGCCGGAAGACGCGGTCCTCGATCGCCGCCCGTTCCAGGGAACGGCCGCTCCGGTAGCCCGCGTACGCGTCACTGCTGAACAGGGGCTGCGACAGACGGAGGCTGGCCCGGTCCGTGGGGTCCGCGACGACGGGGCTCCCGCTCTCTCCTACGATTTCATCCTCCGGAATCATCCGCGAGGCGTCCGCCGTGAGCGAGGGGAAGAGGAGGGAGAGGGATCGCCAGGGCAGGAGCGCGCGCTGTTTCACGGCCAGGTCCGCCAGCCGGGCCTCCTCGTTACGCTCCAGAGCCATCTCGAAGGCCCGCTCGATGGTCAGCGGGGCCTCCGTGTTGGTCTGTCCGAAGCACGGTCGCAGGGCCAACAGGCCCGCCATCAGGATCGGGAGCCGTCTCACGGATGGCCTCCCGTCCGGGCCCGGGCCGGTTCGCTGAACTGCTCGACCAGCCGCCCGAGAATGTCGAGGTACTGCCTCCGGTCCCGTTCACTCATCCGGCTGAACAGACGCCGGATCATCCGGCGCCGCTGGTCGGTGATCTGCCGAACCATCGAGCGCCCCTTTTCGGAGAGAGAAACGCAGACCACGCGGCGGTCGCTGCGGCGGCGCTCCCGCCGCACCAGGTTGAGCCGCTGCATTCGGTCCACGAGTCCCGTGGCCGTGGATTGACGGCTGTGCATGGCCGTGGCCAGTTGATGCATCGTGCAGCGGGGATGCTCGTGGACGAAATCGAGCGCCCAGAGCTGGGGAAAAGTGATGTTCTCGCAGGTGAAAAAATTCCGCTCGTAGGCATGGATCCCGCGCATCAGCTTGGGCAGCAGCTCCATCAGCCGATCCGCGTCCTGCGACGACGTCATGTCCCCGATCCGTTTATTATTTAGTTGCACGAAATATTTACCTCATGGAATATAAGCGCCCCGGCCGTCCTGTAAAGAGAAGAATCGCGCCGGCCGAAAACTTCTGGCCAAACGAACCCGTTTCGGGCAGGAATGGAAGCTATGCACTATGACCGGATACAGATTCCGGCGTCGGGCCGGAAGATCGCGTTGGGGCCGGATCGGCGCCTTCAGGTGCCGGATCGTCCCATCATCCCCTTCATCGAGGGCGACGGAACCGGGCCGGACATCACGCGGGCGGCCATGACCGCGTGGAACGCGGCCGTGGAGAAGGCCTACGCCGGCCGGCGGCGCGTGGAATGGATGGAGGTCTACGCGGGCGAAAAGGCCAACGCGGTCTACGGGGAACCGGTCTGGCTTCCGCCCGAGACGCTCGAGGCCTGCCGCGAGTTCAAGGTGTCCATCAAGGGCCCGCTGACCACGCCGGTCGGCGGCGGCATCCGCAGCCTCAACGTCGCGCTGCGCCAGGAACTGGACCTCTACGTCTGCCTGCGGCCGGTGCGCTGGTTCGAGGGCGTCCCGTCGCCGGTCAAGCATCCCGAACGCACCGACATGGTCATCTTCCGCGAGAACGCCGAGGACATCTACGCGGGGATCGAGTGGGCCGCCGGCACGCCGGAAGTCAAGAAGGTGGTCGATTTCCTCCAGCGCGAAATGGGCGTGAAGAAGATCCGGTTCCCGGGCTCGTCCGGGATCGGCATCAAGCCCGTCTCCCGCGAGGGCACGGCGCGGCTCGTGCGCGCCGCGATCCGCTACGCGATCGAGGCCGGCCGCCCGTCGGTCACCCTGGTCCACAAGGGCAACATCATGAAGTTCACCGAGGGCGCGTTCCGCGACTGGGGCTACCGGGTCGCCCGCGAGGAGTTCGGGGCGGAGCCGCTGGATGGCGGGCCGTGGCACCGCCTGAAGAACCCGCGCACCGGCGCGGACCTCGTCGTGAAAGATGTCATCGCCGACGCGTTCCTCCAGCAGATCCTGACGCGGCCGGCCGAGTACTCCGTGATCGCGACGCTGAACCTGAACGGCGACTACATCTCCGACGCGCTGGCCGCCTGCGTCGGCGGCATCGGCATCGCGCCCGGCGCGAACATCAACTACGACACCGGCGCGGCGGTCTTCGAGGCGACCCACGGCACCGCGCCGAAGTACGCGAACCAGGACAAGGTCAATCCCGGCTCGCTGATCCTGTCCGGCGAGATGATGTTCCGCTACCTCGGCTGGACCGAGGCTGCCGACCTCATCGTCCGCGGCATGGAGCAGGCGATCCGGGCGAAGACGGTCACGTACGACTTCGCGCGGCTCATGGACGGCGCCCGTGAGGTGAAATGCAGCGAATTCGGCCGGCTGGTCGCGGAGGCCATGTCGTGACCGCCCTGAACCCTGAACCCTGAACCCTCCCATGCGCCCCGCGGAATCCAAGATCCTGTCGAGAGAAACGATGGCCGCCGAGCGCGCCCGGCTCCGCGCGGCGGGGAAGAAACTCGTCTTCACGAACGGCGCGTTCGACCTCCTGCACGCGGGGCACGTGACCTACCTGGAATTTGCGAGGCAGCAGGGCGACGCGCTGGTCGTCGGGCTGAACTCCGACGCGTCGGTCCGCCGTTACAAGGGCGACAAGCGGCCGGTCAACGGGCAGGCGGACCGCGCCCGCGTGCTGGCGGCGCTGGAATGCGTGGATTACGTGGTGGTCTTCGACGAGGACGAGCCGGCGGACTTGATCGCGGACCTGGTCCCCAATGTGCTGGTCAAGGGAGCCGACTGGGCGCATTATGTCAGCGGGCGCGACGTCGTGGAGAAAGCCGGCGGCCGTGTGGTGCTGGCCCCGATGGTCGAGGGGCGGTCCACCAGCGGGATGATCGGGAAGATCCTCCAAGCCCATTCCCCCTCTCCTTCTCTCCCTCCTTCTCCTACTCCTACTCCTTCTCCCCCTCATGACTCATGAACCCGCGTTTTTCTCATGAAAAGCTCGATGTCTACCGGTTGGAGTTGGATTTTGTTCGCTGGTCAACCGTTTTGCTCAACGAATTGAAGTCCGGCGATGGTCCCTGCACGGGCGAAGTGCGCAATCAATTGGACCGGGCGGGACTTTCGATGTTGTTGAATACCGCCGAGGGAAACGGGCGGAGGCGGATGCCGATGAGGGCCAAGTTCTTTGACGATGCCCGCGGCTCGGCGGCCGAGTGCGCGGCATGCCTGGATGCCCTGGCGGTAAAGGGCGCGGTCCCCGCGGAGAGGGTGGAGGACGGGAAGGTCTTGTTGGCGAGCATTGCAGCCATGCTGTCCAAACTTGTCGCGTATTTCTCGGAAACCCGCTTGATTCGCGAGGACCGAGCGGAGTACGGAGCGGGGGCCGGCGGGGGAAATGAGGGGGAGGAGGAGAGGGAGAAGGAGGAGGGGGAGGCCAAGCCATGAGCACCAAGTTCATCGTCACCGGCGGCGCGGGATTCATCGGCAGCAACCTCGTGGCGGCGCTCAACGCGCGGGGCGAGGACCACATCCTGGTCGTGGACGAACTGGGGACGGACGAGAAGTGGAAGAATCTGGTCGGCCTGCGTTACGAAGACTACATGGGGCGCGACGACTTCCGAGCGGCCATTCAGCACGACGCGCTGACCGCCGTCGACGCGGTCTTCCATCTCGGCGCGTGCAGTTCGACCACCGAGAAGGACGCGGGCTTCCTGGCCGACAACAACTACCGGTACACGCGCGAGCTCTGCGAGTGGTGCCTGCACAACGGCGCGCGCTTCATCTACGCCTCCAGCGCGGCGACGTACGGCGACGGCGAGAGCGGCTATTCCGACGACGACCGGCACACCCTGACGCTCAAGCCCCTGAACATGTACGGCTACTCGAAGCACATGTTCGACCTGTGGGCGCTGCGCCACGCGCTGCTCGACCGCATCGTCGGCCTGAAGTACTTCAACGTGTTCGGGCCGCGCGAGGACCACAAGGGCGACATGCGCTCCGTGGTGCACAAGGCCTACCACCAGATCCGCGAAACCGGCGAGGTCCGGCTCTTCAAGTCCTACAAGCCGAAATACCGCGACGGCGAGCAGGTGCGGGATTTCATCTTCATCCAGGACGCCGTGGACGTCACCTTGTTCTTCCTCGACCACCCGGGCGTGTCCGGGCTGTTCAACTGCGGCACGGGGCAGGCGCGGACCTGGAACGACCTGGCGAAGGCCGTGTTCGCGGCGATGGGCCTGGAGCCGCGCATCACCTACATCGACATGCCCCCGGCCCTCCGCGAGAAGTACCAGTACCACACGCAGGCCGACGTCCTGAAGCTGCGCAAGGCCGGGTACGACAAGCCGTTCACGCCCCTCGAAGAGGCGGCGGCACGCTACGTGAAGGAATGGCTGTCGGCTCCGCGCTGACGAACCGCCCGCCTTTTTTGCTCTTCCGCGACTGCGGGATGTGGTACTATTCATACGCCAGACCCCGCCGGAGGGGGAAAGGGAGGCATCGATGCAGCACAATCCAGATTCGAAGGCCGGAACGCCCGATCCCTCCCGGCGCTCGGAGGACAGCGGAAAGCGGTACCATGCGCTCTTCGAAGCCGCTACCGACGCCATTTTCCTCGAAACCCTGCATGGGGAGATTCTCGACTGCAACGGCGCCGCGCAGCAGCTGTTCGGCTATACCCGGGAGGAGATGCTCCGGCTCCGGGTGACCGACCTGGTCCCCGAGGACGTGGCCCGGACGCTGCCTTCGCTGATCACCGAGGAATTGACGACGGGCGGCTTTTTCGTGGAGGCGGTCAATCGCCGCCGCAGCGGCGAACTGTTCCCCGTGGAAGTGAGTTCGAGGCTCGTGCGCATCGGGGAGGAGGCGCAGATCGTGGTGTTCGTGCGCGACATCACGGAGCGGAAGAAGGCCGCGAGCGCGCTGGAAGCCGAGAAGGAGCGGCTTGCCGTGACGCTCCGCAGCATCGGCGACGGCGTCATTGCCACGGACGAGACCGGCCTCATCGTGCTGATCAACCGGGTCGCCGAGACCATGACGGGCTGGGCGCAGGCCGAGGCCGTCGGCCGGTCGCTGGACGAGGTCTTTCATATCGTCAACGAGAAGAGCCGTGCGCGGGCGGATAATCCCGCCCAGCGGGTTCTCAAGTCCGGGATCACCGCCGGGCTGGCCGGCAACACCGTGCTCATCGCCCGGGGCGGCGCGGAGCGGATCATCGCCGACAGCGCGGCTCCGATCCGCGACCGCGACAGCAAGATCATCGGCGTGGTCGTGGCCTTCCGAGAGATCACGGAACTGCGGCGCATGGAGGAGGAGCGGCTGCGCGCGCAGAAGCTGGAATCCCTCGGGCTGCTGGCCGGCGGGATCGCCCACGATTTCAACAACATCCTGACGGGCATCCTCGGGAACATCTCGCTGGCCCGCATGGCCCTGCAATCCGGCGGCGATCATCCGGCGCTGCTGCAGGAGGCGGAGAAGGCCTGCCTGCGCGCCAAGGATTTGAGCCAGCAGTTGCTCACCTTCGCGCGGGGCGGGGCCCCCGTGCGGCAGATGACGTCCATGTCCAGCCTGGTGCGGGACACGGTGGAGTTCTGCCTGCGCGGCTCCAATGTCCGCGCCGATATGCACGTGTCCGCGGACCTGTGGGCCGCGGAGGTGGATCCCGGCCAGATCGCCCAGGTGGTGAACAACGTCGTCATCAACAGCAAGCAGGCGATGCCCGGCGGCGGCGTGATCGTCGTGCGCGTGGAGAACGCGGATCTGGAGCAGGGCGGCCCTCATCCCGTGGACCCCGGCCGGTACGTGCGCATCACCGTCAAGGACGCGGGGTCGGGCATCCCGCGGGAGTACCTGCAGAAGGTCTTCGATCCGTTCTTTACGACCAAGGCGCAGAGCAGCGGGCTGGGCCTGACCGCCTCCTACGCCATTGTGCGCAAGCACGGCGGCAACCTGCTGCTGGAATCCGAGCTGGGCGCCGGCACGGTCGTGCACATCCTGCTGCCCGCCTCGCGGGCCATTCTGCCCGCGCCCCCGGAGGAGGAGCGGCCGGCGCCGCACGGGACCGGCCGCATCCTGGTGATGGACGACGAGGACGCCGTGCGCAACGTGGCCGTGCGCGTCCTGGAATACCTCGGCTACGAACCGACGGCCGCGCGCAACGGCACGCAGGCCGTGCAGGAGTACCGGCGGGCCATGGAAACGGGCCGGCGGTTCGCCGCCGTGATCCTGGACCTGACCGTCCCCGGCGAGATGGGCGGGCGCGAAGCGTTGGAGAAGCTCAAGGCGCTGGACCCGAACGTCCGCGCCATCGTGGCCAGCGGCTATTCCAGCGATTCGTGCATGTCGAACTACCGGGCCTGCGGCTTCGCGGGCGCCGTGATCAAGCCGTTCACGGTCAACGAGGTCGGCAGGATCATCCATGCGGTCCTGCGGGAGTGACTTCCGGAAAACGACGGCCGGCTGTACACAAGAACGGGCGGCGGGGTAGAATGAACAGCATGACGGAACAGCAATTCAGAGATCAGGCGGCGGCCATCGTCAAGGATCGACCGGCCAAGGTATGGCTCGTGCGATCCGCCGGGCACCGGCTCGATTTCCTCTGGGGCGTGGGCGTGTCGCGGACGGCGGAGCCCGAGCGGTTGGGCCGGCATGGCCGGCACTACCTCGTGGGGCAGGACGTGCCGGAGGAACTCAAGCCGCAGTTGGTCGCCTTGTTCGACGACTTCTGCCAGTCCGACGAGGTCCAACAGGCCGAGTCCACGGTTCGGCCGCTCCGCTTCGTGCCAGCGCGTTAGGCGCGCTCACGCGCGGCGGCTGGCGCGGAGGTTCCACTCCTTTATCCAGCGAACGGCATCGCCCGGCGCGCCGGGACCCCGTCGGTAACGTAGGCGGTGTGCCGGCACGCGTCCGAGGCGTCGGATCGTTTCCAGGTTGCTCCGCTCGATCGCGCCCCAGGGAGCCCGGCGGGCGCATACCAGGATCACGCCCAGGATTTTCAGGCCGGCCCGGCGCAGTTCGCGGAGCGTCATCAGCGTGTGATTCAGCGTCCCGAGCCCCGGCCGCGCGGCCACGATCACCGGCAAGGCGAGCGCCCGCATCAGGTCCAGCATGGTTTTATTCCCGTTCAATGGAACGAGCACCCCGCCGGCCCCTTCCACGAGAACGTACGAATGCCGGGCCGACAGGCGGCGGAAGGCCTTCCGGATCGCGGACAGCCGGATGCGGACGCCCGCCTGCGCCGCGGCCAGGTGCGGCGAGCACGCGGGGCGGAACGGGTAGGGGCACATCAGGCTTTTCTCGGCGGCGTCAGGCCGGAGCCCGGCCGCGCGCAGCGCCCGCTCAAGGTCCGGCGAAACCAGGCCGCGTCGCGAAGGACGGCATCCGGTCTGGACGGGTTTCATGGGCGCTGCGTCGATCCCGGCCCGCCGCAGCGCGCACAACAGCGCGGCAAGGACCGCGGTCTTGCCGATCCCCGTGTCCGTCCCCGTGATGAACAGGCCCTTCATCCACCCCATTCAGAGCGGATTCGGCGAAAAAAGCAAAGTCCGTTTTCGATTCGAAATCGGGCTGGCCCGCGTTATGGTAGAACCATGCCTTGGGAAACGAAGACCGCTTGGGCCCCGCCCGGACGCTGGAACTTCCCGCCCGCGGTGCGGGCGTTGTTGTTCGGAACCGTGGGCCTCTCGCTTTTTCAATGGGTCGCCGACGACCTGACCGGCGGGGCCTTCACGCGATGGTTCGGCTTGAGCTGGTTGTCCCTCCGGCGCGGCCTGGTCTGGACGCCCGTGACGTACATTTTCCTGCACGGCGGCGTGTTTCATCTCCTCATGAACATGCTCGTCCTGTTTTTCCTGGGGCCGGAGACGGAGCGCGCGCTGGGCTCCCGTAAGTTTCTGCTGCTCTATTTCATCAGCGGCCTGCTCGGCGGGCTGGGATGGGTCTGGATCGAGGACTCGCCGCTCGTAACATGCATCGGCGCGTCGGGCGCGGTCTTCGGGATCCTCGGCGCGTTCGCCGCGCTGTTCCCGAACCAGCCGATCACCCTGCTGCTGTTCTACGTCGTCCCCGTGACCCTGCGCGCGTGGGTGCTGGCCGTCATCCTGGGCCTGGTCGAACTGATGTTCCTGCTTTCGCCCGGCAGCGGCAGCGTGGCCAACGCCGCGCACCTCGCGGGCGGCCTGGCAGGCTACTTTTATGCCCTCGGCCTGGTCCGCGGTGAACGGAGCGGCGCCCGCTCGTGGCGGAAAGTGGCGAAGCTCTTCACGCCCCCGCCGGCAGACGACGCGCGGGAGTTGGACCGCCTGCTCGACAAGATCGCCAACCACGGCCTGCACAGCCTTACCCCCCGCGAGCGCGAATGGCTCGACCGCGCCAGCCGGGCGCGGAGAGGCTCTTGATTCATATCTGATTGAACTTGCCCGGCGCCTTTTCTACAGTCCAGCCATGCCAAGGCTCCCTGCATGGATCCGGTCCGACCGGCGGACGGATGCGGACTTCAAGCGCGTCCAGGGGCTCCTGTCGCGCGAGGGGTTGAACACCGTCTGCGTCGGCGCGCGCTGCCCGAACCGCGCGGAGTGCTGGAACCACGGCACGGCGACGTTCCTGATCCTCGGCGACACCTGCACCCGCGGTTGCGCTTTCTGCGCGGTGACGCCCGGCCGGCCCGCGCCGCCCGCCGCGGACGAGCCCGAGCGCGTCGCGCGAGCCGTGAACGCCATGGGCCTGAAGCACGCGGTCGTGACCAGCGTGACCCGGGACGACCTGCCCGACGGCGGGGCCGGGGCCTTTGCCGCGACGATCCGGGCGATACGGTCCGCCGCCCCCGGGACCAGCGTCGAGGTGCTGACGCCCGATTTCGCGGGTTCGGAATCCGCGCTGGCCGCGGTGCTCGAGGCACGGCCGGACGTGTTTGCCCATAATCTCGAAACCGTCCGCCGGTTGACTCCGGCGATCCGCGCCTCGGCGTCGTACGAGCGCTCGCTGGCCGTGTTGCGGTTCGCGGCTTCCTGGACCCCTCCCGCGGCGGTCAAATCGGGGCTCATGCTGGGCCTGGGGGAGACCGATGCCGAGGTGATGGAGAGCCTGCGCGACCTGCGCGGGTCGGGTTGCCGCTGGCTCACGCTGGGGCAATACCTGGCCCCGACGGCGCGGCATGCCCCCGTGGCGCGGTTCGTCACGCCGGCCGAATTCGACGGCTGGGCTGCGCGCGCGCGGCAGATGGGCTTCGAGCCGGTGGCGTCGGGGCCGCTCGTGCGTTCTTCGTACCGGGCGGCGGAGGGCTGGGCGGAGTTGGCGAGGGAGGACCGGGCATGTCCCGCGTGCTGATCTGCTACCTGGTGCGGAACAGCGGGCACCACTCCGCGGCGCGGAACGTCCAGGCCGCGCTCCACAAGCTGGATCCGTCCATCGAGACCATGTGCGTGGACCTGCTCGAATACACGCACCCGCGGTGGAGCGCGATCGTCCAGAAGACCTACATGGTCACCATCCGCCGCACGCCGGAAGTCTGGGAGGCGCTCTACGACCGCCTGTGGCTCGAGTACCTCACGCGCCGAATCCGGCGTCTCGTCCAGCGCGGCAACAGCCGGCCGCTGCGCGATCTCATGGACCGTTTCCGCCCCGACGTCGCCGTCTGCACGCAGGCGCATCCGCTCGGCGTCTTGAGCGCGTACGCCCAGCGCCACCGGCCGGACCTGCCGCTGTGGGGGATCGTGACCGACTACGTGCCGCACCGCTACTGGGTCGTCCGCTGGCCCCCCGTGCGCTACGTCGTGCCCGGCGAGGCCGCGGGCGGGCGGCTGGCCCTCTACGGCGTGCACCGTCCGAACCTGTTCCCGCTCGGCATCCCGATCCACACGGGCTTCGTCACCGAGCGCAAGACCCGCGTCTCGCGCGAGGACGGGCGCCGCGTGCTGGTGATGGGCGGGAGCCGCGGGCTCGGCGCGCGCTACCGGACCATCCGTTACCTGGACCGCAGCACGGAGGACTTCACGATCGACGTCGTCACCGGCGCCAACCGCCGGCTGCGCGCCAAGCTGATCCGCAACCGCGACAAGTTCCGGCACCCGATCCGCATCCGGGGTTACGTCAAGGACGTCGTCGCCCTCATGCATCGCGCGAGCCTGCTGATCAGCAAGCCAGGCGGCCTGACCAGCGCCGAGGCCATGGCGGTCGGGCTGCCGATGGTCCTGGTCCGGCCGCTGCCGGGGCAGGAGAGGGGCAACACGGAGGTGCTGGTCCGGCACGGGGCGGCGGTCCACCTGCCCGAGGACCGGGACGTCGCCAGCGTCGTGACCTCGCTGCTGGCGAACCGGGAGTTGCTGGACATGATGCGCGAGCGGGCCTTGGACCTGGGGCGGCCGCATGCCGCGCTGGACACGGCCCGGCTGATCCTCAAGGACATCGCCGCGCCGGGCGGAAAGGCGGGCGCATGACCGGCTACTGGCCCTATCGCATCGCCGCGTTCTTGAGCCGCGCCCTTCCCGAGAGGCTGGCCTACTGGGTCGGCCTGCGATTCTCCGACCTGTTCTACCGGCGGGATCAAAAAGGGCGCGCGGCGGTCATGGGGAACATCGCGACCGTCCTGCGGGCGCGCGGCGTGCAGCCCGCCCGGGATGCGCTGGACGGGTTCGCCCGCAAGACGTTCCAGTATTTCGGCAAGTATCTCGTGGATTTCTTCCGCTTCTCCCGGCTGACGCAGGAGGACATCGAGCGGCGCGTCAGCATCGAACACCGCGAGCGCCTGGACCAGTCCCTGGCGCTGGGGCGCGGCCTGATCCTCGTGACGGCGCATTTCGGCAACTGGGAACTCGGCGGCGCCGTGATCGCGGGGCTGGGCTACCCCGTGAACGCGGTCGTGCTGCCCCAGCGGCTCGAAAAGCTGAACCGCCTGTTCCAGGGCCAGCGGGAGCGCCGGGGGCTCCGCGTGATCCCGATGGGCAGTTCCGTCTTCAACCTCATCCGCTGCCTCCGGCGCAAGGAGCTCCTGGCCCTGCTGGCCGACCGTGATTTCACCGGCAAGAGCGACCCGGTCGAGTTCTTCGGCAAGCCCGCCCACATGCCCGTCGGGCCCGCCTGGCTGTCCTTCAAGACCGGCGCCCCCGTGCTGGTGGGCTTTCTCATTCGCGAAGTGGACGACACGTTCCGGCTTCGCCTCTATCCGCCGATCCTCCCGGGCCCGGACGCGTCCATCGAAGGGATACGGGCCCGCATCAACGAAATCCTGGAAAAGGAAATCGCGGAGCGCCCGTACCAGTGGTTCATGTTCGACCCGTTCTGGGATGCCCAGGCCCCGGTTCAGGCCGCGCAGGCCCCGGCCCCCTTTGACGAAGCCGGGCCGGTCGACTATGTTGCCGGCCAGGGTAAAACCCCATGAGCGCAGAAGTCAAACAGTCCGGGTCGGTGGCCGTGGTGATCCCGGCGTTCCGGGAGGAGCGGCATATCGGCGGGGTCGTCCGCGCCGTTCGGGCGGAGGGTTTCGAGGCCGTGGTCGTGGACGACGGATCGGACGACCGGACGGCGGAGGTGGCCGGCGAGGCGGGCGCCGTGGTCATCCGGCACGATCGAAACCAGGGGAAGGGCGTTGCCCTGCAGCACGGGTTCGAGTACGCGGCCGCGCATGGCTACGAAGCGGCCGTGACGCTGGACGCCGACGGGCAGCACCGGCCGGAGGAAATCCGGCGGTTCGTGGAGGCCTACGGCCGCGGCGACGCGCCCGTGCTGATCGGCAACCGCATGGCCGACACGTCCACCATGCCGCTCATCCGTCGCTGGACCAACCGCTTCATGAGCTGGCTGTTGAGCCGCCTCATGGGGCAGGCCGTGCCGGACACCCAGTGCGGCTTCCGGCTCTACCGGCTTGACGCGATCCCCCCGAGGGATGGCGCGTCCGAGCGGTTCGACGCCGAGTCCGAGATCCTGCTGGAAATCGCGCGGCGCGGGGTTCGCATCGGCTCCGTGCCGATCTCGACGGTCTACGGCGAAGAGCGCAGCAAGGTGAATCCCTGGACCGATACGATCCGCTTCTTCCGGATGTTGAGGCGATACAGGAGGGAACGAGCATGATGAAACGTCGCGTGTGGAGGTGGGGGATCGCGCTGGCCCTCCTGGCGGCCGGGCCCATGGTCCGGGCGGACCTGGTTCCGCATCCGCCGTCGGAGGCGCAGGCCGGGGACGGCATGAGCACGGGAGACCGCATCGCGCACTACCTGGAACAAAAGGGCTGGCCGAAGGAACTGGTCGTGCTGTCGATCTCCGCCCTGCCGATCGTCGAGCTGCGCGGCGCCGTGCCGGTGGGCATCAACCTGCTGGGGATGAACTGGGCGTGGGTCTTTTTCCTGTCCGTCGTCGGCAACATGATCCCCATCCCGTTCATCCTGCTGTTCCTCGGCCCGTTCTCCCGGTGGTGCATGAAGTTCCGGGCCGGCAAGGCGTTCTTCGAGTGGCTCTTCGCGCGCACGCGGCGCAAGAGCGCGAGCATCGAGAAATACGAGACGCTGGGCCTGACGATCTTCGTGGCCATCCCGCTGCCGGCGACCGGCGGCTGGACCGGCGCCATGGCGGCCTTCCTGATGGGCATGAAGTTCCACCACGCCATGCTCTCGATCTTCCTGGGGGTGGCGATCGCCGGCGTGATCATGACGGTCCTCTCCCTGATGGGCTGGATCGGCGCGATCATCGCGGGCGTGGCGCTGATGGGCCTGGCGGTCAGCGCGCTGGCGGGGCTGTTGAAGCGCGAGGAAAGGAGCGCTCCGCATGACGGCGCAACGAACGCGTGACATCCTGGAGCGGGCCCGCGAATTTCACGCCGAGCTCGGCCGCTTCTACGAGCGGATGGGGGAGCGGGTCGGCCGCGAGCGGGTGAAGATGCTGCTGGCGTACATGAGCCGGCACGAGACCAACCTGGCCGACTGCCTGGGTCGCTACGAGCGAGAGGCCGCGCAGCGGCTCCTGGACACCTGGTTCAAGTACCCGTCCGACAAGGGGTCGTGCAGGGGCCTGGAGAACCTGGCCATCCCGCCTGACGCGAGCGTCGAGGACGTGGTCCAACTGGCCCTGAAACTGGACCAGTGCCTGGTGGAGCTGTATACCGAGATGGCCGCGCAGGCCGTGTCCCAGGAAGTGCGCGACCTCTTCACCAACCTCCTGAAGACCGAGCAGAAGGAGGAAACCACGATGGTCCGCAACGCGCTCATGCTGGACCAGGAAATTTAATTTTCTTTTCCTCTTGTTCTTCCGCGCGGTCGGCGTATGCTCTGCCCGGTCGGTCGGGGCGTGGCTCAGTCTGGCTAGAGCGCTTGGTTCGGGACCAAGAAGTCGCTGGTTCAAATCCAGTCGCCCCGACCATTTTTCTTTTCGTGGCATTCCGGCCCAAATCCCCCACGGGCCGGGGAACTCGACGCGGAGACGCGGCGAGGCATTTCCGCGACTGGTGACGCGACGCGGCGACGTGATCCCCGCGAC
>Ga0116155_10000108_pt1 | contig 96444 bp, 101 predicted proteins | sample AD_UKC032_MetaG_FD_89890 | JGI IMG/M metagenome (GOLD analysis project Ga0116155, IMG submission 89890) | Active sludge microbial communities of municipal wastewater-treating anaerobic digesters from USA - AD_UKC032_MetaG | ecosystem: Engineered > Bioreactor > Anaerobic > Digestate | place...
ATTGTAATTAAAGTTTGTAATATTGGTTATATCTAAAAGTGTTCCATTAATAACATTAGCTCCAATTCCAGTTTGATTGTAAGCCCACAATGCATAAGTTTCATTGTAAGTTGATTCATAAGTTGTATTATATGTTGATCCTGAATATGTTTGATTATAATTATACAAGAAAGTGCTTAACCAATCTGTGAATGGTTGTGTTTGATTGTAATTATATTCTGAACTTATTGTTTGATTATAAGCCCATAAAGCATAAGTTTCATTGTAGGTTGATCCACTGTAAGTTTCATTGTAAGCCCACAATGCATAAGTTGCATTGTAAGTTGATTCATAAGTTGCATTGTAAGTTGATTCATAAGTTGCATTGTAAATTGAACCAGAGTAAGTTTGATTATAATGCCAAATAGAATCCGATTGATTATATGCCCACTTATCATAAGTTGCATTGTAACTTCCATCACTCATATTGTAAAAATACATTCCATATAATCCTTCAACAGCAGATGTGTGATTGTAATCATAAGCACTTGCACTTCCAGTTTGATTATATGCCCATAAAGCATAAGTTGCATTGTAAGTTGACACTCCTGAAGATGTAAGAAAATCAGCTATAGTATAACAATTTGTTGAATTACAAAAATAATTTGCAACAATTCCTTCATTTGTAGTTAAATTTCCAGTAACAAATGTTTGTCCACTAACACTTAAATTTCCACCAACTGAAACATTATTTAAAATATCAACATCCTGAACAAAAAGTTTAGTTATTCTACTAACTAAACTTCCCAAATAATTAAAAAATCCACTATCAGAAACACTTAAGTTACCCGTTACAGAAACATTCAAAGTTGAATATATACCGCTAGAATCATTTGTCCAACCACCTCCAGAACCACCACCAACACTTTCACAAGTTACTGTTCCATCTTCGTTTATTTTTCTTATTGCACTACCACTTGCACAGCTTGAAATAATTGAAAAATTAATTTTACTAATATTATTAATCAAACCAAGAGGAGACATAAATTCAAGCCTGTCATTTCCATCAAAAACAAGATTATCTCCGTTAATTAAATAATCCTTATAATAAGTTTTGCCATATTCTAAATCAAGAGAATTATTTAACATAACATTCCATGAACCATTAATAATTGCATTTGTAAAATATTGTTCATAAATCTTTGTTCCACCACTTGCAGAATCCCAAACCTGAACAGTTAAATGTCCTGACGTTAGAAGATTACCTGTTGAAATATCTCTAACATCTGTTCCTTGATCACTCAAAATAACTGGAATAGCACTAACAAAGCTAGAAAAAACAATTAAAAATAAAAAAATTAAACTACTAAATATTAAAAATGACTTCTTAACCATATTTTCATCTCTTTTTATGATCCATTTATAACTTATTCTTTATTTAAAAATGTTATTTTATTTTAATATCCATAAATTATTCTTCGTTTGTAAAATTTATGAATTAAGATAATTAAAATGACAATTACCCCTATAATAACTGCAATTACAATACCTAAAATAAATAAAAAAATACCTGAAGGAAATTCAAAACCTTTTTCTTCAGATGAAGATTCAATAAATTGAACAGCTCCTTTTTTATTTACTTGGATTACTCTATAAGACAAAGCACTATAATTTCCATAATAAACTTTAACATAAAATGAATAAACTCCTTCTAATGCTTCATCAGGTAAAAATAACTGAGCTTTTTCTGTTTTTTCTTCAAAACTTCCCATATAAATTGTATCTTGTCCAGCAGTGTATCTTTTATTATCTTTTTCAAGCCAAAACTCAACAATTACATCATTATTAATATCTGCCATTCCTTTAATATAATAAATAAAATTAAAAAAAGTACTAGGTTTAATTGGAGATTCAATAGATATAATCTTTATATCAAATAATTTGACACATTTATGATTAAAACAAGATTTTCCATCTTTACAATCACTATTCTTAATGCACTCATAGCTTCCTCCTCCACCACTAATTGTTTGATTTGTGGATGGTATTATTGTAGCTGCAGTTTCAATAACAGTAAAATAAGTTGAAGAATTAATTATACTTCCACTACTATTTTGTGCATAAAAACTAACATTATATCTTCCAATAAGAGTTGTATTTGAATAAGAGGTATCTGCATTATTAGTAAGAGTTACATTTTGAACACTTAAATCAGGCCGAGTTATTGATGCCCATAAACTTGATGCAGAAGAAGCTGAAATAAAAAGATTAACTGTTTCCCCTTGATTAATAAATACTGGAGAAGCAGTATATGAATTAATTGAAAAAGCCAATACTCTTCCAGTCGAATTACCTAAAAAACCAATATTTGCAGAATAATTTAATCCAGAAGTATTACTTTCACCTGATTGAAATGCAGTTGTTAAAGTTCTTGCAGAATACAATATACCTTGAGGTATCCCTGCAGCACTTCCTAAAGTATGCATATTAAAAGAATAATTTGAACTATTTACAATTGCATAAACATTTGTTGAACAAAAAACAAAAAACAAAATAATAAAGTAACATTTAACCTTACTCATTTCTTCCCCCAAAAATAATTTGTTTTGTTTGATCTAAACAATCTTTACATAATATAATTTTTTGTTCAATTTCTTTTTTGTCATCAACGGATATTCTTATTCCATAAGTGTAAAACTCTCTACTTTCAATAACGCTAGTCTCATGTCTTTCGGTTTCATCATAATTTTCAAGTATACTAATAAATTTATCATCAAGATTAATTTTATTTTGTTCTTTGAGAAATCTTATTAATGCAATTGTACACTCCTGATTTCTACTTTCATAGCCAAAATTTGCTGCAACTGCCAAAAAACAATGATAAATGCAATAAAAAACTGCACTCATACTCCAATCCGAAAATCCTCCTTTGTTAAAATAGCTTATAGCATTTAAGTTGTGTTCTGCTTTTGCAATATGTTCTCTAGCTCTTTTCAAGTCTTCACTAGACTTAACAAGACCTCTATGTTTACTTCCTTCATTCAACTCTTTTTCAGCTTTTTTCAAACACCAGTTAACTTTATTTTCAGATTGATTCATTTTGTTAAATTCTTTACAATTTCTTGTTGCCCAAAAAGTACAATTCCATTTGAAATTATTTCAAGCATTGTTTTCTTCTTTATTCTAACATCATTTTCAAAGTCACTAATATTCTGAAGCAATAAGTGTACCTTCCTATTTAACAAATTATTTCTATCCTGAACAATTTTTTTTATTTTACTGAAATTATTCTTATCAGCCACAATTAAAAGATCTATATCTTTTGCTGATTTTTCATTTTTTAATATTGAACCAAACAAAATTGCAAATTTTACATAATTCTTTAATTCATCAAACTCTTCTTGCCACCGTTTATATTCTTGAGCTTCAATAGTCAAAGCCATTTCTACCGCCCTTAGCACTATTGGATTTTCTTGATTTAATGAGTAAATTGTTGCTTGACCTACTCTAACTGGTATCACCAATTCCTTTTTTGTCATATTCTTTAATAATTTAAATGCACCAGCATGACTAATACCTATTACCTTACTAATAATCCGGCTGTTATAAAAACTAAAAAAATCTTTAAAAAGAAGTTTTACAATTTTTTGTTCATTATTTAGTCCATTCATTATTTCAAGTATATTAACCTAGGGTTAATATATATTAACTTCTAGTTAATATACTATTTAAATGCTTTGTTTTAATTAATTTTTTTAATTAATTTTTCCTGTCTTAAACAAATAAAGATTCTATAAAGAGATAAAGATTTCTAAAAAATTTTCTAATAATTTAAAGAATTAATTTCCTTGCCACTCCCTTCCGCTTACTTTCTTTTTCCAATTACTTTTTCTTTCTTCTCAATGCAGCTGCACCAGCTAATCCAACTCCACCCATTAATGTAATTAAACCAGGTATACCACTAGTTGGAACTTTATTATTTTCTAATTCAGGATCAGTTGGATCTAAAGGATTCCAACCATGAATAATTTCTTGTCCATCACTAATTTTATCACAATAAACAGAAGGTAAGTCATTTAAAACGTAACAATCAGTATCTTTATTCATTGGATCTGTAACATAACCAAAAGTACCATTAAGTTCATCATAATCACTTAATCCATCTCTATCACTATCTGGATCATCTGAATATGTTCCATAAATATTAATTTCATCACCATTTCTTAATCCATCATGATCATCATCTGCAAGAGGATTATATCCTAAAGGATTACTTACATCAACAAAAGGTCTTTCTTCAACTGGCAAAACAAACAATTCTTTAATTTGATCAGTATCAGTATAAAACTGAACAACAGCTTTTTCTCGATTTCCAGACTTTACAAGGTTAGTCATTCCCCAAGCATTTCCTGCAAATTCTTGAGCTGTTCCAGTTGGTGCTCTTGAATAAATTACTGTAGGACAATCAATAAAAACATTATTTCCTCCTTCAATTAAAGCACTTGCGTTAACTGCAAATCCTGCATCAATTGCTTCAACCATCTTGTGATTTTCATTCAAGAATTGATTATCTCTTATAAGTATTAAACTGTCTAAAGCATCTTCTTTTCCACCAAAAGTTGAAGCAATTTGTATAGCATTATAATTAGCACCTACTCCTCCCTCATCAACACGTAAATCAATAAACGTATTTCCAATCACATCTAAAGGATATTCTAATACTCCAGTAAGTGCTGATACAATATTACAATTAGTAACATTTCCTGATGAACCAGTATTATAACTCAGGACACCTTCAGGATATTTCCAACCACCCTTAAATGTTAAATTGTTTAAATCAGCAAATTTGTAAAGATTTAATGTTGCTATAATTTCACTATTATCCCTATCACCATGCATTTTTAAATTATATCTAACTTGATGTGTACCTGATGGTGTATCTGAAGAAAAAGAACCACTATAAACAGTTAAATCAACACCTGGTTCAGAAATATTTTCAAAATTTGTTTTAAAATAATCAAAAGCTGTATCAATATCTGTAAAGGGTTTTCCTTCATTAAGATCTGTTACAGGCAATGTTCCTGCATTATTTCTTTGATCATATTCAGATTGAGTCATTAAAGCAGCTGTTCTCCATTCAATAGCTGGTATTTCAACAGCTTGAGCATATTTTGGAGCAAACATAGAACCAACTCCAACTAATGTTGCAAGTCCAATATTTCTTAAAGTTCGTCCAACTTTCATAAAAAATCCACAATTAACCACTATATAAACTTTTTGGCAGTAAAAAAGTAACAGTAAAATTAAAAGAAACTAATCTAATTGGCCATAAATTTTAGAAGTGTTATAAAATGAAATTATTGCTCCGGGATGAATATAAATAAAAGACCCTTCTGCTTTAAAAGATAAATTTGTATCTCCCCATAATTGTAAGTCACAATGTTCATAAGCATAGAGTCTATAATGCACTTGATAATCTTTATTCTCAATTATACAAGTAGTATTACAGTACCAGTAATCTGAAAAAGGCGGCGCACAATCTGGATAATATTCAATGTACATAGAAGAGTTATAACCACAACCACTCATTGGAAAGATAATTAACTGCGCATTAGGATATTGCAAAAAAGAATTATTAGTATCAACAATTCCAAATCCAAAATAATCTTCATCTAATTGACTTTCAAAATCAGCTACAGCAATATCTCCCAAATTTAAATCAACATTATTATCCTGAACAAGATTAAAAGCAGTAGTATTCAAAACATAATAACCTCTACCAGTAGAAGAATAGTTATCAATATCATTCCATAATTTTTTATGCCCCTCATTATTATCTGGATAATTATCAAAATTTAATATTGGGGTATTATTAAAACGAGTTAAACTTATCTGACTATTCCTTGGATCGTCTTCAAGTCCAAACCAAACAGCATAAAAATTAATATTTATCCTTCTAATAATTGATGATTCATTTATTGCAGAAGTATTGTATTCAATAAAACCTCTGTACAAACGTTCATTACCACCATATGACCAATTACCTGTATTAATTATTTGACAATCATCTGGGAATGTATATGGACGTATCGAGAATGTAACCCCATTAAAATTACTAACATCTCCAAAATAAAGAATACTACCTCCCAAATTAGAATATGTTACAGGATCAACTTTAATTGGATAAACTGCTTTGTTCAACCAATAATTATCAATCTCTACACCCAAACTCAAAAATCTTGAATCTTTATCAAAATCAAAAACATATTCTCCAAGTGAAGTATCATTATTAGAATCAGTTGCAAATGGTCTTGACAAGCTTTTAATTTTTTTTCCATTAAAATCTCTTAATACTAGCTCGTGATTTTCAACAGAAAGATTAATTCCTTTATAAATTAAGTATTGTCCAAAACTAAAATAATTTGATTCAGGTTTTTCAGAAACAGGAATTACTTTTTTCTCAAGAACCGGGCTCGACATTTTTTCAAGTTCAACATATTCAAAACCATCAAAAAAGAAGATACCATTATTAAAAAGTTGAGTAGTATATGTTCCACTTGGGTTTTTGAATGTTTTAGAATCATAAGTTCTTTTAGAAACAATTTCAACACTTTCATTAGTAACCTCTTTCTTACTAACTCCTCCATTACTAATACTTTGATTTATAACACCATTAACTGCAATAACTTTAACACTACTAAACTGTCCAGCCGGTTTATCATTTAAAACAAACATATAACTCAAAATTCCAACTAACAAAAATACAAAAACTAATACAAATATTTTTTTATTCATCTCTTTTTCAATTTAGCTTCATTTAATTTAATTAACTTAGATATAATAACTTTTATATCTTTTTCTATTTTGCTTAAAAAAGACTCACTGATCTTTTTTCCATATTAAACAATCCCATTTCTTGACTTTCTTAAAGTATTAACAATATCTAACTCTCTTTCACTCAACTCAACATAATTTTTACTAAAATGTTCAACAAGATCAACATGACTCAAGGTTTTAAAACCATCTATTTACATTATTTTAATTTAGCTTACTTGTATTACAAGTCTTCCCTCAGCATCATCCCACCACATTCTTCCTCTACCCATTGTAAGGTTACTATAACTTCCAGAAATGTTAACATTTCCAGCAACTTCAAGTTTCTGTGTTGGTGTTGAAGTTCCTATTCCAACCTTTCCAAGAGAATCAATTTTAATTGATTCTACACTCTTCCCGGATCTAATAGAAACATTAGCATTAGCATTAACAGATGCAATTCTAAACTCATTAGAAGTATAATTCCAAGATATAGATGACCCAACAGCTAATGATTCACTTCCAAAATAAATAAACTCTCTACCACTATCTTTACCAAGAATATTTATTCCAGAATAATAATCTGCTGTATCTTCAATAATTAAACCATCAGCTTGAGAACTAGGAGTTATTAAACTACTTCCTGAATATATATGTAATTTACTAAAAGGACTTGAAGTTCCAATTCCAACCTTTCCATCATTTGTTACATAAAAAGTATTATTAATTGAAGCATTACCAGCAACTTGTAAGTTATAACTCGAATTATTTACTGGAGAAACTAAACTATTTCCAATACTAAAATGTCCTGTTGTTCCATTCATAATCATAAAATTATTTGTACTATTTCCAAATCTAAGATTTTGAGAACCATATCTTACACCTACAAATGGATTTCCATCATACATTACAATTTGATTTTCAGAAATTAAAATACCATTGCCTGCAGTTGGCGTTTTTAAATGAATTGAATCATTAGTATCTATTACTGAACCTCTCATAGTTAAACCAGTAGTATAAATAGTTCCAGTTATATTTGTATCTCCAACAACATTTAAACTATGTGTTGGTGTTATTGTTCCAATTCCAACTTTATAACTCAAACTTTTTGGAAATAAATTTGTTGAAGAAATATTCCATAAACTTAATTCAGTTTGATTATACCACCATTTTCCATAAGCATTTACCATTGAAATATTAATTCCAATAGACTGATTATACCACCATTTAGCATAAGTACTGTTTAAAGAGTTAATAGCTGGAATTGTTTGATTATATGCCCATAATGCATAAGTTTCATTGTAAATTGAACCTGAATAAGTTTGATTATACCAATAATCTCCATAAACATCAAACATGGAAGCATTTGCAGCTTGAGTTTGATTATATAACCATTGAGAAACATTAACATCACCGACTGAAATTTCTCGACTAAAATATCCGTATCTCCATTCAGAAGAATCATTTCCAATATCATAAGTGTCATGATATTCAGGTATTATTGAACCATTTGAACTTAATCCTTGAATTTGTAATTGAGATGAATTTCCTAAAAAAGTTAAATTACCATCAATTAAAACACTTCCTGCAACTCTTAACATATATGTATCATTAATGTAGTCTGTTCCGATTCCTACTTGTCCGGTAATCGGATTTACAAAAAAAGTATTACTTCCAACTGTAAAATTATTATTAGCAAAATCAATTGATTGATTTGCCCCAGTATAAGGGATATAACTTCCATTATAACTACCATCAGTCATATTATAAGAATAAATTTCATAAGTTACATTGTAAGACGTAGCTGTTAATGTTTGATAACAAATACCATTCAAACATAATGAAGCAGTATTACTACCATTGTAAATAGTAAAATTATTAACATCTTCAAAATAAACGTCTCCTCCACCAGAGTAAATTGCATAAGAGTTAGTTCCAATTGTTGCACCACCTCCTTCTAAAGTTTCTTTACTAAAATCTCCAATAAAAATTCCCCTTATATCATTAACATTTCCAGTTACATCACTCGCGTCTATATATATTGAACTTGCTACACTTGAAACATTACCTTCAATAGTTAAATCAGAAGAGAGTGCATTAACATAATCAACCGCTGTTCCAATTCCAACATCAATATCAGCACTAATTCCATATAATCTAAGTCCAGATAAAGACCCAAGTGAAGAAGGAGTCTTTGTACTAATTTTTAAACCAGTTACAAAACTATTTGGATTTGAAGAAGCTTCATAAACATTCGTAGTAAAAACATTTCCAAATCCTATAGATAAAACACTTCCAACAGATTCATAATAATCAGAAGCATAAAGATTTTTATTAAACAATGATGTTCCATTAACTAACAATTTAACTGGAACGCTTTGAGCAGCATAATCTTGTCCAACAGTTAAAATTCCACTAGTTTCAAAACTATGATTACCTAAATCTACATTAGTAATAGCTCCAGTATAAGGTACATAAGTATTATTTCCTTGTGCTAATGAAGCTGTTGTCTGATTATACATCCATTGATTTACTGAATTTCCGCCAATCAAAACATCTGTTCCAAAATATCCATATCTCCATCTATTAGTTGAGTTTCCTAAATCAAACTGATTATCAAAACCATCACCAGGATAAATACTTGCATTAACATTTAAATTATTAACTGAAAGAGAAGTTATATTATAAAAATATCCTGTTTGTGCAAATACTTTTCCTTCTGAAATTGTAACTCCATTATTCTGCCAACCACCTCCAAACTCAGCACTACCATTAACATAAATATTACCTGAAAAATTAGCACTTCCAATAACATCTAACTTCATAGAAGGTGTTGATGTTCCTATTCCCACATTATGACTTTCATCTGTAAGAAATGTATTACTTCCCGAAGAATTCCAAACAGATATTCCAGTTTGATTATATGCCCATTTATCATAAGTTGCATTATAACTTCCATCACTCATATTGTAAAAATACATTCCATATAATCCTTCAACAGCAGATGTGTGATTGTAATCATAAACACTTGCACTTCCAGTCATATTATACCAATATTTATTGTATTCTGTATAATTTCCTAACCAACTATCGTAAGTTATGTTATAACCTCCTCCTGAAACTGTTTGATTGTAAGCCCACAATGCATAAGTTGCATTGTAAGTACTTCCAGAATAAGTTTGATTATACCAATAAACTCCATAAGTCGTATTTAGAATTTCTATTGCAGAAGATGTTTGATTATAATTATACAAAAAATTAGTAATATTGGATATGTCTAAGACTGTAGAATTAATTAAAGTAATTCCACTTATTGCAGCAGTTTGATTATACATCCATCTTGTAACATTTACAGTTAAATTTAATTCACTTCCATTAAAAGTTAAATAATCTCTAGACTCATTAGAAATTACCCAATTAAATAAACCTTTAAACCAACCACCCAAACCTAAACTAACATTTTGTCCAGCAGGTAAAGATATTCCGGTTGTAAAATTAATATACATTGAAGAAATATTTCCAACTGAACTCTGAAATACCTGTCTTGTTGTATTTCCAGTAAAATTAAGTCTTTCATCATTAATATAAATTTCAAAATAATATTTTCTTCCATAATCTAAATTTAATTCCTGACTTCCATTTCCAAGTAAAACATCATATTTTCCATTTAAAATTGCATTACTAAAATCACTTGAAGAATTATAAATTAAATTTCCACCAGAATAATCATCAAAAATATAAACAGTCAAATTTCCAGAATTTAAACTTACTCCATTTTGTTTAACATTTCCTTGTAATGCAAAAAAATCACCTGAATAAACAAAACTGACAAAAGATAAAAGCACAGCTACAATTAAAAATAACTTAATCCTCTTTTCTGACCTCATTTTACAATATTTAATCAATAAATTAGTATATAAATATTATTAAGAATATGTTAACATATATAAAATGAATATATTTATAAATTAATAAAATTAATAGCATTAATAACTCTTAAATCAGGTGATAAAACATAAACATAATCTTCTTTTGACCTAACTCCTCTATATATTTTTTGCAAAAACTCTCTTTTTGCCTTATCTTTATAAAATTCCCAATAGTGATTTGAATAATTCTTCTTCAACATTTTCCAAAAAATAGAGTCAACATCTGGATTTGGATATTTAGTAAAAACAATACTTCTGCACTGATCATTTGGAAAATCAACACCTCTACTACATTTTGTTGTAAAAAAAATGTCAAAATCTTTATTCTTAAATTTTTCAATAATTTTCTGTTCTTTGTCTTGTTTTTGCATTTCAATCAGCTTGTCTCTTGAAATCAAATTGTTCAGCTTATAATTTTCTTTTTCAATAAAATCAGGTAAATCATTAAAAGAATTAACATGAACAAGTGTTGGTTTAACTGACTTTTCAATTGCCTTATCTAAAGCAATAAGATAATCTTTTCGTTTAACAATTCCTCTTAAAAAATTTTCATATCTACAATCAATCTCAAATCCAGTTCTTATAACATCAACTTTACCTTGATTAATTGTTTCAGCATTAACAACTGCAAAATTCTCAATTCCAAAAATATCCCTTAAAACATTTTCAGAGTGAACAGTCCCAGACATCAAAACAACAGCATTCAATTTGTCAACCATTTCCTTAAATTTTTTTGCAAGATTAACAACAGCAATACTTGCAACTAACCCTCTTTCTTCTTGTGAAAAGCTTACAAAAACATCATCAAAAAAATCCTCAAATTCTAAAGCAGTTTCATTAACAGTTTGACAATAATTATCATCGTCTAAATCATCAGTCAATTTTTGATTTTCAATAAAATAATTTAAAATATCAATTATTTTTGTAGATTTCAGAGGCAAAATCTCTCTGTTCTTAATCAATGTCTTTACATTTTCATCTTCAAGAACATCAACCAACTCATAATAAATTCTTTTAACAACTAATTTCAATGATTCATCACTCACATTAAGATTACCCAATGAATTTAGTAATCTATTCAAATTTATTCTTTTTACATTTGAAAAACTATCTAAAAATTCATCACATTCATCAATAATATCAATATCTGTTTCTGGTTTTCTATTCATTATTAATTCAAGTTTATATTTTGCAGAATTAAAAACCAAAACTTCTGCATCAGTATAAGAATTAAATTGATTATAATAAGTACATCCTTTTTTTCTATTATAAATTGTAAAATCAATTCCTTTCAAGCCTTTATACTTTACTTTTTCTCCACCTAAAGGATAATCAAATTCAGACGGAACAATTGGACTCCAATATGGACAAACAGGCGCAACAGAAATTCTCTTTATTTCTTTAAGAATTAAATCATTTTTTACATTATTATTTTTAGAAAGGTATTCCTTTAATTTTTCCATATTGCTTTCTTTTATTTCAATTTTACAAGGCAATAAAGAATCATCAGCACTACAACCCAAACAAAATAAACACTTATGATTTTCTCTGCCAGTTATCACTTTAATTTTAATTTTTTTATGATCACTTTTAAGAACATATTTATTTGAAGAATTTTTTCCAGAATAGTCTTCCATATACTGTTTTTGTAAAGCTTTTCCCGGAACTACAATACTAGCTTTTCCCATTCTTTTAGCAAGATTTAATGCAATAGCTGATTTACCCGTGCCACAAACTCCTCGAATAAAAACAACTTTTTTACCTTTAGAAAAATTATCTAAAACCTCATTAACAACATCTTCTTGTGTCTTATTATTAGAAAATTTTAGCTGATTTAACTTTTGACCATTAAAAAAAAGATTAAATCCTGAAACATCTTCATTAATATTATGCTTTTCTTCATCATAACCTACATTTCCATCAAAAATATTTAAATCAAAATCATCATCTGCCTTTTCTTCACCATTACTGCCGGAATTTTTTTGTTTATAAGCTTTGTATCCTTTAAAGTTTGGAATTTCGTCTTTTATTTTTTCCGGAATATTCAAGCTTCCATCTTCATTAAATGATAGTTGTCCCATATTTTATCCTCTTTATTGTATTTATTATATTAATTATAACTAACAGAACAAACCCTAAAACAAATCCTGGTTTTTAAAGAATACTATAATTAAATTTAAACAAAATATTTATAAACATAATCAAACAAACAAAAATATGCCCTTATATAGTTATTATTGTGAAAAATGCAATCAAACATATGAAAAGTTAGAATCAGCTAATTCTCCAAAAGAAATTAATTGTGAAAGATGTAATGGAATTGCAAAAAGAGAACTCGGAAGAATAGTTGCAAAAGAAAGTTCAAAAGGAAAACAAATTCCTGAATTATTTAATGTTAGATCAATATAAAAATTAATTAACTTAAAAATTAATTAACTTAAAAATTAATTAATCACTCGTAAATCTACTCTACTCCTAGACCTACTCGATATAAAAACTAATTAATCACTCGTAAATCTACTCGCCATCTATATCTAAAAGGTGCAATGTCTCCTGCTTTTTTAATCAAAGTTATCTTAATTTTTTTCTTAGCAATAGCTGCTTCTCTTTTTATTGATTCAACAACTTCTTCAGAATCATTTGCAAAACCATAATAATTAATTATTCCTCCTTTTTTAACAATTTTAAATGCAAAATCTAAAAAAGTATCTTTTAACTGAGGTCTCGCCATAACAATTCTGTCAAACTTTATCTTCTCATTAACAATTAGTTTCGGAATAACTTTCTTAACATCTCCCTGAATAACTTTAACAATATTTTCAACTTTATTTAATTTAACATTTTCAACTGCATATTTTGAGGCTACTCGATTAATTTCAACAGAATAAACAACTTTCGGCTTTGCTATTTTAGCAATTACAATTGAAAAGGGAGCAACACCTGCAAATAAAACCAAAACACTCTCATTCTTATTAACTTGTTTTGCAATTTCATTTCTCTCATTACTCAAACGAGGGGAGAAATAAGTTTCATCAATATCAAACTTAAAAATACAAGCATTTTCACGATAAACTGCTGTCTTCGTTTTTTCACCAGCAAGATAAACTGTTTTCATCTTTCTAAGTCTTCCAGAAAACTTTCCACTTTTTTCTAAAACAGTTCTAATAGAAGAATGTTGTTTCAACAACTCATTAGCAACACTAATTTTTTCCTTCTGCTTAAAGTTATTATCAAACTTCAGAATAGCTATATTTCCGACAACATCAAAAGATTTTGGAATCATAATAATATAAACTAAACAATCTTTAAAAAACTAGTGACAAAACAAAAGACAAACAAAGCATTTTGAAAGAAAAGCTTTATTAAGAAAATTTACCCTAGTCTAACATGGTAAGTGAATCTGAAAAACAAGAAATGCTGGAAAGCTTATCTCCAATTGAAAGAAAGATTTTGCCGTATCTTGGTGAAAGCTATGAAAATCTAATAAAAAAATCAGGTCTTGAAAATGTTTCTGTTCTTAGAGCTCTTGAATTTATGAGTTCAAAAAATCTAATTGAATTAAAAATATCAAAAAAGAAAATAATTGAACTAGGAAAAAACGGAAAAAAATATTCAAAAGAAGGTCTTCCAGAAAGGCAATTAATTGAATTTATTGAAAAAAATAATAATATCTTGCTAAATGATGCTGCAAAAAAATGTGGTTTAAGTCCAGACGAGTTTAAAGCAGCTATTGGAGCACTAAGAAAAAAGGCAATGATTGATATGAAAGAAGGAAAAATTGTACTTAATGCAAAAAAACAAGAAATTGAAAAAGAATCACTTGAAGAACAATTCATGAAACAGCTACCTTGTGATTATGATTCTCTAAAACCCGAACAATTATTTGCACTCAAATCACTAAAAGAGCGAAAAGAAATTATTGAAATTGTAGAAAAACAAATAATTGTATACGAACTAACTGAACTAGGAAATTCTATTTCAAAAATTAAAGAGTTAAATCATCATGAACATTCAATTGAACAGCTAACACCTGAAATAATCAAAAGTGATAGTTGGAAAGAAAAAAAATTCAGAAGATATGATGTTATTTCGCCTGTTCCAAAAATTTCAGGAGGAAAAAGACATTTTGTTAATCAAGCATCAGATTATGCACGAACTGTTTGGAGTGAAATGGGTTTCAAAGAAATGACAGGTGATTTATTAGTATCTTCATTCTGGAATTTTGATGCATTATTCACTGCACAAGATCATCCAGTAAGAGAAATGCAAGATACATTCTTCCTAAATAAAGATGTAAGTCTACCAGAGAGTAGTGTAGTTAAAGCAGTAAAAGACTCTCATGAAGGAAAAATTAAAGGAAGCAAAGGATGGCAGTATAAATTTGATGAAAAAATTTCAAAAAAAATGCTCTTAAGAACACATACTACTTGCTTATCAGCTCAAACACTTGCAAAAATAAAATCTGAAAAACAATTACTCCCTCAAAAATACTTTGCAGTTGGAAAATGTTTTAGAAATGAAACTCTTGATTGGAAGCATGCATTTGAATTCAATCAAACAGAAGGAATAGTTGTTGATAGAAATGCAAGTTTTGTTCATCTGTTAGGTTACTTACAACAATTTTTCAATAAAATGGGATTTGAAAAAGTGCGTTTTAGACCAAGTTTCTTCCCTTACACCGAACCAAGTGTTGAAATTGATGTTTGGCATCCTGAAAAAAAACAGTGGTTAGAACTTGGTGGAGCTGGAATATTCAGACCAGAGGTTACAATACCTTTGTTAGGAGAACAAATACCTGTTCTTGCTTGGGGTCCAGGTTTTGACAGAATGCTTATGGATTACTATAATGTAAGAGACCTAAGAGAAATGTACTCAAATGATATTTCACAACTAAGAAAAATGAAATTTTGGATAAAATGAAAAAACAAATAAAAATTGATTTTAAAGGGAGAGTTCATAAAGAGAACCGTAGGTGCTTTTTATAATGGCAGTTTTAACAATCCCGCGAAAAGTATTTGAAAAAGACATCGGAAAAGTAGATGATAAAATGGATCATAAGATAGCTATGTTTGGAACCCCAATAGATAATTATGATGATGAAAATGTTAATATTGAAATTTTCCCAAACAGACCAGATCTATTAAGTTATCAAAATTTCAAATATGCAATTCAATGTTATTTCGGAAAAATAAAACCCATTAACTTCAAACTAAAAAAATCAAATTATAAAATAATAGTTGATAAAAGTGTTGAAAAAGTAAGGCCTTATTGCATGGCCGCAGTTATTAAAAATTGCAAGTTTGATGATGAACGAATAAAAGAAATAATGAATTTTCAAGAAAAATTACATGCAACAACCGGAAGAAACAGAAAAAAAATGGCAATGGGATATTATGTTCTTGATAAAATAAAATTCCCTGTAAAATACACAACTGATGATCCTAAAAAAATAATTTTTGCACCATTAGAAATGTCTCAAAAAATGAATGCACTTCAAATTTTGTCAAGACATCCAACTGGACGAGAATACGGAAATCAATTAGAAGGTTTTGACAAATTCCCAGTTTATTATGATTCAGTTGGTCAAGTTTTAAGTCTTCCACCAATAATTAATTCAGATGATCTAGGAAGAATAAATAATGATACAAAAAATATCTTAATCGAATGTTCAGGAAGTGACTTAAACACTCTAAAAAAATCAATAATAATTGCAGTTATGGACTTACTAAACGCAAATCCTAAAGCAGAAGCATACTCTGTTGATATTGAATATAGTTCAAAAAAAGAGTCAATCTCCTTAGATTATGAAAAAATAAATATTGATGTAAAAAATGTTAACAAATTAATTGGAATTAACATAAAAGATTCAGAAATTCCAAAACTTTTAGAAAAAATGGGTCACAAATACAAAAACAAAACAGTTTATTATCCTGCATTCAGAACAGATATCCTTCATGAAGTTGATATAATTGAAGATATTGCAATTGCCTATGGTTATGATAAACTAGTTCCTCAAATACCTCAAATATCAACAATTGGTGAGATAAGTAAAAAAGAAATAGTAAAAAAGAAAATATCAGATATTCTAACAAACATAAATTTAATTGAAACTTCTAGCTTGCATTTAACAACAAAAGATGCACAAATAAAAGCAGGATTAAATAAAGAAAATTTTACAGAAGTTGAAAACTCAAAAACAGAATTCAATATTTTAAGAAATGATCTTTCACACTATCTGTTAAAAATTCTTTCAGAAAACTTAGATGTTGAATATCCTCAAGAAATATTTGAGCAAGGAGTTGTATTTGATTCAAATCTAAAAGAAAGTGAACACTTAGCAATTGCAATTACTCCAAACAATTTCACAAGGCTAAAACAAGTATTTGAATATTTAACAAGAATGTTAAATCTTGAAAATAAAATATCTCTTAAAAAAGCTGATTCAAATAACTATTCAATAGAAGGTAGAATTGCATCAATAAACTTAAATGATAAAGAGATAGGTTTTATTTGTGAGGTTCATCCACAAATAATTAAAAATTTCAAGATAAAAACACCCATAGCTCTTCTTGAAATAGACTTAAATAAATTATTTAATGAATTTAAATAATATATTCTAAATAATATCTAATAAGAAAGAAGAATTTTTAAAAAGTAAATAATAGATAAAAAGATTATGCAAAATACAATTGAAGAATTAATTAACTCATCAGAAGCAATTATATTAGACACTTCCGGAACTAACTGTATTTTTAATAATAAACAAAATTTTAATGAAAAACAGAAGATACAAAAATATAATTTTATTACTTTTAGAAAATTATCAGAAATAAAAAAAAATATATATTTAACAAAAATGGTTTGTGATGAATTTAATCCTGAAAATTTTGAAAGATGTATAAATTTTTTAGGTTCAATAAAGAAGAATAAAGATAAAAGTGATAGAAAACACATTATAGACTTATATTCAAAGAAAAAAAATGTCTTCAAAAAACAAAAAGAAAAAACGAGGAGTTTGTTAATTATATTAAATCAATTGATAGAATTTTAGATTATTCTTCAAGAGAAGACTACAAATTAATTGATATAAACTGTAAAAAAATAAAAGATTATAATAAATTAAGTGATACTGACTGGGATGTCTTAGTTACAAGCATATTAGTTTCAAGAGAAATATATCCTGTAACATTATTGACTAATGATTTTGGTATAATAAATTCTTGGAAATTATTAGTTGAATGTAATGTTTTAGATGATGAAAAATTAAATATCTATTTTAACAAAAATCAACATATTTACATAAAAGCAAGAACAAATGAATTTATGTTTTAATGTAATTTATCCAAAATAACTTTTCTGTTTCTTAAAATTAGCTTTTCCCCAATTTTCTCCAAGAAAACTCATCATTTCATAAATTTCTTTTTTCATTTTCTGCCATTCATTAAAATTATCTCTAATAAATTCAGCCTCTTTATTTTCATCATAAATAACATCTAAAACAAGAGAACTAACAACAATTCCTCCTAATTTTTCAAAGAGTATATTTAAACTATCTTTTTCTTTCTCACCAATTCCCCTAGATAAAAACATATTGAACATTTGTCCATTTGTTGGATTTAAAAGAAGCTCAGTGAAATTCAAAAATCCAGAAAATTTGACAATCATTGCTTTTCGAATATCTCTAAGAATAGTATAAGAATTAATATCTTCTTCAGTTATATCAAAATCCTCATTAAGTTCTTTAAAATTTGGAAGATTATATTTAATAAAAAGTTTATCATATTTTTCTTTAAATAATCTTTCTTTATCACAACACATATGAACACTTTTATCTTTTTTTGTTTCTTTTTTCTTTACTACTTTCTTAATTCCATTTGGCATAATAACTCTGAGAATAGCGACTTTATAAATGTGATGAAAAATATTTAGATTATTAAAAAAAGAAAAGAATTAAAAAGTAAAAAATTAACAAATGGTTATTTCTTTGACCAAGCAGCTACCCCAATTAACACAAGATATACAATGTTAGCTAAAGGTATCCAAGCAAATATTACCCACCAACCTGGTTTTCTTACAGCTTCAAAAGTTTTCCACATCCATATTGAAAAGAAAACTGCAAAAGCAATTAGGAAAATCCAACCTACAAATGGGATTAAACAACCAATTAAAAGTAATAATGGCCACCAATGCATTCCAGAAATTCTATTTGTAATAATTGCTGGTCCAATAAAGGGTATCCAAGCAAGATTTGGGCTTACAGATTTCAGATTTGCTTTTTTTCCAATAGCTACAAAAGCTAATGATGTATAAATCCAAAAAGCTACCAAAAAGAATAAAACCATTGCAATAAGGATTATTCCTAAAGCAATAAATGCTTCAAAAATACCAGCACCTGCAGTTACATCTCCAGAACCAGAACTTATCAAAGGAAATTCTTCTAAGATTAAATTTAACATATTCACCTCCTCAATAATATCTAAGAGTATATTACTTTTAAATGTTTAGAAAAAAAGAAAAGAATTAAAAACTCTTTTAATTTTAATTAGTTGGAAAAATGACTGATTTTAAAGCACCTTCAGCTGGAACAATAAAAAGAGCAACACCATCAAATCCAATTTCAAATATTTTCAAAAGTATTATTGGTTTATTTATTGGTATATTAATAATTTTATTTCTTGCACCTGTAGTACTTTGGATAGCTGAAAGTCAGGATTCAGCAAAAATATTTTCGCATTCTAAAGAAGTATTGTCAACAAGTGGTGTGAGTGGATATATTTATACAATTGATCAAGCAAATGCAGAAACACAGATGTCATGTTATGAAAATAAAGTTGAAGGAAACTGTATTTACTATTCATATAAACTAGAAGAACTAAAATATACTATAAAAGATCATTGTGGAGAATTAAAATCTAATCAAAAGGTTATTGAAACAAAAGGCCAAAAATGTCATAGAAATAGTAATGATGAAGAAATTTGTGAGCAATGCTATTCAGTCAATGAAAGTAATTGGCAAATAATAAAAAGCGATGGAAAATTCTTGCCATTTAAGGTAGGTAATTTTAAGATAATCAATCCTGAAAATGCTAAAATCATAGGTGAAGAAAAATATGTTAAAGAAATAGATGAAACTCACAGAGAAAGTATGTCTTATATTAAAGATAAAAGTCGTTTACTTATATCTGGAAACTCTGATGGAAGTATAATAAGTAATGGTGGCCAAAAAAAATATTTATTAATTTCAACAAAAGATTATCAAGGAACTTATAACCAATTAAAGTCACAAGATAGAATATCTGCATGGATATTAAGAATTATTACTTTTGTTATTCTTCTAGTTGGGTATTTATTGATATTTGGACCTATTTCAGTAATGTCAAATTATGTAAGAAAAATACCTTTGTTAGGTAAATGGATAGATAATGCAATTGGAAGTATGATTTTCTTTTTAAGTTTACTTCTTGCAATTGTTCATTTCATAATTTTATGGATCTTAATTATTATAATAAAGAATATTCTTTTAATAGCATTAATAATTGCTATTGTACTCGGAGCATTTTTTATTTACACCAAATTAAGAAAGAATAATAATTAAAAAAATAAAAAGCCTCGACCGAGGATCGAACTCGGGATCTCGTCCTTACCAAGGACGTGCTTTACCACTGAGCCATCGAGGCATATAAACAATAAAAAAACAATAAAACAGCACTATAAAAATATTTCAATAAAGTATAATAATCTTAAAATAAAGATATTTAAATATCATAACTCAATCCGCATAGTTTAATTAATATTAATTGATGTCTAAAATTATTAATCTCATAGCATAAAATATATTAATAAATAAACAAAATAAATATTTATTCTTAAAAATAAAAAATTATTTTCTAACAGGTGTATTTGAATTAGTGGTACTAGTCTTAACAACTGCTCCAGAAATAGGACTGTTAATTGTTTTTGATGATTTATAATTTGAAATTGGTTGAGTTACTTTTTTAATTGTCTGTTCAATTTTTTGGGTATTTTCTTTTTCATTACTTAAATTAGTATCTCTCCAATCAAGAGCAATAGCACTTGCAGTTAAAACTTTAATATTATTAAAACCATTAGCAAACCACCCTAAATATAAACCTCCTGCAGTTTTCAAACCATCTAAACTATTATAATTTATATCCTTCCCAGCCAAAACCATCCAATACCCTAAAAATAGTATAATTGTAATTAATAAAATAATAAACCAAACAAATTTATGTTTAAATGTTTTAACTCTCATTAATAAAATCATAATTCCAATAATTAATAATAAAATTATAATTCCTAGTATCATTTTGTCCTCTTTATTACAATTATACTATAACAAACAACTTTAAAAATCTTTATACTTTCTAATAAATAATAAACAAATAGCCCTATAGTGTAGTGGTCAAGCATAATGGGTTCTGGACCCATTGACCTCGGTTCGAATCCGAGTGGGGCTATCTTTCCTTAAAAATAAAAATGAGCTGGCAAGATATAACTATTTCAATTTTAACATTATTATTTGGATATGCATTAATTCCACAAGTTTATCACGGATTTAAAATAAAAAAAACAACAATAACAATTCAAACAGCATTAATAACTTGTTTAGGATTATACATTCTTGCAATTACTTTTCTTACATTAAATTTTTATTTTTCATTTGCAATGGATTTATTTACAGGAACTTTATGGTTAGTCTTATTAATTCAATGCATAGTTTATAGAGAAAAAAATCATAAGAATATTAATAGTAAATAATATCAATAATATCAATAATTATAATCTAATCACAATAACTTTTTAAGCAACAATAACATTCCTAATTAATAAAAAAGAAAATTATAAAGAAAACCTTGGTTGTCTTTATGCTCCTGTGGTGTAGTGGTCAAGCATTGGGCCCTCTCGAGCAGAGCCATTAGACTTGTTGAAAGTCCGGCATGCAGTTCTCTAACTGCCTGCACTCTGGAAACACAGAATAAAAATTTTGATGTTCAAAATTTCAAAAGAAGTTTTGACACCTCAAGTTCTTTTGAACTTAAGGAACCGGAGAACGGCCCAGACCCGAGTTCAAATCTCGGCGGGAGCATCTTTAGTGTTAAATGAAATGAAACACTAAGCTACCGACGACCCTAAAAATCTAATTCAAACAAGCAAAGATTTTTTAAGTCGGCGGGAGCATTAAACTAAGGATAATCTTATAAATCAGATTTGATATATAAATGCATGAAAAAGGTGAAAACTAAATTTTTATTAATATTTATCTTGTTTTGTGTTAGTTTAAATCTTATATATTCAGCAACAATAACTCCTTGCCAATCAAATGGCTTTACAACTGCAATTAACAAGCAATATCAAATGACTTATCCAAATGAAAATTTTCTTCAAATATTCAACACAGAATCATTAAAAGACATAAGTCAAATTAAAGGTTTAACTTGCATTCAGTATGTTGATTTAACTGATAGAAATACAACTGGAGACATTGCTAACTTAAAAAATTTGAATAATCTAGTTTATATTAGTTTTTATTCAAATCCTGAGATTTATGGAGACATTTGCTCTTTAGCCAGTATTACAAATTTAAGAGCAATAAAATTTGCATTTGATCCAAAAATAACTGGAGACATTTCTTGCTTGAAAAGTTTAACTAAACTAGATACATTTGCAATGACTCACACCCAGATTTCTGGAGACATATCTGTTTTTGCTAATATGCCAAATTTAAAAGCAATTTACATTAGCGGAACCAATATTTATGGAGATATATGTTCATTAAAAAAATTAACAGAACTTCAAGAGCTTGGAATAGCTGATGAATATCCTGGAAATCCAGATATTTATGGAGATTTGTCTTGCTTAAATAATCTGACAAAACTTACCCGAGTGTCGTTATATAACACAAATGCAACAAATTGTGAAGAATTTACAAAAACACATCCTAACATTGAGCAGGGAGGATGTTCAAAAGAATCTATGAAAACTTTGGTAGATTATGCCCAGAAATATGAAGAAAAAATTGGCAAAGTGAATCAAAATGAAATAAGAGGACAGTCAAATTATAACAATGATGATAATCAAAACAAACCAAATGAATTCGGAAATGAAATGGAATATAAAAAATCTGACAATAGAAATTTCTTGATTAAATTCGTATACTGGATTAAAGGTTTGTTTGGCAAGCCAAAAGATGAACAAATGAATAGAATAAACAGACCTGGAAATTGCAAGTCTCAAGCAGAATGCGATGCATTTTGCCAAAATCCAGAAAATAATGATATATGTTCGAAGTTTGATGAACAATCAAATAACATAAACATTAATCAACCTTCACCAGAACAAACATATCAACTTGTTTGCAGAGTTTCAATACTACCATCAAGCAAAGGTACAACACCCTATTCAGCAAAAGTTTGTGTAAACAATCCTACTGAAAGAGTTCAACAAAGTTATAAAGATTACATAGACTTTGAGGGTGATGGAACTTGGGATAATTCAGATAATAACAATAACGGTTGTCATAGCTACATTTATTCAAAGTCTGGAACTTTTTCTGTAAAAGCAAAAATAGCTAACTCAACAGGAGCTGAAAGCAATATTTGTGAAACAACATTAACAATCAGTTAAAAAACACACAAAAAGTTTTAACCTTAAGTTTAATCAACAGGAGCATTTTAGATTATTTTTCTTTAAAAAAGTTCATATCAAACAAATTTAAATTTCTAAATAATAAAAAGCATATTAATTTCGCGAAAGATTTATATATCTTTATTTATATCATAAATTAACAGAGGTAAAAATGCACCTAATTTTTTCAAAAAAAGAGAGTAAAATCTTTATAAGTTACAGAATTAATTATCATTCTAATTCTGATTCTATTTTTGGTGATAAATCATTATTAAAAAGACCATTGACTTTTCTAATATAGACATTTTTCTATTAAAAATTTTAATTAAAAATTTATATTATATTTAAAAATGATTAAAAAACAAAAAACAATGAAGAATAAAAAAGAGAAAGATTGTAGATAATAAATTTAAAAAATAAAGATATGGAAACAACAATACTTGCTGCTGTATTTGGATGCCTTGGTGGTTTAACAAGAAGTGCAATTGGAATATTTAAGGCTCATGTCAGACATGAAAAAATAAAAATTGGATTTATTATAAGAACAATAAAATTATCTGTATTATCTGGAACTTTCATTGGAGCAATATTTTCCTTTAATCCCCTTATTAGTTATATTGCTGGATATGTTGGAAGCGACATAATGGAAGGGGTTTATGTATCATTTAAAAGAACAAAAATTGGAAAAAGGCATTTTGAACTGTAAAAATTAAAAAGTCAGTAATATTTAAATTCATAATTATTAAAGACCACTAAAAAAATAAAATCGAATAAATAAAAAATATTTTAAATGTCATCAACAAAAAAAAGAAGTTTAATAAAAGGAATTACTTGGGAAATTTTCTCATTTATAGTTACATTAATTGCTTTATTTTTAGTTTATGGAAATATAATTTTGTCAATAAAGTTTGCTTTTGGATTATCCTTAATAAAAATAATCTTCTTTTTTATTCATGAAAGATTATGGAAAAAAGTTAAGTGGGGTAAATACTAACTTTTTTATTAAAAAAATAAGATATTCTAAAACTCCATTTCAATTCTCAGCTCTGTAAGAGCATTGATATATCTAGTTACAATTCTTAGGTGATGGAATATTTCGTCTTCTTCTTTTGTTGTTTTCTTAAAGACTTTAGTAACATTAGCATACCTTTTCTGGTCAATTTCAGAAATTTTCATAACCTTTTTAAGATCATATTGATAAAATAAACTGTAAAACAAATCAATTTGCTCTTTTATAGAATCTGCTATTTCAAAAATGTTCTTAAACTCTGATTTTGAAAAATCCCTTATAAGATGAGTTGAAATATTCTTGAATTCATCTCCCATTAATTCTAAAAGATAAAGAGTCGTAAAAAGAATGTGTGTTTTTCTTGAATCTTTATTGCCAATTTTATTCAAAATTCTTATACAATAATCATGAAACTTATCAAGATTAATGTCAACATCTGGAATATGTGCAAGAATTTGCGGATCTTCCTCTCTCAATCCATTACAAGTTTCCTCAATCATTTCCTGCAAAAGCAAAAATATTCTTCTCAAAGCATTATCAAACTCTCTTGAACTTGGTTCACCCATGTCTTTAATAATTACATAATTTTTTCCATGATCAACAATCTCAAATCCAATAAACCTATTTACAACTCCGTGAATAAATTCTAAAACTGTCTGTTGATTTTTATCTTTAATATACCTTGAATCAAGATGATGTTGAGTTATAAATTTGTAAGGATTGTCAAATCTTTTATCTGGTTTAAAATTAACAACAATTTCATCATAACCTTCCCTATAACAAGCCATAAAATATTTCCAAACAGTAGGAATATCCATGTCATCTAAATCAACTTCTTTTTTTCTATGAAGATTATTTTTCTCTGTACTTAAAAAAAGCCCATTATCTCTCTCACAAACATCAATTTCACCTCCAGAACTCAAATTCAGCTTCTTAACCCACTCAGAAGGCAGAGTTATTGTTAGAGTATTATGGCCTTGTTTGATTATCTTTCGTTTCATTTAATATCCCAGTCTAAAATATAAAACAGGATATTGGGATATATATAAATGTTTTGTGTATATACTCACTATTGAAAATATTGCTTCATATATTCACAAGGGATAACTGATAAATAGGAAAACAAACTGGTTCTAATATGAAAACATCAACTCTAAAATTAGAAACAAAAACTCAACTAGATGAAAATGAAAGAAATATGCGAGCTAATGCAAAAAGAGAAGTTGAACTAAAAAATGGAACAACTATAAGTTTAGAAAAAGCATATAGACTAAATAAAGTAGTAGAGTGTTATTTCCCAAGAGAAACTTTAATTCATATAAGAAATGCTTACATTAGTCCTAGTGGATTTGTTTATAGTTCTAAAGAAGATTTTGATTATTTCACAGAAGATTAAACTTATTTCTTAATCAATAAATTTAGCATTTACTAATAAATTTTTTATTCAAAAAAATTAAATCACTATTCAAAATATTCTCACTTTTTTGACTATATTAGTATATCACAAACAAGGAATATATGGAAAAATAAAATATACAAACGTTTTTTTTATTCTTGATGACTAAAAAAAACCAAGAAAAATTAAATATCTCACAAGTTGGATATAAGTCTGAATGGGCACTGGCAAAATTCTTTGATGCGTATTTTAATGATAATGAAATAAAAGGAAAATTTAATTTAAAATATATATGTGGCAGACAAAGAAAAAAAATTGCAATAGATCAATTAATGGATGGGCTCGAGGGTAAACTTGAAATATTGTTTGAAAATCCTACATGGCGAGCCGGAAATAGAAAAAAAGAAGTGAAATCAATAATAGGAATAATTAGAAGACTTAATAATAACGGATTTAAATATTCTCAAACTATTGAAAATAAAGAAGAATGTAAAAAATATTCGCTTGAAGAAAAAGTCTATGATAAAAGTGATGCTATAATAGTTCAGTCAGCAAATCTTGCACATTTAGATTATATAAACGACGCTATAAGTCATGAAAAAAGTGTTTTATGTGAAAAACCCCTTATTCCTGTTATAGAAAATGGAAAGCCAACAAAAAAATATATAAATGAACTGAAAAAAATAGCTAATAAAAACGAAAGAAAAGACAAAGATATCAAAATTCTTATGGATGCTGAACATTACTCATACAAAAAAAGCTCACTTGCCTTTTATGAAAATCTTGATGAAATATTAACTGGAAAAGATGGAGAAAAATTAAAAATAAAGGAAATAGTTGGAGAAGGTATAGAAATTGATGATCCTTCTCACTGGAGAACTCAAGAAATCTTAAATTTTGAAAAGAGCGGTTCTGGATTAATGGGAGATACATTGTGTCATTTTCTTGCATTTGTCTCAAATCTTGGTGGAAAAGCAATAGCAAAAAATAGAGAATATGATATGTATGAAGGTGAAAAAGAAGGTAAACGGATAAAATATAATGCTGACACTTATGATCATGTAGTTTTTAATGTACAAAATAGAAAAAATAAGGTTGAAAATAGCATAGCTATTGATTCAAAAAGAGATTATTTCACAGAAGAATGTACAGCAAATTTTACAGTTGCTAAATTTATTGATAAGACAAACAGGAACATTAATAAAGAAAATCATGAAAAAAAAGAATCAAAATTCATAAAATTTCTGCTTAATGATGGTTCAGAAGTTATAGTTGATTTTATTACTGGAGAAGTAACAAAGAATACAATTAAACAAGACCAAAAATCATACAAAGCCAAAGAAGGAACAAGTAACAATGAATATGTGAACATACTGAATAGATTCTATGACTCAATTAAAACAGGTAAAAGACCAATAACCGATTTCAAAAATTCAATTGAAACAATGAATTCAATATATGAAGCATATAATCTTCCAGAAGAACAAAATAAAAGAATTTCAGTATACCAATTAAAATGAAGATCATAAACTTAACTCATAGACTTGAAAATGGAATGTATAAATATCCTTCAGATCCTGAGCCAAAAATAAATATTGTTTCTGCAAGATTAGAACTAAAACAAAAAGAAATTTACGATGAAAATGGAACACTTGCTTCGTATGAAATTAAAAAATACAAGTCAGGATATTCTGAACTTTCAATTAGAAATCATCACGGAACTCACTTAGATGCCCCAGCACATAAACTTCCAGATGGCAAAAAAATAGGAGACTATAAAACTGAAAGATTCATAAATCGTGCTGTAATAATTAATCTTACAAAGTCAAATATATTATCAAGATCAGATAAAGAAGTAAGAGTAAATGATATAGCTCAAAATATTCCTAATACAAATGATTTTAATGCATTAATAATCTATACTGGATTCTGTGACTTAATGCAAAATAATAATCTTTATAAAAAAGAATTAGAAGAATCATTTCCTTACTTAAAGCCGATAGTTGCAAAATACCTATCAACTAATTACGAAAAATTAAGTCTTATCGGTATTGATTCATTTTCAGTAGACAAAAGAGGAAGTAACAGTGAATCACATAGGGAATTATTCAAAAAAGACATTTTGATTTTAGAAACTCTTGTTAATCTTTCAGAATTAAATAAAGAAGCTGCCGGAAAACCTTTTCAGTTAGTGTCTGTTCCAGTTTTTCCTTCAGATATGGATGCAAGTCCAACAGCAGCTTATGCAATAATAAATTAAAATGATTAATCCAATTGAAATAAAAAAAATAAAAAATCCAACACTAATAGAAACGAATATAGTAATATTTGATGAAAGTGGATATAGTTCTGGTGCAGGATTAACAAAAAGAAATATACCTTTTGGAAGATTTGAAGAAATGTGTGATTATGACAACTGTTTTAATAAAAAGTGCAAAATTCCGGGATATAAAATTAATGAAAGAAATTTTGATTCAATAAAAGATCTTTTTTCACCAGATTATAATCAATTCAAGTTCCCTTATTTAGAAACTGATAATGTTTATGTTGGTTTAGAATCTTGCAACAAAAATAGTACATCTGAAGAACTAGAAAATAAACTTCCAAACTTAACATTCTTGCCTAATTTAGAAGCAAAGTTAAGCAGAGAAAAAGTAATTGTAATGGGCTCTACAATGGGTCATTTCCATCCATCAAACTTAGCAGTCCAAGAAATTTATGAATTTGAAGGTTATGGTGCAATGGTAATTGATACAAGAACAAAAGAAGAGGGAAAAGTAAACTCTAAAGGAAATATAGATCTAATAATGCTTAAACCCGGAGAAAAAGTTATAGTTCCAGGAAATTGCAATATGACAATGTATAATCTTCAAGAAGACCCATTAGAAATGCAGGATTTTGCAAATCCTACAAATAATATTGGAATAAAAAATCTACAAAAAAAATTTGGACCAGTTTTCTGTGTTTATTACTACCCAAAAAAAGGAAACTTAAATTTTAAGTTAAATCCACTTTATACTCAAAGTGATTGGATATCTCCAAGTGAATTAAATGTAAAACTTAAAGTTCCTTCAGTCTCTCAAATAGGAGAATTAGTTTCTGATGCTTCAAAAAATAACTCAAAATTTATAGAAAAATTCAAATCATTAGGAATAAACCTAATAACTGCTGATCAACTTCCACAAATAAACGGAATTGATTACACTAAAAGTTTAGATGAGAATGTAAAAACAAACAGACAACAGCTATTTGGTTTGATAAAATAATATTATGAAAATACTAATAACAGGAGGTGCTGGTTTTATTGGTAGTCATACTGTTGATTTACTAATAAATAAAGGGCACAAAGTTGTTATAATTGACAATTTATCTACTGGAAAAAATGAAAATTTAAATATAAAAGCAAAGTTTTACAAAGAAGATTTAAATAATTTTGAAAAAATATCTGAAATATTTGAAACTGAAAAGCCAGAAGTTGTTTATCATTTTGCAGCACAAATAGATGTAAGAAAATCAGTTGAAAACCCGGTTTCTGATGCCCAAACAAATATCCTTGCTGCAATTAATCTTTTAGAGTTATGTGTTAAACATAATATCCAACATTTTATCTTCTCTTCAACTGGCGGAGCAATATATGGAGAAGCAGAAACACCAACAACTGAAAATATTGAACCTAATCCAATTTCCCCATATGGTTGTGCAAAATTGTCTATAGAAAAATACCTTAATTATTACAATAAAATTCACGGATTAAAATACACTATATTAAGATATGCAAATGTTTATGGCCCAAGACAAAATTCAAAGGGTGAAGCTGGAGTAGTAGCGATATTTTTTGATAAAATAATTGCAAATGAAAATCCTAAGATATATGGTGGTCTTCAAACAAGGGATTTTGTTTATGTAAAAGATGTTGCACTAGCAAATATGCTAGCTCTAACTGATAAGGAGAGTAATGTATATAATGTTGGAACTTCAAAAGAATCAGACATAATCAGTATTTTCTCAAAAATAAATTACTTATTCAATAATAAATCAACGGTGGAATATCTTGAAAAGAAAAAAGGCGAGCAGCAAAAAAGTTGCTTAAGTTACAAAAAAATAAATGAATTTCTAGGTTGGTTTCCAACAGTAACAATTGATGAAGGTCTTGGTCAAATTTATCTAGATTATCTAAAAAAAAATATATCTAACCAATATTAGATCTATATTCAATCTTATTAAGTATTCTTTCTCTGTCCTCAGGAACATAAGGCTGAAAAACCATGCTTTTAGGATGAGTAATTACTGGAATTGTTGAATAATCAATTAGCTTATTACCTGAAAAATTTGTCTGAACAATCATTGAATCTCTATCAGATGGAAAAGTATTACCTCCAAAAACAAAATTTCCTAAACTCCAACAAATTAATCCTCCATTATATTTTTGTATACCTTGGAGAACATGAGGATGATGCCCAAAGACAACATCTGCTCCAGAGTCTATCATTCTTTTAGCATCACTAATCTCTGCTCCACTTGGAAATGCACTTCTTTCAACACCCCAATGACAAGAAACAACAAGAATATCTGAATACTTTTTTGCTTCTTCAATTTCAGAAAAAGTGCTGTCTCTTATAAAGGGATTTGTTCCTGCAGAATTTTTTCCAGCACAAAAACTACTACCAACCTTAGCATAACCTAAAAAAGAAACATCAAGACCTTTTTTTGAAATTGTTCTTGGAGTTTTTGCATCATCAATATTCTTTCCACCACCACAATAAATTATATTACACTCTTCAAGAGCTTCCAAGGTGTCTCTTGTACCAGTTTCACAATAATCTTTTATATGATTATTAGCAACATTAACAATCTCAATATTAGCCATTGTAAGACATTGAGCATATTTTGGATTACCTTTAAAATTAAATTTTTTCGGCATTTTTACACCATAATTAGTTAAGGTTCCTTCAAAGTTGACTATAGATATATCTGAACTAATAAAGTAATCTTTCACATTTATAAATGGAAATTTAAAAGCCTCTTGTTCACCAATATTTCTTTCCAAATTTTGAAACATTTCATTAAATCTATAAGCAAGAGTTACATCTCCAGCTCCTGAAATCTTAAGACATAAATTATTATTTATTTGATTAATTTGTTGGTCAAATAAAGCTAAACCTGTCAAATTTCTCATTTCTTTCAAAAAAGTTCTTCGGTTCATAAAAAAGACCTAATTTAGACATTTAAAAAGATTATTATTATAAAAATAAATACCATCAAAACCTTAATAAGCTTCAATTTTTTCTAATTAATATGTATCATAAAAAAAAGAGAATAATTTTTTTGATAATTTTAATGCTAGCCACTTTTATTTTCTTAACTGCTCCTATTCCATCAGCTAAACAGGAAAATAAAAAAGTAAGTCTAGATGTTTATGAAAATCTTAAAAATAAAAATCAAGTTAGAGTAATAATTGAAATAAAAGAAGAAGGTTTTTTTGGAATAAAAAAGAATATTAGTAAAATAGAAAGTGATATTATCTCAGAATTAAAACCAAATAAAGTAACTAAAAACAAAAAATCAATATCTACTGAAATAAATAATAAAGATTTAGAATTACTAGAGAATAATAAAGACATAGAATTCATAATTCTTGACCAAATAGCTGAAATATTCTTACAAGATTCTGTACCACAAATAAATGCAACAACAACTTGGTCATTACAAATTAATGGAACAAATCTAACTGGTGCTGATCAAACAGTGTGCATAATTGATACCGGAATTAATTCAACACATCCTGATTTATTAAACAAAGTTTTGGATCAATATTGCTATTGTTCTGCATATGAAGGAAGTAATGATTATTGCTGCTCAGATGGGTCTGATGAAAATAATAATGCAAAAGATACAAACAGTCATGGAACACATGTAGCTGGAATAATTTCTGCTAATGGAACAATAAAAGGAGTTGCTCCTGAATCAAAATTAGTTATAATAAAAACAATGAATTCCAGCGGATCAGGATATTATTCTGATATCAAAAAAGGAATTGAATGGTGTACAAATAATGCCACAAAATATAACATTTCAATAATAAGTTTAAGTCTTGGTAGTGGTTTATATTCAAATTACTGCAATACAGATTATTTAGCAACATCAATAAATACTGCAATTGAAAAAAATATCTCAGTCATCGTATCAACAGGAAATAGTGGTAGTACAACTCAAATATCTTCTCCATCATGTGTTCAAAATGCAACTGCAGTTAGTGCTGTTTCAAAAACAGATGCAATAGCTAGTTCATATGCAAACAGAAATAGCTTAACAGATTTAGTTGCTCCTGGCGGACTTGGAACAAATTCTCAAACAAAAATAAATTCAACATATAGAACAGGAGGATATTACCAAACTTATGGAACTTCTATGTCAACACCTCATGTTTCAGGAGCATTTGCAATTGTAAGACAATTTTTCATAAAAGAGAATAATCGTATTCCAACACCCCAAGAAATTCAAAATATATTAAATAAAACTGGTAAGATAATTTATGACTCTGGAACCGGTTTAAATTTTTCAAGAATTGATGTATACAATGCAGTCTTATCAATAGATAATACCTTCCCAAATGTAACCTTAAGCTATCCTATAAATAACTATCTTTCTCAAGAAAAAAATTTAAATTTTAGTTGTAATACATCAGATAATCTTCAATTAAAAAATGTTAGTTTAATAATTTGGGATTCACAAAGTAATATAGAATATTCTGTAACAAACATAACATCTCTTAATTCTTTTTATTCATTTATTAATTTAAGTAATGTTTCATATGGTAATTACCAATGGAATTGTCTTGCTTATGACATGGCAGGAAATTTAAGTTACTCTCCTTCAAATTTTAGTTTTTACATTGGAAATATAAGTTCTTCTTTAATCACTCCCCAAAATAATTATATTTCTAACAATAGTACTAATAATTTTAGTTGTTTATCTCAAACAGCAGATATATTCAGTCTATCAAATATAACTTTTTATTTATGGAATTCTTCAGGTTATTTAATTAATGAAACAAAAATAAATATAACTGGAAACATAAATACCACTACATTTAACTACACTTTTTCAAATCAAGGAAATTACTCTTGGAACTGTGTTGCATTCAATAATTATTCTCAAAGTAGTTTAATGGAAAATAATTACACATTCATTTTTCATAATATTACTCCCATCATTACTTCAATAACTAATTCAATTACAACGTCATCAGCAACAATAAATTGGATAACTGATGAAAATACGAACTCAACAATAAACTATGGAACAACTGTTAAATTAGGAACAATTATTTCAAATCAAACACTAACAACAAATAAATCAGTTTTATTATCTGGCCTGTCTTCATCTACAAATTATTATTATAATGTCACAAGCTGTGATGAATTTAATTTATGTATAACTAATGGTACATACAGTTTTACAACCTCTACATCCGAAACACAAGAAAAAATCAGTGGAGGAGGGGGAGGAGGAAGTGGAAGTGGAAGTGGTGGAGGAACTTCTGCTTCAGCAGGAACAGTTTATATAGTTACATTAGAAGAAACAAATTTAGGTTTAACAAAATTATTATCAAATTTAGACAAAATTAGTTTTACAATTTTAAACAATAAACAAAACGAAACACATACCCTTTCAATTGAATCAATTTCAAACAATTCAATAAAAATAAAAATACAAAGTATAATAATAACTGATGAATTGTCAATTAACGAAACCGGAAAATATGAGATTACAGGAAACGATATTTATAACATTCAAGTGAAACTTAATTCAATACTTAACAACAAGTGCAACTTAACAATAAAATCAATAAATGAAAAAATTATTGCACAAACTCACTCAGAAACAATAAATGAAAATAACCAAAATCTTGAAAAAAATATATCTACTACAGAAATAAACTCTCAAATAAACCAAGAAGAATCAAAAAGTAATAAATGGATAGTACTAATTACCCTTGGTGTAATAATTATTATAATTTCAACAATATTCATTGTTATAAACAGATTTAAAGAAGAATCATTTAGAATTAAAAAAAGATTTTTTAAGAAAAATATTTTTAAATAATATGGAATCTCAAAAAATAATTGAAGAAATTAACAAAGAAGAAAAAAGAATAAAAGAAGGCAATGTAAGTTTAATTATTAATTCATATAATGAATTATTTTCAGATTTTGATCCAAGACCCTCTAATGAAAGAACTCTTTCAGATGATTTTTTAATTGAATGCAGAAGAGCAGCAAGAGATAAAGAAATTGGGTTTGAATTAAGAATATTAATACCCGAACAAAAAAGAGATTCTAATGAAGAGTTATTAATCAAAAAAAGATTAAAATCTCATTTCCAGAAGAAATACCATGAAAAAATAAATGAAGTTAAAAAAACAAAAAGAGAGGGAATTATGTGGTTCTTAATTGGTGCAATATTAGGTGTTATTGCAACATTTATAGGAATTCAAGAAAATAATTTATTTATTGTAAAATTTATTGTTGTAATGCTTGAACCTGCAAGTTGGTTTACAATGTGGTCAGGTTTAGACAAAATATTTTTAGATTCAAGAAAAGAAAAACCAGATATAACTTTTTACAAAAAGATGATTCATGCAGATATTAAATTTACTGAGTATTAAAATAGACTGCTAATAAAATTGAAGATACCAAAACACTTTTAAATGAATTTTCAAACAAAATAACATGCACTATCATATAATTTTAACAGAAAAATGCAATTCTCAATGCAAGTATTGTTATGAAAAATCAATGAAGGAATTTGATAATGGCTTAGATAAAAAATTCAAATTTGATTTTTCTAGTCCAGAATCAAATAAAATTGACATAAAAAAACTAAAAAATTTTATAGAAAAAGACAAAGATGCAGTAATTGTTTTTTATGGAGGAGAACCTCTTCTCGAAATTGAAAAAATAAAGGAGATAATTGATAATATTGATGTTCCATTTAGAATGCAAACAAATGGAAAATTATTAGATCAACTTCCAAAAAAATATATTAATAAAATAGAAAAAATACTTGTTTCACTTGACGGAAACAAAGACCGAACAGATCTTAATCGTGGAGAAGGAACATATGATCAAGTAATGAAAAATATTGAGCTAATAAAAAAGAATGGTTACAAAGGAGAACTAATAGCAAGAATGACTATATGTTATGCTGATTTATATGATCAAGTTTTAAATTTAGTTGATTCTGGTTTTACTTCAGTTCACTGGCAGCTTGATGCTGGCTTCTATAAATTTGATTATAATGAGAAAGAATTTAAAATGTTTGTTCAAAGATACAATGAATCACTAACAAAACTAGTTGAATACTGGGTTAGTGAAATGAACGGTGAAAATGGAAAAGTTTTAAAGTTTTATCCTTTTTTAGCAATTGTTGAATCTTTATTAAATAAAAAATCAACAAAACTCCGTTGCGGTGCAGGCTATTTAGGATATGCAATAACAACTGATGGAAAAATAGTTGCCTGCCCAATAATGAACTGCATTGAAGATTTTTATGCAGGCCACATTGAAAAAACTCATCCAAGCGAGTTAAAAAAATTTGATGTTGATGGTGAATGTTTAAAATGCTCATACAGAGATTTGTGTGGTGGAAGATGTTTATACTGGAATAAAGCTCAACTCTGGCCAAAATCAGGCAATAATTTAATTTGCAGCACAATAAAACATCTTATAGATGGAATAAAAAGAGTTATGCCTGAAATTAATAACTTAATAAATACTAAAAGAATCAAAAATACTGACTTTAACTATGAAAAATATTTCGGCCCTGAAATCATTCCGTAGGAAAGATTTAGTATATTAAGTTTATTTTCACTTTCTTTTCTTAGCCTCAACAACCTCTTTTATCTTAAATGAAACTAAAAACAATACAAACATAACTGCTGCAAAAAACAAAAATAGATACTCAAAGGGCAAAATAAACAACAACAAACCTGAAATTACTTTAGCAAAAAACTGTCCTAAATCTATTGAAGTTTTATGTGGTCCGTAAAATCTCTGGCCATCTCTTTCTTTCGAAATATCAAAAAAATAAGACTCACTTGTAGGCTCAAGCATTGCCATACCTACACTAGCCAACACAAGCAAAGCAAGTATCCAATAAAAATTAAAACTAATCAAAAAGAAACAAATTAAACTTATTAAAGAAACAATTAAAAATCCTGCTCCAAAAATATTTCTAAATCCGTGTTTACTTGCAATGCTTCCAAATTTAAACTCAAGTAAAATAAGAGGTATAGGAATTGCAAAAAGAAAATAAGCCACAATCATATCAGTTATTCCATGTTCAACCATATAAACTGGTATAAAAATATAAATCAAACTCCACCAAAAGCTTATTCCTGCACTTATCAAATAAGAAATTACTCTTGGTTTGTACTTAAAAAATTCAATAAAATTTTTAACTAAGTTTTTATCAGGATTCTTTACAATATGTGCATCTTTAACTTTAGATATTTTAAACAGAAAGAAAGATAAAAAACAGAAAATAGCTCCTAAAAAAAACACATAATTTATTCCAAGCTTATCACCTAAAAATCCTGCAATTAATGGTCCAATAACCCAAGCCATATTAGAAAAAGTATACATAAGACCTTCATTTTGTGAAAGTTTTTTCTTGTTTGATTTATCCTTTATAATTATTCCAAAACTTGTAAGTCTAAATGTAAAAAGAAGATTCATAATACTTGCAAGTAAAATAAAAATGTAAAAACTTTTATTTATAGCAAACAAAATGTAAAGTATTCCAAATAAAAGAATTGTTCTACTATAAATTTTAGATTTATTTGATTTCTGAATATATGGAATAAAAATAAAATAAGAGACAAATGAAACCAATGCCAAAAATCCAGAAATTAAACCAACGATTGCAGCACTATCAACAAAACTATCAAGATAAATTGCCCAAATAGTACTAATCATTGCAGAAGCCATTGCCCCAATAAGACTTATTATTCCTAATTTAGTAATTATTGGAAAATATATCCTCTCTTTTTTCAAAACAAACAAATTCATAGACATAAAAAGATTAAGTACTTTAAAAAAGTATTTAAAGCCTAAATAGATAAAGTTATATGAAAAAAGCATTTTCAATAATGTTTTTGTTAATTCTATTAATTAGCTTAGTTAACTTTATTTATGCAACAAATGAGAATACAATTGCAAGAATAACTGGAAGTTCAGTTAATGAAAATTCAAATAGCGGACAAAATAACAATTCGGGATGTAAACAGTTATATTGGTTTGATGATACAAATAAAAACTGCGAACAAAAACAATTCTGTGGGATGTATATGTACCAAAATTTACAGACTTTTGATTCAAAAGAAGCTTGTTTAGCAGGAATAAATAACACAACTCAGAATATAAATATCTGTGGTCAAGATATGAAGGAATGTTCAAATGGGTTTCTTGTTGGAAGAAATTCAGATAATGGTTGTGAGTTTGATGAATGCCCAAAAAACAACTCAAACACACACTGTGCAGCAAATGGAAAGGCTTGTGGAAAGGCTATAGGTTTAGACTGTTGCGGTAATATGGAATGTTATTATCCAAAAAATGAATCAGCTGAAAACTCTACAGGTATTTGTATTTCAAATCCTAATCAAATATGGAATAGATTCATAAGTGAAAACGGAGAAGAATTTGAAATTGAAAAAAATGAATCTGGAATTAATGAAAGAATAAGATCAAGAAATATAACATCTCACACATATGGACTAAATATTACTCCTGAACAAGATAGAGAAAGAAATCAGACAAAGTTAAAAGTTAAACTTTCAAATGGAAGAAATGCTGAAATAAAAATAATGCCGGATGTTGCTTCACAAGTTGCTTTAGAAAAACTAAGACTTAAGTGTGAAACAAGAAACTGCACACTTGAACTAAAAGAAGTTGGAAATAATAAAGTGGCATATGAACTAAATACAGAAAAACAAGCAAAAATACTTGCTCTAATCAAAAGCAAAATGCAGGTAAAAGCACAAGTTGATGCTGAAACTGGTGAGTTAATAAGAGTTAAAAAACCATGGTGGGCTTTCTTAGCAACAGAAGAACAAGAAACAGCGTAAAAATTCTTATTTTTATATCAAAAATTAAATAACCTTTCATAGTCTTTATGATTCATCCAATCAAGAACAACTGCAATTATCTCAACTTCTTGGGAGTGAGTTAAAACATATAGCATTCTCCAACCATTTGAAAGATTATATATCCATAAGTTAGCCAAATCATATTTTTGAATAAGTGATTTGGGTATTAAATTCTTCTTTACATTTCTCCCAGCAAATGCATCTTGTTTCAAATCTTCTATAGCTTTAATTAATGACTTTTTAATTGGATCATCCTTATCTAAATCATTAAAAGATTTTTCAAGACTTTCATCAAAAAATACAACTTTTTGAGGTTTCATTAATCTGATTGATTATTATAATCTTATTAGGACTTATAATTTTATTTCAGGTCTATCTTTTATTTTTCTTGCAAATTCTGGATTCCAAATATAAACAATATATCCTTCTTTATCATAAACAATTCTATAAGTATTTTCTAAATATTCCATTATTACTTGAAATGTCTGCCACATTACTTTTTTTGGAAGATTTTTGAATAAATCTGTTTTCTTATATTCTCCACTATTTTCTTCAATAAATTTTTCAACCATTAAAACAGTTTGCAATGTTGGACTTCTAGCTATCACATTAGTTTCTTGATAACTTTTTTTATCTTTTAATAATTGTTCCATTTTATTAATAATATCAATTGATATTACTATTTAAATCTTTCTAAACTCTTATCTTATACACAAACACCTTATCGTAAGGTATAAACCAACTTGTTGTTTCTTTTACAGAAGAATGTTCCATTATCTTCCTAAAAATCCTTATTGAATTACCATGAGACGAAATCATTACATTAACCTTTTCTTTCTTTATTTTCTTAGTTAAATCCTTAATAAAACTTTCAACTCTTTTTTCAATCATTACAAAGCTCTCACCAGCAGGCGGTTTAACATTAAATCCTCTGTGAATCAAATCAAATTTTTCTTGTCCATATTTTTTAACATAATCTTTGTGCTGAATTCCATTTAATTTTCCATAATTTCTTTCAATCATCCTGTTATCAATAATAACTTTCTTGCACTCTGGATGAAATTTAATTACTTCTTTCAAAGTATCTTTACTTCTAGATAATTTTGTCTGATAAGCAATATCAATCTTCTTATTTTTGAGTTTGCGAGCAATTAGCTTTGCTTGTTTAACACCAAGAGGAGTTAGTTTACTCTCTTTCAATCCAGTAAAAATTCTTTTTTTATTATACTCTGTCTGTCCATGCCTAAACAAATAAATATACCTAAATTCTTTTTTCATAATACCTCTTTTAACTATTTTCTTAGATAACAACAAAACTGCATATAAATACCTTTTTAAAAATAAAATAACCAAACAAAAAACTTTTAAAGCATCGATTTTTAATATTTTTATGATTAGCAGACTAACTGAATCTTTAGCAATACCAATATGTTAGTTAAAACTGCAAACTTTTTTAATTCTGAATCTATTATTAATCTTATAATAAACCGATTGTATAAAAATGACAAAAAATAATTCAAACAAAGAACAAGAAGCACGAAAAAACATACTTAGAAGAAGCGAAGAAGCAGAAGGAATTTCAATAAAAGGTTATGATTTCAATAAAGGCGTAAATTATGAAAATCTCATTGACAGTTACTCAACTACTGGATTTCAAGCAACAAATCTTGCAAAGGCAATAGAGATAATTGATGAAATGAGAAAAAATAATGCTTACATTTATTTAGGATATACTTCAAATTTAGTTAGTTCAGGTTTAAGAGATATTTTTAGATATCTTGCAGAACATAAAATGGTTGATGTTATTGTAACAACAGCTGGAGGAATTGAAGAAGATTTTGTAAAATGTCTTGGTAATTTCAAATTAGGTGCATTTAACCTAAAAGGTTCAAATCTAAGAGATAAAGGAATAAACAGAACAGGAAATATTCTTGTCCCAAACTCAAGATATTGTGATTTTGAGGACTTTGTTATGCCTATATTAAAAAAACTCAATGAAAAAGCAGAAAAAGAGAGAAAGGCAACAACAGTTTCAGATCTAATCAAAACTTTAAGCAAAGAAATAAACAATAAAGAATCAATTTATTACTGGGCTTATAAAAATGAAATTCCAGTTTTTTGTCCAGCAATTACAGATGGAAGCTTAGGTGACATGATTTATTTTTTCAAAACAAATCATCCTGAATTTGAACTTGATATCAGCAATGAAATTTTGGAGTTAAATAATACTACAATTGGAAAAAACAAAACAGGAATAATAATTTTAGGTGGTGGAATAATAAAACATTCAATATGTAATGCAAACATGTACAGAAATGGTGCAGATTATGCAGTTTACATTAACTCGAATCCTGAATTTGATGGAAGTGACTCTGGAGCAAATCCAGATGAAGCTATTTCTTGGGGAAAAATAAATCAAAATGCAAAAAGTGTTAAAGTCTTTGGAGATGCAACAATTATATTTCCTTTAATTGCTGCTAAATGCTTTACAAAAAAAATTAATCACTAAATTAAAAATATTTAAATAACAAATTAATTAGTATGGTATGTTAAATGAGATTGTTACACCAATAATAAACTTTTTAGTTGAAACAATAAGTGGATTAGGTTATGTTGGAATATTTGTTTTAATGACTATTGAAAGTTCATTTATTCCATTCCCAAGCGAAGTTGTTTTAATTCCTGCAGGCGTATTAGTATCAAAAGGAGAAATGTCTGCAATACTTGTTTTTATAGCTGCTATAATTGGAAGTTTAGTTGGTGCATTTGTTAACTACTATTTAGCCTTATACTTTGGAAGAAAAACTGTTGAAAAATTAATTAATAAATATGGAAAGTTTTTGTTTCTTGATAACAAAAGTCTTGAAAAATCAGATAATTACTTCAAAAAACATGGAGAAATAACTACATTTATTGGAAGATTAATACCTGTAATAAGACAACTAATATCTTTACCAGCAGGATTTGCAAAAATGGACAAAGTTAAATTCACCTTGTACACTATGCTAGGAGCAGGTATCTGGTCAGCAATATTGATTTACTTAGGATATATTTACGGAGAAAATTCGGAATTAATACACAAAAATCTTAATTCAATAACTATTATTGCAGTAATTATAAGCATATTAATAATTGGAATTTACATACTATTAAAAAGAAAACATTAAATTTATAAATGATTTAAATTTTAGATTAATATGTCAAAATTTGTTATAGAAGTTAATGACTTAAACTTTGAAAAAGAAGTTATTGAAAAATCAAAGAAAACACCGGTTGTTGTAGATTTCTGGGCTAGTTGGTGTGGTCCGTGCAGACAGCTCGGTCCAATTCTAGACAAAATAGCTGAAAACTATAAAGGTAAATTTATTCTAGCAAAGTTAAGTGTTGAAGAAAATCAGGAAAAAGCTCAAGAGTATGAAATAATGAGCATACCTGTAATTAAAATGTTCAAAAATGGAAAAGTTGTAGATCAATTTGTTGGTGCAATACCTGAAGATAAAATAAAAAGTTGGCTTAATGAAAATTTATAAAAATTAATTAATAACTTTCTTAATTTTAAAAAATATAAACAACACTATCCAAACAACTACTACAATACTCAACAATATTGAGATTACATGATAATTATTCTGAAGGGGTAAAGCAATATTCATACCATAAATACCTGTTATAATCAAAGGAACATTTAAAAAAACAGTCAGTATTGTCAAAAGAGTGATTGTATCATTAAGTTTATTTGAAACAGTAGTTGAATAATAAGAACGCATGTTAGATATTGTCTTTAAACTAAGATTTGTCATTTCAGAAGTCTGATTCATATCAATAATTAAATCTTCAATAAGCTCTTTATCTGTTTCTTTAAATCTAAATTTATTTGTTTTTATAAGATTAGTATAAATATCAATCATAGGTTTAAATGAAAAATTATAATCATTCAAAATATCTTCTTTAAGAACTAATTTTAATATATCTTTATTTGATAAATCTTGAATATTTTTTTTATTCTCAATAACTTCTTTAAATATTCTTCTAACAGAAAAACCAAAAGTTCTTGAAACAAGATAAAGAAGTTTAATTAAATTTCGACTATTTTCATTTGTTAAAATTCCCTTACTTGATTTAATAAAATTTTTAAAAATACTAAGTTCAACTTTAGAAATAGTAATAAAATTATTAGTAGTTATTATTGTTAAAAAAGAAGATGTTGTTGGATTGTCTGAAGATATTGGAACCCTCATAAAAACATAAAGATTTCCTCCGTTATATTCAATTCTAGGTGTTTCATTAACATCAAGAGCATTCATTACATTTTCTCTATCAAGTCTAAACTTCTTAATCAATGAATTTAACTCTTTTTCAGTAGGATCGACAATGTTAATCCAAGAATTTTTATCAAATGTAGATAATTTTCTTAAAGGATCATCATAACTAAGCCTTTTATACACCTCAATCATGAGTTATAAATGAATGTTTGTTTTATAAAATTAATGTTTTTTCTCATAAATTTATATATTTTAAATAAACAGAACATTTATAAACAGATTCTTTTTACTAAAAATATGAAAAGATCAAGTAGAAGATGGAAGAAAAAAAGACAGATGCGTTGGAAATGGCAACGTAAAAAATTAAGGAAATCAAAGCATCTTAGGAAAGTAAGAAGAGAAAGATCAAAGTAAAAATATTTTTAAGAGCATATTTTTTATTAATAATATATATCTCATATTGTACTATAGTAATCTTTTTATATCGCCAAAAATTTAAGAAATTATGGAGAGTGAAATTTGGACAGAAAAATATCGTCCTTCTAAATTTGAAGAAATTGTTGGTCAAGATGATATTGTAAAAAGAATTAAGTCACTTACAAATTCATTGAACATACCCCATTTATTATTTGCAGGACCTGCAGGAGTTGGTAAATCTACTCTAGCTTTAGTAGTTGTTAAAGAGTTATTTAAAAATACATGGAAAGAGAATTATCTTGAACTCAATGCTTCAGATGAACGAGGAATAGAGGTAATAAGACAAAAAGTAAAAGACTTTGCTAGAACTAAAGCAATTTCAAGTGTGCCTTTCAAGGTTATATTTTTAGATGAGGCTGATGCACTAACAAACGAAGCTCAGAATGCTTTAAGAAGAACAATGGAAAATTATACTTCAAATTGTAGATTTATTATGTCTTGTAATTACAGCAGCAAAATAATTGATCCAATACAATCAAGATGTGCTGTTTTTAGATTTAAACTTCTTGAGAAAAAAGATATTGAAAAAATTATAAAAAGAATAACTTCAAATGAAAACATAAAAATAGAAGAAAAAGCAGTTGAAGCTTTATTTGAAAGCTGTGAAGGAGACTGTAGAAGAGCAATAAACCTATTACAAACAACAGCAGCAATAAGTAATAACATCACGCCCGATTTAATTGAAATAATGGTTTCAAGTATTAAACCAAGCGATATTAAAATTATACTTGAATACTCTCTTTCTGGAGACTTTGTAAGTGCAAAAGAAAAACTATTAGATTTAATGCTTAAAGAAAGTATCGGTGGATCAGATATAATAAAAGCAATACAAAAAGAAATATGGAATTTAAGTATTGAACCAGAACTAAAAGTAAAACTAACTGAAAAAACAGGTGAAATAGAGTTTAGATTAACAGAGGGTTCCGATGAATTTATACAGCTTGAAGCTCTGCTTGCAAGCTTTGTAATGGCTGGCAGAGGAAAATAAAGAGATCAATCAGACATGAAAACAGCTCTTCCTTCAAAATTATGTAAACAATTACAATAAATTAATTAATCGTCTATAAAATGGAAAAAATCTTTAATAACTTGTGTGAAAAATATCGTGTAAACTGTTTTCAAGACTTAAAGGGTCAAGATAAAGCAATTGAAGAAATAAAGAAATTTTTTAATGAATTTCCAAAATCCAAAAAAGCAGCAATTTTGCATGGACCAACAGGAATTGGTAAAACAAGTATAGCCCATATAATAAAAAAAGAGTTTAATCTTGAAATATTTGAGCTAAATGCTTCTGATTTTAGAAACAAAGAACAACTCCAAATAAAATTAAAACCAGCTTCAGAACAAAAAAGCCTATTTAACAAAGGAAAAATACTATTAGTTGATGAAGTTGATGGTCTCTCAACAAGAACAGATGAGGGTGGCTTAAGCGAATTGATAAGGTTAATTGAAGAAACACAATTTCCCATAATAATAACTGCAAATGATATATGGGATCAAAAATTTAAAGACTTAAGAAAATCATGTAAAATCATTGCCTTAAAAGAAATTAATTATAAAGAAATTTCAACAATACTTCAAGAAATAGCAAGAAAAGAAAATATACCCATAGATAATCAAGCAATAATTGCTATTGCAGTAAGAGCTAAAGGAGATGTGAGAGCTGCAATAAATGATTTTCAAATAATATCTTCTGAAAAAGATGCAACAAGTAACTATTTATTTGCAAATGAAAGAAATAAAGAAATAGACATATTTAATGCATTAAAATTAATCTTTAAAAATTTACCAAATGAAGAAACAATAAGAGTATATGACTCAGTTAATCTACCTTTAGACAAAATATTTTTATGGGTAGAAGAAAATATCCCTTATGAATACTCTGGTGAAGAACTAGCTAAAGCTTATGAAATACTAAGTCTAGCTGATTTATTCAGAGGAAGAATAATGAGACAAAGATATTGGAGATTTTTAGTTTATGAAAACATCTTTTTAAGTGCAGGAATATCAAATTCAAAAAAAAGGCCTAAAACCGGATTTACTCATTATCAACAACCAACAAGAATATTAAAAATATGGCTAAATAATACAAAAAACAAACATAAAAAAACAATAATTATGAAATACGCCATTCAAACACACTGCTCAAAAGCAAAAGCTTCAAAAGAGTTCAATGTAATAAAACCAATTTTAAAAAATCCAAAAATACAGTCTGAACTAAAGCTCAACGAACAAGAAATTGAGTATATAAATAAGTTAAATTAAATTTTTTTATAAAATCTTTCTAAAAATAAATAATATTAATTAACAAAAAAATAATTTATTATTTATCCGCAAGAAGCATCTGTGCTTGCAGATGTTGTTCCACTTCCAAATCCTGGTGAAGGATTTGCAGTTGAAAGTGTTGAAGTTGAACAAACACTTGGTTCTGTATTAAATGCAGAACAGATTACATCAAGAGCATTTGCAGGACTTCTTGGATAAAAGTCTGCTTGAACACCATTTATAACAAGTGTTGGACTTCCTTGAACTCCATATGCTTTACTAGCTTGAGAATCCATTTCATAATACTTCTTTGCATTTGTATCCATACAAGTCTTAAGCTTTGTTGTATCAATTCCAGCCTTAGTTAAACATCCTGCTGAATCACCTGCTTCTAAGAAACAAGTTAGATAAGTATTAAACTTAGTAGATTGATCTTGTCTTATACAAATTTGTCTGTAAGTTTCTTCTTCCTCTTTATCACCATGCATAAAGTAATGAACAAAATTTATTTGTAAATTTGCTTTATCTTTCAATAAATCCATTACAGGTAAAAATCCTTTTTCTGCTTGAGTACCGTAAGGACAATGAGTCATAACAAACAATTGAACAAGAGGTTTGTCTGATTTAGTAACATTTTTTGGTGCAGAAGGAACATCAGTAGAAGTAACTGAAAAATTAGAAGAAAGTTTATATAATTCTCTACCAGGACTTATAAAATTACCATCATAAGTAAAATAAAGTGGAACATCCTGACCACTTGCAGTCACAAGAGCAACATAAACACCACTCTCTTTATCTAAACTTTTAAGTACTGCCCCTCCATCCGGAAGTAATTCATTATTCAAAAAAGCAGTTATTCTTGCTTTCATATCATTTTCATTTACAACATTACCTGTAAGACCTGTTTTATCTGAAATAAGTAATATAAGAAGTATAACAGCAATAACTCCAAGAACACAAGCAACTATCATCCATTTATTAGTTGGCTTTGAGCTATTAGATTCAATCGAAAGATTATTTTCAGATTTAGTTTCTACAATCTCTTTTTCACCAAGATTATCTGATTTTGTCATTTCTATTTTAGAATAAGAGGGTTTAAAAAGATTATGGTTTTCAATTTCATAATTTCAAAATAAATAAATTGAAACAAAAATATGACAAGCTTAACTGAAATAGTGTACAAATTAAAACATACAGCAATAAAATCAAAAGTTTTATTATTAGAAGAAAAAACTAATGAAAGAGCCTATAATCATATGCAACCTCAAGTAATTGAACAGATTGCTATGGGAGAAATCAATAAGTTAGTAAATCAAAAAAATCCTGAAATTAGAGATAAAAATAAAAGAAATATTGAAGAAGCATTAGTTTATCTTGATATAAAAGATAAATCCAGATACTTAAAATGTTATAAAGAACTTTCTAAAATACTTTTTCATTAATCTGATAACTTTTCTTAGAAAAAGTTAAATACACAAATCAACTTTAACAATCATGCCTTATAATATAATAATTGGAAGAGATGATTCAGATAAAAAAAAGTTCGGTGAGAAAGGACTAGTAAAAATTGGTAAAGGTTATGTAAAAATGGGTCAATATACTTCTTTGTCAAATCCAATATATCTTGATGTATCTAGAAGTCATGTTATTTTAGTTGCAGGAAAAAGGGGTTCTGGAAAATCATATACTCTTGGAGCAATAGCAGAAGAAATCTCAATGTTACCTGAAGAAGTAAGCAAAAATATATCTCCAGTTATATTTGATACTATGGGTATTTTTTGGACAATGAAATACGAAAACGAAAAAGAAAAAAGATTATTGGAAGAATGGAATCTAAAACCTAAAAAAGTACCGATAAAAGTTTTTGCACCATTTGGTTATTTTAATGAATATTTAGAAAAAGGAGTAGCTGTAGATGAACCTTTTGCGATAAAAGTGTCTGAATTAACTTCTGAAGATTGGATATTAATTTTTAATTTAAAAATAACAGATCCCATAGCTATATTATTAGAAAAAGTTATTTATTCGATTAATGAAAATAAAGAGCTATTTGATATAGACGAAATAATTAAAAGAATATTTGAAGATAAAACATCGACTCAAGACAATAAAAATGCTTTAATAAGCTTATTTGAAGGTGCAAAAACTTGGGGGATATTTGCAAATAAAAATCAAAAAGAAACAAAAATGCAGGATTTATTAACACCTGGAGTTAGTACTATAATTGATCTTAGTACTTATAATTCAATAGGTGCATTCAATATAAGAGCACTTGTCATAGGTCTTGTTTGTAAAAAAATATTTAATGAAAGAACAGATGCAAGAAAAAAAGAAGAAATTGATTCATTAAGACATGGAATAGACTATCTCTCATTTGATCAATCAAGAGAAGTTCCTTTAGTATGGATATTTATAGATGAGGCCCACGAATTTTTACCAAAAGAAGGTCAAACATTAGCTACAGACAGCCTTATACAAATATTAAGAGAAGGAAGACAACCCGGAATATCTCTTGTTTTAGCAACACAACAACCAGGACAGATACATAAAGATGTAATGACTCAATCAGACATTGTAATATCTCACAGATTAACCTCTTTACCAGACATAACTGCATTAAATGAAATAATGCAAACCTATTTATTTGGAAGTATAAAACAATATATTGATGAATTACCTCGCTTAAAGGGTTCAGCAATTATACTAGATGATAATTCTGAAAGAATATATCCTTTAAGAATAAGACCAAGGTTTACTTGGCATGGTGGAGAAACACCTACATCAATTAAAACAGAAAAAAGTGAGTTAATTTAAAAACTAATATCAAAAAATAGATATTAAAGAATTGAAAAAAATAAAACTTAAAAATAAATATAATATTATTAAAGAAACAAAAATAATCCATGGAGCTAATCTTTTCTTCATTTCATTATAATCAAGAATTCTATTTATTTCATATTGTAAATAAAAAACATTAAAAACAAGTGTTAAAAAACCAGACAATCTGACATAACTTCCTTTATTAACTAATAATAAATTTAAAACTTTTCTAAATTTAAATGGAATTAGTATAAAATAAAATAGAATAAAAATAAAAGACAAAAAAAGTATTAAAAAAAACCATATTATAAATCCTATTGGAAAATTATTTCCAACACTATCTTTCCAAATTGTTGATCCTGCAAGAAAACCAACTAAAACTAAAAGAAGTATAAAAATAACTAATAAAAGAGGAATAGACACAAAAAATCGATTAATTTTAAAATCATTATTTAATTGATTAAGCTCAGATTGTCTTTTTATATACCAAATATTCGGATAAATTCCTAAAGTAATAATTGACAATAAAATTAAAACAAAAACATTTTTCTTCTTTAAAATTAAAATGTTATTGCTCTCTTCAATCATAAATAAAATATATTTATTAAAGTATATAAATTCTTTCTAACGATGAGCATTCAAAAATGTTTGAATTTCTTTATTAAAAAATTTAGCTTTCTCTTCACCAATTATTTTTTGATATTTTGACTGATTACTATTTAAAACATCTTTAAAACTTCCAAGATAATTAAGAACTTCTGCAACTTCTTTTTCATTTAAACAAGTCTTAGATAATATTCTCCAGCCCTTCAAAGAATCTAGATGTACATTATTTTTTTGTGCTAAAGCAGTAATGATTTTGTCTAAATCAAATAACTCTTCATGAGACATATTATCAATAATTGATTTTGATTTTTTTAAACTAAGAATTGTATAATCTCTTATCACCAAATCAGTTTCTTTTTCAACATCTTTCATTATCTCTCTAACTCTTAATTTTAAAGTTGAAGCTTCATTTCCTAATTCAACAAAAGTTTTTTCTTGTGACTCTAAAATTTTCTGCATTGTTCTTCCTTTTTGAATTACTTTTGCAGCTTGTTTAATACTAAGATCATTACTAATTTCCATTTTATTTAATTTATCAACATTAATATCAAATAATTCTCTATGTTTCTCAAGTATTTGTAATGTTTCAGTAGCCCTTCTTAAAATTTCAGCTGTATCATGAAGATGGTACTTTAAATCTTTATAATAAATGTTAATTTGATTCTTTCGTTCAGATATAGCAATAGCAAGAGTTCCAGTCATTTTTGCGCTTCTTTCAGCAGCTTTATGCCTAGTACCTGTTTCTTTTGTTGGAATTCTAACATCTGGAACAAGCATAACATTAGCATAAACAATTCTTTTCATATCATGTGAAAGAATTATTCCTCCATCCATTTTAGAAAGCTCTATTAGTTTCTGTGGAGTAAACTTACAATTTATCTTAAAACCCCCATCAAGTATATCATTAGTAAACTCGTTTTCAACAAGAATCAAAGCTCCTTTTTTAGCATCAACAATCCCATTAAGAGCAGCCCTTAAATTAGTTCCTGGTGCAACAAACCTTAAAATATTAAAAAATTCTTCTTTAGTTGTTTTTTCTTCAATTGCTCTTTCAATATTTGTACTAAAAATTTTTGTTTGTTTCTCCTTTTTTTCCATTTTCACCTTACTTTTTCAATATGATTAAATTACTAACAAAGTATATATTTAAAAATATTCTATCTTATTTAAGATTTATTATAATTTAAATACTCCAAGAATCATTATAGCTTATAGAAGTGATGAAAGAAAAAAACTCAAAAAAACAGCTTGAAATACCTGTAAAAACAATTAGAATTGGAAAAGATCTTAATATTTACGAAAAAACAAAAAATTCTTGGAAAATATCAAATAAAAAATTTACAAATGCTTTCGAAGTTATAAAATTATTCAAAGCACATAATCAATTCAATCAATTAATTGATTTAAAAGATTCAAGATTCTTAAAAGGTTTTTTATTGCCTGATGGAAAAATAAGAGGTGCAAGAATCAATATACTTCCTAATGGAGATATTTTAGATAAAGCATATTCTATTTTTGCAAATAATTTAACAGTTCATAGTGAAAGTTCAGATAATCATTGGGATGTTATATATCAGAACCCTAATGGAAAATATGCTTATTTATATTCTTTAAAAGATAAGAAAAAAGCAATAAGAAATAAGTTCAAAAAAGTTGAAAATTTTGAGAAAAAATATTCAATACTTAACAAAAATGTTCTAAACTCAATAAAAAACAAACAAGATTCAATGGCTATTCCTATGTATACTTTATTAAAAACATACATGAGGGTTGGTAATGAAATATATTATAAAGCTGATGGTCACAAAGGTTTAACAACACTAAAAAAAAGCGATATTTCAATAAAAGGTAATCAAGTAACTTTTGATTACAAAGCAAAAGACGGTGTTCCTATGAAGATAACTGAAGAATTTCCAAAAGATTACATAAAAAGATTGAATGAAAAAATAAAATCACTAAAAAATTCTGACTTTATTTTCACAGACGAAAACAAAAAACCTCTAAAAGATACTAGCTTCATGAATGCTTTTGAAAAATATTGTGGAGAAAAATTTTACCCACATATAGTTCGTTCATTTTATGCAACAAAAACTTCTGAAGAATTTCTAAAAAATCATAAAAACAAAAAAGCAACAAAACAAGAAGTTAAAGAACTTTTTACAGAAATAGCTGAAAAACTCGGACACAAACGTTTTTCAAAAAAAGATAATGAATGGAAAGATAATTACAATGTAACAATTCACCACTATCTAAACCCTCAGATTCTTGATAAAATAAATTCAATAACTGAAACAAAAAATAAAACATTTATAAAAAATTAATTCTAAAAATTAGTTGATTTAATGAATACTCTCAGAAATTCTAGTAAAAGTAAAAATGCAATATTTATCTTTTAAACTATTAGGTTTATGTAAATAAGTTCATCTCTAGGATGAATGCCAGGATTATTAGTTAAACCTTAGGTTTAACTTTGATACAATTTCCTAAAGCTCCAGAATATAACAAATGTTGTGGTAAAAAGCATTAATGAATAACTGAAATATTACTTATTTTTACTCTTTTCTTTCTCTTCGTTTAATTTAAAGTGTTTTGCTAATAATTGCATGACTTCTTTAAATGAAACTGGTTCTGCAATAAGTGAGGTAATATCTTTATCCCATCTATTCTTCAGCATTTTTGCTTTATTGAACATTTTAAGAATTGAAAAGTCATCTCCTGATTCATGACATTTCTTTTTTACAAGTTCTAGATTTATTGAAATACTTTGATGAATAATTTTGTAAACATCATAATGGTCTCTTGGTTTATTTCTTCTTATTGTGGCTGCAACCTTTTCAGCAATTAGCTCTTCTTTTGCAATAGTTTTTATGGAAAATTTTGGTATAAATGGTTCATAAAAATGTTTAATTTCATAACTTTCTGGTTTTCGTAGAAGCTTAGCTCTTTGATTTAAATCTATAAATATTTCACTTTCTCCTATTTCAGACTTACATTTTATTATCATTCTTAAGAAACCATCTACATTTTTACCTTCTGTAATATCTTTAACAAAGGGTAAATCAGTTAAAATATTTGATATTTCATGTTTTATTTCTTTTTCATTTCTTGTTAAGGAAAAGTCCAAATCCTCAGATAATCTTGCATAATTCAAGAATATTTTATTTAAAGCAGTTCCACCTTTAAAATAAATGCTATCTATATCTCTAATCAAGTATAAAATTAAAGTAAGATAATAATCCTTTCTTAATTTATCTTTATTAAATCCTGTTCTTGCAACAATATCATTAAAGTCTAATTCGCTTATTGCCTTGATTTCATCCATTTTTTTGATTCCCTCTTATTCAGTATTTTAAATTCATGCCCCTTAATTTTTTCTATAACATATTTGGATTTATCAATTTTTCTAACTTGATGGAATATAATCCCTACATTTAATATTTTTCTTCTACCTCGTTTATTTGTTGTATAAACATCACACCAAAAAGGTATTTGATCTGTAAATCTCCAATAATTAACTGCTGCCCAACCCCCAATATAGTATTCTTCTGAATTGCATACTTCATCTATAACTATAAAATCCTCTTCTACCCAACCACCAGACTTAGCTTTTATTGGGATAAGATAATATTTATTTTGATTAAGTTTAATTATTCTTTTTTTTGCCAGCATTTTTTGTATCCCTCTATAAAGAGTATTTTTACTGCTAAAGAACTGCATTATATCTTCAGAAGTAAAGAAATATTTTTGATAAAATTCAAGCCAAGAGATTACTTCTACTTCAGCAGGAGAAATTCCTTTAAATTTTCTTATCCTTTTAGCTATTTGTGTTTTTTTTGCTTTTTTCATATTTACCTATAAAATAGTGTATAATTTATCCTAATTCTGTATAATTTATACATCTTTATAAATCTTACCCTTTACATTTACTATTTAAAAAGTAGAGGGTAATACGCCCGGACTGAGTACTAAAAAATCCTGCAGATTTTTGGTAACTTTAATTCTAAAAACAATGAATTGAAGTATTTGAACTCTCCTCGTTCAAATCAAAAATCCAGAATATATTGATATTTCACCAAGTTCAATATCAAGAACGCCCGGACCGTTAGTTAAACCTTAGGTTTAACTTATAGACAATTTCCTCGTGTGGTAAAAAGTATTATAAGTTAACTACTTCTAAGTTACAATAAATAGAAAAGCTTAAAAAGCGAGGTATATACAAAATAACAGCTATAAATGTAAAGAACAAGATTAAAATGGAAAGAATAACAGACATTCAAACTATGCCTTATATGGTTGAATCAAAAAGAGAGGGCATCCTACCTAGATGTTTAACTAGATGGAAATCTGTCACAAAGTGTGGACTTGATGACCTCAAAGAATATTATTTAAAAGATACACCAAACTTTCACTTATTAAATGTACATCAAACACCTAAATCAACTATTTTAGAATATAGAGCTTATCCTCACTGGAGTTCAGAACAATGGGACAAATTTAGGGCAATGGAACAGGCTCAGCTATTTCCGATTACAGACCCATCCGAAGTAGTTTTATATAGAATAACTCCTCCAATAAAAGTTGAATTTGGAGAGCATTAAAATGAAAAGAAAACATAATGGTACAGTATTTAGAGAAGCAAGGATTGCAATACTAAGAACCGTATATGATTTAACTAAAGAAAATCCAGAGATTTATTATCATCCTTCAGCTATATCGGCTGGAACTCCTAGAGATAAGTGTTTTGGATGTATTTACTCTTCTAACGAGGTTTATGAATTAATTGAAAATTGGGTTGATACTCAATTAGTTCAAGAAGTTAGAATAAGTAATTATCCTCATCCAACAAGTTATGATACTAAACCTATTAGGGGTTATAGAGCAAATCTTGAAAAAGAAGAAGACATTAGAAGAAAGCTTAGACTTAAAAGAAAAAAATAATTATTTTAAAACCGATTATTAAAATGTTCATTATATACTGGTCTTACTTGTAAAATTTTATTTAAATGCCAAAAACACTCTAAAGAACCTTTATGTCTGTCCCACCAAGGCATTGAATCATCCAATGAACCCTCAATATAATCTGGATAAATAAAAGGAATATGTATTGAACTTAGTACTTTTCCTGCTAAATCTTCACTATCTGCCCTTATTCTAACTAATTCTTGTCCTTCAAATTTTAAACCATATTTATCTAAAATTCTTCTTATAGCAATATCTTCATAATGTGCAGCAGGAGCTAACTGAATAGAGTAGTCAGTTCCAGAGTCTATATCTGTTAATTGTTCTGTCCAAACATCTCTTGCTCTTTTTATTAAATCATTCCAAATATATCTTCTGTCAGGATGATTAAAATCTAATTCATAAGATAATTCATAAAGTTGCACTGCTTGATTAAAATCTAAAGTTCTTGGTCCTAATTTATGTCTTATTCTCCAATTTCCTTTTCCATATTTTTTATCATATTCAGCAAGGACTCTGTCTCTATCTTCTCCAAACCATCCAGGTCTTCCAATTGTTTTCCATTCACTTGTTGGTATTGTCATTTATTTTTTCCTCGTTTCTAAACTTTGCCCACAAATTTCCTCTAATCTTCCTCTCGTAATTACTGCATTAGAACCATTTTCAGCAAAAAGAAGTATTCTACATGTTGAATTTTCTATGGGAATGTTAAAATCTGGATTAATACTATCATAACTAATGTATACTAATGAACCCCCACATAAGACTAAGTCTGTGTCATTTCCATATGTTCCACTTCCGTATCTACCACAAGATTCCGACCGTTCTTTTACAAGATGTAAAGAATCAAAACTTGCTAAATTTGGAAAGAAAAAAGGGTCTTTTGAGAAAGAGTCATACCCTAATCTTACAAATGCTTTAAGCTTACCATCTACTTCAGGATTCCAATTATGATTAAATAGATTTATCACTGGTTGTCCTCTAAGCGAGTATTCTTCTTTTATGGTTTCATTTTCTTCTCTTGTCATAAAAGCCATTAAAACTAAATGTTTATAAACATTATTCCCCCCCTTATACGATATGATAAACCAAACATTAAAGACTATTGGCTTAACAGATGGGGAAATCAAAATATATTTTGCTTTGCTGGAATTAGGTTCCTCAACAACATGGAATATAACTAAAAAATCTAAAATATCTGGCTCAAAAGTATATGAAGTTCTTAATAGATTAATAGACAAAGGTTTAGTTAATTTAACAATTAAGAATAATGTTAAATACTTTGAAGCAGCAAGTCCTGAAAGAATACTTAATTATCTAGATGAAAAAAAACAGCAAATAGATTATGAAAAAAAAGATATAATTAAAATAATTCCACAACTTATTTTAAAACAAAAACAAGCTCCAAAGTCTGAAGTTAAAATCTATACTGGTTGGGAAGGATTGAAAACAGTAGAGGATGATATTCTTAATAGCTTAAAAAGAGGGGAAGAATGGCTCTCAATGGGTTTGACAGAACAACCAGAATCTTGGGAAGTTTATTTTAATAAAAAACATGAAGAAAGAGCAAAAAAAGGAATTGTACATAAGCATTTATTAAATGAAAAGTATATTTCTCTTTATAAAAAAAGAAAGCATTTAGCTCATACTGAATTTAGGTTTTTACCAAAAGAGATGGAAATGCCAACAAGCACAGAGATATATACTAATAAAGTTCTTATCTTTATCTTAGAACCAACCAATCCTTTAGCTATTTTAATTGAAAGTAAGCCTGTTTTTGATTCATTTAAAAAGTATTTTGAAGTTCTTTGGAAAATAGCAAAAAGATAGTTTAACTCCCAACCCCAGCGTTGAACTAAAACAACAAAAAATATGGTTCAACGCCCGGAAAAATCACAAAACTCTTATCGTCGATAAGAAAATTACGCCCGGACCGAGATTTGAAGAAGGTTAGAAAAACACAGAAAGAGGAATATTATCTAAAACAAAAACTAATTTTACTTACACTTACAAGAAACCCTTTCTCCTCTTGAGTAAGGAGTATAAGTTAAATTACAATTCATTCCAAGGTCTGTAATAGTTGTTAAATGACTATCTTCTGCATAACCACATAACATTGATTTCCTATCAGTTTGACTTAGATATTTGAAGTAATTAGGTATAATTGAATTATCTGTTGGAATTGGTTTATTTTCAAGAGCTGTTAATCTTGTTTCTTGATTATCTACTTTTGTTGTAAGTGTGTTTAATGTTGTTAGAATTGTTGTGATAGTTGTTTGAAAGGAGGTTATTGTATTGTTAAGTGTTTGTTGAAATGATTCAAGTGCTGTGAGACGCTGTTCTTGATTATTCCCCTTAATAACTGTTATAAAATCCTCAATTCTAGAATTACCCATTATTATTTCATTAGAAGAACTATTTACATAAAGAATAATGTTAATATATCCTTCAATTTTATCATAACTTTCTTCAATACTATACCATGTGACGTTATCATAACTATACAAAACAGGATAAATTCTTATAAAATATTCATCTAAATTATTCATTTGTCTATATGATGAAAATCCTGTAAAGTAACCTCTGAAATATTTTCCATTATAGTCAATTTGTAAATCATGATTTAAATAAATTTCATGATTACTAGAACTCTTTGCACTTATATATTCAGAAAAAGTTGGAATAAATATTAAGTTAAGGTTTCTGTTACACACAGTAATGGTAGAAATGCTTTGAATATTAAGATTATTACTAACTATATTTGGAATTGTACCATGAAAATGTACTTCATTTTCTTTTTCATCAAAACAATAATTTGCACTCACACTTCCAATCATAAAAACCATTAAGAACACACCTAAAACTAATACTATCAACCCACTTTTCATAAAAGCATAAGTCTTAACTTTTATTTAAATGTATAGCACTACTTCCTTTTTAGAACATTAACACTTAAGGTTACAACAGCTGTATCACTTAGTTTTTCTTTAGTAGGTTCTAAGACTTCCTCACTCGTTTCCTGCACAATCTTGACCTTCTGTTGACTTGTAGATAATGTTTCTTGAATAGGTTGTGTGGTTGTTTGGGTTGTGGTTAGTGTTGGTTTTACTTGTAGAGCTACCACGCTTAATGCTATTGTGTCAAAGACTAAGAGAAGTGCAATAAAAACCATAAGGATTATTTTAGTGTTCATCTTATTATACGACACAATTCCTAAGGCAAGTTAATTCATTTTTATTATCTAAACAATCATATTTACATTCAGGACTACACGACCTTTCACACATTTTTGTATTCATAAACCTTGAATTTAGGGCATCTTGAATAGAACAATATTTGATTTGTTCTTCCCTACATTTTTTTGCAATGCATTCTTTTGCTGAATTGATTGTTAATTTTTTTAAACAGCTAAGATAACATTCTGCAACAGCATCTCCACATTCTGGCTTTTCAGTATTGATTATTTGTGCAGTGATTTGTGTACTTCTTGCCAAGAATAAGTTATTTACTACAAGCAAACATAAAGCAAGAGCAATAACAATAAGAACAATAAAAATAGGTAACATAAGAGTATTATTTTTTTGTTTCATTTTAATTTAATATCAAACTTCTCCAATATGAATATGTTTTAATCTATCCACTTTTACTTGTATTAAATTAATTGCTTCATCTCTAGTTTTTGCAACACTACTCCCAAAAAAAATAAAAGAACTTTGTTCAGTATTCTTCATATTTTCTGGAATGAATTGGGAACTAAGTGGTTCATTATCTAAATAGAAATGTAAAGCCTCACTTAAATGAAATTCTTTTTTGTATTTACTATAATCTACCTGAGGAGTTATATAAACAGGTTTTCCTTCTGAATCATAAAGTTGAGGTTCAGTAAGTATAAATACTGGATTTCCTTTTGAATCAAAGTATGAAGGATTCTGATAATCTACTTCAAGTTGTGAAGTTATTTCTGCAAACTTTTTACTTACTTTTGGAGTAACTTTAACAACACCTTCAAAAAAACATTCATAACTATCTTGATTAGTATTACAGTAGGCAATCTTTATTTCTCCTAACGAAATTATATTAATATTAGTTGCTATTGTTTCATTTCCTATTTTTATACTAATGATTGAATTATTATAGGCAAATTGATTATTCATAATAATGAAACCAACTAACAATAACAAACTAATTACTACTATTGTAATAATAATTATCTTAATACTCTTTTTCATTTTATTATACTCTTTCTTTCATTGTCTTTTACCATATTAGATTATACCCATCAAATGTATAAGAATGTTTCTAAATTGGGTAAATTCTAAACACAAGGTTTACTATGTTTTTTTAACTAAAAGAATGAATAACAATTTGTGAACAGGTTTAATTTCCACAAGTTGCTCCAACATACGAAGCACATTTTGGATAATACTTTCCTTCTTTTGCAACAAGAACAGTTATACAATCATGAGGATTAAGAGCACTTTGTTCATTGTTTTTCCAGTCCGCTAAATTACAACCTATACCACAAATAGGCTGTTTTTCACAAAATTGCATTAAAGAACAACCAACTAAATCAACATCTTCATTTGAAGGAGTATTTGGGCATAAATCATTTATGTTACAAACACTATCTCCATCATCATCTTGACAAGGAGGTATAATATTGTGGGCACAAATTGAATTAATAGTATTAGGATTTATACAAATATCTTCAGTTGAAGAATTGTTATCATTACATTCTGAATTATTATGACAAATAAATGAAAAACACTGCCCATTTGAACAAGTATCTGCACAAGTATTATTTTGGTTTACACTTGTAGAATTAGAACAATAAGAATTTGTAGTTCCAGGATTATTACAAGTAAATGAAGTATAATTTTGTTTTATGTTATTTCCTATACAAAAAAGAGAACTACTAAATCCATTAACACCACAGTCAGTATTTACAGAACAGTTTATTATTGATGCAACATTATGTTGGCAAAAGGAACTCAAAGTATTAGGATTTATACAAATATCTTCAGTTGAAGAATTGTTATCATTACATTCTGAATTATTATGACAAATAAATGTTCCACAAGCACCACTCAAACAATAATCAGAACATATAGATATAATTTGTTGTGATACAGAATTAGAGCAATAAGAACCTTCAGTTCCGGGATTATTACAAGTAAATGAAGTATAATTTCTAACAACATTTTTAGTTGAGCAAAATGAGTTTCCAACATATCCATTAGTTCCACAATCTGAATTTAATGAACAACTTATTGGATCACCCAATAATTGAAAATCATCAATAAAAAAATCATCTCCACTATCTAAAAGTCCACCGTCATTAGAAGAAAATTTAAAAGCAAGTTGAACTTCATCATGATTACCTATTTCATCTAGAGGACTCCAATAAGGTCCAATTTGTTTCCATGCAAAGTCATTAAGGCCGGGAATTACACAACTTGTTAGAATTATCTCCGAGCCTAAAAACACTCTCCAAGACTCATTATTCCCAAATCTATACATTAAAAGAGGACTGTCAAGACACTCTAAATCAGAACCAAAGGGCATAAAATTAATATGTGTTTGTTCTAAATATTTAATCTTAACATTTGTATAACCTTTTGTTGAAAAATTCATATATAACCAAGGAGTATTATCTCCGTTTCTATGAAAATAAACATAATGATTGTTAGGACCATTACATGCACTAAAACTTCCAGGACATGAAGGAGAGTTAACTGAAAAAGGCCATCCAAAGTTTGGTGGTGTAGAATCTGTTAACCCAACATCACTATTAGGAAGAGAAGCATTAAAAGTTTCCCAATTTCCTAATCCGTATTCAAAATCATCTTGAAAAATTACTGCACCATTAACCAAAGAAATATAAGAAAAACTAACCAAGAATACTAACATCAAACATAACCAATTTTTTCTTTGCATCCATATCCTATCACTCTTATAACTAGAATTACCTATTAATGACACTTTTTAAAGAATTATGGTATTATACAATATGTTTTATTTTAATTACTCAAAATAAATAAAAACTTAATCCTTCAACAACTTACAAACCAAAGCATTAACTTTTTAACAAAAGTTTTAACATATTTTTTAACAAAACTAAAACCCTTAATTATTTGCAAATAAACATCTGTTTATTTGTTTTGAGTTTTCTAGGGTAATATAATAATATTTTTAGGGGGGTAGTTTATTTGGAAAGGGTTAAAAGGAAGGGGGTATTTTATTTTGTATGGCATTTAATGAAGCAGATACCAGGGCAAAATTAATAGACCCAAAGATACACAATGTAGGATGGAATGAAGATTTAATCAGAAGAGAAACAACTGCTGGAACAATTGAAATTATAAATGGCAGAACTAAGAGAAAAGGTGGAAGAACTGATTATGTTTTATGTTACCCTTCTAATGAAGAAGATACTCCCTTATCACTTGCAATTCTTGAAGCAAAAAAAGAAGATGAACATGCTACACTAGGTTTAGACCAAGCAAAAGAATATGCTAAGAGATTAAATGTTCCTTTTGTATTCGCTACTAATGGACATTTATTTGTTGCCTATGACTCATTTATTGGTAAGATTACAGAAGAATTACCTCTTGAAAATTTTCCTACACCTGAGAAATTAAAAAAATTATATGAAAAAGGCAAAGGGTTTTCTTTAGATAGTGATTATTCCAAATCTTTATTCATTCCATATCAAGGAGGACAATCTGAAAGAAGATATTATCAAGATGCAGCAATAAGAGCGGTTCTTGAAAAGATTGCTTCTCAAAAAAAAGGTTGGAACCGAGCTTTATTATCTCTTGCAACAGGTTCAGGAAAAACCAGAATTGCAGTTCAACTTTTACATAAACTTGAAAAATCTGGACAATTAAGAAAAGCCCTATTTGTTTGTGATAGAAATGAATTGAAAAGGCAGGGATATGGAAGTATGTTTTCTATATTCGGAGATAATGCTGCAATGGTTTCAAAAAATAATCCTCAAAAAAATGCGAGAATCGTTGTTGCTACCTATCAGTCTTTAGGTTTAGATGAAGAAGGAGACGAATCTTTCTTTTTGAATAATTACCGAAAGAATGAATTTAGTCATATTATCATTGATGAATGTCATAGAAGTGCATGGAATAAGTGGAGTGTTGTTTTAACAAATAATCCTGATGCTGTTCAGATTGGACTTACTGCAACTCCAAGGAAGATTGTTGGAGAAAAATCAGATGCAAAGAATAGAGATGAAGAAATAAGTGCTAATAATTTAAAATATTTTGGAGAACCTGTTTACGAATATCCTTACATTCAAGGCTGGGAAGATGGTTATCTAGCTGCTTGTGAAATTGTTAGAAGAAAAGCATGTATTGATGAAGTATGGCTTAGTAAAGATGAACTTCTTGCGAAAGGAGTTACAGATGCAAAAACAGGAAAGAAACTTACAGAAAAAGACCTTAAAGAAATTTATGCTAAAGAGAGTTTTGATAAAAAGATTATTTTGCCAGAAAGAAGAAAGGCTATGTGTAAGGACTTAATGGAACAATTTGAAAAGACTGGTGGATTAAAACAAAAAACAATAATCTTTTGTGCAAATGATAAACATGCTGAAGATGTTGCAAATGAATTAAATAATCTGTATAAAGATAAAAAATTATCTAATTGTGAAAAGTTTGCATTTAAGTTTACTGCAAAAACATTTGAGGCAGATTTTGATGAAAACCATGAAGCATTAATAGCAAATATGAGGGCTATGAAAAATTCTCATTTTATTGCAACTACAGTTGATTTACTTTCTACTGGTGTAGATATTCCTTGTATACAAAATGTTGTTTTCTTTGCTTATGTTGCATCTCCAATAACATTTTATCAAATGATCGGAAGAGGAACACGAATTGACGAATCTTTTGATAAGTACATGTTTAGAATTTATGATTACACCAATGCTACTCGTTTATTTGGAAAAGAATTTATCTCAAAGCCAAGAGATAATCCGTCTAAACCTGGTGTAGATAAGGAAAAACAAAAGATTGCTAAAGTTTATGGTTATGAAGTTAAGATTAAAGATGAAGGAACATTTATTTTAATGAGAGATGAAGATACAAAAAAAGAAAAGTCAGTTACTATTGAAGAATATAGAAGGAAGCTCGCTGAGAGTTTGGTTTTGAAAGTTGAAAATATAGATTTACTTCGTGAGATGTGGGTTAGTCCTAAAGAAAGAGTTCATCTAATTGAAGTATTACCTGGTGGAGAAAAAGGTGCATTGATGCTTAGACAATTATTGAATCTTGATGATTGTGATTTATTTGATTTTTTAGCTAATGTTGGCTTTGGAGTTGACCCAAAAACAAGAGATGAAAGAGTATTTGCTTTTAATTATAAAAATAAAAATTGGTTAATGTCTTTGCCTTCGGATACATCTAAAGTTGTTGGTGCATTAGCAAAACAATTTAAAGAAAATGGAATTGAAGAACTTGAAAATCCTAATATCTTTGAAATTAATGAGATAAAAAAAGCAGGCGGAGTTAAAGCACTTGCAAAAATAATGGTTGCAACGAAAGCTCTTATTGAGGTAAAGAGAAGATTATTGGTAGCTTAAAATGAAACAAGAATTAATACAAAAACAAAAGTTACCTGAAGGTTGGAAGTGGAGTAATTTGAAAGAGATATCCATTAATCCAGAATTAGGATTAAGTGATGGAAATTGGGTTCTATCTTCAGATATGTCTAGTAAAAAAGAGGTTAGATTAATACAATTAGCAGATATTGGAATTAATGAATTTCTTAATGTTTCCGATAGACATATTACAAAAAAAAGGGCTGAAGAAATACATGCTCGTTGGATTGATGCTGGAGATATTTTAATTGCAAGAATGCCAGACCCAATAGGCAGAGCTTGTATTGTTCCAGAATTAGGTATCCCTCTTATAACTGCAGTAGATGTTTCTATTCTTAAGTTAAATAAGAATGTTGCAGATTCATCCTTTATATCTTATTATTTAAATTCCCCTATTTTTATGAATAAATCAATCTCTTTATCTTCTGGTTCTACAAGAAAAAGAGTTACTAGAAAGAAATTAGAGTTAATAAAAATCCTTTTACCTCCTCTTTCTGTACAAAGGAATATTGTAGCAAAAATTAACCAACAAATTAGTCAAATAGAGATAATGAAAAAAGAATCAAAAAAAGAAAAAGAGTCTATTGAAGAGATGATGAATAGTTATCTTAAAAAAATATTTGAGATTCCAGAAATAGTTAATTCTAAAAAAATAAAACTTTTAACTTTAACTAATAAAATCGGAAGCGGTTCAACTCCGAGAGGAGGTTATAGAATTTATAAGACTCAGGGAATTCCATTTATAAGAAGTATGAATGTATACATGAATTCATTTGACAGAGATGGACTTTCTTTTATTGATGCTGAAATAAATCAAATTATGAAAAATACAAAAGTTGAAAAAAAAGATGTTTTACTTAACATAACAGGAGCATCTATAGGGAGAGTATGTGTTGTTCCAGATGATATTTGCCCTGCTAATGTTAATCAGCATGTTTCTATAATTAGATGTAAACAAGATTTAAATCCTTATTATTTAGCTTATTTTATTTCTCAAAAAGAGTTTCAAAAAAATATCTTGAATATTCAATCTGGAGCAACTAGACAAGCTCTAACAAAATCTCAAATAGAAAATTTTGATATTCCTTTACCTGATATAAAAATTCAGAACAAAATGGTTGATACATTAAAATTAATTGAAAAAGAGATTAACATACAAATAAATTTTATAGATAGAAAGATTTTAGCAATATCTCAGCTTCAATCATCAATTTTAAATGAAGTATTTGGAAAATACGAAATAGAAAATGACCAAAAATAAAGAAAATAAGGTAAATGGGAATAATAGGATACTTACAGACCAGTCTAGTATGAACTCATACATTAAGTCTATTTGTGATATAATGAGAAGAGATAAGACTAAGGGGGCAATGCAGTATATTCCAGAACTTACTTGGATGATGTTTTTAAGGATATTGGATGAAAATGAAGAAAAAGAAGAAATGCAATGTGATGCAGTTGGAAAGTCTTTTACACCTTCATTAAAATCCCCTTATAGATGGAGAGATTGGGGAAGTCCTAATGGAAGTAAGCGAAAAGAAATTCAGGAAAAAGGAAAATTAGGAGATTTTTTGGAATTTGTTAATAATGAATTAATTCCTTATATGAAATCATTTGAAAAAAAGCCAAATGCAACTATAAAACAAAAAATAATTTCTCAGATATTTAGAAAGATAGATAAAACACAATTAGCAAGTGAAAGAAATTTGTTTGATGTTTTAGATAGGATAGAACATTTAACATCTGAGAATATAGATGATACACATCAATTCCCTCTTTCTCAAATTTATGAAGGTCTTTTATTAAAAATGGGAGAAAAAGGTAATGATGGTGGACAATTTTTTACTCCAAGAGAAGTTATCAGAGCAATGATAAGAACTATTAAACCCAAAATAAAGATTCATGGAAGAGAAGCAACATTTTATGATTGTTGTTGTGGAACTGGTGGATTTTTAGCAGAAACTTTTGTATATTTAATGAATCAAGAACCCACAGCTTCTGAAATTGATTATTTGAAACATAATGCTTTATGGGGGCTTGATGATAGTGATGATGCCTTCCCAATTGCTCTAGCGAACCTAGCTTTACATGGGATAGATTTCCCACATATAGGAATAAAAAATACATTAAGCGGAAGACCTACTTATATAGAATTATTTCAAGGAGCACCTTCACAATTTGATTATATCCTAACAAATCCTCCCTTCGGTGGAAGTGAAGGAGAAGATGCAAAAACAAATTTTGCATATAAAACAGGAAGTACTCAAGTTTTATTTTTACAACATATTATTGATAAGTTAAAAGATGGTGGAACCTGTGCAATGGTAATTGATGAAGGAGTCTTATTTAGAACTAATGAAACTTCGTTTGTTCAAACAAAAAGAAAACTCCTTGAAGAGTGTGATTTATGGTGTATAATAAGTTTACCTCAGAATGTTTTTGTAAATGCTGGTGCAGGTGTTAAAACAAATCTTTTATTTTTTACAAAAGGAAAACCCACGAAAAGAATTTGGTTTTATGATATGTCTAATATTAAAGTAAGAAAGAAATTGCCGTTTACAATAGATAAGTTTGATGACTTCTTTAAGGCATTTAATTCAGATAAAGAAAAAGATAAGATTACTGATAATAGTTGGTATATAGATATTGATACAATAAAAAGTAAAAATTATGATATTAAAGCAGTAAATCCTAATATAAAAGAAAAAGTCATTCCTAAACCAGAAGAATTAATAAAAATAATTGAAGAATCACAAGCGAAGATTAATGAGAGTTTAAAAAAATTAAAAGAGATAAAGTAATTTTATTTACTCTTTTTATATCTTAAATAATAACCACCTTTTTTCCGTCTTCCTTTATCTTTAGCTCCGTTTGGTCTTCCAAGACTTTTTCCTTGTTGCTTTCTTCTCTTTAATCCAAGCAATATTCTTTCCTTAATCATTTCTCTTTCCATCTCTGCAAAACCTGAAAGTATAGTAAAAAAGAATTTACCCATGGGAGTTTCTGTATCAATATTTTGAGAGGTTGCTATTAATCTAACTCCTTTATTTTTCATCTCTTCCAAAACTTGTAATAAATGAGAAGTGCTTCTTCCTAATCTATCAAATTTCCAAACAATAACTGCATCAAAGAGCTTATTCCTCATATCTTGCAACATTAAATCTAATTGTGGTCTTGATGTTTTTGATCCAGATACTCCTTCATCTTTGTAGACCTTAAAAATTTCATAATTGTTTCTTTCACAATAGGATTTCAATTCTAATTCTTGATTCAGTGTTGTTTGGTCTATTGTACTAACTCTTAGATATATTACAACTTTCATTTTCTTATACACACCTTTTTATGATCTTCATTAGACTTTAATTGACATGTACGAACTTTAATATTTATAGGAGTCATTTTTTTAATTTGCTCTAATTTTTCTAAGTTTCTAGAGATTTGTCCAGCAGAGTTTCGTTCTTCTATCTCAAAAGCATCAATCATTGCAGGAGACATTGGTTCTTCCCTCTTAAATCCTACAAGATCAATTTGACCCCAACTATTCTCTTTATGTAACCAAATAGGATAATTCTTTTTAGTCTTCCAGTGCATTCCTCTTGATTTTATTTCTCTATCAATTTCTTCTATTTTTTGTTCGTGTTCTTTTGATGGCATTTTTTCTTTTTGATTGATAAATTTAATTGTTCATTAACTCTGATTTTTATTCATAAATGGAGAACAGTCAGAACAAAAAGATTGATACTTATCAATAAATTTATTAAATTTTTCTTGATTTCTGACATAAACTGTTCTATCAAAGATCTTACATTTATTTGTTACAAAGGGTTTAATCCATTTATTTTTGACTAAAGTATTCAAACGACTTACAACAACTGGTCTTTTATCCCCTGTTAGGTACATAAGTTCAGTAGCTGTAAAGAAATCTCTGTTTCTACTTCTTAGCCCACTTATTAAACTTAAATACTGAGATTTCCAAGAAAGATCTTGAGATACAACTATTGATTTTCCATTGGGATATGTTCGGATTATTGTTTTTATGTTCCTCATTTTATAGCTTGCTCGTTTTTGATAACTTATACATCAAAATTCCTAATATTTCCTATATTTTTCCAAATATTTTTCCATGCTTCAAACATGTTTATGCCATATCTCTTCCGATATCGATCAGCTTTGACGCGACATCCTTCACAGGAACGGCTTCCATAAGATTTAGTAGCTCCGCAATAACAAGTTTCACTCTTAACATATTCTTCACTGAAAAGATTATCCATTATGTTTCCATGTTCTTCTTTTTCAATAGATTTTAATTCTCCTTTCTTGTATACTTTAACCATTCTCAAAAGCATAGACAATTCTTCATCTTTAAGGCTCTCATCATTAACACCTTTAAAATATTCTACTAAAATAAAATCTTTGAACTCTTCTTCCAAATCTTTATATTTTTCTTCTTCACTTAAAAATTTACATTTCAAACTTGCAATTTCTATATCCTTTTCTTTATTCTCTCTAATTAATCTTTCATTATCTGATGAGATGAGATTAAACTTGTATTCATAATCTTCTCTTAATTTTTTTGATTCATGCATCCTAATTTCCTTAAGATTTTCTATGTCTTGATTTAACAAATTATTTCCTTCAATTAGCTTAAAATTTTCCTGATTTAGAAATTCTATTTTTTGAAATATTTCATCTTTATGCTGATTAAACTGAGCAATATTCTTTCTAGCCTCTACAATTTCTTTTTCTAATTGAATCCCATTAAAAACACCAAACATTTTGTATGCTCTTGTAAAGGAGATGGGTTTATCTTTACTTTTAATTTGATTAGTTTTCATTTTTTTACAAAGGTTTTGTTTAATTTAACTCAGCTTCTTTTTGACTAGGTTCAAACTTACTTAGACAAATCTTATAATCGGGTTTGTTATTTGATCTATCAAAGTTTTTCCAAACTGCTAATTTAAATCTCTGATTTCCAATTTTTGCTTCTCCAGACAAATCAGGTGACTTTACAGTTTTCTTTTCTTTTACAAGCCACAAACTACCCCAAGATTTATCATCAACTTTAGTCTGAGTAATATTCATTTGCTCCATTTTGATCTTTTTGACCTCCTTTCAATTCTATTAATTCAAAAGTATAATACCCCTCACAATTAGTGCAAAAGAAAGGTACCTTACTCATCCATATTTCATGTTTACAATTATTACACCTATACTTCTTCATTTCATTTTTTGTTTTGTCTAGCATTTTATTTCTCCTTTTGGTTTTTGTTTAATTTCTTCTATGCAAATTAAGCCTTCGCTAACTTCGATATCTTCTACATCTCTAACTAAACTATTTGTTATCGAAGATAAAGAAGTTATAGAAGTTATAGAAGAAACTGAAGATTCCGAAGCATTTCTAATTATCTCTTCAAATTTAGGTAAGTTCAATGTTTCATTAAGTGAGTAACTTTTATTAAGAAAATAAACAACAATATCTCTATTTAATACATCTTTGTCAATTGCACTAGTTAGTATACCATATCTCACTAATGTTTTTAGATTAGTTTCTAATGCTCTGTCACTAATAAAATTAATTCCATGACTGTTATATAACTGAGAAACAGAACCTTTTAGTGTAGGGATTTCATTAAAAAAACTTAATATTTGTCTTTGATTTCTTGTTAGAGGAATCATATATTTATTACTAAACAATTTGAGAAAACACTCTCTTGCTATACTATAATCTCTTCCTTCGGATAAAACAAAACCATCATAATCTTTTTTTCTTTGAAACTGATACAATGCAGTTGAAGCAGATATAAAATCTAAAAACCTTGGAAAATTTGTTCTCATTATAATATTTTCCTCTGGAAAATAAGAACATAACAAATCCGCAAATGGTATTTTTACATTTACTCTTTCTAGAAATTTTTGTGCCTCTATCAAATCTTGATTATACTCTGGCATAATTCCTCTTTTTTTAAATTCTGCATGTCGTTTCATAATCTCTTTTGTTTGATTAACACTTTCATCAAGTTGCAATAAGACATTTCTTCTAATAGCTTCTGGATTTGGATTTGCTGTTGCAGTTGTTGTTATTATTACTGGTTTTCCATTAATTTCTATTTCATATGCTTTTTGTTTAATGACTATTGTTGCCGAACTACCATTAGAACACATTACTTTAAAAACATCTGAGTTAAGAATACTTTCACTTATATCTTCACAATAAAAGACTTTGCCATTCCATGTCCAATCAGGTTCAAATGTTGAATTATGCCAATAAGTAAACGCCATAGGACTAATTCTTGTTTTTTTAATATATTGCTCTTTAGGTAAAATTTCTAAAACTTTACTTGTTTCATAGTCTTTACCTGCACCACTTTCAGAATTAACAAGTAAGTTATATGAAGCTACTTGAGAATTGTTTACTAATCTACCATTTGCACATAAAAAAATAACTTTTCTTGATTCAATTTCTCCAACAATCTTTTTATCAAACTCATAAACAGTTATTTTTTCAAATAGGTTTGGATCCTCCAATATGTCTAAGTATTTTTTAGGTATCTTTTTTTCATTAATAATTCTATCATAATTATCTGGACTAATCTGAAGGAACAATACTGAACCTTCTTTTGATAATCTACCTTCTTCTTGAAGAACAAATTTATCCCGCCAATATTTTGCTTCCTCAAGACTTGTCATTTTTGTTCCTCCTTACACATTTGCAAATGAGGATTAGATGGGCAAATAACTTCTCTTAGTTCTTTGATGGCTTCACTTTGATTGTAACTAATTCTTTCAAAAAGTTGAGCAAGTTTAACTTCATCAATTTCCCACCCATGTGCAATTTGTCTAATTAACTTTGCAGATTTGGGTATACGGTAACCGATTAAGATTTGTCTAACTCTGCATTCAGAAATATTGGCAACTTGTCCTGCCTGTCTGTAATCTTGAAATTTAAGGTTCAGATAGTTATGCAAGTCGTTTAAGGTTAAGTTTTTAGTTATTAATTTTTGATTAATTTCTTCTTCATTATGATTTAAGCTAATATTTGAGTTTTCCATAGTTAAATTGCCTCTTTTTGAGAATTAGAGTTTAGGTTTTTAGTGTCTTTTTTTTCGAATGTACTTATTACAATATCTCTTAATTTTTGAAAGAGATTTGGTTGTTCACACTTAATAAGCTGATTATCTTTTTTCATTTTTGTTTATATGAAACTTTAAAGAGTGTCTTGGTTCGAACACTCTTTCTTAGCTTTCGTTAAGTTCTTACCTTCTTTTTGTTTTTTTACAACACACTTCTGAAAGTTTTTTTTGTTGTTCATTTTTCCTCCAAATTAGTATTAGTCCCTTCAGTGGGGCTTTCTCGGTTGTTGGCTTTGTCTATTATCTGGCAATATTTTACAGGATCTTTTTCTTTGAGTATTAACAATAGAAAATTTTGGATAATCCTTAAATCATCTTTCATTTTCTCGAAGTCAATTTCTTCATTGATTAGTTGTTGTGTTTGCATTTTTAAACTGTAAGCCCTAATACGATACAATTACAATTTAATACTAATATATAAATGTTTCTATTGTGAAGGTTTAAACGATACATTTATATATTAATCTAAATATATTAGAATATGAAAGAAATAGACTCAATGACACTCTTGATTGATTACTCCCATAATGTATACTCTTGTTCAACTATTAAACATAAAGAATCAGAATTTATGGATGTATTTGAGAGATTAAACTTGTCAAATATTTCTGGATTCTACAAGCAAAAATCTGAAGAAATTGCAAGAATTTTGGGTGGGGGACCAAGAGTAGATATTATACAAATCGTTTCTTTAAAACCTTTAAACCTATTACAATTAAAAAAAATTTTAGGATATTCTTATTCAACAATACATGATCATATAAAATTACTGCAAGATTATAAGTTAATTACATTAACAAAAGGAAAAAGTGATAAGGGAATGAAAGAAATTAAAGTAAGCTTAAATAAAAATATTCTAGTTAAAAATATAACTGATTCAAAAGAAGAGTTAATAAGCTATCTTAATCAACAATTTATTGACTCAAAAATTGGAAAAGAGGAATTTAATTCTTGGTTAGATGAAAAAATTAAAAATATTGCAAACGAAAAAACAATTAGAAACTCAACAAGATGAAAACATAGAATGGATGTTTAAACTGATTAGTCTAAATCAGTCCAATTACCCTAAGAAACAAAATAACAAGTAATTGTATTTTTAATATTACTTTTTTACAGAAATCACTTTTTGATTTTGAGGTAATTGTTCTTTATAGTTATCAATTAAAGAAGTAATATGCCCAATTGAATCTTGTAACTTCTTCATCTTATCAGTATATTCTTCTTCTTTTAAAGCTCTTTTTTGTTTTTCAATTTCTAATTGGTTTTTTAATGCTTCAAATTCTGTTGCCTTAAAAGTATTATCAACATCTTTCATATCCACACCATCCCTTTTAATATAAACATCAGGCATAGGAGAATTAAATTTCCAACCAAAATAGATGCAAAGTTGCTGTCTGTTAAGTCTATTTGATAATACTGTAGCACAACTGCTTCTAAATATATGAAAATATATTCGTTTATTAAGTGTTTTCTTTCCAAGATTAATCAACCAATCTCTTTGACTTTTATACCTCTTTTTAAAAATTGGTTCTTCAGGTTTACAACCTTCATTCTTTCTCAATTCAATTAATTCTCTCAAGTCTTCAAGACAATATTTATAATAAAGAGAGATTGTTCTTCCCTCTGTTTTTGAAAACTCATTTCTTAATCTCAATTTAACAAACATTTCATTACCCTTAGGTAATTCCACATCAGAAAATCGAATATTATAAAATTCTTCAGCTCTACAGCCTGCACCATAAAGAATTGAAATTGTTGTTCTATTTTCTATATCTCCAGCATTAATTCTTAGCTTATCAATTTCTTGTTCTGTTAATGATTCTGGATCTGGTTTCTTTGTTTTAATTTTTATTTTTAATGGTTCAATAAGTTCAAGTTTATTTGGAAATTTCCATTTAAGATATTTTGAGGCATTATCAAAGATTGCTTTTTTACTCTTTAAAGCATAAGGTCTTTTTGTTCTTTTTTTTGTTTCTTGATTATAATGCTCAAAACATATTTTATCCTTTAAAACATATTCTACAAATAATTCTATATCTTTCTTTGTAGGATTATCTTTATTTATATTTTCTAAAAATATTTTTTGATAACCAAGAAGTCTTTCAATTAATGCTTTTGGATTTGTTCCTATATTACCAGTTATCTTTCCATTTTCATAATCTTGAACATATTGTTTTACAGAAGTCTTTTCTTTATTGCTGACTTTCCAATTGCCTACATTTACAAGACTGTTCTCTGAATATCTCTTATGTGTTAATACTTTTTCCATAAAAGAAACTATTAAATGTTCTTTTTAAGGTTTTAGCTCTTTCTGGAACGCCCGGACCGAGATTTGAACTCGGGTCGCCACCGTGACAGGGTGGAATGCTAGGCCACTACACTATCCGGGCAAAATTTAATATTTCAAGAATTAATTAGTTTTTAAAACTTGCTTTTATTAAAATCTAGTAATGTTTAAAAATACAAAAGAAATTATAATTTAATAATAAAAATATGAAAAACAAAGCAAAAAAAACCTCTAAAAATAATCAAAAAGAAAAATTATTTAATATTCCAAACGCTCTTTCTATATCTAGACTAATACTTGGTTTTATTTTAGTATATCTTATATTATTCACCTCAAATTATTTGATAATATTATTAATATTTACCTTAGCTGCATTAACTGACTTTTTTGATGGTTATCTTGCAAGAAAATTAAAACAAACAACAAAAATAGGTGCAAGATTAGACCAATACATCGACCGAATTTTTATGATACCTCTGTTAATCATTTTAGTAATAAAATTATACAATCAAAATCCAAAAATGGCCTATCTTTCAATATTATGTCTAACTCGTGAAATTATTGGTGCACCAGGAGTTATAATAAGAGTATTAAAAAAAACAGACACATACAAAGTCAAATTTATAGGTAAAGTTGTAACATTTATCCAATCATTTGCAGTTGGAGCAATAATCTTAACTGTCGCTCTACCAAATATAATTCTTTTTAGAACATTCGCATGGTTACTAGCTATTGCCACTGGAATAATTGGAATTATAGCAGGTTTTGACTACTTAAAAGATTCATTAAAATAGGCAAATTTAAAAAACCAAGTATTACCTATTAATATGAAAAAAATAAAAATAATATTAATAATTAGTTTAATTTTTTGTTTAATAATTCTAGTAATAAATTATTTTATTTACTTTTCAGAAGTTCAAAAATTTGTTAGATTAAATGAAGAAAATAGTAATGAAAAAGTAAACTTAACAATTAAAGACTATACTAACGGGCTTATGTTTTATGAAAATATGAGATTTCCAAGTAAATCAATAAGTTACTCAATAGATTCTGGTTGTAATGATAACAAAAAAAATGATTCAAGAGAAGCATTCAAAGAAATCGAAAAACAAACAAACATAAAGTTTATTGAAATTTCAAAAAATGGAGAAATTGAAGTAATTTGTTCAAATGAAAAAAAACAACCAGACAGTAATCATTTCATTTCTGGTGAAGGTGGACCGTTAACAATAATTAATTTAACAAATTATTATGTTATATTTAATGGAACAATGTTATTATATGAAGAAAACAAATGTAAAAAACCAATAGTTGCAATTCATGAGATACTTCATGTTTTAGGATTTGAACATTCAAAAAATGAGAAATCCATAATGTACCCGTATTATAATTGTAACCAAATAATAGATGAAGAAATAATAAATAAAATAAATCAAATTTATGAAATACCTACTCTACCTGACTTAACCCTTGATAGTATAACTGCAGAAAAACATGGTTTTTACTTAGACTTTGAAATGAAAATTTTTAATAAAGGATTTTCTGATTCAAATAACACTAATCTTTCAATATATGCGGATAATAAACTAGTATCTAATTATGAAATAGGTTCTTTAAAAATTGGTTCTGGAAAAACAATTAGAGTAAATAACTTGAAAATTCCATTATCAATCAAAAAAATAAGCTTTATAATAGATCAAGAAAATGTTCAACAAGAAATAAATAAAGAAAACAACAAAGCAGTGCTATCTTTGAATAAGTAATAAAATACAATTACAAAACTTCTTTTTTACCAAATTTCTTCATCAAATTCTGAAGATTCTAAAGAGTCGGCATCATCTTCTTCCCAGTCATCTTCATCTTGGTCATCTTTGTCATCTTTCCAGTCTTCTTCGTCTTCCTCATTTTCTTTTTTTCCTTTCCAACTTCCAACTTCTTCATCTTCAAGATCGGTTTTATTCTTCATGATATTTATAATCAACACAAATGGTTTAAAAACTTAACGGCCCATTTTTTGTAACAAATCAGTAGCAACCATAATTTAAAAATAACTGCGGTTTACTAACTTAATTTAGTTTGTTATTAATCAAGATTCTATCAAAAAGTAACCCATTGAATATTACTTTCTAAATCGGGAAAATTTAAATACAGCCTAAAGCTAAAGTCTACATGAGCCTGTAGCTCAGCCTGGTAGAGCACCGGTCTTATATGACTCTATTTCATAAGAACTAGTGCTTTTTTAGTTCATCTAAGAAAGCCGGGGGTCCCAAGTTCAAATCCTGGCAGGCTCATAAAAATTAGTTTAAATAATCGATTTAATATAAAGATTAAATTAAATTTATAAATAAAATAAGAAAAAGTATACTTTATTCTAAAGTGTGTAAATTTTTTATTATTAATTAATAGTTTATTTCTCCAATCCAAACTCTAAGAATAAACTATCATCTTCAATATAATGTTCTACTAAAGGCATTCCTAATGTAAGATTTTTTGTAAAAACCTCTTTATCTGAAAAAGCCTTAATTTCATATCCATTTTCAATTTTTGAAATATTCAAATTTTTAACTGACTTTACTCCTGGAACTTTAAGTTCATACACAATTTTATCTGAAAGTCTTCTAACAAGTGTTTCAGGCTCTACCTTAATTAATTTTTTAGCTTTTTGAAGAACAGAACTATTTACTTTAGGTAAACCTAAAATTTCAGTTTTAATTTCCTTGGGTTTATTAGACATGTTTTGTTCAATAATTCTTCCATCACTTGTTATAACTCTATTTACTCTAATTGGTTTCTGTCCAGGTGCACTAACAAAAATACTAAAACTAGTTGAAGGCATTCTTTTATTTTCAGTTTTACTTTCAATTTTTTTAACACCTTCTAATTCTTTTCTCATTTCACTGTCCATTGCAGACATTTGTTTATTCAATTCATTCATAAGTGGTTTTAACATCTTAAACATAAAAGGCATTTGACTTTCAAAATTTAAATCATCAGAATCATTTTTTCCCAAAAAGCCATAGTCTTCACTATTTTTAGACATAGATTTCATGTTTAAACCGCAATGTGGACAAAACTCATACTTCTTCCCAACTCTCTTACCACATCTTAGACATTTAGTTCCAAACATAAAATTTCAATGTGAAAACTATTTAAAAATCTTATGAAAAATTAATAATTAGTTAAATTTATTAACAATTTAAAAGTCTTACAAATATGGCAAAACAAAAATCAAAGTTTTATGTAACAACACCTATATATTATGCAAATGGCTCTCCACATATTGGTGGAGCTTACACTACAATAGCTGCAGATGTATTAGCAAGGTGGCATAAAATACTTGGCAAAGAAGTATTTTTTCTTACTGGAACAGATGAACACGGTCAAAAAATACAAGAAACAGCAGAAAAAAATAACAAAAAACCAAAAGAATTTGTGGATAAAATTGCATCAGAATTCAAACAAGCATTCAAACTTTTAGACATCTCAAATGATAATTTCATAAGAACTACAGATAGTTATCATGAAAAAGAGGTCAAAGATCTATTAAGTTTATTATACAAAAAAAAGTTAATCTATAAAGGAAATTATGAATCGTACTATTGTGTCGGTTGTGAACAATATTTAACATTATCTGATTTAGTTGATGGGAAATGCCCCTTGCATAATACAATTCCTGAAATAAAAAAAGAAGAAGCTTATTTATTCAAACTTTCTTCATTTCAAGATAAACTTTATAATTTAATTAAAAGCGGAGAATATCTTATTCTTCCAGAAGTAAGAAGAAAAGAAGTTTTAACATTTATTGAAAATGGATTACAAGATGTCTCGATCTCCAGACTAAAAACAAAAATCTCATGGGGAATTGATCTTCCATTTGACAAGAATCATACAATTTGGGTTTGGCCAGATGCATTTTGGAATTATATAAGTGGTTTAAAAAAAGATAAAAAATCAAATTTTAATAAATTTTGGCCAGCAGACTTACAATTAATGGCTAAAGATATTATAAGAGTTCATGCAACAATCTGGCCTGCACTACTTTTAGGAGCAGAATACAAACTTCCAAAAACACTTTTTGTTCATGGATACTTCACAATAAACGGTCAAAAAATGAGTAAGAGTTTAGGAAATGTAATTTCTCCAATTTATTTAACTGAAAAATATGGATCAGATAGTGTAAGATATTACTTAATGAGAAATATACCCTTCGGACAAGATGGTGATGTTTCTGAATTAAGCTTAATTGAACGTCATAATAATGAACTAGCAAATAAACTTGGAAATCTTATAAGCAGAGTCTCAACACTAGCAGAAAACAAAGGAATTGTAAAAACACCAAACAGATTAATTAAAAAATTAAATCTAAAAAAAATTGAAAAACATTTTGAAAATTATGAAATTGATCGTGCTTTAGCAGAAATATTTACATTTGTCGATGTTTGTAATGAATATATTCAAAAAACAAAACCTTGGGAAGCAAAATCCGAAAAAGAAATAAAACAATCTCAAAAAATTCTTTATGAGCTATCTGATTCAATAAAAACAGCTGCAATATTGCTATGGCCATTTATTCCACAAACATCTGAAAAAATAGCAAAAACTTTCAATTTTAATATATCCTTCAAAGATCTAAAAAAACCTATAAAAGTTTCAAAAATAAAAAAAGCAGAAATATTATTTAAGAAAATTGAAATAGAAAAAGAAAGATCATCCACCCTACATAATATTAAACCAAAAGAGAATAATTTAAATAAAGAAAAATACAAACAAATTGAAGGAGTAATAAACATGAATGAAGTAACATTTGGTGACTGGGAAAAAATAGACTTAAGAGTTGGAAAAATAATTAATGTTGAAGATATAGAAGGAGCTAATAAATTATATAAATTAGAAGTTGATTTAGGAAATCAACTTGAAAAAAGAACAATTTGCGCAGGACTCAAAGAATATTATAAAAAAGATGAACTAAAAAACAAACACATAATCTTATTTGTAAACCTTGCTCCAAGAATGATGAGAGGAATTGAAAGTAAGGGGATGTTGTTAGCAGCAGTTAATGATAATCACAATAAAGTAATTTTAATAAGCCCTGAAAAAGACATCGAGCTAGGAAGTAGAGTTAGTTAACTATTCTAAAATAAAAAATAAGATAGGTTTAAAAATAGATTATTCTTTAATAATACATGGTAGACTGGTCCTGGGAAAGTAGAGAAACAAAGTGGAAAAAGAGACAAAAATACATTGAAAGGACAAAAGGTAAACTAGAAGGCATAAGTTATCGTGAAGATTTAGCTCGTGATTTATATGATCAAGGAAATTATGAAGATTCAGCAAAGGTATATGATGAAATAGCTGAAATACTAAATAAACATCCTTCTGAAAGAGATCAGATTAAACATTATAGAGAACTTGCTAATAATGTAAGAAAGAAATTAAAAGAAAGTAGACTAGAAAGTGATATTGAAAAAGCAATGGCTATTGTCGGGTTAGGTGGTGGATTATTTCTTTTATCTTCAAACATAACAGGTAATGCGATAAGAATGAGTCAATCATCTGGAAATTTGATTGGGGGAATATTTTTAATTATTGGAATAATTGGATGTTTTTTATGGATTAGTAATAAAAAGAAATAATTTTTCTATAAAACAAATTATTAACTAAGGTAATTATCATAAAAAATAAATTTACTTTCCAAAAATACTAGAAAAGAATCTATTTAAAGCACTTTTATTTACTTCATTTTCTTTTCCAAGCATTCTTCCTGCAATAGCCATATAACTTCTTGCAGCTCTACTTCTCGGATACAATAAAGTAGCTGAATTTCTCATCGAGAGTGCTTCTTGAATCTTTGGATCTTCTGGAACAATACCTAAAATAGGTAATTCAAGCATTTCTTTAATATTAGACAAAGGCATTTCACTCTTGTTTCCCTTATATCGAGTTATGATAACTCCTTTAACCTTTTTTCCTAAACTTTCGGCAAGTTTAGCTGTTTTAAGGGCATCTGTAACTGCAGGCATTTCTGGATTTGTAACTAAAACAACTTCATCAGCAATAGAAATAGCTGCTATTGCTTCATCTCCTAATCCTGCAGCAGAATCAAAAATTACTGTGTCAGCTACATTCCTTAATTCTTTCATAACAGGAATCAATTCAGTTCTATTAATACTTATAAGCTCTTTAATTGAAAGTGATGAGGGAATTACTTTAGTTCCTGAATCATGTTCATAAATTGCATCAACTAATTCAGCCTTTCCAGTCAGAACATGGTTTAATGTAACTGGAACAACTGGTGCTCCAAGATGCAAACCAATATTTGGAGTTGATAAGTTAATGTCTACCAATGCTACATCTTCATCTAAAGAATTCATTGCTGTAGCCAAATTAACAGCAGTAGTTGTCTTACCAACTCCTCCTTTTCCAGATGTTATAACAATAAATTTTGACATTTTGTTCAAATTTAAATAAACCTACAATTAATTTAATAAATCTTAAAAAGTATAATTCTAAAAGATTTTATTAAATTCATTTTTTGATGATTAAAAACCAGTTTATTTTTGATAATTAAGATGATAAAAATTGTTTAAGGTAATTTATAAACTTTTCTAACAAAATAGAATATTCTTTCAATTTATCTAAGTTTATTCTAACAAACTCTCCCCTATAATTGACTCTTAAAGCAACATTTTTCCTAAATTCACCTTCTGATTCTTTTTGAAGTTCCTCAATCCTTCTGAACATTTCATAAATTTCAACGGTTTTAATTACTATCTGTTCTTTTTTAAATGTCTCTTTAATAAGATCAATTTTTTGTTTTGGAGAAGTAGGTATCACTTTAATCAACTTTTTTTTCTTAGCATGCAACAAAAGTCTATCTAAACTATAACTAATCATTGTCGTCCATCTAATAATTAAATTAATAATTACCTCAGAAGTTTTTGTGTACTTTAAGCTTACATAAAGCAGATGATCTGCACTAATTTTTTCCTTAATAATTCTATCCATAAACTAAGTATTACCTTTTTTGGTCTCTTTTTAATTTTTTAATCAAAAATCGAGTTAATAAACAAAGAAAGACTTGTTTAAATACTTTATGTTATTTAAGACTAAAGAAAAATAATTAAAATTTTAATAAAATGAATGAATTATTTAAAAATCAAAAAGCATTTAATGTAGTAAATCATAAAATTTTTTAGAATTAAAACAAAAACATTAAAAATGGAACAGTTATATAAATAAAATGACAAAAGAAATGATTGGGTTAGAAATTCACGGATACATTAATACAAATGAAAAATTATTCTGTAAGTGTAAATTAGAATTAGGGAATATTAAAGATAAAACACCCAACACAAATATATGTCCAATTTGTACTGCTCAACCAGGTTGTAAACCCCTAGTTCCAAATAAAAGGGCAATAAAAAAAACAATTCAAATAGCCTTAATGTTAAATTGTAAAGTTAATACGATTGAAAATAATAAAAAACTAATTTGGCAAAGAAAACATTACAGTTGGCCAGATTTACCAAAAGGTTATCAAAACACTTTATCTGGAACTTACGCTGTTCCGGTTGCTGAAAAAGGAAATTTTCTGGGTATCAGAATAAGAGAAATGCATCTTGAAGAAGATCCTGCTGCATGGGATCCAAAAACAGGTTATATTGACTATAATAGATGTGGAGCTTCACTAATTGAAATTGTTACCGAACCAGATTTCAGCTCAAGTGAAGAAGTTGCTAACTGGCTCAAACAATTAATTCTAACCCTTTCATATATCAAAGCTTTAAACAAAGAAGCTGGAATAAAAGCAGATGTTAATGTAAATATTCAAGGAGTTTCTGAAAGAGTTGAAATAAAAAATGTTCATTCAATAACTGATATTGTAAATGCAATTGAATATGAACTAAAACGTCATAAATCTGAAAAAGTAAAGATAAAGGAAACAAGAAGATGGAACTCTGAAACTGGTAAAACAGAAATGATGAGAGAAAAAGAAGGAGCGGCAGATTACAGATTTATTTCTGATCCAGATTTACCTGTTATAAAAATATCTGAAAAACAAGTAAAAGAAATACAAAAAGAACTTCCAGAAACACCTCAAGAAAAATTAGATAAAATAATTAAAAAATATAAAATTGATAACGAAAGTGCAAAAGTTCTTACAAACAATTTAGAACTTGTTGAATTCTTTGAAAAAGTATCTGAAAAAATAGCTCCTCAATTTGCACTATCTTGGGTTACAATCGAACTTTTAAGAATATTAAATTATAACAAAACAACTTTAGATGATCCAAAAATAAGTATTAATCCGGATCACTTTATTGAACTTTTAAGTTATGTAAAAGACAAAAAAATTACTGAACTAAAAGCTAAACAAATTCTGAACAAATTTATACCTAAATCCTTCTCTCCAAAATCAGAGTTGAAATCTTCTGAAAGAATAACTGATAAAACTGAAATTAAGGAATTCTGTGAAAAAACAATTCAAAATAATCCTAAAGCATCTGAAGACTTTAAATCAGGTAAACAAGATGCTCTTAACTTTCTTCTCGGAGAAGTTATGAAACTAACAAACAAGCGCGCTGACTATCACATTACTAAAGAAGAACTTTTAAAACTTTTAAAATAACATTAAATTATTTTTGCCAGCTCAATTAAAATTCCAAAGATTAGTATTAAACTAATAACTATAATGATTGGCCAATTAATAGGTATCCAATACTCTGGATATCTTTCGCTGTATTTTTTTGATTTATAATTCATTAATAAGATTAATATTCCTGTAAGACCTCCAGATACAACTCCACCAATACCAAGAACAATTACAAAACCTGCTAAATCAAATAAACTTACAGCTAAATAAATAACAAGGGGAATAACTGAAACAAGTAAAAAAGATTTTTTCTTGTCTAACTTTATATCATGAACATAAGCTTCTTTAAGTGCAAAACTTAATACAAAATAACTTGTTATCATTGTAAAAATTCCTAAAAAACTTCCAAATTTTCCAACAGAAATTGTTGCCACTTCCTGAATATTCTCTCCAAAAACACCTAAGAATACAAAAGTAAATACTGCATAAGCAAAAATAGGTATTAATGTTCCAAAAATCATCGCATATTTAAACTTCTTTTCATTTCCTTTCATAACTTCTCTAACTTCTGGAATTGAACTAAATCCTAACAAAGCAAAAAGAGTTACACCTAAAGGTAAAAATAGAAAATTAGTATCAAAATAACTTAAATTACTCAATTGAATTCTTGGGAATAAATAAATAAATAAAAAAACAATTAAAAGTAAAACAATTGGAACAGCAAAAGCCCCAATTTTTTTAAGTTGTTTTATTCCTTCCTTTAAAAATAAAGTTAAAACAAACCAAAAAATACAACCAAAAATAACTGCATAATCAATACTTCCTGTAAAAAAATAAGATAAACTCTGCCCTTCACCAATTAAATAAGCTAAAAGAGCTGAATAAATTCCAAAAAACATTGCAAAAAACATTAATTTCTTTCCGATTTTTCCAAGATATTTTTCAGCATATCCTGCTAATTGATGTTCTCCTGAAGTTCTCAAAACAACTTCTCCAAGATAAAGATGAACAAAAAGCATTAAAATTCCCAATAAGATTAACCAGATTAAACCCGCTAAAATTCCGCTTTTAGAAAAAACATAAGGCAATCCAAGCATGCCTGCCCCAATCATTGTTCCACTCAAAGTAAATATTCCTAAGAGTAACTTATTCTTAAAAAAAATCATTCTCATTTTAATAATTAATCTTTAAATTTCTCCTAAATTTTAAAAAGTTTCCAATAGCTATTATCAATTCTTTATTAATTAAGTAAAACACAAATCTATTTTTTACACTATAATAAAGATAAAATATAACATTTATAATATTAAATTTTAAATCAAGAAATGATTCAAAATTTTTTTCAGGAATAAACTTAACCCTATTCTTATGCTCTCTTAAATTTATAGGAATATTTTCTATTTTTTCTATTATCTCTTCAATCATCTTTTATAATCACTCTCTTTTTATTAACAATTTACTTTTTAATTTTTACGGGCCTGCTAGGAATCGAACCTAGATTAATCGGTATCTCTAAGTTTTTTTGGATTATTATATTATCCTTAATCACAAAACTTCTCTCCGAAGCCGATTGTTCTATCCGTTGAACTACAAGCCCAATGATACTACTTTAAGTCACTTTAAGAGTTTTACTCTATCTAACTCAAAATTCAAAACCTTAATAAACATAAAATAACTACACTATTTATGGAAGAAAATAAACTGTCAGTTACAACGATAATTATTATTATACAAGTATTTTTAATAATTTATTTAGTGTACATGACTCAAAATATAGTTATAATGAAAAAAGAAATTGATCAAAAAGTAATAAAAATAAATAATCAAACAAAAATAGAATTAAAAAACCAAATTAATGATATAAAAGAGGAAAATAATTATCAAATAAATGAATTAACTGACAGTCTATTAACTATAAAAAAAGATGTTAATAGTGAAATAAATGAAATAAAAGCAAACTCAAATAGTCAAGACTTTTCAGGAATAATTCAAGAAGTAATCAAAGGAATTGTTAGTATTAATACTGATGTTGCTCAAGGATCTGGTTTTATAATATCTGAAGATGGTTATATTATAACAAATGCTCATGTCTTAATAGGTGGAAGATACGCAAGAGCAATGTTATACAATGAAGATAAAATGATTTCCGCAAAATTAATTGGATATGATGTTGATAATGATATAGCTATTCTTAAAATAAACCGAACAAACCTAGACTATCTTAAATTTGAAAATTCAGAAAATGTTCAATTAGGAGAAAAAGTAATTGCATTAGGAAATCCCTTAGGACTTTCTTTCTCAGTAACAGAAGGAATTATAAGTGGACTTAACAGAGAAGGGTTAAATAATCAAAATAATTATATCCAAATAGATACTCCTCTAAACAGAGGAAATTCTGGTGGACCACTAATTAACAAAAAAGGTAATGTTATTGGAATAAATAACTTCAAATTACAAGAATCTGAAAGTTTAGGATTTGCACTTGATTCATATACTGCATTAGAAACAATAAATAAAATATTTAGCTCAAAGAATATGAGTAATAAAATCGAATTTGCTTAAAGATAAGATGCTTAAAGATAATGAAAAAAAAGATACGGGAATAACTGTAAAAAAAGAAAATTTTAGTGAATGGTATACTCAAGTTGTTGAAAAATCAGAAATAGCTGATGCAAGATATAACATTAAAGGGTTTATAGTTATTCGTCCTTGGGGAGCAGTTGCTATAGAAAATATGTATAAAATATATGAAAAAGCTCTTCAAGAAAGAGGGCACAAACCTTGCTTTTTTCCAGTTGTAATACCTGAACGAAATTTTAAAAAAGAATCTTCTCATGTTGAGGGATTTACTCCTCAAGTTTTTTGGTTAGAACATGTCCAAGGAGAGGACAAAATGGCCTTAAGACCAACATCAGAAACAGCTTTTTATCAAATGTATTCTTTATGGATAAGAAGCTGGAGAGATTTACCATTAAAGTTATATCAACGAGCAAATGTTTATAGATATGAAACAAAAGCTACAAGGCCATTAATACGTGCAAGAGAATTTTACTGGATTGAGGCACATAATGCTTTTAAATCAAAAAGTGAAGCAGAAACACAAGTTCAAGAAGATATACAAACAACTGAAGAAGTTATGCATCAGCAATTTGGAATACCTTTTCTTCCAATGAAAAGACCTGAATGGGATAAATTTGCAGGAGCTGTTTATACAATTGGTTCAGACGTTTTAATGCCAGATGGAAAAATAATTCAACAACCATCAACACACTTTTTAGGGCAGCATTTTTCAAAAGCATTTGATGTTAAATTTAAAGATGAACAAGAAAAAGAACAATATGTTTGGCAAACCTGTTACGGACCTGCAATAAGTCGAATTCTTGCATCGATAATTTCAACACATGGAGATGACTCAGGTTTAGTAATGCCTTTCTGTATTTCACCAATACAAGTTATTATTATACCTATATTTAACAAAGAAAATCAAAAAAAAGTTTTAGAAGAAACAAAAAAAATATTTGACAAAATAAAAGATTTAGGTTTAACTGTTGAAATAGATTGTAGTGAAAAACGCTCTGGAGAAAAATTCTATAACTGGGAGCTAAAAGGAGTACCTCTAAGAATTGAAATTGGTGAAAAAGAGATAAAATCCAAAAAAATTATTGTTTTCTTAAGAGATATAAAGAAAAAAGAAATTATAGATATAAAAAAAATAGATATATTAAAAAAATTAGGAAAAGAGTTTGATATAAGATTAAAAGAAAAAGCAGATAAATTTATGAATGATAAAATAGTTGATTGTAAAACAAAAGATCAAATAGAAAAAACAATTAACAGCAAGAAAATAGCAAGAGTAAATTTTTGTTCAACAAATAAAGAAGGAATAAAATGTGCTGAAGTTATTGAAAAAGATACAGGTGCAGAAATAAGAGGTACATTAGCAAATACAAAAGAAGAAACATTTGGGAATAAAAAATGCATAATCTGCAATAACGACGCAGAAGAGGTTGTTTATATTGGTAAAAGCTATTAATCAACAGGCACACCTACATCTAGAAAAATTTCTCTAAATCAAGAAAGCTAATACTTCATCATTAGTTTATGAAACTCATTCTCTAAGTTAAAAGTAAACTCTATAAGTTTCTTTAGCTCTCTTTCTACTTCTTTTTGTTCTAATTCTTTTTTCTCCATTTTTGATCTACTCATTTTTTTCTCCATTTCTAGAGACAAATAAATCAACCAAAAAATCCATTTTTTTCACCCTCTCTATATTTATAGATTAATTATCAATTCAACCCAGATATAGAAAGAGTAAAGGTTAAATTGAATGGTTTTTAGGTGATGTAAAAACTAAGTTAAGTCTGCAAATAATACAATTATACCAACCTATCTTAGTTATTTTATTCATACTTTATTAAATAATAATCACTTTAAATATTTTATGATATTTAAAAACTAACAAATTAATAATAAATGTCACTTAAAAATGTCCAAAAATCAGTTGTTTTTTTCAACTTCTTTTTCAAAAAATTCTTTAAATTTTTGAAGTCCAGTTATATCCATCTTAGCACCTGTAGCATGTTCATGCCCACCACCTGTTGCACCTACAATATTTTTAATAGCTTTTTGTGTTATTAAAAGTATATTGATATTTCCCCTTACAGAAACATTAGCAATATCTCCTTTAAGATAAGCAACAATTATAACCTTCCCAGGAAATCTATAATAAAGTTCATTAGAGATATCTGCACTCAAACTTAATTCACCACCATATTGAAAAAATATAACTTTTTTAGATGATCTTGCAAATTTCTTTGCTTTATCAAGTAAATTTTGATAAGATTTATTTATTTGTTCATATCTTCTTATTATCTTAAAATTTTTTTCATTTTCATTTAAAATATCATAAGGAGAGCTAACATTAATTAATAAATTTATCATAGAAATCACATTTGTAGTTCTATCTTTAAGCCCGAAATTTAAAATCATAATTAATTTTCCAAAACGAGTTTCATACAAAACCTGAAATGGAGAGCTAATTCCTAACTTATACAATTCAGGTTCTTTTTTTGCAAACTCCTCTGCAAATTCTGGCATAAAATTATCTGAAATACAACCAATAAGAGCCAACCACATGTCTTTTTTATTTTCAATAATCTTATAAGCAAGATAAGAAGTAGGTTCACTCAATCTTTTATTATTTAAGGTAGGATTATAATAACTAACATTTTCATAATCAAAACTAACAGGTATATTATGATGATCAATCCAAACTAAAGGTAAATTCTTACTTTTTATTTCATCAATAAAACTTTTAGATATCTGAGGTTTATCTAAAACAAAAACATAATCTGAATTAAATTCATCAATTCTGCTTATATAACTTTCATCAAGTTCTGGAAAAGACTTGATTGGAACACCACGACCTCGACCAATATATCTTCTAAAAAGCAGAAAAGCCATCAATCCATCACAATCATTATCAAAAAAGAAAATAGGATTTTGTGCCTTCTCAAGATGTTCTCTTATCTCCAATACTTGTTCTTGTGTCAACATTAAATTCAAAAAAAGGATAGATTAATAAATGTTATTAATCAATTGATACAATCCATAAACCTCTTTTTCCCAAATCACAAATTTAAAATCCGAAAATTCTTCAATAGGATTACTAATCTAAGGATGTGTGTTAACAAAAGACGTTTATTAATTACATAAAATTAGTTTAAACACTTAGTTGAATTTTGAAATTAATTTAAAAGAATTTTAGAACATATTTGTTACCATCATCAAATAACTACAAAACACAAAATTTAAATAGTTAAAAAATATAAAATAAACATGAAAAAAACTAGTAGAAGAGATTTCTTAAGGGAAGCAGTATCAAGCATAGGTTTAATTTTAGCTGGAAGTTTTGCTGGTTGTGCAACAATAGATAAAACAAAAGAAGATGATTTAATTGAAAAAATTGAAGAAATAGATGTTATTAATGTAGATACTATTGATCCAAATACTAAAGACTACTCAGGCTACACAGTAATTAGATATAGAATAGGAAATGAATGGTATTCTTCAGATTATGAAGATCCTTTTTACAAAAAAATTACAGAAGAACTTCCAAAAATACAAAAAAGAGTAAAAAAACTAAAAAATAAAGAGTAAAAAATAAAAAAGGAAAAGTAATTATCTTGCTTTTTAATAATTTAACTTTCTAACAAACAGTTTCACTTTGTTTAATAATATCTCCCTCACAAGCCCACTTCTTGCATAAATTAAGTGCAGTATTTTCATCTAATTCTCCGACTTTTTCCAATAATGCTTGACAACTAATTATATTGAACGAAGATCCACGATGATTTGCCATAATACTATTCTGTGTTGATTTAAAAAGATTTTCGGGAACTGGAAAAGAAAGATCATTCCTCAAACCCCAGATAGTCCAACAATTTAATTCATCAACATTTTCAAATTTATTGCAATCAGAATTATCTACATTTGGGCCAGTATTTTGTATAGATCCAGGATACCATCTACTTTCATACGGAAGAGAATATTCATCAGCTAAACCACCTAGCTGATGTCCTAACTCATGAGCTAAAACTCGAATGTCAGAATCAAACGCAGCACCTATAAAAACTGCGTTTGCTTGAGGAGAATGATATGCAGTTTTAATTAAGTAATTATGTATAACTGGATCATTTGTATCAGGGCAAGTTTCTCTTACTAGCGAAACCATTTCCCTTTGAGTTTTAATATCCAAATAAACACGTGAATTAATAGGAGATTTATAAAGAAAAGGAATAATAAAATTATCAAATTTAACTTGAGCAAATTGAAATCTTATTTTATTTGTCTCATCCAAATACTTAAAAGGTTGTATCTCTACAAGGCTATCAACTATATATTTAGCAGATTGTAATGGTATTGATCCTGCAAAAGTAATCACAGTTCCTTCTTCTCCTCCCCTTAAACTTAAACAAGAAGTACATACACTCTGTTTAGGTCGATAATATTTTGCTATTTTACATTCATAATTAAATGCATTAGGATATTGCATTACACACTGCTGCGCAGAATAACATTCACTACACAAACCATGATCATTACAATAAGGAGTAGAAGGAGCACATTCAGGATTTTCCTCTTCTGGTTCTGCAGTATCTACATCATTTATGCATTCAAAAACAGTTCCAGGCCAATAAGGATCAGGATAATTTCCCCATAGAGCTCCAGATACTTTATCTCCTATTGGAGAACTTAAAGTTCTACAGTAATTATCACTAAACCTTCTTCTGTCTCCTGCAAGAGTATCAGATATTTCTCCAAAATCTGAACGTGCATATTCTATTGAAACCTCAGAGTCAAAATTTTTTGTAGACCATATTGGAACACATGAACACCCTACTGAACTTACCGTAGGTCTAATTTCATAAGGTATTGACAATTGATTATAATTTTCATAAATAAAACAAATACCATCTGATGAATACACTGATTGTGGAGTAATACTTGGGCTTTGAGCAAAAATAAAAAATGTCTGACTAATTAAAACTAAACTTAAAAATGCTATCTTAAAAAATTTTTCGTTTAACATCTGTTAGTTGAATTTAATATTATTGATGCAACCACTTTATTATTATAATTATTTCTAATAGACACAAGATTAATATTACTTCCACAAGGTATAATTATTTGTTCTCTTGGTCTAAGATCACATTTTCTATAATCCACAACCCACTCACCATTATAATTTGTCCAACAATTTTCAGGCGGAGTAGTAAATATATCAAGCTCTCTAATATCAAAAGTATAATTTGTAATTAATTTCCGTCTAAAAAAACTACCACTAAAAAAGTTAGCTACATAATTTTCTGAATAATTCACTGTTCCACCAACAAATTCTTCAAATTGCTCCACTTTACTCTTTTCAATATTTTCCAATAAAAGCCTATTTTGATTTTCATAAATTAAATTTATTTTAAGATACTCTAAAAGTCTTTGAAAGCTATATCCTGTAGTTGAAGCGAACACTTTATCAGAATAATAAAGTAATATTCTATTGTTAATCTCATCGTTAAATCCCATTAAAGGATATTCATCAACAGGCAACAAATATAATCTAAGCTCATCTGTCTTTTCTGTAAAGTTATTATTATTTAACTTATAAACAAAAAAACGATTTTTGTCAAATAAATGAATCGATGGTGAAATAAATACTGAATCAGTTAGGTTAAAATAATATCCTGTAACTGGTTTAAAATCAGAAGGCAAACCTAGCGAAACTTTAGAAGTTGTTTTATCTATCCAGCCACCATTACCGTCATTAAAAGAAGGATTATAAATGTAAAGTCTTCCATCTTTATCCCACAAGTTAATTCTTCCTCCACCAAAAGGATGAGAATATCCTACAACTGGTTTAAATCCATAGGGCAAACCTGCTAAATTTTGTGCAGATGTTTGATTAGTCCATCTATTACTGCTGGGATTACTATTATTATAAACAAATAATTGTCCATTTTTATCCCATAAATGTATTTTACTTTCATTAATATTATAATATCCTACAACTGGTTTAAATCCATAGGGCAAACCTGCTAAATTTTGTGCAGATGTTTGGTCAAGCCATTGTTTAGAAACAGGATTATAAATGTAAAGTCTTCCATCTTTATCCCACAAGTTAATTCTTCCTCCACCAAAAGGATGAGAATATCCTACAACTGGTTTAAAATCAGAGAGTAAACCATAACTATTATAAACAGCACTTCCAGTAAGAGATTTATATGAAAGTAAAAGTAAAAGGCAACCAAGAATTAAAAGAGTTATTGATCCAAAAATAATAAAAAAAACTCTTCTCCTTTCTTTCTCACCTTTTTTCATATACTAAATAAAAAATGAATCTTAATAAATATTCCTTTTTATTTCTTCCATTTTATTCCAAGAAGAAAATAAATAACTGTAACAGTCAAAGCACCTGCAACAAACCAAGCCCAAGGTTCACTAAACAACCTGAGAATTCCACTTTGCTGGCTAAAACAAACAGCCTCTTCAGCAAAACTCGGCAGATTAATAGTCTCTGAATAAGCTACAGATTCGAGATTTTTACTTAAATTTTGTCCTGCAACAACAGAAAAATCTGATGCAACATTTAAACTTTTATTTGAAGCTTTTTGAACAAAACTATTTGAAAGTAATTTAATAAAAATTGCTGCAATACTTGTAATTACAAATGTAGCAATAAACTTTGTTGAATTTGAACTTTTAGGACTTATTAATATTTTTTTATTTGCAATCCTATATTTAAGCATTTTTTTACCTCTTAAACTCCAGAGAAAGTTACTTGACTTTTCAATTAAACCAGATTCTAATAATTTTTTAATATTATAATTAACAGTATTCGGAGCTAGGTTAATAGATTCAGCAATTTCACTCTCACTCGCTTCTCTTTCAGCAAGAAATTCAAGAATTTTTTTAGCAGTCTTATTTGATAAAACTTCTGCTAAAACCGAAAGTTTTTCATCATCCAAAGAAACCATAACATATTTTTTGTTACTCATTTTAATTTATTAGATAAAATTTAAAATTAATATTCAGGATAATAACCATAATTTGTAAAAGGTAATTTAACACTATTTAATTCACTTAAGTCCGATATTTCATTAGCTTTTATTTTACTTTGTGAAACTGTATAAAGAACATCATCCATATACAAACTTCTTTGTATCTGCTTGCCATAACCATATTTAAGATTTTCAACATAATCGACTCCTCCTGGAAAATTATCAACTTCATAATCTGATCTAATACTGTTTAAATTTTCAGCTCTCCACTCCCCAGAACCGTAATAACTTCTATATTCGCCCTCTTTGCCTAAAGAATATTTAATCCAAACATTTCCAATAGAATCTATTCTTTTTGCACCAATAGGTTCATCTCTTGCAGCTCCATATCTAATTCCAGTATATTCTTCAGTATGAGTAATTTTTCCTTTAACACTTATTCCTTCTAAATCAATATTCAAAACATAAGCTCCATTCCAAACTTGCTCTCCGTAAGTATGATCAGTCAAGCAATACTCATAACTTCTATAATCACTTGTTTCTTCAGCACTACAATTTCTATATTTTGTTTTGTTAATCTCAGCAAGAGTTATTGGCATAACAAGCATATTTCTTTTCTTATCAAGCAAAAAAGCTTTATGATCTTGCAAAGCTAGACTATCTGTTCCTCTGTCACCAATAACTATCTTACCAACTTCTTTAGGATTTTCAACATCACTAACATCAAACAAAGACACCTTAACTCCCTGATACCATGCAAAATCAATATTTCTTCCTGCAGACTCTTCAGCAGTCGGAGCTGCAGTTTCTTTTCCAACACCAATAATATGATTTTCATCATAAGGATGCAAATAATCAGAGTATCCTGTTATCTTAAGATAACCTAAAACTTTTGGATTTTCGGGGTCTTTAACATCAATAACAAATAAAGGATCAATTTTCTTAAATGTAACAATATATGCTCTATTTCCCATAAATCTTGCAGAATAAATACGTTCTCCATGTGCTAAATCTTCAACTTTTCCAATTATTTCTAAATCATTATTTAAAATATAAAGATGGTTTAAGCTATTTCCATTCCAAAGATCTCCAGTTGTTGTTGCAATCCTAAAATTTCCATTATATTCATCCATCGAAAACTGATTTAAAACATTTCCAGGAACTTCACCAGTACTAACATACTTAATTTTATCTTTATCAATATTTATTTTCCCAATAACAGTTTTATCTCTCTTCTTTTCAATCTGAACATTAAAATTTTCCTGTGCTTCCATAAAAGATTTATCAAAGTCTGCTTTTTCATCTCCAGTTAACGAATCAGAATAATCCTTAACAAGTTCACTAATCTCGTTTAGTTTATCTGAATTAGACTTACTTGATGCAAGTATTACATTTACCTTTATTTTTTCGTCAGTTGGAAGAATCTTCAAATAAACTTCTTTAACTTGTTCATCAAAATACTCTTTATATCCTGTTCTTTTTCTAGAAGTTAAATAAACATTATCTTGAGAAACATAAATAATGTCTGTAGAGCCTGTCAAATAAGCCTTACTCTCAAAATCATTTCCATCAATTTCTAATGCTGAAACTAATGTATAAACATAGCTATAATCAACATAATCAAAATAATAAATATCATTGGGCATTAAAGAATTTTTAACACCATCAACTGAATAAACTGGAAAATCTGGATTGTTATAGTTTTGAATGTATTTATTCGAAATCAAATAAACATAATTTCCAATCATTCTTGAATCTCCATAACTTCCATCAACTGAAACATTTTTAATCAAAATTGGATTTTTCCTGTCAGAGATATCATAAATAAATATATTCGTTTTTGGTGTGATTGAATATCTCCCACAGTCATAACAAAAATCTTCTGGAACAAGCTGTGTATCTACAGAAACTACAGAATCCATAGGTGTAACTTCAATTTGTTCATAACCGTTAGAAAAAGTAATTAATTTTTCATCATTAATAAATATTTGATTAACATTACTGATATTTATTTGACTAACTATTTTCATACTATCTGCAGGAAAAGCTTCAACAATAACAACATTTCCATTTAACACAGTATAAATATACTTTCCGTCATTTTTAACAATATCTGCTTCATCAACACCTTCTACTTGGATGTTTGTAGTTGAATAATCACTTGCAACTGAACTTGCACCAGCACTTTCAGAATTATCTCGTTGCACTGTAGGACTACTTGTAGAACTACTTGATTTCAAAACACCCCCAAACATCTCAGCACTACCATAAGTATAAAGATCATCTGAAATCCTGCTATTTTTCAAAAAATCAGTAATCTCATCATAAGAACTAAATTGTTTTATTTCAGTAACATTAGTATTTGGTTCAAAAGGATTTTCTTGATTTAGATATGGCCAAAAAATATAAAGTCCAATTCCAATAAATAAAAACACAACTGCAACTATTCCAACAATTAAACCAATCAATAATGCACTTCCTTGATTTGATTTAATTAAGCTACTCATAATCATATATTCTAATATATACTTTATAAATGATTCTAAGACTTCAAATGAAATTGAAACAATAATTCATTAAAAATCAATATCTTCAATAAACAACAAATAACTTTTTAAAGTAAAAATACATAATAAAAATATGAACAAGTGGCTTGAAATTTTAATAGGCTTGTTATTGGTGATAAATGCCCTTCTTGTAGGATTTGGGCTATATCCTTACACCGAAAGCTGGAGCGAAGCAACTTGGATTGTGATTAAAGGAGGAATAGTTTGGGGTGTGTTTTTTATTGGCCTACTATTCTTAATGCTTGGAATAAGTGATCTTAAAAATTAACAATCCAAAACCTAAACCAAAATCTGAATATTTTACTTTTTTATTTAATTAGTTAATTAAGTTAATTATATTATGAATTAAAAAATTAGATGGAAAATTTAACAATAAAAAATTTTACAAGAACCCAATTCTCAGCAAGCTCTCCACCAGAGATATTTATTGGGAGAAAAAACTATCCAAATATTTACACTGGAATACTTGCACCACCAGACAACTCAGAATCAGATACAGAACAGCTAAGCAGTCCAGAAATTTGGTTTAAAAAACAAGCAACAATTAATGAAATAACTAATTTTAGAAATCAGTTAGTTTATTCAAGATTTAAAACAAATATAAAAACACTAAGCAAAAATCAAAAACTAGATTCTTCATTAAATCAAATTGCAATGGCCAAAAAATCAGTAAGAGCAGAATTCTTTTTAAAAAAACCACCAAAATTTTCACCAATAAAAGAAGATCATATCCCCTTTATTGGAAATCCTGCAGAATTAACTAATGTTAATATAGAAGAAAATCCAAAAATTGATCCAAAAATTGATTATGTAGTTAATGATACTCGCCTAAAATCCATGATAGCAATACAAGAACTTTACAAAGGAAAAATTGAAGTAAGTAATATAATAAAAGTATTATCAGCAGGGCTATTAGGAATAAAAGATAATAGAAAATTAGTGCCAACAAGATGGGCAATAACTGCTGTTGATGACACTTTATCAAAAGAAATGCTTAAAAAAATAAGATATTTCCAAGAAATAAATGAAATCTTGTTGTTTAATGGAACTTATCTTGGGAATCATTATGAAGTTCTACTACTTCCGGATAAATTTTCATTTGAAGTAATTGAAACCAGTATACCAACACTCAATCTCACAGAAAATATAATAAATAACTTAGAATTCTGGCAAGATTATGAAGGATTTTATCACAGAAAAACGTATGCTTCAAGTGTAACAGGTGCATATTACGTAAACCGTCTTGCTCTATGTGAATATTTCCTAAAGATAAATAGACAAGCTTCATGTATTTTTTTTCGTGAAACAACACCCGAATATAATGTACCATTGGGTGTTGGAATTTTAAGAGAACTTTCACGTGATATTTTCACAAAAAATCCTGAAAAATTTAGCACAATTAATGAAGCATTACAAGTAGCTCAAAAAAGAATGCATATTCCTATAAAAATAATGAAAGACAAATCTCTTTTGCTCAAAGAGTATAAAAAACAAAGAAGATTAAGTGATTGGACTTAAAAATTAAATTATCAAATCAAAAAATAAAGTATTTCTTTTAAACTAAAATAACACTTAACTAACTAATAAAAAGATTAAACTTGTCTCAATTATTGCTGCAATTAACAAAAGAGGAATAATAACAAAAACAAGCACCCTAAATGACTCCTTGACAACTTTTTTTATATAACTTTTAATATTTTTTGAAAAAATAAATAAACCTAATTTCAATCCAAAAGAGATTGATAAAAAAATAGCGGGTAATTCAAATACTCCATGTGGAAAAAGTCTAAATAAACTTAAAAAACCTAATGATGAAACAGATTTTTCAAATACAAAACCTAAAACATAACCATTAGAGATAATTGTAAAAAAGGGGAAAATACTAAAAAAAATTCCAAGAATAATTGAGAAAAATGAAACTGAAAGATTATTTCGAAATATAAATATAAACATTTCAATAAAATTAAGATCTTTTGTTTTCTGAAGAAGTTCTTCAATTGTCTTTTTAACAATTTCAGTAATTTCAGGTGTTTTAAAAAAATATCCCACAATACACATAAACAAAAATAAAATTATTGTAAATAAAATATAATATCTACAATCTTTAATAAAATTCAAAGAAGCTAAAAAATTGTTTTTATCATTCTTAAAATAAATATACAAAGAAGTATAACTTAAAATTATACCTAATAATCCAAAAAAGAATAAGAATAATCTTCTTCCGTAAATAAATTCACCAAAATAAGAAAATAATAAAAAAACCAATCCTAAAAAAAATAATAAAATACTACCTTTATTCAAATTTTTAATTTTCTTTTTCATGATGTAATGATGTGTTTACTAAGTAATTTAATTTTATTAGGGTATTTTTTTCTTAAATAGATACCATAAACAAAACCTGAAACAAATCCTCCAAAATGTGCTATGTTTCCTATAGGTAAATCAACAAAAAAACCAACAATTATTAGGGGTAATATTGCAATCAGCGGAATTGACCAAAAAGGGATTTGTAAAGGTAATGCAAGTTTAGTCCATTTAGATTTAAAAGAAAAAATTGCCAATATCGAAATAATAAAATAAATGTTAATTACTAAACTTAAAATTCCACTTAAATTTGTAGAAATATTCAATTGATTAATTAATACTTCAAATATTAAAGCAATTAAAGGACCAACAATAAGATATACTTTAGCTTTAGGTGTTAAAAGTGCCAATAATCCTAATAATCCAAAAATTGCGCCAGAGGCACCCACCCCTGAAATAAATGGATCTCCAAAAATTTTATTCCAAAAAGGAATCATACCAAAATAACCTGAAAAAATTGCAAATAAACCTCCAGCAAAAAGTCCAGATATTAAATAAAATATAAAAAATCTTTTTCTTCCAATTATTTTTTCAACAAAATTTCCAATAAAAAAAAGAGAAAACATATTAAAAAAAAGATGAGCAAGATTAGCATGCATAAACATACTTGTAAAAATAGTCCATAACTTATTTCCAACAACAAAATCAGCAGGTTTAAGTGCAACATAATCAAATAAATTTGGAATAAAAGATAATTTTAAAATCCAAACCACTAAAAAGATTAAAACATTTAATACTATAAGAAAGGTTGTAATGCTAATATTTTCAAAAATAAGTGATAATCCTACTTTGGATAAATTTCTCCTAGTATATTTTCTAAAATCACTCATATCTATTTTTTCTTTTTGCTTATTTTCTTCTTAAAATTTTTTTTACTAATTTTTACTAATTTCTTTTTAACTTTTAAGTTTATTTTAGCTCTTAATTTAGCATTTTTTTGTCTTTCTTCTTTAGCTTTTTTCTTCTTAGTTAATAATTCTCTCTCAAGTTTTTTTCTTTTATCTTTATCAATTATTTCTAACTCAGAATTAATTTCATCTAACTGTTTTCTTAATTTATTTATACTAGAATTTAGGTCATTTAAGGATTTTTTATTATCATTTAGTTCATAAACTTCTCCACATTCTAAACATGTAAAATTGTGTAGTAATGCATTCTCTTCTGAAATCTCAGAATTGCACGTCTTACAAATATAAAATCTTTTAACTTGTCTACTCTTAAGTTGATGTTCTAATTGTTCAATTTCTTTAATCAAACTCTTTTGTAAAAAAAGTAATGCTTTTTCAATATTAAAAGTCCAAAAATAAGTATACCAACCTTTTCTTTTGTCTTTTTTTCTTGTAAAAGAAACAAGACCTTCATCAGAAAGTTTGTAAAGTATATTTCTTGTTTGATTAATTGTTAAATTTAATTTCTTTGCAATTAAAAATTCATTAACATTCTTCTTATTAAATAATAATTCAACTATTTGACCTGTATTCTTTCCAGCAACGATTAAAGCAACATCTTTAAGAAAATCAATTTTCATAAAATTAAAATAAAACTACACATTAAATATCTTTCTATTAAAAAAAATTAATAAAAAAAGTAAGATGTTACCTTTTTTAAATTAAGACAAACCTATAAATACTAAGTTTAAAAACTATATATATGGGTTTGTTTAATAAAAACAAAAAAAAAGAGGTTCAAGAAGTAGAAAGTTTACCAAATTTACCTAACCTTCCTTCAATACCGCAACCTCCTGAAATGCAAAATCAAGAATATGGATTACCTTCTTATCCAAATTCGGATATGGGATATGTAATGAACCAAAATAATGCAAAAGAAGCTATAGCTCAAAAAGGTTATAATCAAGTTCAACAAGAATACAATCCCTTCCAACAAGAATACAATCCTATTCAGCAACAATACAGTTCAGTTCAACCACAATACAGTTCAGTTCAACCACAATACAGTTCAGTTCAACCACAATACAGTTCAGTTCAACCACAATACAGTTCAGTTCAACCACAATACAGTTCAGTTCA
>Ga0116155_10000109_pt1 | contig 95877 bp, 94 predicted proteins | sample AD_UKC032_MetaG_FD_89890 | JGI IMG/M metagenome (GOLD analysis project Ga0116155, IMG submission 89890) | Active sludge microbial communities of municipal wastewater-treating anaerobic digesters from USA - AD_UKC032_MetaG | ecosystem: Engineered > Bioreactor > Anaerobic > Digestate | place: USA...
AACAATCTGGAACATTGTTCCTTAAATGGAAAAACACCAAATGAAATGTTAAAAATACTAACTATCTAATGCGACAAATGTCTGTGTACAAAACACATTATAAACTATCTAAGGCATAAAGTCAACTTCAAAACAACCCGCTGGCATGGAGAATTATTTTACTTGGCTGGCTGGGCAATAATTATTAGGCGCTTCATTGTTGTTCCCGGGGGCCAGCAGGTCATGAGCGTGAGCTGGTCGCCGGCATTTTTGTCGAGATATTTTGCTTCGCCGGCCGAAACAGTTTTTTTGTCCGACACTTCGTAGCGGTATTTCTGTTTTTCGTAAAATAAATATATGTCATCTCCTTTTTCCATCTTGGAAAGAAGGTAAAAAACGGCATTGTAGCGGTTGGCTTCAAAAAAATCAGCAGTGGAATGGGCAAAAATGAAAATGTTTCCGCCTTCTCCGGGAAAGCTCGTCCCTTTGGCATGCGCTACGCCCTTGGTCAGTTCCCGCTGGTATATATCTGAATTTTGCGAATCAACTTCGGCAATGACTTTGGCGTTGGCTGAAATTTTCGGAATGACAATCCCAAAATTTTCATCCGCCGGAATGATCGCGTCTTTCGAATTGTCATTTTTTTCCTGCGCTAATTGCTCCTGGCTTTCCACTCTGGCCAGATTATTTTTCGAAGACACAACATAGCGAACTTCTTCCTGGATAACCGGATAAAAAATAAGGAGAACGAGCAAAACAGACACCGCCACAAGAGCAATGCCTGTTTTTTCCAGCTTTCCCGCATTTTTATTCCATTGGCTGATCCGGAACATCAGGCTCTTCCGGATTGTTTTTATTTTTTCCGGAACTTTTTTTATAAGCATAATAAGCTATTCCTAAAACAATAAGTGCCAAAATTATCCACAGCCAGCTATTTTTCGCCCCGGACATCAAAGAAGTTTCCCCCGCCGTTTCTCCCTCGGCTGTTTCTCCATTAATTTTTCCTTCTTCTGTTTTTTCACCAGCCACCTCCCCTTCTTCAGGTTTGGTTTCTTCCCCAGCAATCGTTCCCCCTTCAGTTGGAATGGCTCCGCTTTGGGAAGCCGAAGCAGTTGTTGTCCTAGTGATAGTCCTCGTTCGGGTTCTCGTCTTGGTTTCCACATTTGTTTCTTCATCCCCCACAAAACCCGAACCCGCTCCCGAAGCGCTCACCGCGCGGATAGCATAGAGATAATCGCCGCAGTTTCCGAGAAGATCAGCTAAACTTCCGGAAGTATTTGGCAAAATATTTACTGAAGTGGAAAAAGTTGAGGCATCAGCCGTAAATTCCCTGTCTTTGGAGCGATAGAGCTCGACTTTTGAAGTTAGTCCGTCATTGGCTGTCGTGAAAGTGACACCGCAGTTGTCGCCATCGCGGTCATAATTGAGTGGCGTCCCCGGAGCTTGGCTGTTTAGATTAACCGAAACCGGCTCGATTTGAGAATCTGCCGAGTCGCTTCCGGCTGTTGCCTTGGCATAAATTTCATAAACTCCGTCCGTATTGAAAACAGCATCGCAAGTGCCGGAATTTCCTCCCGTCTGGACAGTTAAAGTTGAAAAAACGGAAAAGTCCAGGTCGCTCGGCCCTTTTTTCCAGCAGTCAACTGTAATATTCCTTCCTCCAATAATATCTAAAACTACAAATCCGATATTAAGATTTCCGCTTCCTGTCGGCGTATCCGGCTGTTCCAGGCGGATGTTCAGAGGATTTGACGCCGCCTGGACATTTTTTCCAAATAGCATCGCTATTGAAGCCATTACCAGGACAAAAATTAATATTTTCACAACCTTATCTGCCGAAGGAAGCGCAGGATTATTATTTTTTCTCTTTCGGCTCCAAAGAATCAGTCCGATGCCAGCCGCAAAAATTGCAAGAGCCAGGATAATCCAAAGAGTATCTGAACCGGTGGCCGGAAGACCGGTGGAAGCTCCCAGAACTTTTGCCACATATTTTTTCCTGGTTTTGGTTTCCGTTTCAATTTCCGTGTCTTCATCAAGTTCCACGCGCTGATATGATCTATTTCCAGCCAAAGCAATTTTTGTTCCCACGAAATTGGTGTTGATATTCCCTGGATCAGGTTTTCCGGAAGCCGCTACAGAAAGGGCCAAAACCTGCCCCCCGCTGTCATCATCGCCCTTTGCCCAGGCATTATCCTTATATGTTCCGGCTTGCTGAGAACTTCCGACATTAGCCTTGAATTTGATCACAATTTCATCGCCGTTTTCCATACCGCCCAGTTGCCAAGTTCCCGGAGAATGATAAGCCGGATCGGGAACAGAAAGGTTCGTCGTCCCATTTTTCACAACGCTAGTGATGCTGTTAAAACTGAATCCGTTGGGCATCAAATCTTTCACAATCACGTTTCTGACATTGCTTTCAAAAGCTCGGATGGTGATGGTGTAGTCCACAATCGCTCCCGGACTTTGCAGATTCGGCCATTGATCGTTGAATTTTTCAATGGTAAGAACCGGAGGAACAGAAGGATGGTTTCCAATTTCGCAATAAACATTGTCTCCGGAAACAAGAGTCAGCGGATAATCATTGTCGCTGTCTATTGCGCTTTCGCTCTCAAATAGTGCGACTCTTTGTTCATCTTGGGAAAGTTCGCAGGATATATTTGTCTGTTTCCATCCGGTTTGGATGTTTTCAGAAAGTTTGTAATCTCCAGCCGAAAGGTTTTCAAAAACCGATTGCCCGCTTGCATCTGTTTTTTGCGTCATTCCAGAACCGGAAGCAATATTATCAAGAACAATATCCCAGTCCGGCATGGCCGCTTCCCCGTCATCCCAAATCCCGTTTTCATTGTCATCGCTATATTTTATGACAGTTACAGTTCCTGTTTCTGGGACTGTTTCCTGATTTCCAAAAAATTTTCCTGAAAAAATTTCTCCCGAGCAGTCAATTTCTATTTTATAGCACTTTGCGCCTTCATCAGTTGCTCCGGAGTTGTTATCAGCCACGCCCCATCCGCCTGTTCGCGCAGTTTGCTGCCAACCTCCCGGCATAGCTTCGCAGATATAATAAGTTCCGTATTCAAGACTATCAAAAAAATATTTTCCAGTTTCTCCGCCGCTGCCGGAAGTTGTCTTTTCTCCTGCTTTCTGCCAATCGGAATTATAAAGCCGGATAGTCCAATCGTTCATGAATTCTTCTCCCCAATTCTGCCACCCGTTGCCGTTTAGATCATTAAATTTTCTTCCCTGAACGCTTCCCAATTTGAAATTTCCAAAATTTTTGTCAGAGAGATCTTCTCCGTTCAAAGTTATGTCATAGCATTGACTGTCTCCGGGCATAGTCTGCATCCAGCCAGTTACTTGAATTTCACAGACGCGGTATGTTCCAGCTAAAAGACCTGGAAAAGAATAATCTCCGTATCTATTGGTTATTGTGCTGGTTTCCCCCGCATCAAAAACTCCGTTACCATTGCTATCGATGAATATCGTCCAGCCCCGCATTCCCGTCTCGCAGCCCGGCTCAAAAATTCCATCCGCGTTGCAATCTTCAAACTTTTTTCCTGAAATTGAACCCTCCCTTTCAGTCTGGCAAGCCGCGCTGCATCCATCGCCGGAAAGCAAATTGCCATCATCGCATTGTTCATAATCCTGATTTATTATTCCGTCTCCGCAAACTGGCAAAACTACATTTTGGCAGACATTGCTGCAGACGTCATTATCAACACTGTTCCCATCGTCGCACTGCTCGGAGCCGTTTTTAATCGCGTCCCCGCAATATTCGCCGGAATTGCAATTTCCCCAGCCGTCACAGGTATTTAAGCAATTTTGACTTCCTAAATATCCTGAAACCGCACTGCAAGACTGAGATCCTCCATCACAAGTTTCTGATCCATTGATAATCCCATCTCCGCAATATAAAGTTGCCCCCCCGCAATCATTGGCCGAACCAGGCGTAGGATTATTAGTAATTATCCATGATCCAGTTCCATTAGGACAACGACTACCTGACTGGCTGCCACCAGGCGCTGTTAAATTTGATCCTGTTTCATCTCCATACAAGATCTCATCTACAATATTATCACTTGGATCTTTTAATGTAATCGTGTCGCCACTATTATTTAGCCAATTCGTTTTTTCTATCTTTAGAAAATCATTTCCAGAAATAGAATCAGAATCTGAAAAAGTGTATGTTTGAGCTGGGGTGTTATTATCAAATAATAATTTCCAACCGGCCAATGAAGCAGATGAATTATCTTTATTATAAAGTTCTACCCATTCAGGATTAGAATGTGAAGAAAATTCATTTATCACAATGTCCGGCGTTGCTCCAGTCGCAACCATAACCGTAAAATGATCAACATTCTCAACTTCCACTTTGTCCTTGCTGACATCTACGTTCTTCCCATCGAATTTTTTCAAATCGTTTTTGCTGATTTCCGAATTTTTTACTTCACTTGCCGTTTTTTCTATATAATAAACATTCTCAACTTCCCTATTCCCCGGCAAAGTAAAATCATATTCAAAATCCCCGTCTTTCATGCCAGTCGTCAGGTCGTAGGCGTATTCCGTAGCGGGATAGATTCCTTTTGGAAAATCCATTTCAGCAGTCTTTATCCGCTCAATCTTCAAAGTAGAAAGTTTTGCGGGATCAGTCGGAAGGCAGGTGAAAGTCACTGAAACCTTGTCGTCCAGCGGAAACTGGTATTTTATCCCCAGTTTAACCGGATTTTTGGTTTCAGCTGTTCCTTTTTCCTTATTGGCTGTCCAATCTTCAGCAGAATTGTTTTTTATTTCCGCTCCCTCCGGCAGACATTCCTTTTCCTGGATTTTTTCGAGCTTTTTTGGTTCTTCTGCCGAAGGTTTCTCGTCAAATACTGCTTCAGGAGTAATCAGCCCTTCTTCGACAGGCGGCAAAATTAGCCCGGTATCAGCCGGTTTTTCATCTCCAGTTTCTTCCTTGGAAGCACCAGTTGGGACGCTTTCGGGCTCGACTTTAATATTTTCATCTTTTAATCCAGCTGGTTCCGTTGATATCTTTGTTTTATCGCTCGGAGCTTCCAGCTTGGGTTCCTCTTTCAATGTTTTTGGTGTTTCTTTTTCCGCTTCTTTAGCCTCATCTTTCTTGTCTTCGCTTTCTTCCTTCGCCACAGAGCTGGAATCAGAAGCAGGACTTTCTAAATTAGCTTCCTCGGCAATCACCGCCGCAGGAGCAAAAAGAGCTCCGGTCGCTAAAGGAACACTAACAGACTGAAGAACCATAAGCATAATGCCAAAAGTATGGATTCCTTTTGATGCCACTTTTTTCGCCTTTTTCTTGATTTTTTTCATTTTTTTGAATTATTAGGATTTATTAAAGATAATAAAAAAAGCCAATTAAAATTAATCAGTATAGATTGACTAACTTTAATCGGCTTGCCAAAACAAAATTTGACCAAGTAATTTTCACCCGTATTTTTTCCCGAATTCTCCCCTTCCTCTAGAATTCCAGAATGCTAGTTTTTATTTTACCCCGTAGAATATCACGTAGCTTTAGATCCGATTCATAGAACCTTATTCCACCGGGATTTCCTCTTTCCCATATTAACAAAGCAGTAATTTATGTCAATAGTTTTGGCTTGACAAAAGGAAAATACGTGGTTTTATAAAATAGCTTCCTGGACAAATCTGAAAAAGTATGCTATAAAAGCATAACGGTCTTTAACAATCAGTTTTTTAGTCCCCTCTTTTCGCCTTATGTTTGGGCCAAGAGACGGGGCTAAAATAAATTCATTTCAAAATACCAAAGGAGGAATCATGGATATTTTATGGAAAATTAAGTCTTGTTTTATCAAAAAGTTCGAACCGGAATACAACGGGTTTGAGCTTCAAAATTGGGAAACGTTCGGCTTGTCTAAAAAAGAAGTCGAGACCAGCCGTGACTGGCTGGGTACATATTTGGCAGTGGCTTTCATGATGATTGTCGCCGGACTGCTTAAGTATTTCCGGCTTCAGGACAATTTCACGCAGGACATTCTTAGGCCAGAATGTTTTGTAATTTCAACTTCAGGTTTATTGGTAATTTCTTTCTTGACAGATTTTAACCTCCGGAAATTGGCAGTTTTGGTTTTTATTGGACTCATCATCATTTTTCTTTAAAAAAGGAGAATTTATGAGATTCCTGGCCATTACAGCTTTTCTGGTTTTTCTTTTGCTGGCAATCGCGTCGCTTTCGGCCAGCGAATGCATGGCAGCCGGCCGTCTCAATTTTGTTATGAGACAACCTCCTCCCAAGCAAACGATAATTTACCCGGTTTTTTGGATGGTTCCGGAGGAACCATCAAGAAAACCGATTACGATCTGACCGGGCTGGCGCTAACGCGCCACCCGGTTTTTTTGTTTTCGAAAAACAAAACATCCCAATTTCTTGAGATGATTTTTGTGTAGCCTCTCTCGAGGAGAGTAAGACAAGGATTCTTGCCTTTGATTGTTTTTTAGCCTAGCCTTTCAGCCTCGGCTTTTTGTTTTTTATTTTTGTTTTTACCCCCTTTCTCTTCATTCAAGCTTTCAATTGTAAATGCACAGAGAGAGGGTAAATTTTTTTATTTTAACGCAGCCGCTGGATCTGTTTTAAATATTTTTCCAAAATTCAAGTTTGCCATAATTGTCTTTGCAGCTTCAAAAATAAACGCGGAGGGCATGAGCAAAAGAGCAAACAGCATAGCTGCCATTGAAACCATCTGGAGAGCTTTGAAAGCTGTGTTTGCGTTTTTTGCGAAATAATTTTTCACGTCGGAAAAATAATTATTTCCCGCTTCGTTTTTTTCATAAGCTTCCTTATCCGCGCCAAAATTTTCCATCTTTTCTTCTTTGACTGAAAGAACCGTCGGTGCAATTTTCTGATCCTCTTTTAAAACATCTTTTTTCTCTTTTCCGCTGAAGTTTTCTTTTTTATTCGCAGCTTCCCCTGCTCCGGCTAAAGTTCCAAATTCCTGGACGGTTATGATCGCCATCTGCTTGTTGATCTCTCCTGCCCCGACCGCCACTCCGATTTCGAAAAATTTCGGGTTCATAATATTTTTTTTGTGAGTCGGGCTTTCCATCCAAGCTTTGTGCTGGCCTTCAGCCGTCAAAAAATTTATAGCCAGATTCTCTCCTGCGTATTTATAGTCATATCCTTCTTTTTCAAACCAGCTCCAGGGAGTCGCTCCTTTGGGGGAAGTATGGGCGAAATAATTATTCTTAATCATATCGTCTAATTTGTCCCGGGCAATCTTATTCAGGGTTTCGTTTTCGTTAAGATCGACTAATCCTTCGTCATTTCTTGAACCATTGACCAGATTAATCACTCTGGCAGCAGTGATTTCACTTGCATAAGCCAAGTCGACAAAAATAGAAAAAACCAATATGAATATAAAGGCAAATGAGATGAGTATTATTTTTTTGTTTTTTATTTCCATTTCATTCGTATATTAGTATATTTGTATAAAATTCGTAATTCGTAGAGAGAAACAAAAAACGGGCTTCTACACCCGTTATCTTGGCTCTTTTGAGCCTGCTGCACCCCTATTATAGCACGATAGGGATGAAAAGTCCAGTGTTCAATCATTGACCACGATGCCCAAAATGATCGAGCACGTCATAATAAGCGGTCCGGTAAAAATTACCATCGCTCGCCCGAGAGAAGAAGAATTTTTTTTCCAAACTTCCTTTTCCCCCTCCAGAGCGGAAAAGAATTCTTTCTTGATATTTTTCATATCTTTATTCCTTTCTTTCTATCGTTTATATCCAGATGCCAGGGCCTCCTGAATACATTCCAGCTTTTCACAGATATAAAAAACGACTCCGTCTTCGCTCCAGTATGGTTTGGTATACCCATAGTCTCCACAACTGGAGCATTGCCCAAATTCGCCGGGACTAGCTAGAATACAAACAATGAAAGCAAGGAACAAAAAAACAGCAACACCAAACAGAATAATCAAATCCAGCAGCATCGCAACATCCTCCTTATTTTTTTATTTCCAATAAAATATCCTGATCTTCAATGGCAAATTTCCTTGAAAGGTCAGGACTGTTAATTTTTTTATTTGTTAAAGAATTTGCCAAAGTTTCTTTGGCAATTAAATCGCCGAATTTTTGGAAAACTGACGACCAGCCATCATAACCTATTTCAATCCGGTTGTCAACCTCATACCCAGCTTCCTTCCGCATTTCCTGAATACTACGAATTATCTCGCGGGCAATGCCTTCGAGCTTGAGATCTTCGGTAATTTCAATATCTAAAGCTATTAAACCATACTTTTCATCGTATGGAAATTTTCTTTGATCATCTGATAACAAACCAAGTTTTCTTTTGTTCTTGTCTATAAAATTTGCGACTAATTCATTGTCAAACTGTTCTTTATTATTAGTAATTCTAATGCCCTTGATGTTTAACTCTTCACAAATTATAGAAATAAATTCTTTTTCAAATTTAATTTTTGTATAAATATAAGCTTCCGTCAAAGGTTGTCTGACTTTCAACTTATATTCTGCTCTAGTTGCCAATCCTTGGGAAATTATATTTCTAACTGCCGCCATTTCCTCGTTCAATTTTTCATCAATCAACTTTTCATCCGCCACCGGAAAATCAGAAAGATGGACAGAAACAATATCCTCCTCGCCCGCTTGCGGGAGAGGATGTCCCGAAGGGACAGGAGAGGGATTCACAAGATTGCGATAAATCTCATCCGCAATGAACGGCGTAAACGGCGCCATCAGTTTGGAAATGATCACCAAGACATAGTGCAGCGTTTCATAAGCCTCATTTTTGTCAGTATCATTTTCCGATTTCCAAAATCTTTTCCGGCTCCGGCGGATATACCAGTTGGAAAGATTGTCGACAAAAGATTCAACTGGCTTTGCCGCGCCATAAACATCATATTTTTCCAGCTTTTCATCAATTGTTTTTATTAACATCTGCAATTCGGAAATTATCCATTTGTCTAATAAATTCTTTGACTCTGCCTTTTTCTCGCTCGGCACAAATTTATCAATATTCGAATACATCACAAAAAAATAATATGAATTCCAAAGCATGCGGAAAACGCGATTCATAATGTCTTTCATGCCTTTGACATCAAACCGCTTGGGAAGCCCCGGCTGATTGATTGTATAGAGCATCCAGCGAAGCATATCTGCTCCATATTCATCCATAATTTTCATCGGCTCAACGATATTCCCTTTTGACTTACTCATCTTTTTTCCCTTGGCATCAAGAATATGGCCAAGGCAAATTACATTTTTGAAACAATTTCCCGATGGAACTTTTTTGTCTATGCTAAGCAGAGATGAGATAGCATGAAGCGTATAAAACCATCCGCGGGTTTGATCTATGGCTTCACAGATGAAATCGGCTGGATAATATTTTCCGCTTTCAATTTTTTCTTTGATTTCTTCGCTAACATCATTGGGATAATGCCACTGCGCTAGAGGCATCGAACCGCTGTCAAACCACACATCCATCACTTCCGAAACTCTTCTCATTTCCTTTCCGCAGGAACACTTGAATTTAATATCGTCGATGTATGGCTTATGGACATCATCTATTTTTTGCCCGGATATTTTTTTTAATTCCTTTATAGATTCAATGATTTTAGTTTCTCCACACTCACATTCCCAAATTGGAAGCGGCGTGCCCCAATAGCGTTCGCGCGATATCGCCCAATCTTTCACCCCGCGAAGCCACTCGCCGAATCTTCCCTCTTTGATATGCTCCGGAACCCAATTTATTGGCTCGTTATTTTTTACCAGTTTATCTGAAAGTTCACTCATCCGAATAAACCATGACGGCTTGGCATAATATATGAGCGGCGTATCGCATCGCCAGCAGAAAGGATACTCATGTTCGTATACTTTTTCTTTAAAAAATAGATTGCGTTTTTTTAAATCCTCAATGATCAGATCATCGACTTCAAACCTGTTTTTATCATTTCTTTTTTTAACTGGAATTCCTTTGCCCGGAACATCCGCATCGATTTCCCCTTTGTCATTCACTGTGAGAAGCGTCGGCAAATCATTTTCCCTTCCAGCATTGGCATCGTCTTCTCCAAAGGCTGGTGCAATATGAACAATGCCAGTTCCGTCTTCAGTTGTCACAAAATCGCCGGAAATTATTTTGTAGGCTTTTTTATTATCAGTCAGATTGTAAAGAGGTTCATAATTTAAATTTAATAGTTTCTCTCCTGTGATAATTTTTATATTGTATTTTTTTACAAAATCTTCAACACTTAACAACAAATCATCAAAATTTTTACTATTAAAATATCCATCTATTAAATAACGAACTTCTTGAAATCCAGCAGCACCTTGCATGTTTTTCCAAAAAATATCCTTAGATAAAATATAATATCCAGATTCAATTATATTTTCTTCTTTTATTTCATTATTAACTGAATAACTTCCAGAAATTTTCCCTCTACTTCTTTTTAGAATTACATAATCTATATCTTTATTTATAGCCAAAGCAACATTTCCAGGCAAAGTCCAAGGCGTCGTGGTCCAAGCTAAAATATAAGCATTACCATCAACTTCAAAATCATCTATTTTTTGCCCGTCTTTTAATTTAAATTTCACATAGACCGAATTGTCTTTTATCTTCTGATAACCCTGCGCTACTTCATGAGATGAAAGCGCCGTTCCGCAGCGATAGCAATACGGAACAACTTTATGGCCTTTATAGATCAAGCTTTCGCCTTTCTTATTTTTAGTTTTCCAGATCTGCGCAATTACCCACCAAACTGATTCGATATACTTGTTTTCATAAGTAACATATGGACTTTTCATGTCCACCCAATAAGCCATCCTTCTTGTCATTTTTTCCCAAAGATCCTTATATTCCCAAACTGATTCTTTGCACTTTCTGTTAAATTCAATAATGCTTTCGCGCATGTTCCCCTGAACAATGTTTTCGATATCCTGTTTATTTTTCAGTCCCAATGCTTTTTCCACCTGAAGTTCCACCGGAAGTCCGTGCGTATCCCAACCGGCTTTTCGCTCCACGCGATAGCCTTTCATTGTTTTATATCTCGGAATGACATCTTTGAAAGCCCGCGCCAAAACATGATGAAGACCCGGCTGGCCATTGGCCGTCGGCGGTCCTTCGTAGAAAATAAAGGATTTTTCTTCCGGATTTTTTTCTACCGATTTCTCAAATATTTTATTCTCCTCCCAAAATTTAAGAATTTCCTCCTCCATTTTGGGAAGCGAAACTTTTGGATCGACTTTTTTGAACATAGAATTGCTAAATATAATCTTATCTAAGCTTAAATCAAAATACTGAAAAAATCAATAAAAAGACCGCCCTGGATCAAATTACCAAGGCGGATGAAATCGGCAAATGGGTTAGCTGACAAACAAGTCGTTTTCTATGATACTGCCTATCTCCTTAAGCAGATCAGAGAGATTGGATGATTTGCGGGCAAAATGCCTGACTCCCATCTCTCTTGCCAGGGGCCAATATTCTTCCCGGCTTGTGTTGAAAATAATCTCAGTATGAGGAAAATTTTTGCGGATATCCGCAAGAACCACCCATGGATCATAATCTAACAGCCGAACTCCGATGATGATGATGTCCGGTTTTTCGCTAGCAATTCTTTCCATGAGACGAAAAGGCGTTTCAACCAAAACCACTGAAAAATAGCCCGCATCCCTCAATTCCTCGTTGTAAAGAAGACGGACGTGCTCTTCACTATCAACAACCATTATCTTTACCATCTTGGCCTCCTTTGCTTTTGTATTTTTCAAAAGAAACAAAAAAACTGCTCTGCAAGACCTAAAGTATTTTAAGCCTTGATTGGCAGTTTTTTATTTTCCTGTTTATTTTACGCTTTTGTAGACTTCCAGCGTTTCCCTCGCCGTCTTTTCCCAATCAAACTTCTTCACTTGTTCAAATCCTTTCTGGCGCAAATCATAGCAAAGTTTGTCATCTTTCGCCAGTTTTAGCATTGCATCAGCAATCTCCTTTATATCTATCGGGTTCACCAGAATGGCCGCGTCGCCGGCAATTTCCGGAATTGAAGAAACATTGGAAACTATGGCCGGCGTGCCCGCCGCAAAAGCTTCCAAAACGGTCGTTCCAAATCCCTCATAAAGAGACGGCATCACAAAAAATTCGGCATTTTTGAACATGGGAACGATTTCATCTCCAATTACATATCCTGTGAAAATAACATCTTTCCCAATCTCCATATCTTTAGCCATTTTTTTGTACTCTTCGGCCAGCCAACCCCTCTTTCCCGCCATAACCAGTTTGTATTCGCATTTGCCGATTTCTTTTTTCAGCTTCTCCCGCATAATTTTATAGGCTTCAAAAAGCCGGGAGATGTTTTTGACAGGTTCGAGAGTTCCTAAAAATAAAATGTATTTTGTTCCATTGTTGCTGATCCCGAACTTAGCCATGATTTTTTCCCGGCTCATTGCCGGCTCTTCAAAAAACCGCTTGTCCAGCCCTGAATAAATCACCTTCACTTTTTCACCTTCGCATCCAAAAATATCGCAGATATCTTTTTTGGTAGATTCTGATACGGCAATAACCTTATCCGCTTTCCCAACCATAAGCTTCGTGACTGCTTTAATTCTGGCCGTTTTAATTTTTGGAAAAACATCCGGCACTTTGTATGATGCCAAATCATGGACAGTCACAATCATTTTCCCGCGATAAGCCGTTGGAATCCGGTTTGTCGCTGAAGTTGAATGAACCACATCTAAATGTTCGCGAGCCAGCGTGGCTGTTCCCAAAATTTCGTTGTAGGCTCCCGGAAGATACTTCTTGTAATCTGAAAAAGGATAGAATTTTATTTTTACATTCGGTTGCTTGAATTTCTTGATGTCTTTTTCCCGCGCGTGAAAATCGAATAAAATCACATATTCGTTTTCTTTGTCAATTTGAAGCAAATGGCGGATTAGTTGATATGTATAATGCCCTACGCCAATCGCATCGCCCTTTTCCGGATTAAGTATGCTCCTGGCGTCTATTCCAATTTTCATATGTTTGGCTTAATTATTAGGGCTTTTAGCTCCTTAATTGTAACAATTATTGCCCTGCCCGTCCAGTTTCTATTTGACCCTAAAGGATTGCCTGTGTATTTCGCAAAATCCATGTTTTTTTATCATTTCCCGGTGCATTTTTGTGCCATATCCTTTGTGCTTCATAAAGCCATATTTTGGATATTTTTTATGCATTTCGCGCATTATCCTGTCCCTCGTCACTTTGGCGATAATGGAAGCCGCCGAGATTGATTTCACTAATTTGTCTCCGCCAATAATTGCTTGCTGCTCATAAGAACAATTTGGGATAATCTTATTGCCATCGACCAGTATAATGTATCTTTTCCCATGAAACACAGAGCGTGGGACATAGAAAAAATTTTTGTTTTTTAAATTTTTCCTATTTTTTGTGTTATATGTTTCATGTTTTATGCTATATGATAGCGAAGCGATTGCTTTTTTCATCGCCAAGAATGTCGCCTGCAAAATATTTATCTTGTCGATCGTTTTATGGTCACAAATCCCGATCCCGACATGGAACTGCTCCAGAATAAAATCATACGATTCTTCGCGCTGCTTTTCCGATAACAATTTAGAGTCGCGGATTAATTCCAAACTCCCCTTCTCCCCTTGGGAGAAGGTGGCCGTAGGCCGGATGAGGGAGGAATCTTTATTAAGCTTTTCTAATTTACTTAGTTTTTCCCCTCTCCTGCCCTTCGGGCATCCTCTCCCGAAGGGAGAGGAGGACTTTAACAAAACAGCGCAGGCGACTACCGGCCCGGCTAATGGTCCTCTCCCTGCCTCGTCCACACCAACCACAAAATCATAGCCTTTTTGGGCATATTTTAGCTCAAAATTGAATATTGACTGATTCTTCATAACATGGCAGAATAATATGGTGTTCTTTTTTTAATCCAAGTGAATCTTATCATGAAAGATTGATTCTTGGACAGAAAACTCGAGTTAAAACAAAAAAGAAGCTCCGGACAAACCGGGTCTTTTTTGTTTTGGAAATAAAAAAGAACCCTGACAACATAGCTCGTCTGCTCCAAAGAGTCAGTTAGCATTTTGCTGTCAGGGTCAAACCCGGCAAGTAGATTCAGTGCGGAATCTACGCCCGCCAGTCGTCCCTTCTGGACTTCGTGTCGACCGCCTGCTTCGTGATGTCGTCGATGGCTATGGAATATCCGATATTGACATAGCTACGCTCCGTTTGACGATTAGCCATCATCGGGCCATCTTCTCCTCGCAGGTCTGTTATCTCGATGAGGGAAAGGCCAGAAAAAGATAATGTCACCGTCCGGTCGTTGGCGGTGATCGCCTTCGATTCCTCCGGAGCGTTTGCTGTGAACGCGGTTACAGCGGTAGACGCAATAGCCATAGTTGTGGCAGGTGGAGTCGCCAGTCCAGAACAAACGGCCGCAGTATCCCCAACATCGACAGAGCTACCACCTCCGTTATGCGTCGGAACCGTGATCATCGGCAAAGTAAAAGTGATTTGCGGGTTCATCGCGCCTACCGTCGTCGCGCTCAAAACCATCGCAAGGGTCAAAAGACAAAGAACCAAACACGGACGACCTCTGTTTCGAACCATCTACTCCTCCTTTTTTTGTGTTCACTTCGGTCGTTCCCTTGCCGGAAACAGTTCCGGCACCAATGTGTTGCTTCAATCATACAAAAAAAATAAACACCAGTCAATAAATAAGATTTCGTCAAACCCGATTTTATGCTAAACTATATCTATTGTAAAAAATATCCTGCAAGCCCCATGGAGCAATCCGGGAAATGAGGATAAAAAATTATGGATATACTAATACTGCCTTACTAAATATTTTAAACTACTTCTTAGGGGTAGTTTTTATATTAAATTTAAAAATCAAATCTCAAAATGCAAAATGACAATGTAAAATACAAAATTATTTTTCTTTTTTAATTTTGATTTGTCATTTTTATTTTTGATATTTACATTTTGATTTATGAAATTCACACATCTTCACGTCCACAGTCACTACAGCCTTTTAGATGGTCTTGCCAAGATCGATGATCTTTTGAACCGCGCCAAGGAACTGGGAATGGAGTCTCTCGCCATTACTGATCACGGGGTTCTTTACGGCGGAATTGAATTTTATATCAAAGCCAAAGAAAAAGGCATTAAGCCGATCATCGGCTGCGAAATGTATGTTACTGCTGGAGATTATTTGAGCAAAAACAATACAACGGAAGACAAAACCCGCCATCACTTGATTCTGCTTTGTAAAAATGAAAAAGGTTACAAGAATTTAATGAAGCTTATTTCCATCGCACATTTGGAAGGATTCTATTACAAGCCAAGAATCAACAAAGAGCTTTTGCGTAAACATTCAGAAGGCCTGATTGGACTTTCTGCCTGTGCCGAAGGCGAAGTTCCCGCTGCTGCTATTTCCGGAGATCTCGAAAAAGCTGAAAAGCTAGCGCTGGAATATCAAAAAATTTTTGGCAAAGGCAATTTTTATCTCGAAATACAATATCATCCAAAATTCGAAAAACAAGCCATTGCCAACAAAGCTCTCGTTGAAATATCAAAAAAACATAATATTCCTCTCATTGCAACAAATGATATCCATTACGTCAAAAAGGAAGACGCGCCAATCCAGGATATTTTGCTTTGCATCCAGACCAACCGGAAAGTAACCGAAACAAACCGGATGAATCTCATGGATTTTGAACTCTATCTCAAGAGCCCGGAAGAAATGGCCGCTCATTTCAAAGATATTCCCGAAGCGCTGGAAAATTCCCAAAAAATTGTCGACGCCTGCAATTTGGAAATAAGATTGGGCGAAACCCAGCTTCCCCATTTTGACGTTCCAAAGGGATTTACCGCCAAATCCTATCTCCGAAAACTGGTTGAGGAAGGATTTGGAAAAAGATTTGGCAAAAATATAACAGAAGAACATAAAAACAGAATGGAATATGAGCTGGGAATCATCGAAAAAACCGGCTTTGCTTCCTACTTTTTGATCGTCCAGGACTTTGTCAACTGGGCCAAGGAACAAGGCATCGTTGTCGGCCCGGGCCGCGGATCAGCCGCTGGAAGTTTTGTTTCCTATCTTATCGGCATCACTAACATCGACCCGATAAAATACGACTTGCTTTTTGAACGTTTTTTAAATCCGGAGCGGATTTCTATGCCTGATGTCGACATGGATTTTGCCGATGACCGGCGCGATGAAGTTTTGGATTATGTCCGGGAAAAATATGGCAACGATCATGTGGCGCAGATCATTACCTTTGGAACTATGGCCGCGCGCGCCGCTATCCGCGATGCCGGCCGGGCGCTTGGGCTGCCCTACGACTTTTGCGACAAGACTGCTAAAATGATTCCTATGTTTTCCACTATTCCCAAAGCTATCGAAGAAGTAAAAGAATTTTCCGATTTTTATGGAAGCGGTCCGGATGCCAAAAAACTGATTGACAGCGCGGCACGCCTTGAAGGCGTAGTCCGCCATGCGTCAATGCACGCCTGCGGAGTGGTCATTACAAAAGATCCAGTTGTTGAATATTCTCCTTTGCAAAAAATTATCGGAAAAGAATCCGGAGCGGTCACGCAATATTCATCTTCCACCAAATCCAGTTATATTGAAAAAATCGGCCTTCTTAAGATGGATTTTTTGGGGCTGAAAAATCTTACCATCATCCAAAATACTCTCCGCATTGTTCGAAAAATTCACCCTGTTGAATACGCCGCGAAGCGGCGTCCGCCAGAGGCGGAATTCAACAGGGTAAAAAATTCGGAAATTACCATAGATGATATCCCGCTAGACGACAAAAAAACTTTCGAGCTTTTGCAAAAAGCCAACACGACCGGAGTATTCCAGTTAGAAAGTTCCGGCATGAAAAGATATCTAAAACAGCTTGCGCCCAATGTTTTTGAAGATATTATTGCTATGGTCGCGCTTTATCGTCCGGGACCGATGGATTGGATTCCGGATTTTATCGCCAGAAAGCATGGAGAAAGAGAAATTCGCTATCTCCACCCCGCCTTAAAACCTATTTTGGAAAAAACTTACGGCGTTGCGGTTTATCAGGAACAAATTATGCAAATCGCCCAGCAGCTGGCCGGATTCTCTTTGGGAGAAGCGGATGTGCTGCGAAAAGCGGTCGGAAAAAAAATCTTCGCGCTGGTTCAGGAACAAAAGCAAAAATTTATTGAAGGCTGCATCAGCCAAGGCGTAGCAAAGAATGTCGCCGAAAAAGTTTTTTCTTTTATTGAGCCTTTTGCCGGATACGGTTTTAACAGAAGCCATGCCGCGTGTTATGCGCTCATTGGATATCAAACCGCTTATCTCAAGGCTCATTTCCCTGCTCCATTTATGGCCGCGCTTCTCACATCCGATCAGGATAATATCGATCGAGTGGCCATTGAAGTCGCCGAGTGCATTGAAATGGGTATTGAGGTTCTTCCTCCTGATGTCAATGAAAGTTTTGAGGAATTTGCCGTTATTATGGATAACGGCAAAGCCAGAATCCGCTTCGGCTTAAACGCCATCAAAAACGTCGGCCACACGATCGCCCATGAAATTGTTGAAGAGCGAAAAAGAAATGGAAAATTCAAAAACATTACGGACTTCATTGAAAGAATCCAGCACAAAGATCTCAACAAAAAATCCATCGAAGCCCTGGCCAAAGTCGGAGCGCTCGAAGAAATGGGAGAAAGAAACCAAATCATAGCATCGATTGAAATTATTCTCGCTCACTCCAAAAATATCCAGAAAATCAAAAATTCCAACCAGGAAAGCCTTTTCAGCGCTGAAGAAATTTCTCTTCCGGAAATCAAGATGGCTTCTTCAGAACCGGCTGAAAAAAAACAGCGCCTCGCTTGGGAAAAAGAGCTTCTCGGCCTTTATATCAGCGACCATCCGGTCAAAGAATACATCGAGTATCTCAATAAAATGGCTATCCGGATCAGAGATATAAATTCAGCGTATGTAGGAAGAAATATCAATGTCGGTGGCGTAATTTCCAAGGTCCAGAAAATTTTTCTCAAAAATCAAAAAACGATGCTATTTGTCACAATCGAAGATATTGATTCGCGGATGGAACTCCTGGTTTTTCCAAAAGTCCTGGAAAATAACGGATCGGTCTTTGAAGAAGAGAAAGTGATTCTCGCAACCGGAAAAGTATCTGATAAAGACGGAAGTTTCAAAATTCTCCTCGACAGCGCCAAAGTCATAACCCCGCAGGAACTGGAAAAATTCAAAAGAATTTTAGCCACGCAGAAAAATAATACTTCTCATAATCCTCCTCTCCCCTCGGGAGAGGACTCGCCTCGATTCGACGAGACATCTTATCGAGTCGAAGCGGGTGTCCGAAGGACAGGAGAGGGAGAAACTAAAAATAATCAGAATTCTAAATTAATCATTACCCTCCCGCCGAATTTTTCCAAAGAAATCCTGAAAAAACTTTCCGCGCATTTTGACAAGTGCCAGCTGGGATCAATGAAAGTTTATCTCAAAATCGGCACAACTACCTTGGAAACGCCTTATTGCATCAAAGAAATCGATGGCATAGAGCAAGATCTCAAAAACATTGTACCAGATGGAAAAATTGAGATAAGTTAGAAATTAATTTCACCGAAAAAGCCGGCTATCTCGACGATACCCGGCTCTATTTTTTAGCAAATTTTGATTCTTTACAAAACACCTTCTTTCCCATCCACGGTAATTTCAATATTTTTAACCGTCGGAAATTGCTTTAGCGTCTGGGTTATCTGCGCTTTGATTATTTCTTTTTCGCAAGAACCTCCTGCCCCATCAACTAGCTCATGGCTGAAATCAACTCTGGCAATTCCTCCCGCGATTGTGATTTTGTTCGCTTTCGCGTCCCGGCTTATCTGGGAAAAATATCCGTCGTCTTCTTCAGTTGCATAAGTTCCCCGGATCAATTCCAAAAGAGATTCTTTGGCCACGCCGGAAACTTTCGGAATCCTTCTCGAAGCCTCATAAACTTCTCCGCAATTTTGGGCATCCGGATCTTCCTTTCTGTTTCCAAAAAACACTTTGACATTCGTTGATTCCACTTTTTTGAATATGACAGGAATTTCTACTTCGTTTATTTCTGATCCGTCTTTAGCGCTATATTCAAAAACCTCTATTTTCCCCTCTTTTCCTTTCGGCTCTAAATAATTAAATGATGCTTCAAATGGCCCGAATTCTCCGATATCGGCACCCTCCACTGTTATATAGTTTTCAAGAAGTATCCTGTCATCAGAATCCTTAATTCTGTAGTTAAATGTGTTTTCAAATACTCTCGCTTTGCCTTTTATCGTTATCGGCAAGCCAACCGCCTCGTTGGCTTTCGGAAAATCAACGATAATATTTTTTTCTTCAGCATTATTTCCTGTTTCTGCTTTCTTTTCCTGATTATCCGCTTCAGTTTTTTGGGCTTGATTTGCCGCTTTTTTCGCTATTTCACCACATCCGGTAGTTGGTGCCGGCGCGCTAGGATTTCCATGCTTCACCCATTGGCCATTCTGACAAATCCAATCGTCCTCCCCGCTAAAAAATCTCATTCCCAATATAACAAAAAATATTATAATTAAAACTGAAACGACAAGTATAACTGCTTTTTTATTGGACATATTTGATTGATTTTAAAATTAAATCGAATTGTTCCACTATATCGCTGGAAAGAGAAGCACCGATGTCCTTATAGCTGAAAAATATGGTGTGAGCCGTTCCATTTTTCTCAAAACTGGTAAGAACCAGCCTTTCATTGCCGGAAAATGAGGGATCGATTTCCGGATTGGCTATGTAAGTGGTGACTGTCGTATTTTTACAGGCAATTTTAACTGTTTTTTTAGGGCCGAGCTTGTAGTTTTCCAGTCCAAATGCCGCCATGTCGCTTTTAATCTGAAAAGTCATCGCTTCGCCTTTGTCTCCCATGACCAAATTATTAGAATTGGAATTTTTTATCTTCCAATCGTTCGGATACATAAGGCTGAAACCGTATTTGTTATTCGTAAATGTTTCCCAGCCTTTCATATTGAGTTTGTCTTCGTCAGTCAAAGCCAGCGGGCAATCATCTAAACCGGCAGAAGTTTTATTGATCAGCGTTACGGATTCAAGAATTTTTTCCGTTGTTTTGATATAAGAAAGATTCGGATCGATTCCTGGTCCGCCATAAGTATCCTCTCGGCTTCCAAAATTAGCACCGAAGATATATTCTCCGTCTGCAGTCTTGCTTGAGTTGACTGCGCCAAAAAAGATTTCATGAATTTTTCCCTCATATAAAAGCTGTTCTACTTTCACGTCAGTGTCCAGGACAGTTAAAGTGCCTATTTTCTTTATTTCCCCTGCTCCAACGCCAGTTCTGTCGGAAATATAAAAGCTGTCATTTTTTCCTTTCAGTCCGAAATGAAGAAAATATTTTTTATCCGGAGTGTCAATGGTGATATTTTTGACATTCGCTTCTGTCACTTCGCTAATGCCATCAGTCTCTTTCAAATTCCAGTCAGCCGGATATCGAAGAGCATATCCGATTTCTGAATTGGCGTAGGTCTTCCAGCCGGGATATGCGTCTGCTGCTGCTTCCTCTGGAACAGCAGTATTTTCATTGCTTATTTGTTTTTCTCCTGTTTTTTCATCCGTCTTTTGCAAGTTCTCAATCTGCGATCTTAGACTGGATACTTCCTTATCTTTTTGATAATATTTATTCCATATGAAAAATCCCGACACTACGATAACAAAACCCAAGGCCAATCCCGCCACCAGCCATTCTGCAATTTTTTCTCCGCTATCTTCATCATCCGCAGACACATCCTCTTCGCGGATTCTTAGATTATTTCCGTTATTTACTTCTTTAAGTTGTTTTTCGTTCACTTTTTTATCTATTATTTTTTTATATTAATATTATACCATAAAAATTGACTATTCCAATCATTTATGTATAATGATAATAGAAAAACTGAATGCCGCGCTGACGCGGATTCACCAACCGCTGAGCAGCTGCTAAAAGTTAGCAAAATAACTTAAGAAAGTGTCCGCCGATAAGGCGGAAACTTGGGTGGAACCGCGGGATTTTATCCGCCGATGAGGCGAAAATAAAAGAACCCCGTCCCAAGAATCTGGCTGTTTTCAGATTTTTGTGACGGGGTTTTGCTTTGATGTCATAATACATCCGCCTGAATGCTGATTTGGGTAATCCTGACGCCAACTCCTCCGTATTTAATTGTAGTTCCGCATACAGGACAATGCATAGTTTGAATGGGTATGATCATGTTATACCCGCTGCTTTTTCCTCCTAGCGTTGAATTGCTGTTGTAATACAATTCCCCAGAAACAGGAACATCTTCAGTACAATTCTGATTGCCACAGGGCAAAAGTACTATAATCCTTTTCATCTGATCCTCCTTATTTTCAGATCAATGGTTAATGTGTCAACATATACAAATTAAGTTAACATAACAAATAAATTTATGTCAAAAAAATCTACCCCTAACAATTTAGAAATTCTCCGCCATAGCGCATCCCATGTTCTGGCGGCCGCCGTTTTAGAAATGTTTCCCGAAGCGCGCTTTGGCATCGGACCGGCCATTGAAAACGGGTTTTATTATGATTTTGATCTTCCTCGGACGCTCATTCCGGAAGATTTGCCTCTCCTTGAAGAAAAAATGAAAGCCATTATTAAAGCCAATCATCCGTTCGAAAGAGCGGAAATTTCCGCAAAAGAAGCATTAGATGATTTTAAAAAACTTGGGCAAGATTATAAAGTTGAGCTTATTAAAGATCTAGAAAATGAAGGAGAAAAAAAAGTCTCTGTCTATAAAACCGGGGTTTTTGTCGATCTTTGCACCGGACCACATCTGGATTCAACTGGAGAAATTCCAGCAGATGCGATGAAGCTCACCAAAATTTCCGGCGCCTATTGGAAAGGCGACGAAAAAAACAAAATGTTGCAAAGAATTTATGGCGTGGCCTTTGAGAATCAAAAAGAACTGGAAAATTATTTAAAAATGCTAGAAGAAGCTGAAAAGAGAAATCACGTTAAGCTGGGAAAACAGTTAAAGCTTTTTTCTATCCATCCCGAGGGCCCCGGTTTCCCCTTTTTTCATCCCAAAGGAATGATAATCTGGAATGAATTGATTAAATATTGGCAAGAGGAACACGAAAAAGAAGGATACCAAGAAATCAACACTCCGATTATTCTTAAAAAAGAACTTTGGGAAAAAAGCGGGCACTGGGACCATTACAAAGACAGTATGTATTTTACAAAAATAGATGCTATCGATTATGCCGTAAAGCCCATGAATTGCCCGGGCGGAATACTTATCTACAAATCCGACCTGCATAGTTACAAAGAGCTTCCCTTAAAGCTCGCTGAAATCGGCCTTGTTCACCGGCATGAACTTTCCGGAACGCTTAACGGCCTTTTCAGAGTCAGGATGTTCCGCCAAGATGACGCTCACATTTATTGCACGGAAAGTCAGATAGGAGAAGAAGTCATGAAACTAATAAAGCTTATCGACCGGATATATAAAACTTTCGGCCTTTCCTATCATATAGAGCTTTCGACACGGCCTCTAAAATCAACTGGTACCGACAAAATGTGGAAAACAGCTGAAAAAGCGCTGGGCGACGCACTTGATAAGATGAAGATTGATTACAAGCTCAACCCGGGAGACGGGGCTTTCTATGGACCAAAGATTGATTTCCATATCAAAGACGCGATTGGAAGAACGTGGCAATGCGGAACAATCCAGCTTGATTTTTCGATGCCAGAGCGCTTTAAGCTTTCTTATATTGGAGAAGACGGTAAAGAACATCGGCCGGTAATGCTTCATCGAGTTATTTATGGAGCGGTAGAAAGATTTATGGGTATTCTCATCGAACACTACGCCGGGGCCTTTCCCGTCTGGCTTTCGCCTGTTCAAGTAATGCTTATTCCGGTCAGCGAAAAATTCAAAAAATACGCCCATTCCGTAGAGACGCAATTTATTGCGTCTAATATTCGCATTAAAGTTGACGATTCTGACGAGACTCTTGGCAAGCACATCGCCGAAGCCGAAAAGCAAAAAATTCCATATATGGTTGTGGTGGGAGAGAAAGAAGAAAAAGATAATTTGGTTGCAATCAGAACTCGCGGAGAGAAAAAACAAGAAACGATGAAAATTGATGAATTTATTGAAAAGATCAGAAAGGAAATTGACGAAAAGAAATAGTGATATAGAATAGAAGGGCGGCAAAACCGCCCTTTTTGTTAATTTTATGCAATACTACATAAAAACTTTCGGGTGTCAAACTCCGTAAAGTCGTTTCGCGACCATGGGACAAGTGAACTATATGAAGTATTATATCAAGACATTTGGATGTCAGATGAATTTTAGCGACAGCGAACGAATCGCTGGGTTTTTAGGATTGCACAAATTTAAGCCAGTCAAAGATATAAACCTGGCTAATTTAGTAATATTTAACACTTGCGGCGTGCGGCAGACAGCCGAAGATCGGGTTTATGGGCAAATACATAACATTAGGAAGCAAGAAGAAAGAAGTAAGAATAAAGCAAAAAGGGTAATAGTTTTAACTGGATGTTTGGCAAATCGAAAAGATGTGAAAAGAAGATTAAAAAATAAAGTTGATTTATTCTTTCCAATTAATGATTTTAATAAATTCGAACATTTTATCATTAAAAATTGTTTAAAAATTAAAAATTTAAAATTAAAAATTCCGGCAAGGCAAAGTAAATGCAAAAATCTAAGTTATTTATCAATTAAACCCAAATATCTAAATCCTAAGGAAACCTACGTGCCGGTTATGACCGGCTGCAACAATTTCTGCTCCTATTGCGTCGTTCCCTATGCTCGAGGACGGGAAATCTCAAGACCGATGGAAGATATTGTGAAAGAAATCAATGCTTTGAATAAAAAAGGGTGCGGAGAAATAACTTTATTGGGACAGAATGTAAATAGTTATAAATATAAAAATACGCCTCGCCTGTCATCCCCGCGAAAGCGGGGATCCAGTGAGAAAATTAAATCAAACGACTGGATTCCCGTTTACACGGGAATGACAAATATTACTTTTCCCTATCTTCTTGACTTTTTTGCTCATTCTTATCCTCAAATAAATTTTAAGTTCTTAACTTCTCACCCGAAAGACTTTTCTGATGAATTAATCAATACTATCGCCAAAAACAAAAACATTTCCCGAGAAATTCATCTCCCGGTTCAATCCGGCAGCGATAAGATTTTAAAAGCTATGAACCGGCCATACACGCAAAAAAAATATCTGGCGCTAATTGGAAAGATTAGGAAGAAAATTCCGAACGCGACTTTTACCACTGACGCAATTGTCGGTTTTCCAGGCGAAACAGAAAAAGATTTTCAAGAGACCGCTAAAATTTTCAAGAAAATAAAATGCAGCGAAGCCTATATAAACAAATATTCTCCCCGTCCGGGAACAACCGCCTGGAAACTGGGAAATCCTATTTCTTGGGAAGAAAAAAAGAGAAGAGAAAAAGTTTTAAGAGCATTAGTTAAATAGCCTTATCACTCCCGCGCCTGTCTACCAGCGAGGCAGAAAAGCGAGAATCTCAAGTCAAATAACTGGATCCCCGCTTTCGCGGGGATGACAACAATAATATGCGAAGTAAAAATCCTAGAATTATCGTCATTCTCGGCCCTACTTCATCCGGAAAATCGGAAATAGCCATTCGGCTTGCCAAAAAATTCGACGGAGAAATCATTTCGGCTGATTCCCGGCAAATTTATCGCGGAATGGACGTAGGCACCGGCAAAGTGCCAAAATCAAAAATCAAAAATCAAAAATCAAAATTACAATTTAAAAATAAAAAGTTCAATCCATATTGGAGCAACGGCGTTGCTCATTATCTAATCGATATTGTAAGTCCCAAAACAAATTATAATGCGGCTAAATTTAAAAAAGATGCTTATGGAGCTCTTAAATTTATAATTAATCGTGGAAAAATTCCGATTATCTGCGGCGGAACCGGGTTCTGGATAAAATCCATCGTAGATAATGTAGCTTATCCGGAAGTAAAGCCGGATTGGAAATTACGCAATAAATTGCGAAATAATTCAGCGGAAAAATTATTTAAGATGCTTGAAAAATTAGATCCAAAGAGAGTTACGAATATCGATAAAAATAATAAAGTCCGCTTGATTCGCGCAATTGAAATATGCAAAAAACTCAAACATGTTCCCTCTCTCCCCCCGGGAGAGATGTCGCGAAGCGACAGAGAGGGAGAAAACCATAATTTTCTCCAAATAGGCATTAAACTTCCCAAAGAAAAACTTCATAAAAATATAAAAAAGCGCCTAAAAAAAAGATTCGAGGCGGGAATGATTAAGGAAATTAAGGATTTAAAAAAACAAGGATTGTCCTGGAAGAAAATCCAGAGCTTCGGCCTGGGATATTTCTGGATTCCGCTATATCTTCACCCTATTAAATACGCCGTGAAACGGCGTCCGCCAAAGGCGGAATTCAACATGGTAAAAAACAAGAAAGAATTATTTGATAAAATATACCAAGCAGAAAAAGATTATGCCAAACGACAGATGACCTGGTTTGGAAAAGACAAGCGAATAAAATGGATCGAAAAATACAAGGATATTGAGAAAGAAGCTATGTCTTTTCTAAAATAAACGAGGCAATACGAATTACGTATTGCCTTTTGAAATCAGAGAAAACATTGTTCCCTATAATACCGTTATACTCCCAACCATTTCATTCGCAATCCCTAGAATCTGGAAGAAACGATATTGGACAAATCCTCCCTTCATAAAACATGCCACGCAACAAGGCAAGCCTTCTTTCTGCATTTCGCCGTGACAATTAACGAATTCAACTTCAACAAGTTTTGCATTGTCTTTTCCGCAAGAGCAATGCCCTACCCTGCCGTTCATACTTACAAAAAAATCATATTTCTTAACCATCTTGCCCCTCTCTTTCTCCAAAAAGAACTAAAAAAAAATTCCCCTTATCGGGGAATGCCACTGTTTAAAATCCAAAAAATGCCTGGCTCTTTTATAATATTTTTTTTAGAATAGTTTTTCATACTTTCTATTATACAAAGAAGAATATTTCTTAAATCTTCGCTATTCGCAAACAAACCTGATGCATTCAGCTCCAGAACTAGTATGACTGGGATTATCATACATTAAGATATTTGTTCCGCAAAAAGCATACTGATCAACTCCATAACCCGCACTTGTGCACACCCAATCCGAACCTAATATTTTACTACAAGCCTCGTTTCCCGTGGTTGTAGAGTCATTAAGCCGGGTAAATCTATGTTCAACCTTACATTTTTTCCAATTTCCTTTCCCACTGGCATCTGAAGTTAAAACCTTTCCTTCTCCCTGTGTTCCATTATTCATTCTAATACTTCCGACAATATCCATTCTTACTGAAGGACTTTGTGTCCCAATTCCGACATTTCCCATTTTTGTTACCCTCATCGCTTCAGTATTGCCCGTAACAAAAGCTAAGTCGCCCGCTGTATGTCCGGATGACTGAAGATTTACCGTTCCTGCTTCTTCCGACGACGGAGGCCAGGAACCTTCGAATTTTTTGTTTATTGAAATGAGTAAATGCTGGTCATTATCTGATATATCTGCCTTAACATACCCCAGACCAAGTATGCCTCCCCCTATTCCAACAGCTCCGGAAAAAACAGCATTGCCATTCACGCCAAGTCTTTCTCCTGGAGTCTGGGTATCAATGCCTAAATTGCCCGAAATATGAACCGGGCCCCTGACATCTAATTTTTTCCTAGGATCATCTGTACCAATTCCAACTCTCCCGCTATATACAACAAGACTTGGATTAGTACTGCCGACATCCAATCCGATTCCAAACGCTCCGTTCTTAATTTGTCCCATGCCTGAAGTGTTTATAGGAGCTCCTATATTGTCGCCTGGAGGAGCAGATATCGGCTCTACCCATGCTCGCACAAACTGAAGGGACGCTCCCAGTATTACTCCAATGGAAATTACACCTACCCACCAAGAAACTTGTTTTTGGATTTTTTCTATCATTTTTTTGATTTAAAAAAATTAAATTATTTATTTAACGCATCAACTGCGCTCTTCTTATCTATTTTAATATTCTCTTCTTCAGGATCCAATTTACTATTTGAACTGCTTGGCTGACTTAGAGATTTTTCTGCTTCTTCTCTAGTAATTTTAACATTTTCCTCTTCTGGATCAAGTTTAGTCTGATTATTTTCATTTGAAGCTGGAGGATTATTATTCAGAGTCCTTATTGCTTCCTCTCTGGTAATCTCAACATTCTGCTCCTCCTGCTCCGGCACAGTATTGTTATTTGCATTATTGTTTTGCGCGTTATTATTTTCATTTCTTGTTTTTCCCCAAATCAAATAAACAAACACCAAAAAAGTCACAACAAGAATCGCCAGTATAAAGAAAAGGATCGCCTTTTTTTTATTTTCTTCCATTTTTGTTTTTTATGTAAAATATTTTTTATTGCAGACCTGTTTCTATCCATTCAGTGCAGTCTCTTGATCCTGGGCAGCTATAGCTTCCGCAGTTATCAGGAAAAAATGAACCTTTACAAGTGGATTCCCTTAAAATTTTTACTGGATCTGTATCTAATTCGCAATAACTGGGATCATGCGTACAGCCGACATTAATCCTAGTCCAGATATCCTTACCATCATAACTAACATTAATCTGTTCTGTTCCGCTATTTGTTCCCTTGTAGTTTCCCTTGCCAGGCTGAGGGCTAACGGCATCGTTAGGATTATCAGTTTCGTTCCAAATCGCACTATTGGTAAAATCCCCACTGTTGTCATTGCAAAGTGAAGAAGTATTATAGCAAGCTTTAAGGCTGATAGGATCATCCAATGCAATCGATTTAACGATTCCAGTAATATTTTCACCACTTGAACAGCTATTTACACAAATTTTCAAAGTTTTTGCTTTTTCTATTGTCACATTGCTAAAATCAAACCAACCAAGACCATTGGCAATATTAGTGAAGACCGCCGGATCATCGTCATTTTCACCGTTCCATGCACAGCTGATCCCCCCAGAACAAGGTATTATTTTTTCAGGATTGGAAGAACTGTCTATTTGAATGCCGTAAGGCGCACCATTTTTTGCCGTTCCATTCATCTTTATCCAGCCTCTCCAACCGCCAGAATTTCCGCTAACTGATTCTTGGGCAACACCAACGATTCTAGCCCAGCCAATAAGATTATTTCCACTTCTAGAAACTCCTCCCGTTCCCCCGCTAGGCGGTGTGCAGGAGGCAGCGCAATATTTTTTCAAATCTGCTGGAACACAAACTCCTGATGTTGGATTTGAATCTCCAGCAGAATTATCTTCAATACAATTATTCCCGAAATCAATCCAGCCCAAATTTTCACTCCAAGCATATCCGCTAAGCGCTCCAGATGGCGGAATATCGACCCCATAATCAGCCATTGCAGTTCCAACAGCCGGACAATATGAATTTGCCGCCGCACCATTTGATTTTCCATCTCCATCCGTATCGCAATTGACGCTGTTCACTACAATTGCGCCTGCACCAGTATCATTTCCGTCCTTCACTCCATTTGACAATCCCAGCTCTGAATCCTCGCTTCCGCCCCAAATAAACCCGCGGGAGCTTTGCCCTTCGCCGGCTCTTACCTTCAGTGCTGTTCCCAGCGCAAAGAAAATTAAAAATACTATTGCTGAAAGAATTATTTTTTTTCTCATTGAACAATTTTGTTTTTATTTATACAGACTTTGTTCTTTAATATTATACCACAAAAACGCAGGGGAAGTTATGCACAATTGATAAAATTATTTTAGCTTGTTCTTTAGCATTTCCTGCGCTTTTTTAGGATTAGCTTTGCCTTTCGTTTTGGCCATAACCTGTCCAACCAAAAACTTCAGCGCGTTTTTTTTGCCGGCTTTATAATCAGCAACTGATTTTTCATTATTCGCGATTACCTCTCCAACTATTTTTTCCAACTCGCCTTCATCGTCCATTTGAGCCAGATTTTTAGATTCGATTATCTGGGACGGATCTCCTCCGGTTTTGTACATTTCAGCAAGGACGGTCTGCGCCGCACTGGAATTTATTTTTCCACTGCCAACAAGACATATGAGTTCCGCATAATTTTCCGGCGTGATTTTCAAATCAGCCGCTGAATGGCTATGCTCGATCAAGTGTTTTCTGATTTCCACTATCATATAATTAGCCGCTAGTTTCATGGCCTTGTTTTCATCTAATTCAAACTCGCCACAACTTATTTTTTCCTTAAGTTCGCCAATCACTTCTTCGAAATAAGCCGCCAAGTGCTTGTCAGAAACTAGAATCGCTACGTCATCTACTGGCAAATTATATTCCTTTTGAAATCTTTCTGCTTTTCGATCCGGAAGTTCCGGCAATTTGCGTTTTAGCTCTTCGACATATTCTTTTGTAAACTTGAACGGCGGAATGTCCGGCTCCGGGAAATAGCGATAGTCATGAGCCGATTCCTTCACTCTTTGCGAAACAGTAGTTCCATGATTTGAATCATATCCTCTCGTTTCCTGAACCACTTTCTTTCCGGCTTCCAAAAGCTCTGTCTGCCGTTCAATTTCATAAGCAATCGCTTTTTCTACAAATTTGAAAGAATTGATGTTTTTCACTTCCACTTTCGTCCCGGATAATTTATCTTCGCCCTTTTTATAGAGTGACAGATTAACCTCACATCTCATCATTCCTTTTTCCATATCCGCATCGGAGATTTCCAGATACCGGCAAATTTGCTGAAGCTTCTGGCAAAACAATCTGGCTTCTTCAGCTGATTCAATATCCGGTTCAGTCACCAGCTCCATAAGCGGCACTCCAGCCCGATTGAAATCCACGAGCGTATAATCCACGCCTTTGGGATGAATGAGTTTCCCGGTGTCCTCCTCCAGATGGATTCTTGTGATTCCCACCTCTTTTCCGTTTATTTTCAGTTTCCCGTTTTTGCAAAAAGGCTGATCATATTGGGAAATTTGATAGCCTTTGGGAAGATCGGGATAAAAATAATTTTTCCGGTCAAATTTGCTCTCGAGCGCAATTTCACAGTTCATGGCCAGTCCAGCCAGCTGGACAAATTCAATCGCTTGCCTGTTGGGCACTGGCAAAGTTCCAGGCTGGCCCGTACAAACCGGGCAAATATTGACGTTCGGCTCCCGTTCCAGCCCCAGCCCATTTTTCGAATCACAAAACATCTTAGAGGCTGTTTTTAGCTCTACATGCACCTCCATGCCAATGACTGGGATATACTTCATAAAAATAAAAAATCAAAAATTAAAATGAGAAATGACAATGTAAAATACAAAATTATTAATTATTTTAAATTTTTATCTGTCATTTTTATTTTTGATATTTACATTTTTCATTATCTCCTGTCTCCGCTTCCGCCCAATTTTCCTCTTTCCATCCGGCTATACAGCTTTTCTATATTATGCTCCGCGATATCATCAAGCGTCAAACTCAACTCTGAAGCAATCTGGGAAACATACCAAAGAACATCTCCCAGTTCTTTTTTTATCATCTCTCTGGTCTCTTCGTCAATTATTCCGTTTTTATCGCGGATAACCTTTTTTATCTTCTCTGCCACCTCGCCCGACTCCCCGGCTAGCCCCAAAGTCGGATAGATATAATTATTCCCGGCATTCGGATATTTGGCCGTTATTCTTGATTTTTTCTGATACTCCTTAAAGTTCATTTTTTACTTTTTTCCAAATTAAATTATTAATCTCATTAATGCTCATTAGTTTTCCCTTGTCCACACAATCAATCCTGTGCCAATTATTATATTTTTTTACCAGCATGACAGCGCTACTTTGGGAATCATTCAGATGTTTAGAGTTGCTTTCAGCCAAGTCTCCTTTTCCTTCCATATATTTTTTTCTTTTCGAAGCCGTCTTTTTTTTGAGCAACTTAAGAGTTATTTCCACTGGAACATGCAAATAAACGATAAGATCAGGTCTGGGAATATTGAATGTTTTAAATTCCATTTTTTCCAACCATTTCAGAAATTCAGTTCTTTTTTTACTGTTACGAATTTTCGCTCCCTGGTGGATTTGGTTGGAACTGGCGTATCGATCAGCAATCACGATATTTCCTTCTCCCAGCCATTTTTTAATTATTTTGCTTGACTCCCACCTGTCCGCCGCGTAAAGCACAGAGGCGATATGCGGATCAACCGAAATAAAATCTCCATATTTTTCCGCCAGACATTCTCCGATCAACTTTCCGAAAAAATTATCATAATAGCGTGGAAAGTCAATTGTTTTTACTCCGTACCCATCTTTTTTTAGTTTCTTAACTAATAGTTTGGTTTGGGTCGCCTTTCCGCTCCCGTCCGTACCATCTATGACAATAAATTTTCCTTTTTTTCCTGATTTCATAGCTATTTTATATTATCACAGCGAAAATAAATTTAAAAGGCGCGTGAAATCTTCTTTAAAAAATCACGCGCCAGATCTTCGATGTTATTTTATACCTTTCTTTCTGGAAAATAATCGCCGGTTTTTCGAAGCTTTAAATCCCGCCCGCAATAACGCGCTCCTTCCGCACATTTTCCGGTTCTGTAGCAGGGCGGTTCGAATATGCCAAGCAACTCATTGTGCTTCTTAATCGCAAAACGAAGCGCGCGACCCACATGGTAGATTTCCTCCTGAGCGCACCAGCAAAGCCTCTTCGCTTGTTCATGAGCAATGGCATTTAGAGACCCGGTTTTATCGTATTTAACCATTGCGCCATAAGGAGCAAGAATCATAGCAAGGGTTTGCGGAATGCTTTTCGATATGTCAACCCATTGCTTCATATATGCCTTTGCTACCGCGTGAAGCCCCATTTCGCTAGGAACTGGGGGCAAATAGAAAAATCCAATGAATTCCGGTTTTGATCTTCGCAGCGTGCGATGGCGCTGATCTTGACCCATTGTTGCTACGGAAATCTGAATTTGAGTCTTTATCTCGGCAATCGCATTATCCATAAACAACGGATGGAAATGCAACAAATCAACAGGGTGAAGACTGCTAGAATTTGGCGGAACAAAACCGGCGCCGCTTGCAAAATGCAGACTGTGAACAGGTTTTTTCGCAATTCCAATTAGATTAAGCGCAGGGATTTTTATTGCCCAGTAAGACTGGCTCTCTGTTTGCGATTCAAACATAAATGCAAGTTTGGGAAATTTTTCCAAAACACTAGAAACCATTTCTCCAACAACATATTGCATCGCCGGAGTCCAGGCGGTTCGATACATAGCCGCAAGAACAGTAAGATTAATTGTATAGTCAAGCCCGGTCGGAAAGATGACTGGAATAAACATGCGCATCTGCTCTTGAGCAATTTTCGGAGCGTTCATTTGATCACCAACATAAGGACGCTCTTCTTTTATAAACCTCTCCGCAATAGCTGTAGCCGTAGAGATATTTGATTGATAAATATCAACGCCTTTTTTGACATACTCTACCACTTTTTTCAGTATCGATCCTCCAACAGACGGCCAAAAAGTTATAATGTACTTCTCAATTTCACCAAAATCAGGTTCGGTAAACATTTTAGCGCAATAGCGCCCGGATCGCTGATCTGAATTGTAAAAAGGATGGGTCAGATGAAGACCAAACGTGACATCCCCCACCGCAATTCCTTCAATAGAAAACGTGAAGAAACTGTGCTGAAGAGTTGTGTGATGGCCGACGTCAAAAAGTCTGCCTTTGACATCAATTGTTTTTCCCAATTGCGGATCCTCTGCCTGATAGCACTTGAGGGCAGCATGAGAAGTCAGCTCCAATGGATCAGTGTTGGTGTGAGCAATAAGTTTTACGGAAACCATCTCTTTCTCCTTCTTTTTTCCCTTGGTTGGCATATAATTTCCCCAAAATAAAGACAGTTTGTCAAAGAAACTGCCTAATTCTTGCAGTTTCTAATTATTTTGTCAATCTGGCTGTATAATTCTTCAAAAGTCCCAGTATTATCAACATTATATTCAGCCATAGAAATTGGTCCGGCTTGGAATAAGTTCTCGATTTGGGCATAATCTCGGCTTTTTGCTTCTTCCCGAGTCAACGGTCTCACTGGGCGCTTACTTATTCTTTCATATCTAAGTTTTGGCGGAGCATAAACAGATAGAGTTATGAAGTTATCACCAAATTTTTCTTTAAATAAAAGATACTCGCTCCAATCATATAAGCTTTCAACAAGAACTATTGGTTCTTCAATCGCTTCTATTTTCTTTATTACTTGACTAGCATAATGCAATCGACCATATTTTTCTCTCAAGCCTTCACGGATTGCTCTTTCATTTTTTTCATTAATTTCTAAGCCTTGCCTCCTCATTTCATCAAAAGTAACCTCGCCAAAATAAACCTTTGGCCAATTGCGTTTCTTCATTAAATAATTTATAACTTCTGTCTTCCCTGACCCCGGTAAACCCAAAATTGCTATGACTTCTCGATTCATTGTTTTTATTTGTTTCTTATAAATTAATATTATTTTTTACCTTGCTTTTCACCGTCTTCACCCCGTACTGCACCATGTCGTCCAAAAGATCCTTCTTCTGCCATTTTTTTGCCCAATCTTTTGTTTTATAGACTTTTATCGAGCCATCGGTCTGATGGCAGGCCATTTCACTGATTCCGGCGTTAACAATTTCTTTTTTGCAAATAAAACAAGGAAAAGCATTAATGGGAACAACCTTCCCGTTTTCATCCAGTTTTACGGAATACAGATACATTCTTGAACCTATTGTACTCACCCCGGCTCTTGCCGCGTTGATTATGGCATTTTGCTCCGAATGAACGCTCCGGCAAAGCTCATATCTCTGTCCGGATGGAATATTCATTTCGCGCCGAAGACAGCTATTTCTCTCAAAGCAATCTTTGGTATTCCTCGGCGCTCCCGTATAACCGGTAGAAATTATTTGATCATTTTTTACAATAATTGATCCGTGCTGGGCTCGAAAACAGGAAGTGCGGAGAGATACAACGCGCGCAATGTTCATATAATGCTGCTCTTTGGAAATTCTTTTTCTTTTGGCCATATTTTTTATATTTACAAGTTCTTTAATTTTACAATTTTTAAATCTTTCCGTCAAAAAAGCGGATTTGACATCCGCTTTGGTTTATTTCATTATCTTTTCCATCATTTCATCCACCTGCCTTATCAATTCTTCCTGCGCTCCGCCGTTATCCAGCTTGAAATCAGCCTGTTTTCCAATTTCGTGAATGGAAATTTCAGTGAGCTTTCCTTCCTCCTCAAGAAATTGCTCCAAAGTAGTTTTATCCTCTCCGTCGTTCTGCTTTCTGAATCTGGTTCGATTATAGCGCACTTTTATGTCCGCTGTTACGTACACCAAATAGAATTTGTTTCCATACTTTTTCCGAAAAGGCTCCACATCGCCGTGCATCCTTATACCGTCCGCTATGATTACATCTGACCCGTTCTTTTCCATGTCCTGTATCAGAGAGTCGATAATCACTGAAGGACCGTATCCCTCTTTAAGAACTAGAGCCAATTTAATCAAATTGTCCCGGGTAATTGGCAATCTCAAATCTTCAAGCGTTCTTCTTAAAATCTTGGAGGTTCCATAATGAACGGCGCCGTATTTTTCTTTGAGATGGTCAGAAACCGTGCCTTTCCCGGCACCTTTTTCGCCTATTAAACCTATAACTATTTTTGCCATTTTTGTCCGCGAGGCACGAGCGGCTACAAAAATAAGCATCCCGCACCAATTCTATAATCAAAATTTAATATTTCTTAAAAACTGAGCCGCAGGCGATTCCGTGGCAGAAGCTATGCGTTAAGCATTATTTCATTCGGAATTTGGTGCGGGAAAAACACCCATTAATCCTATCAAATAAAACTTGGCTGGTCAATATAAAAAGGCACTCGAAGCGCCTCTTTATTTTCCAACCCTAAATTTTCACCTTTAGTCCTGCTCCCATAGTCGAACAAATGCTGATATTTTTCACAAGTTTTCCCTTGAGCCCCGCCGGCTTAGCTTTCTCGACGCTGTCTATAAAAGTCTTCACATTTTCAACAAGTTTAGCTTCATCGAATGATATTTTTCCAATCAGCTGATGCACATTTCCATTGCTGTCATTTTTATAGGCTGCCTTTCCTTTTTTAAGCGCTTCGACGGTTTCCTTGACCTTGGTTGTAACCGTGTCAGTCTTCGGATTCGGCATAAGCCCTTTCGGACCGAGAATTTTGGCAACTGGAGCCAGTTTTGGCATCATTTCCGGCGTAGCCACCAAGATATCAAATCCTCCGCCTTTTCCTGAAAATATTTTTCCGCTTTTGATTTTTTCAATCATTTCTTCCCCGCCGACAATATCCGCTCCCGCTTTTTTGGCAGCATCAGCTGAAGTTGAAGTAATAACAGCAATCCTTTTGCTCTTTCCGGTTCCATGCGGAAGATTAACCATTCCCCGAACTTGCTGATCGCCTTTTTTCGGATCGATGTTAGTTTTTATATGCACTTCCACCGACTCGTCAAACTTGGCAGTTCTATTTTCTTTGATAAACTTTACCGCTTCCTCGAGCGTATAAATCTTATTCTTATCCAGTTTTTCGAGCACAGCTCGATATTTTTTTCCGTGTTTCATATGTTTTCAGTGGTGCAAACGACATTATTGGTCTCCCACTTATTAAATATTATTATTCTACTTTTATTCCCATCGATTTCGCCGTTCCTTCGATTATCTTGGCCGCGCCTTCGACATCATTGGCATTGAGATCTTCCATTTTTCGCCCGGCAATTTCCCGAATTTTTTCTTTGCTGACTTTTCCCACTTTTGTTTTCAGAGGATCTCCAGATCCTTTTTGAACACCGGCCGCTTTTCGAAGTAAATCAGAAGCTGGAGGAGTTTTCAGAACAAAGGTAAAAGTCCGGTCTTCAAAAACCGTTATTTCCGCCGGGATTATATCTCCGCCCTTGTCCTTGGTCGCTTCATTAAATTTCGTGCAGAATTCCTGAATATTAAGCCCGTGCTGGCCCAAAGCCGGACCGACTGGAGGCGCCGGATTGGCTTTCCCGGCCGGGATTTGAAGTTTGATAATAGTCTTGATTTTCTTGGCCATGATTATAGAATATTGAATTTAGTATTTTGAATTTTGAATGGAAATAATGAATATAGAATCGCGATTTCTCTCTTTTTAATCGACTATATTCAAAATTCTATATTCCTATTCTAAATTCGCAATTCACAATTCTAAATTCAGTAATAAATTAAATCTTACTAACTTGCAGGAAGTCCAACTCAACTGGCGTTTCTCTCCCGAATATCGAAACCAAAACCTTAATTCTTCCCTTTTCTTCGTCCACTTCACTGACTTTTCCATCAAAATCCTTGAAAGGTCCGTCGTTTATTTTTACCGCTTCTCCGGCTTTGATGTCAATTTTATACTTCGGTTCAGACACGCCCATGCGTTTTTTGAGCATCTCGATTTCTTTCGGATCAACAGGGGTCGGAGTGGTTCCAAGGCCGATAAATCCGGTAACATTAGGAGTATTTCGAACAACGTACCAGGAAGCATCCGTCACAATCATATCCACCAGAACATAACCGGGGTAGATTCGCTCTTCAATAATATTTCTTTTTCCGCTTTTTATTTTGATTTTCTTTTCCACCGGAACCATGACATCAAAAATCAAATCCTGCATATCCATGGATTCGATTCTTTGTTTGAGATTTCTAGCAACATTATCTTCGTATCCGGAATAAGTATGGAGCACATACCACGCCCTTCCGTGGTGCTGACTTTGCTTTGCCATATTATTTTAATATAAATGTTTTTAATAAATATTCAAAAATAAAATCCAATCCGCCCAAAAAAAGAGAAACTGCGATGCTTATGCCTATCACCGCCAACGTATAATTCATGGTTTGCTGTTTGGTCGGCCAGTTGACTTTCATAAGTTCCGCCCGCGCATCTTTTAGAAATGTTTTGACTTTATTAAGCATATTTTAAGCTTTTTTAAAAGCCCTTCGGGGGCTTTCTTTTGTGATTTAATAATATATTATATTAGTATTTATGTCAAACCGTTGGACAAAATCAATCTTTCCTGTATAATAATTTTTAGTTGTTATTGTATTATTTAAAGCTCAAATTCGGGCTCATAGCTCAGTTGGTAGAGCGCCTCGTTTGCACCGAGGAGGCCAGGAGTTCGAATCTCCTTGAGTCCACATGGGCGTATAGCTCAGTTGGTTAGAGCGCGTCACTGATAATGACGAGGTCTCTGGTTCGAGTCCAGATACGCCCACCAATTTTTAAAAAACCCCGCTTGGCTTTAGCGGGATTTTTTATTTCAAACTATTTACTGCCGCCTTGAATTTGTCCCCACGGTCGAACTCATTGGCAAACATGCCAAAACTGGCCGCGCCAGGTGAAAGCAAGATCACATCCCCGTTCATTGCTTCAATTCTAGCCAATTCTACCGCTTTTTCCATAGATTCAGCCATTAAAAACTCTTTTTTTGAGTCTTCAGCTGGCAGGTTTTTTCTAATCGCATCAATTAATTTATCTGTCGCCTGTCCTTTCAAAAACACTGCGCTTTTAACTTTTTGGGATATTATTTTTTCCAGCTTTGACATGTCCAAATTTTTGTCTGATCCCCCGCAAATTAGTACGATCGGCTCGAAAAAAGCGTTGATTCCAGCTTCGGCTGATTCTGGAGTCGTCGCGGCCGTATCGTTATAATATTTAACCCCTTCGACCTCTCTCACAAATTCCAACCGATGTGGAATTCCCCTAAATTCCGCAATAGCCTTTTTTATCGCTTTTGGATCAATTTCCAGCGCAGTCGCTGCAGAAACAGCCGCCAAAATATTAGAAGCATTATGAACGCCTTTCAATTTAATTTCAGAAACATCAATGACTTTTTTTTCGTCAATGCCATTGTTTATATAAACCGCTCCTTCGTTCAAAAATACGCTTTTTCCGTGATTGACTTTGTTTTTTGAAAATTTTATCAGATTGGATTTTATTTCTCCGTCTAATTTATTGAGAACTTCATCGTCCCAGTTAGCCGCGAAAAAATCTTCCGGTTTTTGATTGAGAAATATATATTTTTTGTCTTTTATATATTCCTCCATATTTTTATAATAATTAAGATGATCCGGAAAGATATTAGTGAAAACTGCAACGCGGGGGCTTATTTTATATCGCCCGAGAGCCGAAAGCCGCCAGCTTGAAAGCTCAAAAACAACCGTATTATCCTTCTCAAGATCTTTCAGTTTGTCAAGAACCGGCGCTTGTCCAACTCCGGCCTTTACTGGTTTTTTTCCAGCCGCCTTCAAAATCTCATAAATTAGCGTTGAAGTTGTTGTTTTTCCCTTTGTTCCCGTAACGCCGACAATCGTATTTTTGCAAAGTTTGAAAAACAGGCTAGAATCCACTTCCACTGGCACTTTATTTTCCAGAGCTATTTTCACATATTTATTGCTCCAGGAAACAGGAGGAGTTTTTATCACCATATCAGCCTTTGCAAAATCCTCCGGCCGATGCTGATTGAAAACATAAACTATATTTTTTATGTCCTTTAACTTTTCAAGAGACGGCGCCAATTCTTCTTTGGATTTAAGATCCGTAACAGTAATGATTGCCCCTGCCCAAGATAAAAAACGGACGGTTCCGATTCCTCCGCCGTGAAGACCCAGACCCATGACAGTTATCTTCTTGCCCTTTAAATCGCTTAGCTGCATATAAAAAATTTTACTTATTTATTCAATTAGCGCTATTTAATTTCTAATTTTTAATTTTATAATTTTTAATATCTAAACTTACAATGTTTAAAAATTATAAATTTAAGCATTATTTACAAAATTAAAAATTCAAAAATTAAAAATTATTTTAGCGCGTAATCATTTCCCCATTTCTTATCCCCAGATATTTTCCAGCAGACAAAACTATCTTTCCCCCTACGAGCAAATATTCGACTCCCCGGCAATATTGATAAGGATTATCTTTTGTTGCCGGACTATCGAGCTTATTTTTATCCAAAATTATAATATCAGCGAAGTTTTTTTCTTTCAACTCTCCTCTTTTTTCCAGCCCGAATTTTTTGGCTGGAAGAGATGTCATCTTTTTTATCGCCTCTTCAAAGCTTAATAATTTCTCCCCTGCCACATATTCAGACAGAACTTTGATAAATGTTCCAAAACTTCTTTGATGGACCAGTTCTCCGCTGGATCGATGATCAATGCTGTACCCTGCTCCATTCGTGGAAATAATCGACAACGGATGCATTATGGCTTTTTTTACGTTATCCTTGGAAAGTATTTCCATGGAAGTTATTACTCTCCCTTCGCTGGCAATTAGGATGTCGATTATAGCATCCTCGACCGATTTTTCCTGCGAAATTGCAATTTCCAAAATTTTTCTCCTGGCCAGGGTTTTGTTCAACGGAGAAATAGCAATTTCGACTTTGCTGTAATCAAAACTGGATTTTTTTATTTCGGCAATTACTTTCGCCCGAACTACTGGATCTTTGAGCCGGTGGATCATTATCTTTTTCCCGCCTTCCGCCACCCAGTCCGGAAGCAGCGTATAAAGAACAGAGCCAGTGTTGATGTAAGGATAGATATCGAAAGTCACGTCAATTCCGTTTTCATAAGCATGGTCAATAATATCCAGCGCTTCATCCATTTTTCCCCAATTCTTCCTGCCCATAGCCTTCAGATGAGATATGTGCAGCTTCGCTCCCGATCTTCTTGCAATTTCAACTGCTTCTTCACAGGATCCCACCAGTTCCTCATCTTCCCCTCTTATGTGAGTGGCATAAACTCCGTCATATTTTTTTACTATCTTTGCCAATTCTGTAAGTTCTTCAATCGGTGCTAGTTTGGCATGAGTGTAAACAAGGCCTGTTGACATTCCAAATGCCCCCGAACCCAGTGAATTCGCCAGCTCTTTTTTCATAAAATTCAGCTCTTTCGGAACGAGATTCCTGACTTCATCATGCAAAATTCCCCGCCGCATAGTTCCATGCCCGACAAGCGTCGCGAAGTTCACTGAAAATCTCTTATTTTCCATAAAACCTGTAAATTCTTTGAATTTCAGCCAATTTACATTTATTTTTTTGAGATCTGCCCATTTTTGGATAGATTCAATATTTTTGGAGCTGGTTAGCGGCGCCAGAGACGATCCGCAATTCCCTCCAACTATTGTTGTTATTCCCTGATAGACCAGGCTTTCCAGATCCGGGTTTAAAAACAATTGCCAATAGGTATCGCTGTGGTTGTTGACATCAATAAAGCCGGGGCAGACATATTTTCCGCCGGCATCGATGATCTCATCCGCCTTTTCATTTCGAAGATCGCCAATTTTGGCGATTTTTTCTTCTTTTATGCCGATATCGCCTAAAAACATCGGCGCCCCCGTACCATCGATAATTTGTCCGTTTTTTATTATGATATCGTACATGAAATAAGAATCTTGAATTTAGTATTTAGAATTTTGAATCAGAATCAAGAACAAAAGAATCAAGATTTTCTATATTCAAAATTCCATATTCCTATTCTAAATTCCAAATTCACAATTCTAAATTCTACTTACCATTAATATACTCCGCCAACTCCACCAGCCTATTGGAGTATCCCCATTCATTATCATACCACCCGACCACTTTCGCTAAATTTCCATTAACCATAGTCAAAGGCAAATCGACAATTGCGCTGTGCATATCGCCCTTAAAATCCATTGAAACCAAGCTTTCATCGCTCACTGCCAGCACGCCCTTCATTTCATTTTGCGAAAATTCTTTGAAAGCAGCGTTGATTTCTTCCGCAGTTGCCTCCTTTTTAAGCGTGCAGATAAAATCCGCGATTGAAACCACCGGAGTTGGAACGCGGAGTGAAATGCCATCCAATTTTCCTTCCAGGTGCTTTATCACTTTTCCAACGGTCTTGGCTGCACCAGTGGTTGTTGGGATAATATTCAAAGCTGCTGCCCGAGCACGTCTTAGATCTTTATGCGGTAAATCGAGCACTCGCTGATCGTTAGTATAGGAATGGGTCGTGGTCATGAAACCTTTTTCCACGCCGAATTTGTCATCGAGCACTTTTATCATCGGTGCCAGACAATTGGTCGTGCATGAACCGTTGGAAATAATTTCTTCTCCGTCATATTCATTCTCATTAACTCCGAGAAGAAAAACCGGCGTGTCGTCTTTGGCGGGAGCACTGAGAACAACCTTCTTCGCGCCGGCTTTTATGTGCTTCCCCGCTTTTTCCTTGTCTTCAAAGACTCCGGTGCATTCCAAAACCACATCTACGCCAAGCTTCTTCCAGGGCAATTTTTCCGGATCAGGTTCAGACAGAAATTTAATCCGCGTTCCATCAATAATCAATTCGGAATTTTTATCATCGATTGCCACGTCTTTATCATATCTTCCATAAGATGAATCGTATTTCAAAAGATGCGCGGCAGTTTTGAGATCCCCAAGGTCATTTATAGCTACTACTTCCATGTTTTCATTTGCAAAAGCGATTTTCAGCGACGGCCTCCCGATGCGCCCAAATCCATTAATAGCAATTTTCATTGTTATATTGTTAAATCGTTAAATTGTTAAAAATATATCTAACAATCTAGCAATTTATCTATTTAACCATTTAACAATTTAATTATACTGCTATATCCGTTATTTTCCAATGATCGCCTTTAATTTTACTGATTTCAAACTTCGTATTTTCAAAAACAGTCCCTTTGGCGATGCTTTTTAGACCAAATTGAAGATTTTCAAGGCTTATATCCTCAGTATGTTCTGGATGGCCATCATGAGCTAGGCTTATACTTCCAATTTCAATACTAACACTTTTTGGCTTATTAAAGCCTTCTTCTTGAGATATTTTCTTAAGCTCGTCGATAATTTCTTTGGCTAAAAAAAAGTCATGCATGCCATTTTTGTCTACGAGCGAAGCGAGTAGCCACAAAAATGAGCACCCCGCACCAATTCGAAGATGAATTTTAGGTTAATTATATTTTAAGCCGAAGGTGACGACGCACACAATACTCTGCGTTAAGCCTAAACCCAGCCGGAATTGGTGCCGGGGTCAAAACTTTTTAATTTGAGCTCCACAATCCATGAACATTGCAATAAGCCCTGGCCCTAATATGCTTGGCTTCCAGAAAAAACTCCGCCCAAGGCTCATAGGCCAGGTTCAATCCTTTTCGATAGGTCCTGTGCTCTGTAATAACTTCGATCCACGAAATATGATGCGCGCTTTCCATAGGATGCGGTTCTAATCCCACTCTTACAATCACTCCGGTTGCGGTTTTTTCAATAACTGGCTTATGCTTTTCGACTCCTTCCTCTTCTTCTGTTTTTTCCTGCTGAAGTTCCATCGGCTGTCCGCAACAGACAAGTTCTCCCGATCCGCCATGGACCATCTCTACAATGTTTCCGCAGACATTGCACTTGTAAACTTGATTTAATTCAGTCATAAAAAATATTAAACTCGAAATTCGAATATCGAAATTCGAAACAATATATAAATCAAAATACTTAAAATTCAAAACAGTTTTGGTCATTTGAATTTAGTATTTTTAATTTGTTTCGGATTTCTGATTTCGTGCTTCGGATTTATAAATTATTAGTGTACTGCGCAGCTTATGCATGGATCATAGGCCCGGATAAAAGCGCGCAGTTTTCTTTGGCGCGCCGTGTCGCTAAGCCCGATAATTTTGGGAATGTATTCAGAAATGTCATCTTCCAAATTAGACAGAAACTGGGCCGTCGGGGTTATAATGTTCACATTTCGAATATATCCCTTTGCATCCACGTCCACATGATAATATAGGGTTCCGCGCGGCGCTTCCACTGCCGCTACTCCAAAACCAGACTTAGTTTGATATTCCCTGGTGATAACCTCATTAAGATTAAGATGCATAAGTTCCATCATAATCCTGGAAGATTCTTCAACGCAGTGGATAACTTCCGCCATTTGAAACCAGATATTGTGAAAAGGATTATAATCGGGAAATCTGATTCCCAGGCTTTCTACGTATTTGAAAGATTTTTCTCTCAATCGGCTGCGATTGTTATTGATTCTGGCGATCGCCCCCACCATATAACTTTGTCCGTCATGTTCTATTCTTTTTATCACTTCCCGCTGTTTTTGAAGTTCATGAAAATTATTTTCAAACTTGTCCACCGGAATATGCAAGCCGCGGTTAGAAGAAATATCTCCGTCGTAAATAGCGTATCCTCCGCCCTTTTCAAGACAGACGTATTCCGTTTCCCGAGAAAAATCGGGAAGTTTTATCGTTTTAAAAAATTCTCCCAATTCCAGCGCCATGTCAAGAATATCTTTCGAGTTTATTATCAGTTTTTGAAGCGCGTCCCTGTCCGGAGCTTTTTTGAATCCGCCGACCTCATTGGTCAGCGGGTGCACCACTCTTCCGCCAACAACTTTCACAATTTCCATCCCATATTCCCGAATTTTGATTGCTATTTGGGCCTCCCTGGGATATTTTCCGATAAGTTTGATGTCATTATCGATATCCAAAAAATCAGCCAGCGACAAAAAGAACAGATGCAAGGCGTGGGAATGAATTATTTGCGCATGCTCCATAAGAGTCCGAAGCTTCACAGTCTCTGGAGCAACGGTTATATTCATGGCATTTTCAAGCGCTTTCACAGCCGTAAGATTGTGGACCACCGGACAAATTCCGCAAATTCTCTGCGCAACGACAGGCATATCCTGATATTCCCGGCCCACAAGCACGCCCTCAATCAGCCGAATGCCTTCTTGCACCTCCAATTTCGCCGATTTTACATCACCATTTACAACGCTCGCCATAAACCCGGCATGCCCTTCCATTTTCGCGATATGATTGATTTTGATATTCATAAGCTGATTGCTTATAAGCTAATTATAAATTGCATATTTGCTTTAACGCTAAAATATCTTCATTTGAAGCCTTTGGATTTTCCAGATCCTGTTCACCCATCATATAATACATGATCGACGCTGGCTGACTCAAATGATCAAGCCCCAAAGCATGCCCCAACTCATGGACAACAACCAAGCGAAGATCGGCTGCGGCTTCAAACTGGTAGATATTTATCGACTTCCCATCATACACGCCTTTATCAAATTCCCGCGATTCGCCAAACTTGTTTTTATATGTATTGAGATTACTGTTGTAGATCTGCGCTGTCTGATTGCTTTTTTGAGCTAAAGAATTGGCTTTGTTTATGAGTTCATTGATTTCTTTCCTCTGTTTTTCCAGTTTTCTATACGCATCATCCAGGTTCTCCTTTTCCTCCTTGAGTTTTTCATACTCATCCTCTGGCGCTCCGCCCTCCTGATTCCATTTCCTTACTTCTCTGTTGTAATCATCCAAATCATCCTTATATTTATCAACCACTTTGTTGTAATCGCTGATTTTTTTCTTTGACTGGACGCTCAATGAATCATACTCCTCCGTTGCTTCATCATGTTTGAGTTCCAGACTGTTAAGCTGATTTTCCATCTCTTTCGCTTCTTCAGTAGTTTTTTGACGGTCATCATAAACCAGATTTATTCTAAATTCGGCGCTTGAATCATATTCAAAAAGATTTTTTTTTGCCGGATCTTCCCAGACAATTTCCGCTTGAGAGATTATTTTTTGAAAATCAGCTTGAGTTATGTCAAATCTTGCATCAACTGTTCCGATTGAATATTTGATCGGCTGCGTACAAGGCTTGTCAATATATTGCCTTCTTATCTGCTTAAATTCTTCCCGAAAAGATTCCCTGTTGGTCAACATTGTTCCCCAAAAAGAAAAAAGCAGGATAACAATGAGATATTGAAAAAATTTCTTCATCCGATTGTTTGCCATTCCAGACTTTTCGCCTATCAGCAGAGCTAGCAAGCTTAGGATGGCAAAATAATTTTATATTTATTTATTTCTCACGCGCTTCAATATCATCCCTAAGGCCATAAATTTCTGCTGTATTTTCAAACTGCTCGTCTGTTATCATAGTTTTCAGCATATTTTTCATAGCCGCTACGTTGCCAGTCGGACGCAGTCCCCGGCAGCCCTGGCATATCATGCGAGAAGTCGGACAAACCGCATCGCATCCGCCCAAAATCATGGGACCGAAGCAGGGTTTTTTATCGAGAAGAAGGCATCTATTTCCTTTTTTCTTGCATTCCACGCAAACCGGCTGGTCGGGAATAACTGGAATGTTTCCTTTGAGCAGTTCCGGAATATAGCGCAAAAATTCTTCGCCAGATATGGGACAGCCGGGAAAAGTGAAATCCACTTTCACGAAATTATCAATTTCTTTTATGGGAGGATTTTTTATCCCGTGGATATATTTATAAACATGCTTTATCGTACTTGCGCCTTCATGATAATTTTTTATCTCTGGAATTCCTCCCATTGCCGCGCAATTCCCAAGAGCTATTAGGATTTTGGACCGTTTTCGAGCAGCTAGCAATAAATTAAAATTATCTTCCGTCACCGGATTTCCTTCCACTAAAACCAAATCGAGATTAACACCAGGATCGTCTTCGTCTTCTAAAAGTCTGAAATCCACCATTTCCACTTGGTTTATGAGATCCAAAAATTTTTGCCCGAGATCCAAAAGCACAAACTGGCATCCCTCGCATGAAGTCAGGCTGATAATGGCCATCTTCGGTTTTTTGGAAATCTCTCCGGCAGATTTATTTTTTTTAACAGAATTAGAAATAACAGCGGTGGTTTTCTTTTTTGCAGCTTTTTTTTCGGCTGCCTTTTTCTTAATTATTTTTTTCTTTTTTATAACTTTTTTCGTTGCCATATAATTATTTTACCATAATTTGGACAAAAAAATAAGCGAGGTTGGACAAAAGTCTTTCCTCGCTGCTAGAAGCACCTGCCAATCAGATTCTGCGTCCAATTTTTGAGATCCCAGAATGATCCGTAGTCAATTTCAGAGATTCTCTGGCAAACACTGGTAAATTCCTGGCTTGATTCCTGCTCACCAAAAAGATATTCGCAAATATCTTCGCAAGCAACTCCGACAATAACAGCGTAGTGGACGAGAACCATGTCTCCAGCTTTAAACTTTACATGGATACATGGATGGATCAGGAGATTTGAAATATCAACAGCTACATTCTTATTGACATATTTCGCCGATACATTTTCGCCAGAAACAGCGGTTAAGATAACAGGCTTCAGTATATGGGCGAATACATATCCGTCAGCAAATTTTCCTTTTTTTCCAACTGCATTAATTTGGTCAAAAACAAAGTCAATATGGACAGCTCCTCCAAAAAACCTATAGATGATATCCGCATCGATTTTTTTTGCGCCGACACTCAGAGCGAATGCCCAAATTCCGGAATACATAGAGCTTTTTTCCGGCAAATTTTTCTGGAGTTCTAAAACATCAAAATCACGTCCTGTCATCACGCATCGGAAGAGGTACTTCAAATTTTCTTCCTTTTTATTGTTAAAAGTGCGACAACCGGAATTTATCATAACCAATTTCGCTAGCGCTGAATTAGTTATTACCATTGTATTTTTCCTCCTTCCTTATTGCGATAATCTCATTAATAATTTTTCCGGCATCTTCTTCATCCATTTTCTCAATAGCCACATTCTGCTGTGTTAAGCAGAAGTCGCCAATATTCAATTCTACTATGCTTTTCACAGTTTGTCTATCGCCAGCAGGATTTTCAACAATAACACCGCCTTTTTCAATTGATATAACTTTTTTGGGAATTGTGAGACACATGCCTTTGTTTTCTTTTTGCTAAATTATTTTCCTGTCCCTCGCCAGCCTCGCAATTTCCCGCTCTGATAGAATATAATCCAAATATTCATCTTTATTCGCCTTTTTCTCTATTTTATTAGAAATAAAAAATATAACTATACTCTCGGGATTTATTTTTTCTTTCCTGGCATAGTCAGCTTTGATGTTTTTTATCGCTTCATTTTTAGTCTCTTCTTTGGAAAGATTTATAATTTTTTCAAAACCAAGCTCGGTCAGCAAATCGTCAAAATTCTTCTGGCTTTTCATGTTTTTAAGTTGCCTAAGGACTCCTTTTTCCATCTCCCAGTCCACCACAGCCACTGCCATTTTCTTTAGATTATCCAGATCTTTTATAATTTTTCCAAAATCATTCTGATCCGTCAGCGCCGCCGTTGGACAAACTTCGACGCATTTTCCGCAAAAACTGCAATCCAGCGTTTTTTCATATGGCGTTCCGACAACCACATCGCCAGCACGATGATTAAATCCAAAGGCTTTATCGGGACAAATATTGATACAGCGTCGACATTCAATGCAATATTCCGTTGTGCGGAAAATGGCTGGATTTTTGTTGTCAATTACCACTCTTGATTTATTGTCTTTGAGCAAATCGCGCTCCTCGACATCCGTAATTTCCTCTTTCCTCGGCACAAAATGGAAATTTTCAATTTTGTATTCTTCCGCCAAATTTTGCAGTTCACACATCCGGTTTTTCCGGCAGCCCGCGCATTTACCGGCATGATCCGCCCAAAGAAGTTCCAGATTGATTCTGCGAGCCTTATTTATCCTCTCGCTCTCTGTCGTTACTTCCAATTTTTCACAAACCTGAAACGCACAAGATGGCACCAGCTTATCGGTAAGATTTATTTCTACAAGGCATAGCCGGCAAACTGTTTCTTTCGGCAATCCAGAAAACGCGCAAAGAGTGGGGATTCTAATCCCCTCTCTCCGGCAGACATCAAGGACGGTTTCTTCTTCCCGCGCTTCGTAAATTTTGTTATTTATTCTTATATTCATGCACATTATCCTCCTCCCCCTTTCCAGGGGCAAAAATTAAAGGAGGCGTTTGAAAAAAATTATTTTAATATCTTTAGTTTTTCTACCGCATCTCGAAACGCCGCAGCCGCGAATTTTCCAAAAGGGCAAAAAGTCGTATTTTCGAGCGTCCAAAGTATATCTTTGACGGCTTTTTTATCAGCTTCAGAAATTTCCCCGTCCTGGAGACGCTTGGCAATTTCCCAAAGCCGAAATGTTCCTTCCCGGCAAGGAACGCATTTCCCGCAAGATTCCCGCCGGAAAAATCCAGTCCAAGACAATAATAAATCATAAATATTGGTCGTTTTATCAACTACCAAGATCGCGCCTGAACCGATGGAGAAATCTTTATTTCCAAATTCTAATTTTGCGTCCAATTCTTTTTCCATAATAAGCCTTCCGGATGACCCGCCAATTTGCGCGAACCAAAATTCTTTTCCCTTAGCCAGTCCTCCTCCAATTTCAAATATCAATTCACGGATTGTTACTCCCAATGGTAATTCATAAACACCCGGTTTTTTTACCGCTCCGCCCAGAACAAATAATTTCGTCCCGGGAGAATTTTTTGATCCGATTTTTGCATATTCTTCCCCACCGTAAATTACTATCCAGGAAATATTGGAAATCGTTTCCGCGTTGTTTACAAGCGTCGGTTTTCCAAAAAGCCCTTTTTCAGTCGGATATGGCGGCCGCATCTTCGGCTCCCCCCGGCTTCCCTCAATTGAATTTATGAGCGCCGTTTCCTCTCCGCAAATGTATGCTCCGGCTCCGGAAAAAATCCCTATCTCCAGATTGTAATCTGATTTTAATATTTTTTCTCCCCAATATTTTTTTTTATACGCTTCTTCCAGCGCATTTTCTAAAATTTCTTCCTGTTTTCCATAATTACCATTTATATAGATGAAAGCTTTTCTCGCACCAATGATCAAGGATAGAATGATGATTCCTTCAATGAGTTTATGCGGATCATTATCGACTATTGCCCGGTCTTTGTATGTTCCCGGCTCCGATTCATCTAAATTACAAATAAAATACCTTTCTTTTTCTCCGCTTCCCGCCACTGCTTCTAGCTTATCGCCCGTTGGAAATCCGGCTCCTCCCCGACCCAAAAGACTGGAATTTTTTATCTCATCCGCAAATTTATCGGAATTTTTGTCCTTGATAAATTTATGAAGCGCTTTATAACCACCAAAAGACTCGTAGTTTTTTATCTTTTTCAAGTCCGCTACGTCCCAATATTTAGTTATGATTTTGATATTTTTATTCATTTAATTCCAAATTCACCTAATTGCCCAATTCACCTAATAAAATTCCTAATTCTCAAAAAATAAAAATTAGACATTTTATTAGAAATTAGGTGAATTAGAAATTAGAAATTTTATAACCACTTCTCCAAAATCCCATGCACGCTGCTCTGTGTAACATTATTATAAACTTTATTATTGATAACCATAATTGGTCCTTCTCCGCACTGACCCAGGCAGCTTATTATTTCAAGTTTAACTTTAGCATTAAATTCATCGCCAGCCTTTATTTTGAAATAATTTTCAATTTCTCTGATAACGGCAAATGAATTGTTCATAGCGCAATTCGCCCCGGAACACACTTTTATAACCAGATTTGGCTGCTTTTTAATCTGAACCTGGTCGTAAAAACTGGCCGTTTCATACGCTTTCGAAAGAGGCACTTCAAAATAATCCGCCACTTTTTGCATATCTTTTTCGCTAATATGCCCAAAAGCGGCGCTAATTTTTTTTAGCGCCGGCAACAAGCTGATATTTTCTGGATCAAATTCCAATAATATTTTTTCTATAGTTTTACTCATAAAACATATGCTTTTTTGTTGCATGTTATATGTTTCATGTTCTATGATTCAGGCTTTTCCATCGCTGCCGAAGAATTTTATTTTCTTCTTAACTGCTTCTTTGACTGCTTCGCGCGCCCCGCCCAGAAGTTTTCGGACATCGAAAGAAACGTTGCCCTGATTGCGGACTGAATTGATCAAGTCATTGATAAAAGCTATCCTGGTGGCTGTATCAACATTAAAACATGTGACGCCACGCTTGATTGCTTCTCCCACTTTTCCATTCTCCCAATCCGATGCGCCGTGCAAAATTAAAGGCAGATTGGGACAGCTTTTATTAATCATTTCCAGTCTTTCAAAATCCGGTTTTTCCCTTTCTTTGAAAAAATCATGCGCATTTCCAATAGCCACCGCTAAAGCATCAATTCCTGTTTCTTTTGCGAAAGAAGCGGCTTGCCCAGGATCGGTCATGTATTTTTCCCACTTCACTTCGCCCATTTCGTACTCGCCCAGATATGGAACGCTCCCGAGTTCCGCTTGCACTTCTACTCCTTTTTCATGGCAAAAAGCAACCACTTTTTTGGTTATCTCGAGGTTATCCACGTATTTTTTTCTCGATCCGTCATACATCACAGAAGCAAAGCCGATTGCCACCGCGCGTTGAATAAACTCAAAACTGTGCCCGTGATCAAGATGGATTCCGATCGGAAGTTCCGGCGCATAAAATTCCGCGTCATTCTTCACCAGATGATAAATCAGCCGTCCGCCGGCATATTCCATGGTTTTTTCCGTAATTTGAATGATTACCGGCGAACGCATCTCTTGGGCAGCTTCAACGATTGCCCTTGTCATTTCCAAATTAACGGTGTTAAAAGCTCCGACGGCATAACCGCCTTCCCGGGCTTTGGTTAGAATTTCTTTAACTGATGTTATCATAAAAATAGAATTTTGAATTTGGAATTTGGAATTTTGAATAAGAATTAAGAATAATGAACCTGGATCATAATATTCTAAATTCTATATTATTCCCATTCTAAATTCTAATTTGAATTACTAATTATTTCAGCAATTTTTATAAACTCGTGCGGCACCAGCGATTCCCGTCCAACTAAAATCCCGTCCATTTCCGGATCATTGCACAAATTTTTGACTGTCCTTGAATTTACCGATCCGCCATAGAGGATTGGAACCTTTTCAGCATATTTCTTCCCAAAACCCTCTACTAAAATTTTTCTAATTAAAACTTTCGCTTCCATAATTTCATGCGCAGTCGGAGTAATGTCGGTTCCCACCGCCCAAACAGGCTCGTAGGCAACAACGATATTTTCCAGTTTCGGCCGAGTCACGCCTTCGAGCGCTTTTTTCAGCTGCTTGGTAATTACGCTTAGCATCTGCTGCGTTTCCTTTTCTATCCTGGTCTCCCCGATGCATATTATCGGTTTGAGGTCGGCCTTTACGGCAGACTGGACTTTCAAATTAACCTCTTCGTTGTTTTCACAAAAATATTTTCTTCTTTCGCTGTGCCCGATTATCACATAATCGCACCCGAAATTTTTGAGCATTGCCCCAGAAATTTCTCCGGTATAAGAGCCGGAACCTTCCCAAAACATATTCTGCGCTCCTATTTTAGTTCTTTTGCTCAAGGTTTTTTTAAAAACTTCCAGATGAATAAACGGCGGACATAAAACTATTTCGCAATCTCCCAATCTCTTCCCGCTGATTTCTTTTTTGAACAATTCAAAATACTTTTCCCGTTCGTCAGAAGACAAAAGATTCATTTTTAAATTTCCAACAACTAGTTTACCCATAACTTTATATTTTCCACTATTAGTTTTTGCATAATATTTTTTGAATTTGAGATTTATTTTTAATTTGGGATTTGAGATTTGGAATTTCTAATATTCAAATGCCTTTTAACAAACCAAACAACTCCGATTAGTATTATTGTTCCGATTACCAAATCAAACTTATGAAAATACACTCCTAGCGTATTCCAATTATCTCCTAATTTTTTTCCGATATAGGCGAGAATAAAGCAGAACGGCAATGATCCAAGAAAAGTATAGGCGATAAACTTGGAAAAATTCATTCGAGCAATTCCCGCAGGAAGAGAAATAAAGGTTCTAACTACCGGAAGCATCCGGGAGATAAACACAGCGGCATTTCCATATTTATTGAAAAAGTTGTCTGCGATATCCAAATCATGATGAGTGACCAGAACATATTTCCCGTATTTTTCCGCCATCGGCCTTCCGCCGTAATATCCAACCCAATATGCCAAAACTGATCCGATTACACACCCAGCCGCTCCAGCCAAAGATACTCCGAGAAGCGTAAACTGGCCCGTTGAAACCAAATATCCTGAAAAAGGCATGATTATTTCGGAAGGCAGCGGAACACAAGCCGATTCAATCGCCATCATAACCGCCACACCGGAATATCCCATGAGAGATATTCCCCAAATGATAAATCCCGCCAGAACTGAAATAATTTTTTCAATCATTCTTCATGAAACATATAACATGCAACATAAAACAATTATTTTAAGAAAAGCTCCATCTGTTGTTATATGTTATATGCCGTATGTTGTATGTTATATGCTTCTTAGATATTCCGCCGCATCTTCCGGCCGAATTGTTGAAATCTCAATCCCGGTTGACATTTCCAGTCCCGCCCAGGTGGATGTATGCGGGATTATTTCAATATGCCAATGATAATGCGGATAGTCCCGCCCATCGCAGGGCGAAGTATGGACATAAAAATTGTAAGCGGGATCTTTGAGGCCCTTAAAAATTTTAAAAATAGCTTTCTGCAGAGCCTCACCTGCTTTCACTTTGCTCTCAACCGGCGTCCTTTCGAAATAAGGCTTGTGTTTTTTGGGAATAACCCAGGTTTCGAAAGCCATCCTTGAAGCAAACGGACAAAAAACCAGAAATTCATCATTTTCGAAAACAATTCTTTTTCGCTGCTCTGTCTCCCAGTCTATCATCGTGCAATAAACACATTTTCTATTTGTTCTATAATAATTTTCCGCGCCGGTAAGCTCCAGGTTTATATAGGGAGATATGACCGGAATAGCTACCAGCTGCGAATGAGGATGAGAAATTGATGCGCCAGCTTCCACGCCGTGATTATGAAAAATTTCGATAAAATTAACGCTTTTTTTGTTCATAAGGCTGATGTAGCGGTCCTGATAAGCGTCGAAAATTTCCGCCACCTGATATCCGTCCAGCTCGGCAATCTGCTTTTTATGATCGCGAGTAACAACAATCTCATGGTAGCCGACTCCGTCCATCATAAAATAAGGACCCTCTTCAATGTGCTTCACGCGGGCGCCTCTGGAGAAAGCCGGATATTTATTGGGAATAACCCGGAGCGTCCACTCTCCCTCGGAATTTTGGTACATAAGAACATCTTTTTCCTGCCCGGTTTTTTCCGGACAGCAAAAGAAACACAGCTTGTCCGGATTCTCTTTCATTTCCTGCCTACCATGTTCGGAAAATTCTTTCGGCCTCTTAGACCTTCCGGTCGCAATTACTACCCAGTCTCCAGTCACCAAATCTTGTCGAAGTTCTGAAATTTTATTTTTATTTGTCTCTTCCATTTTTGTCTGCGAGCGAAGCGAGCAGGTACAAAAATGAGAACCCCGCACCAATTCACTCAAAAGACTTTTTTTATTTTTAAATTTAAGCCGTTAGGCGACCACACGCATAAAACTATGCCTGAGTAAAATTAAATTTGGAATTGGTGCGGGGCAACTTAACAACTTTTATTTTCGATCTTTCAAATTGTACTTTCCTGTCCACAGCCTCATCCTGGTTTTAAATAAATCAATAAGCACCTGGGTATACCCATTTGGACCGGTAAGTTTCACAGTAGAGCCTTCTTCATTAAGCCATCTAACCGGCATTTGCTTTATTTTAAAGCCTAATTTTTTCGCAAGAACAATAAGCTCAAAATCGAAACCGAAACGATCCACTACCATCCGGCTGGCCACTGCCTCGGCCGCTTTCGCATTTAGCATTTTAAAACCGCATTGCGTATCCGGATAGCTCCAAAGCCCTAAAACTATTCTAATCGCCCAGTTTCCTGAATCTCCAAAAATTTCTTTCCACTTGGCCTGATGCACTTGCACAAAAGCGCCCTTAATATCGCGAGATCCGATTACGACATCATAGCCATTTTTAAACTCCGGTAAAAATGCATCCAGATGCGTAATTGACGTTGATCCGTCCGCATCTAAAAACAGCCTTACCTCTCCATTGGACTCCAAAAGCCCCTGGCGGATTCCATATCCCTTGCCATGATTTTCCTTGTTATCGAAAAATCTCAGGTTATTGATTTTGCCTTCGTAGCTCCTTACCACTTCGGCTGTTTTGTCCGGAGATCCGTCGTTGACTATTACAAATTCATAAGTAAAGCCTTTGGACTTCAAAAATTCGTCCATTTCGATAAGATTCTTACCAATTCTTTTTTCCTCTTTGTAGGCAGAGATAATAACGGACAGATATGGTTTTTGATCCATTTTTTTCTAAATATTAATGGTTATTTCTAAGGTTATTGTACCACAACTTCATGAAACATGGAACATAAAGCATATAACATAAAACATAGAACATATAACATGAAACAATTATTTTAAGGGAAACTCCGTCTTGTTGCTATATGCTATATGTTTTATGTTCTATGATTTATCCAACCACGATTGCAGAATTATTCTGGCCGCTTCCTGATCATCCTGGTTCTTCACATGCTTCACTCCCCGTTCAATAAGATTATCCTGAGCCATTTTAGTCGTAAACATTTCGTTTTGATATTCTATATCAATATCAACCAGTTTTTTAATTAGTTTTCCCAAATGCTCTCCTTCGTATTCAACGTTTTCTTTGTTGATATAAGCCGGAAAACCAATTATAATTTTGTTAATACTGTTTTCTTGAATTATTTTAACCAGTTTTTGTAAAAAATCCTTATCATTGTCAATTGTAGTATAGGCAAAAGCGATTTTGGTTTCGGAGTCTGCCATAGCCAAGCCAACCTTGGATCTCCCAAAATCTATGCCCAGATAGTGGCTTGTTTTAGGATCGTTTGACTCTGTCATTGACTTTTTGGTAAATTTGGTGTATAATTAAAAGTTAGTGTTTGCAGTGTCTGTTTTTGTTTATTTCTTGTTTAGGGGAGGAAAAAATGGACCATAGTTTTTTGAAATTTTTTAGTAGGATCGGCTTGTCTTTCGGGCTGGCCTGTCTGGCTGGCCCTATCGTTTTTAAGTTTTTCTTACCATAAAGGAGGTATTGATGTTAAAGTATGCTGTTTTTTATTTACTGTTTATCGGATTTTTTATTTTCGGAATTTTTGGTATTGATGCCACATGGCATAAGTGGCATTTGCACCAGTCGGTTGCGGGAGATTTTGAGTCTTCTGTCTACTGGGTTCTCATGTTAATCTGCGGATTCGGCGCATGGATTGTATCCAAGTATCTGCGTCCACGCCGGAATCGCTACGTCGCCTGGCGCGAATAGTGCCAGAACCGCTACTGAAATATCGCAACATCGCAGCAGCGTTAAAGCCCCTGTTCCAATTTTCATCGGAACCGCTCAGGGGCTTTTTATTTTTGAATTTTGATTTGTCATTTTGACTTTTGATTTTTGAATTTTGAATTATCTGGTAAGTATTTCACACCCATTTCTGGTCACAACTACCGTATCTTCAAAATGTGCGGAGAGTTTTCCGTCTTTCGTTACATATGTCCAACCGTCTTCCATCAGCTTTATATACCTCGTCCCTTCGTTTATCATCGGCTCAAGCGCCAGCGTCATTCCCTCTTTTAGAATTATATCCTTTTCATTCGACTTGAAATTGGGAATCTGCGGATCTTCATGAAGTTCCCGCCCGACGCCATGCCCTACCAGTTCTCGAACAGCTGAAAATCCGTGCGATCTCACATAGCCGTCCACCGCAATGGAGTATTCGCTAAGTTTCGCACCGGCTTTTATTTTGGAAATTCCCTGTTCCAAGCTTTCTTTGGTAACTTTCAGCAATTTATAGGCATTGGGTGCGATTTTTCCACAAGGGAAAGTTCGCGACATATCGGTTATCATTCCTTCATATTTCATCCCGATATCGATTTTCACTATATCGCCTGATTTCAAAACTCGGTCCTTGCTTGGAATCCCATGGACAATTTCGCTGTTGATCGAAGTGCAGACCGCTCCCGGATAAGGATTGTCCCGATCGCCATAACCTTCGAAAACCGCAATGCCCTCAATTTCAAAAACAAGCTCGCGAGCGAGCTTATCAATTTCATGAGTGTTTTCTCCCGGCACAATTTTTTTCTCAATTTCTCCCATAATTCTGGCTAGTTCTTGCCCGCCTCTTCTCATGGCTTCTATTTCTTTTTCAGTTTTGACGATAATGCTCATTTTTCGACTATATCCTTAATTTTCACTAGTATTTCCTCAAAAACTTTTTCGATAGATTGATCCCCGTTTATCTCTGCTAATTTTCCCTGCTTTTTATAATAATTTACTACCGGTACCGTTTCTTCCTTAAAAATACCCAGCCGCTTTCTGACTCCCTCTTCGCTGTCATCCGGACGAAGAATTATTTGTCCCCCGCATTTGGGGCAAGTTTTTTTTTCATCTTCGATATCTTTTCCCAAAATATAAGTTGTTTTGCACTTTTCACAAATTCTTCTGGCAGATATTCTTTTTATCGATTCTTTTTCTGATAAATCGATAGTCACTATTTTGTCGATTTTTCTTCCAAATTCAAGCATAGCTTCCTCAAAGTACGCCATCTGATCTTCTCTTCTCGGCACTCCGTCAAAAACAATTCCTTTTTCGCGCCCAAGATCCTGTAATTTCACATGAAGCACCTTCTTTAGAATTTTATCATCAACCAGCTCTTTTTTTATATTTATAATTTCGTTTATTTCCTTCCCGAGAGGAGTATCCAAAAGCGCCACTTCGCGCAAAAACTTCCCCATGTCAATATGCTCTAAATCAAACTTCTCGGCTAATTTTTCCGCCTGAGTTCCTTTTCCAGACCCTTGCGGCCCTAATATTACTAAATTCATGAAACATGGAACATGGAACATGGAACAATTTTATATTTTTGTTTCATGTTATATGTTTTATGTTATATGGCTAGAATCCTTCATAATCCCGCATCACCAGCTGGCCTTCAATCTGTTTCATAGTTTCAATCACCACTGAAACAACGATGAGAAGTCCAGTGCCCCCGATAGAAACCTGTTGAATGCTGGTAAAACTTTGGACGATAAAGGGCAAAATAGCGATAAGCCCCAAAAAAACCGAACCTGACAGAGTCACTCGGTTCATTATTTTGTAAAGGTATTCGGCCGTATTTTTCCCCGGACGGATTCCAGGGACATATCCGCCTTGTTTTTGAAGGCTTTCAGAAATTTTGTTCGGATCAAAAACCACCGCCGTATAAAAATAAGTAAAGGCCACTACCAGCAAAAAATAAATTCCCCAATAAAGCCAGCTGGAGGGAGAAAGAAGCACAGAAGCCTTGCTCGCAATAGCTGCAATAGCTGTTCCTTCGTATTTTGTCGCCAAAAATCCGGAAATCATTCCCGGAAAAAGCATTATGGAAAGAGCGAAGATAATGGGAATAACTCCAGCCTGATTGATACGAAGAGGAAGATGGGTCGAAGTTCCGCCATACATTTTATTACCTCGAATCCTTTTCGCATAGGAAACGGGAATGTTTCTCTGGCCTTCTGTCATGAAAACCACCGCTCCAATAGCTCCGATTATCACCGCCAAAAAAATCAGATAAGTAAAAATCTTGGAAGAATCCATGGTGGCATATAAATTGACCGCGGATGAAGGAATTCCGGAAACAATTCCAGCAAAGATAATAAGCGAAACTCCGTTTCCAATGCCTTTTTCCGTGATAAGCTCTCCCAGCCACATGAGAAATACGGTTCCGGCGGTCGCAACAATTATTATCGCAAAAATATCGGAAAATCCCGCATCTGCTATGATGTTTTGGGATCTAAAAAGCGCAATCATGCCAAATGTCTGCATGGCCGCCAAGGGAACAGTGAGCCATCTTGTCCACTGGTTGAATTTCTGCCTTCCGGCTTCCCCCTCTTCCTTGTATATTTGCTCGAGCCGCGGAATAATCATGGTAAGAAGCTGCATTATGATTGAAGAAGTAATGTAGGGTCCGACTCCCAAAAGCACGATTGAAATACTTGAAAGGCCGTTTCCGGAAAAAAGGTTAAGAAGCCCGAAAAACTGATTATTTTCAAAAAACATTTTAAGCCTTTCTTGATCTACTCCCGGAATAGGAATGTTGGCTGCCAGACGAAAAACCACAAGCAGAGCCAGAATGAAAATTATCTTGTTTCTAAGCTCCCTTATTTTGAAGATTTGTGTAACTTTTTCAAACATATTTCAAGCTAAAAATTAAAAGCTACAGCTGAAAGCTAAAAAATGGCAATGAAAGTCAAGAACTCTTAATTTTAAACTTCTAACTTTAACTATATTTTTATCTATTTTTCAACTGTCTCTTTAACTGATTTGCTAAGAAGGATTTTTTTATCGAAAGAAAGCTTGATTTTGATGTCTTTTCCTCCCAAGACTTTAATTCCGTTCTTTGCTTCCATTTTATCAACTAATCCGGCTTTAATCAAAGATTCGGCACTAACTAGATCTCCGCTTTTGAATTTTTTGGAAATATTTTCCAGATTTATAATGGCTTTTTTACAGTTAAGCGCCTTAAATCCCCTCTTTTTTTTCATATGATCAATAAGCGTCGAGCGTCCGCCTTCAAAGAGAGGATCTACTTTTGCTCCGCTTCTGGCTTTTTGCCCTTTGTTTCCTTTACCTGAATATGTGCCTTTTTTACCTCCTCGTCCGATTGTCTTTCTTTTCTTTCTACGATTTTTAAGTTTTAAACTATTTATCTGCATTTGTTTGAAATAAATTATTCTCCTACTTTTTTAATTCCCATCCTTTCCGATCTGGTTCTGGAATTTCCGAAAGAATTAAGAGCAAAAAGTGTTGCTCTGGCGACATTGAGCTTGTTGGATGTTCCTAACGATTTTGAAACAATGTCTTTTATCCCGGCAAACTCGACTACCGTTCGCACCGCTCCTCCAGCCACAATTCCCCTTCCAACCTTTGCCGGCTTCAAAATAATCTTGACGCTTCCCTGCTTCAAAAAAATTTCGTGAGGAATAGTATTTTTGCTGATTTTTATGAAAATCATATTTTTCTTGGCATTATCAAAAGCCTTCTTAATTGAATCAGAAACATCGGCTCCTTTTCCTGTTCCCACTCCTACCTTCCCTTTCCTGTTTCCAATAACAAGGGACGCCCTAAATCGAAATCGCCTCCCGCCTTTCACCATGCGGGTAACTCGCGCCAAATCCAAAAGCTTCTGGTCATACTCGGGTTTTTCACGTTTTGATTTAAATCGTTTGTCTCTGCTCATTAATTTAATTTTATTAGAATTTTATCCCCACTTCTCTGGCGCCCTCCGCCAAAGCCTTCACTTTCCCATGATATTTATAGCCTGATCTGTCAAATACCGCTTCCTTTATTTTTATCTCCAGGCATTTTTTAGCGATCAGCTTTCCTAAAATTCTGGCTCCCTCTATATTATTTTTTGCTTTAGCTGATTTAGTATCACCGAAAACTAAGGTATTTCCTTTTAAATCATCAATTACCTGGACCTCCATTCTTTTGAGACTTCTGAAAACCGACATTCTCGGTCTTTTTGTAGTACCAAAAACCTTGGCTCGAATGCGCCTCTTTCTGTGCAATCTTAACTTATTTCTGCTCTTTATCATAATTTTCTTTCTCTATAAATTACTTATTTTGCCGTTCCGGCTTTCTTTCCAACTTTCCTTCTCACTTTTTCTCCCTGATATCTGAATCCTTTTCCTTTATACGGTTCAGCTTTTTTCAAAGACCGAATTTCCGCCGCAAACTGCCCAACCGCTTGTTTGTCAATTCCTGTTATAGAAAGCACGTTATTTTCTTCTATTTTAGCATTGATACCTTCAGGAACCATAACTTCCACCGGATGAGAAAATCCAAGAGCCATTACTATTTTATTTCCCTGGACAGACATCCGAAATCCTACTCCTTGCAGTTCCAGTTTCTTTTCATATCCTTCCTTCACTCCGATTATCATATTGTTTATAAGGGAACGGGTAAGCCCCCAGACAGCTGCCGCCAGCTTTGATTTATCATTCTCACTGAATTTTTTGACAGCTATCGTCTTTTCGGAAACTTCAACTTTCGCTTTCTCATGAATATCCAAACTTAAGGTCCCCTTGGGCCCTTTTGCTTCGATGTGGTTCTTTTCGAGTTTTACCTCTACTCCATCTGGTATTTCTATTATCTTTTTTCCGATTTTTGACATAACTTTTTCTTAAAACTAATTTTAGCGGCTTCGCTTAGCTTACCATACCTCGCAAACGTATTCCCCGCCTAACCCTTGCTTTTTAGCTTCATAATCAGCCATAAGTCCCTTGGATGTCGAAATTATCGCTATTCCATACTTATTTCTTACACTTTTAATATCCTTGTTTTTGATGTATATCCGCTGTCCTCCTCTGCTTATCTTCTTTATTCCTTTTATGGCAGGATCTTTCTGCATTCCGGAAACAGAAAAATATTTTAGAGCTATCTTTATTTTTTCTGCGTTTTCTGTTTTTTCTTTTGCAGCGTCTTCAACAAAACCTTCCTTTTTGAGAATTTCTGCCAAAGCCATCTTCAATTTAGAAGCTGGGATTTCCACTTCCTTGTGCCCGGCTAGCTGGGCGTTTTTTATTTTGGCAAGCATATTGGCAATTGTGTCCATATTTTGTGATTTTAATAAATTCTTCTTTACCAGGAAGATTTTTTGACTCCCGTAATTTGTCCTGTATCGGCCAATTCTCGAAAACAAATCCTGCAAATGTCAAAAGCCCTTAGATATCCATGCTTTCTTCCGCATCTCCAGCATCTTCTCACGATTCTGGTCGAAAATTTCGGTTTTTTTTGGGCTCTTGCCTCTACTGATTTTTTGGCCATATTTATTCTAAATTAATTTATTATTTCTTTATTCTCTATGGGAAATCCTAGCAATCTGAATAACGCCATTCCTTTTTCCTTGTTTTTGGCATCCGTAACGATATTTACCTGAAAACTGAATATATTTTTCACTTGCTCCGGCATGATCTGGGGAAAAATCAAATGTTCTTTTATGCCGATATTGAGATTGCCGCTTTCATCCACTGATGTTTCCTTTATGCCTTGAAAATCGCGGATTCTGGGTATGGCTGCACCAACTAAAATTTCCAGAAAATCCCACATTCTCCGACCCCGCAGGCTCACTGCTGCGCCGACTTCCAGCCCTTCCCTCGTTTTAAACCCAGCAATTGATTTTTTCGACTTGGTCATAACTGGCTTCTGGCCGGTAATTAAAGTTATTGAATCAACGATTTCTTTCACCTGATTGGAATCTTTCAAAAATTTTCCTATTCCGATATTAACCACGACTTTGGATATTTTGGGAACTTCAAAATCATTCTTGAACCCAAAATCGGCTTTCATTTTTGAAATCACTTCTTTATTATATTTTTGGCGAATGTTTGTCATAATTATTTTCAGCTAAGTTTTTTCCTAAATCTCTGCCTTGCATTTTTTGCACAGCCGGATCTTTTTATCTCCGCTTTTTCCATATTCCACTCTCGATGTTTTTCCGCATTTAGAGCATACCAGCATAAGATTTGAAACGTCTACGGCTCTGGGTATTTCCACTCTCTGTCCCTTTTCCCCTTCTTTTCTCGGTCTTTTGTGTTTTTTCACCAAATTCAATCCATCTATTACCGCTCTCTTTTTTTCAAAAATAACGCGCAAAACTTTTCCGGTCTTGCCTTTGTCCTTTCCAGCAATCATTTTTACCAAATCGCCTTTTTTAACTTTCATATGATTTATAGCACCTCTGGAGCCAATGAAATTATTTTATTATATCCTTTATCCCTTATCTCTCTTGCAATCGGCCCGAAAATTCTGGTCCCTTTCGGTTCTTTTCCTTCGACAATAACCGCCGCATTTTCATCAAATCTTATGTAAGATCCGTCGTTTCTTCTAAATTCTTTTCTTTGTCTGACTATAACAGCCCTGACTTTATCTCCTTTCTTGACTGTTCCCCGGGGTTCAGAAATCTTTACCGACGCTACCACGATATCTCCTATTCTTGCATACCGCCTTCTGGTTCCGCCAAGAACCTTGAAACACTGGATCATTCTTGCTCCAGTATTATCAGCTACTTTCAATTTTGTCTGTGCTTGTATCATATTCGTGAATCCTTAATAGCTAAACTGCTTTATAAAATTTCCCTTTGCTTATCGGTTTTGCCGCGACAAATTCAATTTTATCGCCGACCTTAAGCTTATTTTCCTCATCATGAACCTTATATCTTTTTGTTGAGATATATCTTTTCCGATATTTCTTATGAGCCATTAAATTATCCACTGCGACAATGACAGTTTTGTTCATTTTGTCACTGACTACAATGCCTTTTTTTCTGGCTATTTTTTTATCATTACTTTCCATTTTCTTTTTCTTCTTTGATTATATTTAATATCCTGCTGATATCTTTTTTTTCCTTTCTGATCTGCCTGTTGTCCTTTACCTGTTTTGTAGCAATATCGAATCTAAGCTTTCTTAAATTTTCTCTTTTTTCAGCTAAAAGTTTCCCGAGCTCTTCAATATTTTTGTCCCTTAATTCTTTCGCCTTCATAGTTTTTTATCATTAATCAAAATAATGGCTATTCTTCGTTCTTAACGACAAACCTGGTTTTCAATCCCAGCTTGTGGGACGCCAAGCGCATAGCTTCTTGGGCAATTTCTTTTTTTACCCCGTCCATTTCAAACATTACTCTGCCTGCTTTTACTACCGCGACAAAATGATCGACGCTTCCTTTACCTTTACCCATTGGGGTTTCATCGCCCTTTTTGGTCATTGGTTTATCTGGAAATATTCTTATCCATATTTTTCCGCCTCTTTGGATGTATCTAGTCATAGCGCGCCTTGCTGCTTCTATTTGCCGAGCCGAAACCAGGCTGGAACCCGTAGCCTTGAGGCCATAGCTTCCAAAGCTAACGGCATTGCCGCGATTAGCTGTCCCGTGAATGCGTCCGCCTCTTTGGACTTTTCTGTGTTTTACTTTTTTCGGCATCAACATATTTGCAAATTCTTTGTGAATTTAGACGAATGCTTACAAATAGATTTGTAATTTTATTCGCTTTCGTTCGCAATCATTTTTAGCTACTTATCAAATACTTCCCCTTTATAGAGCCAAACCTTCACTCCGATTGTTCCATAGGTGGTATAAGCTGTCGCCCGGGCAAAATCTATATTGGCTCTCAAGGTATGCAGTGGCAATGTTCCTTTGGACAGCCACTCTCTTCTAGACATTTCTGCTCCTCCTAATCTTCCGCACATTTCCACTTTTACTCCTTTTATAAGATTGTTCTTTATCGCCTGGTCCAGCATTGATTTCATGATCCTTCGAAAAGGCATTCTTTTTTCTATTTGGTCAGCAGCATTTTGAGCTAAAACCTGAGCGCTTTCTTCAAAATTCCTGATTTCCTGGACATCTATGCTCAGGGGAGCTTTTTTATCATTTTTGAAAAAATTTTTCTGAATATGTCTTTTTATATCCTCTATTCCGCTCCCTCCGCGCCCTATAATAACTCCCGGACGGGCGGTTTTTATGATAATTTTCACCGTAGCTTGCGACCTTTCAATCTCAACTTCGGAAATAGCGGCATTTTTCCACTTTTTCATGATATCCTTCCGAATCTCCACATCTTTTCTCAAATTATCCTTGTATTCTTTTTTGCTAAACCATTTGGACTTCCAGTTTTGGTTGATTCCCATCCGAAGTCCGACCGGATTTACTTTGTGTCCCATGCTAGTTCATATCGCATGTATCATATATATGTTATATGTTTTATGCTATATGTTATATAAATTACATCGATTTCCTTCTAAATATCTTGCTTGTCCAATTCTTTTTTCCTTCTTTTTTTATTTCTTCCCCTTTTATCTCCTTATCAAACGCCGGCTTCTTTTTTTCCTCTTTCTCTTTCTTATCTTTTTCTTCTGTCTTTTCCTTTTCCTCTTTTTTTCTGGCTTCTGCTCTTTGTTTTCTTTCTTTCTCCATTTGTTCTTTAGTTTTTCTGCCTTTTCCTTCAATTCTTTCTTCTAAAACAATCGTTATTTTTGAGGTTCTTTTCAAAATCATAGATGCTCGTCCGTAAGCTCTTGGCATCCATCTCTTATAGCTGGGCCCTGCTTCAACAATCGCGTCAAAAACATACAAATTGTCCTTATCAAGTCCAAAATTATTTTCTGCATTGGAAACAGCGCTTTCGAGAAGCTTCTTAACATGAGGGTTGGATCTCTTAACAACAGCGTCCAGCTGCCTGGCCGCATCAGCAACATCAAGATTCTTTATCAAATCAGCAACCAGCCTCGATTTTCTAGGAGCTATTCTCAGATTATTCAGTTTTGCGGATACTTTCATGATATTGAGTTCTATTTATAAATTACTGACTATCCTCGTTTTTTATTATTTTCACTCATTTTTTTGCTTCTGAACTGGCTTTTTCCGCCTTCGCTGCATCCAATTCTTTCTGCTTCGCTGCCATTTCCAATTCTTTCTGCATTTTTCCTCCGTGTCGCGTAAATTTCCTGGTTAAAGAAAATTCTCCCAGTCTATATCCAACCATTTCTTCGTTTACAAAAACCGGAATAAAATCCTTTCCATTATGAACGGCAAAAGTAAATCCAACCATTTCCGGAGAAATTACCGCAGCGCGAGACCACGTCTTGATCGGAGTCCGATCGCCCGGTTTTTTATCTTTGATTTTCTTTATAAGCCTTTCGTCAACATAAGGCCCTTTTTTTAGACTTCGTGTCATACTTTTTATCTCTTGCTTCTTCTCTTAATTATAAATTTATTGCTATATTTATATTTTCTTCGAGTTTTCTTGCCAAGCGCCGGTTTTCCCCAAGGAGTTTTTGGATGCTTAAGTCCGATTCCCTGCCGTCCTTCCCCACCACCATGCGGATGGTCAACCGGGTTCATAGCGCTGCCGCGAACTGTTGGACGGATTCCCATGTGGCGCGATCTTCCAGCTTTTCCAATGGTTATAGCGTTATTTTCAAAATTGCTTACCTGTCCGACTGTAACATAACATTCGCTGCTGATCAATCTTATTTCCCCTGACGGCATTTTAATCTGGGCTTTTTCCTTCTCAACCGCCATAAGAACCGCTCCGGAACCAGCGCTTCTGACAATTTGCCCCCCTCGTCCAGGAAACAATTCAACATTGCAAATCATAGTTCCTATCGGAATATTCTTTATTTTTGTTCTATTTCCCTCCTTTATCGGAGCTTTTTCTCCGGCTAAAATTTCCTGGCCTGTTTTCATTCCGCAAGTAGCTAAAACATATCTTTTCTCTCCATCTTTATAGACCACGAGCGCAATGAAAGAACTTCGGTTGGGATCTCTTTCGATAGCTATTATTTTTCCCGGAATCTCCAACTTATCCTGCAAAAAATCAACCAGCCTGTATCTCTGCTTGTGCCCACCTCCCTGGTGCCGGACAGAAATCTTGCCATGCGATCTTCCGGCTTTTCTCACCTTTTTGGAAAGCAAAGACTTTTCCGGTTTCTTGTCGGTTACCATATCTGATTTTACAATAGACATGTTTCGCCTGCCTGCCGTATTTCGTTTGTAGACTTTAATCGCCATAGCTTTCTTTAATTAATTTCAAATAAGCGGTAAACCCTGTTGTTTATGGGCTGGATTCTTCGCTCCGCTTAGGATGACGTTTTGCGTCATTTTCCCTCAAAAAATTCTATTTTTCCTCCCTCTTTTACCGTTATAATCGCTTTTTTATATCCCGATTTCCATCCAGCAATTCTTCCTCGCATTCTTTTTTTAGACGGTATGTTGATTATATTTACACTAGCAACATCAACTTTGTATACATCCTCTACGGCCTTCTTGATCTGCTTTTTGTTGGAACGGGAACTGACTCTGAATATATATTTATTCAATTCGCCAATTCTCGTCGCTTCTTCAGTGATCCAGGGTTCCATCAGGATCTTATGCGCGATCTGTCCGATTTTATTTAAATTCTTTGCCATTTTATTCGTCTGCTTTATTATATTTCTTTTCCAGTTCTTTTATGGAATCTTCAGATATCAATAAATATTTATTATTCAGCATATCCAAAACGTTAAGCTGTTCAACTAAAGAATTTTCACAATTTTTAATATTTCTGCTGGCAATCCTGAAATCTCTTTCTCCGGAGCCAAAAATTGCTAAAGTTTTGCCTTTTATTTTCAAATTTTCAAAAAACTTGGAAAATTCTTTCGTTTTTTTGCTTTCAATTTTCAGGTTGTCAACTGCATAAATCTCATTTTCTTTCAGTTTTCCGCTCAAAACTATCGCGATCGCCTTGGCATTCATTTTTTTGTTTATCTTTTTCTTGAAATTTCGTTCTGATCTGGGACCAAATACGATTCCTCCTTTTTTCCAAATTGGAGTTCTGACCGATCCAACTCTTGCTCTTCCTGTTCCTTTTTGTTTCCAGGGTTTTCTCCCGGACCCTGCCCGTTCCCCTCTGGTTTTGGTGTGGGCCAAAACTTGCCTTCGGTTGGCCATTATTGAAACTGCTACTTGATGAACCAAATCATTGTTTTTAGAAAGGCCAAAAATCTCTTTGGATATTTCCATTTTCTTAACTTCTTTTCCTTCTAAATTGTATATGCTTATTTTCATGAAAATAAATTAAGCCTGTTTGCTTCTTATTTCAACAATTCCGCCCGGAATTCCAGGAACAGCTCCTTTGAGCCCCAATATTTTTTTTCCTTTGTCTACATAAACAATTTTTATATTTATAGCAGTTGAACGCTCTCCGCCCATTCTTCCTGCCATTCTTTTTCCTTTAATGACATGTTCTGGAAATCCAGCGCCAATTGATCCCGGAGCACGGAGATCATGCTTGTGGCCGTGGCTTTTAGGGGATCCCTTGAACCCATGCCTTTTTACTCCTCCTTGAAAACCTTTGGCTTTGGTTATGCCGCTTACTCTCACTTTTTCTCCTTCTGAAAAAACAGAAACATCGATTTCATCGCCGCTTTTTAATTCTGTTCCGCCTATTTTGAATTCTTTCTTAAATGTTTTTTTCGCCGTCTTTGGAATTTCCAGCTGCACCGCATCATATCCATCCTTTTCTTTTGTTTTTATATGGCTCACTTTTGAAAAACATTCAACCAGAGTCACGTTTAGCGCTCCTTCATTTCCATATATCGTAGTCATTCCAATTTTTTTTCCCAAAATAAACTTATCCATAAAATTCAAATAAAAAAACTGACTCCACGCGCCAGTCAAAACTCAAAGAGAGCTTGTTTTTCTCTACTGGCTAGTTGAGTATCCGCAAATAGACACAGACGAGGCGGACTTTAACTAGAATTACAAATTTCTGCGAATTTCAGCGAATGAAGTTATGAATATTTATTTATAACTTCATTCGCCTTAATTTGCAACCATTCGCAACTACTACATTATTACATCTTTATTTCTATATCAACACCCGCCGGCAAGCCAAGATTAGTAAGGCTATCAATCGTTTTCGGAGTTGGATTCAAGATATCTACAAGTCTTTTGTGTATTCTCATTTCATACTGATCCCTGGCATCTTTGTAAACAAAAGTTGACCGGTTAACCGTAACCTTTCTTATTTCCGTAGGCAAAGGAACGGGCCCAGTAATATCAGCTCCTGACCTCTGGGCCGTTTCAACTATTTGTCTGGCCGACTGATCAATAATCTTATGGTCGTAGGCTTTGATCTTGATCCTGATTCTTGGTTTTACTTCTTCTTCCTTTTTGAGCATCTGATTTTTTAATGAATATCTTAATTTCTTGCTCTATAAAACCCGCCTTGAGCCAAGACAGGTTTTAAGAATAAGCTATTTTAATATTTTAGTTACTACTCCCGCGCCTACAGTTCTTCCGCCTTCTCGAATTGCAAATCTCATTCCTTCCTCCATTGCTACTGGAGCTCCTAATTTTACTGAAAAATTCACTGTATCCCCGGGCATAACCATTTCCGTTCCTTCAGGAAGAATAACTTCTCCGGTTACATCTGTAGTTCTAACATAAAACTGCGGCTTGTATCCCTTAAAAAATGGAGTATGTCTTCCACCTTCTTCTTTGGTCAGAATGTAAACTTCGCTTTCAAATTCGATGTGCGGAGTGATCGATCCCGGCTTTGCAAGAACCTGGCCTCTTTCCACTTCTTCTTTCTTGGTTCCTCGCAGAAGCACTCCGGCGTTGTCTCCAGCCTGCCCTTTATCCAGTGATTTATTGAACATTTCAATCCCAGTAACGGTTGTTTTTTGAGTAGGATTAAGACCGACAATCTCTACTTCTTCATTAATGTTAACGATTCCTCTTTCAATTCTTCCGGTAACCACCGTTCCTCTTCCTTCTATTGAAAAGATGTCTTCAATCGGCATAAGGAACGGCTTGTCCACTTCGCGAACCGGTTCGGGAATTTTTTCATCCAAAGCGGAAATCAAATCAAAAATTGGCTTGGCATCTGCATCATCGGCATTCTTAGAATTAAGCGCCTTAAGAGCCGAGCCCCGAATGACTTTTGCGTTATCGCCGTCAAAATTATATTTGGTCAAAAGTTCTCGAACTTCCGCCTCAACCAAGTCAACCAATTCAGGATCATCAACCATATCAACTTTGTTTAGGAATACGACGATTTCGGGAACTCCCACTTGATAAGCTAAAAGGATATGTTCTCGAGTTTGGGGCATAGGACCATCAGTAGCAGCGACAACCAAGACAGATCCATCCATTTGAGCTGCCCCAGTGATCATGTTTTTGATGTAATCAGCATGGCCTGGGCAGTCCACATGGGCGTAATGGCGTTTTTCAGATTCATATTCACAATGTGCCGTAGCGATAGTGATTCCCCGTTCTCGCTCTTCCGGCGCTTTGTCAATTTCGTCAACGCCCTTCTCTTTGGCCTGGCCTTTAAAAGCCAAGACATGCAAAATCGCCGCTGTAAGAGTGGTTTTTCCATGATCAACATGGCCGATTGTGCCGACATTGACATGAGGTTTAGTTCGTTCAAATTTTTCCGCTGCCATAGTTTTGAATAATTTTGACGCAAATTCTGCAAATTATGTCCGTAAAACGCAACACTAATTCGCAATAAATTTACGAATTTTTATTATTAAATTTTATTATATAGCTCGGGTTCAGTTTACAATAAATATCTGAATTTGGCAAGCACCTAGGCTTTTTCATATCTGATTTCCTCATTTTCCTTGATATCGGATATTTCTCCCAGTTCCAGATTTTCTATTTTTTTCTCTTCCTGGACAAACTTCCAGCTGGCGATATCGTTGTTTATCTTATCAACCAATTCTTGCTTTGTCAAGCCTTCAACGCTTGTCTTTTGGAGTTTTCTGAACTCCCGAAGAGTTAGAAGCACATAATACTGGTCTTGATCCTTCAAAACCGCCTTCCCTCCAATAAGTTCCAGCGCTTCTTTGAGTTTCTTATCCAACATGATCTTAGAGTTAATTTATCCTTTATTACGCAAAGAAATAGTAGCTTAATAAATATTTTGTGTCAATAGAAAATAAAAAGTTCCCACTTTCATTCCTGCATGCGCAGGTTTGAAAACGGAAACTTATCAACAAGATAGAAGGCTAGGCTTCTTCGTTAAAATTTATATCCGGGTGTAAGCCGAAGAATGTCCAAAACTCGATAGTAACTGACAGGCGGTTTGAGTTTGGGTTCCTCTCCCTCCTTTAGCCAGCGAAAATATTCTTGCTCTCCTCTGAGACTACCCAAGGCCAGAAATAAAATTTCCAGTAAATCGCCGTTCTCTCCTTTTCTGATTTGCTCGTAACCCTTATAAAGTTCCATCCCGAAGAAAACTCCTTCCGAAGTAACAATTGTCATGGGAATAGGAGACATATCGCCTGTACATTGAACATAAACGACGCTTCCAATTGTGCTTCCATAACAATAACAATCCATGGCTAGCTCCTTCTTTTTTTCAAATAGCTATTTCTTTCCCCCTATTACTTCTTCCGCTACATTTTTCGGAACTTCCGCATAATGGCCGAATTCCATAGAATAATTGGCGCGACCCTGTGTCATAGAACGAAGCGCCGTAGCATAGCCAAACATGGAAGCTAGCGGGACTTCTGATTCAATCACTTTTACCCGCGCGTTTCCTTCGCCTCGATCGTTCATTTCCCGAATAATTCCCCGCTTTGAATTGATATCACCGACGACATCTCCCATAAATTGTTCCGGAGTAATCACATTTACTTTCATAATCGGTTCCAAAATAACCGGCTTTGCCCTTCTCACCGCTTCTTTAAACGCCATAGAACCGGCAATTTTGAAGGCTGCTTCGGACGAGTCCACTTCGTGAAAGGATCCATCATAAACAGTCGCCTTGACATCTACGATCGGATATCCGGCTAAAACTCCGTTATCCATTGCTTCTTTCACTCCTTTTCCGATTGGCGCAATATATTCCTGCGGAATTATGCCGCCCTTAATTTCATCCACAAATTCAAAACCTGCTCCCGGCTCCTGGGGCTCAACTTTAATCCAGCAGTGTCCGTATTGTCCGCGTCCGCCAGATTGGCGGATATATTTTCCCTCCGCTTCCGCTATTTGCCTTATGGTTTCCCGATAAGCTACCTGTGGCTGGCCGATGTTAGCTTCCACCTTAAATTCTCTTTTCATCCGATCAACAATGATGTCAAGATGAAGCTCTCCCATTCCCTCGATAATAGTTTGTCCGGATTCTTCATCGGTATGCACCCGAAAAGTCGGGTCTTCCTCCGAAAGCTTCCGGAGAGCCAATCCCATTTTTTCCTGATCTGCTTTCGTTTTCGGTTCGATCGCAATTGATATAACCGGTTCGGGAAAGGTAATCGATTCGAGAAGCACTGGTTTTTCCGGGTCGCAAAGAGTATCTCCGGTTGAAGTATTTTTCATCCCCACGAGAGCTCCGATTCCTCCGGCGTAAATTTCTGAAATTTCTTCCCTGTGGTTGGAATGCATTTGAAGGATTCTTCCCACTCTTTCCTTTCCCCCTTTTGAAGAGTTGAGCACATATGATCCAGCTTTCAGCATCCCGCTATAAACCCGGAAAAAAGTCAGCTGCCCTACAAAAGGGTCGGTTGCAACCTTAAAAGCCAGCGCGGCGAAAGAAGCGTTATCATCGCATTTAATTTCTACTTCTTTTTCCGGATCCTTAACATCCATCCCTTTGATATTAGGAACATCCAGTGGAGACGGCAAATAATCAATTACGCCGTCCAAAACCAGCTGAACTCCCTTGTTTCGAAGAGCTGTTCCCGTAAAAACCGGCATAAGCGTAGTGCTAACAGTTGCTTTTCTAAGCGCCTTTTTTAATTCTTCTTCTGTTATTTTTTCTCCATTCAAATATTTTTCCGTTAGCATATCGTCAGTTTCGGAAATTTTTTCCACCATTTTTTCCCGCCATTCTTTGGCTTTTTCAGCAAGTTCCGAAGGAATTTCCCCTTCATTCACAATTTCTCCCATTTCTCCGGAAAAAGTATAAGCTTTCATTTTGACAAGATCCACTACGCCTGAAAAATCATTCCGTTCCCCGATAGGAATCTGGACTGCGACAGCATTCGGAGTGAGGCGGTTCCAGATAGTATCTAAAGAATAATAAAAATCGGCGCCTTCTTTGTCGATTTTATTGATAAAACAAATCCTTGGAACATTATATTTGTCAGCTTGTCTCCAAACTGTCTCTGACTGTGGCTCCACGCCTTCTTTTCCGTCAAAAACCACCACGCCCCCGTCAAGCACTCGGAGCGATCTTTCTACTTCCACCGTAAAATCTACATGTCCCGGAGTATCGATTATATTTATCTGATGATCTTTCCAGAAACAAGTTGTCGCAGCCGAAGTAATAGTGATTCCGCGCTCTTTTTCCTGATCCATCCAATCCATAACCGCCTCGCCTTCATGCACTTCTCCGATTTTATGCGTAATTCCGGTATAGAATAAAACCCGCTCGGTCGTGGTCGTTTTTCCGGCGTCGATATGGGCGATAATGCCTATATTTCTATATTTTTCGATTGGATACTGTCGTGCCATAAGTTTTTAGTTTTTTGTGTATAATTTAAAAAACGAATTTCTAATTTTGAATTTTGAAATAATGCCTTAATTTCGAATGTTTTAAACATTTTACCATTCAAAATTGATTCGAAATTCAAAATTCCAAATTCAAAATTCGATATTATGCGAAATGCGCAAACGCTTTGTTGGCTTCCGCCATCCGATGCACATCCTCTCTTTTTTTCATGGCTGCTCCAGTTTTATTCGCTGCATCAATCAGCTCTTCCGCCAGTTTTTGAGCCATTTTTTTGCCTTTTTTGGAATCAGCTGCTGCTTTTATCCAGCGAATAGCCAAAGTTGTTCTCCGTTCGCCGATTACTGATACCGGAACCTGGTAATTGGCTCCGCCGATTCTCCGCGATTTGAGCTCCACGAGAGGAGAAATATTTTTTACCGCTTGTTCAAAAATATTAAGTCCGCCCCTTTTGGTTTGCGAGTGAATAATATTGAAAGCTTCATAAACAACTTTCTCCGCCAAATTTTTCTTGCCGTCTCTTATCAGGCTGTTCATAAATTTTCCCACCAGCATATTGCCGTATTTTGAATCCGGTCTCACGCTTTTCTTATAAATTCTTTTTCGTCTTGCCATGCGATTATTTTCTACTAGTTACTATTCTTTAGATTTTTCCCTTTTCGCTCCGTATTTGCTCCTTCCTCTTTTTCGATTAGAAACTCCGGATGTATCCAGAACACCCCTTACAACGTGGTATCTCACTCCCGGAAGATCTTTCACTCTTCCGCCGCGGATCATTACAATCGAATGCTCCTGGAGGTTATGCCCGATTCCGGGAATATAGGCCGTAACTTCCATGCCGTTTGTCAAACGGACTCTGGCGATCTTTCTAAGGGCCGAGTTAGGCTTTTTTGGCGTTGTTGTGCTGACCTTAAGACACACTCCGCGCTTAAAAGGGCCGGCTGTGTCCATTGGCTTATTCTTGAGAGTATTGAAAACATACTTAAAAGCCGGGGTTTTAGTTTTTTTCCTTGTCAGTTTTCTTGGTCGTCTTTTTAATTGGTTAATAGTCGGCATGATTTTTTTTATTAATTACCCGCCTGCTGGCAGGCTAATCAAATGCTAATATGCTAATTTTATTCATACATTGATATATTCGTATAAAATTCGTACTAACAAAAACAGCGCCATCGGCTGCAAAACCAGAATAAAGCATATTTCAAAGAATGTCAACACTCTGTGCGGCTAGACCGTTATTCCCAAAAACAAATTGAGCATGGAATTTAGGAACACTCCCAGCGGTCCGGAAAAAAATATTATGAACGCAAGAAGAATTATAAATCCAAACTGTTCGAGCATCGCCATCGTTTCAACCTTTATATTGGCGGCTGCAAAAAGAAGTTTGGAGCCGTCCAGAGGCGGAATGGGGATAAGATTGAAAAAAGCCAGAAAAACATTCCAAAAAATTACCATGACCAGAATTTCATAAAATATCGCGCCCATGGAACCGGCGATAATATTAGAAATCACGCTCCAATCGTTGAAATTATTGATTATATCAACCTTGGCAGAAATCGGGAGCACGATAAATTTTGCCAGTATTGCGGCAACAACCGCAATTAAAATATTCGACAAAGGCCCAGCTAGAGCCACTAATGCCGGTCCCCATTTTTGGTTTTTGAGATTATATGGATTATAAGGAACCGGTTTTGCCGATCCAAAGGCAAATCTTCCGCCGGTAAGAGCCAGCATAACTATGGGCATTCCCAAAGTGAGCCAGGGATCTATATGCTTAAGCGGATTAGCCGTCACTCTTCCAGCATATTTGGCCGTCAAATCTCCCAGCCACATCGCCACAACACCGTGCATCACTTCGTGGATGATCACGGTATAAAGCAATATCGCTACGTAAAAAAAGATTAAAACAATTTCATTTGCCATATTTTTTCTTGCCAAATTTACTTTTCCATGCTAACTTAAATTTTGTAATAAATCAACTAGGCCATGGAACATGTAGCATACAACATGTAACAGAATTTTCTCTGTTTTTGTTTTTTGTCATATGTTTCATGTTATATGTCATATGTCTAGAGTCTGTGAAATTTGCGGCCGAGGATCGCAATCGGGCCACAAAGTCAGCCATTCCAACATTAAAACCCTTCGAAAATTCATGGTCAATCTTCAGACTAAAAAAGTTAACGGAGAAAGAAAAAGGGTCTGCACAAAATGCATAAAAACTTTGTCTAAAGCGGAGTAATTTATTCTTGCTTCCAGGCGATGAAAAAATCTTTCTCATTTCGAGAAAGATTTTTGTTTTTTTTGCAATAAAAAATTTTATTCCAATATTCCGTCCAGATTCACATCGTAAAGGATTTCATCCTGTATCAGCCGATAACTTAAAATTTCGTTTTTGGAAAACCAAATCGGAATTTCTTTTTCCGCTTCTTCTGTATTTCCGGAAGCATGGATTAGATTCCGGATGCTTCTTTGGCCCAAATCTGCCATTTGATAAGTGTCCAAAGTAAAATCTCCGCGGATAGTTCCCATATCGGAGGATAATGGCTCGGTTCCTCCGGTAATTTTTCTGACCAAACCCACAGCTTGATTGCCTTGCCAAATCATCGCGATAACCGGTCCGGAACTTAAATATTTAGCGTTGGCATTCATAATAGCCGTACCGTTCTCCCTAAAAGTTTTAAACGGCGATTTCAACCCTTTTTTTTCATAAGACGCCGCCGCCTTTCTCCCGACTTCCTCCAGCCATGCGTCCCCGCCAACTTCGTAATAATGCTTGATGGCCATTTCTTCCGTGGGAATAAGCATTTTTAAAGCCAGCATTTTTAATCCCACTCTTTCATATCTCTTGATTATTTCACCAATTAGGCTTCTTTGAACTCCGTCCGGCTTTATGACTACCAGCGTCCGTTCTTTTGATGGATGATCTTTTTTCATGATTTATAAATTTATTTCTTATAATTGGATACTACCAAATAAAAATAATTTGGACAAGAAAATTATTCTTCTGATTCTTTGAGTTTTTTATAAATTTCTTTTCCAATTTCTTTCATAAGTTTTGCATCCGCCTTAAGAGCGGCTTTAGCTATTTCCCGGCCAACTCCCAGCTTTACTTCCCCGAAAGAATAAGAGTTGCCTTTTTTCGCAGCTACTTCATATTTCACCGCCGTATCCAAAACATCGCCAGAAGCGGAAATTCCTTCGTTGTACATAATATCAAACTCCGTTGTTTTAAAAGGGGGGGCTACTTTATTTTTCACTATTTTGACTTTCACTCGGTTGCCAACGACATCCTCGCCTTTTTTAATCTGCGCCGCCCTTCTCACTTCAATTCGTACGGATGAATAAAATTTTAGTGCATTGCCTCCAGTCGTTGTCTCCGGATTGCCGAACATCACGCCAATCTTCATTCGGATCTGGTTTATAAAAATAACCGTGCAATTGGATTTGGAAATAATCGAGGTTAATTTTCGAAGGGCCTGCGACATAAGCCTGGCTTGGCGCCCCATGTGCTGGTCGCCCATCTCGCCTTCGATCTCTGCTCGCGGAACCAGCGCCGCCACGCTGTCTACAACGATAATATTGACCTCTCCGGAACTTACCAGCGTTTCCACAATATCAAGCGCTTGCTCGCCGTTATCTGGCTGGGAAATCAAAAGGTCATTGATGCTCACTCCGATTTTTTTGGCATATTCGGGATCCAGGGCATGCTCTGCATCAATAAACGCCGCCACGCCTCCTGCTTTCTGGGCATTGGCGATTATATGAAGAGTTAGCGTCGTTTTTCCGGAAGATTCAGGTCCGTATATTTCTACCACTCTTCCTCTTGGAATTCCTCCGATGCCCAGAGCGATATCAAGCGAAATTGAACCGGTTGGAATCGATTCAACATCCACTTTCTTAATATCTCCCAGTTTCATGATAATCCCTTCTCCAAATTTTTCTTTAATCTCAGTTACCACATTCTCCAAGCCCTTATTGCCCCCTTTGTTTTCCTCTTTCGCCATAACTTTATATAACATATAACATGAAACGTATAGCATTTCATCCAATATGTTTGAAAAAATTAATTTTTAATTATATCTTCATGTTCCACATTATCTGCTATATGCTACATGATTAGTATTTGGTGTCCCTATTAAATACTACGCCTCTCACTGCTCCCGGATCTTGCCCAAGCGTTCCAATATCCTTGCCATTAAATTTAACATAGGTGGCGTTAGCTCGTCCAGAATTTATAACGATTTTATCCCCGGCACGGAAGCTCTGAACCGCTCCTGACAGCATTGTTCCTGAAAAAACCAGATTTTCATCGGCCTCAACCGAAAGCCAAACTGGACCTGGGTCAACTTTTATCTCAATTTGAATTTCGTTCAATTCAGCCAAAACTGACTCCTCTTTTGATCCATCCTGGCCGCCTTGCGCCGTATCTTCCTTAAAGTTAGACCGGATTGACAGAGAGCTTAGCGTTTCTTTTCCGAACTTATTTATCGCTTTCATATTCAGAGCATTGATCCCGGATTGCAGAGTGATATTTTCGGAGAATTTTCCATCATCTCCAACCAAAATCGGCTGATCGTTCACAAAAACTCGAACATCTTTATCAGTAACCCCCTCTACGCGCAAGCTATTTCCATCCACCGAAGTGTCCGGCTGTGGATTGAGGATAATAAGCCGCGGAGCATCGGTAAACGACCCAATTTCCTTGTATAAATAAAATAATCCGGAAAATATCAAAATTGCGATTAACGACATAGCTATTTTTTGGGGAGTAAAAACAAAGGAAGAAATGTTAATCGGTTTTTGAACAGATTTTTCAGCTTGCGGATTTTTGCTTTCTTCGAGATTTTTTTTAATCCCCTTCTCCTTCTCGTACAGCTTTATAAGCACATTCCCGTCTACTCCTAAAAAATCCGCATAGCTTCGAAGAAATCCTCTCACATAAACATCAGCTGGAAGCTTATCCCATCTGCCTTCTTCGAGATATTCAAGATAAGCAATTTGAATTTTTGTAATTCTGGAAACTTCGTTGAGAGCCATCCTTTTTCCATTTCTAAGCTGCCTCAGCTTTTCCCCCAGTGTTAGCGTTCCAACTCTCTTTTTTGTAAAACTGTTTCTAAGCATAAAACATGAAGCATATAACATGAAACATATAACAAGGTACACCAGCATAAATGTTTCACTCTATGCTAAATGTTATATGTTATATGTTTCATGTTTTATGTTTATATTTGCCATTTGTCCCTCTTTTCCTGATCTTCTGTTGTATTCTCGTAATTTGTTTCTTCCGGATTGCCATTCGCATAAACTTCTCTCGGTTTGGCGCCATCAGCCGGACCAACTATTCCTTTATCTTCCAAGACATCCAGGAGCCGAGCCGCCCGGGCATAACCAACGCGAAGACGGCGCTGGAGGAGAGAAGCGGAAGCTTTTTTAGCCCTGATCACTTCTTCTTTTGCCGCTTCGAAAAGCTCGTCTTCCTGATCATTGCTTGCCGCATTACTTTCAAACTTCAAAAGGCTCGTTTTCATTTCTCCAATAATATTTTCTTCTTTTTCAGAGTCTTTTACTTTTTGCTCTTTTATGAATTTTACCACTCTTTTCACTTCTGATTCGCTTACCAAAGCGCCCTGGATTCTTTTTGGTTTTGGAGAAGCTGCAGAAAGGTACAACAGATCACCATTCCCTAAAAGCTTCTCTGCTCCAGCCATGTCGAGGATAGTCCTTGAATCAATTTGGGTCGCCACTTGAAAGGCCACTCTTGTCGTAATATTGGCTTTAATAAGGCCCGTTATCACTTCGACCGACGGCCTCTGAGTTGAAATAATAAGATGAATTCCAACTGCCCGCGCCATCTGAGCAATCCGAACAATCGCCCCTTCCACTTCCTTTCCATGGCTTCCCATAAGATCTGCTAATTCGTCAATAATAATCACGATATATGACATATTTTCTGCATCCTTTTCAATCATCTCGCCGCTTTCCGGATCGGTGTATTTTATTTTTTTATTGATTTTTAATTTATCTTTATATGACAGAATGTCCCGAGTCCCCATGTCCTGAAGCATGCGATATCTTCTTTCCATTTCAGAAACCGCCCACCTAAGCGTGTGGACAACTTTTGCATTTTCAACAACCACCGGAGTCAAGAGATGCGGAATTCCATTGTAAAGAGACAATTCCACCCTTTTCGGATCAACCATGATAAATTTCAGATCCTGCGGCGAGTTTTGATAGAGTAAAGTAGTAATGACAGAATTTATTGCGACTGACTTTCCGGTTCCTGTCGCTCCGGCAATCAAGAGATGGGGCATTTTAGCTAAATCTCCCAGGATATAATTTCCGGCCACATCTTCGCCAAGCGCAACCATTAAATTAGATTCCCGGCGCCGAAACAAATTACTTTCAAAAATCCCGCGAAGACGCACAGTTGAAGAAACTTTGTTGGGAATTTCTATACCGATCAGAGATTTTCCTGGAATCGGCGCTTCTATCCTAATCGGATGAGCCGCGAGAGCCAGCGCCAAATCATTTTGAAGCGCCATAATCTTGGAAATTTTCACTCCCACTGCCGGTCGGAAACTGTATTGCGTCACCGACGGACCAGTTATTACATCTCCTCTTTCCACTTCAATTCCGAAATCCTTGAGCGTTTTTTCGATAATTTCCTGGTTTTTTGCTGTATCTCCCCCCTTAGCTACGCCTGAACTTTGCTCAAGAAGGTCAAGCGGCGGAAACATCCAGCGATTTTTTTTGGCAATTCTTTTTGTTCCGCTAGCGTTATTTTTTAGACTGTCGACGCCTTTTTTGTCAAAATCATTTTTCTCTTCGAAAGAAGCGCTGGTTATTTTTGGATCAACAAATCTGTCCATTCCTTCAATAATTTCCATTCTGGCTACGTTTTCATGAAGCTCTGGTTCTCGAGAAATATTTTTTTCTGCCTCTCTAATTTCATTTTTTTCAGACGGCTTCTCTGCCGAGGCTTCCTCTTTTTGCTCGCCCTCTGCCGGTGTTTCTTCTGGCTTTTCCTCCGGTTCATTTTTCTTAAATATTTTCAATAAATGTAAAAGTGAAAAATTGAAAGCCACAATTATGCCGATAAAAAACAAGGCGATGATAACCACCATGCTGCCAGGATCGCCCAAAAATTTCTTGAGGACATAGTCGATTCCAAATCCAATGTATCCTCCGCCCTGTCCAGCTTTGGCTATTTTTTTCATTTCGGAAAATTCATAAAACCAGTGAAAAAAAGCAGTCAAGCTCAAAAGCACAATGAAAAGCCCAGTCAATTTCGTTATATAAAAAGATTTTTCTTTGCGGAAAAACAGGACTATTCCAGCAACAAGCAAAAACAGCGGAAAAATCCACTTAGAGAAGCCCAAAAGCGAACCGATAATTTTGTTTAGATAGCTTCCGGCCATTCCGGAAGCTCCAAAAAATCCGAGAATAACTAGCGCCGCGAGCATGAAGAAAATCACCGCGACCGCGCTCCTTTTGGCGTCCCCCGCAATGCTGAAATGGGGTCTCTTTTCTTCCAGTTTGGCTTCTTCCTCGTTGTTTTTATTTTTCTTTTTCCTTCCCATGAACTCTATTTTATCATAAATAAAATTAAATTCAAAATGTTAGCAAAAAATAAAGCCCTGCATCGCAATTACTGCGATGCAAGACTTTTTTACCATAAAAATGGTGACCTTTCGTTTTTAGAAGTAATGACAGCATAGACAATTTCCACAAGTGGTTTTACCACGCACCGCTCTATTCTATCCTTAAGATCAGGCGGATCTTGACCTCCTTCCATTGCCAGCTGTTTGTTGCCAATCTGTACTAGAAAACCGTCTCCTTCAAGTTTCCTGATGCAAATTTTTACTTCCAATTGTCTTTCTTCATTGGAACTCATAAGTCCACAGATCCAAGAAGAAATTCCATTCTCATTAAACTTTATTAATTTTTTTTCCATGACACCTCCTTTTTTATATCCAATTATAAATTTGCCATTTGTATTTATTTCTTAACACTAAAAATAACTCGAGTCAATAAAAACACTGCGGTTTCCTGCAGTGTTTTTTAAATCCTAGATCCCTCCAAAGGCGGGCAGGCAAATCCGGAATGACACTATCTAAATTTATTTCGCTTCCCGATATCCGGTTCCAGCCGGGATTAGTTTTCCGATGATGACGTTTTCTTTGAGTCCGCGGAGTTTGTCCTCTTTTCCGGCCACGGCCGCATTGATAAGAACTCGGGCAGTTTCCTGGAAAGAGGCCGCTGACAGGAAGCTTTCAGTCGAAAGAGCCACTTTGGTAATCCCAAGGAGCAGTTTTTCTCCTTTGGCTTCGGCTCCGCCTGCTTTTTTAGCAGCCAAATTAGCTTCATTAAATTCATCCACTTCAATTATATCGCCGACCAAAAAACTGGTATCGCCTTCGGAAAGGATATGAATTCTGGAAAACATCTGGCGGATGATAACTTCAATATGCTTGTCATTAATTCCTTCTCCTTGCGAAGCATATACTTCCTGAATCTCTTTCGTTATGTATCGGTTTACTTCTTCCCAGCCCATTGTTTTATAAAGCTTCTTAAGATCAATATGCCCTTCGATAAGCGGAGTTCCCTTGGCGATGAGATCGCCTTCAGCCACTTTGAGCGTGCTTCCGGCCGGAATTTGGTACTCTTTAACTGTTTTTTGCTTATCATTGGCTTCGATTTTCAAAATCATACTTTTGTCCGCATGTTCGATAGAAATCAATTTTCCATCCACTTCAGAAATGAAAGCTTCACCTTTGGGAGGTCGAGCTTCAAAAATTTCCTCTACTCGGGGAAGGCCCTGGGTGATGTCCGATCCGGCGATGCCTCCAATATGAAAAGTACGCATTGTAAGCTGGGTTCCCGGCTCTCCAATGGCTTGAGCCGCCACAATTCCGACCGCTTGTCCAATCTCCACCAAATGCCCTCTTCCCAAATCAATTCCGTAGCACTTCTGGCAGACTCCCCGGGAAGTTTTGCACGTAACTACGCTCCTGATTTTCACCTTGTCCACGCCCAATTTTTCAATCTTTTCACCGTCTTCCTTGCCAACCAGCTTTCCTTTTTCAACGACAATCTCCCCGGTTTTTGGATCAGTGATATTTTCTACAAGAACTCTTCCAACTACCCGGTTTATAAAATTCTGGCCGATTCTATCGGAATCTTCTCGATATATGAATGCGCCGTTTTTATCTTTGCAATCTCTCTCCCTGACAATAATGTCCTGCGATACATCAACCAATCTACGAGTCAGATATCCAGCCGTCGCCGTTCGAAGAGCAGTGTCCGCCATACCTTTTCGAGCGCCGTGAGTGGAAATAAAATATTCCAAAACATTCAAGCCTTCCTTAAAACAGCTTTTAATTGGAAGCTCGATAGTTTCTCCAGTCGGTCCCGCCATAAGGCCTTTCATTCCCGCCATCTGAACCACTACCGATTCGGATCCGCGAGCTTTTGAATAAACCATAGAATAAACCGAGCCTTCTTTATCCATAGATTCACGCACGCTGTCGGTAATTCTGTTTTTAGAATCGTTCCATATTTCAATCACTTTGCTTTTTCTTTCCTCTTCCGTAAGAAGCCCCATGTTATATTGTTTTTTTATCACCTCTACTTTTTCTTCCGCCTCAACAAGTATCTTTTCTTTTTCTTTCGGAATGACCAAATCATCCATGCCCCAGCTCAGCCCGGATTTAGTCACAGCAGTAAAACCTAGATTTTTAATTTTATCCACAAAAACAGCAGTTTTTTCCTGTCCGCAAATTTCCAAAACTTTCCCTACTAATATCTTGAGCTCTTTCTTGGTCATTTCCCCGTTTATATATCCGATCTCCTCGGGAACAATAGCATTGAGCCTGATCCTTCCAACCGAAGTTTCCATAATTTTTCCATCAAGTACAACTTTTATTTTCGCTCTTGAATCCAGGTGCCCGAGCTCATTGGCTAAAATTGCTTCTTCAGCGCTTGAAAATATCTTTCCTTCACCTTTAGCCCCCGAAACAATATGGCTAAGATAATAGCACCCCAAAACCATATCCAGCGTCGGAGTGGTAATAGGATCGCCGCTAGCCGGTTTTAGAAGATTTTTAGAACTAAGCATTAAGTTAGCGCTTTCCCAGCGGGCTTTATCGGTAAGAGGCACATGCACCGCCATCTGATCGCCATCAAAGTCAGCGTTAAAAGCGGCGCAAACCATAGGATGGATCTGGATGGCTTTTCCTTCAATAAGAATCGGCTGAAACGCCTGGATGCTCAAGCGGTGAAGGGTTGGAGCGCGATTAAGAAGGACGTAATGGCTATGAATTATTTCATCCAGAATATCATAAGCTTCTTCTGATTCCCCTTCTACCATTTTTCCGGCGCTTCTAACATTATAGGCCAGTTCACGCTCTATTAACTTATTGATAATAAAAGGCTTGAATAATTCCAATGCCATTTTTTTCGGTAAACCGCATTGGTGAAGCTTAAGTTTTGGTCCGACAACAATAACGCTTCGTCCTGAATAATCAACTCGCTTTCCGAGAAGATTCTGCCTGAATCTCCCCTGTTTCCCTTTGAGAGTATCCGCGAGAGATCGAAGCGCCCTTCGCTGTCCGGTAGAAGCCGCCACGCTAACTTGGCTGCGCCTCGCGCTATTATCAAAAAGCGCATCTACCGCTTCCTGAAGCATTCTTTTTTCATTTCGAGTAATCACTTCCGGCGCTCCGATTTCAATAAGTTTTTTGAGCCGGTTATTTCTGTTGATAATTCTTCGATAAAGATCATTCAAATCCGAAGTTGCAAAACGCCCTCCGTCAAGCGCCACCATCGGACGAAGATCGGGTGGAATTACAGGAATAACTGTCGGAAGCATCCATTCTGGTTTTAATTTTACGCTAGAAAATCCCTTGAGCAGTTTGATCCTTTTTAGAATTTTTTTCTTGTCTGATACTTCCTCTTTTCCCAGCTCTTTTTTTAATATCTCAATTTCTTTGCTTATATTTATATTTTCCAGAATTTTTCGAATAGCTTCCGCTCCGATTCCAGCAGAAAAAACTTGTCCGTAGCGAGAAGATAGATTAAAATATTCAACCTCTGAAATAATTTTAAGCCGAGATAAGCCTTTGATCTCTTCTCTGGAAGAACGATATATATTTTTCAACTCCTCTGTTTTTTCCTTGAGATTTTTATCATCTCCCGCAAAATTCTTGTTGATCTCTTTTTGTTTAGCCTTAAATTCCTGATCGATCTGTTCCAAAGACTTGGCTTTGGCTCCTTCGTCAACGTTAAGAATGATATAGCTTGAGAAATAAATTACCTTTTCCAAATCCTGAACTCCCATCCCCAAAGCCAAGCCGATTTTTGAAGGTACTCCCCGCAAAAACCAGATATGAGAAACTGGGACTGCCAATTTTATATGGCCCATTCTTTCCCGCCGTACGATAGATCGAGTAACTTCAACTCCGCATTTGTCGCAGACTATTCCCTTGTAGCGAATTCTCTTGTACTTTCCGCAGTAGCACTCCCAGTCGCGAGACGGACCGAATATTTTCTCATCAAAAAGGCCTTCTTTTTCATAGCGCTGGGTCCGGTAATTTATAGTTTCCGGTTTAGTAACTTCTCCGTGCGACCATTCTAAAATCTCATCTGGACTAGCCAGTTTAAGCTTTACTGACTCAAAATCGGTTATTTTTGTGCTAATTATTGATTCCATGCCAATTTTATCTGCAAACGCAGTGAACAGGAATAAAATTGAGCATCCCGCACCAGTTTGCAGTAGTATTATTAAATATTTTGTAAGCTAAGCCGCAAGCCTGACAGCAAGCAAGCGATTCCGCGAAAAAAATTGTGAATTATAGCAAATTTCGTTCAGAATTAGTGCGGAATAATGAGGTTATTTTATATTTTTATGCCTGAATTGCATCTTCTTCAATTTTGCCTTCTTCAATGTCATCATTTCTATTTTTTTGAGTTCCCATTAGTTCAACATTAAGACCGAGACCTTTAAGTTCGCTGACTAAAACGTGGAATGAAGCTGGAATATTGGGACTTTTTATAAATTCTCCCTTAATGATCGACTCATAGGCCTTGGATCTCCCCATAACATCATCTGATTTTATAGTAAGCATCTCCTGGAGAGTATAAGCCGAACCGTATCCCTCCAATGCCCACACTTCCATTTCACCAAATCGCTGGCCTCCAAACTGCGCTTTTCCTCCTAAGGGTTGCTGGGTAATCAGAGAATAGGGGCCGATAGAGCGCATATGGATTTTATCATCCACCAAATGATGAAGTTTCATGACATACATCACGCCCACAGTAGATTTATTTTCAAATGATTCTCCAGTGCGTCCGTTTATAAGTTTTATTTTCCCGTCTTCCGGCAGCCCGGCTTTTTTGAGCTCTTCTTTAATTTGCTTTTCAGTAACACCTTCAAGAACCGGCGTGGCTGCTTTATATCCTAGTTCCATCGCCGCCCATCCCAGATGGGTTTCCAAAATCTGTCCGATATTCATACGGCTGGCTACTCCCAGAGGATTGAGGATCATATCGACTGGAGTTCCATCCGGAAGGTGGGGCATATCTTCGATCGCGGCTACTTTGGAAATAACCCCTTTATTCCCATGGCGGCCGGCCAGCTTGTCCCCGACGGATATTTTCTTGAGTTGAGCAACAGAAACTTGGATTTGCTGGATGACTCCTGTAGATAATTTATCTCCCTGTTCGCGGGAAAATATTTTTATATCAACTACCTTGCCGTATTCCCCGTGAGGAAGATAAAGAGAACTATCCTTGACATCTCTTGATTTCTCGCCAAATATTGCGCGGAGAAGCCTTTCTTCCGAAGTCAGATCGCCTTCGCCTTTTGGAGAAATTTTTCCGACTAAAATATCACCCGAGGATACTTCGGCTCCAATTCTTATAATTCCGGTTTCATCCAAATTTTTTAGCCGCTCTTCACCGATATTAGGAATATCTCTCGTAACCACTTCCGGCCCAAGCTTGGTATCTCGAACATCCAAAGAAAAATCTTCAATATGCACCGAACTATAGCGGTCGTCCTGAACCAACTTTTCTGAAATAATTATCGCGTCTTCATAGTTATATCCTTCCCAAGGCACAAATGCTACTAGGACATTCTGCCCCAGTGAAAGCTCGCCATGATCGGTAGATGCGCCGTCAGCCAAAAGCTGGCCTTTTTTAACTTTTTGCCCTTTTTCCACTCTCGGCACCTGGTTCATAGAAGTAAAAGCATTCGATTTAACAAAAGTTTGAAGATAATATTCTCTTTTTATATAAGGTTTTTTAGCGCCAGCTGGAGCAGCTTCGCGAATGACAATATGATCACCGTCAACTTCTGCAACCTCCCCCTCCTCCTTAGAAATGACCACCTGCCCTGAATCAGAAGCTGCCTTGTCTTCAATTCCGGTTCCAACCAGCGGTGCTTCCGGCTTTACACAGGAAACTGCCTGGCGCTGCATGTTCGATCCCATAAGAGCTCGGTTGGCATCATCATGCTCCAAAAAAGGAATGAGGGATGTCGCAATTGAAACGCACTGTTTGGCCGAGACATCTATAAAATCCAATTTTCCAGCTTCAATTTCAGTAGTTCTCCCTTTCACTCTGGCACCGACGACTTCTGCCAAAATATTTCCGTGTTCATCCATCGGCACCCTGGCATAGGTAATATTTTTCCTGTCTTCAACAGTAGCATTGATATATTCTATTTCCTTGCTCATCCAGGGCTTTATTTTGATTTTTTTTGCAGATTTGCTCTTGGATATTGCTTTGGCAATTTTTTCATCTATTTTTGTTCCGGCTTTAAAACCGGCAATATCCTCGTTTAAAATCCTGTGCAAAAGATTTTCTTCTTTATTGTCAACTTCTTTATATATCTTGAGATAAGGAGTTTCTAAGAATCCGTATTCATTCACTTTGGTATAAGTTGCCAAATGCCCAACCAGTCCGATATTCGGACCTTCCGGAGTTTCAATCGGACATATCCGCCCATAATGCGAGTCATGAACATCGCGCACCTCAAAACCAGCTCGCTCACGAGTTAGTCCGCCGGGACCCATGGCGCTAATTCTTCTTTTATGCTCGAGTTCGGCCAAAGGATTAACCTGATCCATAAACTGGGAAAGCTGGGAGCTGGAAAAAAATTCCTTAATTGCGGCCGCAACCGGGCGGGAGTTCACCAGCTGCCCCGGAACAACGACAGCTAAATCGCAGGTGCTCATCCTGTCCTTAATATTTCTGGCAGTTCTTGCCAGCCCGATTCTCAATTTGTTTTGAATCAATTCTCCAACGCATCTGACGCGGCGATTTCCTAAATGATCAATGTCATCCGCAATGGCCATCGGATCATTATTAAGCCTGATTATTTCTTTAATTATCAAAATAAGATCTTCTTTAGTCAAAATCCGATGTTTCTCATCGTTGGGCAATTCCACTTCTAGCCGCTGATTCAGCCTATAGCGCCCCACGGCTCCAAAATCATATTTTTCGAAGCTAAAAAACATGGAGTCAATCACTTGTTTGGCATTTGATTCCGTAGCTAAATCTCCCGGCCGAATGCGCTTGTATACCTCTTTATAGCCCTCTCCCTGATTTTTTGCCGGATCTTTTTCAATAGTTTTTTCGATATACCTGATTTCTCCCTTGTCTATATCTGAAAATAATTTCAAAAGATCTTCGTCTTTTGAATATCCGAAGGCTCGAAGAAGAGACGTGATTGGTATTTTTCTTTTGCGGTCTATTTTCACTGATATTGCTCCATCAAAATCAGTCTCCATTTCCAGCCAAGCGCCTCGATTAGGGATAATTTTAGCTCCAAAAAGCTTCCTCCCTTTTTGATATTCCATGGTGAAAAATACTCCCGGGCTTCTGATTATCTGGCTTACTACAACTCTTTCAACGCCATTTATAATGAAAGTTCCCCGATCAGTCATCAGCGGAAAGTCTCCCAGATATATTTCCTGCTCTTTTATTTCTCCTGTTTGCTTTATAATCAGCTTCACTTTGCAGCGAAGCGGCGCTTCATAAGAAATATTTTTATTTTTCGCTGTAACTTCGTCGTATTTGGGATCATCCAGATAATAATCTTCGAAAGACAGCTCCATGTCTTTTTCAGTAAAATCCCTGATGGGGTTTACTTCATTTAAAATTTCCCGAAGCCCTTTTTCCAAAAACCAGGAATATGAATTAAGCTGGGTTTCAATAAGATTAGGAAGCGAAACCATAGAAATGGCCTTAAAGAACTTTCTTTTAGAAAGCGAGGATTCCGAACCGAAGGAGTCTTTCACCTTCAGGTTTTTTGAAGCACTATGCATATAAATATAATAGTTCTCACTATCTTATCTTTTTCCGCTTAAAATCTGGGGAATTTTGATAATTAATGTGAGTTAATTAAGTATATTAGGCTAGTTTCAATGTTATTTGGCTTTTTCTTCCTATTTAGCAACCGCAAAAGTTAAAATATAATAGCAAGACAGCAAAACAAACGCAAGTCCACTTGCATTCTATATGCAATTTTTTTATTTTTTATGAAGTTTTTTCACCCGAATTTCCAAGATTAATTTCTTACCCGCATTATATAGTAACATGCGCAATCCTGTCAAGTGTCGCCCCTACTGTTTCATCTGATTGATAATATTAGCTGTTACTTTGGCGATTCTTGCCGTAGTAAAAGAGTCAGCCATGTCTGATTTAACTTTCACGTTTTTTATATCATTAATTTCCAGCTTATTTCTTTTTACCAGATTGTCAATCAGAACGAGCAGTTTTTCTGTCAAGTTACGCTCGTTTGGAAATGATATTTTATCAATTTTTTCCTTTGTTTCCGCCTCAAGAACTAATAATATATTATTATCTTTGATGTTTATTTGCAATTTCATGGTTTTTTTATTCATTGAAAACTTATTTTATCTTGCTCCAGTCAAAATTCCATGGGTCGTCTTTTCTTCCTTTAGCTACATCGCTGTGGCCCAAAACATATTTTATAACATATTTTTTCTTCAAATAAGCCAAAAGATGCTGGAGGGACTTATATTGAAAATCTGTATATTTATCATTTTTTGTGTTTATCATTTCAATTCCAATTGAAAAGTTGTTAATACCGCTCCGACCATCCGGCATTTTGCTCTCTCCCGCATGATAAGCTATATTTTTGTCTTCCACAAGCCGGAAAATATTTCCCTTGCGGTCAATGAGATAATGCGGAGAAACACCATAATTCTTATATTCACCAAGCAATTTCTCTACGCTATATTCATTTCCACCGAGAGCGTTATACGAAGAATGGATAATTATGGTATCGATTGAGCGCCCAGAAGCTTTCTGATACCCCCAACTAACCAATTTATTTGCTATTTTAGGAGAGACTGCTGTTTTTTTTTCTTCAGTTCCCCCTTCTTCAATATTAGTGTTCTCCTTATGGTTTTTTTCCGTTTCATCCGCTATATTTTCCTTCGAAACAGGTAAGTCCTCGACATTTTCGTTAATTTCATTCTCTGTTTCAGCATTATTGCTAAAATCTTTTATATTAATCTCTTTTTTTCCATCTATATCTGAATACTTCCAAATAAAAAAAGACCCTCCAGCCAGAAAAAAAACAACAATGATTGCGATAAGAACGCTTCTTTTATTCATATCTTAAGGCTTCAAGAGCATGGATTTTAGCGGCGCGAAAGGCTGGCATAAATCCTGTAGCCAGTCCCAAAAAAATAATAAATCCGCTGATGGCCATTATAAAATAAGCTGGTAAATAGACAAAAAATGAGAGGGAAACATTTTGTTTCCTTCCTAAAACTATCAAAATTTCATTCACCAGAAAGGAAAATCCGTAACCGCCCAAAAAACCCAAAACTCCGCCAATAAAACTGATTATTACCGATTCCAGGATAAACATCTTGAATATATCCGCCCGTTTTGACCCCAAAGCCTTCAAAATTCCCACTTCTCTGGTCCGCTGAAGAAGTGAAACACTGAGAGTATTAAGCATGCCCATAACAGAAATAGACATAATTATAACTCCAAAAACAACTAGCGCTACCCGCATAGTGTTGAAAAATGAATCTATATCCTTAATTAGGTCATTTATGCTTTCCGTCACAAAACCTAACTGATCCAGCTGTTGTTTTACATTATCAAATTTTTCCATATTTCCCACCAAAACTTTTCCGCTCTGTGCCAAATCAATGCTAAAATTATTTTTAATTATTTCAAAAGGAACATATATAAAAGCGTTGTTTTCCCCTTCAACTACTCCTACAATTTCCGTTTCATTGTTTTCTGCTATCCTTTCTTCACTTATGTTTGAGCTGATGTCTTTGGTAACCACTATGCTATAGTTTATTTTTTGCCCAATTGCTAAAGAAATATCTTCATATCCCAAAAGCTTAGCCAAGCGCTCGGAAATTATCGCCCTGTTTTCTGAATCAGAATATTTTCCCTTTTCTCCACGGTAACTTATTTTCGACAGTTCCAAATAATTTTCATCGGCGCCAAAAATCACCACATCGGTTTGGAATTCTCCAACTGTCACTTTTCCCCCAGCGTTTACTCTTCTGCCCATAGATTCCACTCCGTCAATAGCCTTTATTTTTCCAGAAAATTCATCGTTCAGGGAAACAAAGTTATCTAAATTTCCGTTACTGACATCAATTACATTCCGAGGATTATTTTTGGTAACTTCATTAACAATGAGCTTTTGAATACCAAAACCCATGCATAAAAGAAAAGTGATAATTCCAATCCCCAATGCTACTCCGCCAATAGTCAGGATCGAACGGGTTTTGCTAATTTTCAAGTTCCGTATGCCAATATAAAGAATCATGGTTGTGCTGATTCCCGAATGTGTTTCTTTCCACGACTCTTTTATTCCTTTCTTGGCCCGATCTTCATTTTTTTTAAAAATATCAGACATCTCCTTTGATTGATTCTATTTCTTTTTGTTCACTGGTATTGTTAACAATTAATCCGTCTACCATTTTTACCACTCTTGTCGCATATTTAACTTGATCCGGGTTATGAGTGACCATAAGAACAGTTATGCCAAACTTTTCGTTGAATTGTTTGATGAGATCCATAAGTTGCACCCCTGACTTTTGGTCAAGATTTCCAGTCGGTTCATCTGCGATAATGAATTTAGGGTTAAGAAGAAGAGACCGAGCAAAAGCTACTTTTTGCTGTTGACCCCCGGAAAGATCAAATGGACGATAATGCGCCCATTTTTCCATATCTACTACTTCCAAAGTTTTGTAAGCCCTTTCCACGCTCTCCCGATAGCCTCTTCCACCGATAAAACCGGAGATAGCCACATTTTCCACAACTGTCAAAGACTTTAGCCAAAAGGCTTGTTGAGGAATAAAACCAATATATTGGTTTCTAAAAAAAGCCCGCCAGTTTTTGGAATGATCCCAGATGCTTTCATTTTCTATAAAAATATTTCCTTCCGTTGGTGGTTCCAAGCCATAAATTATGTGAAGAAGGGTCGATTTTCCACAACCTGAAGGACCCATAAGCATCACGAACTCTCCCCTTTCTATATCCACATCAACGCCCTTAAGAATATGAACGGTAGTTGCGCCTAGCTGAAACTTCTTTTGAACTCCTTTTACCCGGACTATTTTAGAATCATTAGCAAGATATTTAAGAGACCCTTTGAGTTTATCTCCGCCTTTTAAGAGATCTTCGCTAATTTCTTTTTCATTTATGCTTGTTTCATCGGCTACTTGCTCCATAATTTTGAAATCCATCCAAATTTGCTGCCAAAAGTATTCACCACAATTTCTGTGGCATTTTCTTTGGCACCTTCAACTACAACTGTAGCTGCTTTGGATGTTATTTTATTGTCAGCACCATCTATCGCTTCTATAACGTAACTATAAACTTGCCCGGTATCCGCAAGTATAGTAATCAGATGATACGTATTTGACGGATCCTCGGCCGTACTTTGTTCAAAATTAGAAATTACCGTTCCTTTCCCAAAAAGTACTTTTACTCTTGAAGTTTCATCCGTTTCTATTTTAACATATAAATTGGCTTTTGCGTCTTTGCCTCGTCCTACAACTTTGCCCACTGCTCGATTAGTTATAATGGCAGGAGGACGGCTGTCAGTGAGTGTTGTAACTTCTTGTGTTTGAGACAGAGCTTCCAATCCATTTTCATCAATGCCTGTAGCAATAATTTCATATTTAATAGCTGGATCAAGCCCTTCTATTTTAGCTTCATGGTCCATAACCTGATCTGAAGTCAAATAGATGTGGTAGGATGATTCATTAGAGCCCTTGAATTTTACCAGCGTAGTAGAATTATGATTAGTTTTATAATTAACTTGAATAGTCGGAATATTTACGTCCATTATATTTTGGACGGTTATATCCGAAACAAGGGTTTGTTCCAGCGTAGAGAAAGTATATTGATCGGAACTGAAAGTATTTTCGTCTTCGTCTTCGCAATCTATTTGGTAAGAATAGCTAGCGGCACTCTCTAAACTGCTCAATTTTTGGATATGAGAAGTTCCACCAGCACTTTCTTCGATTGTTGAGGAGAGTGATCCTTTTCCATATTTCAAAGTGCAAGTTCCGCTCATATTGGTTGTCCAGGAAATATTGGCTGAATTCAGACCGATATCTGAGACTGTCACATCGGAAATTGTCGGCGGATCATTAGTGGTAAAGTTCAAAACATCCGAAGTTCCGATATTTCCATCCGGGTCGATGAATTTAGCCCGATAATAATATTTAGTTTCTGCATCCAGTCCCTCCAGATTAACCGTATGTGAAGTAACGCTATCAACCTGTCCGGTTGTTCCATCCATATCGGAAGAAGTTCCGTATTCCACAAAAGAGCTGCATACTCGATTGGTCGACCAGGTGACTGAAGCCGCAAAAGATTCCACTTCGACAGAAGGATCGGAAACTATCGTTGGCGGGCTGGTATAGCGTCCAGTTGGGATAAGATTCACTGTGCTTGTCTCAATTGAATAATTATTAGTTTTGTCTTTTGATTTAACATAGTAGTAATAAACTCGGCTTTTCAGTTCAGTATCAACATAGGCCGTTCCGGTGGTAGTTGCTATTTCCGTAAAAGTGCCTGCTGCTCCTGTGTCAGAACGATAAATGACATAACCGGCAAAATTGCCCGCGTCGTAGCTAGCCGGCACCGCCCACTTTAAAGCCAAACTATAGGCCTGGTTTTCCTTGTCGGAAGTGTCAAAAATTTGAAGGTTAAGCGGAGAGCCGGGGGCCGTTGTTTTGGCGTGGAAGACGACTTTCGCCGGATGCGCCCAATCAACATCATCCGGATTAGTTTTGACTCCTCCTTCGCTCATAGCCACTATATAAAATTTGTTTTCCCCATATTGTGTCGCAAACGGGCCGGGACCGGCTGATTTGGCTGTAGTTTCCGTAGTATTATAGGCAGTAGGATCAACATTGATCGAATAATAATATTTTATTTTCGTCGGATCTCCTCCATAGGAAGTCGGCAGATCCCAGGTAAATGTGAAAGAGTTAACGGCATTATCGCCGTTGCTAGGATTGACATTTAGACTAGTCGGCGGAGAAGCCGCTCCGCCGGAATAATAGAAGAATTTCGGCATGGGAGTGGAAACGTTCCCTGCTTTATCAACAACTCGCAAATAAAAGGTATTTTCGTTTCCCTGGTAAGGAGCCACTTCAAGAGAAACAGTGCCTGCTGGAATATTTGTCCAATTTATAGTTGGCAATTCAAGCGGGTCGGTCGGATCGCAATCGGTACAATATTGCAGCTTATCAACGCCAGCATGATCATCGCTGGCGTCATTCGCCCAGCTCATAGTAAAAAATGAATTGGAAGAGTATCCGGTTGGATTTACAGAAAGAGTGGTCGGATTGTTCGGCCCGTAATTGTCAAAGTTATAGACAAAAGCGGCGTAGCTTTCCGACGGCCAGCCAGCATTATCCACCGACGCTATTCTTAAATAATAAGTTTTTCCGTTATTGGTATAATCCGTTGAACTGGAAGCTAAGGCTGGAACGGTGAAAGTGTTTTCCGATTGAAAATCTCCGTCAGCATAAGCATCGTCGCAATCCCCGCTAGCTCCAAAGCAAACATAGTATCCGGAAATACCGGATCCGCCGGTATTATCATAAGCTCCTCCGCCTTCTCCAGCTTCCGGCCATTCAAAGTGAGGAGTAGTGTAGCTAAACCAGGTTCCTCCGGTGATAGTAGCAGTGCTTCCCACTCCCGCATAAGCGATAACTTGCGATGGCGCTTCCGGTTCTTCGATATCCTGATAAAAATTAATGGCAAGAGAATCAACTCGGGGAGAATAAACCTGATCGGAAGAACTAAAAACTATTCTTATCTGAATATATTTATTGGCAGCCGAGTTTATATCAAATACATGGGTATTCAGATCATTTTCAAAAACATGATCATTGCTTACGTCCGCCCAGCTCGTCCAGGGAGCCGAACCACTGATCGAGCTTCTAGTTTGAATAGTCAGACCAGTATTTTCCGGCAGCGTATAGCCGACTGAAAGGTTAGCCCATTTATAAACTGAGGTAAGATTTATAGGCTCTGATATATATGTCCCGGTTTTTACAAATCCGGTTCCATTTGCGCTGGAACTTATAACATAATTATAAAGACCATCTGAATAGGTGATTCCCGATCCAGCGCCGGAAGTAATCCAATTTCTGTTTTTAATATTGGTTCCCGAACCTCCGGTAGTTACATAAGCTGGAACAGGATAAGTGCCGGACAAGTCCTCCCAACTTCCTGCTCCCGATTGCGAAATGTCATAACGATAATAATTAGTATTGTTTCCCCCTCTGGCTAAATAAATATATCCATCTCCTCCGTCCATAAGCATCGATCCGGCACCGATTGGATTAAAAATATTTCCCATGCTCGACCATGAACCACCGGAAAATTTACAATTAGTCGTGCCTCCTCCTCCGGACCCTTGAGTTCTGTATATTGTTCCGTCTTTATAAAGAATCGATGACCCAGCAGAGCTTGAACAGCTGGAAGTTGTTGTCATAGATGACCAGCGAGATCCTTCGTCTGCTGTAGGATCATATTTCCACCAAGTCGTTCCACTGTTTCCCTGGGTAAGATAAAGATTGGTTCCGTCCGAAGTCATAGAAGATCCGACATATACTTGTCCGGGTGGCCGATCGGCTGTAATCTCCGTCCAGTTATTGTTTGTTATGCTGTATTTGAAAAAATAAGGACTTTTAGTGTCTCCAACTGTTCTTCTGGCACGCATGTCACCTGGAACATAATAAACCGAATTATCATAATCATTATAGGCAATGCTTGCACCGTTATAAGCTCCAACAGGAAGATTGGTAAGTTTTGTTGAATCACCAGATTGCACATTATATTTTTCAAAAGTATTATCCCGACCACCCCGGATCATATAGACGCTTTCATCTCCATCCTGGGTGATGCTGGCACCGTTTGAAAAAGGAAAATAAACTGTACCACTGACATCGTGTGGGCCGAAAAAGTCTCGATTGGGAGTTTCCCATGTATTTTCGGAAATATTATAACGATAAAAAGTAGTATATGTTCCTCCTCTTGTAACATAGAAATAATCGCCATATTTTACTATAGAAGCTCCGTAAGAAATGGTAGCCGGAGCATTTGCCATCATAGTCCAGGCATTGGAATTAATGTCATACTTCATAAAATTCATCCGGGTATTTCCAGCCAAAGCATAAATTGAATGATCATCGTCAAAAGCCACCGAACCGCCATTGTAAAATCCTACCGGAGCCGAAGCAAGAACTGTCCAAGTATTAGCCGTTTCCCCATAAGCCGGGCTATCCGCAATAGAATACTTTGCAAAATAAGGATAAAGCCCTCCCTGACTGACATAAATATTGTTACGTCCGTCATAAGTCCCGTCCGCGCCTGCAGCAGTTCTTTGTCCATCAGAAGTGTTGGGATTTCCAAAATTGGCATTCGCCAGCTGAATCCAGCCTGGGGTGCAATCTTCTTCACCATTGCAAGTATCATAGGCGAAAAAAGCATCGTCAGTTCCAGTTAACACATAGATATAACGGTTTCCGTCATAGACCATAACTGAACCATATTGAAAACCTTTTGGTGCTCCTTCCAGTTCCGTCCATTCTTTGTTGGCAATATCATAAACCCAGAAAGTAGTATTAGCTGATCCAACATATCCTCGGGAAGCATAAATATAACCTTCCGGCCCCTCAACCATGGATCCTCCGTAGTTAACAGTAGCCAAAGCAGCTTGAAGCTCTGCCGGGGTGGAACTGGAATCAATCCAGGCATCTGTTTCAATTTCATAACGCATCAGAATTTGGGAAGTATTTCCCCGAAAAGTATAAAGGCAATGATTTCCGTTCAGATTTTTGCTCCCGGCTGTTTTGCATCCAGCCAGCGCCATCTCGCCTCCCGTATAAGTATATTGGGTTGAAGCAGAAAGTCTTTTTTGATTCCAAAAACCAGAAGTATTGTTAAGCCGGAGCGATCCATCAACAGCCGAGTAAGAAACATTCCCGCTGTCAAAATCAGCTCCAACATAATTAAAATCGTCCTGATTGGTTTTAGTTAACGTCTGCGGAGGAGAAACTCCTTTATAAAGATAGGTAAAAGCATCCCAAGAATCAGAAACCAACCCATTCCCATCTTTGGCTTTGATGATCAAATAATATGTTCCGTAATCATGTATTTCTGGACTAGTATCATAAGTCATCGGTTCATTGACCAGATAAGTCAAACCAGCTTGATAAGTTCCGTCTGCTGCCGGATCGGCATCCGGGTCCTTTCCAAAGTAAACATAATAGCCGGCAATTCCTGATCCATTATTGCTCCCGGCTGACCAGGAAAAATAAGGATGTTCATAAGAATATTCTGTTCCACTGGTAATATTATCTCCCCCAGTCTGTTGTGATTTTGCCACCAGAGAATTAGGAGCAGAAGGAACGGTATCACTTGAAGCATAATTTAAAGTGTAATCATAAACAGTTGGAGTGCTAGCCCCATCAGATGTTGAAAGGGTAATCTTTATCCAGGCATAACGTTCCAAAGCAAATCCGTCATGATCACTTATGTCTCCATCAGTCACATCATGCCAAGAAGAAC